>Ga0163215_100042_pt1 | contig 477586 bp, 380 predicted proteins | sample SynspAceP_FD_185934 | JGI IMG/M metagenome (GOLD analysis project Ga0163215, IMG submission 185934) | Saline lake microbial communities from Ace Lake in Antarctica - Synechococcus sp. Ace-P (Hybrid Assembly) | ecosystem: Environmental > Aquatic > Non-marine Saline and Alkaline > Saline | place... | reverse complement strand
CTTCTTTTCTTCAAAATATAGATGGAGCGTTCCATCTTCCGTTTTATGGGAGGCCAGGTCGAAGTGCGTTATTAATAGTTCTGGTAGTATAAGCTTTAATAGGTCCAAAGATAATTCCAATGCCGATAGTTTTCTTGCAAAGATCGGACTCCTATTTCAATTCGCACACAACTTTTGGGATTGATCCGTTTCGTTATCGAAAAATTGAATGCGGCAAGGAATGGTGCTGTGAGAACAGAGAGATTGCCACGTCACTAACGTTCCTAGCAATGACGGCTAATTTAGAGTCATGAGATACAGTCTGAACACCTTGGTAGTCCGTCATTGCGAACTTGGCTGTCCGTAGGCAGACATAGTGAAGCAACCTCATTGCTTTGAACCCAAATATAACAGATTGCCACGTCCCTTACGCTTCTCGCAATGACGTTTCATTAAAACAACCTAAGAAGCAAAAGAAGCAACCCAATAGACCCATAAGGGACCCAACAGATTACTTCTTAATACTGTAATATACTCGGTAAATCTTCCCAAGTCGGGAGGCCTGAACTACTTCCCTAACATCAGGAGTTCATTACAGCGAATTTCGGTAATATACCGCTTTTCCCCTTCCTTGGTTTCATAGGACCTAGTGGTCAATTTTCCTTCAATGGCGACTTCTTTGCCTTTGTTGAGATAGTTTTCCACGATTTCAGCGGTCTTGCCCCAGGCTACCACATTGTGCCACTGGGTATCCGTTACCTTTTCGCCTTTGGCATTTTTGTAAGTCTCATTAGTTGCAATGGCAAACTTAGCCAACTTGCTGCCGCCGTCTAGATTAATAATTTCTGGATCGTTACCCAAATTTCCAATCAACTGTACTCTGTTTCTAAGTGCGTTCATAATACATAATTTTTAAATCCCGAAGCCAGTCCGGGAATGGTTAAACAGTTAATGACTTTTTATGGGACAAACTTAGCAACCCATGCAAATGTTATTCGGTTGAAAAGTATTTAATTTCGTTTGTTATCGTTTGTAGTCGTTTACAAACGCATATAGATGCCCTAAATCAGGCATTTTACATATAAATTGAACTAGAATTCAATAATATCCTTAAATTTAATGGGAACATAATCCAATAACCTAAGACTCATATATGCAGACCTTTATAAAAATACTTATTGGCATTATAGCCCTTGAACACCTATATATTTTATACATGGAAATGTTTGCCTGGGAAACCTTGGGCAAAAAGACCTTTAGAAAAGCACTGCCTGAAGAAATGTTTAAACCCACAAAAGGACTGGCCGCAAACCAAGGGCTCTATAACGGTTTTTTGGCGGCAGGACTGCTATGGACCTTTTTTATTCAAGACCCAGCTTGGAGCACGAACATCGCCATATTCTTTTTAAGTTGTGTGGCCATAGCAGGTATTTATGGGGCCTTGTCTGCTAGCAAAAAAATATTTGTGGTGCAGGCCTTGCCCGCCCTCATAGTCTTACTCCTGCTACTTCTGACTTCTTCCACTATTCTATAATTTAAAGTGCTCAAATAATTTTACATTGGATAGATATTACTTCCTTTCCCCATCACCGCGATATGGAACATTAAATAAACAAAAATTAGTATCCCCAAATGAGTAACCCTTTTATTACCGATCGATCCTTTAAAGGAATCGATTTTACTGCCAAACCTTTATCCAAAGCCGAATATGAGAATTGCTTATTTGACTCCTGCATATTTTCCAACTCGAATTTATCCAACATTGTTTTTATGGAATGTGAGTTTACGGATTGTGATCTGAGCAATGTAAACCTTACCAATACCACCTTTAAGGAAACCGACTTTAAAAGGAGCAAATTATTGGGAACCCGTTTTGACCATTGCAATGATTTTCTACTTTCATTTAATTTCTACGACTGTATCTTAAACCTATCCTCCTTTTATAAGTTAAAAATCAAGAACACTATATTCCAGAACTGCAAAATGCTTTCCGTCGATTTTACAGAAACCCAACTTACAGAAACTGTATTCGAATCCTGTAATCTTCAAAGTGCCATCTTTGAAAATTCCAACCTAGAAAAAACAGATTTTAGAACTGCTATTAACTATACCCTAGATCCTGAGAAAAACAGAATTACCAAGGCACAATTTTCTAAAGACGGTGTTATCGGCTTGTTGTCGAAATTTGATATCCGAATCGAATAGCTTCATAGACGTCATTATATACGTTTGTAATCGGATAATTTGTACCTTATTGGTTCTAAAATAAATTTCCATTGTCAAATAATGACTTTAAACAAAATACACCATATTGCCCTCATCTGCACCGATTATAATAAATCCAAAAAATTTTATGTGGAAGATTTGGGTCTACAACCAATCAGAGAAGAATTCAGGGAGGACCGCAATTCCTACAAATTGGATTTGGCATTGAACGGAGAATACATCATTGAACTCTTTTCATTTCCAAATCCCCCAACAAGACCAACAAGACCGGAAGCAACCGGCCTAAGACATTTGGCTTTTGAAGTGGACGATTTGGACAAAAGCGTCTCTGTATTAGCTGAAAAAGGTATTAAAGCAGAACCCATTCGCATTGATGCGAATACTCAAAAACAGTTCACTTTTATATTTGATCCAAACGATTTACCCATAGAACTTTATCAAAAATGATTTCCATAAATGATTACATAGAAAACTTCTACACCTATTTCCCCAATCTTAAGGGGGTTTCTCCTTGGGGTGTAACCCAGTCCATAACATCAATAATACAAAAGATGATTTCTGAACTTCATCCAGATGACTACTCCATTGAAGATAATATCGCCATCCATAAAACTGCTGTTATCGAAAAAGGGGCTATTCTAAAAGGACCTCTAATTATTTCGAAAAACAGCTTTGTAGCAAGCCATGCCTACTTACGTGGAGGGGTGTTTCTGGGCGAAGGGGTTCGTATAGGCCCCGGAAGCGAAATAAAGACAAGTATAATTGGCCATAACACAGCACTTGCCCACTTTAACTTTATAGGGGATAGTATTATAGGCAACCATGTAAATTTTGAGGCGGGTTCGCTTATTGCCAACCATTATAACGAAAGAATCGACAAAACCATTTGGGCAGTACTAAATGGGAACAGCGTAAATACGGGAGCCACCAAATTTGGAGCGTTAGTAGGAGATCATTCCAAAATTGGAGGCAATGCCGTACTTTCCCCTGGCACCATATTAAGTAAGGGTTATATAGTGAAGAGATTGGAACTTATTGAACAAAATAAATAACCAAACAATGGAAAAGAAATGCTTGGAATGTGGAGATAAGATTTTAGGCAGAGTGGACAAAAAATTCTGCTCGGACTATTGCAGAAACGCCTATAATAACAAACTGAATAAGGACAGTAAAAATCTGGTTCGTAATATAAACAACCGCTTACGTAAAAATTACAGAATACTGGACAGTTACCCACTAACCGAGGGCAAAACCAAAACTACCAAGACCCGATTAATGGACAAGGGTTTCGATTTTGAGTACCTCACCAATTTATATACCACCAAAAAGGGAACCACCTATTATTTTGTATATGATCTAGGCTATTTACCATTGGACAATGACTACTATATGATCGTGAAGAGGGAATAGCTCCATGCCATTAAAATAAGGTTATCCACATCAATACCTCCCCCCCGAAGGGAAGGTTGTGGTTTAGTGGCTTATATTTATTTTTAGAATACAACCTTACTTTGAAGAAACTAGTGTGGATAATAGAAGCAGACTATTATTTCCAGTTATGTCCGCTTAATTTCAAAGCGGCAATCACTATATCCTTACGGCTTATTTGACCTACCAAGATCCCGTTTTTCATAACCGGCAATCTTCTTCTTTTGTGCTTATCAAATATACCGGCCGCATCAAAAATAGACATATCAGAAGGAATAGTCTCTACATCCTTAGTCATAAATCGCTCTACACTCTTGTCCAATATAGGCTGATTAAAATATCGGCTTTCCGAAATCTGTTTCATACAATCGGCTTCGGAGATAATTCCCACCAAAAATCCGTTGCTATCCAAAACAGGACCCCCAGAAATATGGTATTTTGCCAAATGCTCCATAACCGTTAAAATAGATTGATCGGGACTAAAGGTGACCAACTTTTTAGTCATATAGTCCTCTACTAGAATGGGAGCATCAAATTCCTTTTTAACGACCTTTCGAACTCCCTGAAAACTTTTTATTCCCATACCGTTTATTTTTAGGTTAATTTGAAAGATAGCATTTTTCAACACATTACACAACTAATTAAGATTTAATCAGTTAAATGGTCAAGTTTTTGACTAAATCATTGAATATAATTTAATTTAGTATAAAGCAAGACGCTCCAAAATAAAGACAAAACCAAACTCTCCAAGGTAATCCACGGATAATTTCTTAATTTTAAGTTTTTACACATACTATGAAGCAATATTCTTCTGCCGTTACCCTCCTTATACTTTTGCTTGCCATTTATTTGAGTTTCGATGCATCTATGCCAGGCTACCATCCAGATGCTAAAGTTGATGATACTGCGTTTTCCACCGATAGGGCACTTGTTCATGTAAAAAACATATCCAAAAAACCTCATGGCGTTGGATTTCCAGCGCATTCCGAGGTAAGGAATTATATTATTTCAGAATTGAACAAGCTGGGGTTGGAAACAACGACCCAACAAGGATATACCGCCGGGGATTGGGGCAATTTTAGTAGCGCTACCAATATTTTGGCCAGAATTAAAGGGACGGAGAAGGGGAAAGCCCTGCTTTTACTCTCTCACTATGACAGCCATCCACATTCTTCCTTGGGCGCCAGTGATGCTGCCAGTGGGGTGGCCACCATTTTGGAAGGGGTGCGTGCTTTCCTAAAACAAAACCAGGCTCCAAAAAATGACATTATTATTCTAATTTCCGATGCCGAAGAATTAGGATTAAACGGGGCTGATCTCTTTGTAAACAAACACCCTTGGGTAAAGGAGGTAGGACTGGTTTTAAATTTTGAAGCCAGGGGCAGTGGGGGACCCTCTTATATGTTATTGGAAACCAATAGGGGGAATGCCAAGGTCATTGAAGAATTTATTAAGGCCAATCCCAAATACCCTGTGGCCAATTCCTTGGTCTATAGTATTTATAAAATGTTGCCCAATGATACCGATCTTACCGTGTTCCGGGAAGACATGGATATAGAAGGGTTAAACTTTGCCTTTATAGACGACCATTATGACTACCATACTGTACGGGACAATTACGAGCGATTGGACCGTAATACCCTTGCCCATCAGGGTAGTTACTTAATGCCATTGCTAAAGCACTTTAGCAATTCTAATCTCACCGACTTAAAAAGCCTAAACGATTCTATTTATTTCAACATACCTTTCTTCAGATTGGTATCCTATCCTTTTGATTGGATCTTTCCTATGCTGGGGCTTGCCATAATATCCTTCTTAATCTTAATGATTTTAGGTCTCAGGAACGGCTCCTTGGAAATTAAGGAAATAGGGAGAGGTTTTATTCCCCTACTTTTAGTTCTGGCCATAAATGGCCTTATAGGCTATTTTGGGTGGTCTGCACTAACCAATATCTACCCACAATACCAGGATATTCTTCATGGGTTCACCTATAATGGTTATTCCTATATCCTTGCTTTTGTCCTATTTTCAGTGGCCGTCGGTTTTTGGGCCTATCATAAATTTGAAACTACAAAGACCCAAAATTTAATAATAGCCCCATTATTGCTCTGGTTAATAATTTGCACGCTTGTTGCCATTTATTTAAAAGGAGCCAGTTTTTTAGTAATTCCCGTTTTTGCATTGTTGGCATCGCTATTGATAACGACCCATCAAAAATGGCCCAGTCCCTTTCTCTTGCTATTTTTGGCTTTACCGGCAATTTGGATATATGCCCCTTTGATTAAAATGTTCCCTGTAGGTCTTGGCCTTAAGATGATGATCACCTCTACCCTTTTAACATCATTAACCTTTTTCTTATTGCTCCCAGTTTTTGGTTCGATAAAAAACAAAAACGGATTGGCCTTTTTGTTTCTAATACTTTGCTTCGGGTTTCTTCTTTCCGCACATCTTGATTCGGACTTTAGCCATGAAAATGCCAAACCCACAAGTTTGGTCTATGTCCTAGATGGAGATAAAGGCACGGCCCAATGGCTTACCTATGACAAAGTTTTGTCTGGTTGGACCTCGCAGTACCTTGATAATAATAAAGAACAACTAATAGGTTCAGAATATGAATCTCTAGCCAGTAAATATGGCACAGGGTTTAGCTATAAGTCACCTGCTCCTATTAAAAATATTCCTCAACCAAAAATCGAAACCACTAAGGACACCATTGTGGGAAACAGTCGTAAATTGGAAATATGTATTACTCCCCAACGAACTATCAATCGCGTGGAAATATTCACCAATGAGGTAGAAATCTTGGAGGCCAGTATAAATAATATTCCGCTATCCCAATACTATCTACAAAATAGAACAACCCCAAAATTGGTGACCCACTATGTCAGCAACAACGATTATACCGAATTACAAATTTCGATTCCCAAGAATGGCGAATTGGAACTAACCCTATATGAGGCCTCCAACGACCTGTTAAGCAATCCAATGTTTACTGTACCACCAAGGCCAGAGGACAACATACCTATGCCATTTGTTCTAAATGATGCTATATTGATTACTAAAAAAATAAAATTTTGAATCAGAAAGTAGGTGTTCTAGGTTGTGGTTGGCTCGGTCTACCCTTGGCCAAAACTTTAGTTGATGATAGACTTACCGTATATGGAACTACTACATCGCCCTCTAAAATGGATTCCTTGAGGAAAGCCAATATCATCCCTTTCACTATTGTTCTAACAGAGCATGGAATTGAAGGCAACATCAAGGAATTTTTAGACGAATTAGATTTATTGATCATAAATGTTCCACCAAGGCTGCGATCTGCACCCAGGGAAAGCTATGTGGAAAGAATGCTTCATTTACATGGTGAAATAAAAAATTCGCCCTTAAGAAAAATTATTTTTATCAGCAGCACCTCTGTATATGGGAACAATGAGGGATTGATTACTGAAGACTCCCCAGCCCAACCAAATACCGAATCCGGAAAGCAACTGTTAGTCTCGGAAAATATTTTCTTAAAGGACGGGGAGCTAAATACCAGTATTATCCGATTTGCAGGCCTAATTGGACCTAAAAGGCATCCTATAACATCTCTTGCTGGAAAAACCAATCTTACCAATGGTGATGATGCAGTAAACCTTATACATCTGAACGATTGTATTGGAATTATTAAGACCGTTATACATGGGAATTACAAAAATCAAATACTTAACGGGGTATTTCCCTATCACCCTAAGAAAAAAGAGTATTATACCTCGGAAGCAGCAAAAAGAGGCCTTTTAGCACCAATTTACACGAAGAATTTAGATAAAATAGGAAATAAAATCATTGAAAGTAAGTGTTTAAATGTTAAAAAATACCAATATATCACTTCAATTGTAAGTTAATACACCACACCTTTATACACTTTCACAACAAACATAGCCGTTTTAGGTTAAATTACATCCCTGATTGTTAACCGTTTATCGATTTGTATGTACCTTTAAGTAAACGAATAAATTCAATTATCATGGAAAATTCAGGTCTAAAAAGAAGAGTACTTTACGAAATTGAAAATTTAATTTCCAAAAGCTGTTCAAAAAGCAAAATGTCCCAAAAAATTCAAAATCTGCATATTGCAATATTGAAAAAATATTACAATGCTACAGACGTATCCATAGACTATCACAGAAAGAGGGTTATTATGGATATAGTTATGGACGACAGCTGTTATGACCCAAAGAAAGTGAATTCTTCCCTGCCAATTTTAAGGGCAAATTTACTTTTTAAGAATTTAAAGGAATTTTTAAGTTCTAGTTTGGACAAAGACAATGTGAGTATTGCATTTTATGCTAGACTCATTAGGTCCTATGAAAATAGGAACGTAAAGCTCACCACTGCTTAAAAAAGACCCCAATCAACCATATTAAAAAAGGATGCCCGTCGGCATCCTTTTTTATTGCCTATCAAAGGTTTAAGGCTTTCCTTAACAATAGGATAGAAATAATTTACTAGTTTTGGCACACTAAAAAATTGAACAATGAAGAAAATAGTTTTAATCCTTCTTTTTATCGTAGGATTTACGGCCAATGCGCAGACAAAAAGCGACTTGCTTAAACATTATGAAGCCTTTTATGACCAAATGAGGCAACAGGGTGATATAAATGGTGTGATCAATGCTATAACTCACCTAAACCTACTTGCCCCAAGTAAAGAGCGCAACGATACCTTGGCGTACATTTACACCACGGACAATCAACATCTACAGGCCCTAAACACTATAGGGATTGAAAAAAACGAAACGGACTCCGATTTGGCAGTACAGGTAAAGGCCATTTCCTTAAAAGCTTTAAACCAACCTAAAAGGGCATTGGAGCAATTTGAAATTCTAAACAAAAGAGGTCCAAACCCATATTTGGCCTACGAATTGGCCGACCTAAAGATTCAAACTGGCGACAATGATGGTGCAGCCATCAATATCGAATATGGCATTGCCAATTCGAAAGAAGATATGAAATACGCCTTCTATGAAAGGCAACAGCCTTACGAAGTTATACTTAAAGCAGCCTTTATCCATTTGAAAGCGTTGGTAGAATTTAACAAAGACCAAGCAAATATAGATGGCGCCCTGGCAACTATTGATGAAGCCCTAAAAATAGACCCCAATTTTAACTTGGCAAGTCTAAGCAGACAGGCTTTACAGTCCAGAAAGGACAAACAGGAGAATAAGGAACCGGAACCAAAGCAATAATCAAAATATTGCAGGACCCAACCACATAGTTTCCTCAATATGGGACTCAACAAAAAAACCACTGCCGGGCAGTGGTTTTTTTGTTTTACCAAGTCGGCGGACTTAAACCCTGTGAAAAACAAGGATCCATTAACCGACACTTCTTGGGAACGTAACCTTATTGTTTACCTATATTTTCGATAATCCTATCGTCCTTTTCCTGTTTTATTAGAATTACTTCGGAAACATTTTCATTGGGAATAACAATGGACAATACGTAGTGGGCAATTTTCCATTCTCCAGATTCTTTCCGTAGCACCCCTGATCCACGACATAGTTTCATTTGGGTATTCAGTAACTCATCGAACCAAGCTAAGTTGGCATTTTTATTAATATAAACATTTCGTTGCACTGGGGTAAAGTCCCACGCCTTTCCTTTATCAAAATGAGGCTTTGCATAAGCCTTAAAGTCCGCTATTTCCCAATTTTCGGAAGCATCCGTACCAATAAAAATGGCATCGGAGGTCATTAAGTCAAAATAGCCCACAAAATCAGCTGCTCCTGCCGCCCTGTGCCAACTATCAAGCGTATGCTGTATTTGGATTTTATCCGTTACTTCTTGAGACCTCAGCTGTGAAGCCATAATAAAAACCGATATCCATATAAAGTACCTATTCACTTAAAATTAGAATGGTGTCCAGCTTGCTATTGACAACAACGTTGAACTGATTCCTAAAAGCATTATATGCGTAGATCATTTCGATAGTAGATTCTTTAGTACCAACCCTGTATTCTAAATTTCCTTTTGTTTTAAGAATATAGGTCTTGAATACCTTTTGTCTGCTTTTAATCTGTGCCTTGTCAAATGTTTCGGGATAGGCAGATGCTTCCAGCGTTTTTTGTTTTTCGATCAAATCTTCTATAACCAACACCAAATCTTCCCTATTGGCGACCCTATAAAGCGATTCAAATGTTGTTTCCAAACCATTGAACTCTTGCCATTCTTTGAGCACAGTTAAGGCCTGTTCATTTATTGCAGTGGGTTTTGGAAGTGAGTCCACACTAAAAAAAACCTCTGCCTTTTCCTTTGGCGCCTCTATGATTGCCCCTTGTTTACAGGCACCCATCAATACGAATACCAGGCCATAAAACACTATTTTTCCCATAGGGCGAAGTTACAAATTATAATAAGGGCCATGTTAAATTGATATTTAATTTAACTAGTTTTTAATGCAAAATCAAGCTTTGCCATTTGATATATCGTCAAATAGGAGCTTACTATACCTTAGCCTAATGGAAATATTTATAAATAATAAGGTGTTTGCCATTGCATAATAGAAAGAAGTAATTACAAGGTATGCCAAACTCATTCCCTAGAAATCAGCCAAGTTGCATTTCATTTAAACAATAACCCATTTTAATGGAGATTTATAAGCTAAAAATAAAAAATAAAATACTTTTGTAGGTTTTTTCCCGTTAAGTTGGGAATGCAAAACGTAAATTACTTACAATCAAATCTTATGAAACCTACAAGACTACTATTATTGACCATCTTCGCCATGGCCTCTTCGGCACTTACAAGCTGTAGCAATGATGAGGATGATGTTATGGCCCAGGTTAGGGTGAATGGCACGGTGTTAATTGAAAACGGCGATGATTACAATGGCGATGTGGATGGCGATTTTACAGGTAACGGAGGAACGTCTTCCAAGACTTTCTCATGGAACAATGCACTAACCACAGCCGAATACAATGCAGATATCACCTCTTCTATTGGCGGGGGATTCAAAATGACAGTAATGGATGCGGATGGCAAATCGGTTTTGGATCGCTCATTAAATAGTGGTACTGAACCGGATTCCTTCTCAGGTGTAACCTCAGCTGGAGCAGCTGGTATATGGTCCGTGACTATTAGCTTAACAACATTTAACGGCGAAGGAAGCTTTTCAATAAGCGAAGGAAATTAATCCTCAAAAATTTAAAATATTGTAAGGCCCAAAAGAATAATCTTTTGGGCCTTTTCTTTTTTATAAAATATGGAATCCTATCAAGCCCATAATTGGGGAACTTGTTGTAAACTTAAGCATCAGATGCATCCTCTGTCCCAACTACATATTCCTACCGTTAAGACCCTGAAGGATTAGTTAAAGAACTAGACTGTAAATTTTATTTTACTTTCTATAGCCCTGATCATGATATTGGCAATATCCTTTCCCGTGGCATTCTCAATTCCCTCTAATCCAGGAGAAGAATTTACCTCTAGAAGTAATGGACCTTTATTGGAACGAATGATATCCACCCCGGCAACGGCCAGATTTAGAACTTTGGCTGCCTTTACGGCCAACTTCCTTTCTTCGGATGTAATTTTTACTATAGAGGCCTTGCCCCCTTGATGCAAGTTTGCACGGAATTCCCCCTTTTCGGCTTGACGCTGCATAGATGCCACGACTTTTCCATTCACCACAAAACAGCGTATATCCTGACCGTTTGCTTCTTTTATGAACTCCTGCACCAAAATATTGGTCTGCACACTCTTAAATGCATTAATAACGCTTTCTGCTGCCTTGTTGGTTTCAGCCAAAACCACACCCTTACCTTGGGTACTTTCCAATAATTTTATTATCAATGGGGCACCGTTCACCATCCTAATAAGATCCTTTGTATCCATTGGAGATTTTGCAAATCCGGTTATAGGGATATGTATATCATTTTTGGAAAAAAGTTGCGAAGCAAATAATTTATCCCTGGACTGGGTTATTGCTTCGGCCGAATTTAAGCAATACACCCCAAGATTGTCAAACTGCCTGATCAAAGCACAACCGTAAAATGTCACGGCCGGCTTTATTCTGGGTATAATGGCGTCAAACTCGTTTAGGATATTTCCTCCCCTGTATCTGATCTCGGGCGAATTGGCATCCAACTTCATATAGGCATGCTCTACATTTAAAAACACCATGTCGTGCCCCAAAGCCTCTCCGGCTTCCATTATTCTTTTATTACTATACAACAATGGGTTACTGGCCAACAAGGCTATTTTTAGTCCTGTCTTTTCTTTAAAATGAGAGGCATATTTATCATTAATTTCCTTAACGGTAAACTCCTTTAAATTAAAACTTACCGCTGGGTTAACCACAAAACGTTCATTTAGGGCTTCCCGGCCCAAAAGCATACGATATTCCATGGTATCCCTATTGGCCAAAGTAAGTTCTATCTCAAAGGTAAGTTCCCCCACACGAACAGGTGTCCTAACCACATACCGCTCCTCTGATATCCCCGAAGAGCTCTTTACTATCCTACGATCAACCAGTCTTGCCTTACATTCTATATTTATGCCCCTATTATCCTGAAGCGGGTTAACTTCAAACCTTACCCATTCGTGGGCCCCTTTGGTATACACTTTAATATTATTCGCCTGTATGGATGATGTTTTTGCCCCGGAATCTACCCTAGCTTTGATGGCTGGGATTTCCAAATCTTCAAATACGCACCATTCTTCACTTCCAATAATATCCAGATTCTTATACTTCATCTATTTTAAATAATTTTGTTTTTAAACAATTGCAAAATAAAACACTTAACCCCTTGTAATCAAAATTAAGGGATTACTAATTTATTAAATTTATAAAGGTCATCTAGAAATGGACAAGACCATTACGACAAAAACATCTCCTTTTGCTTTTTGAAACATTTAAATTCTACCATGTGCCCATTGGGATCTTGAATAAAAAAGGACCTATGCTCACCTATCTTATCCTTTAAAAACACCACCTCAGTTGTTAGTTCATATTCGGATTTCCTCAACTTGCCATGCAATTTATTCCAAGTGGCTTCATCCACAACAACGCCAAAGTGAAAAGATGGCAGTACCGTATCTTCAAACTTATAGGTCTTAAAAGTAAAATTAAAATTACCGGCTTTGGTGAACGTAATTTGGTTTCCAAACAAATTAATATCTAACCAACGGGAAGAGTGCCTTCCCAATTCGGCTCCGATGACGTCTACGTAAAAATCTTCTGTTTTGCTTATGCTTAAGCAGGGCAGTGACATATGGAAAGGCTCATTTTTCATAAGGCTTTAATTTAATATTGATAGTTTATCTAAGGTAATAAAAAGAACAATTACAAATTACCTCCACAACCTAAACACAAACAGATCTAAAACCTCTACCAAAATCAGGATTATGATTACCCATTCCAACTTACTGCTTTCCCGATGATCCCATATATCCTTAAATAGCTCTAAATTTTCCTTGATGATTCCTATTCGCTCGTAAATATTCCTATACCTGATTTTTAAGTCGAAAGTGCGTTTAAGTTCCAGGTTCAACTTGTTCAATTGTTCGTTTTCCCATGTACTATCGGGCTCATCAAAAATATATAAGTTTTCGGATATCTGATTTTTAATGTTCATAATCTTCCCTATAAACCGCTTGAGCCTAATACCCGTAATATTCAGCTTCCCTTTCCTTTCCAAATACTGGGTATGTCCGTTGGTTTCTTCCAACAGCTGCTGCGTAATTTCGGAATACCTATCCAGGGCAACGGATTGGGAAGTATTCAACATTACCAATCTAATAAACTCTGAATCAAAACTGGGCAAGATTACTTTATCGAAAGCCACCTGTTGGTGGCCTTCGATTATTTCTACTTGAATTGTTTCTGTAAGTTGGGGAGAATTGTTCTCTTTCGTAATCTTGGATAGGGCGTTAAGAATCTTCCCTTTTTCATCATCAGAATGATTAAAAAAGGATACTAGACCATATTGAAAGATGTAAACGAACTTTTTTTCGCCATTCTTCAAATAAAGCTCATCGCTGTCCGAAAACAATATTTCCAAAGGCAAAAGTGTTTTACACTGCCTAATATTAATGGAAGATGCAATATAAACCGCAACAACCTCAAACATTGCTGTTAGTCATCATCGTCATCACCCTCTACTCCTTCGATATCTACATCTGGAATTGCTTCTGGATCATCGTCGTCGAAATCTTCGTAATCATCCTCATCGTAATTAGCCATCGTCTTTTCGAGTTTGGCGCTAATTTTAACCAGATATTTGGTGTCCTCAGTAGTTACCTCAACGGCCTCTATACGTTCCCCTTGTGCGTTCTTAAAGGAGATGATATTAAGGTCGTCATACCCATCTGGATACTTCTCTACCAAAAGTTTTAAAACTTCGGGCGTAAGTTTTTTAAAGTCAACAATAACTCTTTTTAAATTGTCCATAAATTACATGTCTAATAGGTAAGCAAAAATTAAGGGCGCTACAATGGTTGCATCACTTTCAATAATAAATTTAGGGGTATTGATATCCAATTTCCCCCAGGTTATTTTCTCGTTCGGCACTGCGCCAGAGTAGGAACCATAACTTGTGGTCGAATCACTTATTTGGCAAAAATAACTCCAAAACGGGGTGTCTGTCCTTTCAAGATCCTGGTACAACATAGGCACAACACAAATTGGGAAATCTCCAGCGATTCCGCCACCTATTTGAAAAAATCCGATTCCCTTTTCAGAATTATCCGTATACCAATCTGCCAGAAAGGTCATATATTCTATTCCTGACTTCATGGTAGTGGCCTTTAATTCTCCTTTTACTACATAGGAAGCAAATATATTTCCCATAGTACTGTCTTCCCAACCCGGACATACAATAGGTAAATTTTTCTCCGCAGCCGCATACATCCAAGAATCCTTAAGATCTATTTCATAATATTCCTCCAAAACACCTGAAAGTAAGAGCTTGTACATAAACTCATGTGGCAAATATCTTTCTCCAGCGTCTTCAGCCTTTTTCCAAATTTCAAAAATATGTTTTTGCAGCCTTCGGAATGCCTCATGCTCCGGAATACAGGTGTCCGTTACCCTATTTAAACCTTTTTCTAACAAATCCCACTCATCTTGCGGTGTTAGATCTCGATAATTGGGCACTCGTTTATAATGTGAATGGGCTACCAAGTTCATGATATCCTCCTCCAAGTTAGCTCCCGTACAGGAAATGATATGCACTTTATCCTGGCGAATAACTTCAGCAAAGATCTTTCCTATTTCTGCGGTACTCATGGCACCTGCCAATGAGACCAGCATCTTGGAGCCTTGCTTTAGTTGATCTTCATAACCCTTGGCGGCATCTACTAAAGCGGCCGAATTAAAATGTAAATAATACTTCTCAATAAAATTGGAGATTTCTCCTTTAGTCTTCGTCATCGTCGAATTTTGAATTGTTATTGCCCCCTAATTTGGAATCAACGTCATAAGTGTTATCGTATTCGTCCTCTACGGCTTCACCCATAAATTTATAGCTTAGCATTTTATAATATAATTTGGCGGCAAGAAAATCTGAAGATTTATCGACCTTGTTCGGACAAAGTTCAACAATATCAAAGCCTACAACATTCTTATCTTGAAATACCTGTTTTAGAAACTCCAAGGTCTCATAGTAAAACAGGCCACCCGGCTCCGGTGTTCCGGTAGACGGCATTATAGACGGATCCAACGCGTCCAAGTCAAAGGTTATAAAGACATTCTCCGTCATAAGATCAATGACCTTATCCGTCCAATACTCATCATTTACCATATCATGTGCGAAGAATGTTTTTTCTTCATCCATAAAGGTTTTTTCAATGGCGTCCATACTACGTATCCCTACTTGTATTAGATTGGTCGTCTGACTTGCCTCGTGAACTGCACAAGCGTGATTAAATTTAGTGCCGTCGTACGACTTCCTTAAATCTGCATGTGCATCTATATGCAACACCGTAAGGTTGTCAAAGCACTCATTAAAGGCTCTTATGGTACCAATAGAAATGGAATGCTCTCCTCCAAAAATGGTTACGAACTTATTTCTTTTAATGTATTCTTTGGTATCCTTGTGCACGGCATTTACCATGGCTTCCGGAGTACTGTTCTCTTCGATGGAATTGGCTAAATATATTCCTTGTAGATAGACCTCCGAATTGGTTTCAATATCATACAATTCCATATTTTCCGATGCTTTTAAAAAAGCCTCAGGACCTTTGTCCGCTCCTTTACCCCAAGTACTGGTTCCATCATAAGGCACTGGTATCAAAACTACCTTTGCCTTTTCCAATTGCGCAAACTCGTCTGGTATGCCAGCGTAATTGTTAGTTGTGTTCATTTGTTTAAAGTTTATTGATTTTTATAGGTCAGTTTTAAGTTTCTTCCTAACGCCATCACTAACTTTAGTGTTGGCAGTGGGCTTCATCTCATATCCTAAAATTTTAAGCAAGTCTTCTGCCTTTTGTTGTTCACTAAATAATTTGGTTGTTATATTTCCATTTTCATCCTTATCTATTAAAATATGTTTCGGATGCGGTATTAAACAGTGCTGTAATCCTCCATAACCTCCTATAGTTTCCTGATAGGCACCCGTATTAAAGAAACCAATATACAAAGGCTTATCCTTTCTATATTTAGGCAAATAAATTGCATTCATGTTTTGTTCACTATTGTAATAATCATCACTATCACAAGTTAGACCGCCCAACAAAACCCTTTCGTATTCGTCTTGCCAACGATTTATTGCCAACATAATAAAACGTTTGTTAATGGCCCAAGTATCCGGTAATGTAGTAATAAATGATGAGTCGATCATATTCCACTTTTCACGATCGTTCTGCTGCTTTTGATATAGTATTTCATATATGGCCCCACCACTTTCGCCTACCGTAAAACTTCCAAATTCAGTAAAAATATTTGGAACGGCAACCTCTGCTTCCTGACATGCAATGTTTATTTGGTTTATGATCTCATCTATCATATATTGATAGTCGTAATCAAAAGCCAAAGAATTCTTTATAGGAAAACCTCCACCAATATTTAGACTGTCCAAAGAGGGACATATTTTTTTAAGCCTAACATATACCTTTAAACACTTTACAAGTTCGTTCCAATAATAGGCGTTGTCACGAATACCCGTATTAATGAAAAAGTGTAGCATTTTGAGCTCTACCTTGTCATTGTCTTTAATTTGATTCTCATAAAAAGGTACAATATTTTTGTATCCGATTCCCAAACGTGAGGTATAAAATTCGAACTTTGGTTCCTCTTCGGAAGCAATTCTGATCCCTACCTTAAAAGTATCATCTATAACATCTGACAATAGATCTATTTCCTCATAATTATCTATGATAGGAATACAATTCTGATGTCCTCCATTTATGAGATTAGCTATATTGGTAATATATTGATCCCTTTTAAATCCGTTACAAATTATATAGGTATTGTCCTTTATTTTTCCCTTTTCCTTTAATTTTTCGACGATGTTAATATCAAAGGCAGAAGAAGTTTCTATATGAATGTCGTTATTTAAAGCCTCATTTAAAACGGGTTTAAAATGGGAACTTTTAGTACAATAGCAATAGTGATATTTCCCCTTGTAGTTATTCTTTTCCATGGCTATTTTAAACCATTCCTTTGCCTTGTTTATATTTTCGGAAATTTTTGGCAAATAGGTGAATTTCAAAGGACTTCCATATTCCTCTACCAAATCCATTAGATGAATTCCATGGAACTTTAGGTTTTCACCTTCCAAAGTAAACTCCTCTTGTGGAAAATAATAGGTCTGATCAATAAGATTAATATATTTCGTGTTCATTAAATTAAATATATGAATTGTAAATAAGTAAATAGCATCGGCAAATGCAAATAATATGAGGAATTATAACTAAATCTCTAAACAACTATCTGCTTTTCGGTGGTCGGTATAAAAAAATAGTCGTGCTGACTTCGCACGATAGAAGAAAAATTTGGAATGCCAATTAAATATTGGCAACCTGTACCTATAAATTTCAGTGGTCTGAATCTTCCTGTTTCCAGAATCCCAAAATTATAATTATGGTTCATTGTACTCAACAAGTTGCTATTATGCAAACAAAATTTAAAGCTAATTTGACGTGACAAATGAAAACAAAAAAAATGAAAAAACAAGCGTTTTAAAAAATTTTACGTTTAAGTTAAAAATGAATTTAATCAATTGTAAAAAATTAACTAAAAATTAAACTTAATGTCTTGATTTTTAACCTTTTCTTGATTATTTTTAAATAAAAACTAAGTATCCATGAAGCTTAAGAAATTCAGTGTTTTTGTAGGCCTTGTAGTATTGCTGATCTTTTCTGGTAAAATTGAGGCTCAAATACCAGCTAGTGTCTATCATTATGAGGAAAAAAGCAATGAAGGAACCCTTCATCACGAGCTTAAACTGGACGAGGATTATTTTGTCCATACCATTTACAGACAATCTCCTGCAGAATTTATAAAGACCTACGGGGGATACTACACTATCGCCGACAATAACCTTATAATACAATTGGAATTTAATTCCGACTATATAAAGGATAAAATCACCAATTTAAAAATACCATTTAAATTTAAAAATAAGACGCTGATTCTTGAGAAACCTACACAAATGACCTTTAGCCCAACAACCCATAGCGCCCAGGTATTGGACGGAAAATGGTTAATTACGGGCAGGGTAACGGACCAAGGAGAAGAAAGAAGGGATACTTCGCGCCCAAGAAAGACCATGAAATATTTATTGAACGGCCATTTTCAATGGATTGCATTCAATACCGAAACCTTCGAATTTTTTGGATGTGGAGGAGGAACCTATGAAGCATCCAACGGAAAATATATAGAAAATATAGTCTACTTTTCTAGGGACAATTCCCGTGTTGGGGCAACCCTATCCTTTAATTATGAAATAAATGGCAACGATTGGTACCATACCGGTAAAAGTAGTAAGGGAGATCCTTTAAATGAAATATGGACGAGAAGGGAGCATAATTAACCTTCCAAGAACAGAGATATATAAGTAAATAGCCAAAAGACCTTATAAATAAGACTTTTGGCTATTTACTATTTTTTATTTATTTAAAGCAGTTATGCCACTTTAGCACTTTTAAAGGATGTTGCCACTGTCCCATTGATGGCAGCATTCCATTTTTCGGCTCTTCTAAGTTCATAGTCCTCCATATAAATACTGTCTAAATCGTAAAAATTAAGGGTCTTATGGGCCTTTTGTTCGTCTAAAAAGCTAATTTCCAAATCCAATTTCTCTAAAACAGTCTCCTTTTTATTTTTGGACTTTACCACATGGGTCTTCTTAACAATCTTCGCGTTCAGCACATCATTAAGATCTATATTATCCAGTGCCACTACTCCATCGAATACCTTGGAAAAGACAAGCATTTTATTATTTGCATCCAGACCAATAAACGAATTGCCCCAGCTTTCCTTCAAATTAAATTTTAGTTTGGATTCAGTCACTAAATTTTTCACTTCTTTGGACATTATTTTTAAATCTCCTTTTCCTGATTTATTAAGTATCACAAAAGGTAAAACGGTACACAGTACCAATAAACCGGATACTATCCACATTGATAAATTCATTTTATTTATATTTTAATTATTCTATTTATTAATTACTTTCCGCTTACCAAAGACAATGTTGGGAACGGAAAAACTTCCAAAATTGGTTATTTTGGAATCATATGTTAACTAATAGAATAATTTACAAAAAGGTATGAAAGGGATAAATCATGGTAAGTCCGTCCAAACTTGGAGTAATATGGACACCCCCATTTAGGAATAAATGCACTTTTCCGCTTACCTCAACTAGGCAACTTGTACTGCTGGAATAAGATGAATTAAAATTGGGCCTTAGTTCATTTACGGAAGGTATTTGGTAATTACCTTCCTCCATGACCATGTCATGGGAAGAAGACTGTCCATCATAATTCAAATGATGGTCCACCTGAATTTCCCCAACCAACTCCACCTTAGCTTCTAAGCTATGATCGGGACTAGCCAAAGAGATTTGGCCTATACTTAAGAAAAGTATAAGAACAAGTACCTTAAAAAAAAGCAAGTAGCTTGTTTTTTTCATATCACAAAGATATAAACAGATTCTCTTAATAAGCTGTTAAATTTTATATAAAGGGACTATTGCGGGTTTCCTATATCGGACTTCCCTCCTGTTTTACTCAATAATTTAATATTTCGTATTTCAATGCCTTTGTCAATAGGCTTTAGCATATCGTACATATTAAGGGCTACTATACTGGCACCATGCATAGCCTCTACCTCTACACCAGTTTTGTAAATGGTCTTTACCGTAACTAAAACAGTAATCTGCAGGCCATCAATAGCATAAGAAATATCGGTGTATTCTATAGGCAAGGGATGGCAGTCCGGCAAAAGGTCTGCAGTCTTTTTTACCCCCAATAAACCAGCAGCTTTACTCATGGCAAACACATCCCCCTTGGGCACGGTTTTATTTTTTATCGCCGTAATGGTATCTTCCGAACTGACTTGTACAATAGCCTGGGCGATCGCTGTTCGTAAAGTGGATTTTTTATGGGTAATATCTACCATCTCTATTTATTTACTTTCCATTGATAGGAATCGTCTTTAAAAAGCTCCTTCCCAAAAATAGGAACCTGATTCTTAATTTCCTCTACAAGGTGCTGCAGGGCATCAAAAACTTCTTTTCTATGTGCCGATGACACAAAAACAAACAAACATATTTCCCCAACTTTCACCCTTCCCAAACTGTGATAAATGTGCATGCAGCTTAAGTTAAACCTGGCAAAAGTAGCCTCCCTAATTTCGTGGAATTTCTGATTGGCCATTTCCTCATAAGCAGAATATTCTATGGCAGTTACTTCCTGCCCCTCAATAATATCTGCCCTGACCTGACCTAAAAAGATATCATGGGCACCAATGGTGGTTTTGGACTGATGCTTTGCAATGGAATTGGCTATAAACTCTGGGCTTATTGCTCCTGGTACAAATACATTTTTGATTTTGTTCTTTTCCATAAGCAGTAAATTTAAGACATTCTATACCCTTAGCAGGAATCAATGGACAACTTTGTTCAGCTCCAAAGTACATTGAATAAATCACAAGCTAAGCCTAATTTTGAGGTTCATAGCTTGCACTACTAGCTTGGATACGAGGTGAAAATCTTTCGATTCCAACAATGACAAACTCAATTCAAAAGCCAACGCTTTTTGTGCTGCGCACATTTAGCTCATCTACTTCGTGACCTCATCAAGAATCGAACCTAATTCTCTGGGCACCCTATTTATAAGGGTTTCGCATTTTTTTCAGTTTCAAATGTTGCCGATTTGTGAACTTTTTTTAGGATTTTTCTTCCGTCATGACAAATGTAATCAAATGGATATAAAGGGTAATATATGAAATGGAAATAATAGTTAAATACCAATGCCTTTCAATTAAAGTATGATGTGTTTGGGCAAACTGGACATTGTCCCCCAATTCTTACAATGACCAACCTTGAGCCGGATCCTGTTTCAATTTTATAGTGTTCAGGCAAATAAGCAATCAGTAAAATCGAAATAGGGCGATATATGCTAGGACCCTTAATTACATAGAAACATTTAAACAACATATCTACAGGACATTTTAATTCTTATCCTTCTTTTTCTTCTTCCTCCAAAGAATATAAAAGATGATCATTAGTACAGGCAGAATGATGTATACAATGACATCAAATGAGCTTGTAAGATCAATAGGATCATTGTCATCTGGGTTTCGAGTGCCTATAGGCAATTGTAGTAGTAAAGGATATAGTATGTTTAGCATTATTATTGTTTTTGAATGGCTGATAAGCAATTTACGAAATTAAGTAGACTGTCCATTTCAGTTTCATCGCTTTTTCCCATCTATGGTTATCCTACCGTAGAAAGGCGCCAGATTGTTCTTGGTTCTTTTAGCATATATCCAGAATAGGATAGAGAATGTTGTGGTATATCAAAAAATACCTAAAACACTGTAAAACAGCTTAATTTACAATAAATTAGGCTCCTTTACATGTTAAAAAATGCCCTCACCAAGAATCACTTCGGCTCGATCAGCACGGGCTTCGATTTAAAAGCTGACGCTTTTCGTGCTGCGCACCTTTGGTTCGTGACCTCACCAAGAATCGAACTTGGATCTAAAGTTTAGGAAACTTCTATTCTATCCGTTGAACTATGAGGCCATTTGCAGTTCCTTAATTTGAATCCGCGGCTGCAAAAGTAAAATTTATTTGATAAAAAAACTCGATACTGTAAGTATTGTTTTTTAATAATTCGCCAAACGCGCCATATTTCCAGCCAAATTAAATAGGAAGGCGTGGACAACACCGTTTTATTGCAACAAAAACAATGTCTTGACAGTAAACCTCCTTAATCGTTAAAAAAATAATATTATTTATGCATAATGAATTTATTTTTTTAAATTGCTTGCTTAAACGTTTAAATTCCTTTTAATAAGATTATGAAGAATCGGAAATATACCATTGGAATTGACTTTGGAACAGATTCAGTAAGAACCATAGTAATAGATTCCAGTAATGGCCATATTGTTGGCAATGCCATTGCCAAATATGAAAGATGGGCAAAGGGGATGTACTGTAACCCTACCGCCAATCAATTTAGACAACATCCTTTGGATTATATTGAAAGCTTAAAACAAGCTGTCAAAGAAGTAATCGCTACACTTTCATCAGAAATCGTAAATGGAATAGCTGCAATTTCAGTAGCCACTACTGGCTCTACTCCTGTTGCGGTCAATAAAAATGGAGTCCCCCTGGCACTGCTACCTGGTTTCGAGGAAAATCCACATGGAATGTTTATCCTATGGAAAGATCATACTGCTATCGGAGAGGCTAAGGAAATAAATGAATTGGCACATAATGGAAGTAGCATTGACTATACCAAATACAGCGGTGGTGAATATTCCTCGGAATGGTTCTGGGCCAAAATCCTGCATACCCTTCGCGTAGATAATAAGGTGCGTGAAGCAGCTCATTCCTGGGTGGAGCATTGTGACTGGATTCCAGCCTTGCTTACCGGAAATACTGATCTTACTAGCCTAAAAAGGAGTAGATGCGCAGCTGGACATAAGGCCATGTGGCATGCTGATTGGAAGGGTCTACCGGCAGACGACTTTTGGACACAATTAGACCCCTTATTGTCTGGTTTAAGAGACAGGCTTTATACAGACACCTATACTTCCGATCATATTGCTGGAACCATTTCAGAGGAATGGTCGCAACTACTGGGCCTACCCAAGGATGTGGTGATTGGCGTAGGCTCTTTTGATGCCCACATTGGCGCCATTGGAGGTGCCATTAAGCCTTATCATATGGTGAAAGTGATTGGCACCTCTACCTGTGATATGATCGTTGCCCCCAAGACTGAAATAGGCAACAAGGCAATTCACGGAATATGTGGGCAGGTCGATGGTTCGATCCTTCCAAACATGATCGGCCTTGAAGCCGGTCAATCTGCTTTTGGCGATCTATATGCATGGTTTAGGGATATTCTGATGTGGCCCGCAAACAAAATTATTAGAGACAGTAAGTTATTGGACGAAGCTACCAAAGGGGCCTTATTGGAGGAAATGACTGAGGGGATTCTTTCTGAACTATCCCATGCTGCAAGTAAAATAACGATCGAGGAGTCGGGAATAATTGCCTTGGACTGGATGAACGGCAGAAGAACGCCCAATTCCAACCAAAATCTCAAAGGAGCTCTTCAAGGCCTTACATTGGGTACGACCGCTCCTAATATTTTTAGGGCATTGGTAGAAGCCACAGCTTTTGGCTCCAAAAAAATAATTGACCAATTCCAAGAAGAAGGTGTTCGCATAGATGGTGTTATTGCCATTGGTGGGGTTGCCCAAAAATCGGAATTCGTGATGCAAATTTTAGCGGATGTCTTAAATTTTCCGATCAGGATCATTAAATCAGAACAAACATGTGCCCTAGGTGCCGCAATGGCAGCTGCAGTAGTAGCTGGCCTCTACGATTCTATTATGGACGCGCAAGATGCTATAGGCAGCGGATTTCAAAAAGAATACTACCCCGTACCCGAAAATGTAGAAAAATATAAAACCCTATATACCCAATACTCAACCTTGGCAGACTTTGTAGAAGCCCAACAATTACAGAAAGATTAAGGTCTCCATTTGACCAACAATTGCAGTAAAATAGAAAACAATAATCGACATAAAAATTAAGTAATGCAGAACAAACACAACCATTTAGGAGCGACCCCAAAAATTGGAATAAGACCAGTAATCGATGCCCGTTTGGGCGGTATAAGGGAGTCATTGGAGCAAACCACCATGGCCATGGCACAACGAGTAGCCGATTTTCTTTCCGCCAACCTTAAGAACTATAACGGAACAAATGTAGAATGCGTCATTGCGGACACCACCATTGGCCGGGTACCTGAAGCTCAAAAATGTGAGGAAAAATTTCTTAGGGAGGGGGTAGGGCTTTCTATAACAGTCACTTCATGTTGGTGTTATGGAACGGAAACCATAGATATGAATCCAACTCGCCCAAAAGCCATATGGGGATTTAACGGAACGGAAAGACCAGGGGCAGTTTACTTAGCGGCCGCCTTGGCCGGACATGCTCAAAAAGGGGTTCCTGCCTTTAGTATTTACGGCAAGGAAGTACAGGATAGCGATGACGAGAACATCCCAGAGGATGTTCAAAAACTGTTATTGCAATTTACCAAGGCCGGACTTGCCGTTGCCACGATGAAAGGTAAATCGTACCTATCCATAGGTTCTGTTTCCATGGGGATAGCTGGTTCCATTGTCAATGAAAGTTTTTTTCAGGATTATCTTGGGATGCGGAACGAATATGTGGACATGAGCGAAGTAAACCGTAGGATGCAACACAATATAATTGATCCGGAAGAATTTGAAAAAGCATTAAAATGGACCAAAGAGAATTGCAAGGAAGGTAAAAACTACAACGCCAAAGACCTACAGAAATCCAGGGAACGTATGGATGAAGAGTGGGAGACCGTTGTTAAAATGACATTGATTTCACGAGATTTAATGATTGGTAATCCTAAACTGGCAGCATTGGGCTTTGGAGAGGAAGCCTTGGGCCACGGTGCCATTGCAGCAGGATTCCAAGGTCAAAGACAATGGAACGATTACATGCCCAATGGCGATTTTATGGAAGCGATCCTCAACTCTTCTTTCGATTGGAGCGGAATTCGTCCTCCTTACATGATGGCCACCGAAAATGACAGCCTTAACGGCATCTCCATGCTATTTGGCTACCTATTGACGAACCGGGCGCAAATGTTTTCTGATGTAAGAACCTTCTGGAGTCCGGCTTCCATAGAAAGGGTCACCGGTCATAAACTCCAGGGCAAAGCGGCCAATGGAATAATCCATTTGATCAATTCGGGTTCTTCAACCCTGGATGGTACTGGACAACAGGAAATAAATGGGAAACCAGCCATGAAACCTTTCTGGGAAATTTCGGAATCGGAAGCTGCAAAATGCTTGGAAGCCACAGACTGGCCACCAGCTATGTATGAATATTTTGGAGGAGGAGGGTACTCCTCCCATTTTGTCACCAAAGGTGAAATGCCTGTAACCATGTGTAGGATCAATGTAATAAAAGGATTGGGACCCGTAATGCAAATTGTTGAGGGTTGGACGGTAGCGCTACCTGAAGAAGTACATAAAACTTTGGATGAGAGGACTAATCCTACCTGGCCCACAACTTGGTTCGCCCCAAGACTAAACAATGACCAAGCATTTAAGGATGTCTATAGTGTAATGAACAATTGGGGAGCCAACCATGGGGCTTTCAGCTATGGTCATTTTGGAGACGAAATAATAACACTTTGTTCCATGCTTAGGATTCCGGTCAATATGCACAATGTTGAACCTGAAAGAATATTTAGACCCAAGGATTGGGCTTCTTTTGGAATGGACCAAGAAGCCGCTGATTACAGGGCATGTGAGAATTACGGACCCCTCTACTAAGAAAATTAGGAGGTAATAAGTCCGGTAGGAAAATCTTTAGATTAAAAACATGATGAAAATTAAATATACCTTGGTCATAACACTTATGTCCATATTCTGCACAGCAAATTTCTATGGTCAGGTTGACCAGGAAAATGTTAAGCATGTAAAAGTATACTATGAACCGGGCATGTTCGGCGGCTGGCCGGCAAATCATGGTGTATGGAATTGGGGCAATGAAATTTTGGTAGGATTTTCCAAGGGACACTATAAGGATTTGGGACCAGACCGACATAATTTCGACAAAGAAAATCCAGAGCTTCATGTGCTGGCCCGAAGTCTTGATGGCGGGGAGAATTGGACTGTAGAAGACCCTGGGGCATTAGACGGAGATCTCGTAGTTCCTGATAATGGGAGTTATCATGGGCAAATGAGAAAGGACGTAAAAGCTCCTGAACCAGTTTCTGTGAAACCCATAAACTTTAATGACCCCAATCTGGCATTTACGGTACGCATGACGGACCACCACGGTGCCGAATCCCGCATTTGGTATTCCTACGACAGGGGACGTGATTGGGAAGGCCCATATAACTTGCCCAATTTTAATACGCCTGGAATTGGAGCACGAACCGACTATATAATTGATGGTGAAAATGAGTGCATGCTATTTCTTACCGCGGCCAAAGCCAACGGGAAAGAGGGTCGCGTTTTGTGTGTAAAAACAACTGATGGTGGTAAAAATTGGAACTTCGTTTCATGGATCGGACCTGAACCAGCTGGATTTTCCATCATGCCTGCCTCCGTAAGATTATCCGACAAAGAAATTTTAGTAACCACTCGCAGAAGGGAGGAATCAGGACAATATATTGATGCCTACCTTTCCCAAGATAATGGATTAACTTGGAGCCCCTTGGCCAACCCAGTAGAAAATTGCGGACAGGGAAATCCTCCCGCCATGGTAAAAATGAAAGACGGAAGAATATGCTTGATCTATGGTTATAGGGCATTGGAAGTCGATATCAAAAACAACCGGGACAAGAGTGAAATTAGGGCAAAAATTAGTAAAGACAATGGACGTACATGGAGCAAAGATTATGTGCTACGTGATGATGGCTCTGGAAAAGATCTTGGCTATCCCAGGGTAGTGCAACGAGCAGACGGTAAAATTGTGGCCCTCTACTATTTTATGGATAAGGAAACAGGACCAGAACGCTATATCGCCGCTACCATTTGGAATCCTCCAGCTTATTAATAGGCTTTATTTTAATAACGCACAAATAACACATGTTCCCATTTATTGAATACAATTAAGTAAAACAACAGATAACTATGAAACGTATTGTTTATTTCCTTCCATTACTGACATTTATGATTTTCTCCTGTAAGAATAAAGCGGAGAAAAACATCATAACCGAAGAAACCAAAAGCAGCAACGACATTACAGGTAATTTCACATTACCTCCATTATCCCAACCAGGGCAAGGTGCTTACCTTAGTGGGGAGCTGATCTACCCTTTGGACAACAAACCCACCCCGGAATGCCACGCCTCTACCATAGTGGAAACGCCATCCGGTCTCGTGAGTGCATTTTTTGCGGGCAGCCATGAGAAAAATCCGGATGTTGGTATTTGGGTGTCAAGAATGGAGAATGGAAAATGGTCATGGCCGGTAGAAGTAGTCAATGGCGTACAAGATGACACACTTCGCTATCCAACCTGGAACCCTGTTCTTTTTCAACCTGCTGAAGGCCCCTTAATGTTGTTTTACAAGGTGGGTCCTGACCCCCGGACTTGGTGGGGAATGTTGATGACTTCTCCCGATGGTGGAAAAACATGGTCCAAACCGGAAAAAATGGGAACCGATGAAAAAATTGGTCACCTATTGGGCCCCATCAAAAACAAGCCCATCCAGTTGGCAGACGGAACCATAATTTCACCCACAAGTGCCGAATATAAATTGGAAGATGGGGATGTAGATTGGATGGTGCACTTTGAAATAAGCAAGGATAATGGCAAGACTTGGGAAGTTGTAGGCCCTATTAACGACGGAAAGGAATTTGATGCCATACAGCCCAGCATACTTACCTATCCCAATGGTAAAATGCAGGTGCTATGCAGAACAAGACAAAATGTAATCTCTCAGAGTTGGTCCGAGGATCAAGGCAAGACTTGGAGTAAAATGACCGCTACCGAACTTCCAAACCCTAATTCGGGAACCGATGCCGTGACCCTAAAGGATAACAGGCAGTTACTAATTTACAATCACACCACAAAAGAGGGTGAAGAACCCAAGGGGAGAAACATGATAAATCTGGCCATATCCGATGATGGCATTAATTGGAAGCCCGTCATGACCTTGGAAAATGTTCCTGCCGAATCAGGATATTCCTACCCGGCCATTATTCAAACAACCGATGGCTTGGTGCATATCACCTATACCTATGTAAGGCAATCCGTAAAACATGTTGTTATAGATCCAAAGCAGTTGTAGGTCATATGATAACAATTGGACAATAGAATATTACATAAAGATTTGTAGTCAGGGAATACTTATTAAGACCAAAACAATAAGAATGAAAAAAATGAAGGTAATCCTAAAATTGCCAACTGCTGCCGCCATAATATCATTGGTGGCAATGACCCTCTTGTTCTTTGGATGTAAGGAGAGTAAAACAGAAGACTACCCCGATCCGGTTTCCAATCCATCATCTAAATTGATGCTTCAAGGGGAATGGCTACACGATCCGCATAAAATAGATTTTGATAAAATTCCTAAAATCCCAGTACAACATGCTGTGGTAAGCGATGTTACCCCAGATGGCGTTAACCAACACAATTATTTGGCTTACCATGACAATCGTTATTGGATTATGTGGAGCGATGGCCCAGGTGTTGAGGATAGAGTGGGTCAAGTAGTTAAATATGCTACAAGTACAGATGGTCTCAATTGGGAACAACCTAAATTCCTCACCACATACCCTGAAGGTTCAGGGCCGGAATCGTCTCATTACAACACAAGAACAGATCAAGGCCTCAGGTGGATTTCGAGAGGCTTCTGGGAATATAAAGGAGAATTTTTGGCATTGGCCTCATTGGACGAGGCGGCAGGTTTTTTTGGTCAATCTCTAAGCCTTCATGCCTTTAGATGGAACAAGGAATCCGAATCATGGGAATACCATGGAGTAGTTATGGAAAATGCCATCAATAATTTTCCACCCAAAAAATTACCTTCTGGCGAGTGGTTAATGTCCCGCAGGTCTTTTGACTATGTTGCACGGGGAGTGGATTTTATGGTCGGTGCAGAAGAGCAATTTGATCAATGGGAAGTCTACCCTGTTTTTGGTACCAATACGGAACTGGAGGCCGAGGAGCCCTATTGGTGGGTCTTACCCGACAATAAAAATTTAATGGCGCTATTTCGGGACAACCGTAAAAGTGGGTACTTGTATCGCTCCTTCTCAACGGACAATGGCCGTACTTGGAGTCCGCCGGTGCAAACCAACTTTCCGGATGCCAGATCTAAATTCCACGGCTTGCGGTTACAGGATGGGAGATATGTCCTAGTCTCCAATTCTAATTATAAAAAAAGGGACCCTTTAACCTTGGCCATTAGTAATGATGGGATGGTCTTTACCTCACTGGGCTATCTGGTAGGAGGAAGACACATAGATTACCCCCATGTGTTGGAGCACGATGGACATTTATTGGTCGCCTTTGCCGGGGATGCCAAACAGAAAATAGAAGTGGTGAAAGTTAAGATTACGGATTTGGATGAATTGTAAAGAATACTATTGCGTAACCCGCAATTGATTCTGGCATTAGGGCTACCACTCCACCGTATTAGATTTGGTTTTTTTTGCAGAAATGGACTATGATCGATTCACTATAGGGGAATGCATCAGTAATGAGAAAAGAGTTGATATAGCAGGTGAAGGACTAAGAAATCAAATTAGTTCAATTACAATTCGGGAACTATCCAGCCCAATATTCAAAGAATTGCCATGATATGTTATAGTTAGGCCTAAGATTATCAAAAAGGTAGTTGTGGAGCTATTTCTGCAATTTAAATAACCCTATTTAATATGTACAAAATGTTTTATAAAAAAATGGGGTTCATTGGAGCTTTAATAGTTTTCTCCCTAGTATCCTGTAGTACCGATAAAAGTAATAAGCCCGTATCACTTAACAATAACATTGGTATACAAAAACTCGAATTCAACAATCCGGGCTTATTAGTGGATCTGGATGTGGGATTTAAATCGGTACCTATGCCAATGGATTTTGATGGGGATGGGGATTTAGATCTACTCATATCCCAATCAGGAAGCTATGTGGAATCTGGGGTGTTCTATTACGAAAACATTAGCGGAAATGTGGATATGCCAATTTTTAGATATGGAGAACGGGTTTCCACAGAAAGATTTCGACTAGGGTATGATGGAAAATGTTTTGAAGTATCCGAAGTTGATGGGCATTATCATGTTTTAACACCAGACAAAATAAATGATCAATTACTGATGTACGTAGATGTTCCCGAAAATGTTTTTTGGAAACGCGTAACATTACAAATACCAGCCACAAGGCATATACAGGACACTAAATATAATACCTGGAAATTAATCGACTTTGACGATGATTCAATTTATGATTTAATGTGCGGCCTGTCCTCAAAGTATGGAGATTACCTACTTTTTTTTAGAAACAATGGCAGTAATGAATCCCCTGAATATGAGGTACCCCAAAAAGTGCTAACAGCATCTGGGGAACCCATAGGAAATCATCTCTATTTGGAAGTCCCTTTGGCGGATTACGATCATGACGGGGATCTGGACTACATTGCTATAAGTGATTTTTCAAATATACTTTACTTTGAAAATAAGGGGAATTCAAAAAAACATAGTTATCAAGAAGGACAACCCTTAAAATACAAAGATGAACCAATACAATTGTATTCACTATATGGAAATGCTACTAGATTACGGGCAGTAGATTTAAACCAGGATGGTTTGGTGGATATCCTTGCAGGTGACGAAGACGGAAAAGTCTCCTTTTTGAAAAATACAGGTAAAATAGTGGATGGAATCCCAGAATTCCTACCGCCTAGGTTCTTGCAACAAGAAGCCAAGTTCGTGGACGTAGGTGCTTTGGCCACGCCCCGTGTTTATGACTGGGATGGGGATGGACTCCAAGATATTATAAGTGGCAATGGAGCTGGCGATATTTGCTTTATCAAAAATTTGGGAGGATACCTCCCTAAATGGGACGCCCCTAAACCCTTAGAAGTGGCAGGAGTTCCAATAAGGATAATCCCGACCGAGGCACTACCAAATACCGAAGAACCGCATTGGGGCTATACCACCATAGATGTAGGCGATTGGGATGGTGATGGATTAGCGGATATTCTAGTGAACGAACACAACGGAAATATCGTGTGGTTAAAAAACATTGGAAGTAGGAAAGCGCCAAAACTTTCTGCTCCAAAACCTATTGAGGTAGAGTGGGAAGGAGAACCACAAAAACCCGCATGGACACCAGGAGTTTCCGAAGGAAAGGAATTACTTGCACCTTGGCGGACATCTCCGTTCATAATGGATGTAAACCAGGATGGACTTAACGATTTGGTCATGCTGGATTATGAAGGATATCTTGTTGTTTACCCCAGGTTTAAGGAAGGGCGTTCCATAAAATTGGGGCACCCTAGGCGCAATTTCGTATTCCCTGATGGAAACCCAATTTTACTAAATCAACTAAGCGGTTCCAGTCACGGCAGGTTGAAAATTACATTTGCCGATTGGGATGGGGATGGCTTGGAAGATCTTGTCTTTTCCTCTAAACCTGCAGTGGATTGGATGAAAAACATGGGAATGAAAGACGGTAAAATGGTTCTGCAATACATGGGCCGGGTAGTCTCCAAAACACTTATGGGGCATACCGATGGTCCAGTAGTGTCCGACTTTAACAATGACGATGTTCCCGACCTATTGGTAGGAACGGAAACTGGCGCGTTATACTATTGGGAAAGACCTAATTATAAGATAACGACTACCATGACCACAACAGGAAAACAGCAACCCGCAAAATATAAATATTTTAAACGTTAGTCCTTAATATTTTAGAACCCTGGTAAAGGATTAATTTAGCAATCCAACTCCTGATAAAAATAGATTCCAAGCAGTTGTAGGCTTTAAAACAGTAATGACCAAAAGAACAACAAGCAAAGAATTTGTAGAGGGCAGCCCCTAAAAAATTAAAATCTACCTATCTAAAATAAGACATGATATCAAAAAAAATACTTTATTTATTAATCGCCCTTGGGTTTTCCGTACAATTATATCCCCAGAAAACAAAGGTGGTACATCTCTCTGGCACCGATGCTGCCAATACCGTTGAGTGGGATTTCTATTGCACGGATGGACAAAATAGTAAAAAATGGACAAAAATAGATGTTCCTTCCAACTGGGAATTGCAAGGTTTTGGCACTTACAACTATGGGCACGATTGGAAAAACAAGGATAGGAAATTGGGCTTGGAACACGGGCTGTACAAACATACATTTGATGTTCCCTCAAATTGGAAAGGTAATACTATCAATATCGTTTTTGATGGCTCCATGACCGATACCAAGGTTAAGATAAACGGAAAGTCCGCAGGGGCAATTCATCAGGGAGGTTTTACCAGGTTTAAATATGACATCAGCAAATTATTGAAATATGGTGAGACGAATTTATTGGAAGTTGATGTAGCCAAACAATCCGAAAACGAATCGATAAACCGTGCCGAAAGACAGGCAGACTTTTGGATTTTCGGAGGCATTTACCGTCCAGTTTTTCTAGAAATACTCCCAAAAATCCATATAGCCCGGACAGCTATAGACGCCAAGGCCGATGGGTCACTAAATGTCCTTATCGCCATTAACAACCCTAAATTCAACTATACAGTCACCGCCCATCTATATGATTTAAAAGGCAATAAAATCCATAAAGAAAATTTAGGCCTTTTGAAGAAAGGTGTTTCAGAAGAAATTTTTTCGACGAAGTTTAACAATATTAAATCCTGGAATACCGAATGGCCTACTTTGTACGACATTACATTTGAATTAAAACATGAAAATTCGGTTTTACATGAAGTTAAAAAACGGATTGGTTTTCGTACTGTAGAACTTCGCAATCATGATGGGTTTTATGTAAATGAAGAAAAAGTAATCTTCAAAGGCGTCAATCGACACTCCTTCTGGCCAGAAACAGGACGCAGTCTAAGTGAAAAAAATCACCTCGAAGACATTAGACTAATGAAAGAGATGAATATGAATGCAGTGCGTATGTCACATTATGTTCCCGACAAGCGTTTCCTTGAATTGTGCGATTCCCTTGGAATTTTTGTATTGGATGAAGTTACCGGTTGGCAGGATGGTTACGATACCCTTGTAGGTCCCAAAATGATAAAAGAAGTTATTTTGAAGGATGAAAATCACCCCAGTGTAATAATTTGGGACCATGGGAACGAAGGAGGCTGGAATTTTGCCAATGAAAAATGGATTCACTCTTGGGATATCCAAAAACGCCCGGTAATTTATCCATGGTTACTCCGTAACGGAGTAGATACCAGTCATTACCCAGAATATAATTATGCTACTGGAAGGTTAGTTTCAGGTAACGACCCCTTTATGGCCACTGAGTTATTACATGGCCTTTATGATGGGGGGCTAGGGGCCGGGCTAGAAGAGTATTGGCATAACTATGAAACAAGTCCATTGTTTGCAGGTGGGTTTTTATGGGTATTTTCGGACGAGGCCGTTTTACGAACAGATAAACCTGGCCATGTATTAGATGGTGACGGCAACCATGCTCCTGACGGAATCCTAGGGCCCCATCGAGAAAAAGAAGCCAGTTTTTATACCATAAAGGAGATTTGGTCCCCTGTTCAAATTTCTCCTGTCACCATTAACAAGGAGTGGAACGGAACTCTGATTTTAAATAATAAATACATTTATACCAATTTAAGCCAATGTACTTTTAATTGGAAAGCTTTAAAAACAGAAATAGGAAGTATTAAAAAACAAATAGTTGGCACGGGCAATATTTTAGGCCCGGACACTGAACCAGGTACGGCCTCAAAAATAAAAATAGACTGTCGTAAGGCCCTTCAAGATGCCGATATTTTTGAATTTACTGCCAAAGATCACAATGGAAAGGAACTATATACATGGAGCTGGCCTATTGTACAGCCCGATAAAAAAGCCACAGAACTTTTGCGGCTTATTTCCAATATTGCCAACGAAATAGGCATAAAAGAACTGGATGAAACAATAAGTGCCTCTGCTAATGGAATACAAATTGTATTTAACAAAAAGAATGGCACCCTTCATTCCGTTAAAAATAGTAAGGGAGAAATCTCAATTACCGGAGGAGCAGTTCCGGCAGGGAGCACTGCTCAAATTACAGATACGAAATGGGGAAAGGACGAAGATGGAAACTTCCGATTAGAAATTTTACGCGATAACTATCCAGAACGAATAATCTGGAAATTTCACAGAAACGGCCTATTACAAATAGAAACAAGTCCTCTTCAAAAAAAGATGGAAGGCATTGATTACATCGGAATTTCATTCGATTATCCCGAAGAAAAATGTATTGGGGTAACATGGATGGGCAGAGGACCTTATCGTGTATGGAAGAATAGAATTAAGGGCAGTAATTTTGGGGTGTGGGAAAAGCAGTACAATAATACGGTCACTGGAGAAACCTTTAATAATTTGATTTATCCAGAGTTTAAGGGATATCACGGTAATTTGTATTGGGCGCGACTTAAAACTACGGAAACCCCTTTTACCATTATTTCTGAAACCCCAAATTTATATTTTCAACTCTTTCGCCCAAAAGAACCGGAGTATGCTTCCAGTAAAGTCTCCCCCCCATTTCCAATAGGTAATCTTTCCTTCTTATATGAAATTCCAGCCATAGGGACCAAATTCAAGGAGCCTGGTAAGCTCGGTCCAAAAAGTCAAAAAGGTTTTTATTCAGGACGAACAGGTGACGTAAACTATCCTATTAAATTATGGCTCGATTTCAGGGCCGAAAATTAAAACATTCATCAGAATCCTTTAATGTTTACACAAAAAAGTGAAAAATCTCAATAAGAAACTACTATGCAAATCAACCTTATCAATTATCTATTTTTTACACAGCTCTTCTATTGATCATACCATAAAAACCATGTAAAAGTTGAATTAACACAAAATAAAGTTGTTGTTTTTAAATATATTAATTAATATAGCTTAATCGTTAAAGCACATAATTATAAAACCTACCTCAACTATTATAAAGAATACAATTGCGCAACATGCAATTGATCGACCTAGCAATCTTAAACAAAATCCAAAGTGGCAATAATTTAAATTGCCCTCTAGAACTTAATATATGTCAAGCAATAAAGTAAGTAGACGAAATTTCATGGTGAAAACCGGTTTTATTTCAGCATCAGTTACCTTATTTCCAAGCTTGATTCCAGTGAAATTATTTGGTAAAACTCAAAATTTTAATCCTAAAATATTTGTTTCAACCAATTTTGTCAACGGAGGTGGAAAAGTTACTATCCAGGATGAAGAATCGAATACTATTCGAATTAGTGCCCATGATGAAGGTGGTGGGGGTTGGAGTAAAATCTGGTGGCACTTTATGGTTGAGGGAATTAATCTAAAAGATGAAATTATTCTGGAGTTGGAATTGGGGGCAGGGGCTAATAATCAATTGTTTTTTAGTTATGACCAAAAAAATTGGGGACTTACCAATTCTGGGATTATAAAAACTATAGACGGCAAAGACTTTATTGTTGTTAAACATATCATTAGAGGGGAAAAAACATGGTTTTCCTATGATTTGCCTTATACGCCCGAGCACATTAACGCTATTCTGGCCGAAAAGGTAAAGACTTATCCGGACATCAAAACTCTAGATTTTTGCAAAACAAAAAAAGGAAGACAGGTCAGCGCATTTTTACTCAAAAATACAGAGCCTGATTCAGATTTTAAGTATGGCATTTGGCTGCAGGCCAGAGCACATGCCTTTGAATCGGGAAGTAGTTGGGTCTTGCATGAACTTATGTGCTGGTTAATGTCCAATGGCACAGAGGCCAAAGCATTAAGGAGTATTTCACAAATATTTATTTTGCCCATTGTAGATGTCGATTCTGTTGTGGAAGGTAGAACAGGAAAGAATCAGAAACCACACGACCATAACCGTGGATGGGACAAGGAACCATCATTCTGGCCTGAAATGACCGAATCTAAGTTACAACTAGCGCAATGGGCCAAAAATGGAAAAATGGATTTATTCATTGATTTTCATGGTCCGGGAAATTCTAGCCACCCCTACTTTATTGTGCCTTTAGCAAAGGATTTGTCCAGTGCAAAACAACGACAAAATAGGTTCAATTTTTTCCAAAGCTTGGATGCAAGGCCAATCAATGAAATGAACAAGTTGACACAGTCTATGACCCAATTTTATTTCAGTGAGCGTGCAGAAATAAAAGGCAAGGAAAACGCGGTTAAATGGGTAAATGAAAATACAACGGACAATGTTGTTTCCTTGACCTTGGAGGTGAATATGGGCACTCCCTTAAGTACACAATCCGGTTATAGGGCGGAGGCTATTGCAATAGGAGAGGCAATATCAAAATATTTCATAAATAAACACCATCAAAAATGAAAAACAGAATACAAAATCTATTCATCTCTTATCAAGAGAGATCTAAATCTATAATGGTCATTAGTCTGTTTTTGGTCATTGGTTTGGGCTGTAAAAGTCAGCAAAATTATCCCGACCCAAACACCAATCCTACTTCAGATTTGATGTTGCAAGGCGACTGGTTTAAAAGTTCACATGATATTAATTTTAGTGATCTTCCCAAGATTCCTTATGAACATGTGGTTGTGAGCAATGTGCAGGGGAAAGGCAATAGTGCAGAATATATCTTTTCAGGTAAAACCTTTAAAGGAGGTGTAAATCAGCACAGTTATTTGATATTCCATGCGAATAAATTTTGGCTAATGTGGAGTGAGGGCCCAGGTGTGGAGGACCGAGTGGGGCAAGTGGTAAAATATGCCACAAGTCCAGACGGAATCGAATGGACCGAGCCTAAAATAATGACTCCGTATCTATCGAACTCAAGCCCTACCTCAGAATATTATAATACTAGAAACCCTAAAGGAATGCGCTGGATTGCAAGAGGTTTCTGGCAATATAACGGAGAACTTCTGGCGTTGGCGGCTTCAGATGAGGCAGCAGGATTTTTTGGACCGAGCCTTGAGTTAAGGGCTTTTAAATGGGATGAAACTGCCCAAAAATGGAAAGATAATGGTATTATTATGGATGACGCAATAAATAACTTCCCCCCAAAAAAAATTCCATCTGGAGAATGGATGATGTCAAGAAGATCCCATGACTACAAAGTTAAAGGAGTAGACTTTATGGTTGGAGGGATCGACGGAAAAGATAGTTGGAAAGTTTTTCCAGTTTTGGGCACGACTAGTGAATTAGCCGCAGAAGAGCCCTATTGGTGGGTTCTTCCGGATGAAAAAAGTCTCATGGCGCTGTTTCGCGATAATCGGCAAAGCGGATATTTATATAGGGCATTTTCCACAGATAACGGCCGTACTTGGTCGAAACCTGTTCAAACTAATTTTCCCGATGCAAGATCCAAATTTCATGGTATCAGATTGAGCAATGGCAAGTACATATTGGTTTCCAACCCTCACCCAACAAAACGAGATCCAATTGCCCTGTCAATTAGCGATGATGGCATGGTATTTACAAAAATGGGCTACTTAATGGGTGGGCGACAAATAGATTACCCCAATGTAATTGAGCATGAAGGATATATTTTGATTGCCTTTTCTGGAACCAAACAGAAAATAGAAGTCCTAAAAATAAAAATTTCTGATTTGGAAAAATTAAATATGTCAGATTACAATTCAAAACAATAGAAATGAATACACTAAAATACATCCTTCTTGTTTCTTACTTCAAACATTCTACGACACAGGTGCAGGGCCAAAACAACTAGTAAATGGACGTCTCTATACGAACCGCCGATATTATTACGATTCTTCTCTATCTACTAGGGCTCATGGGGGTTGGTATTTATTTTTCAAAAAGAAACAAGACCACAGAAGAATATTTTTTGGGAAGCAGATCCTTCTCAGGATGGGTTTTAGGGCTTTCCATGCTCGGCACTATTGTCAGTTCAGCTACTTTTTTGGCCCTTCCCGCTGCTGCCTACATATTGGACTGGCGGCAGTTAACCATAAGTTTAGCGGTACCTTTTGTTGCCGTACTTGCCGTTTTGATATTTATCCCTTTTTTTCGTCTTGGAAAGTTTACTTCTGCTTTTGAATATCTAGGCGAAAGATATGGCAAGGTTCCTAGAATTTATGGTACGGTGAGTTTTATTATTCTACAACTCATAAGAATGGCGCAAATCCTATTTTTAGTATCACTTGTCATTCAGTTTTTGACAGGAGCTCCTATAAGTATAGTCATAATTGGTACAGGGATTTTCATAGGATTTTATACTATTTTGGGAGGCTTTGAAGCTGTTATTTGGACCGATGTTGTGCAGGCAACAATATTATTGGTTGGCGGTGTCCTTTGTTGCATATGGGTAGTAGTGGATCTACCAGGAGGGTTAGGACAAATTTTTGAGGTCGGTTCGGCCAATAATAAATTTAGTTTGGGCGAAATGGATTTTGACTTGGGCAGACGTACATTTTACACAGTAGCAATTTTAGGGGTCATCAATTGGTTGGGCATCTATGCCGGGGACCAAAATATGGTACAACGCTACGCTTCGGCTAAATCTACCCGCGAGGCCAAAAAAGCAACAATAGTATATTCAGCAATTGCAGTCCCAATGTGGATTATGTTCTTTTTTATAGGCACGGCCCTTTTTGTGTACTACCAGGAATTTCCCAATGCCTTGATAAACAGCCTCGAAGCAGATCAGATTCTTCCCTATTTTATACTTACCGAGATTCCTCCGGTGATTACGGGCATAGTTATTTCGGCCGTTATTGCCGCCGGGATGAGTACGATGGATTCTGGCATAAACTCGATCTCAACTGTCACTGTAATCGATTTGATGAAACCTTGGTTGAACAAAGGGAAATCTGATCGGTTCTACTTAAAATCGGCTCATATAATCGCTTGTACAGTAACGCTTATAGTCATTAGCGGCGCCGTTGTTTTTAGCATTATGGAAAAAGAAAGCATGAATGATATTAGTCTGATGGTCGCTAGCATATTTGGGGGTTGTCTTATGGCCCTGTTTATGATGGGGTTTTTCACCAAACGTATTGATGGTTTTTCTGCCACCGTGGCCTTGGGTGTCTCCGTCATTTTAAACATCTACCTTGGAATGGGGGTGCTCGGAGTTTTGCCGGATTCAGTTACAATTCCCATACATAGTTATTGGGTAGGCGCTATGGTCAACGGTACATTCATGATCGTGGCCTATGCAATCAGTATGTTTAGAAAAAACAATTTTAATGATTTAACAGGGCTTACAGTTTGGACAATGAAGAAAAATTAATAAAAATTGAAAAGTTACTCAATTATTAATATTGACAATATAGAGAGAAATGACATTGAACAACGAAAAACAATTTGAAATAATAATAATGGGAGGAACCCCTGGAGGTATTGCCACGGCAATAACTGCTGCAAGATTAGGACACGAAGTAGCATTGATCGAACCTCATAACCATATAGGAGGCATGACTACTAGCGGTTTGGGGAAAAGCGATGTAGAACAGAAAGAATTTATAGGGGGATTATTTAAAGAGTTCACTCAAAAAGTTTTTGAATTTTATGAAAATAAATACGGCCCAAACTCCCATGATGTAAAGCTTTGCCGGGAAGGATATTATTTTGAACCTTCTGTTGCGGAGTACATACTAATGGAAATGGTAAAGGAAACAGGAAAAATAACAATTTTCAAGGGACATGTACTCAAAGAAGCTTTAGTTGAAGGAAGTAAACTGACAGGCGTTATTATTTTACAAAAATCTACAAATGAACCAAAGCAGTTGGATGGAACTATTTTTGTAGATGCTACCTATGAGGGTGATCTTTATGCTGCAGCTGGCGCCGAATACTCCCTAGGGCGGGAAGGCAAGGATGAATATAAAGAGCCTCATGCAGGCGTAATCTATTTTGATTATGATAAAGGAGTTTTTCTTCCCGGCAGTACCGGGGCTGCAGATGATGGTCTACCGGCGTACACCTACCGTTATTGCATGACCACTGACATCCATAACAGTAGGATTTTAGAGAAAGAACCTGATAATTACAACCGCAGTCTTTATACACCTTATTTTGACGATCTAAAATCGGGAAGATTAAGTGCACCTACAACTTTCCATGAAGGCTGGGGATACTATCCGGAACATTTTGATACTATGGTTAGGGCATTGTCAATAACCGATCTTCCGAATTCAAAAGTCGATGGCAACACTAACCCTAGACCCATAGCCTTTCCCTACCCTGAAGAAAACAAAGGCTATATAGAAGGAAATATAGAAACGCGAAATCGCATTTGCGATCGCCATAGGGACATTGCTTTAGGACTTATTTGGTTCCTACAAAACGATACCAAAATACCGGAGGAACATAGAAAAATGGCCCGAAAGTACAATCTTCCACTAGACGAATTTACAGATAACAACAATTTTCCCTTTCAATTATATGTTAGGGAAGGTCGCAGGTTGAAGGGAGAATATACCATCACTGAACACGATGTGGCAATTACGGAAAATACACCTGAGTTTTTTTCCCACTACGATACTATTGCGATGGGCGAATTTCCAATGGACAGTTTTCCCGTACACAAAATACCCAGTAAAGACAATATTGTTCTTGAGGGATATTTGGGAATGCTAGCCCATTTAACCCGGCCTTATGAAATTCCATACCGGACCATGATTCCTAAAAAAATAGACGGTCTAATCGTTCCTGTGGCCTTATCTGCCACGCATGTGGCATTTTGTTCTATAAGAATGGAACCTACCTGGATGTCCCTAGGGCAAGCTGCAGGGGTAGCTGCCCATGTATGTCTCAAAAACAGTGAAACGCCAAGAAATGTGAAAATTTCCGAAGTCAGGGATATTTTAAGAAAACAAGGTCAAGTATTAAAAAATGAATTGCCTTAGTCAAGTAACTACTTATATAAGTTTACATGGACCAAACAAGGAGCGAAGACCTTATTACCTATTATCCCACAATCGTTGAACTACTAGAAAAACCCATTCAAGGATGGATAAATAAGATTGAAAATTAAGATTTATGATTTGGACGACTTAAAAATGAAATAGATTTTTAAGTTGATTTGCATTACACCTAGGTGGAAAATATAAATACGTACTAGGACAACATTAAAAAACTTATTTAAGATGAGGAATATTGGGAACACTTTTTTGGGCTGTTTGTTTTTTCTTTTTATTATGGCTCAAGTTATAGCTCAAGGCAAAAATGAAAAATTAAACGTCGTATTTATTCTTGCAGATGACTTGGGCTGGTCAGATTTAAGTGGATATGGCAGTAATCTCCATGAAACACCTAATTTGGATGGCTTGGCTGAACAGGGATTGAAGTTTACCAATGCCTATGCAGCGGCTCCAATTTGTACTCCTACCAGAGCCTCCATAATGACGGGAAAATTTCCCGCACGCTTACATATGACTACTTGGCATGAAAACGCAGGAACTGCAACTCCTAACAGCAAGGATAAATTATTGCCCCCAGCTACCATTGGCAATTTGCCATTGGAAGAATCCACTATTGCCGAGATTTTTCAAGAGTCAGGCTATTTCACAGCACATATCGGCAAATGGCATTTAGGAGATGCCGCCCATTATCCTGAGGCACAGGGATTTGATGTCAATATTGGAGGTACAATGTGGGGAGCTCCTGATACCTATTGGTCTCCTTTTAGGGGTCAAAAATTTCAGGAACAGTATAGATATATTCCAAATTTAATGCAAGAATCATCAAATGACAAGAATAAAGAACCTAGCTACTTAACCGATGTGCTCACGGATAAAGCCGTGCAAATTATAAAAGAAAAAAGCAGTGCCCCATTTTTTCTGAACCTTTGGTACCACACAGTACATACCCCTATTGAAGGAAAACCAAAACTGGTGGAATACTACAAAAAGAAGGTTAAAGCCGGAATGAAAGATCAGAATTACGAATATGCCGCGATGGTAGCCAGTTTGGATGAAAATGTTGGTCGCATACTGAATGCTATAGAAGAGGCCGGGATTACAAATAATACAATTATAATATTCTTTTCTGACAATGGCGGAAGAGTTGGCAAATATAAGGATTGGAAAACCGTTGCCAACAACTACCCTTTACGTTCCGGAAAAGGATCCTTATATGAAGGAGGCATAAGAGAGCCCTTAATTATAAAATGGCCAGGCATTACAAAAGCCGGAAGTAACTGTGATTACCCTGTGATATCGAATGATTTTTATCCTACTTTAATGGAAGTACCAGGACTGGATAAGACCCAATTAAAGAATAGCCAGCAAGATGGTATATCATTAATGCCACTTTTAAAAAACCCAAAATCACACCTGGATAGGGAGGCGCTCTTTTGGCACTCGCCGCATTATTATACTACAACATCTCCTGTTAGTGCAATCCGCAAAGATAATTGGAAATTAATCCATTATTTCGAGGACGACCATTTGGAGCTTTACAAGCTAGACAAAGATTTGGGCGAAAAAAACAATTTAGCTAATACCTATCCAGAACGAGCAAATATTTTATACAAAGAGCTTAAGACTTGGCGCAATAACGTCAATGCCCAGTTACCTAGCTTTAACCCTTTATTTATACCAAATAATTGGTAAGTTAAGACCAACATCTATCATTTACCTCATTTATGCTCGCCTACAAGGTCAGCTCATAAAAGAGGGAAATTTCCAATAATTAACACTTTTAACAATTAACCAAAATGAAAAAAATCACATTAATTCTAATTTACCTTTTTAGCAGTGTTTCCTTAACTGCCCAGCAATACGACGATTCAAAAGTGCCAGGAAAAGTCGTGGCCTATAGCCCTGCATCTTCAGGAAAATATATTGGCTCCCCTAGCTTGGCGATTCTACCAAATGGGGATTATGTGGCTTCTCATGATTTTTTTGGACCTGAGTCCAATGAACATGTGAGAGCAGCTTCCAAAATTTACACGTCTAAAAATAAAGGTAAATCCTGGAGCCAGATAGCCGAGATTGATGGCGCATTTTGGTCTAAGCTTTTTGTCAATCAAGGAAAGCTTTGGTTTTTAGGCACCGACAGACATCATGGAAATACGCTTGTCAGACTTTCAGAAGATGGAGGGAACACCTGGACCAACCCAAGCAATGCTACAAACGGTTTAATCTTAGAAGGGGAATATCATTGTGCACCTATGGCAATTCTTACGTATATTGGCAGAATTTGGAGAGCTATGGAAAGTGCTATGGGCCCAATTAAAAAATGGGGAAAAAGATATGGCGCATTTATGCTTTCAGCTCCTATAGATTCCGATTTGTTGAATGCTGATAGTTGGACGTCCAGTAACATTCTATACTATGACTCAACTTACCTTGATGGAAATTTTGGCGGCTGGTTAGAAGGCAATGCTGTCGTAGATAAGGATGGACAGATGTGGGATATATTGCGTGTTGATGATCGCTCTACATTAGAGGAAAAAGCAGCATTTGTTAAAATTAGTGCTGATGGTAAAAATGCTTCTTTTGATATCAATACTGGCTTTATGGATTTCCCAGGAGGCAGCAAAAAATTTATCATCAAATACGATGAGCCTTCTGGACTGTATTGGACATTAGCCAATGTAATCCCTGAAGAAATAAAAAAGGATAATGAAGGCACAAATCCTGCCAAGATTAGAAATACCTTGGCATTATTTTCTTCCCCGGATTTAGTCCAATGGAATCAAAGAAAGGTGATTTTACAGCATCCAGATGTTTCAAATCATGGGTTTCAATATGTTGATTGGATGGTAAAAGGAAAGGATATTCTATTTCTTTCTAGAACAGCATACGATGATGGTGTTGGCGGGGCTAATAATAATCACGATGCTAATTTCCTAACTTTTCATCGTATTAAGAAATTCAGAAAACTTTAATAATCTATTGTTTTATGACATTATGTAAAGGCCTAATAGGGATATACATTCAGATAATTTTATGTGTTTGTTGTTTCGCTTTAAATGCACAGTCTAAAACGCCAAATATACTGTTCATCTATACCGATGACCAGGCATATTGGACTTTGGGAGCATCCGGGAATAGCCAGGCTTTTACGCCGCATCTTGATCTATTAACAAAACAAAGTGCGTTTTTTGAAAATGCATTTGTCACCACACCTGTATGCAGCCCATCTAGGGTTTCCCTGATGACAGGCCAGTATGCATCAGAATATGGGGTTTTGGATTTTATTGCTCAGCCTGGCCACAGGTTGTACGATCCCAATAATCCAATTGGGCTTGACCCGGACAGTTTCACCTTCCCTGAAGTACTTTCATTAGCGGGATATAAAACAGGCTTAGTAGGCAAATGGCATCTGGGCGACTGGACAGGTCCAGGGACCGACCAGCGGTTTTATCCGACTAACCAAGGATATCAATATTTTATGGGTATTACGGGTGGAGGTGAGTCACCTATAGATCCCAATCTGGAAGAAGACGGGGTGGTACGTAAAATGCAAGGGTTAACAGTAGATATTTTGACTGATAGAGCCTTGGCTTTTATGGAAAATAATAAAGAGAAACCATTCCTACTTAGTGTTCACTATAGATCGCCTCATAGTAAATGGTTACCGGTAGCTGATGAGGACTGGGCTCCCTATAAAGAGCAGGATATGGTAGTCCCTCATCCTGATTATCCCAATCTGGACATTATTAAAGTCAAAACGAAGATGAAAGAGTATATGGCCAGTTCCTCTGGAGTGGACAGAAGTGTAGGGAAGCTAATTAAGCAATTAGAGGATTTAGACTTGTCTGAAAATACGATAGTAATATTCACCTCTGACCATGGATATAATATGGGGCATAATGGAATTGAGCACAAGGGGAATGGGTATTGGATTACGAAGGAAGAGCACCCTGCAACAAAAAACCTAGCCGCCAATTCCCGTCCAAATCTATATGACCAGTCACTTCATGTTCCTGTAATAATCCGGTGGCCTGGTGTTATCAAACCTGGATTGCGAGTAAAAAAGACCTTTACTAATATGGATTGGTATCCAACTGTGTTGGAAATGGCAGGAGCCAAAATTCCCGTAGGAAAGGTTTTGAGGGGGAGAAGTATAGTCCCAATTTTGAAAGGAGAAAAACTTGAAAACTGGGGTAATGATCTTTACTCTGAGTACAGTATGATTAATTATAGTACCGCTTTGATGCGTTCATATCGCACTACTGAATGGAAGTTGGTAAAAGACTTTAAGGATACTACTCGGGATGAACTCTACCATCTGTCCAAAGACCCAGAGGAACGGATTAATTTAATTGGGCAAAATTCGAATGAAATCAATGAAGTTATCAGCGAGTTGACTGAAAAAATCTATAGAAAAATGAAAGAGATTGGAGATCCCTTGTTAAAATCCATTCAAAGACCTTAACCTAAACAATCTGAAAAATCTTATTATTTTTAGTGCAGTTTGAGATTATTTGCTTTATCCTTATTATTTCATTTTAACAATTTTGTCATCTCTGCCGATTCAAAATCGGTTTTGTTGACCCAACCGGCGTTAGGGTTTTCGCCATTCATTTGGCGCTCATAAAAATTTCGGTCCGCTTCATTTGCGTACAGATACTCATCAAAAACATGCCCATTTCCAAGTATGCGAGGATCCTTTTGTTTTTTTAATTCTTCAATTAATTGTGTTTCTAGCTTGTCCGTAGTATCTGATAATCCGGGCTGGTCTATCAGATTATTAATGCAAAGCGGATCATCTACTACATTATATAACTCTTTATTGGGGCGTTTCCCAAAACAGAGATCCCAATACTTATTTGCCCCTAATTTCCTTCGGTCATTCAATATTTGAGTTTTGGTGGCACCTCCATCCGTGTTTAAATAACCTGTTTCCGGATTTCCCGCAGGCCAGCGGTCTGTCTCAAAATTAAGTACAAGTAAATAATCTCCCTTGCGAATTCCTCTGATTGGATATCCCAAATCATTTGGTCTACCTACATCATGTCGCTCTTTCCCAATTAATACAAAGTCTCTGTCTTCCGATATATTTTCCCCACTATCAGAATACAAAATATCAGTTAAACTTCTTCCTTCAATTGGTTGCATTTGTGAATCAGATTGTTCAATACCGGCCAGCTCAAGAAATGTTGGTGCAAAATCGATAAAACTTACAAAATCATTAATATTACGACCAGGTTGTTTTACTCCATCTTTCCACATAATAGCAAGTGGCAAATGGTTGGAATACTCATAAGCTTGCCCTTTAACACGTGGAAATGGCATGCCGTTATCCGATGATACGATAACAATTGTATTGTCTAGCATTCCCCGGTCTTCTAGAGTTTTTAGCATTCGCTCCAAATGTGAATCGAAGTATTCTATTTCGAAAGCGTAATCAAGCATATCTGTTCTGACTACTTCATTGTCTGGCCAAAATCCGAACACATCATCAACATCCTCGAGCTTTTTATTGCCCTTGTTTATACCACTACCATATTCATATTCACGATGGGGTTCGAACCCTCCATACCAAAAACAAAATGGTTCGTCTTCTGATTTCTCATTTAAAAATTCCACAAAATTGGCCGCGTAATCTATATTCGACATTGCATTTGTGGGAGGGGTTGTTTTCTTTTCATTAAATTCTTTTCCCAAAACAAGTCGTTGTTCCCCATTTTTAGTTAATGCCACAGTTGGTGCTAATCCCTTGGCAGTTAAACCAACATGATAGCCGTTCTCACTAAGCGTTTCAGCATATGTCTTAAATTTAGTTGGAAAATAACTCCAATGATTTCCAGCCTCTTCCAATTGCCAGGAATTACGACCTGTTACAATACAAGAACGTGAAGGTGCGCACTTTGCATTGGGAGTATATGCGTTAGTAAAAAGTAAACCTTGCTCAGCAACTCTGTCGAACGCTGGCGTTTTTACCCAAGAGCTGCCATAAGCGCCCATGTGCTTAAAGGTGGCATCGTCGGCAATACAGAAAAGTATGTTGGGAGGTGGACTTTCTACTTGCTTTTTAGCTGGATCGCAACTTAATAGTATTGAAAAAAAGACAATTGTTGAAATGAAGATAATTTTTGATGTATTCATTAAAAAATAATGTTTTTTCGATCCACTTAAGTTATAACTTTTTTGTATCAACCTGAGTTTGATTAATAAATTTAATCTTTAGGCAACAAAAAAGATAAACTTTTAGTAAAGATCAAATATTGAAATTCAGGTTATTAACCTAAACATCTAGTTGTGATATTCTACGCTAAAGTTTCAGAAATTCTCAGTTTGGCTGATGAGTTTTACAAGGAAAATAATGAAATTGTCGATAAGGCCTAAATGGGTGGCGATGGAAGTGGCAAGAATGCTTTACAATATTGGTAAATATGGCTCGGGTTATTTAAAGGGACCAAAAGGAGCAGCTTCACTATTGGGATTGTGCGGCCCATATCTTGCCCCTCCCTTCAAACAGTTCAAGGAATTGGAAGTGATCTCTAATAATTTGAAAGTAATTCAATCTAATATCGAAAAAATAGGGCTGTCTGGTCATACTCAGCAGTATATTTAAAATTCCCGCAGACAGGTTTAAAAATATTAAACCACAACCTTTTCAAAATAAACCCACTTTCTTTTGATATTATGAAATAATTAATTATCATTGCTTAATCGATAAAGCAAATAATGTGACGAATACTCATATCCAGTATATCCTCTTATCATTAAAAGGCTTTGACGATATAATAAAATTCAGAATTTTACAATTAGCCAACGTTTAAGTAGCGTGAATATCCTACTTTTAAAAAAAATACCAAAACCTAAATAGCCAAACACAATGAACAGTTTAGATTTAATCGTATTCTTCATTTACATAGGAGGAATAGCCCTTTTCGGAGGCTCATTTTTTAAAAAGAGTAGAACCTCCTCGTCTTATACCATGGGTAATAACGACATCCCGGGCTGGGTGGTTACCATGTCTATTTTTGCTACCTTCGTTAGTAGCATAAGTTACCTTGCACTTCCAGGGAATGCCTATCAATCCAATTGGAATGCGTTGGCGTTTAGCCTTTCCCTCCCTATAGCCTCCTTGATTGCAGTAAAGTATTTTGTCCCGTTGTACAGAAAAATAAATAGTCCCTCGGCCTATACCTATATGGAACAACGTTTTGGCGCCTGGGCTAGAATCTATGTGTCCCTTTGTTACTTATTAACCCAGTTAATGCGTATTGGAACCATACTCTACCTTTTGGCCCTTACCCTAAATGCAATTGTAGGATGGGATATGATCACCATAATTATATTTACCGGTTTGGTAGTATCTATATACTCTATGTTGGGTGGAATTACGGCGGTATTATGGACAGACGCCATTCAAGGCATAATTCTAATTGTTGGAGCCTTGGTCTGTGTTGGTTTTATTCTCTTTAATATGCCCGAAGGTCCTGGACAGGTTTTCGACATTGCTGCCCAAAATGACAAATTTGGCCTTGGTAGTTTCAGCCTTAGCTTATCCGAACCCACCTTCTGGGTAGTACTTGTTTACGGTGTATTCATCAACTTGCAAAATTATGGTATAGATCAGAATTATGTGCAGCGTTATATGGCCTCAAAATCTGACAAAGAAGCTCAAAAATCTGCACTGATCGGCGGCTTGATCTATCTCCCTATTTCCATGATTTTTCTTTTTATTGGCACCTCGCTTTTTGCCTATTATGATTCAGCGGCCACCCTACCTGTAGAGCTACAGGATATAAATAAAAGTGATAGTGTATTCCCTTATTTTATTGTTAATGCCCTTCCTGCAGGAATAACGGGACTGATGATCGCCTCTATCTTTGCCGCGGGTATGAGTACCATTTCTACTAGTTTTAATAGTTCTGCTACCGTTTTTCTTACGGATTACTACAACAAATATTTTAAAAAGACCGCCTCCGACAAGGAAGGAATGCGTGTACTTTATATATCATCGGCAATTATAAGTGTAATTGGAATCGTTATTGCCATAGCCATGATTAACGTAAAAAGTGCCCTGGATGCTTGGTGGAAACTATCCTCTATTTTTAGTGGAGGTATGTTGGGACTGTTACTTTTAGGTCTATTCTCTAAAACTAAAAATATCAAAGGTGCCCTTTCTGGAGTACTAGTTGGAATTCTTATCATAATATGGATGAGTCTTTCCGGTACACTATTCGGAGAAGATTCCCTTGGTGCTTCCTTCCATACATATCTTACCATTGTTTTTGGAACTACAGCCATATTCATAGTAGGCTTCCTCGTATCCATATTCAATAAAAATACAGACGAAATCTATGAGAAGTAAACCAACTATTAGTTTATTTTGAAAATTTAGGTTGGACTTGAACAAAGCATTGTTGTCCCGATTTACGGAAGATTATGCCAATAATGAATTTTAGTAAGAATTTCGTAATTTTAACAACTTGGGAACTTTTGTTTTAAAAAACTATAACCTACTGTTTACTATATAGTTACAATTAAGGTTTGCTCCAACTTACTAATTTTAATCTAAGACTAACATGAAACCTAAAACATCATTAAAGGATATTGCTAAAATTGTGGGTGTATCCATACCCTTGGTTTCATATGTTCTAAGTAATAAAGGAAAGGAAAATAGGGTATCCGAAAAAACTGCCATAAAGATAAGACAGGTCGCAAAGGAACTTAACTATCATCCTAATTGGAATGCAAGGAGCCTTAAAACCAATAAAACAAGGTCTATAGGAGTAATCGTAGCAGATATTTCCAACCCCTTCTTCTCTAACTTGGCGAGAACCATTGAAGACGAGGCCTTTTCACAGGATTATACAGTAATCTTTGGATCTTCGGACGAAAAGGTGGAGAAATTCAACAAGGTTTTGGATTTTCTTAAAATGAGGCAGGTCGATGGATTTATTATTGCCGCACCAGAGGGATCGAAAGATATTATTGCCGAACTTACCAAAGCGGACATCCCTTTCGTGTTGATCGATAGATTCTTCAATGATCTTAATACCAATTACGTCACGGTCGACAATTTTAAGGCCTCCATGCAGGCAACCAATTATTTGTTGGGAAAAGGAAATAAGAAAATTGGAGCTGTGCTATACGAATCAACTCTGAACCATTATCAGGACAGACACCTAGGGTACCTAGAAGCTCTTAAACAAGCCGGACTGCCAGAGAATACCGAATTCATAAAAAGAATCGATCACAGGTCCTTAAAATCAGAAATGAAAAAGGTGGTAATGGAATTGGTACAGGATGCCGAAGTAGATGCCATCTATTTTCATACCAACACCTTGGCAGAAGAAGGGTTAACGCAAATGTTGAGCTTGGACAGGAAAATACTCAAGAAAATTAATGTGGTCGTATTTGATCAAAATTCATCTTATAACTTCTTGGAAGACCCAATCCCTTATCTACATCAACCTATAAAGAAAATTGGTCAAAAGGCATTGAGGATCCTTGTTGGACAGATAGAAGACCCAACCCAAGCAATTCAACAAATTTCCTTTGAGACCCAACTGGAAACGAGTACTTTAAAAAGGGAATAAAATCGCTCAGTACCAAAACCGAATCAATATAAAAATATCTTCCATCAGGCTTTCCATACCTGGTATTGGGGTAAACGACCAGTCATGGCATCAGAATAATTTTAGACTTGCTGCTAAAACCGAGGAATCAAGACCAATTGTTGTGTTTATGCAAAATTTGGAATGAACATAATTTAACATGTTTTTTGATTTCAGCTCTATTTATTAGTCATAATCTGATAAAACTTTTGTTCAAATTATTCTTTCATTTTCTTTGCTTGTCCAAAGAAAACGAAACAAAAGAAAAGACCCTTCTTCACTAGGTGGCCCCTAAAATCTTGGGATTTTATGGACCGATGCCATGGACTAAATTATTTCCAAGGCTTCAATAATTCTTTACGGCCATGCCCTCTCCATTACGGAAGAAGATCGACCCAACAATGGGCTTTGAAGACAATGTTAAACTATATTTAATAACGACTATGGTTCTTCGATACAATTAAGTTGACGGAACAAAGTAACGGCCTATTTTTAATTTCGTTGTAAATCAAGTGATTTTCACATCGGGTAATGGAAGCCGTCCAAAGAGCATTTCACCCAAGTGAAAGCGGCCTGGACGGTGCGGCCGTGGAAAGTGCGTGGATTTAAAGAAATTTAAAATCAGCCTAGCGTTTTTTGGTTCGTTTTTTGGGCGATGCAAAAAATGAACAGAACATGAACTTTGATATAACTTATTCTATCTTTTCTAATTTCCACACAACTTTTAAGAATGATCAAAACCGAGACTGCTTAAAACAGTATTCCCTTCTCCCACAATGAAAGAAACATTAGCATCAGTTTCCCATTCCAAACTCCTACTATACCAACAAGGCATTAATTTGGCATGACGCCCATCACCATTAAATTAAATGATTTGGAAAATCCTTAACCTCTTCACAACAAATTTGTTCCATTACCTGTTGTAATTCTGTTTTTAAAAGCGATATGGTATGGTCCCCACCTTTAGCACCCAAAGCTGCAACTCCGTACATAAAGGAACGTCCCATAAAGGTAAATTCCGCTCCTCTTGCCATAGTCCTGGCAATATCCGGTCCACCCCTCAATCCACTGTCCATCATCACCTTTATTTGCTTTCCGTATTTTTCGGCAATTCTGGTCAATGGTTTAATCGTAGATTCCCCGGCATCCAACTGTCTACCCCCATGATTGGAAACAATAATACCATCCAATCCCAATTTAATGGCACTTTCAGCATCGGCTTCGTTGGCAACCCCTTTTATCACCAATTTGCCCTTCCACATATCCCTGATAGGTTTTATCTTCTCTTCATTCAACCTTCCTGAAAAGGTCTGGTCCATAAATTTCCCCAATTGTGCCAAATCCAATCCTTTTGGCATATAAGGTTTAAGGGTTTCGAAATTAGGTTGCCCATATTTTAAAGTATTCAATGCCCAACTAGGTTTACCAAGTACCTGAAGAATATTCTTTACCGACATTTTAGGTGGCATGGCCAAGCCGTTCCGAATATCCCTTGGACGAAAACCAAAAGTGGGCACATCGCATAAAATTACCAATACTGGACATTCTGCAGCCTCGGCCCTTTTAATAATATCGTTTCTAACGCTATCCTCTGTTGGATGATAAAGCTGAAACCAGGCTTTACCTTCTGTAATCTCACTAATGCGTTCAATACTACTGGTCGTCACCGTACTTAAAATAAACGGAATATTATGTTCAAAGGCCGATTTCGCCAAAATTTCCGGAGCGTTGGGCCACATAAGTCCTTGCAAGCCAACGGGGGCAATCCCAAAAGGAGCATCGTAAACATGTCCGAAGAGCTCGGTCTTCATACTAGACCCGGTATGTTTACTTAGGTAATAAGGCAAAAGCTCTATGTCCCGTATTTCAGCAGTGTTCTTATGTAGGTTTACATCTTCGTTACACCCACCATCCAAATACTCAAAAGCAAACTGCGGAATCCTTTTTTTTGCTTTGTTCCTTAAATCAACAACGGATGGATATTTAGTATTGATTTTGATTTCTTTTGTATTCTCCATGGATTTTTAATCTACAATTGTTCTTATCTATTACTCTTTGGTACAATCCTTAGTCCCCTAATCCCTTAAACTAAATCTGTTGGGAATAGGTATTTCATTTATTATTTGCTTGCTAATTCTTTGAGTGAAACGCTCAATAACTCTTTCGCCAATTTTTCCAATTCCACTTCATTACCTATAAAGTGAAAAGTCTGATGCGTATGGGTGCTTCTCTCATTGGATTTGAGATCTAATGCGGGTGATGAACTCTCCAATTCATAGAAGGGGCCTAACTGTCCACCATCCTCAAGCGGGCCATCGTTATAGGCATTTGCTGCATCCCCAGAATAGGGAAACTGCTGTAACTCCCATTGTGAATTTACATAATCTGTGACCCCCTCGGGCAGACTAAACTTGGCAATGGTTAGCACTTTATTTTTGGCATCATAACTTCCTAAAACCGGTAACGCCCTTTGTGGGGAGATACCAATTTTTCCACGTTCCTTTCCATCCGCCTTGAAGAATAAAACACTATCATAGACCTGAAGTCGCTCTTTTGGAATCTTCCCAAAATAATCGTCTGTTACCTTGTTCCCTAAAAGGTCATCATCCCCTTTCTTAAAAGGAACAATTATAGTGGTTTCGTCCGAGGAATTAAACATGCTTAAAATCCAAATAGATAGAAGACCTGTTTTCTTTCCCCAACTTTCAGCCCCCATATTAGTAATACTATTTTCGGAAGCAAAGCCCACCATTTTAAGGGTTTCAGGAATTGAGAGTCCAAGAATTCCAGAGGCCTCTTCCTTATCCAAAAGTTTAATATTCCTTTGAACCTTCAATTCAAAAATCGCCCCCGTATAATTCACCAGTTTCATTTCCCTTTCGAAAAAAGCATAATTTTCACTATTGTCTATCAAATGGAAAGTTTCAGTATCCAATTCCTTGGGAACATACCAATTATCAAATTCAAACTCAGTATCTTTTTCGAAGTAAAGGGAATACTGCCCCCCTTCTGGTCCCAACCAAAAGCGTTCTTCCCCACCGGTAGGATTAAAATGCTCGTTTATTTCTCCAGATACAATCAAATCATAATTGATCCAACCAAAGCTTTTTCCTGAATTGCCATTAGCCGTACTCGTCATAACGCGACCTTGAAGTTCAGGGGAAATCAATATGCTCGACTCCCCATTTTTCAGAACTATTAAATCCTTAAAATGTTCCAACAAAAACTCCTTGTCGTACCCAAAAGAACCTTCTGAATAACCTTCCTTTTCTATCTCAATCGAATTAGCACTTTGCTCCTTTTTAGTTTTGCAACTTATTAAACATAGGAGACAACAGAGCATGACTGTTCTAACGATATTTCTAAACTCCAAAAAGTAAATTTTACGTACCATCCTATGATCTTTATTTTCTTTGTCTAAGGTTATAGTTTAAAAACCTTCTCCATCAGCATCCATTTTTCCCCCGGTTTAGCAAAAGGCAATGATTGTTGAAATTTCCCCATTATTTCCTCCCACTTTTCATTTTCTGGGTACTTGGCATCGATTTTCGCCTTTTTTTCAAAGGAAAAGCTTTCATCGGCATCGATAATCATAAACATCCTGGTCTCCACCCGGTAGATTTCCATATCCTTTATTCCCGACTCCCTAAGGCTTTGGAGAATCTCTGGCCAAACTTCCTTATGGTAATCATCATATGCCTTGATCAACTCAGGGTCCTCCTTAAGATCTAAAGCCAAACAATATCTTTTCATTTTTATAATTTTATAGTTGATAATTAATTAATGCCATAATTAAGATTTGCACTTAACTTTAGGCTGCCAGTTCATACTTTTTAAACACTCGTAAACCATACCAGGCTATATATACAAAACAGAGTGTTGGCAGAATAAAGGAAAAATTCACCTCTGTAGCCCCCATAATACGAATATCATTTACGGCGTTTCCTCCAGCATCAATAATCATTCCCTGCAACTTAGGCATTAGAGCACCTCCAACAATTGCCATCACTAGGCCGGCGGCACCAATTTTAGACTCCTCTTCATTAAGTCCGTTCAGCGCAATACCATAAATAGTGGGGAACATTAGGGACATAAAGAATGTAATGCCTACTAGGGAGTACAATCCAAAAATTCCCTCAATGTAAATAGTCCCCAAACAACAGATGGTTGCTGCAACTGCAAAGTACATCAACAGTTTTCCAGGGCTCATAAAGCGTAACATATAGGTTCCAATGGCCCTACCCACCAAGAACAGAATAAAGGCTATAAATTGGTAAGTAGCTGCATCCTCGCTAGACATTCCTATAGCTTCGGCATACTGATAAATATACGTCCAACACATGATCTGGGCACCCACATAAAAAATTTGAGCCACTACGCCCAGCACATATTTTTTGTTTTTTAACAAGCCGCTAAAGGTATCCCCCAAACTTGGGATACCCCCTTCTTCCTTGGCCTGCGGCATTTTACTAATTACAATTAAAACGAAGACGGCCAAAATTACGAGTCCCAATATAACATAGGGATCGCGAATAACCATCAAATCTGTAGTCCTGATCAAGGCTTTTTTAGCTTCATCCAATGAGGAATAATCTGCAATATCATCTGACTGTAAATTTTTAAGTACAAATTGTTGAGCAACCAATAAACCTAACAATAGCCCTACTGGGTTAAAAGCTTGGGCCAAATTTAGTCGCTGTGTAGCGGTTTCAGGAGCACCCATCGCCAAAATATAGGGATTGGCAGTAGTTTCCAAAAAAGCCAATCCAAAGGTAAGGACATAAAGCCCTAAACAAAAGAACCAGAATTGTTCCGTTATAGCAGCTGGGTAAAATAGCAAAGCTCCCCCTGCATAAAGGGCTAACCCAATTAATACACCCACTTTATAGGAGTATTTACGCACAAAAAGTGCCGCCGGCAACGCCATACAAAAGTAGCCGCCATAAAAGGCCATTTGTACCCAAGCCGCTTGGGAATTGGAAAGCTCCAATACTTTTTTAAAAGCCTGTACCATTGGGTCGGTAACCGCATTGGCAAAGCCCCATAGGGCAAATAAGGAGGTAATTAAAATAAATGGAATAAGTACCTTTTTAGATACTACTGGTGGTCTTTGGTCTTTCATTGGATTGTTGATTATTATATTTTATTTAATACTTAAATTTAAAATATTTCTTTAGGTTTTATGAAATTGATCGGTCCAAATGGGTGTAACCCCCATCTACAAATAGTAATTGTCCCGTAGTATGACTAGATCTATTTGAAAGTAAAAAAACAACTGTACTGGCAATTTCTTCGGCCGTGGTCATTCTTTGCCCTAACGGAATTTTATCGGTAATACCTTTTAATTTTTCTTCAGGATTATCAAAAGTTTTGATCCATCGATCGTATAATGGGGTATAGCATTCCGCTACAATAACGGCATTGACCCGAATATTGTAAGGCAGGAGTTCAACAGCCCATTCCCTTGTTATGGCATTGCGCCCTCCATTGGCCGCCGCATAACCGGAAGTCCCTCCCTGTCCCGTTACCGAGGTCTTGGAACCTATATTAACAATGGCTCCTTGGGTTTTCTTTAATTCAGGTAACGCAAAATGAGCCATTAAATAATAGTGGGTAAGGTTACGGTTAATAGATCTTAAAAAATCTTCATAATTGCCATTTTCGAGTCCAATACCGTCATTGATTCCGGCATTGTTGACCACACCATCAATCTTTCCATATTTTTCAATGGTACTTTCCACGGCAAGTCTACACTGCTCCGGATCTGTAAGTTCCGCCATGGCAAAAGAAGCTTTACCACCACTTTTTTCAATATCCGTAACCACGGCCAACATACTTTTATTATCCCTTCCTATTATCACTGGGATGGCGCCTTCAGCTGCCAACAGCACACTTATACCATGCCCGATTCCTTTGGAACCCCCTGTCACTATAATTACTTTATCCTTGAGTTGTAAATCCATGTTTTTATCATTTAATGTCCATTTTTATCAACAAAAAAGACACTCATATTCCTAATCTGTGCTAAACCGTCCGAATCTATAATTTTTATTCGCAATCTACTTAATTTTTCTGTATCAAATTTTTCAATTCTTTTGTTGCCAATGCTCTCTCCACTTGCCAACACATTCCAACGACCTCCTGAATAACCTTCAATTTGATACTTTCTAATTCTTTCTCCCTTTGCTATATCTTCCTGAAGCACCACGTGGTTTACTTCCATGGGTTCCTTCAATCTTAATTCTACAACATTTCCCTTACCGCTTGTGCTTGCCAATGGATCGGAAAATCTTCTTTTGATCTCATCTCCCCATTCCTTTAATCGTTGCACATCCGGTTCTGGTAGAAGTCCATCAGGGTCTGGGGTAAGCCCCATAATTAAAGTAGCATTTCTTCCCACCGATTTATAATACATCTCCATTAAATTTGCTAATGGAAATATGTGGGCCTCATCCCCAGGCTCCCAAAACCATTCGTGTCGGCCATTATAGCCTCGTAAAGGAGCATCGGCCATTGCAGGAACCCAAAATTTACCATGGGCATCCCCTTCCTTAAGCAATTGAAAATTGTTATCTGCAATATTCATTTTAGCGCTTTCCCCTGCACCGGTTGCCCTATAAGGAAAAGTAGACCAGTTTGGATAAGAAACCGTGCCCGATTCAGATCCTCCCCAACGGGCTTCTGCCAATTGCCCATTGTGATAGAACAAACAATTTGGCTGATACTGCCGTACAATTGGTAATACATCCGGAGCACCATTTTTTGGATGGTCCGCGCCACCATCGAACCAAATTTCAAACAATTCTCCATAATTGGTACAAATTTCTTTGACCATTCCTTCTACCATCTCATTGTACCATTGCTGTCGGTTTTCCTTGAAATCACCTTCCCCATTAACCTTAAAGTCGTTCACGCCCAAAAACGAATTCCACCTAATACCAAGATAAATCCCTGGCTTAATGCCATATTTTTTGCATGAAGCCACAAAATCTGCCACAACGTCTCCTTTTCCGTTCCGCCAATTCAGTGCCTTAACACTATATGGGTTTACCTTGGATTGAAACAATGCAAACCCGGTCTCATGGGTGGCCGTTAAAATGGCAAAACTGGCTCCTGCATCCTTGGCTGCCTTTACCCATTGATCGGTATCCAATTTTTCAGGATTAAAAATTTGATAATCCTTTACTGGATCGATTCTATTGTTTCCCTGCCCATATTTTACCCCATCAAATACATGTAGATCATAATGAAACACTACACCAAGCTCTGCCTCTTGCCATGCCAATTGCCGCTTGTTGGGGATCGGGGTTTCAACTTTGACTATAGGAATGAAGACGGTATAGGATTCATCTCCTTTTTTTACTGCTACCGACAATACTTTTGGCTCCCCGTTCTCTTGATAAATAAAAGGACGTTCCATTCTATCTGGGACAATAACAGTCCCATCTGCCAATAATATTTCTTTATTCTTAAGAACAAACTCATTAGCCTTTTCCAAATCTGTTCCATTCTTCGAGGTCACTAAACCTATATAGTTATGGGCATGAAAAACACCGTAGAATCGCTCCCGATCTTCATCATACCAAACCGACATATCCTCGGTATCCATATAATCTATTACCGGTTTTTCCTGAATTGAAAATGGTCCATCTGGATGGTCCGAAATAGCTACCGCTTGGTTCCTAACAAAATTCTTTTCGTTGGGCTTATCGCCTTTGACTATTAGATAATACTTGCCATCCCTGCCCCTAGCAATTGCCGGATTTACGGTAAGTGTAGTAATTGGTCCAGCTGGTTCCACCAAGGGTTTATCCATTCTGATCCAAGGTCCGTTCAAGGAGTTTGATACCGCGACCCCTGTGCGCTGGTTGGGTCGTAAAATCTTCCAGTTGGGGTGGGTATAACCAGTTTTAGCAGTTTCCACCAATTCATCATAGGTATAACCTTTGCCTCCCATATTGGTAGCTATATAGTACAAATAGTACTTCCCCTCAAAATATTTAATTTTTGGGTTGTGTGCAGTTATGGCATCCCAGTTACCCTTACCACTGCCGCGGAGCACAGTCTCCTTATATTTCCATGGTCCAGCCGGATTTTTACTTGTGGCATGGGCGACCTCCGAATGGGTAAGCCACCCATGAAAACCGTATTCTTTTTTCCAACGGGAATAAAAAAGATGATATTTCCCATCCCTCTCCTTGATGATGGAACTCCCCCAATTATAATACCCTTCCGTTTTAAAAATGTTGTCTTCGGAAACTTGGCCAAAATTATCGTAGAGATATAAATCGTCTTCCCCATTTTGAGCAAAACCCAAGGCAAGACCAAAACAACAAAGTAAGAGTAAACTTAGTTTCATGTCTTTTTTACTTATTGTTGGAATTCAAAACCTCATCGGGATAGGCTACCTGCTCTCCAGTATCTTTATGAGAAGGTATTTGAGCTTCCACTTTCCTTAAATAATCCGATAATATCTTTGCCAATTCCCGTGCTTTATCTGGTTGTTCTTTGACCAAATTTTTAGTTTCCCCTATATCCGCCCTTAGGTTAAACAACTCCATTCTTCCGTCAATATAGTAGTAAATAAACTTCCAATCGCCCACCCGGGTACTGCTGGAAGCTCCAATTCCTGGACCTGAAGGCCCCCATTCATTGGGGTAATGCCAAAATAAAGGGCGTTCACCTTGAGAACTGTTTCCTGTAAGCACAGTCACAAAACTAATTCCGTCTACTTGCTGCACTGTTTTATAATTTTTAACGCCTGCCAATTCCAGAATGGTGGGGTAAAAATCCTCAATTATGACTTGTTCCTCCGTCGCCGAATTAGGTGCTATTTTTCCTGGCCATTTTACCAGCATAGGCTCACGGATCCCTCCTTCATGTGCGGAACCCTTGCCACTACTCAAGGGTTTGTTGTGGGTGTGTTTTTCTCCTCCTCTGGCTACAGCGCTGAGTCCACCATTGTCCGACATGAAGAGGATTATGGTATTGTCAGAAAGATTTCTATCATCAAGGTGATCCATAATATCTCCCAAACTTTTGTCCATTCCCTCTACCAAGGCCGCATATTTAGCCTCCGTGGAATCCAACCCTTTGTCATAGTATTTTTGGACAAACCTGTTATCTGCCATTATAGGGGTATGCACTGCATAATGTGCCATATACAAAAAGAAAGGTTTGTTTTTTTCCAATGCGGAATCCATGGCCAGTTTTGCCTCTTGTGTTATGGCCTCCGTTAAAAATATATCCTTGCCATGGTATTTTTCCAATCCTGGTACCGCCCATACTTCCTTACCTTCTTTGCCATTTCCAAAATTTTCGGCACCCAAATAACTCGCTGGAGCTCCGGCCGCATGGCCTGCAATATTTACCTCAAAACCAAGATTTAATGGATCTTCCCCAGGGGTGCCTATAGCCCCTAAATGAGCTTTGCCAGCATGTATGGTATTGTAACCCGCATCCTTCAAGACTTGAGGCAAGGGTGTGGCGTACACTGCCTTCTCTGTACTGGCATCTGGACTCATCCCATTTACGTTCCATTGTGGAAATTGTAGTGTTTTGTGGTTAGTTTCCATGGGCTGCAATTTGTCCTTTTGCAGGGTCCAATTGGTTACCCTATGCCGAGCGGCATTCATTCCTGTCATGAGACTAACACGGGTTGGTGAACATACCGCAGTGGCGTAGGCCTGTGTAAATTTCATGCCCTCTTTGGCCAAACGCTCCATATTTGGAGTTTGATAAAGATCATTGTAAGGTGTTCTTTGGTTCCAGAATGGTACGGAGGTATCCTGCCAACCCATGTCATCTACAAAGAACAGTACAATGTTTGGTTGAGAAGAAACCTCCTGGGTTTTTTCCATTTGCTTTTCCTTACATCCAACCAAGAAAAGTGTAACTGACAAAAACAATAAGAAACATCTGTTCATAAACTTTTTATTTCCTTCTTAATCTAATTACTCTCTATCACAGCACCATCCTCGCGATATAAATCTACCTTACCATCCAATAAAACAGCAAGAACAGTCATATTTTCGTCCAGAACATGTTCTGGCAATTTTATATAGTTAATCCCTGGATAATGGCTCCAGAAAACCTTGCCAATTACTTGATGTGATAATTTAGTGCCCTCACCTACAACCCAAATCCGATTGATCCTGTTTTTTAGCCCACGTATCACCACTTCCCCATTGGAATTACCCTTAACAAACAAATAAAGAATATTCTGGTCCTTGGACAAGGTAGTAGGACCATAAAAATGTTCCTTGGGAATTCCAGAGCGTGTTCCGTAGATAGCCTCTTTATGCTTGTTGGTCCAACGACCCAATCCTTCCAATATGCCTACTTGTTCCTCAGGAATACTACCATCCCCTTTAGGACCTATATCCAGCAACAGATTACCGCCATTGCCAATGACATCAGCAAAAATCCCGATAATTTGATCGGTGGTTTTATAATTGTTATCATTTTTTTGGTAACCCCAGGAATCGTTCATGGTAAGACATAACTCCCAATATTTGTTTTTTGGCCTTGTGATGGGCATTCCTTGCTCCGGGGTGGCGTAATCCCCTTGTTCCCTTAGTCTGGAATTCAAAATGGTATTGGGATTTTTGTCAAATAACATTTGTCGAACCTTGGGCACTTCCCATTCCTCGGAATTGTGTTCCCAATCACCATCAAACCAATACAAGTCCGGGTTGTAGTTATCTGACAATTCCTTTAATTGCCCTTGATATAACTTTAAGAATTTATTCCATCTTTGGGGTTGGTCCATTGCATTGTATCGAATGGAATCTCTAGTAAAATGCGTATAGTCCTTATAGGACCAGTCCGGTAAGGAATAATAAATGCCCACTTTTAAATTATTTTTTCGAAGTGCGGATACAAACGGAGTTATCACGTCCTGTTTGGCCGCCGAACTTTTAACAGCATCAAAATCGCCATATTTGGTGTTCCAAAGGGCAAAGCCATCATGGTGTTTAGAGGTAATTACCGAATATTTGGCACCACTGCGTTTAATTAAATCGGCCCAAGCCTGGGGGTCATATTTTTTTGCGGTGAATCCCTTGGTTTGCTTCAAATAATTCTCGTGTGAAATATAGCCATTGTAAAAGGACCAGGATTCGTCGATCCCATTTACCGAATATAAGCCCCAATGGATAAAAATCCCCAATTTGGCGTCTTTAAACCATTGCATTTTCGCCTCATTATGTAATACGGTATCTTGAGCTTGTTCTTGGGCAAAATTTACCGTTATGGCCAATAGAAAAATGGAGGTAATCAGTTTCTTCATGTATGTAAATATGTAATCTGTTAAATAAATATATTAAAATCCCTAAAAAGGGTTAATCCACTTTTTTTAAATCGGAATCCAACCAAATTTTCTGGTTACTTTCCAAAGATATATTGGTATTGGCTTCACCGTAAACCAATTGGATTTCTATGCTATTTTTGGCCACAAGACCTACTTTCTCCAGACGGCCATTCTTCCAGTCAAGGTCAACCACAATATTACCGCGGGCCACCAAACCATGCATCTTGCCTGAACCCCAGTTCTCTGGCAAGGCAGGCAACAATCTAAGGAATCCTTCGTGCGACTGTAATAACAGCTCCGCTACACCGGCAGTATATCCAAAATTACCATCTATTTGAAATGGAGGATGCTCGTCGAACAAATTATCGGCAATGGAAATCTGCATCAATTTATTGATATTCTCCCGGGCCGACTTGGCATCCAGTAACCGTGCATTGAAATTGATCATCCAAGCCCTGCTCCATCCCGTACCTGCACCCCCGTGCTGAAGTCGGAAATCGATCGTCTTTTGAGCTGCAGCAAAAGCTTCCTTATTCTTTGAGGTAATGGCATCCCCTGGATGAAGTGAGTAGAGGTGCGACATATGGCGATGGCCCTTTTCCGGCTCCTCATACTCCTGGTTCCATTCCAAGATCCTACCATCTTTCCCAATGTTAACCCCTGGGTAAAGATCTTTCAATTTTGCCTTAACTTCCTTAATAAAATCATTATCTATCTGCAACACTTCTGCAGCTTCCAATGTGTTCTCAAAAGCCTCTGCTATAATTTGATGCCCCATTGCCGTCCCTAAGGACATAGCAGCTGGTTTACCATCCTCCGCCAAATAGGAGTTTTCTGGGGACATCTCCGGGTAGGAAATCCATTTTCCACTATTTTCATCTTTCTGAAGCCAATCCAAATAAAACTCGCTAATCGATTTTAGGTATGGATAAGCACGTTCTTGCAGAAACACCTTGTCCTGTGTAAATCTATAATGCTCCCAATAATGTTGGCCCAGCCAACCGCCACCGTGGATCCATGCGCCCCAATAGGGCATATCGGCACGCATCCATGGAGCCGCCCAAAGATCGGTAGCGTGATGTAGTACTGCTCCCCGACCTATACCATATTGCTCCTTTGCCGTAATTTTTCCCCGTTCCAACAACCGATCCCCATAATCGAAAAGAGGCATATGGAGTTCAGAGAGATTGGTTACTTCTGCTGGCCAATAATTCATTTGAAGGTTAATGTTGAGATGGTAATCCGCATTCCAAGGGGCTTCTATATGCTCGCTCCAAATACCTTGAAGGTTGGCAGGATTGGTTCCTGGCCTAGAAGAAGAAATTAACAGATAACGGCCATACTGAAATAATTTTGCTGCCAAATCAGGATCTTCGTTACCATCTTTAATTCTTTGTAACCTTAAATCCGTGGGCAGGGAATCCAGTTCACTACCCCCCAACTCAAAAGAAACCCGGTCATACAAGCTGGAATAATCCGTAATATGCCTGCTCAATATTTCTGAAAAAGTTTGTCCTTTCAAGCCTTTTAAGGTTGCATTATTTTTAGCAACATAATCATCCATGTAAAAGGAAGTATTACAAACGATAAATATAGTTGCCTCCTTTACTCCTTTTAAGGTCAAGGCTCCATTTTTGGCCAATACCTCGCCAGACGTATTTTCTACCTTAAGTCTTGTCTCGAATTTAACGCCATAATCTATCTCCAAGGGTTGGGATTCCTTTTCCCCGCCAAATTGGGTCACCATTCCCATCATACTGATTTCCGAATCGGAGGGGTTTGTTGTAGTTACGGTTTTATGTCCATGATCTTCCGGCCGATCCAATTTTAGGTCAAAATCCATTCCTTCTTTGGCAGTAGTAGTCAAATGGATTACCATGACGTCATCTGCCTTGGAAGAAAAAACCTTTTCGGAATAGGAAGCTCCCTTACTTTTATAGTCCACTTCTATTAAGGCATCGTTTAGGTTTAAAGACCTTCTATAGTCTTCAACATCTTTATCACCTTTAAAATCGATAAAAAGATCACCCATAGTCTGGTGTGACCTGATTACCGTTTTATAGGAAAACTTATCCATATAAGCGGCATCTACCTCGTGAGGTTTCCCTTCCCTTAACAAGGCTCTGAAATGCTCTAAATCTTCTGGGGAACCCTTGGAATTACCCCAATCCGGACCTCCGGGCCACATGGAATCTTCATTGAGCTGTATCCTTTCATTTTGAGGGTCTCCAAAAACCATGGCCCCTAATCGACCGTTACCCACTGGCAAGGCTTCCATCCATTTAGCCGCTGGTTGTGCATACCATAGGCCATTGGCTTCCCTGATATTTTTCTGCTCCTGACAACTGAAATTTATTACCCCAAGAAGTGTTAGTAAAAGCACCTTTATCCTATTCATTTCTAAATTCTTTAATTTTATTTCAACTCCCAATCATCCGTTCTAAAAGCGGACGCTGGTAAGCCCCCTGAATTGAAAAGATTGGGTAATGCCCCATTGGTAAAAGCAAACCGAACGGCCACTGGGTTTTTCACCTTTGAGGAGGACACCTCAACAGTATTGCCATTAATTTTGGCCTTTGCGGGGTAAAGTACTTGATCATCCCCTGCAATATAAAACTCGTGTAACTCCTTTCCTTTTTTCATTAATCCATCATCAGAATGATTAAAATTGAGAACGATTTTCTTGTTCTTAATCTCCATGGAACTGTAGACCGGTCCCGAATAATCCAGCTCCTCTTTTCCATAGGTTTTGGCCAAGGCCCATAGCGCCAATCGGTGTCCTACATCCTGCTTATTGATGGGGTGAATATTCTCTAAATTTCCAATATCATTGGTGACCACCATTCCCGTATTGGCTAAATTATTCATGGTATATAACTGGGCATCCCTAACATGGGCTGCATCCGTTGCTTTAGGGTCGTCATATTTATACGGGGCTATCTGCACAAAATAAAAAGGCAGTTCCTTACCCCATTCCTCCCTCCAGGATTTGATCATCAAGGGAAAGGATTTATAATAGGAAAGAGGGTCTACCCTATTGGATTCCCCTTGGTACCAAATACATCCGGCTATATTGAACTTGGTAATCGGGTGAATCATGGCATTGTAGGCCAAGCCAGGATTGTTGGGCCACCAAGCCACTTCATTTAGTTTTTCCGCCGCTTCTTTTAATTCGGCATCCTCCGTAATCAATTCCTTTGGTAACCAAACCTCTACGGGCGTTCCACCCCAACTGGAATTAATCACGCCTACGGGAACATCTAAGTTTTGGTATAATTCCCTGCCAAAGAAATAAGCTACGGAACTAAACCTCTCCATGGTTTCGGGTGTACACACCTCCCATTTTCCTTTTAATTGATCCTGAGGATTATCCGATATCTGCTGTGCAACTTGGAAAAAGCGTATCTCTGGATAATTGGCGTTTTTTATCTCTTCCTCTACATTTTCCAATCCGTTTTTTGGCGTCCATTGCATATTGCTTTGTCCAGATCCCAACCAAACCTCACCAATAAGGACATTTTTCAACTCCAATTTTTCATGACCTTCCACCATAACGCTATAGGTGCCCCCAGCTTTGGGAGTCGGCAATTGTAAAGACCAAGCCCCTTGGAAAGCCTTGGTGGTAACCTTCTCGTTATTCCAAGTACCATAAACAGTAATCTCCTCACTGGTCGAAGTCGTCCATCCCCAAATGGTAACACTCGATTCTTGTTGAAGGACCATATTATCGGAAAGAATGGAAGGAAGCCATATCTCTCCATAAGTATTCCCGGCCCATAGCCATAGTACTAATAGTATTATCTTTTTCATGTATTTACTGTTTCGTTATATTAATATGTTCTTTGATATATTTTGCCCAAACTTTATACCCCTCCGGCAATAAATGGATACCATCCTGGGAATATAAATCTGCCCTTAAAAACCCATTTTCATCAGAAAACTCACTGATTGCATTGTAATAGAATACATTTTTGTCGTTTCCAAAATCCTTGATCAAGGAGTGAATTTTATTGTATTTGTCCCGTCTATCCGTGTTTGGATCCAGTCCTGTGGGTAGGGGGCCAAATAACATTATTTTTGTAGCAGGCGAAAATTTTTCCTTGGTTACTTCCAAGACATTATGTATACCCTCTGCAATTTCCTCCGCTGTATTATCCTCAAAATTATTTACACCAATGGCCAGCACCACTACCTTTGGTAGAGCAGTTTCATATTTTCCATTATTTAGGCGGTACAATAGGTGTTGGGTTCGATCCCCAGAAATGCCGGCACCGATCCAGTTTAAATCGTTAAAATAAAGATCAGCAGCTTCTTTACCTGGGGCATAGGTGACATTAGGCCTATTTCCACCCCACCCTTGGGTAATGGAATTCCCAATGAGGAGTAAATCAATTTCTTTTGATGTCTGGCACAATGAATCTATATCATTGGCCTGGGCCCACCAATCTTTACCTTCTTTCCACCCTGCAGCGGAACGAAATTCGGCACTCGGAGCAGGTACTATAGCAAAATTCAACTTTTGATCAGTAGCCCTAAGTATAAAATCGACAATCGGACTGGGGTTCTCCAAACTATGGGGATGATGCCCCACTCCATCTTTATAAATAACATCAATAGCACCTCCATTCGCCTTTATTCCAGCTTCAAAAGGCGCTGTATTTTCTTCGATAGGCACAACAACATCTGCTGCTCCACATACGTGCATCATGGGATAACCACCCTTGGCGATAGCCTTTATTTTGTGTATGGGATTCCCTTTAAAATTGGAAATATCCTTTTGCGTATTCAGTGAGTACACCTTTTTAAATGCTTCCCAATCCGAGACACTTCCCTTGCCCTTTCCCAAACCTCCTGGCCAGCTCTTGCCATCCAATACAGGGGCATCGGCATATACACAAGCAACTTTTTTAGAATTTTTTGCTGCCCAATTATAAACAATCAATCCACCACGGCTCATACCCTCCAAAACCACTTTTTTAGATAGCCCGTCTTGCGTCATTAATTTATAAAAATCGTCCCACCGCTTCATTGCCTCGGGACCTCCAAACAAATTAGCTACATCGCAATAGGCGATATGAAAGCCTCTTTCCAATAAAGCGATATCAGTTTGCGGTTCATGTCCCCAGAACCTGGCACGCAATACCCAAGGAGCTCCAGTCGCCACTTTCTTGGGCCGGACAAGTTTGCAGGCGTTCCCCTTATATTCGAAATTGGAAAGAGAATAACCATTAAAATTTTCTGTTTCCAGAGCTTTTATTTCCTTTGATTTTAGCGCATCTATGGTTTCCATTTCCTTTTGCACTACCGCCTCATATAATCGCTTTGCAATCAACGTTGCCCCTAAAGAAGAAGGATGTATCATATCGGGCAATAAACCAGGCTGATTTATGAAAAGCTGATATAAATCCAACACTTCCGAATTGGTCTTAAACGCAACCGAACGGGTAATTGGTGTTATCTTATTTTTGATGACCTCGTTCCATATCCCAGTAGTATCCGTGGTAAATGCAGGTACAGGAAGTAAAAGAATTATCCTTGTATTCTTGTTTTCCTTTTTAAAACTATTGACCAATTCAATATAATCCGCCTCAAAATCGTCTAAATGAACCCGATTCTGCAGCTTACTATCATTGGTGCCCAATTTTATAAAAACAACATCCGGCTTAAATTCCAATGCATTGGAATAGGCCTCTGTTTCCCAATAGGGTTTGTCTCCCTTTTTTAAAAGGGTTCTTCCGCTCACCCCAAAATTCTGTACCTGATATGGGTTTCCTAGCATGGATTGCAATTGTGCCGGAAAGGAATTTTTGTCCTTATTGACTACACCTGAACCATAGGTAATGCTGTTCCCTACGCAGGCAATTTTGATGGGATCCTGAAGGGTAGCTCCAGCGGATTCCGTTATTATAAATAACCCTAATAGTATAAATTGTAGCAGCCTACTAACCATATCATTTTATATATCAAACCCCTTTCCAGGAGGATATTAATTCGTTTTAAATTCCCAAGTTACTTTTTTGTTGTAGCCATAAGGCTTCCCTTTTTCTGGAGCGCTTATGGCACCCCTTAGGTTTCCCTTGCTGTCTCTTTTCACTTGAATGTTGACCTTTGAATATTGACCTTTTTCAAAATCGAAGCTTAGACCATCATCATCATAAAGGGTAAACTCCCCTTCCTTTGTACCATAATGACGGATGATTAGATTTACCTTCTCTCCCAATTTAGGAGCCTGTCTCTGAACGGGTCGCATTGGAATTATTCCGCCATCCCTAACATATAATGGTATTTTTTCCAATCCGGGAGCTACTGTAATCACCTCATTTTCTCCGACAAATTTGCCATCGTAGAAATCGAACCATTTGCCTGCCGGAAGGATTACCTTTCTTTCCTTCTCCCCCTCAAACATCGGAGCCACCAAAATATTATCGCCCATCATGTATTGATCTTTAATTTCACTTTCAACGGCCACCTTATAAGGATTGTCGGTGGAATCCAGTTGACCTTCGGCCACATCGTGGTCATAAGAAAAACCATCCACCAAATTCATGGCCCTAAAGGGAGGCAAGCCTTCAAAATGATATTGGGAAAAGGTGGTGTAGATATATGGCAATAACTGCATTCTTAGATTGGCCACGTCCCTAACGGCTGCTTCCACTTCGGGAAAGGACCATGGTTTGGTACCATCTGCCCAGGCATTAAGCATGGCCATTGGCGAAAAACAAACGGATTGCATTCTGCGCAACCACTCTTCTGCAGTTTTTGAAGCACGTACCTCTGGGGTCCATAACACCCCTATAAAACTACTATTTACTAGGGCCGTTATAAAATCTTTATGACTGTAATAATCGTTATAAATTACATAAGGCAAGGCACTGGCCCCGGCATTGGATGCCCTGACCAAACCGTATGTTCTCTGATTCCTTTCCTTAAACCATTTAGCAGTCATATCCTGGATCAACAGACCGTAAACCTGTCTCATTTGTTCGCCACTATATCCAGAGGGGAATGTAGCGACGTCTGGCCATACCCAAAAATCATACCCATCAACCTCATCTATTTTATAACCGCTGACTCCTAAGTTTAAATGATTTTCAACAAAGTGTGCCTTAAAAATATCACGGGTTTCCTGAAGCATCAAATCTGGAACAATACCATTCCAAACGGTATGGGAAGCTGATAGATCTTTCAACTTTGGGTATAAAGAACCAATTGGAGATACATAGGGATTCAACCATAAATTGGTGCGAATACCTTTGTCAAGTAACTCGCTATTGAATTTTTTCGGATCTGGAAACCTTGTTTCGTCCCATTCAAAGGTGCAAGGGTAGGACATACTGTGCCATCCTGGTTCTACCCCAATAAAATCTAAGGGAAAATCATGGTCTTCAAACTCTTTGGCTTCCTTAATTATATCGTATTGACTATATAATGTTGGTACTCTCTGGGTAAATCCCAGCCCCCATTTGGGAGGAATATAACCACCTCCGTTAAATAAATTATAGCGTTGTACCGCTTCCATAGGTGAGGACCCACCATACACATAAACATCGGTTCCTTTGGCCGGTACCAATATTTCCACAGCATCCGAATAAGGTTGGGCCTGCCATTGCCGATCGGTATTCCTATCCCTTAATACAGGTTTATCATCCGCATCTACACGAACACCTGTCCCGGCATAAACAGTAATATACCTAGCGGCATCTATTAGCACCCCATACCCTTTGGAGGAAACATAAAATGGAACTGGGGCATGGGTACGCCCATCATCCCTACCACCGTAATGATCAACATGTAATTGCATGATACGGCCCCTTTGATGTACCGTCTTAAAATTGAGTCCCAAGCCATATATTTGCTCCTCCTTGGATAATGGAAATTGCAAATAAGTCTTCCCATCAATGACCTTGGTTTTAATTTTATCCTCTTGAAAAGGGAAAATAGCTGCTGGCAATTTGCTGAGTGCCCCAACCTTGGGCTGCACATCAGCTGCCTTTAACAGGCTAATATCCTCTGGCTCCCCTACACTGGTCTTCCAAATTCCATTTTCAATTTCGGTCCACTCCAACTCCTGTCCATCTACTGAGGAGTGATATATGGTAGTTAGTAGGCACAAAATAATTACATGGAATTTGAAATTCATGCTAATTGGATTTTTAAAGTTACGTTTCCACCACAAATTTGGTGAGAACTACAAAACCAATGACCCCTCGAATCCGCTCGAGGGGACACTACAGTATTAAATAAAAATTTTCCGGTCGAGCGCATCCCGATAGCTATCGGGAGAGACCTGAACGATTATCAGATTAATTACAAACTTGTCAACTATAATTCGGCAAGAACCAAAATTGGCTTAACCTATTTACCGCTATATGCCTTTGCAGTTTGCTTGGAGCTTCCGAGTCCTTCGATCCCCAATTCTACCACATCACCTGCTTTTAAGTATTTAGGAGGATTAAAACCTAACCCTACTCCAAAAGGAGTCCCTGTTGAAATAATATCGCCTGGCAACAAGGTCATAAACTGACTGATATAGCTTACTACTTCTTGAATGTTGAAAATAAAATCCGAGGTAGAACTATCCTGTACCTTTTCTCCATTTAATTTTAACCACAAGTTTAGGTTATTGGGGTCTTTAATTTCATCTTTTGTAGCAATGAATGGTCCTACAGGTGCAAAGGTATCGCAGCTTTTGCCCTTTACCCATTGTCCTTCACGTTCTATTTGAAAAGCCCTCTCACTGTAATCGTTGTGCAGCACATATCCGGCAACATGATCTAAAGCATTTTCTTCCGAAACATAAGATGCCTTTTTACCGATTACCACGGCCAACTCAACTTCCCAATCTGTTTTTTCACTTCCTTTTGGAATGATAACATCATCATTAGGCCCTACTATGGCAGAAGTTGCCTTAAAGAACAATACTGGCTCTTTAGGGACCGCCATCCCGCTTTCTGCGGCATGTTTTGCATAATTTAGACCCACACAAACAATCTTTGAAGGTCTTACCAAGGGAGCTCCTAAACGGACGCTACTATCCACTTTAGGACAGTTGCTTTCATTTTCTGACAACCATTTTTTTAATTGATCCAGTCCGTCTGTTCCAAAGAAATCCTCATTGTAATCCCTTCCGAAGGCAGATACATCCAATCGGATGCCATTTTCTAATTGCACACCTGGTTTTTCCTTACCTATTTCTCCAAATCGTATTAGTTTCATCTGTTTCTATTTATTGCGTTACTATTTATATACTTGTTGTATCTGATTTCCAAATTAATCCATCAGTTATAAAAAACTTCCAATTGCTTCCAATCCTTACTACCATAGCCTTCTGGATCATTCTTTTGCTTTTCCCCTAGATTGCTTCTCCCATTTTCTATGTAGGAAACCATTAATCTGGTCATTGCACTTTCTACTTCATGAAACTGACCATAAACATTATTCTTTTCCTGTGGGTCTCTGCTTAAATCGTACAATTGAAATTTTGGAAGGTCTTCTATCCCTTCCGAATTAGGTTTCGGCGCACTCCAACCACCAGACCCTGGGCAAAAGACCATTTTCCAATTGTCCTTTCTTATAGCAAAACTTCCATTTATAGAATGATGCACTGTAGCCTCTCTCTTATACTCTTTGGAAGCGGGATTACTAAACAAAGGTAACATTGAAAAACTATCCTCTCCTTCGGTATCTGCCAAATCCACACCCACTATTTCGGCACAGGTAGCCAATAAATCTGTTGTGCATATGGTTTTGTCCGATTTTGAATTGGGTTTAATTTTAGCGGGCCATTTTACCATGAATGGAACTCGATGTCCTCCTTCAAAAATATCGGCCTTATGCCCTCTTAAAATTCCGTTGGGACTATGCCCTTTGGCAATCATTTCATTGATATCAGCTGCAGGCGAGCAACCATTGTCGCTCGTAAAAATAACAAGGGTATTTTCTTCAATCCCTGCTTCCTTTATTACCGCCGCCAATTGTCCCATATAGGCATCGATCATCATCATAAAATCCCCATAAGGATTTAGATCACTTTTTCCCTGCCATTCTTCTGTGGGGAGAATTGGGGTGTGTGGAGATGGTAGCGCCAAATACAAAAAGAAGGGATCCTTTCCTTTTGATATATTCTTTATATAATTAAAGGATTTTCTAAAAAAATTAGGGGTAACATCATCAAAAATAAAATCGGCGGACGTAGGTCCCTTTCTCCACCATCCATATTTAGTCTTACTTTCAGTTACCGTATCCGGCACCATGGTAGGCATTCCATTTTCCACATAGACATATGGAGCCATATCCAACGAACCACAATGCCCATATGAATATGTAAAACCAAGGGTATTGGGAGCATTACCTACTTTCTTGGAGAAATCTATATTATCAAAATCTCCTGGGTCCCAACCTTCCCCAGATTCCACTTTGGAATCCTTTAGTGCCCAGTCCCATCCCAAATGCCATTTCCCAATAAATGCCGTTTCATAACCTTCTTTTTTGAGCAAAGAGGCGACAGTAGTTCTGTTTTTTGGAATCAAAGCATTGGAATTGCCCGTAAGCACCCCACTTTTAATGGGGCTTCTCCAATTATACCTTCCTGTAATTATTCCATAGCGAGTGGGAGTACAGACCGAAGAAGAGGTATGGGCGTCCGTAAATTGCATTCCCGCCGATCCCAGAGCATCCAGATTAGGCGTACTAATCTTTCCTTGGGCATTGTAAAGACTAATATCACCATAGCCAAGGTCATCTGCTAAAACATAAATAATGTTAGGGCGCTTTTCCTTTTTTTCAGAACCTTTAAAACTAAGGCCGTAGACTGCTCCACCGAGCAACAATGCTATTAATATATATTTATATAATGGCTTCATGGGGCTTTATTTTTTTGTTGATATAGCTATCTCTTTTTCCTTCTGATTTCTAAATATAGTAAGATTCAGTTTTCCTTTCCAATTATTATTCTGATAAGACTTCATTAAATCGGCCACCGTATTAATTTCAGCTCCTTCGGCCGCGATGATAACATCCCCAGCCTGAAGTAACGAGTTTCCAGCAACGCTATGTTTTTCCATAGAAAGAATAAGAACTCCGGCAGTCTTATTGAGGCCGGAGGCCGAACGCTCTGCCATGGTAAGAACATTTTTAATTTTAGCTCCCAACCAGTTAAATGTGGCCGACTTTTCACTGGAATCGCCAAAAAACATGGTGGGTATGGTAGGGGTCTCGGCCAAGGATCCTAGCGCTGTATTAACAACACCAAAGCTATTCATCTCAAAGTTCTTAAATCCAATTTTAAAGGCTGGCGATTCTTCCTTTACGGAATAGTTCCCGATTTTTGCGTCGATAAATAAGGCATCACCGAAAATACTATGTTGATCCACCCCTTTACTTTGGCTTTCCAACAAGGTTTGCTCATCTGGAAAAAGGTTATAATCCACTTCCTTGCCCCATTCCTGTAGCCTTATATCCTTGTGTTCCGTAAATACAATATTGTGTTTAAAAACATCCCCACTATTCTTAAACCACACATGTGGGTGGAAACCATTGTTTATCATGATGTTGTTTTCCACGGTACGATAAAATCCTTCCCTCAATTTAATTCCCCCATTTAAACACACATTATTATAAATGTGGTAATTGGATGAACCGTCGTCCAAATCTATATCCCACCCGTGATCGCAACGAAACCTATTATTTCTTATAACAGTTGTGTGAATGGCATCCCATTTGGGCATTTCCGGTTGAACTTCCACAATTTTATTTAAAGTTTCGCGATTGGGGTGCCAAAACCGGTCCCTGCCCCAGGAATTAAACGCACCATGATCTCCGGATTCCAATACAGTGTTAAAAACATCGTTGTGTTCAATTATATGTCCGCCCCAAGTGCCATCACCAATATTAATCCCTGCTCTTGGTACATCATAAATACTGTTATGGCTAACCGTAATATCCATGGCCATGGCAATCTGTACGCCAGCTGTTTGCTTTTCCACCCTTCCAGTGCGATGAATCAAGTTATTATCTGCTACCGAATTACTTGGATACTTATTTGTTTTTGGGCCCCGAACAGTGTCCATTTCCGCTAAGGGAACAAATTCATCATACTGGAACGATGCTGACCTAACTGCTTCGGGACTACCCACAAAACTGATTCCCGACGCCCCAATCTCATGGATATGATTATCAGAAATGTCCATGTCCCTATTGAAGTTACTAACCAAAATAGCATTCCCCCCCAAATTGGTCAATTCACAATTCTGGATACTCACATTTTGAGTCCCTTCAAGAATAATGGCCGCTCCTCTATAAATGGTCCAATCGCTTCTTAACAATGGCTCATATTCTTCCATAAAAGTGCGCTGTGAATGCTCAAATTTTATTCCACTTATTTCAATGTCCGTCACAGGGTTTTCTTCATTACCAATAACTTCCACCAGATGCTTTAGTTGTACTCCCTCTGTTAGGGCATTAGCAAGGTCGACCCCCTCTGTTGGCCAATAATATAATCGGTTGTCCCTATCCAAGTACCACTCCCCCGGAGCATTCAATTCTTCGAATACATTTTCTACCATACGATACTTCACGTGCATTTTTGAGGGCCTATTATTCTGGTATCCACCAGACAATATCAGCTCCCCATTTTCATCTACCCCAGTGGAAACGAAATGGAATCCGCCCCACTCCCCACTATGCATGGCATGGACTATAGCTCCTACCGGATTGGCCCAAGTTTTTATCCTTTCTGGGGATATGGCATCAGCAGCGTGTCCTTGCCAATGTCCCCCATTTTCGTCATAATTGGGATAACGGGCCAATATTTGCTGATTTCCATTAACGAAAAGCTGGTCGAAATCGTCGTCCTTCTGTAATTGTGCTACCCATATATGGTCATTGAACTTTTCCCATTTAGAATTCAGCACTTTGGAACCTTTTACCACTGTTTTGTCCGACCCTTCCCCTATCAATTTCAAAGGTCCAAGTTCTGGTTGGATCCTTATGGGAGAACTAATGCGATGATCTCCTGCCATCAAGTGAATGGTCAAGGTATTTTGAACCCCTTCGTCTCTCAGTTGAGCCACGGTATTGATTCCTTCTTCAATAGAACTAAAAACCAATTCTCCATTTTTAAATTCCTCCCCGTTGGAAGTTATATAAATATCAGATACCGTTGGTGAACACCCTATTAAGAAAAGGGCAATTACGAAATTATATAACGCTATTTTTTTCATTAACTATTAAAAAGATATTTTGTCCAAACTCTTAATTCAATAAAAAATCCAATTCTGCAATAGCTGCGGTTTTCCCATTCCCAGCAATTTCCTTGGATTCAATTCTGATATATCTGGTATTTAATTTAGACTGGAACATTAGTGTTCTGGTCGTTGGATCATTTTTTAGGTTTCCGAATCTAAAATCCTCAGTATTGCGCCAAGACTTACCGTCCTGACTAATTTTTACGACACCTCTTTCTATCATCCCTTCGGACGAGGTAGTTTGCGGTGTGTAGTTAAATCCAGTTACAGTATATTCCTTTCCAAGATCTATATCGATATAGTGGACTTTTGAATTTGCCTCTGAACTCCAGTAGGTGTTTTGATCGCCATCAAAAGCATTTTGACCAGCATTTTCCTCATCAACACTATCCACGCCAAGAACTTTCCAATCCTTTTTTATAATTCCGAAAAGCTGTGAAGCAATACTTCCCAATTGTCCATTCACTTCTGATACGGCCTTCACCTCTCCAGAAGGTATTTCAAAAGCTTCATTATAAATTGCAGAGGCCGAGGTAGGCTCGCTACCGTCAGTAGTATAATGAATTTTGTAGCCAGAATTTATATTTCCCATAACATCTTCTCCATGTGGTTTCCAACCAAAAGTGTCCTTTTTGGGCGATATTGTTACAGAGCCGTCCACCGATCTTTCAATACTAAGTTGTGGCGGCCTTGCCTTGTAATAATGTGCCGATATATTTGCGATGGCCGGATAAAAGCGCGATTCCAAGATTCTAATCCGCAATTTTTGGGTAGTAACTTCTGGGAATCTTAAAATTCGTTTATATCCAATATTGGTGCCCGTGGCAATTTCTTTCCAAGCATTGTCCACCCAAGTGTCCAAAGCGTGTTTTTCTACCCGTTCACTATGCGTATCAATAGCCTCTTGAATTGCCAATCTATTGATTGTGATCGGTGCATTGGTTTCAATAACGATCTCCTGGCCACCTTCGCCAATCAATTCAAAACTGGTTAAGTCGTCATCCAAAACAGCTTGCGGTCCATTGGCTCCGGACAGCAAATTTACACTGTAAGTTTCGTTGACCCGTTGACCAACCTCTTCCAATACGGTAACATCTCTTGGAGAAAATTTCCCTTCCCTATTGGGTGGAATGTTCAACAAAAATGTAGAGTTACCGCCAACCGATCTTTCGTACATATCGAACACATCATCTGTACTACGGACTTTCTGATCCATGTCATCCCTATAAAACCAGCCTTCGCGAATGGAAGTATTGGTTTCTGCCTGTTGATAATGAAGGTATTTTCCCTTGTATATTTCTTCCCTGCTCCCCAAGGACTCCTCTGTTAAATCCGGGAAGCTGATCATTTGATCAGGATCTTCCTGATAGGGAATCACATTCCATTCCGTATCCCTAGTTCCACCAGATTCATTACCGCACCAACGAATATCCTCTTTCCCAAAAATAACCGCCTTTGGCGCCAAAGCTCTGATTAATTCTTTCCAGGCAAGATAGTTATAGGTCTGACCACCCTTTCTTTTTGGGTGTGCACCATCAAACCAAACCTCATGTATAGGTCCGTATTCGGTAAGCAGCTCAAACAACTGATTTAAGAAATACTCATTGTAATCATCTACCTTAAAGGTAAAAGTGCTACTGTTTTCAAAGGGCCTTCCTTCAACTGCCCGTGGAATGGTTCTTTCGGTATACTCACTTAAATTTCCATATAATCCTTCCTTGTTCTCTATCTGGAACAAATCGGCAGGGGAAAGATACACCCCTAGTTTAAGACCGTATTTTTTGCAGGAGTCGGCCAATTCTTTTAATACATCACCTTTTCCATCTTTAAATGGAGAGGCCATAACTCCGTGCTTAGTATATCTACTTTGCCACAGTACAAACCCATCGTGGTGCTTGGCAGTGAAAATTACCATTTTCATTCCTGCATCCTTCATGGCCTTACACCATTGGTCGGTATCCAAATTTTGCAGATCAAATATCTTTGGATCTTCCATGCCATCACCCCACTCCATTCTTGTAAAAGTATTGGGGCCAAAATGAATAAAGGCTATAAACTCGTTCTTTAAAGCATCATACTGGTTTGGAGTTGGCACTACATGGGCAGCCTTGAGCATAATGGTATCATTACCATCCGTTTCATTGACTTTAATGGTATTGGACACTGGCATCACCAAGGCATTAGGTTCTGATTTCGGGGAACAGGCCGCTAATAATAATGTGATGGCTAGGTATTCAAATAATTTATTCATTTAATTCTAGTTGTTTCTTCATGATTCCTGACCCTGCTGGAGGGGCTATTTCTGGATTCTTAAAATGGAACTAAAATATCAAATTGACATCTAGCTCCATTTTCAAATTGGCCCAACAACAGATGTTTAAATTAAACCTATCCGTTCAATTTTATATAACCTCCATCGATTGGAAAATCGGTTCCCGTAATAAAAGAAGCCTCATCCGAACAGAGGTAAACTGCTAAATTAGCCACCTCCTCTGGTTTTCCCATTCTACCTATAGGCTGGGATTGGGAAAGCTTTTCGAACATTTCTGCTTCTTTCCCTGGGTAATTCTTATTGATAAAGCCGTCTACAAAGGGCGTATGAATCCTAGCAGGAGAAATAGTATTGCACCGAATACCCTTATCCAAATAATCCTTTGCTACAGAATAGCTCATAGTAAGTACCGCTCCCTTGGACATAGAATAGGCAAATCGGTCCGAAATACCTACAGAAGAAGCAATGGAAGCCATGTTTAAAATAACCCCACCTTTCTCCTTCATCTTACTTATAACGGCATGCATACAGTTGTAAACCCCCTTTACATTTACATTGTAAATGCGATCCATATCCGCTACGGCAGTACCTTCCAAATTTCCCACGTGGGCTATTCCGGCATTGTTCACCAAAATATTTATATACCTATCTGCTCCAATTGCGGAAATAATTTCCGCCACCTGTGCATTATCGGAAACATCACAAGCGTGAAAAGTGGCCTTTCCACCCTGAGCTTCAATTTCCCCAACAACACGCTCTCCATTGTCTGCATTAAATTCCAAAATGTGCACATCGGCACCTTGGCCAGCAAATGCTTTGGAAATAGCTTCGCCAATACCACTGGCGCCACCTGTAACTACTGCTGTTTTGTTTTCTAAACTAAAAAGTGACATATTATTCTTATTTACGCTATTATTTTATCGCCTATTTATTTGGCAAGAACTTCATCCTTCCAAATTTTACCATTCGGAAAACTATAATCCTCCAGGGATTGTTCTTTCATAGTAATACTATAACCAGACATTGAAGGTGGCATATATGCCCCATTCTTTATAACCACTGGATCATAAAAATGTTCATGCAAATGATCTACATACTCTATAATACGATTCTCCATGGAACCACTTATTGCTATATAATCGATCATGGAAAGGTGCTGCACATATTCACATAGTCCGACACCTCCCGCATGTGGACAAACAGGAACTTTAAATTTAGCTGCCATTAAAAGGATGGCTAAAATTTCATTTACCCCTCCTACCCTACAACTATCTATCTGACAAATACCAATGGCATTGGCCTGCATCAATTGCTTAAACATAACTCGGTTCTGACAATGCTCCCCAGTAGCTACTTTTATAGGATGCACCGCTTTAGCTATTTTTGCATGTCCTAAAATATCATCTGGGCTGGTGGGCTCTTCAATCCACCATGGATCAAACTTTTTAAGTTCCGCCATATTGGTTATCGCCTCATCCACATCCCATTTCTGATTGGCATCCATCATTAATTTTAAGTCAGTACCAATCTCTTCCCTGATAATTCCAGCCCGTCGCATATCATCCTCCAAATCTGATCCTACTTTTATTTTCATATGCTTAAAGCCAGCCGCTTTGGCCTCTTTGCATAGTCTCCTCATTTTGTCGTCAGAATAGCCAAGCCATCCTGCAGAGGTAGTATATGCAGGATACCCGTCCTGCAATAGTTTATTGATACGCTCCTGTTTGGTAGCCGATTTACTCTTAAGCAGTTCCAATGCTTCTTCCGGCGTAATGGCATCCGTAATGTAAGTGAAATCTATACAGGACACCAACTCTTCTGGCGTCATATCTGCCAAGAGTTGCCAAAGAGGTTTCTTTTCTACCTTGGCATAAAGATCCCAAACCGCATTGACAACTGCACCTGTAGCCAAGTGAATTACCCCTTTTTCAGGGCCTAACCAACGCAACTGACTATCGCCGGTAATCATTTTCCAAAATGCTCCCATGTTAGCGGTAAAACTACCTAACGATTTACCCTTTACCAAGGGTGCCAAAGAATGAATTGCCGCAGCACATAGTTCATTGCCCCTACCTATAGTAAAAGTCAACCCATGCCCTTCTAACCCATCGGGGTGATTTGTTTTTAAAATCACATAGGCCGCGGAATAGTCCGGGTCTGGATTCATGGCATCTGATCCATCCAACGATTTGCTGGTAGGAAATCGGACGTCTTTAACTAAAACATCCGTAATAATTATTTTGCTGTTCATTTGGAATAATATTAAAGAAACAAATCTAAATCCAACCCCTTTTTATAACCACCACTAGAAGCACCAATTGTGATACTTTTTTAACCGAAAATGTGATTATTGTTAATTTTGAGTATGAAGTTTAACATAATCTGAGGGAGACATACCTGTAATCGACTTAAAATGACGGTTGAAATTTGAAATATTATTAAAGCCAGACTCGTAACAAACCGGAGTAATGTTATTCTTATTCTCTATAAGTAATTTACACGCGTACCCAATCCTTATTTCATTTAAGTAACGTGTAAACGTTTTTCTATGGATCCGCTTAAAGAACCTACTAAAGGCCGAAGGGTTCATTTTGGCAATTTCTGCCACATCCTTTGAACCTATAGGTTGGTTGAAATTTTTGAATACAAACTCATAAATTTCATCCAAACCTTTATTATCTGTTTTATTAAAGGAATTTAAAAATCCAGGGCTAGACATTAACTGATATTCCTCATGATTGGCCAATTTATACAAAATTTCAACCAACTTAATTGTTTTTTCAAATGGCTCAAGGCTGTGCAATTTCTTAATTCTTTCAATAATTTTATTGTCGATATTTGAAAATTTGATTCCTTGTGCCGCCCTTTTTATCAACTGTAATATAGGTTTCATCTCTATGGCTTCGAAAAATCCCAAACCTAAAAAATCCTCCTTAAAATGAATAGCAATGGCTTCGGAAACCAAGTCTGAATCAGCTTCAAAATACACTTCATCATTTAGCCACATGTGCGGTAGGTTTTTACCAATCAGCACTAGGTCACCTTCTGAAAATTTCTCAATCCCGTCTCCGATAAAACGGGTTCCTGTACTTTTTGCAATGTAAACTAATTCTAATTCCGGGTGATAATGCCAAATTTTCAAGAAATGGGAATAACTGTTTTGTGTAACAGTAAAGGAACTGTTCTGAAGACTGGCCCTATTAAGAAGGTGTAATTTCATAAAAAAAAGATAAATAACGAAAAGCTTAATGAGATTTTAAATATACATCTTTTTTTACACGGATTAAAAATTGGCAAAAAAAGTATTGCTAAATGTTCAATTATTAGTTGAAATGAAAGAAAATACCTCTTAATTTCGGTCGTTACCTTTTAGGTGTTATTTATTTTTTGGGAAGAACGTACCATAAGTTTTATAAAAAAAAATCTTTTAATTGTTTTCGTAATGTCAGGACAACCATTAAGCCAATTGTTAGCTTCCTTAATAAAAGGAAACAGGGCGGCATTCAAGGCTGTTTTTGAACTGTATGAAAAAAGGCTATATTATTTCATACACTCGATCACGAAGTCGGATTACGCTACTGAGGAGATATTACAGGAAGTATTTATTAAAATTTGGACAAAAAAAGAGACAATTGATCTTGAGTATTCTTTTGATGCCTTCCTATTTACAATTGCAAAAAATTCAACATATAACTATTTAAGAAGTATTGCCAACCAAGAATCACTAAAGAAAGAATACTGGAAAAACATTAGCTTTTTAAATGAGGAAACAGAAAACACTATTTTACTCGGTGAATACGAGGACATAGTAAATGATATCCTTCAACAAATTCCCACTCAAAAGCGAAGTATTTTTGTTCTATCCAAACAACAGGGCAAAAGCAATGAGGAAATAGCCAATCTTTTGGGAATAACACAAAAAACGGTGAAAAACCACCTTTGGAAAACACTACAAATCATCAGGACGGGATTGAAACCTTATATGGCAGACAGCCTATATTTTTTTCTAATAAGTCTACTGCTTTTCGTCTAATCTGTCTATTTCGCAAAAAATACATTCTTAATTTGGGACTTTATCATTTTTGAGGTGTATTACTTATATAGCCCATAATACTACTATTAAAATACTGTAAATGCAGAACGAGAACAATTTGGATAAACTCTTCCAAAAATTGGTAGACAATACCATTTCCAAAAAGGAATTGGATTGTCTAACAGAGCTTATTATTAGCGCTGATCTGGATATAATAAAAAATGAAATTTGGGCCAAACACTGGGAAAATGTAAAAAAGGGAAATTTGCCCCTCAAAAAAAGGAAAAAACAGGATTCCACAATTCTATTGCAGAATATACTTTACAAAATAGAAGACCTTGAAAACAAAAAAAAAATTAGGAAAGTAGTACCCAGCTACAATCGAAATTATTGGTCCGGCATTGCCGCGTCCCTAATCCTATTGGTGGGTGTTTACTTTTTTAATCAAAAGAACACTATATCAGCCTCAGTGCCAATTACTATTGATAACAACCTAAATTCTGATGTAATAACCTTGCAATTGGACAACGGTAGTGTTGAGACCATCTCAGAAAATGGGGAAAGAAAAATTACCACTGAAAGCGGAAATCTGATTGCTTCACAACAGGGAAATTCATTACAATACACTGGTGCTGAAACTCAAAAAAAGCTGATCTACAATACTTTAAATGTGCCCTATGGTCGCCAATTCGACCTCGTCTTATCAGATGGCACCAAAGTAAAAATGAATTCTGGAAGCTCCATTAGGTACCCAGTGAATTTTCTGCCAGGAGAAGAAAGGAAAGTGTTCCTAAAAGGAGAGGCCTTTTTTGATGTTGCCAAAGATATAGCTCACCCATTTATCGTAAATGCGGACCAAATGAACATAAGGGTATTAGGTACCCAATTTAACTTATCGTACTATCCGGAAGATGAGGACATCAATACGGTATTGGTGGAAGGTGCCGTAGTCCTGTACAAAGAAGGTGCGGACATAAAAACACATTCTGCATCCCAACTAGTACCTGGACAAAGTGCTTCCTGGAACAAAATCAACAATACAATGACCATAAAGGAAGTAGATACGGATATATATACCGCATGGAAAGACGGATATCTAGTATTTAAAGCTGCCCCCTTTTATAGTATTAGGACAAAATTGGAACGACATTTTAATATTACCATCGAAGATAAAAGTGGCCGATTGGAAAATCAGATATATACGGCCACATTTAGACATGAGACCATAGAAGAAATTCTAGAAGCTTTCAAAGAGGATACTCCCTTTGAATATATTAATGAAGGTTCTAAAATTATAATACTCAATATCAATACTAATTAAAAAAAAAGGAAGCCAATGAAAACCAACTAAAACAAGTGCACTAGAAAAATCACTTTTACAAAAAAACCGGAAAATGTTGACGCATTTCCCGGCATAAGAAAGTGACATCAACAAACGAAATGCTTAATCACCAAAACTTTACAAAAGTATGAAAAAATTAAATTTAGTCAGGCCTTTCCATGTGGATTGGCTAAGCAAACATCATTTAAAGATGAAACTAACTACACTTTTACTAATAGTTTCTCTTTTTAAAATTCAGGCCAATACATACGGACAGAACACAAAAATTACATTAAACCTTAAAAACGTGAGTGTTCAACAGGTTTTTAATGAAATAGAATCCCTTTCGGATTTTAGGTTTCTGTACAACCATGAAAAGGTGAATTTAAAGAGAACTGTTTCCGTTAACGTGAATAAAGAGCCTATATCAAATATTTTGGAAGATTTATTTGAAGCAACGGATATTTATTTCAGCGTCAAGAACAAGCAGATTATTTTAAAAACGGGCAAAACAATTAAAGCCATTGCCCCCTTAAATAATACTGTTGAACAACAAACTGTAAGCGGAACCATTACCGATGCTGACGGCACCCCCTTACCTGGGGCAAACATTGTGGAAAAAGGAACCACCAATGGGGTTACAGCCGATTTTGACGGTAATTTTTCACTAGATGTAGCCAATCAGAATACAACCCTAGTTATTTCCTACATAGGATTTGCATCCAAAGAAATTCCTCTGAATGGACAAACTACTATTTCGGTTAGTTTGGAAGAAAGTGCCGCTGGATTGGATGAGGTAGTCTTGATCGGGTATGGTACCCAGAAGAAAAGTGACCTTACCGGTGCCGTGGGCTCAATTAAATCAGAAGAATTGGCGGAAAGACCCGCATCCTCATTGAACCAGGCCATGGCCGGTAAGGTGGCAGGTGTGAACATAACTTCTGGCTCTGGAAGACCAGGGGGTAGAACAGTTGTACGAATCCGTGGTAATACCTCAGTAAGTATCGCCAATACCCCACTCTATGTAATAGATGGTGTTATCCTAAATGCGACCGGTTTATCTAACGGAAGTACCCCTATAGATTACCTGAATCCCAATGATATTGCATCCATTGAAATCTTAAAGGATGCTTCCGCGACAGCCATTTATGGTGCCAGAGGTGCCAATGGTGTAATTCTGGTGTCTACCAAAAAAGGCACTACTTCAGGTGAAACCCGTCTTAATTATGATGTGGATTTCAGTATAGGAACATTACCTAAAAAGCTTGATCTGTTAAATTCTGAAGAGTTTCTTCGCGTTGAGGAAATTGCATATGCCAATGCCGAAAAATTTGACCCGGATGGATGGGCAGGTGGAAGATATGCCGACCCTAGATTAAAAAGAACCGACCCTAGACTCTTTGATGGAAGTGGCAACCCACTTTATGATACCGATTGGCAAGATGAAGCTATTAGGGACGCTATTACCCAAAATCACCAACTTTCATTTACAGGTGGTAACCAAAAATCCAATTTTGGACTGTTTATGGGTTTTAGGGATGAAGAAGGACTTATAGTAGAATCATGGCTGAAGCGCTATTCAGGTAGATTTACTTTGGATACGGAGGTTAACGACTGGTTAAAAGTCGGAGGTAGCCTAAGCTACAACGACCAAAACGAAAAGCAAGTAGACCAACTTGGAGGTGGTGGGATCACCACAATGCGTCAAGTTTATGAGGCCCTACCTATTATACCGGTCCGTTATGAAGATGGCACTTGGGGATCTAACATACACTATCCAGGAATGGAAGGTGGTGGTAGCCCAGTGGCGGTTGCGAACGATCGTAGATATTTCCTCAAGACCCAGACCGTTTTGGGTAGCTTCTACGGCGATATTAAATTCAATAAGAACCTTCAATTACGAACTACCTTAGGAACCAATATCATTAACCAAAGAAACGATTATTACGGAGGTAAGGACCTAAGATATATAGCCTTGCCCGATGGTGCTGCAAGTGTCTCAAACTCACGTTATAATTCTTGGCAATTTGAAAACTATTTGACCTATAACAAAGATTTTGACAGCAATAATTCCTTAACGGCCATGGCAGGACTTTCCTGGCAACATGTTGATCAATTCAGTTCACTGGCATCTACACGAGGGTTTGCCGACGACTTTTATGGCTTTAACAACCTTGGTGCAGGGTCTAACCCCCAGACACCAACGTCGAGCAAAACTGCTTACGGGCTAAACTCCTATTTTGGACGTGTCAACTATAACTACATGAACAAATATTTGTTTACCCTTACAGGTAGAGCTGACGGATCTTCTAAATTTGGACCGGAAAATCAGTTTGCCTTTTTCCCATCAGCTGCATTGGCCTGGAGGGCTTCCGAAGAGGATTTTCTCTCACAGAACGAAACCATTTCCAATCTTAAAATTAGGGCTAGTTACGGTGCAACAGGTAACTCTGAATTACCAGCTTACCAAGGATTGGCCGGCTTGTCCAATGGTTCGGTAATTTTTAATGGCTCACGCTCCGCTTATACTGTCGCAGGTCGTATGGCCAACCCCGATTTAAAATGGGAAAAAACGGAACAGGTAGATGCCGGTGTTGAATTGGGTCTCTTTAATAATCGTATCGGGTTGGAGCTTGATGTGTACCGAAAGTTGACTTCCGATATGCTCCTTAATGCTCCGGTTCCCTCTTCAAGTGGTTTTACCAATGTATTTAGAAACGTTGGAAGTTTGGAAAACAAGGGTGTTGAAATTAGTTTGAATACTGTCAATTTTGATAATGAACTATTTGGCTGGAGCAGTAACTTCAATATTTCAATTAATAAGAACGAAGTAACTGCACTTTCAGGAGGTTCCGATATTTTCTTGGGGTCTACATTGATTCGCGTTGGCGAACCGGTAGGTACCTTCTTCGGATATATTGATGAGGGTACATGGAACACGGATGAGGCAGCCCAAGCAGCTATATATGATAGATTGCCAGGTGATATCAAATACCGTGATCTTAACAATGATGGGGCCATCAATAGCGATGACCGTGCCATCATTGGGAAAGGTATTGCCGACGGTTTTGGAACCTTTTCAAATACCTTCAGATATGCCGATTTTGAACTATTGGTAGACTTGCAGTTTCAATATGGCAATAGTGTAATGTACCGTGACGAACACTCTGCTGAAGACCGTCAGACAATTGCCAATAGCTTCGCGACAGTTTTAAATGCGTGGACTCCGGATAATCAAGATACCGATATTGCCCAAATAAGACCAATTGCTGCTGGATATGATACCAATAACGATTCAGGGAAATTAAAGGATGGTTCCTTTTTAAGAGGAAGAAACTTGATGCTTTCCTATGTCTTCAAACCTGAATTGGTGGAGCGTTTACACTTGAATCGTCTTAGGGTATATACCTCGGTGCAGAACTTTTTTGTAGCAACGAAATATCCGGGGTACGACCCTGAAAGTTCGAATGGTGGTGGAGCTTTCGATCAAGGATTCTCCCTATACGATTATCCGAGACCACGAACCTTTATGCTAGGATTAAATGTTGGACTATAACCATATAAAAGATAAAAAAATGAAAATCTATAGAAACTTTATAAGAGCTATAGCCGTCGTAACCGCAATATCAAGCATAACGGCATGTAGTAATTTTTTGGATGAAGAAGATGAATCCAACTTCACAACCGACACCTACTTTACCACGGCTGCGCACGCCCAAAGTGCCGTTAATGGGGCATATGAACCATTAATTTCAATTACCAACAGTGGTTTTGGCGGAGGTACATGGATGATGTTAGAGTTTGCCACAGGCTTGGCGAACACCTCCTTGGGACAGGCCACCAATATTTACTTGGTAAAGGATTTAATTAATAATTCGGACAATGGATATGGAAGCAGTTTCTGGACCGGATATTATTTAGGCATCTCAAGGGCCAACTTGGCAATTGAAAAAATCCCCGAAATAAATATGGACGAAGCTTTAAAGCAAAAGTATTTGGCGGAAGCCAAATTCTTTAGGGCCTATTATTATTTTGGCTTGGTAAGAATGTTCGGAAACATTCCTATCATTACCAATTCGGTAGATTTGGGCTCGGAGCAATTATTCCCTGAACAATCTTCGCCAGAAGCGGTCTATGACTTAATTGTTAGCGATCTTACGGCAGCCGAAAGCGCTGGCTTAGCTTGAGAGATCTATCTGGTAGAGTATCTTTGGGCGCAGTTAAAACCCTATTGGCAGATGTATATTTGACCATGGCAGGCTACCCGCTCCAAAAAACAGAGAATTACGCGCTTGCCGCCGCCAAGGCTAAAGAGGTTATGGATTCTGACGTGTTTGCTCTTTTTGATACCTATGACGAGTTGCATGACCCTGCCACCAAAAACACAGGGGAATACATCTTTATGACCCAATTCGCGGCAGGTATTCAAGATGGAAACTGGCAGCCGGGAATTTTACCATATAACTTGGGAATTTCGGCCTATTCAGCCCAAACCGGTGGTATCTTTTCAACGAATGAGTTTGTAGCTTCCTACGAGGTGGGCGACAAACGGGCGGAAGAAAAGCAATTCTATTTTAACAGCTATACTTTAGATTCCGATCGCAACACCAGTGTCAATCTGGGAGCCCCGTATATCTTTAAACATTTTGATATTGAAGCACAAGAAGGAAGTGCCCAATCAGATTTGAACTGGTGCCTCTATCGCTATGCCGATGTATTGCTGATGTATGCGGAAGCAGCGAACGAAGCTGAAAGCGGACCCTCAACAGCATCTTATGGTGCAGTCAATCTAATTAGGCAACGTGCTGAAATTGGTGATTTGACAGGTCTTTCACAGGCCGCCTTTAGAGATGCAGTACAGATAGAGCGAATTCATGAGTTGAGTTTTGAAAATAAGACATGGTATGACATGGTGAGATGGAGAAAAGCATATAACTCTGAAACCAACACATTGGAAGATTTTGTGGGCCATAACTTCTCTTACTTACCAAATAAAGCGCTAACCGCGAGAGAACTTTTGTTTCCGATACCAACATCTGAAATGCAGAACAACCCTAATCTAGCACAAAATACGGGTTACTAATTTAAGCTGACTTTTGGAATACTCAAAAATGGTATTCCACATAGGCCAAGAAGCTATTAAGTACTTATTATTCATTTCTTGAAAGCCTAAAAAGCGTCAAGAAATAAGGCAAATAAACAAGACACGGGCAGGAATTTTCTCCCCGTGTCTTTGTTTATATTATAGAGCTGCTATCCCCAATCCACTGTACATTTGTGCCGGATAGGTGATTATATAAACCTGTCTCTATTAAAACAGCTTAACGCTGTGTTTAATGTAAAAAAGCACTATCATCAACATCAATTGAACTAAACTGGTTAAAATAGCTAGTAAAACACCGATTATACAGGACAGGAATCCCTGGCTTACCTCTTTCTCTTATTAATCTACATTAAATATATATACCATAATCTAAGCTATTGTATAAAAAATGCAAAAATAATATCAGTGTTTGTCAGTTAATTGGTAGCACACAAGAGACTAACCTATTATCTTGCATAAGATTTCAATAGCGAAATTGATTGCTAAAATATTAGAGTTTTAAAATTTTAGGTTCACATTAAATTCCTCTAGGTGAATCTGATAAAAGTTGAGTTGAGTTAGTTTTGAAAAATCCGGATACCGTTTAGGTTCCGGATTTTTTTTATAGACTGAAAGACTAAATGAATGTGCCATTATTACCTTTGCAGTCTTCTATAGGATTTGGGCGTAGCACCAGTAAACTTCTTAAAAGTGGTTGCAAAATATTGGGAGGAACCAAAACCTAGACCAAATGCCACCTCAGTAATCGTTTTGGTGGTCAGCAAATCTACTTTTGCCTGTTCAATCTTTTGTCTATTCACATATTCCTTTGGGGGCATTCCAGATTCCTTCTTAAACCAAGCCTTAAAGTACCCCGTGGACATTCCCACTAAATTGGCCATTTCATCCACATATATAATTCTAAAGAGATTGGTCTGTATATATTTATCCAGTGTATTTAATTTCATGGATGGCGAACTATGCTGTTTTTTTTGGGAAAGGATAACGGTTTCCAACAATAATTGGGTAATTAATTGATCTACCATTATTCTGGACAATAAGGAGCTCCTATATCCCAAATGTCCCACCAATTTTTCCAAAATATATTTTAGTTGAAAGGAACCTTTAAATATATATTCGGATTTATCTAGTAGTGCATCTAGCAAAAATTCCGACTGTTTTTTGGGCATGTTACAAAGTTTCCCACTGGAGCTATCCACGATTATCTGAAGCCAAAATAATTCTCCTTTATCTTCAGGAAATTCCCCCGTACTGTGCACGGTATCCGGAGGCACCACAAAAATATCATTTCCGTTAAGTTCGTATAATTGCTCCCCAATCTGGTAATATTGTTTCCCCTTCATACAAAAACAGATTTCTAGAGCACTTTGGTGTCGATGTCCTTTCAAACCAGGTTTTACCTCCTTATAGCGATAGTGACCAAAGGACAAACCCCTTTTTATGCCAAAATCTCGCAGATTAAATACCTTTCTTTCCTGTGTAATTAAATCCATAAAAAATGTACAAAAAAGTAATATAGTATAAAATTAGAAGACTTTAGTATATTTAAATTACATATTTGGAATCTATAAACTTGAAATATGGAAACAAAAAAAACAAAGTTCAAAAAGGACGGATATATTAAAATTGAAAGCCTACTTTCCCAAGCGGAAGTGGACGCACTTAGGACCATATACGATGAATTATTACAGGACAAGGTCAAAACAGCCCATTTGCGGAGCGACCTAGCTGGCGTAGAAGTCGATCCCAACAAAAAAATTGAACGTATTACCCAAATAATGAGACCCAGTAGCCTGGTTCCGGAATTGCTGAAAACCAGCACTTATAAAAAAGCTTCACAATGGGCCAAAGACCTTTTAGGGGAGGACATGGACCTAGATTTTGACATGATGATCAATAAAGATCCAAACACCAATACACCAACTCCATGGCATCAGGACGCCGCCTATTGGATTAATATGCCAGACCAAAGATCCGCTAGCTGTTGGATTGCTTTGGATGAGGTGTTCGAAGAAAATGGTTGCATGTGGTTTATTCCCAAAACAGAGGGAAGACCAATTCTGCCACATAAAAACATGCCAAACGGAGGGGCCCTATTTTGCGAAACCGATACCTCAAAAGCCCAAAGTATCCCCTTACTTCCTGGCGGATGTACCTTTCATGACGGACATACCCTTCATTTTAGCCAAGGCAATTCCACAGCAACACAGCGTAGAGCATTGATTTTAAACTTTAGACCCAAAAAAATGATCGATTATGAAAGGGAACAGGGGGTAGATCATACCGGGGAAAGAAAACAGAGAAATTAAAATAATGTAAGATATGATTCTTAAATTAATATACCCCCGTTGGGGAAGTTCAGATTTATCTTGGTCCGTATTTCTAAATAAAGTAAAGCAGGCCGGGTACCATGGTGTAGAAATAGACCTTCCTTTAAATGGTGTTAAAAAGAAAGAAATTTGTTCCATGCTAGTGGATTTGGAAATGGATTTTGTTGCCCAACATTGGGAAACACAGGAAGTAAATTTTGAAAAACATCAAGAAAAGTTGAAACGGCATTTATACAATCTAGTGGAAGCCGAACCCCTGATGGTGAATTCGCATACGGGTATGGATTTCTTTACATACGCCGAAAATGCCACTTTGATTGAAATGGCCCATAAAATAGAACTTGAGACTGGGATTATGATTGCCCACGAAACCCATCGTTCCCGATTTTCATTTGCCGCCCACGCTTGTTTGCCCTTTTTAGAAGAATATCCATTTCTGAAACTCACCTCCGACTTATCACATTGGTGTTGTGTGGCAGAATCTTTATTGGAAAATCAACCTAGAGCAGTGCAAAAAGCTATTGAACATACTTATCACATCCATGCCAGGGTAGGTTCATCCCAGAGCCCACAGGTATTAGACCCTAGGGACGAAAATTATAAAAATGAACTTGATCGGTTCAAGGAATGGTGGGGTCTGATGATTGAAAATGCCTTAGAAAAGAAGCGCCCATTTATCACGATCACTCCCGAATATGGTCCACATCCCTACACTCCTTACAAGACCAATACTAAAATACCAATGAACGACCAATGGGAAATCAATGAATTTATTCGAAAGGAGATTATAGAAAACTACACGAAATAAGTACTGATTTCTTTAGACTTAAGATCAACACAATTTTTATGAAGTACACATTGCAAATTTTATTACTCATCTTAATTATTATTTCCTGTAATCCTTCATCACAACGGGAAACTCCAGAAGTAAAAGCCGCCCAAGATGTTCTTAGTAGAGCCTTAGGGCCTGAAAATGCCTCCAAATTTATATTTAATTTCACTCGAAAGGATACCTTGGATACATACACCGTAAAGGTAGAAAACAATAAAATAGTAGTAACTGGAACTTCGCCCACGGCATTGACCAGAGGAGCGTATGATTATTTAAAAAATGCCACACATTCCATCATAAGTTGGTCTGGAAACAATATCCATATTCCAGAAATAGTACCCACATACGACAAAACAACTACCACCCCATTTAAATATCGCTATTACTTAAACACGGTTACCCATGGCTACACTACCCCGTATTGGGGCTGGGAACGTTGGGAAAAGGAATTGGATTGGATGGCCCTTCACGGAATGAATATGCCCCTAATAGCTGGCGCACACGAGGCAATTTTACGGCGAACCTTTAAAAAATTGGGATTAAAGGAAGATGAAGCTTTGGATTATTTCTCGGGACCTGCCCATTTCCCTTGGAACAGAATGGGGAATATTGGGAGTTGGGACGGTCCTCCTCCTCTTTCTTTCTTTGAAAAACAAATTAAGCTGGCCCATAAAATGCAGGACCGAATGAGGGAATTGGATATGCATCCCATTGTTCATGCCTTTGCTGGTTTTGTGCCCAAAGGATTGCAAAGAATATATCCAAATGAAGAATTAAGGGAATTAGGCTGGGGTGGATTTGACGAAAAAGTACAGATTCTATCACCAAAAAGTGAACTTTTTAAAAAAATTGGAAAACTATACATCCAAGAATGGGAGAAAGAATTTGGGAAGGGTGAATTTTATTTGGCAGATAGCTTTAATGAAATGGACGTCCCTTTGTCCAATAATCCAGAAGTGGCCAAAGAAGAACTGGCCAGCTATGGTAAGGCCGTCTATGGACCCATAGCAGAAGCCAATCCGGATGCAGTCTGGGTAATGCAGGGATGGACCTTCCCCTATCATCGCGATAAGGACGGCAATTTGTTCTGGACTCCCGAAAGATTACAGGCAATGATGAGCGGAATACCGGATGATAAATTACTGATCCTCGACATGGCCAATGAATACAATGCTCTTTTTTGGAAAATTCCCTATTCATGGAAAATGTACGATGGCTTTTTTGGCAAACAATGGATATATTCCTTTATCCCCAATATGGGTGGCAAGGTACCTTTGAACGGGGTATTGGATTTTTATGCGAAAGCTCCAGAGGAAGCCATTAATTTTAAGGATAAAAAAAACCTTGTAGGCTTTGGCTTTGCTCCCGAGGGAATAGAAAACAACGAAATGATCTATGAACTATTGGCCGATTGGGGCTGGAGGGAAAAAGCAATAAATTTGGATGACTGGATAAAAAACTACTGTTTGGACCGTTACGGAGGTTATTCCGAGTCTTTAAAAGGAGCTTATGATTTGCTTCGGAATTCTGCATTGGGAACTTTTACCGACCATCCAAGATTTAAATATCAATTTAGGCCTGGTCAGGGCAGTGCTACAGTACACTATTCAGATGACTTCAAAGAAGCAACAAAACTTTTTTTGGAAGCCTCCAATGACTTTGATGATAAGGAATTATACAGCTATGATGCCATAGAAATTGGGGCTCAGGCGATTGGACTTAAAATCGATTCCATATTAACTGAGGCCGAAAGTGAAAGCGACGAAAATTTAAAGTACCAAACCTATCAGAATGCCATAGACTTAATGTTAAAGTTGGATAGGATACTGGCTTCGCACTCCAATCACAAATTAAGTAACTGGGTGGACATGGCCAGGAATTTTGGGGATACCCCGAGGGAAAAATTATATTACGAAAGCAATGCCAAAAGATTGATTACTACCTGGGGCGGTGGTGTTAACGAATATTCTGCCCGTACATGGAGCGGATTGATCGGGGATTACTACGCCCAAAGGTGGCAATTATGGTTGGACGCCAAAAAACAAGATAAGGATTTTGATATATTGAAATGGGAAGAAGGGTGGATAACTTCAGAATGGAAAAATAACACAGTGCCATTTGAAGACCCCATTGCGGCAATAAAAGCGGTACTATATAATCCAAAATAATTGTACAATGGAGAATAGACCCAGACTTGGTCTTTCAACAATCCCATCCTCACTTATAAATTGTTGAGATAAAAAATACCGAGACCTAATTTCTTAATAAATACTGGGTCAAAATAGTATCTTAATTTGGCAAAATATTACAGCTTAAAATTGAAAATTATTTTCGAACATCCATTTTTAACAGTCATTGAGATATGCTACCTAGTTGTTGGTCGATAATCTTTCAGAATTTAACGTATAGTTAAGAAATTTAACCGTCAATACGGTCAAAACTCAAGCCGTAATTACTAACTAAATATCAAAAATAATATGAACAAGAAGATCCATTTCTTTTTAATGGCTTTAACCTTACTCTGTTTTAATGGAGTTATGGCACAAAGTAAAGCAATATCCGGCAGTGTTACGGATGCAAACGATGGAGCTCCCTTACCTGGAGTAAGCATTGTGGTTCAAGGAACTACAAATGGTACGCAAACAGATTTCGATGGAAATTTTACTATTGAGGCTTCTACAGGCGACATACTTGTATTCTCTTATATAGGAATGAAAACACAGTCTGTAACCATTGGAGTTTCTAATAGCATTAATATTTCAATGCAAGAAGATGCCAGTCAACTGGAGGAAGTGGTTGTAACTGCTTTGGGTATAAAAAGAGAGGAAAGAGCTCTTGGGTATGCAGTATCTGAAATTAAAGGTGATGATATTGCCCAAGTGGCACAAATCAACCCTATAAATGCCATGCAAGGAAAGACTGCAGGGGTGCAAATTAGCACAACCTCTGGAGGAACATTTGGAGGTACCAGAATAACGATCAGAGGTAATTCTACTTTCGATCAGAATACCCAACCCATCTTCGTGGTGGACGGAGTAATCTTGGACAATGATATTAGTGGTCAAAATGGTGCAGATTGGGGTAACCAACTTAAAAACCTCAACCCTGATGATTTTGAATCTTTTTCGATTTTAAAAGGTGCTGCAGCTTCGGCACTTTATGGGTCCCGTGCACTGAACGGAGTAGTAATAGTTACTACCAAATCCGGGAAAAAACGCAAGGGACTTGGAGTTAGCGTTAACCAGACTGTTGGTGTACGAACAGTTTATGACACCCCAAATTTCCAAAATCAGTATGGTTCAGGCCTTACTGCAGGTGGGTTTAGCTTTGTAACTAACGGACCAAATACGAGAACAAGAGACGATGCACATGACACTAGCCAGTTTTTCACCTATGACTTGGCCACTGGTCTACCATCCATGGCTTTTGATTCCTATGAAGAACATGCTGCCAGTTGGGGACCCCGTTTTGATGGCCAGGAAATTATAGACTATGATGGTTCTAGATCTACATGGTCTGCACAGCCAAATAATTACAAGGAATCTTTTGATACTGGTTTTATAAGAAATACCAATGTTGCCATTGATGGAGGTAGTGAAACAAGTAGCTTTCGACTATCATTTTCCAATTTTTCCGAATCAGGGGTAGAATTAAGGAACGATTTTGACAAGAATTCTTTAAGTTTCAAAGGATCTCATGATTTGATAAAAGACAAACTTACTGTTAATGCCGTAATGCATTACACTCGCTCCAAAGCAAAGAATCCTTTGCAACCAGGTGGACTTACCTCATGGTTTCACGACGGTTTCCCAAGAAACTATGATGTGAACAAGTGGAAGAATAATTATTTGGACGTTGACGGTGGAGTTCCACACCCAAATGGAGACAACTACAATTTTACCAGAATGAGCAGAATTTGGGCCCATGCTCTTGAAGACGATAATATCCGTACAGAGGGTTCATTTATCTCGAATATTAACTTGAATTATAAGATTTCGGACAATATTACAGCAACTCTTGATGGAAATATTAACCAATATACCTATAATCAAGAAACTAAGACCTTTGCAGACAATAGAGATCGACTGAACGGGTCCTACTCATTTGGAAACGGAGAAAAATTTCAACACAGTTTTTCTGCCAAGTTGTTTTTCGACAAACAGATTAATGATGATTTTAGAATGGATTTGTTGTTAGGTGGAGAATTATGGACTTCTAAAGAACAAAGTCAATATGCCAACATCACTGGTGGATTTAAAATTCGTGATTTCTATTCTTTGGCCAACTCAAAAGATGCACTCAATGCAGGTGGCGGTATTGGACCAAGAAAAAAAATCAATTCAGTTTACGCCTTTTTCAATACTAGTTACAAAAGGGAACTTTATTTTAGTGCCACGGCTAGAAATGACTGGTCTTCTGCTTTGGTTTACCCAAATGGTAAAGGCAACAACTCTTATTTCTACCCATCAGCCAGCTTAGGCTGGGTAAGCTCGGAAACCTTTGATCTACCGGATTTCATTTCCTTTGCCAAATTAAGAGCCTCCTATGCCATTGTTGGTAATGACACCGACCCTTACAGGTTATCTACTGGATTTGTCGCTGATAATTTTAGCCAAAATCCAGACTTAAATATGTTTAGGTTCGAAGATAATACGGCAGTCTCTGTAAATTTGAAACCTGAAAAGAAATATTCATTTGAAACAGGTTTGGATCTTAGATTCTGGAATAACCGAATTGGTTTGGATGTAGCCTATTACAAGGACAATACTAAAAATCAAATTATCCCATTACAGGTTCCATCAGAGTCAGGAATCGATAATCAATTGATCAATGCTGGTAACCTTCAAAATCAAGGGATTGAAGCAGCATTAAATTTAAAGATAGTAGATAACCCAGATTTTAGTTGGGACATAGGGGCCAATTACACTCATAACCGGGATAAAATTATTGAATTGGCACCAGGAATAAACGAATTTAGATTATTCGGAAATCCAGATGACTCCAACTCGGCTACAGCTTCTTACGCATATGTTGGAGGCAACTATGGTGACTTGGTTACCAGAAGAGGCTACGATTATTATGATGGCGCAAACAGTGCAAACCAAGGTATTCCCGTTTTGGCAAATAGAAACGGTTGGTCTGTGGCTTATCCAATTGGGATCCAGAATAAGGACTCCCTATACGTAATGGGTAACATGCAAGCAGATTGGTATGGTGGCATGAACACCTCTGTAAGATATAAAAGATTACGTTTAAGTGCTATTGTAGACGCTAAATTTGGTGGTGAAATTTATTCAGCAGATGCAAGGTACGGTTTACACCAAGGTGTTTTGGAAAGTTCTTTACCCAATAGGGATGCTTCCCAAGGAGGTATTACTTGGACAAGCGAAGGACAAGGACAAAACTTTTTTGGAAAGACCTATGAGGACGGGTATATACCTAACGGAGTCTTTCCTGATGGAACAACCGTTACCTCTGGACCTTCCGACAATAGGTCAAATGTTGACGTTGGTGGCTTAACATATCAGCAAGCATACGACCAAGGTCTGGTAGAACCTACCCATTGGTCTGGATATGTTTATAGATGGACTTCCGCCAGTACTGGTACCCCTATTACGGGTGTTTACACTTCTAGCTGGGTAGCCTTAAGGGAGGTAACTTTGACATACGATGTGCCTTCGGAAATTTTGGACAAACTTCTAGTAAAAAGTGCTTCGTTGGCACTTACAGGACGGGATTTAGGATTTATCTATAATTCGTTACCCGATAATATAAACCCTACACTAAGTAGTAATGCAGCCGCGAATCCACTTCAACAAAAGTCTTCGCCCTACATTAGATCTATTTCATTTTCGTTAAAACTCAATTTCTAAATTTGAAAATTTACAACATGAAAAAAGTAATATATATATTAATCGGCCTGTTTGTTTTTACCGGTTGTGACGACGATTTTGCAGAAATCAATACGAATCCCGACATAGGGGTGCCGCCACCAGAAACTTTGTTCACTTATGTTCAAAAAGAAATGGTTACCTATAAAAATGGCGGTGAATGGTATCACGAAAATCATCAGAAAATGACCTGGGCCCAGTACTTGGTGCAGGGAAAAGCCAATGATAGTGATATTAATACTATTCTACCTGGAAGTAAATATGGGACATTCTATGTAAAAATAATGAACCATTTAACTGAGATGAGACTTCAGATTTCCGAACTATCGGAAGAAGAACAAAAATTCTATCAAAAAATGGTAGCGGCATCTGATATCCTTCAGGCCTTTTTTGCTCTTAGAATTACGGACCAGTATGGTGACATTCCTTACTCGGAAGCAGCTGATGGCCGTAGGGAAGGTAAATTGGACCCCAACTATGACAAACAGGAAGCGGTTTTAATACAGCTTGTTGCTGAACTAAATTTGGCCATTCAAAAAATGGACGAAAATATCTCCAGCAGCTATAATTTCGCCTCTAATGACATTGCTTATGAAGGAGATATCACGAAATGGATTAAATGCGCCAATGCAGTTAAATTAAGAATTGCAACTCGTTTACTAAGTCAAAATGAATCAAAAGCACAGGAAATTATTACCAGTGTGGCCTCAGATGGTAGATTGTTTGAAAGTGAAGATGACCAATTCACATTTGATTTAGGAGGTACCTACAGAGGTTCTCCAGGAGCAGATTTTGAATGGAAAGGTGTAATGTGGTCTGCAGAACCCATGGTGGAATTCATGAAAACTACCTCTGACCCCAGATTGAGAATATTTTATGAACCCAATGGATACACTCAGGAAACAATAGATGCGTTTGCTGATCCAACTACTATTTCTCCAGCTGTAGATATAACTAATGACAATGCGGTATTGTATACTACCGCTGATGGCGAAGATATATTTGGATATCGTTTTATTGGATTGCCCGCCTTTAGAAACGATCCCAATATCGGAGTTCCCGACTACTATTTATTTGCAGACCAACCCAATTCAGTGGGGACCAATGCAACCATGTTGTCAAAATACAACAGAAGATTGATTCAGGAATGTAATTTTCGCTATGGTGGACTACCACAACCTGAAGGCAATTATGTGGATGTAATGATATCCTATTCAGAAGTTTGCTTTATGATGTCCGAATTCATACTTAAAGGCTATACCACTGGTGATGCAGCAGACTGGTATGGAAAGGGAATGGAATCCTCATTGAGAACCTATAATATGTTAGGTGAGAGGCAAGATTTGATTATGCGAGTAGCCAATAAGGAATACCCATATTTGCCAATCAGTGAGGATGAAATAACCAATTACATGGCCAACCCATCCTTACAGTTGAATGGCACAGATGATTTGGAAAAAGTTTACATCCAACAATTTTTAAATTTTTACCGCCTTCCAGAGGAAGGGTGGATACTTTCTATGCGAACTGGATATCCCAAATATGGTTCTTCATTGTTGGCAAGATCTGCCACTGATAACCCGGAAATACCTTTTCCAAGAAGAATACCTTCCCCGGAACCAGGTGACCTCAATGTTGCTAAATGGCTGCAGGCGAATACTGACCAAGGGTTTACCAGCCCTAGGGATGAAACGCCAAGTGTATTAAATTCCCAAAGACTTTGGTGGGACAAAAACAACCCAACCATTGGTAGTGGAGGAAACTAAAATAACTCATTGACAAAAAGGGCAGTATTTATTTATTGCAATGGTTGGCCAACAAGATTGGCCAACCATTTTTTTTGTTAAATAAAATAAATTAAGTGCCTACAATTCAATACCAAAACATCAATAACACATTACAATCAGCAAAAAAAGTATCAAAATTAGTCTGGGCAGTGGTTGCCCTATACTAGGATCCAAAGTATATTGGTATTCCTAAAAAGGATTAAAATTTCAGCAACATATATCCATGAAATACTTAAAAATATATTTACCGCTATTCTTGTTATTCTCCGTGGCCACCTATTCCCAACAATCCACCTCAGGAGTACTATCCCTTTCTGAATTAGATGTTGAAAAACCGGAACAACCTTGGTGGTCTGCCCAAAAGAACTTGGCCATCAACGGAATGCCCATTAGAATTAGTGGAGAATCATTTAAAAATGGTATTGGGACCTTGTCCGGAAGTAAACTATATATTTTCCTTGATGGGAAGAGTCAAAATTTTAAAGCCCAGGTAGGAATTCAGGATAAGCAGGATTTTCCGCAAAACGTAAAATATAATACACTAAGCGATGGCAATAAATTATTCTATACCCAAAACGAAGAGGATAAAACATTTGTAGCCATTGCCAACTCAGAAGTCAACATGGGCAATGGCAGTGTTAGATTCGTAATAAAAGGAGATGGAAAATTGTTGTGGAAAAGTAAAAAAATTATTGGTGGAGGTAAAACCATGGATGTTAATATAGACCTCATAGGCATACAAGTTTTAGAACTCAGCGTTGAGGATAATGGTGATGGTGTCTCAGGTGACCATGCCGTTTGGGCAAATGCAACCATCAACTTTACCAACTTTAAACCACAATTGGTTGATGCCAGCTATCTAAATAAACTTAAAACGGTTGATGCCAATTTTAATAACAGCATTAAACCTTTCATACAAAAGTTACCCTATGGCCAAAACATTTATAAAGGAGGGGTAAAAGAAGATTGGCTAATAGAAAAAATAAGACTGCCTTCCATGGTCTACCAACAGGCCGATGGAAAGGAAATTGTAATATCCAACGGCCTGGTCAGCAGGACTTTCCGACTTACACCAAATTGTGCTACGGTTGGATTTACCAACCTTGTAACTGGCGAATCACTGCTCCGTGGTGTTAGTCCAGAGGCCATGCTTACCATAGACGGACAGGAATATACCGTTGGTGGTTTGGACGGACAAATAGAATATGGCTATTTAAAAGAGGAATGGTTAGAGCAGATGTGGACTCCGCCAGGATCTTTTCAACTTACCGATTTTAAGATTGATGAGATTCAGGACCGTATTAATTGGCCCAACAAAAGATGGTCTTCCAAACCGAAAATTCCAACACAGGGAAAGCATATTATTTTCACCTATGCCCATCCAGGATTTCAAGGCCTATCAGTGAAGGTGCATTATGAAATCTATGATGGCATTCCTTTGATCAGCAAATGGTTCACCATTGAAAACAGTGGGTCAAAATCCGTTGTTTTAAACAATTTTAAAAGTGAAATCCTGGCCATGGTGGAGGCCGAAAGTGCTGTGGAAAAACAAAAAGGCTGGGAGACCCCCAACATTCATGTGGAAAGCGATTTTGAATTTCATTCCATGTCCATGAAAAATGCCAACAAAGTGGTACACTGGGAAAAAGATGCCCGCTATACTTCTCAGGCCAGTTATTTATTATCCACTCCCTGTTTGTTGGAATGCAAACTTCCCATTGGTCCAAATGAAACCATTGAAAAAGATTCCACTTTTCAATCCTTTAGAGTCTGGGAAATGCCCTTTGATAGTTTTGATAAACAGCGCAAAGGCCTATATACCAATGCTATGTATTCCTTAATAGCCCCATGGACAACCGAAAATCCTCTATTTTTACATTTGACTACGACGGATGATACCAAAGTAAAGGCAGCTATTGACCAATGTGCCGAAACGGGTTATGAAATGGTGATACTAAGTTTTGGCAGTGGCCTTAACATGGAAGACCTGTCCGATATCAATATCAACAAATTTAAAGCCTTGGCAGATTATGCCCATTCCAAGGGTATAGAACTTGGGGGATATTCCCTATTATCCAGCAGATGGATCAGTGAGGAAGTAGATGTTATTAATCCCGAAACAGGGAAAAGAGGTGGTGTAATTCATGGCAGCTCCCCTTGCCTAAATAGCCAGTGGGGAATTGACTATTTTGAAAAATTAACGGCCTTCTTCGAAAAAACCGGCTTTGATCTTTTGGAACACGATGGTTCCTACCCAGGTCAATTATGTGCCTCCACCTCACATGCAGGTCATAAGGGTCTGGAGGATTCCCAATGGAAATCTTGGAAACGAATTACCGATTTCTACAAATGGTGCAACGAAAAAGGAATTTCCCTAAATATCCCAGATTGGTATTATCTTAGTGGCAGCACTAAAAATGGCATTGGTTATAGAGAGGTGAACTGGTCATTACCACGTGAACGACAATTGGTACTAGGGCGACAAAATATGTATGACGGAACTTACGACAGGCTTCCTAGTATGAGTTGGACCTTTGTTCCCCTAACAGAGTACCATGGTGGAGGGGCCGAAGCGACTATAGAACCATTGGACACCCATTTAGAAGCCTATAAGGCTCATATGGTACAAAACTATGGCATGGGGGTTCAGGCGTGTTATAGGGGTCCTCGTTTGTACGATACCGATAAAACTAAGGCCTCCGTTATAGAAGTGGTAGATTGGTACAAGAAATACCGCCAGATCCTCAACGCTCCCATTGTTCACTTAAAGAGGGCCAATGGAAGGGAAATTGATGGTGTTATGCACGTTGACCCCGATTTAAACGAAAAGGGACTCGCAATGTTCTTTAACCCTACTAACGAGACATTGTCCCAAACCATAAAACTCCCCCTATATTACACAGGACACGCCAATGAAGTCAGCATTAAGGAGAAGGAAGGAAAAAGAATAAACTATGAATTGGCAAGGGATTATTCGGTAGAATTGGAAGTGGAAATTCCCGCCAACGGCAGCACTTGGTATGTAATTTATTGAGCAATAAAATAACACATATGATGACTAAAATAATGTACCTCCTAGCCATAATTTTCGCCATGGCCAGTTGTAATTCTGAACCAAAAAAAGTGGAACTCGACCGACTTCCCAAATACAAACTTAGCTTCAATAAATTGGCCACCACTTGGGATGAAGCCATTCCCTTAGGAAATGGCACAGTAGGAGCCTTGATTTGGCAAAAAGACGGGAAACTGCGATTATCCTTGGACCGGGCTGATCTCTGGGACCTGCGCCCTATGGAGAACCTAAACTTTAAGGATTTCGGATTTGATTGGGTCAAGGAACAATGGGACAAGAACAGTTACAACAAAGTGCAAGAACGCTATGATGTTCCTTATGACAATTCACCCGCACCCTCTAAAATACCGGGAGGAGCCTTGGAATTTGATGTAAGTGGCCTAGGAGAAGTGGAATCGGTAAAATTGAATTTGGATACGGCAATTTGTGAGATTAAATGGACGAGTGGAGCCCTTCTAAAAACTTTTGTTCATGCTACAGAACCGATAGGCTGGTATTCCTTTGAAAATATAACGGGAGATCTAGACCCCTCCATAATTCCACCTGCCTACGTTTCCGTAAAGCAGGCCGGCGCAGATAATCCGGTTACCGGGCAGGACCTTCGAAGACTGAATTATGACGGCGGTAAGGTTACCCAAAAAGACCATTTTATTACCTATGATCAGCAAGGTTGGTCCAACTTTAAATTTCAGGCACATACCCAGTGGAAACCTACCCCTTCAGGTTTGCAAGGTAGTTGGAGCATCAGCTCCCAAACCTCAGAAAAGGAAACTAAAGAAACCGCTGAACAACTTGTAACAAAATCGCTTCAACAGGGAATTGCATCCTCCCTGGAAAGCCATATTGGTTGGTGGAATTCCTTCTGGAATAAGTCAACCATTAAGGTTCCGGATCCTGTTTTGCAAAACCAATGGTATATGGAAATGTACAAATTGGGATCGGCGGCCAGACAAGGAGCACCACCAATATCACTACAAAGTGTATGGACCGCGGATAATGGAAAATTACCGCCTTGGAAAGGCGATTTCCACCATGATCTAAACACACAATTGAGCTATTGGCCTACCTATTCTGGTAATCATTTGGATTTGGAACAAGGATTCATCGATTGGCTTATCCAATACAAACCCACTTTTAAAAAGTATACCAAAGATTTCTATGGCACTAACGGACTTAATGTCCCTGGGGTTACCACTTTGACCGGAGACCCTATGGGCGGTTGGATCCAATATTCCTTTGGGCCTACGGTCGGAGCTTGGCTTGGACAGCATTTTTACCTGCATTGGCGCTATTCCATGGATCGCGATTTTCTAAAAAATGAGGCCTATCCTTGGATCAAAGACGTAGCTATTCATTTTGACGAATTGTCGGTTTTGGGTGAAGATGGAAAAAGAAAACTACCCCTTAGTTCCAGTCCCGAAATCCATAATAATTCACGTGAAGCCTGGTTTGGTGATATGACCAATTTTGACCTTGCATTGATTAAATGGACTTATTCCCATGCTGCAGAATTAGCTCTGGAGCTAGGGCTAAAAGAGGAATCTGAAAAATGGAAAGCCAGCCTTAAAGAATGGCCGGATTATGCTGTGGATGAAACAGGCCTTATGTTTTCTCCAAGTTTATCTTTTAATGAATCGCATCGTCACTTCTCCCATTTAATGGCCATACATCCACTTGGATTAATAGATGCGGCAAACGGCTCCAAGGACAAAGAAATTATAGAAAAGACCATTGCCAATTTAGACGCAACCGGTACTAGCGAATGGGTTGGCTATTCCTTTAGTTGGATGGGCAACCTAAAGGCAAGGGCCTATGATGGAGAAGGTGCTGCAAGAGCCTTAAAAGACTTTGCTACTTCCTTTGTGCTGCCCAATAGCTTTCACGTAAATGGCGATCAATCGGGTACCGGAAAATCCAATTTCACATACAGACCATTTACTTTGGAAGGCAACTTTGCCTATGCGGCAGGACTTCAAGAAATGTTGATACAAAGTCACACAGGAACGGTTCGCCTATTCCCTGCCATTCCCCAAGATTGGAAAAATCTAAGCTTTAGCAAATTACGAACAGAAGGTGCCTTTTTGGTTTCCGCACAAATGGAATCCGGGGCCGTGAAATGGGTAAAAATCGTTTCCGAAAAAGGAGGGGAACTTCGTCTAATAAACCCCTTTCAGAAAAAAGAAATTTCCATTGATGATGAAGTAACCCATACTTGGGATGGCGAGACCCTAATCATTCAAACCGATCCAGGGCAAGAAATATGGTTAAAACCATAGGGATAAGGTGCTAGTATAGAATTATTAAAGGTAATCTGAGGATTATCAATAATTAGTAAAAATGGTGACAAAAACGGCTATAAAGATGAATAGAGAAGTGAATATTAAAATACTTTTTTTCATTATCCTTATTTTCATGACCAAGCTTTCCTGGGCACAGGAAATTAAAGAAATCTTTGTTTCACCAACTGGCTCTGATTCCAGCTCAGGGACTTATGATAAACCGATCAAAACACTTCATAAGGCCACCGCACTATTGGAGACGTATGAATCCTATAATCCACAGAAAATTGTTGTTTGGCTTAATGATGGGCTCTATCGCATAAATAATCCGATTGTTATTGATTCTGCGGTTAAGAAAAGTGAAATTCCCATAGAATTTAAGGCGGCTGAAGGCTCAAGACCTATAATCTCAGGGGCATTGGCACTAGACGATTGGACATCTTCTGGAGATGGAATATGGGTATCGAAAATTTCCAAAAATCATGGTAGTTTTCGCGAATTGTTCGTTCAAGGAAAACGTGCTATGCGCGCCAAACATCCAAACAAAGAATACCTAAGGATGAAGGAAGTAGGGGCCGATAGACGAACCAATTTTACTTATCATACGGGCGACTTTCCACAACCAAAGAAACCTGGGGAAGTAGAACTGGTTGTATTACACGATTGGTCCATTACCAGGATTCCCATTAAAAACATTGATAAGAACCTTAATTCAATCATTGCGGCCGATTCTATCGGTGCCAAAGGCTTGGACTTTTTTAATCTAGATAATTGGGAGCCACACCCTCGGTATTTCCTAGAAAATGCTATTGAATTTTTGGATATGGAATACGAATGGTTTTTGGACAGTTCGGCCTCCAAAATTTACCTAAAATTACCAATAAACATGGATCCCTCCCAACTATCCATAGAGGTCCCAGTTGCAGAATCCCTATTGCTTTTGGAAGGTAGTGAACAGCTCCCCATGTCCAATGTTAGTTTTGAAGGGATTAGCTTCCAACATTGTAAATGGAATATCCCTAACCAGACCTATGCGGGAATTCAAGCCTGTCATTTTGATACCCAAAAAGGCTATAAAGAATGGGCGGTGGTGCCAGCAGCTGTCCGGACAACATGGGCCACCAATATTCGATTTATAAATTGTGAATTCGCTTCCTTGGGAGGAAGTGGCATCTGGTTGGGAACTGGAAGTAGCAATTGTACTATAAAAAACTGCATAATTCGCGATATTTCTGGAAATGGGGTTATGATTGGCGAAGGACAAGATAGACTGATTTCTGGTGAACCATGGTGGAAGGTATCCCCTCAACAGGCTGCCTTAGGCAATACCGTGGAGGACTGCGATATATCCGATTGCGGTGTACAATTCTATGGTGCGGTAGGAATATGGGGTGGACTAACGGCTGAGACAATGCTAAAGAACAACAACATATATGACCTACCCTATACCGGTATATCCGTTGGTTGGATGTGGAGCCCGGAAGCAACACCCTGTAGGGATAACACTATAGAACATAACCATATTCACCATGTAATGAAAAAACTTAGTGACGGGGGTGGAATTTACATGTTGGGTTTACAACCGGGAAGTAAATTGATTGACAATCACATTCATGATATTTCTGTCAACGCGGGGAGAGCCGAAAGTAATGGGATGTTTTTGGATGAAGGAACCAAAGATGTATTGGTTAAAAACAATCTAATTTATAATATTGCCAAATCTCCACTCCGCTTTCATAGGGCTTCGACCAACATTGTTAAAGACAACTATTTGTTTTCAAATGAAAAAACTCCAGGTATTTCCTATAACAATACCCCAACCGAAAATATTCACAAAGAGGGAAACCATGAAATTAGTACGGATAAGCCAAATTATAAAGTTTTGTTAAATGAAGCCATGTCCAAATACATTAGTTTGTCCCCAATCTTAAAAAATTCCCATTGAAACATTAATCATTCTAGGCCTTAACAAAATATTAACAATTAGATTTTCCTTTTTTATACTACTGGGATATCGAATAATTATATCTTAATTTGGAATTAAATGAACATTATAATAACGCACCCTATTATCCATTAAAAATTACTTCATGAAGCATTTGAAATCCCTGTTGATTATCGTTTTTGTCCTTTTATTTGGGATTAGCTCTTACGCACAACAATCTGAGAACCCCTATAACCCTGAGCCAAAAATGGATCAATTACGGGCTAGAAAAGGTAAAAAACCTACACAAATGCACTTCTTGGTGTTCGGGGATTCCAAGGGGTCGGAACATTTCCCGGGTGTCTTAAAAAGGGCGGATATGTTGCAACCTGATTTCTGTATTACTACTGCCGATCTAGTGAACCGAGGCGCTGGTGACCAAGGCAAGATAGATTATAAAACTTTGGACGAGGATGGGGGATGGTTTATGCGAAAATATCCTATGTGGCCAACCGTAGGTAACCATGAAGAATCTGGTGGGGAAGATGGCGTAGAAAATTTCAGCAATTTCTTTGGAATGAAAAAGGCCATGTATAGTTTTACTTATGGCAATGCCAAATTTATTGCCTTGCCCTGGCCCAAAGTAAAAGATGATCCCAAAAAATTAAAATGGCTTAAGAGAGAATTAAGGAAAGCTAAAGGAAAACACATTTTTGTATACAAACACCGTCCTCATTATACAATGGGCAGCAAATCCTATGAAGATGTGGAAGGAGCAGAAACGGAAACCACCAAACTATTTGACAAATACAATGTCACTGCAGTTTTTAGCGGACACGATCATATTTATTACCGCACTAAAAGAAATGGCACCAATTACATTATTTCTGCCGGTGCCGGTGCCAGTATATACTCGTTGAAAAGGGAAAAGGATGCTATTGAAGGAGATGCCTATTACGGTAAAAAGGTTGATAAAGAGCAAGGAGAGGGCATTGCCCCTTATAAATTCCACGCTGCCGATGGTACCGAAACCGATATCCCTGAATCTATGTTTTACGTATTGTCCGTTAAGATTGAAGGAGAAAAAGTATCTATTCAAATGATAGATGCAAAAACCGGTAAGGTTTGGGACGAGGCCGATATTAAGTGATAATTTACCTAAAAGGGACCTTACTATAGGACAGAAACACTGTGCCTATTGGAGACTTTCCATAATCCCTGAAGTATAGGACGTAATTGGCAACTGAATTTTAAGCTCACGAAATAGAAATAATAGTAGGTTATGAAAGCAATAAAAAATGGTGTCACCACCAATCCCGATCGAAGAAAATTTTTAGGCACAGCATTAATGGGCAGCAGCGCCCTGGCCTTAGTCCCTCATTTTGCTTTTGCAAACATACCCGCCGTAAATAAAAAGGTTAGAATTGGTATTGTCGGAGGAAGGTTTGGTGCCGGCTTTTATTTTCATGAACACCCCAATTGTATTGTAGAAGCAGTAAGTGATTTACGTGCAGATCGCCGCACCCGTCTTATGGAAGTATATTCCTGTAAAAAAAGTTATGAATCCTTGGCAAAATTGCTGCAGGATCCTAAAATCGAAGCCGTATTTATTGCTACCCCTGCTCCAGACCATGCAAAGCATGTTTTGGCCACCCTAAACGCGGGAAAGCATGTTTTGTGTGCAGTACCAGCCGCTTGGACCTTGGAAGAATGTTATGAATTAAAGGAAGCAGTGAAACGTACTGGACTTACCTATATGATGGCCGAAACCAGCGTTTATAGACAAGCTACCATATCGGCTAAAAAGTTTTATAAGGAAGGAACTTTCGGGAAGGTTTTCAGTGCCGCAGCCGAATATAATCATCCAGGACTGGAGGAACTATATTTTGAGGATGGTAAGGCCACTTGGAGACATGGGGTACCACCTATGTTATATCCTACACATTGTACTTCGTTCTTAATTTCTGTAACAGGGGAACGGCTAACCCAGGTTAGCGCTATGGGTTGGGGAGATGATAGTCCATTATTACAAAACAATCCATACAACAACCCTTTTTGGAACGAAACAGCCTTTTTCAAGACTAACAGAGGAACACCTTTTCGTGTAGAAGTGAACTGGAAGGGAGCATTACGCGAAGTTGAAAGAGGAGAGTGGCGGGGCGATAAAATGAGCTTTTACATGTCTGAGCATGGAGGAGGAGATTCCACCATGGTATGGGCATCAGATGTTATTGGAAAGGATGACGCAGGTTTTAAAAACAAAAAAAGTAGGGTAGAAAAATATGATCAACCTCTGTGGTGGGAGACGGATATGTTACCTGCAGAACTTAGACATGGTAGTGGGCATGATGGTTCCCATTCGTTTATAACCCATGAGTTTATTGATGCTATTGTAAACAACCGTGACCCAGAAATCAATATTCATGAAGCCCTAGCGTATACGGCACCAGGGATTGTTGCGCATTCATCAGCACTAAAGGGAGGTGAATCTATGAATATACCTAGTTTTGACTAGTATACACAAACATTAACCTCACCCCTGTTAAATAATTATTTTTATCCTCCTTTAAGGAATGGATTGAAAAACTTCAAGTCCTGGATACTAGATTGAGGACTTGAAGGTTCAATCCTGCGCCACATGAAAAATAGCATCGCCCTGATTTACTATTGGAGATTGGTTGATGCATATGATATGTCCATCGTTCAACGCATTTACTCTCCGTTCAAAGTTGCCAAACGGATCGGATATATTCCCTAGAAGATCTCCTTTTGATACTTTACTCCCTAAAGAAATAGAGGGGTGAAACATGCCAGAATATTTTGCCCTAATCCACTGGGATGACCCAATGGTCACTGGGTGTGGAGACCTTGCCTCCATTAGCTTTAACTCTCCGGTAAAATTCCTCATTCCCAAATGATCCATTACCCTAAGCGCACCTGCAATCCCCATCTTTGTAATCTGGTTATTTATATCCAAGGATTTTCCCCCTTCAAAAAGCAATACTTTTTTACCCATTTTGGCCAATGCTTCCCGAAACGACTTCTCCCTAGTTTTTGCCAATACAACAAATGGTGCGCCAAATACTTTTGCCAATTCCATACATTGTTCATCGTCATTATTTATCCTGGTCTGTGGTGCATTAAATCGGCTTTCAGCTCCTGTATGATAATCAATACAATAATCTACCTTTGGCGCAATTTCTTTCATAAGATGATAGGCAAACCTACTGGCCAAGGAGCCACGGGGACTCCCTGGAAACACTCTATTTAGATCTCGCCCATCAGGGAACTGCCTGGTTTGGTTCAAAAAACCGAATATATTGACCACTGGGATACATATGACCGTTCCACAATCCGGTCTGTTATATTTTTTGGAAATCAATTTGCGAATAATCTCTACTCCGTTAATTTCATTCCCATGAATGCCTCCCGTTATTAATAAAACAGGACCTGGATTTTTTCCTCGTTGAACAATGATAGGAACTTCAATTTTTGTCCCTGTATGCAATTTGGCTATATCCAGATTTAGCAACATCCCCTTTCCTGGCAAAATGGTTTGGCCCAATAATACATTTTTCTTATTCGGCATGTCTTTCCACATATTTTATCATAAGACCAGCAATATCTTTACCGGTCGCGGCCTCAATACCTTCCAAACCGGGAGACGAATTTACTTCTAAAATCAGTGGTCCCCTAGCAGATTGAAGCATATCTACCCCTGCCACTCCAAGTCCCATTACTCTAGCCGCTTTTATGGCTGCATTTTCCTCCTCATCTGTCAATTCAATAATATTGGCCGAACCGCCGCGGTGCAGGTTGGATCTGAACTCCCCTTCCTTTCCCTGCCTTTTCATGGCTCCTACCACTACCCCATCTATAACAAAGGCACGAATATCGGCTCCTTTAGCTTCTTTGATGAATTCCTGTACAATTACCCTTGCTTTTAACCCATTAAAGGCTTCCAATATGGATTCTGCGGAATTCCTGTTGTCCGCCAGTACCACCCCAAGACCTTGAGTACCCTCCAATAATTTAATGACCACTGGCGCACCACCTGCATTATCTATAATGGTACCTACGTCCCTGGAATAATTACTGAATACCGTCTTAGGAAGTCCTAAACCAGCACGGGATAAAATTTGTAGGCTTCGCAGTTTGTCCCTTGAACGGACCAAGGCCTGTGACTCAACGGCCGTAAAGACTTTCATCATTTCAAACTGTCTTACCACCGCGGTACCATAGAAGGTTATGGACGCCCCTATCCTAGGTATTACCCCTGAAACGTCGATGATTTCCTTCCCTTGATAAATAAGCCCGGGCTTTTTCTTTTCTATGACCAGATCGCACTTTCCATGATCTACTACCAACATTTCATGCCCTTTTTTTTCCCCTGCCTCAACAAGTCGCTTAGTAGAATACAAGTTGGGATTTTGGGATAGGATTACAAATTTCATATTTTGATTTAGTTATTGTTATTGTTATTAAAGTAATTTTGCTGGGAACGAAATGAAGAACTGAAGTCCTATTGTCTTCCTTAATTTAAAAGATACATAAAATCCTTTTATCAAACTGTTTCCCGAATACTATTTTAAACATATCCCATTAATATTTTATTGAAACAGTCTTTTCCCCTACCTAATCTAGTAATCTTAAAAGGCCAAGCCCTAATTTTTAGATTTTTAGAACTGCTAAACCTGTGATTTAGCGCATGACATTTCTATTTTAGGGGTATTCGTGAACCTCCGCTTAAGCTTCGGTTTCTCCTCCCTACCAGTCGTTCGAAATGACTAAGGAAGTCACTTCGACAGAGTACCTTTTCGGTACTCCCGATAGCTAACGGGAGAGAAGTCGCATATACTTGGTTGCTGTAGTCCGTTTAAACTAGTTAAGCCGAATCTTTGATTTGAGCTAGATGTGCGATTTAGCTCATGACATTTCTATTTTAGAGGTATTCGTGAACCTACTATTTCTCCGAAGTGGTGAGTATAACGAAATATGTAATGACAGAGCGTGTTGTGTGATTTAGCTCATGACATTTCTATTTTAGGGGTATTCGTGAACCTCCGCTTAAGCTTCGGTTTCTCCTCCCTACCAGTCGTTCGAAATGAACTTGCAGTCACTTCGACAGAGTCCCTTTTTGGTACTCCCGATAGCTAACGGGAGAGAAGTCGCACATACTTGGTTACTGTAGTCCGTTTAAACTAGTTAGGCCTAATCTTTGATTTGAGCAAGAAGTGTGATTTAGCGCATGACATTTCTATTTTACGGGTATTCGTGAACCTTCGGTTTCTCTCTATCGTTCGAAATGACTGCGGAGGGCACTTAGACAGACGATTATTTCTGAACTACAAAAAGTCTAAAAAGAGGCCTCATTGACGATTTTTCCAAGCATTTATATGCAAAAAAGAGAGAAAATGAATTAAAAATGAATTATCAATAACCAAAAGGCATCATTAATATAGGCTTTAACCAAGAAAAACTACACAAATAGTTCTATAACTGCTTTTATAGTTGCATAACTAAAAATATAGTTTTATGTTTGGCTTGCGTTAAGGATTGGAGTGAAAAGCCCACAGTTCTGGACACCAGAACGAGGACTTGCAACGTAAAGCCTGACGGCTTTTGCCGAAACGCCCAACAGATGATTAATAAAGCAGTGATGAAGAAATTGACCAACAAGGAGGAAGAGGTAATGAAAATTTTATGGGAATTGGAGAAGGCTTTTGTTAAGGACGTTCTTGCCAAATTCACCGAAGACAAACCCCATTACAACACGCTATCCACCATTATTCGAAATTTAGAAGAGAAGGGATATGTATCCCATGAGGCCTACGGAAATACCCACCAATATTATCCTGTGGTTGCCAAAGAGGAATACAGAAAACAATTTATTAACGGGGCCATTGAAGACTATTTTAATAATTCCTATAAGAATCTGGTTTCACATTTTGCTTCCGAGGATAAGATCAGTGTGAAAGAATTGAAAGAAATTATAAAGCATATAGAAAAAAATAACTAATGGAAGATTTCTTTATTTACCTAGTAAAAAGCAGTGGTATTCTCGGTCTTTTTTGGTGCTGTTTTAAACTCTTTCTAGAAAAGGAGACCCTCTTCACCTTACATAGAGTTTTTCTAATTTCAGGGATTGTTATGGCCCTGTTATTTCCCTTATGGACACTTACCGAGATTGTCATGGTGGACCCCCTAACCATTACTTTGACCGAATCCCCGATTATGGAATCCGTTACTGTAAGAAATCCAACATTTGATTGGTGGAACCTCGTTGCCATCCTTTACGTCTGTGGAGTCCTCTTTTTCGTAGGTCGACTTGGGATGCAATTACTATCCTTAAAGCGATTGATAAAACAAGGAACTATTGTTAATAGCAAAGGCTTTAAATTTATAGAGTCCAAAGCCGATACTTCTCCCTTTTCCTTTTTCAATCTCATAGTTTACAATCCGGCCCTTCACCAGCCAGATGAATTGGAAAAAATCATTGCCCATGAAAAAATACACTCACTTCAATGGCATTCCTTGGATATCTTATTGATCCATTTATTTTCTGCGTTTCAATGGGTAAATCCCCTCGTTTGGCTTTACAAAAAAACGCTATCACAGAATTTGGAATACATTGCAGACCAGTGTGTTACAAAAAACATGGAAAGCTCCAAGGAATATCAATACCTATTGCTAAAAAATGCCTCAGCAGACCAACAATATTCATCCATCATCAATCCATTTTTTACTTCATCAATCAAAAAACGAATCGTCATGTTAAACAAAAACAGATCAAACAATCTCAAAGCCTGGAAATTTTGTATTGTAATTCCCTTCCTTGCCTACTTTTTAGTGGCCTTTAATACCAAAACAGTAACACGGGTAAATACCTCCACTAACCTACAAGAATCATCATTGGAAAACAGTAGTACAGACACCACCAAAGTTGAATTTATCATTAACAAAACCAGTACACCAGAAGACTTGGAGAAAATCTCCAACACTCTAAAAAATGATTATAACGCTACCCAGTCGTTTACAAATATTGAACGAAATCCAATGGGCGAGATTATAAATATATCCTCTTCTATTACAATTTCCGAGACAGACAAGACAACGGTTACCGGTAAGAACGTATTTAAGGATTTGAAAGGGATCAATACCTTTTCTATTTATGTCGAAACCGATAAGAATAATAAAATTATATCAATGGGTCATGGGTCGGAGGAATCGGAAAAATATGACAACATGGAAGGCCTAAAGACCTACCAACAAAATCGAAAAACTAATCATGGTCCTGATACAATCCGTATTAAGGCATCATCCACGTCTAATGTTTATGGCCCTATAAACCCGATTTATGTTGTAGATGGAAAAGCCGTTGCAGTAGCCTCCGAAGCGACTGGTATGGATCCGTCCAAAATACATAGTGTTAATGTTTTAAAGGGAGCTGCTGCTACCAATAAATATGGTGAAAAAGCAAAAACTGGGGCGATAGAGATCACCACCAAAAGTTATCATAACGCGATAGCAGCCGACAAAACCCCCGCCAATACGCAAAACAATCCATACACCTACATTAAATCCGATAAGGAACCATTGTTCATTATTGATGGGGTGGAAAAAGAATCAGATTTTGACTTGGGTAGTATCCTACCAAGTTCTATTGAAAGCATAAACGTTTATAAAGATGAAGCAGCCTTGAATAAATACGGCAAAAAAGGAGAGAAAAATGGAGTAGTAGAAATCACTACTAAAAAAAGTGAATGGAAGGTCCAGTCTAGTAGCAACATCAATGCCTCACAACCCAACTCCAATTGGAATAGCCTTCCAGCGGGCTCCATTGAAAGTATTGAAGTCAAAAAGGGTGAAAATGGCACTACTCCAAATAGTAAATGGAAAGTGGGTTACGGCATCAATATGAACGACCCGAATGATATTTTAAATATAAGTTCATATAGAAAACAGGGAATGGAAAAAGCAGTGATCTTTGTAAACGGTGTAAACAAGGGAAAAAACTATGTGCCCACCATGAAATATTCGGAAGTTGAAGGCGTAGGCAGTTATGCACCGGGTGAGTCCACCTCCAATAAGTATGGAAAATTAGGAAAACACGGGGTTATAGAGATTATTACTAAGAAAGAATAGAATAAGTTAAGGCTTAAAGAACCGGCTCAGTCACATCCACGAGGTCCCTTTCCAGGTGGCGACTGGAAATCGCACGTACTAGGCTAAAGCCACTTGTGTGATTTCTCTCTAACGATCGAAATGACTGCAGGGGTTACTTCGACAGAGTCCCAGTTTTGGGACTCCCGATAATAATCGGGAGAGAAGTCGCACATAATTTACTCTCCTACAGGATTTAGCAAGGCCGTAGATTTGAGCGGAGCTACTTGTGTGATTTAGCCTCTTGAAACATTCATTTTAGGTATATTCGTGAATCTTTGATTCCTCCTCCCTGCCAGGCGTTACCAATGACGATAACAAAAAAGCTCCTCCCTTTAGCCAAAGGGAGGTGTCTTCGCCTTAGCGAAGACGGAGGGTTCTGAAAACCCAATAGTTGCGGATATATACAGAAGACAGGGAATAGGTGAAAGTTAGGACTTCAAACTCCCCTCCAGATAGTTACCTAAGCTTTGAGAGGAGCTACTTGTGTGATTTCTCTCTATCGATCGAAATGACTGCAGGGGTTACTTCGACAGAGTCCCTATTTTGGGACTCCCGATAATCATCGGGAGAGAAGTCGCACATATTGGGGGCACAGTGCTTGTGAGATTTAGCTCATGACATTTCCATTTTACGGGTATCGTGAACCTTTAGTTTCTCAAATTCTTGACCGATGACCAAAAAAAAGGCTCCTTCCCTTGGGTAAGCCTGTCCCGCGTTTTCCGCGGGAGGACAAGGTGGATCCTCCGCTAGCTGCGGAGGAGACGGAAGGGTTTGGAAGCACCGGTCTTTGCGAGCAGACAATAGATTGAGTATGAGTCTACGTCTCAGGATTTCAAACTCCCCTCCAGATAGTTACCTTAGCTTTGAGAGGAGCCACTTGTGTGATTTCTCTCTATCGATCGAAATGACTGCAGGGGTCACTTCGACAGAGTCCCTTTTTTGGGACTACCGTTAGTTTTTAAATCGTTTTCAACACCTTATTAAAACATAAAATCTCCTAGTTTAACCATATTTTCTATCTTTAGCCTTATCAACCTATTTTAAAGATATAATGAAATTATTCATTTTCCTTTTTAGCTGTTTAATTACTATGACCACTTTCGCTCAAAACACTATACTCCCGATTTGGCCCAACGATATTCCCAACTCTATAAAAACTGACGAAAAAGAGGAAGTCGTTAGTGCGGACATCATAAGAATAGCTAAGGTGCAGGTACCACAAATAGAAGTATATCTACCAGCTAAAAAAATAGCGACCGGACAGGCAGTTTTAATTTTTCCAGGAGGCGGCTATAGTAAACTGGCCTATGATTGGGAGGGTACCGATTTTGCAAAATTGCTGAACGCCAAGGGCATTGCCGGCATTGTAGTAAAATATCGTTTACCAAGTTCAAAATCACAAACAGAAATACACAAAGTACCCCTACAAGATGCGCAACGCGCTTTAAGGACGGTTCGTTCCAAAGCAGCAGAATGGAATATTGATCCAGATAAAATTGGTATTTTAGGTTTTTCCGCAGGAGGTCATTTAGCCTCTACTTTAGGCACCCACTATAATGAAGAAGTGTATCCCAAAAAAGATGCTATTGATAACCTAAGTGCGCGACCCGACTTTATGACTCTTGCCTATCCCGTAATTACTATGGGGGAACCAAATACACATGGTGGTTCCAGAAAGAAATTATTAGGGGAAAACCCATCCCAAAAAATGGTTGATCATTTTTCCAATGAATTACAAGTTACCGCAGATACCCCACCAACTTTTCTATTGCATGCCACTGACGACCCGGGAGTTCCCGTAGAAAACAGTCTTTTGTTCTATGCGGCACTAAGGAAAAATAAGGTTCCGACAGAAATGCATATCTATCCAACAGGGGGCCACGGTTTTGCCTTGGGCTTACAGGACCCACATTTGGCCACCTGGACAGATCAATGGGTCGGCTGGTTGAACAGTTTAAATAATTAATTCCATATACTTTTAAAATAAACTATTCCTAATTAAGTAGCGTCAGTATTTACGGCAAGAAACAGTCCAAAAGTTTGTAAGGAAATAACTTATACCCGACAATATCTAAGTACAGATATTATATCTTGACATGCCCATAAAACTATACCTTTATAACTAAAACATTCTGGAATGAAGAAGTGGACTTTAATTATGGCTCTTTTATTTTCTGGTCTTAGTACTGCCCAAAAATGGGAAAGCGATTGGTCGACAGCAGTTGCTATGGCTAAAGAAAATCACCAGAATGTGCTTTTGGTCTTTTCTGGTTCCGATTGGTGTGCCCCCTGTATTAAGCTAGATAAAAGTATTTGGCAGTCCGTAGAGTTTCAGGAATATGCCAAAGACCACTGGACAATGCTAAGGGCAGATTTCCCAAGAAAGAAAGCTAATCAACTCCCTGATGCGCAAAAGGATAAAAATGCCCAACTCGCAGAAAAATATAATAAAAATGGATATTTCCCATTGGTTTTGGTATTGGACTCAAATGGAAATATATTAGGTCAAACCGGATTCAAAAATATTTCTGTTAAGGAATATATTGCACTTTTAAAATCGTTCGAAGGTTGAAAAACCCTATAATATTAGCGATTGCCTTTTTGGTTCATTGCACCTTTTTTTCTCAAGAATTGGTACAAAGACGAACCACAAAATTAATGGGAAGTAGGTTCGATATTACATTGGTTGCGAAGGATGAATCTACCGCTAACATTTATATAGATAATGCCATTGAAGAAATTAGTAGGATTGAAAAGTTGATTTCCTCATGGAACCCTACCTCACAAACCTCTGAAATTAATAAAAATGCTGGCATATCCCCAGTAAAAGTAGATCAAGAATTAATTGATCTTATTGAACGGTGTATCACCATCTCCAAAATTACCGATGGTGCTTTCGATATAAGTTATGCCTCTATTGATAAGGTTTGGAAATACGATGGCAGCATGACCGAAATGCCTTCTAAAGAAGCCATAGAAAATTCTGTTGCCAAGATAGGGTACCAAAACATTGTCCTGGATAAGAAAACACAAACCGTATTTCTAAAATTGGAAGGCATGAAAATAGGTTTCGGGGCCATTGGAAAAGGATATGCAGCCGATAAGGTTAGGACCATGTTAAAAGCGGAAGGCGTAAAGGCCGGAATCATAAATGCCTCAGGGGATCTAACCACATGGGGGAAACAGCCCGATGGCACGGATTGGATGGTGGGCATTACCAACCCTCTTAACAAAGACAACATATTCTCCTGGTTCCCGGTATATAATGCGGCCGTTGCAACATCAGGCAATTATGAGAAGTTCGTCACTTTTAACGACATAAAATACAGCCATATTATCGACCCAAGAACAGGATACCCTTCCACTGGTATTCTAAGTGTTACTATATTTGCTCCTAGTGCGGAATTATGTGATGCCTTGGCAACTTCTGTTTTTATAACTGGAGTGGAAACGGGCCTAAATATCATAAATCAAATAAAAGGGGTGGAATGCATTATTATAGATGATGAAAGCAACATACACACTTCCAAAAATATTGAACTCAACAAAACACAATAGCATTATGCGACAATTATTCATTCTACTTATTTGCATTTTATCGCTATCCTCCTGCGTTGCCGTCAGGGAATATGACAAAGTATACCTCAATGACGAAGAAATGATTTTGGCCACCAAAAGCCTGGAACGCTTTGAAACAAATTTTCAAGTTTATCGAGAAGCTGCCGCGGGTGCCAATGGTGGCAAAACAGGTGGTGGATGTGGATGTAATTAAAAAGAAAATGAAGAAATTAGGATTTATATTGTTTTTTGGATTGATTTCTTGGAATGGATTTTCCCAAGGAAACAATCTGGAATATGTTAAGAAGGTCTTGGAAACCCCTGAAGTGGAGCTGCTGTATAGTTATTATAGTCAAGATGGGGACAACGCTGCAGTAACAGGCGGGGAGGGAACAGAAAAATTAACGGATATGACCCCGACTATTATTGTAAGTATCCCAATAGGAGAAAATAATGTTTTAACCTTGGATGCCGGAATATCTGCCTATACCTCAGCCTCAACTAGCAATGTAAATCCGTTTGATGGAAATAAAACAGCCAGTCCTTGGGTAGCCTCTTCGGGCGCATCCAAAAGTGATGCCCTAACCTATTTTCACCCAACCTTTACCCATAGTTCCAAGGACCGAAATAATATCTTTAGTGGTAACATTGCGGTGTCGGCCGAATACGATTACTTTTCTTTGGGTTTCGGTGGCGGCTATACCCATCTTATGAATGAAAAAAATACGGAATTGGGAATTAGTGGACAGGTATATTTGGATACCTATAAACCCCAATACCCTATTGAACTTCGCGAAGGTTTTTTTGATAATAGAATAACAGGTACGGGAACCTATTCGCCCCTATTTAATGATTTTAATGACTTAAATAGAAACTCCTATTCCCTTTCCCTAAATTTTTCCCAGATTATCACTAAACGCTTCCAAGCGTCTCTTTCACTGGATTTTGTGCTTCAGGATGGATTACTTTCCACTCCACACCAAAGGGTTTATTTACAGGATAGGAATGATTTTTTTATAGAGGATTTTCAATTGGCGGACAATGTTGAATTATTGCCTACTTCCAGATTTAAATTGCCAGTTGGCGGAAGGCTTTCATACTACATTAACGATCTTATGAGTCTTCGCGCTTATTTTAGATATTATTATGACGACTGGGGAATTACCGCTTATACCGGAAGTTTGGAAATTCCCATAAAAATATCGGAAAAGTTTACGGTATATCCTATGTACCGCTATTACACCCAGACGGCCTCTGATTATTTTTATGCCAAGGAAACGGCTTTGTCAACATATCAATACTACACCTCGGATTATGACCTTTCGGCTTTTAACAGCAACCAATACGGCTTTGGCGTTACCTACAAGGATATTTTTACACAGTCCAAAGTGTGGAAGTTTGGCTTAAAAAGCATTAGTTTTAGGTTTAACCAATACGAAAGAACCACAGGGTTAAGTGCCAGCATATTTGAATTGGGTGCCAAGTTTATAATGGATTAGGATTTGGTGAAACCAACTCAGCATTTTTTGAAGTCCGTCCTATAGAATAAATTTCCACAAACACTCTTTAGGAGTTCCCTCCCCTTGGGGGAGAGCCCGCCCGACTTTAGGCGGGGTTAGGGTGGGGACCTATATGAAGCGAATAAACATTCCAAACCAAAAATTTGATTATATTTTCATAAAATCCTCGGCCAAAATTTTTCTTAGGTAAAAAATAAGTTCTTCGGCATTTTCTTGAGAAAAGACCATAGGAGGCTTAATCTTTAATACGTTGTGGTCTGGGCCATCCGTACTCATAAGGATACCATGATCTTTCATACGGTTGGCCAAATAATCGGTCTGGGCCGCCAAAGGGTCCATTTGGCCATTTACCAACTCTATTCCCAAGAAAAGTCCTTGCCCCCTGACATTCCCAATAATGGGGAACTCTTTCGCCAGAGTTCCTAGTTCCTGTTTCAAGTACGTTCCAACTACCAAGGCATGTGCTTGCAGCTTCTCCCGTTTCACCACCCTCAAAACCTCGGCACCAATGGCACAGGAAACTGGATTGCCCCCAAAGGTGTTGAAATATTCCATGCCATTGGCAAATTTTTCGGCTACTACATGGGTACACGCCACCGCAGCCAAGGGATGTCCGTTGCCTAGTGGTTTCCCTATGGTCACAATATCGGGTACCACCCCGTGCAATTGAAAGCCCCAAAAGGTGGTTCCCATACGGCCACAACCCACTTGCACCTCATCTGAAATACAGAGTCCGCCCGCTTCCCTAATATATTGATAGGCTTTTGCCAAGAATCCCTCCGGTAATTCTATCTGTCCCCCACAGCTAATGATAGGCTCTATGATAAAGGCCCCTACTCTTCTTCCCTTGGCCTGTATATTCTCTATTTGCTTTTTAACCTCCATGGCGTATTGCTCCCCCGTATTTTCTCCCCGGTACTTCCCTCTATAGGCATCGGGAAGTGGAAAAATATGGGTGTGGTCAGGTGCTCCATGTCCTCCTTTACCATCAAACTTATACGAACTGATATCGATACACATATTGGTATTGCCATGATAGCCCACCTCAGAGGCAATTATGTCGCGCTGTCCGGTAACGGCCTTTACCATTCGGATCGCCAACTCGTTGGCCTCACTACCGGAATTCACAAAATGGAGCACGCTTAATTCTGGTGGCAGGGTCTCCAATAGTTCTTTGGCCAGCTCATTTATATTTTCGTGCAAATACCGACTATTGGTATTGATCAAAGCCATTTGTTCCTGTCCCGCCCTTACTACCGCTGGATGTTCATGTCCCACATGGGCCACATTGTTTACGGTATCCAAGTACTTCCTTCCATATTGGTCCATTAGGTACTGCCCTGCACCCCGAACCATTTTAATGGGCACCTTGTACTGTAGGCTTAAACTTTTTCCCAAATGCTGTTTTCTATAGGCAATGATATCCGTATTGGAAACCGACCCTTCCCGGGCCAAGGCCATTGTCTTGAACAACATATTAGGGTCCGGACAAAGGCTTCTCCATAGGTCGATCTGACTGTAATAGCCTACTCCAGGGAAATCAATTTTAAAATCGAGCATGGAAAGCATGATCTGAAAATGCAGGTGTGGGGCCCAATTGCCATTCTCAGAACAACTGCCCAGAACACCTATTTCTTCTCCTGCCTTTAGCCACGTGCCAACCTTATGCCGGGTAGCACTGTCCACCGATAAATGTCCGTAAAGGGTATATAACTCCAATCCTTCCTCCTTATGCCTTAAAATTACCAGTCCGCCGTATTCCTTATCCCCGGCATCGTTGGTTGCTGTAACCACTTCCCCATCAAAATGGGCATGTACCGGTGTAGCCGCTGGCAACCAAAAATCGACCCCCAAGTGGATGCTTCTACTTTCCCTTCCCTTGTTCCCTATCTTATCATAGGACGAAGCAGTATAGATAGGCCGGGGCTCAAAATAGCCTCCAGCCACTATTTTGGAAGGATGTTCTCCCTGTAGTTTATCAAGTTTATACTGAAAATAGTCCAGGTCGTTAAAATCTTTTTCATGCCCTATCCATTTACTGGACACACTTAAATCTAAGGGATGTATTGTATTGGAACCTATAGTGGGAAAAAGTCTTTCCAGGGAAAAGGCATGCCTCTTCGTCCACTCCGAGAATTCTTCTTCCTTGGGATGGGCGGTATATCCACATGCTTCCCTAAAACTAAAATGGGCCAAATCCCCATTTATGTCCCTCCATTTTCCAAGCAGCTCCCAGGCCGGTTCTTCGCTGATCAACAGATATTTATTGTCCGGCTCCTTCTTTTTATTGATGGCCGATTTGGTTACGGAAATCACCAATCGCATGGCGATGGCCATATACAAATGTTCCAGTTCCGTTTCTTCCAAAGGAAAGGCTTGATGATAGCCCCGTACAATGGGCAATGCGGCCTCCAATGGATCATTATGCCCCATAATGGCATAGGCACAGGCTATGGCCAGGTCGTTAATTATCTGCGTATACACCGAATCCCCGAAATCTATGGCCGAGACCACTTTGGGATCGATCAGGTCTTGTGAAACAATAACATTATTGTCATTGGCGTCATTGTGTACCACTGCCTTCCGCAACTGGGAATAACTGGACTGTGACTGCTTAAACTGGTCCTGAAAATAGGAGACAATCTCTTTATGCTCACCGTCAAAGAGGTGGAGATAGGCAATGGCCCAACTTCCCTGGGCCACATCCCAGACAAATTCCCGATGGGCCTCGGGATGATCAAAACCTTGCAAAGCCTGGGTAAGTCTTCCACATTGCTCACCCAAACTGAAACGTAGCTCATCCAACTGGGGGTTCACCCCACTCCAGACCCGGCCTGATACCCAGGACAGAAGGCGCACCTTCCTGATTTGCCCAAAATCATCCTTAATTTCAGAAATTAAATTCCCCTGCCTATCCGGAATGACCTCGGGGGAGGTTAAATCCTTGCCGTGTTCGCTGGCGTAAAGCAACAATTTCTGCTGAAAGTCCAAATAATCCCCGTTCTCGTTGGGGCGGGAGACTTTTAAAATATACTGCTGCCCATCCACTGCATCGATCTTAAAATTAAAATCGATTTCCCCGGGCAGCGTTTTTGCACTACCCTGAATATTAAAGTTTTCAGAGGCAATTTTTATGGCCTGATCTGCAGTTATTCTAATCTTGCTATATTCCATTTATTTTATCCTACAATATTGAACTCTCCCATGAATCAATAAACTAACTACCAAAATAAGGATATTATAGTCATGTGTCCTTGGACTTAAAAATAAAAATACTACATCAATTACGAGACTGTTTTAAATTTTTCACTTAAAAATAATATTGATATGCTATCTTTAGATCATAATCAAACTTTACCAAAACGTATCCATGAAAAAATTTATTTCCCGCCCTTTATTACCTTTATTATTGATGATTGTTATAATGGGCTTAACCACTCAGTGCAAGCAGAATTCAAAAAATAAAAAAGTTGCTGTAATAAATGAAACTAACATTGCAATTCCTGAAGGATTTTCCATAGAGGTTGTTGCCGAGGATCTAGGTAATCTAAGACATATGACCGTTTCAAAAAATGGCGATATTTATGTTAATAGATCTAAACTAAAGGATGAAAAGGCTATTGTGCTTTTAAAGGATAACGACCAAGACGGAAAAATTGATGAACAAAAACAATTTGGCAATCTCCCGGGAACAGGGATGTTGATTAAGAATGGATACTTATATTCCTCATCCAATTCTGGTGTCTACCGCTATAAATTAAATGGAAAGGAAGAAATAATAGATATTGAAAATCCTGAGAATATTGTAGACGGATTAGCGGACATGGGTCGTGACAATGCAAAATCGTTTGTAATGGACGACAATTCCAACCTGTATGTCACCATTGGCTCCTGGAACGATTCCTGTCGTGAAGAAGGTACTGGAAACGGTATTATGCCATGTGCCATCCTAGATTCTGCAGGAGGAATATGGCAATTCAAGGCCGATAAATTGAATCAGTCCCTAACCGATGGCAAACGCTATGCCACTGGGGTTAAAAATGCAGTAGCTACTGCGTGGAACAATAAGACCAATACTTTATTTGCGGCAGTACACGGTCGCGGTGCTTTTCATGATTTCTATCCAGATTACTACACCGCTAAACACAGTGCAGAGCTTCCGGCCGAAACATTATATGAATTACATGACGGTGATGATGCCGGTTGGCCCTATATCTATTATGATCAATTTAAGAAAAAGAAAATGCTTTCTCCTGAATATGGGGGTGATGGGGAAAAAACCGCTGGGGAAAATGCCATAGATCCCGTATTGGCCTTTCCTGCCCATTTAGCACCAAATGATCTTCTTTTTTATACCGGAAATATGTTCCCTGAAAAATATAAAAATGGGGCATTTATTGCGTTTCATGGACAGTCACCAGAGCTAAAGGAAGGTTATTTCGTAGCCTTTGCCCCTTTTAAGAATGGTAAACCAGATGGGACTTGGGAAATTTTTGCAGATAACTTTTCTGGTATCGACCTGGCAAATCCCACTGGTCCAATACAGCATAGACCCTGTGGCTTGGCACAAGGTCCCAATGGAGAACTTTATGTAAGTGAGGATTTAAAAGGTACGATATTCAAAATAACCTATTAATCGTTACATGACCAAGATAGATATCGCCTAGCATCTCCAAGTTTTATAACACAAAGGGGGACATATGTAATTGTGCGAAAATTAAAGTAAAATCCACAAAATTGTACATCTACTAATCCTTCAAGTAACTTAATACAATAGTTTCAAAGATTGGAAAATAATTAAATCCCTTCAGATGTTGATCTTTAGGGATTTTTTATGCCTGAATTTTGAATCTTATTACTTCCTTTTACATCCCCGGTACCGTATTTTTAAGAAAATCTTAAGATGGAGTTATCTAAATAATTTGTTATTTTTCCCCTGAAAAAATGCATTATCAATTAATTATTTCAAAAAAATCAACAATAACTATGAAAACAACTATTGCACTTCTTTCTATTTTTTGTTCATTAAATTTGGCTCAGGCCACAAATACACCAAAATTTGATGATATAGTAATCGGCTCGGAATTAATGATCGGAGTTCCGTCAGCTAATTTATATGAGCATATAAAATTACCTAGAATGAATTTTATAATAAAGAAGGGTGGTATTCCCAATTATAAAACGCTATTAGAAAGCAAAGTGGTCGTTTCCGATATGAAGGAGATGCCCGATGGCAGAAAGGTGGTATACTTAAAAAGGAAAAATGGAAAACGATTTTTTAATAGCCACAGCTATATAAAAGCTGAACTCCAAGAGGCCATAACATCGGAAGAACTTGTTAGGCTTTAGAAGATCTCAATTTGCTTTTAGGCAGCCCTAATCCAAGGTGTTGTCAAGCGACAACATAATAACTACCAATATTAAAAACCCTTATTCATAAGGGTTTTTTTATTATCGCAATTGTTTGATGAATACGTTTTGAAATTCAATAAACCCTTGCCTTAATACCTATAATTTCTATTCCCCAACCTCCTTAAATATAAAGGCTATTTTGTATCTTACTATAATTCATATCGTATCATATTGTTTGGCCAAGGAAATGGAAGTAATACTTAGAAACAAATAAGGGGGCATTCAAACTGCTACATTGGTTCTAATTAAGGACGGAAAGCGTAGCATAAATATTCAAATCCTGTTCAAAATTATTCTATTAACTATAAAGATTGATTTCCAAAGCCAAATAAGAATCACAAGATACCAAGGTGCTTTTTCTACACTATTATGGGGACAGTAAGGGACTAAGAATTGATTGATAACTTAAAAAGATAGAAATGTTTAAGGACAGAATGGATGCAGGACTACAACTAGCTAAAAAGTTAAGCTTATATAAAGACAAAGAAAACATAGTGATTTTGGCAATTCCTCGTGGTGGACTACCTCTAGGAGCCATTGTAGCCAAATCTTTGAATGCTCAACTGGATGTTGCCCTTTCAAAAAAAATCGGCCATCCTTTTAATAAGGAATTCGCCATTGGGGCAGTTAGTCTAGACAACATTATACTGGATGATAACACTAAAATCTCAATTGGTTATATTGAAAAAGAATCGAAACGACTTCGGGAAAAACTAAAAAAAAGGCAGAACCAATATTTCAAAAATAGGTCTCCCCAAAGCCTAAAGGACAAAATCGCAATCATAATAGATGATGGCATAGCCACCGGAAACACCATTCGTGTTACAGCACAATTAGTTTATGAACAAAAGCCGGAAAAAATAGTGGTAGCAATACCCGTGGCTCCCAAATCGACCGTACAAAAATTAAGGGCTACTTCATATATTGACGAAGTGGTTTGTCTGGAAATACCTTTTAATTTTCAGGCGGTAGGTCAGTTTTATATGAATTTCGATCAAGTATCGGACGAAGAGGCCATTAAAATTTTGGATGATTTCCACGCCTAATTGGAGTGACATCTAACCTGGGTCATTTTTTTGTTAGATTTGCAATCTATTATGGCAACAAATTAAATACCTCTTTAAATTGCGAGAGCATTCCTCCAATTTTCGTTTACATGAATTTTCCCTTTCGAAAAACTACTCCTAAGACAGTATCTCCAACCTTGCCGTCCTCCTTTAACTTTTATGGCTGTTAAATCTAAATAGCTATATTTATAAGGAATATTTATTATAGGACCAATACCATGAAAAATCCACCTCGGATGGCCTCTTTCTTTGCGACAATAATAGTGCCTATATTCTCCATATTCCTATTCAGCAGTTGCGAACCTCAAAAAAAGGAACCCGAATTTTTAATGCGAGCCGCACTTTTGGTCAATGAAGACCATGCATGGCACAAGGCCTTCGCTTATTTCTCAAAAATTGTGGGGGAACGCTCTAAAGGTCGCATCAAGATAGAAATCTATCCATCGGAACAGTTAGCCAAGGAAATCGAAGCCATTCGACTTATACAGGCCGAGGTAATAGATATGACCACCACCGGATCTACTTTGACCAATTGGTTTGAAGTGGCTACATTCTGCGAGCTGCCCTTTTTAATGAAGGATTCCACTGATATGAATCGTTATATTAATGGTCCCGTCGGGAAATTAATGGAAGAGGAAATGATCAAAAAGGCAGGTTTACGCTCCCTCGGCCATTTTGAACGGGGTCCACGGCACTTAACATCAAATAGACCAATACGACATCCCGATGACCTAAAGGGGCTGATCGTTAGGGTTCCCAATGTCCCCGCATTTGTTACAACATGGAGTGCACTTGGAGCAAAACCCACCCCAATGGCCTTTTCCGAAGTATTTACGTCCCTGCAGCAAGGCACGATCGAAGCCCAGGAAAATCCGTTCGCCATGATCCATAACGCCGGTTTCTCCGAAGTACAGAAATACCTCAACTTAACTGGCCATGTCATAAGTTGGGTGTACCCCGTTGTGGGTGAAAAGCAATTTCAAAAGCTTCCCCCGGACCTACAGGAAATCTTGCTGCAGGCCGGCAAAGAAATGCAGGCCTATGAACATCATCTCTATTTAGAAAACGAAAAAAACGTACAAGAAGAATTAAAGGCTGAGGGCATGCAATTTATAGAAGTGGACAAAGAAGCCTTTGCTAAAAAAAGTGAAAGGGCCATTTATGAAAGCCTCTCTCCTGATATGCAGAAAATATATCGCGAACTCAAAGAAATAAAAGATGATGCTAAATAAAACGGTCGGTCGCATCCTAAAAATAGGCACTTTATTAAGTACATGGGGCCTTATATTAACTGTCCTGCTTCAAATAGTTTGTCGTTTTACACCCTTCAACACTCCCCCTTGGACCGAGGAGGCTTCACGTATTTTCTTTATCTATGCCATGTCGTTCGCTGCAGGTCTGGCCATGAAAAATGAATTCTATGTGCATTTGGATATGTTCTATAATCGTTTCCCTGAAAGAATCAAAAAAGTATTAAACTTGGCGATACCCATAATTACTTTGGCGCTATTTGTAGTCATGGCTATATATTCCATTAAATTCATTCTGTTGGGAATACCAGAAAAATCGCCCAGTATGGGCTTTAATATGGGCATAGCTTTCTTTAGCATTTTTATAATGTCGGCCTCCATAAGCTACTACCTCTGGAAAAAAATTCAGAAAATCTTTAAAATCTCTAGACCATGATTTGGATACTCGTCATTGTTTTTATTATTGGTCTAGTGCTTCGCTTTCCTATTGCTTTCGCGCTTGGGCTAGCCTGTTTAAGTTATTTAATCGTCAAAGGGGTGCCTTTGATTATTGTCCCCATGAAAATGTACTCGGGCATAGATGTCTTTGTACTACTTAGTGTCCCAGGATTCATCCTAGCAGGTAACTTGATGAACCGAGGTGGACTTACGGAAAAAATTATAAAATTCTGCAACCATCTTTTAGGGCACATTCGTGGAGGACTTTCGTTGGTGAACATTGGGGCTTCCATGCTCTTTGCCGGAATTTCCGGTACCGCCATTTCGGATACGGCCAGTATGGGATCTATAATGATACCCGCTATGAAAAAAGAAGGATACGACACTGATTTTTCCTGCGCGGTTACCGCAGCCTCCTCCACCATAGGTCCCATAATTCCTCCGAGTGTTCCAATGATTATTGCAGCAACCTTGAGCGGACTGTCCGTGGGCAAATTGTTTTTGGCAGGAGCACTACCTGGCTTGTTACTGGGAGTTGGACTCTTGTTTACCGCTTATTTTATATCCAAACGAAAAAATTATCCAAAACATAAGCGCAGCAGTCTTAGGGATGTGGCGCGCAGTTTTGTGGATACCTTTTGGTCGCTTTTGATGACCTTTATCATCCTTTATGGCATCGTAGGAGGTATCTTCACACCAACGGAAGCCTCGATAATTGCAGTGGTTTACGCCATGATTATAGGTAAATTCGTTTATAAAAAATTAAATTTAAAAAATACTCAGGTCATTATCCTGGATAGCATGAAAACCTCAGCTTCTCTCATGGTCTTGGTGGGTTTCGCCAACCTATTTGGCTATATTTTGATTACGGAGCAAATTCCTCAGAACATATCCAATGAAATCTTGGGCTTTTCAGACAATAAATACGTGGTTTTGTTACTGATCAATCTATTATTGATCATCGTTGGCACCTTTATGGAAACCATAGCGGCCCTACTTATACTTTTTCCAATCTTGTTGAAAGTAGCTGTTGCAGTAGATGTGGACCCTATTCACTTCGCAGTAATTGCCGTCTTGAATTTAATTATAGGCCTGACCACTCCTCCTGTAGGGGTTTGTCTTTTTGTAGCATCAAGTATTGGAAAAATTTCGATTGGGGAAGTCAGTAAAGCTGGACTACCTTTTCTTTTGGTCAGCTTTTTGGTGCTGATTTTGGTCACGTTATTTCCATGGTTCTCCCTAGCCTTGCCAAACTTGTTTATCGATTGATATGTGAACAGTCAGTTAATGTTTAAACCCTGTTTTGAAATTGCAAAAAAATTGATATTTCACGCTCCTAAATGAAACATAAAAGATTTACAAAGGATAATTTCTTAGTCGGTTGTTATCTAAAACCTATAAATTAGTATACTTAAAATTTAAGCCTATGAAACATATTAATACAGCCCTATGCTCTTTTGGAATGAGTGGATACGTTTTTCACGCCCCCTTTATTGATGTACATCCAGAATTTAATTTATACGGGGTTTGGGAAAGAACAAAAAATAACGCCCAAGTCAAATATCCCAATATAAAAACCTTCCGCCGTTTGGAAGAAATGTTGGCAGATGAAAATATAGAATTGGTAGTGGTCAATACCCCAAGCATTACACATTATGATTTTACGAAACAGGCGATAAATTCAGGAAAAAACGTAATCGTTGAAAAACCATTTACTGCGACCCTGGCACAGGCCGAAGAATTGATACAATTGGCCAAGGAAAAAAATGTAACACTTTCTGTTTATCACAATAGAAGGTATGACAGCGATTTTAAAACGGTGAAAAAAATATTGGATGAGGGTTGGATAGGAGAAATTGTAGAGGCTGAGATCCACTATGACCGCTTTGACCCAGGTCTAAGTTACAAGGTACACAAAGAGACCCCAACAGCTGGGGTCGGAAGTTTATATGATCTTGGCTCACATTTAATTGATCAGGCATTGGTATTGTTTGGCATGCCCAAGGCCATATATGCCGATTTGGACACCTTCCGCCCTAATTCCAAAGTGGAAGATTATTTTGATGTGAAGTTGATTTATAGTTCTCATAGGGTAACACTAAAATCCAGTTACTATGTTCGCGAGATTATGCCCGGCAATATTCTGCACGGAACCAAGGGCTCATTTATAAAATCCAAAGCCGATGTACAGGAGGCTGCCCTTCAAGCTGGAAAAATACCAGGCACCCAAAATTGGGGAGCAGAATTGGATAAAGAGAAAGGTCTATTACATACAGAGAAGGATGGTAAAATTATCAGGGAACAAGTCCCTACCTTAGAAGGAGACTATATGGCGTATTACGAAGGTATCTACCAAGCTTTAAGAAATAATAAGTCGGTCCCAGTATCGGCAACAGACGGATTGAACGTGATAAAGGTAATTGAGGCTGCAATTCAAAGCAACAAGGAAAAGAGGGTCGTGGAGTTATAGATAGGAACTAATTTATCAATTTTGATTCAATGCATTAATTACCTCTGTAAATACACTGGTGTTGAAAGGACCCAACAGCTATTTTCAAGTCATGTAGACAGTTGATTTAAGGGAGGGACCTCAAGCTGAATACCTTTTATTTGCTTGGCCCATATTACCATTAATCAAAATAAAACTATCAGAACCAAGGTGGAAAAAATTGGATGTAAAATAATTTATGCTACATTTGTGCAATCGATTACATTATTCACGTGAATTGACCATAAAAGCTTTTAGGCGCATCCCTAAGGTAAATCGGTTCAGGTAATAATAACATTATAAAAAAAAGAAATATGCAACCATTAAACAGAAAAAACGCCAATTTAGAGTTGACCCCACCAATTAAGATTGTGCAATTTGGAGAGGGAAACTTTTTAAGGGCATTTGTAGATTATGCTTTCCAAAAATTAAACCAGAAAGCTAATTTTAATGCGGGCATAGCGGTGGTCCAACCTATTGAAAGAGGTTTGGTGAAAATGCTTAATGACCAGGATGGACTTTATACCTTGTTTTTGAAAGGAGTTCAGAAAGGCAAGGAAACTCAGCATAAAGAGCTAATTACCAACATTGTAAAAGGAATTGACCCTTACAGCAATTTTAAGGACTACTTAAGTTTAGCCAAGGAGGAGGAACTTCAGTTTATTATTTCCAACACCACCGAAGCCGGTATAGCATATGTTGCCACGGACACCTTGGATATGCAACCCCCAAGTTCATTCCCTGCTAAATTAACGGTGCTATTGTATGAACGTTTTAAACATTTTAAAGGTGATTCCAATAAAGGTCTAACCATAATTCCTTGTGAGCTGATCAATAATAATTCCGACACACTTAAGGAAATAATACTAAAATACTCTGATGACTGGAAACTGGGCGAAGATTTCACCACTTGGTTAACCACACATTCCACATTCCACAACACCCTGGTAGATCGTATAGTACCAGGATATCCAAAGGATGAAATTGAGGAGTACAATGCCCAACTATCCTATAAAGACAATTTAATTGTGGCTGCCGAAACGTTTCTACTTTGGGTCATAGAAGGTGATGATAAACTTAAAGAAAAATTACCTTTTCATAAAACCGATCTGGACGTAAAGATTGTAGCTGATATGCAGCCTTATAGAACAAGAAAGGTTCGAATATTAAACGGTGCACATACCGCAATGGTACCTTTTTCCCTTTTATATGGAAACACCACGGTAAAGCAAACCGTAGACAACGCCTTTACAGGCACATTTGTGAATAATGCCATCTTTAATGAAATAAACCATACCCTTCCAATGGCCAAGGAAGAGCTCGACAGTTTTGCGGATGAAGTTTTGGACCGATTTAGGAATCCGTTTATTATTCACAACCTATCAAGTATTGCATTAAATTCAATCTCCAAATTCAAGGTAAGGGTATTACCAAGTTTATTGGAATATGCGGCCATTCACAATAAAATACCTACCAACCTAACCTTCTCCTTCGCTGCCCTAATACGTTTTTATAAAGGAACTTGGAAGGGAGAAAGTTTACCTTTAAATGACAGCGATGAAATAGTGGAGGCCTTTGCCAAAATATGGACATCGAATGATTATTTGGAAGTAGCTAAAAAAACCTTGAGTAATGCAGCCTATTGGGGAGAAGATCTAACTCAGGTTGACCATCTCACGGAAGCAGTGGCCCTAGCCTTGGAGGAAATTGAAACAAATGGAATTGAAGTAGGATTTGCAAATTACAGCAGAAGGTTTTAAACCATTAGAGATAACTATTTTGAAGTCGATAACATGAAAAGTAAAATTATAAGAGTAAATACCTCTGATAACGTTGCCGTTGCATTGGTTAATTTAAAAGCAGGTGAAGTAATTTCATTTGAGGGAAAGGAAATTACTGTGCTATCGGATATCAAATCAAAGCATAAAATTGCCCTACAAAAATTTGAATCCGGAGATCGTATTGTTATGTATAGTGTTCTGGTGGGCAGTGCCAATGGCGTCATAGAAAAAGGGGGTGCTTTAACCACTGAAAATGTAAAACACCAAAGTGAAAAAGTATTTGGAAAAACGGAAACCATAGGTTGGACCGCTCCCAATGTGGAAAAATGGAAAGACAAAACATTTCTTGGTTATCATAGGGAAGACGGACAGGTAGGTACAGAGAACGTATGGCTGTTTTTTCCATTGGTTTTTTGTGAAAACAGGAACATAGAGATCTTAAAGGAAGTCTTTGAAAAAGAGCTTTTAAAACAAAAAGTTAATCCGCATCAAATGTTACTTCGGTCTTTGGTGAACAATAATACTGAAGCAATTGCGGTTGATCCTAATTCAAGCGATGTGTTCAATAATATTGACGTAAAATTCATTACACACCCAGGAGGTTGTGGCGGTATAAGACAAGATTCTGAAAGTTTGGCCAAATTATTGGCAGGTTATGTAAACAATCCTAATGTTGCTGGGGCTACTGTATTGAGTCTGGGTTGCCAAAACCTTCAAATAAGCGTTTTTAAAGAAGCATTAAAGAGCATTAATCCCAACCTGAACAAACCAGTTCTTATTTTTGAACAACAACAAATGGGAACAGTGGATGAAATGTTATCGGCCATTGTCAAGGAGTCCTTTGAAGCCATTAAAAAAGCTAATAATGCAGAACGCAAACCCGCGCCATTATCTAAACTACGGGTTGGTTTGGAATGTGGCGGATCCGATGGTTTTTCAGGGATATCAGCTAATCCCACTTTAGGGGCCGTTTCAGATTTGTTGGCAGCCTTGAACGGTACGGCCATCCTATCAGAATTTCCGGAACTATGTGGAGTAGAACAGGAATTGGTAAACAGATGCGTTGAAGACGATAAGGGCCAAAAGTTTCTAAAGTTAATGCAAGCCTACGAAAAATCTGTAGTAGATGCAGGTTCAGGTTTTGACATGAACCCTTCCCCAGGAAACATTAAAGACGGCTTAATAACCGATGCCATGAAATCTGCCGGAGCTGCAAAAAAAGGAGGCACCTCTCCCATACAAGACGTTCTGGATTATGGCGAATACATTACCAAACCCGGCCTTAACCTCTTGTGTACTCCCGGAAATGATGTGGAAAGTACTACGGCCATGGTAGGTGCAGGAGCCAATGTGGTCTTGTTTACAACAGGGTTGGGAACACCAACAGGAAATCCTATTGCTCCAATTATAAAAGTATCCTCCAATACGGAACTAATGGAAAGAATGCCGGATATAATCGATATCGAAACTGGAGCGGTAATACGAGGTGAAAAAACGATTGAAGAAATGGCAGATGAAATGTTGGAATTTATAATCGACGTAGCCAGTGGAAAAATTCAGACAAAAGCCAAATTATTAAATCAAAATGATTTTATTCCTTGGCGCAGAGGAGTGTCTTTATAATAAGTCAGTCGATTTCCCTGAATATTAAATAATTAAAGGTTGAAGAAATGGAATATTTCTTCAACCTTCTTTATTTTTCAAGGAAGATTTTCTAATAATCAGTTGGGGTGTCAACACCACGTTTTTGGTTATTTTAGTGTCCTCAGTATTGCTTACTTCTTCCAAAAAAACCTGGGCAGCGGTCCTTCCCATCTCCAAAGGAAATTGGTCCACAGTAGAAATGGTCGTAAGTTCCATAAATCGTGTAAAGGGCTCATTGGAAAAACCTACAACGCAAATATCTTCTGGAATCTTAAGTCCACTCTCCTTTATTTTCTGAATAGCTCCTAAGGCAGCAAAATCACTGGAAGAGAATATGGCGTCTGGTGGAGTTTCCATATCCAAAAGAAGCTGCCCTGCCCTTCTCCCATCAGTAACGTTACTCTGAGTCTCAATGACCAAGCTCTCATCAAATTCAATTCCATTATCGGACAAAGCCTGCTTATAACCCAAGTATCTATTCCGAAATATTTCGAAATTACGATCATTGGACAAGTGTGCGATACGCTTACAACCCTGATCCAACAAATGTTTGGTAGCATCATATCCACCTTTAAAATCATCTATAGTTACAGAACTGATCCCTTTAATATCTTTCTTCCTATCAAAAAAGACCAATGGTGTTCCTTTATTTTTTAGAAGTTTATTAAACCCTTTATTTTCCTCCAGATTGGCATTGGAAATAGACATTAATATGCCGTCCACTTGGACATTTACAAGCGAATTTATTTTTTCGTTTTCAATATTTTCCTGGTTATGGGTCTGACAGATTATTACATGGTAACCCTTGGGGTATAATTCTTCCTCTATACCGCGTATAACCGATGAAAAGAAATTACTATCTATTCTAGGAACTATAACGCCAACATTATAACTCTTACCACTTTTTAACGCCAAAGCCAACTTGTTCTGCTCATAATTCATTTCTAGGGCAGTCTCCAAAACTAGCTTGCGTGTATTTAAACTTATTTTGGTATTGTTGTTTAGGGCCCTAGAGACGGTTGCAGCAGTTAGACCAAGTTTTGCCGCTATGTCATATATAGTAGTTTTCTTTTTCATGAATTACTTAACTTGGTTCTTATAACAATACCTCTATTGTTCGCTGAAAATTGATAAATACGTGTGGCCATAAAAAATAGTACGTAAACCACTCATAAGGCAAAATAGGTAACATGTACTATTTTCCGCTACAGGTACCACCTTTAGCCTCTGTTTAAAAGGCATTTTTAGATATAATATTGGCAAGATATAATATTTTAGCAACTCAATTGTAATCGATTGCATCTAAAATATAAAAGAATAAATTGGTGACACTTTGTTTGTTGGTCTTAGATGAAATTGCCCTTCATTAGCCCGATAATACGATTCCCCTTTATTTTAAGTACTTTTCAACAAACTCTTCCCTATAGGCACGCCCAATAGGTATATATTTTTCTTGGTCAAAGAATATACGGTTGCCCGAGACCTTCTCAATTTGTAATGTATTTACAATGTACGATTTATGTACTTGTGCAAATTGATCTGTTGGCAGGGTCTGCAACCAATACCTTAAGGAGTGGGAAGTCAAATGTTTTTTTTCGGAAGTGAAAATTTCGGTGTAGTCCGATTCGGATTGGATATATAAAATATCTGCAGGAGCAATTTTAAGATGCTCGTAGCCCGACTTTATAAAGATTACCTCTGGTGCTGCGGTCTTCCTTTCCAAATCCTGATCCATGGCCGACTTATGTAAAGGCATTGGAATTTTAGAAACGGCCATTACAAATCGTTCAAATGAAAATGGCTTCAACAAATAATCAAGTACATGGTATTCGTAACTTTCCAATGCATATTCTGAAAAGGCCGTTGTCAGAATCACATGTGGTTTCTTGCTCAAAGCCTTTAGGAAATCTATCCCTGAAATCTTGGGTAAATGGATATCCAAAAAAATCAAGTCTATCTCTTCCGTTTTAAGATATTCCATGGCCTTGAGAGCATCGGCGAAGGTGGCCTTAAGCTCCAAACTCTTCAATTCGCCTAAATACTTTTGAAGAACACGCTGTGCTGGCGGTTGGTCCTCGATAATGATACAACGAATCATGAGCTGCCTTTTTTAAGATCAATGCTCAACTTAACGGAATAGGTGGTATCTGTTTCTTCTATTAATAAATTATGGGCTCCAGGATAAATTAGCCCAAGTCGCTTTTTTACGTTTTGTAAACCAATGCCATGGGAAAGATCATCTGTATTGCTTTCACGGCGAAAGGAATTGGCACATTCAAATTGCAACACGCCATTTTCCGCTACATTGATATCTACACTAATAAAAATATCCTCCGACTGGCTTGCTGTACTATGTTTAAAGGCATTTTCCACAAATACTGTCAAGATTAAAGGTGCAATTCGGTATCCTGACCCTATAATATTAGTTTTAAAGTCGACAGTCCCCCGATTTTCAATTTGAAGTTCACTTAATTGGGTATAGTTTTTCAAGTGCTCTAATTCCTTTGACAAGGGCACGTACTTTTCCTTACAGTCATACAACATATACCTCAATACCGAAGATAGTTCCAAAATAATCGTAGGTGTTTTAGGGGAGTTGTCAATGGCGTAAGAATAAAGGTTGTTCAAGTTATTAAACAAAAAATGGGGATTGATCTGTGACTTTAAAAATTGCAGCTCATTTTCCTGTGCCGAAGTCCTTAATTTTTCCACTTCATTTTGAGAACTTATGGCATCCCAGGCAAACTTAAATCCAGACAAAATTGCAATTACCGGTAAAACATCGAAGATTGCATAATAAATCCCAGGAACAATTCTTGCTCTTTTGGTACCAGGATAAAAAACCAGTTCCAAAAGTTCTTCTGCCCATATCACTCCAAACAACACTAATACAACCAGCCCTAAAAACTGCCAATATTTTTGTCGGTATAAAAACCTGGGCATCAGAAAGTAAGTGATAAAAGCAGCAAAAATAATATACAGCAGAAAGAAAACCAATTGGGCAAAGGTAATTCCTGGATTATTCTTATCGAAGGAATAGAAAAGCAGCACCAGGATATGGAGCACGACTTGAAAGAATAGTTCCTTTCTGGAAATCATGGCTTTTTTCATACATCAAATCTAAACTATTGCGCGCATTTCATAAAATAGAGGTGTCCCAACGGCAGAAATAAGCCCCTAAACGGCGTAGGCCTAACATAAAAACCTTGACTGTCGTTCATTGGAATACTTTTGTCGTTCACAGAAAATACCCCAACTTCTAAATAAAAAAGTGAATATTTGTAAATCTTACAATTCCAATAGAACATAATGAAGGAAGTCATGAAAAAAAATTTGGCACAAATGTTAATTGTAGTTATGCTAATTCTCTTTAGCACCACGGCCAAGGCACAGAATACTACCCTAACCATAAAGGGAACGGTAGTGGAAGAGTCCAGTGGGCAGCCAATTTCCTTTGCTACTGTAATGGTCGCCGACAACGAAACCAAGAAGCCCATAGTAGGTACCACGACATTGGATGACGGAAGTTTTTCTTTTGAGACCACTGCTTCAGATTTTTATATTGAGGTTAGTTTTCTGGGATTTAAGACCAAAACTTTTGGAGCACCACCAACACCAGGTAAAACTATAAATTTAGGTAACGTATCGCTCTCCGAGGATGCGGAGCAATTACAGGAAGTAGTGGTACAAGGCGAAGTTTCGCGTACAGAATTTAAGTTGGACAAACGGGTTTTTAACGTGGGGAAAGATCTTAGTACAACAGGAGCAAGTGCCTTGGAAGTTTTAAATAACGTTCCCTCTGTTAACGTTAACATAGAAGGGCGGATAAGTCTACGGGGGAGTCAGGGCGTTCAGATACTCATCAATGGTAAACCATCCATAATTGCTAGTGATGAGGGTAATGCACTAGGTACCATAACTGCCGATATGATCGAAAAAATAGAAGTTATGACCAATCCCTCTGCCAAATACGATGCAGAAGGGACATCAGGTATTATCAATATTGTTCTTAAAAAAGAGGAGCGTAAGGGACTCAATGGTTCTATTTCGGTGAATACTGGAGCTCCTGATAGCCATAGTGTTGGGGTAAGCTTAAATAGAAGAACTGAGAATTTTAACCTTTTTACCCAATTGGGAATAGGTCTTCGCGATATGCCGAACGATCTTGAAACCCGAAACGTAGATTTGGAAAACAACACCACCATTCTTAGTAATGGTACAGAGTACCGAAATGAAACCTATTATAATATAGTCCTTGGAACAGACTATCATATAAATGACTACAACGTTTTAACGCTTTCAGGGAACTTTGCTCTAGAAATAGAAGACCAGCCATCGAATACCAATTTTATGGCGCTCGACGCTAATAATTCCACTACGTCTGAATGGCAACGTAACGAAGTTACGGAGGCCACAAATCCAAAACTTCAGTACGAATTGCAATATAAAAAGGAGTTCGAAAATAATGAGGACCATACACTTCTTTTTAGTGGCTTGGGAAATTTCTTTGGAAAGGATCAATCTTCCGAATTTTTTAACACCACTATTTCTGGGGATGATAATGATAGCAGACAGAAAACTAGAACAGATTTCAAAGAAGCCATATTTACGTTTAAATTGGATTACACCAACCCAATAACAGAAGAATGGACTCTTGAGACCGGAGCCCAATATGTTTTTAACGATGTAAGCAATGATTACGAAGTAAATAACTTTAGCGGCGGATCCTTTGTTAATGACCCAGGACTAACCAACGTTTTTGAGTTTGACCAAAAGGTTCTTGGCCTATACGGTACGGGCTCTTACGAAGGAAAGAAATGGGGGATTAAAGGAGGATTACGTTTAGAAGAGACAGACCAAAATACCTTGCTTGTTACAACAAACTCAACCAATGGTCAAAGCTATAGCAACTTTTTTCCAAGTTTACATTCTTCCTATAAATTTAGTGATAGGGTGTCATTGCAGGCTGGATACTCCAAGCGTATATACCGCCCTAGAATGTGGGATTTAAACCCCTTTTTCAACATTCGGAACAACTACAGTGTACGCCAAGGAAATCCTGAATTACAGCCAGAGTTTACGGATTCCTATGAAATAACAAGTATTTACATTCTAGGCTCAGCAAGCATAAATTTTGGAGTATATCATAGGTATACCACGGATGTAATTGAAAGGATAACCACCTTTGAGAACAACGTAAGTACTTTTAAACCTGAGAACATTGGAGTCAATAAGGCAACAGGAGTGGAGTTCAACGCAAAATATAGTCCAGCAAAATGGCTCACTCTAAACGGCGATTTTAATTATAATCAATTTAAAAGAGATGGTATTTTCGAAACCACTGTTTTTGATTTCAATAATGACCAATGGACTTCTAAGCTAATGACCAAAATTAAATTTCCAGCGGATATCGATTTAGAGATGACCGGCAATTACGAATCCAGTTACCAAACCGTACAAAGTAATGTTAGTGACAACCTGTATATGGATCTTGGAATTAGAAAGAGTATGCTTAAAGGTAAGGCCGTTATTAATTTAAGCATAAGAGATGTTTTTGCCTCTAGGGTTGATGAGAGCCAAATTGCCCAAGCAGACTACGAAGTGTATAATCGCCGTCAGCGAGGGAGGTTTTTAGCATTAGGGTTTAGTTATGGTTTTGGTAAGGGAGAGGCCATGCAATACTCTGGACAGCGCAGGAGATAGGATTAGTTATTTTAGCCTTCAAAACATACTAAACACAAAACAGTATTTCCATGTATGCCCTGTAGTATGAAAACCGCTTTATGCTTAGACAAAAAAAACCATGGAGTTAAAGTATTAAATCGCCTCATTTCTACAACGTATAACCATTTCTAACCCACATTATCTTCTCCTCTTAAAGGGTTATATCGAATATTTACCGTAAAACTTTTTCCCTAATCTCCACCTATAAAAGAAGAGAAAACCTAGGTCCTTATAGGGAGGGTCGTTAAAAATTTCCAAATTATTTCATTGAAGTTAAGGCAAAGTCTATTAGGGTCAATCTTCCACCAACGGGTTTAGTATATTGAAATCATAATATGTCAACCGGTAGGCATATCGTATATAGTTACCGTTAAAATATAAATTATGAATAAGGATATTGAAAAAATAGAGGGCAAGATAAAGGATGTCATCACAAAAAATGAAGATGCCGTAAAAGGTTTTGAAAATGCGGCAGAAAATGCCAAGGAAGTAGGTATACAAAATTACTTTGAAAATAAAGCTACGGAAAGAAGGATGTTTATATCAACTTTAAAGAATTCCTCTCCCGAACTTAAATTGGGAGATAACGAGATTGATGGAAGTGCAGCAGGTACCGCACATCGTGCTTGGATGGATATTAAGGCATTTTTTTCTGGTGATAACGACGAGTCCATGTTGGAAGAGGCAGTGAGGGGAGACAAATCAGCTATTGAAGAATATAATGAGGTTTTGGCCGAGGTTCTAGTCCCACATAGGGTAAAAGAAATTCTACGGGAACAACGCGATGCCATTCAGAACGATTTGGAAACATCTAAAATCCTTGAAGATTTCAGGTAGTTATTCACTTTACTAAAAACAAAGAACCCTTATCTAAAAGGGTTTTTTTGTGCCGAGTTTAGTTTTAATTACCAACTATTCAAAACAGGTTTCTAAGCCCCGCTAACACCTTCAACGACAATAAGTTTAATAGTCCTGCTTCTTTTCTTTTCGCTTACGCAATTGTCGCTCTAGGTCGTTCACAGACTCCGCGATGGAACTTTCAAAATTATCATGACTCGCTTCGGCAAACAATCGTGGTCCCGGGAGACTCAATCTAATATTGCAGATTTTTCCAGTTTCATCAGAAGATGTATTTTCCTCCTTGAAGAAGACATCGGCTCGTATGACCATTGCATACTTTTCCCCTAATTTTTCAAGTTTCTCTTTTGCCAATTTCTCCAAACTGGCACTACCAGCCACATCGTGATATTCATATATAATGTCCATAATATTTATTTAGCTAATCAATTCTAGTTGGATTTTGCAATGCTCGTTTTATTTGTCAATAAGCATTAATCCCATTGGTTATTTATTATCCCGAAATGTACGGACCAATAATGGCATGGGGTGCTTTAATCGGTTATAGGATGACCCCAATGCATTTCAATGAGTCTGAAAACAAAATATTATATTTTATTGAGTACAGTTTTATAAGGGACCTGGACCTATCAGGAAATCATACTATAATTAGTGTGTAGCAGTCATAAATCTTTTTAATGCTGATAAATCCTGCTTCTTCTGCTAATCCTTAACAATGGCGAGCTTCGTAAATTTTATTCTATAACCTTATGATTGTTCTTTCTTAGTTAAAGACCATTCCATAATTTCCTTGCGTATCTCTTCTGGGCTACGTTGTCTTCTTTTTGCTATGCTATCGATTATCTTATTAAAACTTCCTTTTTCATATTCGGTATCTACTTCCTTTACAGCAGGGTAATGGGAAAGATATTCATCCCGCACTGCCAACCATTGCGCTTCCAAACGCGTATCAAGTTTCATATCTACCCCTCCATTATTAACGGGTTTTCCCAAATCCTCATCTGAATTTCCAATGGATTCTGTCTCATGGTAATCCTGACTTAGACCATGGTTTTGTGGAACATCGTTTTCCAAACCTTGGAAAGACTTTTCATTATCTTGATTCTTTCTTTCTGTAGTCATGCGAAAATATATTTGATTAATATTCCTTGAAAAGATAAAACTACAAAATGACCACTATTAAGCTTGCTCATATGGACTTATAACTAACCTCAAAACCGTATTACGGCATAATATCAAAGCGGCGCAGATATACAATATGCTTTAAATAAAAAAATCCAACCTATTTTCATAAGTTGAATTTTTTTGTTTGCCACCCTCTTGGGCTCGAACCAAGGACCCTCTGATTAACAGCCTCAAAAGTGGTGTTTTCATGTAATGTCATTTGCCTTCTTATAATCTGATTACCAATTGTTTATGAATATTTATTTTGTATTTAGCAATACAATTTTTACATTTAATAGCCCATTTGTTTGACCTATGTTTGACCTAATTCCAAGAAATAAGTTTCAGGTATCAAGCATGTTATGGATTATTAGTGCCAAAATGTTTGACCTAAAATACTAAATATGGCTAATTTAAAAATTGTTGTAAAGAAAAAAAAATCAGATGTGAATGGTCATCCTGTTTATTTACGTGTAACCAAAAATAGACAATGTAAATATTATAAGACTCCTTATACGGCAACAGCGGACGAATGGGTAGCTGTAAGTGAAAAATTTAATAAACGTAATTCCAATTATGTACAAAATAATCGACTGCTAATAAAATTTAAGGAAAGAGCATACAAAATAGTTACCGAATTGGAAATCGAAAATCCTGACTATACGCTACAGGATTTTGATAGACGATATAGAATTACTTTTAATCCTATAAGTAACGATATTTTTGCCTTTTTTGATGAGATTATAAAAGAAATGACCTTTGCCGGACGTATAGGAAACGCCAAATCCTATAAGGACACGAAAACTTCAATTCAAATATTTCATAAAATAAAGAAGCTTAAATTTAGGGATGTAAACCATACATTTTTAAGCAAGTATGATGCCTTCCTTAGATCTAGAGGTGGCACAGATGGTGGTGTTGGTGTAAAAATGCGCGCCATAAGGGCATTATTTAATAAGGCTATAGCGCGTGGTGTCATCAAGGAAAGCCTATATCCGTTTAAGACCTATAAAATATCGAGGTTAAGAGGCAAAGGATTTAAACGTGCGTTGGATTTTGTAGAGATAATGCGTATCATCAATTTAGATTTGTCTGACCACCCACATTTAGTCAATACCAGAAATTACTTTGTTTTTAGCTTCTATACCAGGGGTATGAACTTTGCGGATATGATGTGCTTAGAATGGAAAGATGTTGAAGCCAATGTCATCTATTACACCAGAGCGAAGACCAAAGGAAACTTCTCCATAGCCATTATGCCCCCTGTTCAGAAAATATTGGACTATTATAGAGAACATGGCTATGGCAACAAGTATGTATTCCCCTTATTGTTTCGCGAAGACTATACCCCAACCCAACTTGCCGATCGGAAACATAAAATGTTGGGTATATATAATATAGAGCTTAAAGAAGTGGCCAAACTATGCAATATCACCAAAAATGTAAGCAGTTATGTTGCCCGACATAGTTTTGCCAATTGCCTCAAACAAAAAGGAGTGGCCACCGATGTCATTAGCGAATCTTTGGGGCACCAGAATCTGGGCGTTACTCAAGCCTACCTTAAAGAGCTGGATACGGAGATTGTGGATAAAGCCCTAGAGGTGTTGCTATAACCATCAAGACAAATAATCAGAATAGTTTCCTAAAATAGGATCTTTATGTTCTATTAAAGGATCAACCCAATCAGCCTTTTTCTTTGCCCAGTAAACTAACTCTGATAAATGAACTTCCGTTCCAGAATCTTTATTTTGTTGCTCAATTACGGTGATATATTTTCGTAAATGCTGTGCTTTATCGTAACGCAAAGAGTCTTCATAAAAGGCATTAAATTTTTCTATTTCTGCGATTCTAATATTTTGCTGTCTCTCCTTTTCCAAGCGCTCTTGCTCTTGACGTTTCATATTCGCTTTATGGATAATTTTCAGTTGATTTCTCTCATGAGCCTTTTCCTCCAAATAGCCTATAATGTCTGGTATCTTTTGTATTAAGGTCTTATTTTTAGTGCTTACCCATTCTCGATAAGGATAGCCCTGTGTTTTAAAAATAAGGGTCCCTGTTGGTACCATCTTATAAGACTCATAAACCAAATCCGTCTCCTTTGTTCGTTTGCATTTTTCCTTTAATGAAACCTCAAACTTTATATTCCTTACTGTTATAATGGTACCATAATGCTTTTTATAGCCTATAGTATGGTTCCTTGCTTCCAAATATTTTATTAGGTTGTCCATGAAAACCAATGCCTTTTTAATGAGGTTTGGACTAACGGTAATATCTATTTGATTCCTACCCGTAGTTACCATTTGAGGAGAACTATACGAAAACCTTGGTTTGGACTGTTTTAATGCTTCCCTAGCTTCTTTAACCAATTGATGCGGCTTCGTTAAACTTAAAAACTCTGAATTAAATTTGGATTCTTTTATTACTATTTCCTCTAAAATTACTTCTCTTTCTAAATCCCCAATTAAATCCGGTTTGAATACAGGCTTGCCGTGCTTAATTTTAATCCAATACCCAGATTGAGGGGTTGGAATATCTTCCTCTGCACAAATTTTTTTCAGCTTATGTGATTTAACATTAATTAGTTGAGCTACCTTTCGTAGGCTCCTTTCCCAAATTAGATCGTAAAGTGCTTTTCTTGTAATAGCCTTTGTTTTCATATTCTGTATTCATTTTTAATTAATTAGGATTTTTATACACTAAAGTTTATTTAAGAACCGTTTAACTAAACCATAGTCTAACTAAATAGTTATTAGTCATAAGTTACTTTATAAGTATTTTATGAATAATGCTAAAAAATAATTATTTCAGAAAAATGAGTAAATTTTTAACTGGTAAAGATTTAGAAGAGGCCATTTACAATACGATTTGGGATACTGAAAGTCAATTACTTATTGTTTCACCTTTCATAAAGCTTGATGATTACTTCAAAAAGCTTTTTGACAAACACGAAAACAACCCAAAAATACATCTGATTTTAGTATTCGGAAAAAATGAAAAAGCTGTCCGGAAAAGCATGAGTAAAGCTGATTTTGATTACTTCAAAAAATTTCTAAATGTCAGCATTATTTATGTTCCAAATTTACACGCCAAATATTACGGAAATGAAAAGCAGGGGGTTATAACATCAATTAATCTTTATGATTATTCGTTTAAAAACAATATAGAATTTGGAGTCTTTTCTCAACAAAGTATCCTGGACAGATTCAAACAATCAGCCGATAATGAGGCATGGTATGAATGTATGGAGATAGCGGAAAACAGCGAAGTTGTTTTTATTAAAAGACCTGTTTACGAGATTAAAAAAATGATTATCAACTTAGGTAAAAACTATGCGAAATCGGATATTTTATTTGACTCCACGGACAAATTTTACGGATTAGCAAAGAATAAAAAATCTGAAGACAAACGACTAAATGACTTTCCGGATGAATTAGAGTTAGATACTGCACTGAACATTCGACCTGAAAGGGAAATTGAAGAAAAATTAGATTTTGGATTTTGCATAAGGTCTGGAAAAAAAGTAAAGTTCAATCCCAAACAACCAATGAGTAAAGAATCGTGGAAAATATGGAATGAATATGGAAACGAGGATTTTCCTGAAAAATATTGTCACAAAACTGGAAAAGCATCTAACGGAAAAACATCGATGCGGAATCCAATATTGTGAAAAACACGAAGGACAACAACATATTTATAACATAGCTAAAAAATTCTTTCCGAGAAGTTTGTGTTTATATACAAAGTCCACCAAATAGAATTTTACGCAAGCGCAAAAATGTTTCTTTTTGGCTTTTAAAAATAGAACAGTTAATATCAAAACACAAAGATTCCGCTCTGGGTTAATCCTAAAAATCATTGTCTTTTTACGAACTATTTATCATAGAATGCCGTTAAAAATAATTATGAAAATACATAATATCTTATATTTATTTATCATATTCCCTTTTTTAACTATTGGTCAAAATTATGAATCGATATACGCTCTGAATTCTGGCGCTACTACTAAACAAGTGGTTAAAGGTGAGAAAGTCGTTTTTAATCAACCTAAAACCTTCCCAAATTCATCGTACATAAAAATTAAACAAAAGTCTAAAGACTCATTTTATATTCAAACCATTATTAATGGGCAATTTGCTTATGGGCATTACTTTAAATATCAAAGCACAACTGAAGGAATTTTAAAGTACATAAGAACTGATGGAAGTGAAGTAGAATTTATAACTACTAATTATTCTCTTTCTCAATTAGCTTCATCAAATAAGTACGATGAAAAAGTAAGACTGGAATTGATTAATTACAAAACTTCATTTGCAATGCTCCTGAAATTTTAAAAATTTATTAATAAAATGAAATATCAACTTTATTTTTTCTTACTATTATTTCTTTCTTTAACCGCATGCATCGAGAGCGAAAAAAAAATATTGGACAATAGAACAGATAAGGAAATTGATTCTTTAATACAACATCATAAAAAAGATTTGATTTTTATGAGCTTTTGGTCTAACATGCCTGAATTAGATTTTAAAAGAGTAGTCAATATTGAAAACAAAAAAGGACTTCTTTCGGATGGTAAATTTAATTTTAAAATAAATAAAAATTTCTGTTCAATATCTGTATATAAAGATGAAGAGAATGTTTTGTTTGATATAAAGCAACATGGCAAATATATTAACCTAGCATATATTGATGAATATTGGGTTGAAAAACAATCCGAAAGATATCCTAAAAATGATGGGACTTTCAAGGCTAAATATTACAATTGTATAATAGAAAGTCTGATTGAGCATTTCGATTCCAAATATGAGCGTTTAGTGAATACTGACTCTAATTTGGTCAGAAAATATGACTTTTTTGGTAACCTATTAGGATTAGGAATTCCAACTTGGAAAAAAACGAATAAAAATGAGAATGATATTATAATTAGTTTGGGTCAAAATGTAACATATTTTGATAAAAAAAATATGTCTTGGCATCGTGAAACAAAGAAAAATAAAGAATTACTTGCAAAATGTGAAGTCAACATAACCTTTAAATCATATCAAACTTATCTAGATGAGAAGGAAGAAAAAAGGAATAAAGAGCTACTAGACAAAGAAATAATGGAATTTGAGAAAAAAAAATCAAAAGAAAAAAACGATTTACTTTAATAAATAGTTATTTGCAGTAATGGCCATTTTTATTATGGTTTTATACTAAAAAAGGGATGCTTATACTAAACAGCCTGACTTAATGAGCGGAAAAGTCTATGGCGTTTTCCACACCGAAAGCAATGACTGTACATTGGTACTAATTAAAAAATATAATATGAAACTTAAAGAAGTTATTAACAATGATTTATTCAAGATAGTCTTAACTTCTATTGTGACTGCCCTATTAACACTAACCTCATCGTACTTTCTAATGTTCAGTCAATTGGAAGAAGAGCAAAAGTATTGGAAGACCAGAACTAGAGTTGAGAGAATCCAAGAATTAATAGACAAACAAACTGAACTTTTTGAGAGTCTTAATTCAAAAATCCTTTTGAACGAGGCACTAGCTAAAGATTTCAAAGTATATAGTGCATCCTATATGACTAAACTTGCTTTTGCTAACAAATATGATAGTGAATTAGACAAAGAAATGACTCAACAATTGCATATTAAGGCACTAGAATATCATAAGGAGATTAATGAATTAGGGTCAAAGATTCAAATATGTGAACTATATTTTGGCTCCGAAGTTGATTCTTTACTAAATCCTTTGTCTATCGCCTTAATAGAAAATTATAATCGGAATTTAATATTAGGAGATTCAATTGAGCTAGAAAACCAACCAGGTGTGGCGTCATATTTTGAAAGTGATTTTGAAACTATTAAAGAATTAACAGACAATAGAATATCGATATTAAAGGCAATGAGAGCAGAAATTGACTCTAATAATAAAGTTCTATATTTTGACATTTTAGAACCTTATAATTAGACCTATGGCCAACAATGAACTTAGTTTCTATACCAATATGTTCAAGTTTAAAGGTACCAATGAAAAACATTAAACTAATAGAAAAAAAATGGCTTGCCAATTTTAAAAGCTCTGAATTTGTTAAAGATGGAGCTTTTAATTCTTCGTTTGCATCTGATTTTTTCAATGGTTTTGACGAAGAAAATGTACATTACAAAACATTTGGAAAAGGATTTCAGGAGTTTTATATTGATTTTGATTTTACTAATCAAGAAACCGAATTAAAGACACTTATAAAATTTCTAAACTTTATTGGTATTGATATTAGTTATAAGTCAATAAAAACTGCAATCGACACAGGACAAAGTGATTGCCATAAGATCGTAAACAAGTCGTTTTATCTACTAAAACAAATTTCCAGATACACTGAAAATTTAGATATAAACGACCCCTATTTTGATAACATGGGGGACTTATACTTTTTCTTAAGAATAGAACAGGGCGGAAATGATGAAGAAAAGCAACTTACAATGTTCGATGAAATCGAACTTCCGGAATTGTATAATAAATATATTGAGCTTCCAGAAGGCTATGAGAAAGACGAAACAGCAATGTCCTTGTTTAAAGAAATCGAAAAAACACATGATTCATATTTTCTAACTGGAAAGGCCGGTACAGGAAAATCAACATTCATACATTACTTTACGAAAAATTCACAAAAGGATGTTATTCTTCTGGCATTTACGGGAATTGCATCGATTAATATTAGCGGCCAAACCATTCATTCATTTTTTAGATTTCCGTTTAAACCGTTGCTTCCAAACGACGAAGAAATTCCAGTATTTAGAGACTTTTGGCAGGATTATAAAATTGTCCAAAAGGCAAAAACTATAATTATCGATGAAGTTTCTATGCTTCGAGCAGATATATTAGAGGGAATTGATTGTTCTTTGAGAAAAAATGGCGGAAACCCAAGTTTACCTTTTGGAGGCAAACAAATGATTTTTGTTGGAGACATTTTTCAATTACCGCCTATTTTTGACGCTAACAATCCTGTAGAAAAAGAGGTTTTTACAAGAATTTATAAAAGTGAATATTTCTTTGATTCACCTTCATATAAAAAATTACAACCAACCTTTTTTGAGTTCAGAAAAGTTCATAGGCAGAGTAACGCAAACTTCATCCGCTTATTGAATAAGGTAAGAGATTGTAGTATAAAAGGTGATGAACTTGCGATTTTGAACTCCAAATTCAATCCAAACTTTGCACCAGACATTAACGATTTTGTAATTATGTTAAGCTCAAATAACTCTATCGCAAAGGAAGAAAACCGTCAAAGAATAGCAAGCCTACCCTACACAAGTCATTATTTCAAAGCAAAAATTACTGGAGACTTTAAAGAAGATAAATACCCAACGCTTCCGATTCTCGAATTAAAGAAGAATTCGCAAGTAATGTTTATAAAAAATGACCCTATTGCTAGTGGAAGAAGATGGGTAAATGGCACAATTGGTAAAGTACAATTCATTGCCGATAATGAAATAGAAGTAAAGCTCATTAATGGTAAAATTTATAAAATTCAAAAAGATATTTGGGAAAACAGAAAATACCAATGGGACAAAAACAAAGGAAAGATTACGTCAAAAGTAGTTGGCCAATTTGAACAGTTTCCCCTAAAATTGGCTTGGGCGATAACAATTCATAAAAGTCAAGGATTAACATTTGACAAGATAAATTTACACACAGGCTCAGGTACATTTGTAAATGGTCAGCTATATACAGCACTAAGTAGATGTCGTTCACTTGAGGGAATAACTTTGCAAAGAAGATTAAAGCAATCGGATATTATTGAAGATAAACGTCTTTTGGAATTTTACCAATCATTAAATCAAGTAAAATCCGATGACAAAACGGAAATTTCAACAATGGGCAATTCTCAAAAATCCGATCAAAACGTGCGAGAAAAAACACCCACAAAATATCAGAAACTAAAAGGTGTCAAAATTGTTGGAGAAAAAATTGATTTAAGTAAATTCACAAAAAGGTGAAAGCAGAAAACCTGCCACAAAAAAGCGTTCTTTGAAAAGCATTAAGTCCATATTGGGATTTAATAGTTAAACATCTACAAAACTTTGGACTCGCTGAAGGAGTCTTTGTTAATCAAAAGTTTATCTTGGATAATAACTTAGAGGACGGACAGCCTTTAAAGGGAAAAGCTATTCTTTTATTCAATAAAAAGAAAAATGAATTGGGTTGGAAGGCAATTGGAATAGGATAGTACCCTACTCATGCCTTTGTTTAGAAATCTTGAATATACCATTTAATCAATACCTGTTCATCCACCAACTGTAAGTCTCTTGGGTCTGTATTCCCCCGGTTTGGAGCTCTTTCATGAATTGTGATAGTTGCTCTTGGTCTAACTTCCAGATCCAACTTTGAAGCTCCTTAGAAGTTCCTTTCCGGTTACAATGGATACATTTAAAGGTTTGCTTACTGGAGCTAAGGAATAGACGATGCTTTCCAGCCGAATTAGGGCAAATAGCCGTCCATTTGGTCCTGAAAAAATTTCGCTCTGGCATTAACCCCTTTTGTTTGGCAAATTCTACGATATCAATGTCTTCCATTATCTGATTGTCCGAATAGAGAATAATAACTTGGCACTATAATTACCCATTGATATTTTTTGCGCTTTTGCGTTGAAGTTCCAACTTCATTTCCGAAAGTTCGTAAGTGGATTGAGTATCTGAGTTGAGTTCAAAATCTACATTTAAGTGATCGAACAATTCATTTCCCATGGCTTGGTTCAAGGATAAAAATGGACCATAGTTTTCGTCAAAATCCGTTTGGATATAAAATTTGTTGTGATGCTCATAAATACTTATCGATCCGGCTGACCCTGGGCTGTCGCCTTCAAATAATTTTATCAATACTTCTTTACCTTGGGACACCACGTTTTCCTTGTTAAAATCATTCATATTAATTAGATTTATTAAATAGGTTCATTTAATCTTAGTTGGCTATAGCAGGTCTTCTAATTTATCTGCCTCCTGAGATGCTCCTAAACATCAATTTTCAAATTAGAGCCAGTGGCCATATTATGTTTTAATACCGTATCCCGTATTAAAATGCACTTGGCATAATCCTCCCTTTCCACATAAAACTTCAGTAGAAGGTTCATTGTATCAATATTGTAGGAATATAATATCTGCAAATATTTATCCCTACTTATAAGTAACAATATTCGGTCCACGATACTTATATCATAAGGCACCCTTTCACATAAATAGGCGAAAAGCGGTTCTTGATTCTTCCGTAACTTTAATTTTTCTTCCAAGTTTTTCATCTTGTAAAAATTTATAAAACCCTATTTAATTACTGTACTTGGATGCATTAAACACGCCTGTAATTTGGACCCTATTTTCCTTCTGTCTGGAGCAGATTATCTTTATCCAGGGAAATCAATAGGATGTGGGAGCATAAAGCTCCTTCAAAAGAAATTTATTTTCGGAATCTCAATGTTTTTGATAAGCAGTCATGGTACAGTGTTTTAGATCAACACTGTAAATATATAGCCGGTATGCGCACTCTACCTGCACATATTGTTTAAGCTAAATACTTGTGGTTTATGAGTCTAATATGTAATTATTTTAAATCCAAAATTCTTAAAGGATAATATTTTATAAAATATTATCTATAATCGAAACGTTAGACTTTGTAATTAGCTAGGATGGGTTTTTATAATAAAATAAATCAAGAAATGTTGATGACTTTACTGCATTTGGAGTCTGTGACCTGATATATAAGTCTTATTTATACAAAATTATTTTTGTTCCAAATTGAACTTCTTTAAGTAAAAAATTTCCATTATCCACCGGGAATCCTGGTCTCATTAAAGAGAGTCTAAAACCTGATGGTTCGGGAATCACTTCTTTAACGGCATTGAAACCAATTTTGCTGTTAAATATGATATTTCCAGATTTGAGTTCTGACGCAGGACGTATGAGTTTTTTTCGACCTTTGGCTTTATCTGCAAAAGTACTTAGCCATCCTAAGTAGATGGGGAAGAATTCATTTTTAAACAATTCTAAATACTCATTAAAGTGAGGTATTATATGATTAGATTTGAAAGGGAATTCGATTAATTTTTTTATAAAATCAGATGATATTTCTTTATTTAGTATCATTTCACCAACACTATAATAAAGGCAGTTTAACAGTAATACCTTCTTGTGTATTTCTTCCTTTTCACGCCAAGGTGTATTAAGTATAATAGATACACTTTTTATTAATAATTGGTTTTGACTATTGATGAGTTTTTGATTTATTATATCGTATTCATATGGTTTACTTCCTGCTCCTGAAAGCAATAAAAATTTCCCTAGTACATTCATTAAAAATCCTTTTACTGATTCTACTTCATCATCCAGTGCTCCTGAAATAATATAGTTTTCCTCTGTAATAATATTATTGCCATACCTGTCAATGTCATCAGTAATTACTTCGAATTTTTTACCATAATGGATTTGAATTATATGTAGCCCTATTAGAATTCCTGAAAGGGAGCGTATAGTAATTGGATTTTTGGGCGTCTCAGTCAAGGCTTTTGTTTCTAAAAAATCAGTGAGTCTTTTGGAGTAAACTGCATCTAATTTCTTGAAATATTTGCTTATAGCAGCTTTTTCTTTAACGCCATTTGTTCTTAGTGTTGATTTTCTATCAACTTCATCTCCAGATCCATCTCCAATATTTTCTTCGAGCAAACCTTGTTCTGGACTTTCATTATAATTATCATCATTTCCAAAAGCTCCTGTAGAAAATGAATTTAGAAACTCTGCAATTTTTACCGTTGAATTGGAAAGTTCTCCACTTTGTCTGAGAAGAGATTCTGCACTAAGTCTATTGAATTCAGAAGCATCGAGTACTTTATAGTTTTTTTCTTGTTCTTCTTCATTGGCCTTTCTCATCATTGGTGAAGATCTATCAAATACCTTTCGAGTTCCTGTTGATTCGTCATCTGCCCAATTATAATCTACAAATTCTAAAAGTTCCGTAATACCCTCCCCATCTGCAAAATCTTGTTCTAAACAAGCATTCAATTTTTCTTGCGTTGGATCGGGATTGCAGCGCAATAACGCTTCCAATCTATGTACAATAGAAAAATTACTAATGCGCTCTTGATTGTCATTTATAAGTGACACTTTAAAAACTCTATCTGGATCTATTATTTGAACTATAAGTACATTTTCGGTTGTATTTATAATTGTGTTTTCAAGAGGAAAATCATTTCTATCTAAAGCAATAAGCTTAGAATTATTTGTGAAGTTCTTATTTATGTAAAGGGTTATTTCCTTTCCTCTCAACTCTGAATAAAGAATTCTATATTGATAAATTGTTCTTTTAATGGAATTTGGTTCAATACCTTGATATGTTTGTTGTGATAATTCTAAAGGATTTTCAGGTATTTTTATTTTAAGTTCATCTATCCAATTTTTGGCCTTTAATGGTCGACTTAAAAGGACTCCTGCCTCTGCATTTGCTGCTTTATTGTTTGCAGTTCCCATTCCTGCAATAGTCATATTAGCACTTCCTAATAACAAGTATTCTTTCTCTTCGTTTTGAAAGTGTATAAGTTTTGCGTGAAGCCTATTATATGTTTCTTCGTAATCCTTTTTACATTCAGCCCAATTGTAAAAATCTATTCCTTCCTTTGAAGCTCCCATAGGTAATAGCCCCGATTTAGGGTCTACAATACAATTGAATTTATATGGCGCAAAATGATTCTTTAGTTGAATCAATTGGCGGCCTGAGCGATCGTAGTAAGGCGAAACAACGGTTATTTGTTCCATATTTTTATTTGGAACATTCTCTAACAACTGAATGTAGATTGATGCTTGATCTGTATTGGCTAAAAATTTCAGATCTATACCTAAGCTTTCTATATTTATCCAAGAGTTTGCTTTAGGAAGTTCATCTAACCAAGGCGAGTGTTTCCTTATCCATTGTATTTTTTGAGGCACAAAACCAAGAGATTGATTTAGGAATGGTTGTAAATATTTCCAGGCAGCACTAAACAATGGCGCATTTTCATTACCTATATTATCTAGGTGGAACGCCCCCCAAATTTCATCGTTTGTGCTTAAACCTGATGAAGTTATATTTCCTGAACCTATAATTAGTAGTCCGTGTTTTTCACCTGTTAACAGCATGATTTTAGGGTGAAATACTCCTGATTCATATATAGGTAAGAAATTATATGTTCTGTTGTGTTTAAATTCTTTTCCAGTTGTGGTTTCTTGAGCCATTTCCAAAAAATTACCATCTGCTAGTACATTTACATTTTTAATATCCGCCAAACGTAATGTGGGTAGCACTCTCTCTTCAAAAAAGGAGAAATCGAAAGAATAACAGGTTAAAATACAAGAATGATATTTACTTCTGTGTTTCCCAATTAACTCTAGTACGTTTCTTCTATCAATCATCCTTAGCTGTTGATTGGTTTAATACTTCTATTCCGTAATCTGTTAAGGTATTGTCTTGAGTAATAATGCCGAGGTCTTTTAAGAATGAAATTAGATTCCCAACTCTAGGACCTGTGTAACTTGCTTCAAAATTTCCCAGATACCTTATGTGATGGTCTTCTATAATAAATTTTTGGGTAGATAAGGAGCTTCCACGCATTTTCCTAAAGGCAACATATTGATGTCTGTAGATTATATTTTTGAATAAATATTCTTTAATGTAATGGACTATTGGTGTCTTCTTTTTGGTTTTAAAAGGTCCTAGTAAATAACTTAATCCCTCACCGTCTTTTGCAAGGTTGTTATTGTCACCATAGGTTTTTAGGAGTGCCAGTTCTTCGAGGTTGTTTAGATATTGAGAGAATATTATTAAAACCCCATAAAACAGTTTTTCTGCGCTTAAGCTATTGGAGACAGCTTCCATATATTGGTACTCATCGGCATTTAAATTGTTTAGTACCTCTTCAAGTGTAGTGTTATTATCAATAGCTAGTTTTTCTTCTATAAATAATTGTAAAACATTGTTGGCTACTTCCTCTATCAATTGATTTAATGGCACCCAATTTGGACCGTGTTTATCTTCTAAGTAATTTAATGTACCATTAAATAAAGATGTATTTGCGTAATGCCAGAACTCGTTAAATTGGTAGTAATACCACCCTAAGAGACTATCTTCTCTATTATCATCTACTTGCCCTTTATTATTATATGCTGTGTAAATAAATTGACGTTCATCAAATTTTTCAGGTTTAGTAGCAACAAAATGTAATAAGTGCTTAATTGAATCTTTTCTAAGTGCTACGGGCTCTTCTTCAATTCTTAAAGGGAAATCCTTTTGTAATAAAAGTCTTGTAAGCAGTTCTTGCTCTTTTGTGTTTTTAGGTACATTTGTAAGATTAAATTCAGGAAGTAACGTATTTAATTGTTCTTCGGAAATAATACCCTTGGTTAGACATTCTAGAAACAAATCTTTTTTCTCCTTAGGTATATTATTATCAAAGGCATTTGCAAGCATCTCACCACTAACAAAGTGTTCTTCTTGTGTATTGGTTCTTGTGTAAACCTCCCTGTCTTCTCGGGAAATTATTATTCCTATATCTCTGAGTGAGCCTATATAATACTGACCAAATGCCCCCCAACTGTAATTCCAATAAGTGTTGGCCGTTGTACCATCTGGTTTATAAATCCCTGCGTTTAAATCGTGGACTTTTATATCTTGGTTTTGTATCTCTGCTTTGGCGTAATTACTACCGGGAATACTTACATTTTCTCCATTGTAAAACTGTGAGGTTAGAGCTATAATATACTCTGCTGATCTGATGAATGTTTTTTGAATGGCAGGATCTGTACTCCCATTTATTTTACTGTATTTGTCTAAAAGCCAACAGTAAAAGCTATAGTAGCGAATTCTACCAGTTACGTTATTTAGACCAGGCATAAGCATGGTGTAAGCAGTATCTGATGTATTTTGAAGTCCAAGCGGATCTAGACCTCGAATAAAACTCATCCTTTCTCCAAAAAAGGGCGTGATGCTCTGATTGATTTTAATTACTTTATAGTTTACTGCCATATTTCTTATTAAAAATTATCCTTTTCTTCTTCACTAATAAGTTTTTGGAATAGATTGTCTACGATGTTTTCCTCAAAAAAAAATGAAGTATTAAGCTCATTTAAAAGAGTTTCAATTTCAACTTACCAATGTTTTTGATAAATAGATGAGTACATTTTTTTTAGATAAATACTTTAAAAATAGAACTAGTATATGCCCTATATAAGGATGTATTTTATATTGTTGAAAATGGACTATGCCTCCTGTTGTCGGTTGTTAAATTCTTCAACAATTTTAAATATGGCATCTGCTTGCTGTTCATTGAACACTCCGTCTATTCCCATATTATGGTAATTCTTAAAGGGAGAATCGTATAACTTGGTGGGATCAATCTTTCCATTTTTGGTCAGGAACAACTTTACGGTATCCAAAAACTGAATTTGGACCGCATTTAGTTTGTAATCATTAATAAACTTGGCAAAAGCCGCATCTACCTTTTCGGCACTTAAGCCCATTAAAGAGATAATGAATTGTACTAAATTGAATTGTATTCCCAATTCTTTCCCGATAGCCTCTTTGGTAACTTCCCCGTTGAAAAGGATACTTTCTAGAGCAGATAATTCCTCCTCGGTTATGGGTTCTCCTTTTCGTATTCTCGCTATGGTTATATGATTTTCATTTTCCCTTATTAGCTGCTCCAATCTATGTATATTATTTTGGAATGGGGATACATAGGCCTTGACCGGTTCGGTTACCATATCACGAACCACAACTTTATCTTCCAAAATTGCATCCTGAAAATCTGTGGTTACATAACGTTGGTCAATTGGGTCTATATATTTAACCAACTCTCGGACACCTTTGCGCAATTTTTCCAAATGGGCTATGCCTTCCTCTTTCCAGAACGATTCTTCCAACGGCATTTTTATCATTGCTTCTTTAGATTGCACAGCCGGAATAGTGGTTTTTTTTAGAAGTTTTTTGGATGTACTGGCCACCTTGGAAATAGGAATTACAAAGCTGCTTATAAAGGCTTCATTATTTGGGGTTTCCAGTCTTTTGGCAATTAGGGTGTATAGTAGTTTGTCGTAATATCTTGCCAGATCCGTATCTCCTTTTTGAGGTTTTACTAGGGGTGCCAATTCGTCCTCAATGCATTTACATTCCTTTTTTGACAAATGATTCCAAACTTCCCGATTTCTATTGCCAAATTCGTGTACAACCTCTAACTTCATTTTCACATCAAATCTATTGACATCCAATGATGAGATTTCACCGTATAATCCGTCCAACAAGTCTATGCGGAAGTTGTGCAAGCTTTGGTTATCCTTAAATTGATCGCTTTTTAGGTATTCTGCCAGTCTCAACCGTAAACTGAAAAGAACTTCCGTTAGACTTTTCTGCGAGGAGTTTTCTATGCCTTCCGGGTTTTCATCGAAAAATTCGAAATTCTGACATAGATCAAATATCAAGAAATGGGTTTTATCCTTTCCAATTCCAAATAGATCTGGACGTAGACGTGTTCCGCGTCCAATCATTTGCCAAAATTTGGTATAGGACTTTACCGGTTTGTAAAACACTAGATTTACACAACTGGGGGCATCTATCCCAGTATCCATCATGTCTATGGAAATAACAATCTGTGGTAAACGGTCTTTTTCTTCATCACAAAACCGATTAATGAATTCTTTGGCTTTAGGTTCACTATGCGAAATCACCTTAACATAGTCATTGCCAAATTGTTCTTTGTCCAGTTCTAGGAACATCTCCTTTAGGAAATGCGCATGCTTTTTGTTTTTGGCGAAAATAATAGTCTTCCCCAATTCGTCTCCGCCTCTTTTTCGAATGCCATATTCCAAAACGTACCGCAAGGTTTCAATAGCAGTAGGTTTATTGAACAACCAACTATTAAGTTCATTGGATGATATCCACTCATTACCGGTGGCTTCTTCGCCGTCCAATATCTCCTCCTCAAACTCTTCCTTTTCTTCCTCTGAAAGTTCACTGTACCTAATGCCCTCCCGTAAAAATTTGGTGGGTAATGCAATGGACCTATATGGAACCAAGTGTTCGTTTTCCACAGCTTCCTCATAGGTGTAGGCATCGGTAGGGGATTTGTCCGAAAGGCCAAAAATGTGATAGGTGTTCTTGTCTATATTATGTTTTGGTGTTGCGGTAAGTCCCAAGAATAGGGCATCAAAATATTGAAAGATGGCCTGGTACTTTTTATAGATAGATCGGTGCGCTTCGTCTACTATTACGAGATCAAAATGACCTACCCCGTAAAAGCGTCCTTCTTCCATACGGCTGCCATCTATTAAACCCATCATGGTTTTATAGGTAGAAAATGCAATTCTGGCGTCTGGGTTGTCCTTTTCCTCCAGTAGGTTAACGCTAGCGTGTTGGGGCAAAAACTTTACAAAGTTTCTCTTTGCCTGTTCCACTAGGCTAATCCTATCTGCCAAAAAAAGAATCCGCTTTGCCCAATTGCATTCCAACATCAATTTGGAGAAAGCTATGGAAGTTCTTGTCTTTCCTGTTCCTGTGGCCAAAACCAAAAGAGCACCTCTATTGGTTCCGATTAATTTCCCACTCCCCGTTTCATTTCCAGCATAGTGTTCCGCAATACTTTTTATAGATCGCATCTGATAAAACCTCCCGGATATGTTCGTATCAATAGGCTCTGTACGTATGTCTTTCCGATGGGTACGACGAAACATCAGGGTCTGTAGTTCTGCTTTGGTATAAAATCCGTGTACCGGTCTTGCCTGTTTATAAAATTGATCGTCCCACAAATAAATCTCATATCCATTGCTATAGTACATTACTGGCCGGCGTCCATGCATTTTTTCTAAAGCATCTGCATATAGCTGTGCCTGGTTTTCACCTTTTGTGGCGCTCTCAAGAGTCTTTTTTGCTTCTACCAAGGCCAGTGGTAGGCCATCATCATCCCAAAGCACATAATCTACATATCCCGTTTCGCTATTATTTGTAGACTTGGGCATATAGTTCACCTTGTACTCCTTACCGTTTACCCCAGCTAAATCCCAGCCGGCCTCACGTAGGGCAACGTCTATTAAATATTTTCGGGTCTCTGCTTCATTTCTAGGATGAAGAACTTCATCTTGGGTATTAGCCTCAATCTTATTGGCTTCTATTTGGGCCTGTAAGACTTCAATTTGTTTTCGATATAAGTCGTTTTTTTGAAGTAGATTGTCTTTTTCTTCTTCTGCTTTTACCAATTGCTGCTGAAAAGAGTTCAGCTCTTTATCCAGTTTGTTTTGGAGCTTTTTTAATTCTTTACGGGTCAAGGTGTCTTGGCCCTTTTTAGGAATCAATTCCCAATTAAAAACACCTAAATCTCCCGGATCTACTTCAGCATAAGACCTGGCAAACCATTTGGCAAAATAAAATAGAAATTCTATAATGGTATGCGAGTCTAGATCGGTAACAGGCCTATTGTGAATGGCCAGGTTGCCTGTTTTTTTTATGAGGTGCAACTCATTGTAAAGCTTATGATTTAACTGGGCCTTAAATTGTTGTTCCAGCATCAAACTATTTAAAGAAGTATCATAGGGCAATTGCAATTCCTCGTCATGAGTATACATCCAGTTTATAGCCAATTCCAATGCCATACGGGCATAGGCCAGCGAGGTACGCGGATCCGTAATTACTAATTGTTCTGCCTTTGCTGTCCTATCGTAAAAGGGGGGAAATTCTTCTTGTAAAAAATGAAAGTTTGATTTCATACTTGAAAAATAATAAAGTTTTACTTATTAATTATAGCAATAGCTTCCTCTAACTGCACATATTCATTATCACTGTCGTTATGATCTATCCAAGGATAAGGATAACGCCCACCTTGTTTATTCACTATATCTATAGCAGCATTCCAATAATTAGAGGTATTCACCCCCGATGGATCCAAGAAAAATAATTTATTCACATCTTCTTCTTTTTCATAGCCTACTGCTAATAACCAATGGGCAAAGTTTCCATTCTTAACTCCTACGATTACCGGATGATCGTTTTTAAGCTGTGATATAATAAATGGGATAAGTTTTTTGCCTGATTCTTCACTTGAGGAAGTTTTTAATATTTTGCCAAATGAATTGTCCATCAAGGTAGCTAACTCATTGATGGTAGTGCCATCCGAAAAAAGGGTATCGTGCTCCCGCATACCTTTGACTAATTTACCCAATCGTGTGCTAAGTTTAATATTCCACAATTCACTAACTTCATCTAAAGTAACAGACCCTGTAATAAGTAATGCCATCATCACACAATATGGACCACAGGCACCATCTATACTCCCTTGTTTTAGAAATATAGGATCGAAATTCTTTGACACAGTAGTTACTAATTGGCCCCTATCAATATCCAAACTCCCAATAATGTATATATTTTTCATTTTTAAAGAATTATGGATATTTCTACCCAGACGGTCATAATCTTTCCGCGAACTATGCCTAAATGGCATTAGTTAAAAGCATTAATTCAATGTATAAATCTCTATCCTTTTTCTTCGCTTTTTTAGAGAAAGACCTCCATTTTAAACCTTATGAATTTCTTTGATTCTTATTTATGATGGAATAATAAAAAATCTATATGAGCTCTAATCACATACCTTTTCAAGGAAGAATAAGTTTTAATTTTAATCTTTTGGTGATTAAATTGCATTTCCATCAATTCTTCCCTGGATAAATTCGAAAAACCAAACTCTTTATCCAAAATTCCGCTATAGTCTTTTAGGTAAAATTTATTATTTAAGTAATTATCTATCGTAAACTCTAAATTATTTCTAGAGGAGAAGTCTTTAAACAACTTAATGTTCTTAAAAAAAAGAACCTGTTTATCTTTATTTTCCATTGTTAATATTTGATTCTTAACTTCAGAAACTATAATACTTTTAGGTGTTAGTCCGAAAGCATCTATTGCCTCATTAAATTTTTCAAGTAAAAGTTTCCCTCGATTAATTTTCCTTAGCGTTGTTAGTTTTTTATTTAAATCGTTGCTAGCTCGCCCATTCTTCCAATCTTTTCCACCAATGAATTTTGTACTTTTGGATCCTCTTTTACTCATAGCTCTATTCTTTTATAAACTCTCCCTTAAATAGTTTTTGCCCTAGACAACTAAACAAATCATAACACTCCTGTCTTTCGCACTTAGCTATTTAGCTTTTCTCGGAGACTATTTACTTATAACTGAACTCTTACTAATTGTTTCACTAGGTTCGGAATCACAGTTTTAGATACTCCTTCAAGGCTTAATTCCCAGATGGACCAATCTGTCTTGTTGCTGCCATAAATTCGATGTATGAATGCTCCAATTTTAACTGTACCTAAAAGGGTACTTATAGCGTCAATTTTTTCTTGCTGTAAATTACCTAGTGGATATTTAAGACCTATATTTTCTTCTGATATAAAAAGTTCAAATGATATGGGCATATTTATTCCCGAATAAATATAAGTACCACTAGCAGCTACTGTATATCGCAGCTCTTTAGGTAACAAATCCACTAGCTCTTGCAAGCCTTTTTTACTACTCATATTAACTACAAATTATAGGCCTTTTTACAAGACAATTAAAAAAAATCTTGTTCCACGATAATCAGGTTACATACTCTTTTTTCTACCGTGATCACTTATTGTAAATAAAAAACTTCAGGGCCACTTCCATAACCATCACAAAAAAGACGGATTTTTGTTCCATTCCCAGTACTGAATCATCAAACATATTTCTATCCCTGGGATACATATAACATTTACCAGAAGAACCTGTCCATTGCAATTTAGCGTTCACTAATTTTTCAAAACTTTGTATTCCATTCTTTTGAAACTTTGGATATAATGATCTAAAGGATTCACTTAATTGGACATAAATTGCAGATGGGTGAAACTCAAAAGAAATACCCATATAAGGAGATTCCCTAAAGGCTATTTTGTTGTTATTAATGGCGGCATTAGGATACAAATGTTGCAATAGAGCCCACACATGAATTTTAAAATGGTCTTCATGTTTAAACTTTTTTATGCCCGTTAATTTTGTATTCCTTTCCATGCTATGTTATTCTTTTACCAACTCCCCCTTAAACGCCTTTTGCAAAAGGCAATTAAACAGATCCTCACTTTCCTTCAACTCTTGTTTTGCCAGCTCCTTTTGCTTATCTATTAAGGATATCTTTTCCGCGAATTGGTTTTGTAGGTCGATTGGAGGATATGGAAATTTTAAATTATTTAAAACACCTGTGTTCATATGTGTAAAAGCCCCTTCAGCTCCTGTTTTTAATCGGCCTACTCTTTCTTTAAAATAGTTCATCATTATTGAAAAAAACAGAGGGAGAAGCTTAGAACTGTCTAATCTTAACCTAATTAAATTAGTACTTATAATGGATTTATTGTAAGTAGAGCTAACTACGCACATTTTACCAACAGTGCCTGCCCTTGAAATTATAATATCATCATTTTTAACGTTATAGGGTTTAAGTTTTGAGAATTTCTCCTTAGTAATCCATAGTTTTATATCTGAATTTAATTCGCCATTCTTAGATATATTATCCATATTCCATACGGCAATGCCTTTATCTACATATTCTTCTTTTTTTAGAGCACCTCCAAAAGGACCACATTTGGTTCCTTCTTTTTTAGAAACATAAAACTCGTCGAGTTGTCGAATTTCAAAATCTTTAACATTGGTTCCAGGATCCCCAAACATCTCCAGGAAAATAGACTGTGCAAGAACATCGTATTCGGTGAGCAGTTGTGCGGTTTTATCCCGTAGGGCCGCAGCATCATCTAAAATTTGGGCAATCTTTTTTTGAGTGGTGAGAGGGGGGAGGTCAATGGGAAATTTTCTTACTGTACTTACATTAAGATTTTGAACTCCAATACCACTAGTACTGCTAATTGCTAATTTTTTAATTTTTGGACTATTTAAGTAATACATTAAAAACCTTGGAAAAACTAAATCTTTTTTAGGTTTCAAAAGGGTTAAGCTTACAAATATTGCAAAGTCAAAATTTAAATCAATAACTGCAGCTTCACCAAAAGATCCTACTCTAGTATATAGAACATCACCCTTTTCAGGCTTGTTATGTTTTGTTAATTGGAGAAAATCATCCTCTGAAACATAGTTGAAATGGTCCAAAATAAATCTATCCTCCTTAACGTTTTTAGACGATAAAAAAGGAATGCCTTCAGTCTTATATTCTGGTCTTTTAGCAACGCCACAAGTTATCACATCACATACTTCCTGTAGTTCCATAATTATAGAAGACTTCTTAATTTATTATTCAATTCTACACGTGCTTCATCAATTTGACTAATCCTTTTTAAAATCACCTCCGGCGCATCAAATTCTACTTCCTCGTACACTATTTCCTTATAGCGGTTAATGCTCAAGTCCCAGTCGTTCTCTTTAATTTCTTTAAAAGGTATGCTAAACGATTGTTCGGTTCGGCTTCGGTTACGTTCAGCCCCTGTATTACGGTTGGCATAGCGCTTTATAATGTCGGGCAGGTTAAAGTTGTCGTGTAATGCTTTCTGCTCCGCTTCAGTAAGTGCCTCGGCACCTTCCCCAAAACTAAAGGCCTCAAACAGCTCCTGGTCTACCAAGAGATTTCGTTTGTCGTCCAAACTCTTTCCATCGGCCAACATATCATAAAACCATACTTTATCCGTTCCGCCAGAGCCCGTTTTTGTAAAAATGATGATAGCAGTGCTTACCCCGGCATAGGGTTTAAAAACCCCGGAAGGCATAGAGATCACCGCTTCCAGTTTATTATTGGCCACTATCTCCTGACGTATGCTCTTATGGGCCTTGCCACTGCCAAACAGTACCCCGTCCGGAACAATTACGGCAGCTCGTCCACCCGTTTTTAATTGACGCAGCATTAGGGCCAAAAACAGTAATTCCGTTTTAGAGGTATCGGTAACATTCTTAAGTCCGGGCGCAATACTCTCCTTGTCTATAGTTCCTTTAAAAGGCGGATTGGCCAATACTAGGGTATAGGCATCAGAAACGGTATTATCCTTGCTTACAGCATCCACATCCACGATATTGGGCTCTTCTACCCCGTGCAAATAAAGGTTCATAGAAGCAATACGCAACATGGTGGCATCAAACTCGGTACCGTTGAACATGGTTTTGTTGATATGGTCTCTATGTTTGTCCAACTCCGTAACCCCATTGTGCTTATCTATATACTCTTTGGCCGCTACCAGGAAACCGGCCGTACCTGCGGATGGGTCGCAAATAGTATCTTCCAAGGTAGGTTTCATCAGCTCTACCATGAGCTTAATAATATGTCGCGGCGTTCTAAACTGTCCTGAAGTTCCTCCGCCTTCCAGTTTGGAAAGCAGATACTCATAGATATCACCCTTGGTATCCTGGTTGCTCATGTCTATACGCTCCAATTTCTCCATTACCTGGTCCAAGACCGCAGGTTTGGAAATACCAAAGGTTGCCCCTTGCATATAGGTACTGAACAAACTTTTTTCCTTTCCCAAGGAACGGATAAAGGGAAAAATACCGTCTACCGTATTGCTAAAGATATTGTGACGGGCATTTACGTCCATCTCCTTTAGGTTTTTCCAACGAAAATTTTTCTGGTCTTCACTAAAGATGGGGGTATAGGTAAAGCCGCGCTTGGCCTTAAGTTCATTACGCGTTTCGGTCTCGTCCAGATCCTTAATAAAAATAAGGTATGTGAGCTGTTCTACTATGGTGATAGTGTTAGAGATACCTCCAGTCCAGAAGGTATTCCAGATTTGGTCTATTTGCGATTTTAATTCTCCTGTGATCATATTTTGTTTTTAATCTGTATTTGGCAATGTTACTTTAAAAGGTTGTTTTTAGCAATTTTTAGTCGGTTCACTTCATCATTAATTTTGGCAGTTTGTCTTTTTGTATCTTCCAAGGCGTACATCATGGATTGAGTTATGTCTTGTAGCTTATTCCGCTCTATTTGCACTTCTTCAAATTGACGCTGTAGTACTCTAATTTCGCGTTCTATACGATTTACCTTCTCTTTCTCCAAATCTAGAAGACGCTGTTTCTCTTCCATAATTTGGTTATTGTTTTTAATCTTCTCTAATGCTTTTAATATTTGCTGTTCATAATCTTCCGTTTTTAGTATTCTCATACCTGCAAAATAAGTAAAGACCATCTCGGAAAGCTCAGCATTACCGGTCGCCAATATTTTAAAACCTTTATACATCTCCAATCCTTTTTCTTTAAAATCTGCAACACTGCGGACATCTTTAAAAGTTTTGTATAAAGGAATTGCGGCCAGTAATAAACCTATGGGGCCAATGGCTATACCAATTGCTGAGGACATACCGGTATAAAATGCGAACGGCAATGTAACTCCCACCAAGGAAGAAATGGCACTCACAGTACTAGTGGCCAATACGTAAACTCCAAAACCTGATAATTGGGCAGCACCAATTCCAGCCAAGGAACCAATGGAAGCGATTTCTGAATTGCTCAGCCCTTTTTTATCGGCCTCTACTAGCAATTTATGTTGAAGCTCTTCTCGCTGTGAAGCGGTCATATTTTCTAGGTTCTGTTTGGAAATCTCTTGAAACAAAAAATTTTCCTTTTCATGTAGGGATCCGGTAACCGGCAAACTTATATTACGTTTTTCTGCGATTTTGAACATAAAACTTGGGTAATCCAAGCCAGCTCTTAGTATGCCGCCCACCGGAAGTAAAAGTTTGGAAATCTTGTTTTCCAACAAGTCCAATTTCGCCTCCTTCATTTGAAATATTTTATACAGTACTTCTTTTTCTTCTTTGTCATCCAATATGTGGAAAGGGTACTGCTTTAAAAGAATGGATTTGTTCATGGCGGTGGTTATTTATGATAAACATTAAAGGGTTTCAACTGTGTTGATGCATCCCAATAGATTTGCTTAGTATGTTTTTGTAATTATGCTTTCAAAGTTTCCTTGATCATAGTAAATTATATATAGTTTTTATAGTTGACCTCCACAAACTTAGGCAACCACTCCAAAAGTTCTAGAATTAGAAAAGTATTCGCTAAAAAAGGATATTTGGCCATATCGTTTTCATGAAGATGTGAATATCCGTTGGTTGATTCTTTTAATTTTCTGATTGCAGATTTAATGTCTTGTGGCAGTTGTACCGTTAAGGTTGATTCAAAGAAATCTGAATCTGTTCTACGTTTGTTATTGTTAGTAGGTCTATTTTCCAAAAAACGAACACAACATTCTTGAATGGGAGCATTATTATTGAAGAATTCATTGGGTATACACGGTATTGGTTTATTTAATCCTATAAAAATAGCCTCCAACATATCTCTTTGAACGTTTATGTTTTTTTTTCTAAAATCCTCTTTCTCGAGATTTTCTAAATTTGCAATTAATAACCTTTTTGCATTCTGATTTAATATTCCTAAATCAAAACAGTGAAAGGCCTCACTAAACTTCAACCGAAATTGGCGCTCAGGCTTTAGTGCTACATTTATTCTAATGTCTTCTAACAACTTGTTGTTATCCTGTCCTTTTAAATAATACTTGCCAAAGGATTGTTCAAAAATATCATTGTTTGCATAATCAGGTTGCCCAGTAAAAATGAAAAATGGTAAATAAATTTCTTTATTCAATTCGATCAATTTATCCCTAGAGTTCTTTAACCCAATTAAATTTGTAACCGTGGAATCTTTGGCGTCTTTTACCTTGGCATCAAGAATTACTGCATCAAAAAAGTCCTCTTTACCATTTAATTCATTCATGCCTTCTTCATGTGACTCCGCCGGGGTCACATCTATATTTTCAAATTCAGCATCAGCAATGAAGTCTGGCTGATCTTTCCACTGGTCATCAATCCATAATACTTGTATGTTCATATTTGCTCTGAATTTTTATAGGTTTTAGCCTGTTTTTGCAATTCTTCTATACCGCCCCAGTGATAAGGAAATTTTAGAATAAACTTTACAGGGAATGCATCATCGGCATTATTGATTAATTCCAAAGTACCATTATACTTGTTTATCAATTTATATATGTCTGCACCTCCTATTCCTTCCCCATTACTATCCGTTGTCTTTTCTCCACGTATTTTAAAACGTTCTAGATCAAAACCCTGGGGAAATGGATTGCCATTGTTAGAAATTTCAAGTACACATAATTTTGTCTCCCACTCATAAGTGATAAATGTTCGAACAATATTATTTGACGTCCTATTTTTAAAGCCATGTTTAATAGCATTCTCAATAATATTTGAAAATATTACATAAAAATCTTCTTCAATTATTTGAAACATTGGGCTAAAAAACCCATGATCATTAACTAAAACTTCTTGATCGAAATCATCCTGGAACTTAAATATATCAGGGTTTTTAAAGCGGTTTAACGCCTCACCTACCAAAATCATTAAAGAATAATCTTTCCATTCACTTTGAATTGATTCATGTTTTGGTTTTAAGAGTTTAGACATAGAATCAACTAGTCCTTCGGCAGCATTCAAATGGTCTCCTAAAGTTCTATTTAAGTTTTTACTATAAATGGTGTTTAAATTAATATTATCACCTTCATTTTTTTCTATGAACTTCCTTGTACCAGATGTATTTGATTTTAATGCATTTAGGTATTGTCGTAACGTATGCTGTAATGCCTGCATTTCCTTATCTCTTTGGCTTTCGAATCCAATAAGCTTTTTTTGATACTGAAATACTGTTTCATTAATTTCTATATGAATACGTTTTGCCTCATGTACAATTAACTTTTGTTCTTGTAATGAAGGAATTTCAATCTTTATTTTTAGAAAGTCTTTTTTACTTAAATAGGGTATCCCAGTTCCCCTTCTAAGACTATTCATTTGATCTTTAACTCTTTTGGAATGGAGTTCATAAATGAACCACTCTATATTTATGTCCTTTTTCAGTTTAAAGGCAAAAATCGAAGAACTTATATAAAAGGTACTTTGATTATTTTCAGATAAAACGGTAGGTTTTAATTCATTCCCATTTAACGCAACCATTATGCAGTGCTCACCCACAAGTCTTAGGTTAGTCAATTTATCTTTTGATGGAAGGTCGTCGACTTCAATTGTAAAATCAAAAGGGTCATTTTTTAAATTACCTATCAAAACGACTGGCTTTGACGATAGTTCACTTTTTTTTAGTCGTCCCACCGCAAACCCTAAAAGAGCAATTGGAAGTGGAGAATTTTTGAGGATTTTTCTTTGAAGTTGACCTTGTGAATACGTAAGAGCCTCATCAACCACATCATTTAATATAGTTCCTTCCAATTCATCAATATCAAAATGAGCTCCGGATAAGGACCAGTCTGCATTTTTTATCATTGAAGTTGTCAATTTTTTTACCGAGTTTTCACCATAAGCGGGCGATTGTTCCATACCAAATCCATGACTTTCAGAACTATACCCTATTTTCAAATCATTAATCAAACGATTCGAATCGATTTTAAAATTGTATTTTCCAACTTTCTGGATATAACCCATAGCTTCAATAAAATTGATTTGATCATCATTAGATTTATTTTTATTAATCACAAGAATTGAGAAAGCTATATTGGTATGGACAAGTAAACCTGGTGGAAATGAAATAACTGTTTCCAATAAATTTTGCTCCACTATTTTTTTTCTGATTTTCAAGTCAAGTTTAGCTGAGCTGACCAAAAATCCATTGGGAACAATACAAAGAAGTTTTCCATTTGGGTTTAATAATTCCGGCCCTTCATTTAATAGAAACTGTTCAACTTCCCTATAAGGTGAGTTGCTAACACCATTGTGTTCACCGATTCTCATTCTGAAAGGAGGGCTAGTTATTACCGCATCAAACTTTTGATTTTTTGGCCAATTTAAAAGTGAGTTAACCAGCTCAAAATTGAAATCTATTGTGCTAAAAGCATTTAACCTTAATTGTGCCAAGGCCCAAGTCATTTTATCAAGTTCTTGCCCAATATAGAATTGGTTTTCTGTCAAACCAATTCCAAATGAGGCAAAACCGGCGAATGGATTGAAAACCGAAGCATTTTCACTTAAATTGGCAAGGCTCATTACTAACTTGGATATTTCAGTTGGAAGTATAAATTGCCCTTTTTCCCTGCCAGTAGAATTTGTTAGAGATTGAAATGTTTGTTCGAATATTTGATTGAAGTTACCTTCAAATTCAAAATTCTTATCCTTAAATGTTTGGTCTAATAGATTTGCGACCATTGCAAAAGGATAATACTCAATACATCTATTGAAGATATCTGCCAAGCCAAAAAAACGTGACTTATTTAAAGGAACTTTATTTAAAACCACTCTTGGCTTTTCAAAAGGTAATTCAACATCATCTTGATGTTTTGAATCAACATGACCAATGTAACCCATGTTAGAACTTACTTCTTTATTTAAAGTAACTTGTATTTTCTCATGTAAACAGCTTATGAGAAAAAGAATCACAAAATTCCCATTGTTTGAAATGTCAACAAGATGAACCGCTGATGTAAGGTTCTCTATTATGGCGCTATTTGAATTGGGTTTTGTCATTTTAATTTTCTTTTAAATAATCATTCTCTTCCATTTTCTTTAAAATAAGATTATTAGTTCTTTTTGACGTAAGTTTTGTTTCCGTTAGAATTGATATAATAGGTGCCCCCACGAGAGCCTGTTTGCAAGGTACGATTGCTACCGGATTTATACGATGGAGCATTGTAATAAGAATTTGACTTATAAGTAGGTACGCTATAGGTTGTTGTTTTACTTTTTTTTACATAGGTCTTATTGCCTTTTGAATTGTAATAATAACTACCGCCATTAGGGCCGGTATAAGTAATTCTTGCCTTGGTACTGCTAGATGTGCTATAATAGCTGGGCGCCTTTGTGGTGTTGGAGTAGTTGGAATAGCGTGGTGTAATGTTGCCATAGGTAGTTGTTGTTGAACGCTCCCGAGCCGTTTTTGCCTTGTGTTGACGAGTTGTTAGTAATTGCATATTACTAGGATCATCGCTACCCCCTTGGGACAAGGGAATTATATGGTCTATTTCATATCCATAAGGTGTTTTATCATAGCCCCTTGAACGTAAAAATTCTTTTTTATTCCCTTCACTACGTTTTACCTTCTGCTTTCCGGTAGTACTATAGGTTTGGTTATAGTAGTACTCTGTATTGCCCACCGTATAGGTTTCTTGTGAGTAAACCAGTGATGTAAATACCAGCGTAAGCGAAAGAAGGAAATTAACAAGTTTCATAGAAGACAGACTTTAAGATTAAACGTGCTACAAACATATTAATGATTTATGCAGTGTATCTGCATAGATACTTTAGTCTTCAATATTAATGTTATAAATAATATCATAGCTAACATCCTTCCGTAGGTCAAATACCTCATTTTCATAACTCATATCCTGTGATGTTAACCGATCTACCGGTTTTAAACCATGGGCTATACCCCCGTCTATACGAATGCTAAAGGAGGTGTTTTCTCCAGTAAACCGAAAGTATCGATAATGGGGCAACCTATATTCTTCCTTAATGTCAACCTCGAAACTCAAATGTTTGGACAATTCTTTTAAGTCATATACATAATCGTCCATTTCTTTATAATTGTGAATTATGAACTCTGGATAATTATAGCTTTTAAAATCAGTTTTGGCCAGGTGGACCTTTAAACTGGAAATGTCTATCGGCCATAATGTTTGTAATTGATTAAGGAATTGCAACATTATTCGCATTGAGAATTCGGACTGATTGTACTTGTCAAAATAAGCCACCTCAAAGGTCTTTCCTTTAATTTTTGATAATAAATCCTTAAGGTTATTTAGTTGGGAAGACATAATTTGAGCTAAGTCGGTACTTTTACTTTTGGGTGGAATAGTACTTATTCGGGACTCGTACAAATTACTTGACGCTAATTCTGGCAACGTAAAAGATTGATGCTGAGGAATTACTTCGTTTTCTATTTTATAAAATTTTTCGTCCGCTCTTTTGGTCCATTGGGAATCTAAATTGGCATAATTTGCCTTGGATATATAAACTATCGGTGTATCATTTTCTAAAATTAAGGATAGTTGAATGCTATAATTTAAAATCTGGCTGTCTTTGCCTTGTTTCAAGGTGTAGTTATGTGACAATAAATGTACCGATAATCTCTCCTGATTATTGGCATATTCAATTTCACCTTCTATAATTAGATTAATATTTATCCTATCCCTTTTTAAATTTTGCAGCCAATCTAATTGTTCAATATCCCAAAATGAAATAGTGTTATTGAGATGGATATTAATGTCTTTTATCCCAAAATGATAATTTAAGCGTTTAATTTCGTCATGAAGGGATCCGAAAATTGAACTTACTTGAAGAGTTTGAACAATTAAATCCTTAGGCAACTGATTATCAATACCCATTCTTAACCAAGCAATTGCTATATGTCTGTCTAAATCCTCAATATGCCATTGGGTGTGTCTATCTATCAGACACTTAGTACATGCCTTTTGACAGTTACAATTTTCTAAGATGGATAAAGCTTGTTGCAATATTTCTTTGATGTGAATAGTAAATTGGGAGGCGTAACCAGCTCCGCCTTTGGCAGTATCATAAATGAAAATGGTATGGTAGCCCTTGTATTTTTTTATACCGAATCCCAGTTCAGACTCCTCAATGGCTAAATATTCTGCTAAAGTTTTGCAAAAAATGACGCCTAAGGAATAGGCTAGATTTCTATCATTAACAAATGAACCATCTCCATTTTTAAGACGTATTTCAGTAAAATCAGTTTTAAATTTACCACCAAGAATAACATGGTCACGGACATTTTTTGCAGAACATAAATTTTCCCCATCCATATTTTTTCCTCCTCTTAGCCTATAATGACCTTCCAAATTCTCGTGGGAAGTTTCTACTCGCCCACAGTCTAAACAAAGACTATAGCCTTGGCCATCCCCAGTATTATAAAATAGGATTTGGGCATTATCTTCCTGTTCACTGGTGCGAAAGTCCAAATAATTGGCTTGATTAGGTTCCCAAGGAGCTATATTCAGTAACAATGGTTCCAAATAATGGGGTTTGCTCTTCTCAGAGACGACCCTGGTAGGCTCTTGGTAAAGATCTATAGCAAAACCTACCGGTTCCACCAGTTCGGTATGCGTTCCCTTGTGCTCGCCTAAATCTATCCCCACAAAGGAATTGGATCTTTCACATTTTGGGCATTTGTCGTTGATGTTTTCTACAATGTCCAAAATTCTTTGATATCCACAATTTTTACAAGCCTGAATGGCGATGCGTTCTCCTTCATTGCCCCAGGTGTTTTTCATTATTATGCCCGAAGATTTATAATTTAACCCATCTATTAAAATTTGATTTCCTGGTGCAAATTCGGTCAAAGCTCTAGCGATGGGATAGCTTGGATTTTCCTTGAATTTTGTCTGGTTTTTTTTCTGTAAATCTGATAATGTTATTTTTTCAAAATCCACAATACCCGTTGGCAGCCCGGCATTCGGTAAAAAACCAACCTCAGCCAAATAGCCCAACACAAATTTCTGCAGGAATTGACCCTTTCTGTAGTTGACGGCTTTGTAGGCAGCACTATTATCTCCAAATTCCTTAGTTAGTTCTTCTAATTTCTTATCAAAACTTATTTTTTGTTGCCTTACCTTATTAATGATGTTCTTAAAATTATAGGCGACAAGGTCAACAAGGCGTGTGGGATTTATACCTTGTAATGGGGTGTCTTTTACAAGAAATTTTAAAGCTTCTTCATCAGTTCTACTATCAGAGCTCTCTAACCAGTTTAAAAAGCTTTCGGCTATGGTTGGTGCTCCTTCAAAAAAGAATTTCTCTATATTTTCTTTTACGTTGAGACCCTTATTGGCATTGGTATTTTGCCTAATAAATATTCCAAACAAGAGTGAATTAACGTGTCTTTCAACAATGTTTTTACTATCAAACTTTAATTTTGGCGGGGCAATGGGGTGTTCCAATGCCCATTTAGGGTTGTTCATGGTCCTTAACCCTATAGGATTGGGGGCGCAGAATGTCAATGCAAGAGATTTGTTTTCAGAACGTCTTCCGGCCCTACCAGTTCTTTGAAGGTAGTTGGCGGGCATTGGTGGCACATTGCTCATGACAACAGCAGATATACCTCCAATATCCACGCCCATCTCCATGGTTGTGGAACAGCTTAGTATGTTTATTTCGCCATTTTCAAACTGATCTTCTAATTCCTTAAGTCTTTTTTTGCTTTGTTGTGCCGAATGTTCGCCTGCCAAATACAATTTTTCAAAATCAAATATGCGTTCATGAAGGTCGTTCCAAAGGCCTCTGTCTCGAGCCTCCTTACTATTATATTTTAACCAATTGTCTACTTCATCATTGGTTATTGGTTCATTGTCGTCATTTAAATGATATGGATTGGAATAGGTTGGGAATTGATGGTTTTTTTTATCATCTATATAATAGTTACTAATATTATTTTCAATTAGGTTGCCTTTAATCCAAGGGGAATATCCCCTAAAAACCTTGTCAATTAAGCGTTTGGTCGCAGGACATAAATATTCTGCTCCAGCCAGTTCAAATTGTGTTTTTTCAAAGAAGTCCAATTTGTAACCATCACCGTCCATTGTAAGTACCTTAGACTGTAGGGTACGCCATATTTTTTCCAAAAGATCATCGAGTAAATCTGCTCTCTCTTTCGAGATTTCTTCCTTGTCATGCCATCCCAAACCAGCACAAATCAACAAAACCAAACGGGGTTGTCTAATGGAATTGGAATTATAGGTAGGCCATTTTTTTACATTAGAGGTTTCTGAGGTAGATGGAAATATGAGATAACTAGTATGGTATCTGGTTGAAAAATTCTTAATAGTTTGATCTAGTTGAAAATGAAACCCAGAACGAATAATATAATCTAATGATATTTTTAACAAGTCTCTCCATTCTTCTGTGGAGATATCTAGAGTTTCTGCTATTGCGGGTAAAGTTTCATTGTCAAGAGCCGGATATATTAAATTGACCAGGCCAAGGTTCTCAAGGGACCTTTGTCTTGGTAGTCTACGGGCAAATTGATCGAACAATAATGCCTTGGCATATGCCTCATTTTCAATTCCAAAATTATTTCCCCGTGCAGCTTTCTTATAGAGTGTTTTAAATCCTTCCTTAGTTTTTATTTTCTCAATTATATCCTTCCATGATGTCCTACTGTTTTTTAATGATCCGTTTCCTCCAGATTCCAGGGCAAGGTTTATTTGGGCAATTTGCTCTTCAATGTTCTTTTTCATGAAAGGCAATGCTTCATCCAATTGTTTTACATATTGTGCTCTGGCTTGAAGTAGTTCTTCATGATTGGCATCCAATTGATTTTCTTTTAGATTCTTTAGCAAGTAATGATAGACCTGATACCTTACCCAATCGCTTTCACTGTCAATGTTGATGAAAGCCGCTATTTTAGCCGTTCCTTGTCTACTATCCGTAAACGAGATGTATTTTTTTCCGTTATACAAGGTTCTATTGGTAATACTTTTGCCGTTTTGTGTTTGATCTAAAACAATATCCGACAAAATTCTATTGGTAAAAGCAGAGGAAATCCGGAAATGTATCTGGGTTTCATGCGGAGTACTACAATAAGGGCAATTACTATCAGTCGCCATTAATAAATCTTCGCCTGTTGAAATAAGATTATCTGGTGAAATTGAGCACGCGACAAGTTCTTGATTTCTTAGGTTCTGATCCTCACGGTTTTTAATAAAGCGCGCTAGATTTGTATTATTAGAAGCATCTTCGCTTTCATCATTCTCATCATTTTCAACATGAAAAGCTTCATAACCAACACTGGACATCTGCGTGACCAAACTACCGTTCCTTTCACCCTCCATCATCAAATTGCCACAAGTTCTACAAGCCACAAGTTCTAACAAAGGGTAGCCACACTTACATTTTGTGTCTGCAATGGTATACATTGTTCCAAGGGCGTCATTAGGTTTATGTCCCTCATGTTCATCGCATTTGGTATTGGTACACACATAAACTCCTCCTATTCCTCTGGTAAAAAAATGACCTCTTATGGGCAATAAATTTTCACCATTTACTTTTTGTTCAGAAAGGGTGTCCATTACTTTAAGTTGTTCAGAGGTATCACTAATCTTTAATTTTTTACCAATTTCACCCTGACTTAGTCCTGCTGAATTCAACAACTCGTTTCTTAAAGCCTTAATGTTGTTTTGAGTTAATGTCTGTGATAAATGGGGAATATCCTTATCCGCTATTTGGGTATTAACCCTCCTTCCCTGAATTACTTCAATTTGATCGGTTGCAATACCACATAAGTCCGCCATGAATCTTTTGAGTGTATCTGTATTCCCATTTCCCACAGTTGCAGAAGTAATCGCAAATCTTATTTGGGTAATATCAACTCCGAATGCAGAAATTACCCTGCGAATCAACAAGGCTATTTCTGCTGCATTGGATCCTGTAAGTGTATGGGCTTCATCCAATAAAATCCATCTCAGGGATCCTTGGGATTTTTCCAGAATTGGTACATCGGCATTTCTTACCAACATATATTCCAACATTGTAGGGTTGGTAAACAAAATCTGTGGAGGGGTGTCCCTAATTTGTTCCCTGGATATGTATTGCGGAAGGGCCTGAATTTTATCTTTTTGATTGGATTTGTTATCTGTATCTCCCGTTAAAAGTGCATAATTTATTCCACCTAAAGCAGAACACCAGGCGTGCATTCTTTTTCTTTGACTGGCAATTAGGGCATTTAAAGGGTATAAAAAGATGGCGTTGACACCTTGCTGTCCTTTACAGTTCTCATAGATATCATGCAGTACTGGCAGCATAAAACATTCTGTTTTACCTGATCCTGTTCCCGTTGTAACTGCAATTGACTTCTTATTGTTCAAAAGCATATTCCAGCTTGCAATTTGGTGCTTATAAGGATAACGAGATTTAGGAAATTGAAAATCTGGATCCTTAATATTGTCTAGAGCATTAATGAAATCTTGTTGAAACACGCCAGTTGTTTCCCCAAACTTTAGCTTGCCCTGTTCCCAAGGAAATGTATTTTGAAAAACCGCCTCCGCCATAATAGGTTCTTGCGTAAGTAGATACTTAAAGTAATCTTGCATTTCTTTGTCTCCGGTGGCCCAAAGAGACAGAATGGCATCAGTTAATCTATTCTCAGTCTTTTGATAAAATTCTTGAAAGTTCATGGCGTTAATTATTTTTTAAGGCGTGTAATATTGTTTTATTGTAGAATTCAGGTTTTAAATATTGGCTGTATTGTATGTTTCTTCTAATAGAATCTCGTATTTCATCTCCAGCCCAAATAGGATATTCTTGTTGAATATCAGCTATAGATTCTGCAACAGCAATTGGAGACTGGATTAATAAACGGACCTGTTTATGTTGTTGAATTGGAATATTATAGTCTTTTGTAATTTTTGGGATTCTATAAGGGAGTTCGCTAAGTACGCGTTCTCCTAATTGCCCTCTTAGATCGGAAATGTCGGTATTGTATATTTTCTTTACCTCTTTTAATGAGCCATTCATAAATTGAAATAATTCCGATAGATCATTTTCTCGCAAATAATCACAAATCATGCGCACTATTTCTTGGAAATAATTTGGATTGAGTTCATTAACTTCTTCCAAGGCATTTTCCCAATCCTTCCTTTTTATCCAATGAAAACAAAAACCTAAATCTTTCTCCATTTCTGGGATGGACCTTTGAATAAAGATTTCGGGTTCTAATTGATGTACTCCCAAATAGAAAAATGCCCTGCTGGCTACTTGAGAACTTCTTGAAATGGCTCTTAATTGGTCAAATGTGGAAAAAGGGATATCTTCTTTGACGCATATATTGAAATAGGAAAGCAATTGTTTCCATATGCGACTTTCGAAGTTGTTTTCCTGCAGTTCTTGGTGATATGAGTTTATACGTTCATCTTTTTCCAAACCTATATGATGTTCATCAGTGTTAACATACCGCGGCATTAATTGTTTTCCACTTTCCTTAGAGGAAATAATAATAAATTGGTTTGTTACTTCGGTATTGGGGATGATATATATGGAACCTTCTTTAGCTAGTGGAATTAGCTCAATGTTATCTTCGGAACAATTTAAAGGGATAGCGTATAAATCAAAATCATCCACAGAGTTATTTAAACTGACCTTATTTTCTAACTGTTCTTCTACATTCAGTGTATGGCTAAAGCCCGAAATTTCATAAGTTTTGAATACTTTTCCTTCTACTATTTCCAAACAAACCTTGTTTCTGTACTCCATTGCATCAGCTAAATAAAAAAGCCTTACAATCTCGTCTTTAAATGAAATTACCGGTAGGGAGGATTCTTTTAGTGTCAGGGTTATTCTGACATCTGGCTTTATCCTATTTTTTATTTTAAGTATTGTGTCCTTGTTAGGAGAGCTTAAAATTCTAAGACCATACAGGTTAGCCAACGACAGCTGGGCATCCTCTGATATAATTTGGCCGTCTTTATCAGTAATGGCTATACCTTCAAAGGGCGATGCCATTTCAAAAAAAAGTTTCTTTTGACCTCTATTGCCGACAGAACCATTGATCCCCGTAGGTATCTTGGAAAACTCCGTCCGGACTTTTAAGTAAAAAATATTTGCTCGATATTCGATGTCCAATATTGGAGATTCATCTAATTTGAATTCAAATGAATCATAGTTTTCTAGACTCAATTCAGCCTTATCAATAGATTTTCCCAAGTAATTAACTTCCAGGTTACCCAAATTAAAGAACATATCGTAAGCAGTAACTCCTTCTTTTTCAATTTTAAGATCAATACAACCTAATGGAAGATAGCTCAACTTTCTTAAATCCTGCCAGGTTTCAGAAGAATTACGGCGTTTTACCCAAGTTTTATATTTGTCCAATGGTAGCTTCCTATTATGCTCGTCCCAAACAATTATGCTAGGTTTTTTTCGGACCACCGGCATACTGGTCTTTTGCATCCAATAAGGTCTTTGACTTTCAATAGTCCAATCAAAGGAATTAACTTCGCTATGGTAGGTTCTGTTGTCTGCACCACAATTAATCTCTATTTCTCCTTCAAAAGTCAACCAAAATAATTCCTCCTCATGGATGGACACATCCGAATGAGAGTGTTGGCAGTTCCAATCTTTTGGAAAAAGAATAGCCGCCTCCTTTTCAGGAATACCATAACCTTTTACTAATCTCCATTCGTCCTCGGAAAATTTGGCCCATAGACTTGGCTCAAGAAGATTGGGAACAGTTTGAATAAAATCTTTTACAATAATTTTTTTACCTTCTTCAAGGACATAGGCATACGGTAAATTACTTTCACCGCTCCATATTTCATTTTGTTGTTGATACCAGTCCGTTTTAAAATTTCCATTGAGCATTTTACGGAAAACACATATCAATTTTTCATTCAAATAAAATTGGTATTCTTTTCCCTTAGCTTCAAATCCCAAAATATTGGACATTGAAGCAACATCGTAGGAATTGGCAAATCCAATTCTTAAACTAACAGTAGTCTCTCCATTTTTAAATCTTAAAAGCCAGTAGTTTTGAGGTTTAGATAAACGTTGTTTTCTTACTAAGGTTTTCTCCTTTACTTTAAGGGTTGTAGAAATATTTTTTAACGCTTCGTTGGCTTTAAACAAGTCTTCATAGTCATCTTCTTTGTTCAGAATTGACCTTACTATTTCAAAACAATTTTCATATATAATTTCGTTTTGGCTAGACGCTGGGAGTAAATTAATTATCTGGGGCTTAAACATAAAATCCTCTAGAGTCTCAGGTTGCTCGTCTAGAACTGCCAGTAGGAAATCTTGATATTTTCCTTGGTTTTCAGATATGTTTGCCAAGGGAAGTCCACCTTGTAAAAGTAAGGTTCTAAAATAGAGCGTATTTCGTTTTGTAATCCATTTAACCCTTAGCATTTGAGCCCCTTGTTTTGCAAGTTTAAAAAACTCATTTGCATCAAAATTGAATCTGATATTGCCGCCAATAGAATTAAAGATTTCTTCTTTACTGGGTTTTCCTCCTTTATAGTTGTTTTTCCACCAGCCGGCGTAGTAAAGCGCAACATCTCTTGGGTCTATTGTCAAGGGTCTGGCGAATTGTAATTCATGTGCAAGCTTATCAAAATCTTCATCGTTTAACATATACCTCCAAAGAGCTCTGCCGTCATGTTTTGGTAGATTGTGGTTTTTAATTAGGGTTTGGAAAAAGCTCATAGTAATAATTTTTGGTGAATGGACTCATGTTGTAGGTTTTGATTTTTGCAAAATTCTTTTATGGTTAACTCCTTTCTTACATAGTTTGTATAAAAGGTGATAGCAACCCCATTTAGGAAATTTGATTTAAATGTAAAACAGGGTTCATCAGGTAAAGTTTGTGCATAATGGCATATTTAAATAATTATTTAGAAGGCAATATAATTGAGCACTTCAGCAATTACATTGACAATAGTTAATATAACGGTACACCATTATTTTATTGTTATTTATTGATCTAGTTTCGAGTAGACAAAATGAGGTATGGTTCATTTAGTACTATTTTAAGTCTAAAATTTCAGGTAATAATGCCTTATTGGCGCGGGGGAGATGCTCAACTGATAAAAATAGATAAATAGATTCCGGCAATGCTCTTAAAGTTATGTTAAAGTGCTAAGGTGAATTTATTTTACCTTGGGTTAAGCTTGTAATTATTCTTCGTTAGAATATCAATTTTCAAGATTGTTTTTACGTTCCGCAAATAAATCAAATAGCCGGTCGTCAATGATGCCGTCAACTTTACCTTCATACTCTAAAAAATGGTTATCTTGACCAAGTAATCTCAGCGAAAAAGAATTTCCCTCAGGCTTGCCCTGTACAATAATGGCTTCGATTTTCGCAGTACCTTGATCATCTTCGTAAGAGTCTTTGTAAAACCAATCAAAGGCAATTATTACTCCACCATATGCGGTTTCCGACTTTTGCCTTTTCTGTCTAATTAAGATATTGTATATAGGACCAATACTTTCAGAATTTTGGTTCGCAAAAACATTGGCCATGTAAATACTGTCGTTATTCTTCTTAGTATAGAACGCTGTATAGGCGCCAGCGTCAATTAGTTCCTTAGAGAAATCACTGTTGTTTATCTTTCCCTTAATGATGGTAAATTTTGCCAAAATTGATCGGTCACTATTTTGTGCCTTGGAAATTTTGGGAGCCATAACAATTAATAGGAAAATGAAAAAAATTGGTTTATACATACATGTAGGTTTAAAAATATTAGTAAGGTTTGATTTAATTGATTTATATCAGTTTATGCATTTCATCCTTGTTCAAAAAAGCATTGCAAATACGGATATCATGGAGAATGCCATCTTTTATATCGTAAAGCATGCCAAATTCATTCTGATAAACTATACGGTTATAAGGCACGGGAGCTCCTGAATGTTTATATTGATATTCAATGACCGTCATATCTTTCCCAAATTCACAAGCGATACATTTACTCTTTCTTGTCTGAACTTCACCAACCAATACCGAATCTTCATTTTGCTTTTGCCACTTCTCATTCATTTCGATAAAGGCATTCAGAAATTCTTTTGATTCTTTGTTTTTTATAATGTTGTATTGGATGAGAACCTTCATAACCTCCATTAACTCCATTGTTTTTATAGCAATATTCATTTCATTTTGAAATTGTTGGGTTTTTTCAACCGTAAATTTTTCGCTTATAGTGTTAGTGGCAAAGTCTTTCTTAATCATGATGGTTTATTTATATTGTTACCGTATATATCAGTCCCTCCATGAATTTCCATATCTTGCGGCCTCAACTTCTACTATGCCATAGAGCCTTTCAGGAAGGTTAAGCAAACATAATTCCGAAGTGTGCGGTAGAAGTGCACTAATTAAAATTGTTTAGGTTTTCTAGAAGCCTTCTCTTAAGTCTTTCTTTTAGATCTAGGGGTTCTAGGATCTTTATTTGCTCACCAAAAGATAGTAACATCTTCTCCAATTCAAAGTTGGGAATCACCTCAATTGAAAATGTATACCCATATTCATCTTCACTAATTTTACGTTGCGAACCGTGTAGTGGTTTTGTTTTTATATAAGGAGAAAGGGAAGGTGTCGCTTGTAAAATCAATTTTGCAACCGGAACGTCAAATGGTTTTGAAACTCCAATGATATCTTCGAAAAACTCATTAAAATCTATGTGTCCATTTTCTTTATATGGTTCCTTCGATATTTCAATAGAAACTATCCGGTCCAATGCCATGTTGGTCAGGTTTTCATAATCATTGTTTTTACCAAACAAAAACCACCGATTGTTGTACTGTTTTAAATGGTAGGGATAGAAAATATTAGTTGTATTATCTTCGCTTTTAAAGGGGCGATAAGTAATTTGTAATGTTTTCTTATATAGGATAGCATTAAATAATGGAGAAATATGCTCAGTGCCAACCAGGAATTCGTTAGAATCAAAACTTATGATATCCTGGGACTGGTTGGAAAGTTTAAAGGATTGATCAAGCTTGGGTAACAGCTCATTTATCCATTCAAATTGAGGCATTCCCTTGAAACGTGTCAGTACCAACATTGCCGATTTTAATTGCTCGGCTTCCAATTCATTTATTGGTTCTTTTTTTATTGAAAACTTAGGATCCGCATACCTATAATAAACACTTCTTCCACTTTTAGTTTTTCCTAGGTCTATAGACCATCCTTGGGGTGATTCCATAAATTTAATATCTTCATAGAGCTGCCTTCTTTGTATTCCGTCGGAGTTTGGATTGGACTCGTACAGATCATTATTACACTCCTTCAACAATGCTTCAGCGTCGTAATTTTTACCAGGATTACTAAAGCATCTATCTAAAGCATGATACCTAACAAGAGCATTTTTTGTTATCGCCATGGAAACCTAATTTTTGTAATTATTCTTTAAAAATAGGGAAAACAAAGAATTGTAGGTGGTGATAACGATTTTTAGTAGAAATGACTTTCACTAAATCAACAATGTTATTTTTTAAAGGTGTTATAGCTTCTTTAGCTAGCTTTTATTCTTAACCTTTTTAACCCCAAATCTTACCATAATTTAACTGCGCATGGATCCTGTCCGATTTTTGTAGTGTTCCGGAAGATAATCGTAAAGCAAAAATCGGATAGGGCGCACTTGCTTTTTTAATTTGGAACGATACCTCTTTTTGATGGTGGTAAGTAACCGCGTGGACGCAAAAATAAAGGCATGGGGCGTTCTTTCTACGCTCCATGCTTTTATGAGCGGTTCCGAGGAGGTTGGAAAACTTTTGGGTTTTTCAACTTCCGCAGGAACTGGATTTGTTTATCGTAATCATCCAATTGGGCTATTCTAGTGTAATTCTTTTTTCGTCTTTATTTTAAGCTTATCGAAATCCTCAGGAGTCATATCCAATTGTAACCTGGGCTTCCCAAAATTGCTCTTTACCAATTGTACTTTGTTTAACAGGGCAATTAATTCCGTCCTGTTTTGCTTTAGATCGTTTTTAAGATTGGTATTTTCCATTTCTATGTTAATGGCCTCCTCCACCTTTTTAAAGAACCTATCCCTTTCCGGATCAGATTTCCGACCTTCCATTAGCAAGGGAGCTTGCCTGGGTTTCTTTTGAGGCGAGTTTTCAAATAAAAGTTCTATCATGGCCTTGGTGGGAAGGACCCCATGTTTTTCCATATTCTTCATAATGGCTACCATCGCATTAAACCGTTTCTTGATCAAATTCTGTATGGTCCTTCCATTCGGACCAAAAGATTCCTTTGGGGAAATCTCGTTGTAAATAAAGAAATCCAACATCGTTTGGAGCGCCTCCGTATGGGTCTTGAAAAACCGTCTCGAAAACGTTTGGAACTGCTTTGCCGTATCTTTCTTAAAACGAATACTTATAAATGGGTTCATAATTTTTTGTTTTGTCGCAAATTCTCCCCTAAAAATGGGCGTTTACAGGGCATTTGACGCAAATTTATAAAATCTAAAAAATCACAATATCCACAACTCCCTAGTAATCAATATGTTGTGAGCTGAAATAAATACGTAACGTGGCTTTGCCCGTTACCCTCTTGCTATTCCACTTCGCTCACACTATAGTGCTTGAATTACTTCCAATTCGGGTCATTGGTTTTGAGCAGTCCACCATGCGTTCACATCTTTAAAGTCCTTGTATAAATTTGATCTGTCCTTACATTTTGGATTTTCTTTCAACATTAGATCAACTGCCTTTATACCTGCTCTGTCATTATCCATATAAAGCGCTACAGATTTATAGGCGTCAAATAGGTCAAACGATTTTTCTATAAAGCCCAGGGAGTTTAATATTAAAAGGTCATTCTTTTCCATAAGATTATTATCCCTATCCATCAGGCTCAACATATCAAACATGCCTTCGGTAACTACCAGCCTGTTGTTCCCATTCGTAATGTGAGTCATGTCTTTTGGGGAGCTGGAGTTCTTATAGTATTTGTTCCGTAACTCCCATCCCCCGGAACTGTTCTGTAACCCTATGGCGAAGTAGTCCCTACCCCGGAAAATGTAATGGACCTCCTGACAAAGTTTGACTGCCGTAGAAAACGAAATTTTACGTGCATGTAAATATCTGATTAATGCTAAATGTGTAATGGGTTGTGCATAGCGGACCTGAATATCATTTCCATTTTGCATTGTAAACAAAGGCTGCTGTTGAAAAGAAAAAGAAATCTGACCCTTTTGTAACCAAGCCAAGGTTTCTTTTACAGAAGTACCGTTTATTAAACATATCAGGTCAATTACATTGCCGCCTTTTCCCGCTCCATGATCATACCATCTGTTCAGTTTCTTGGATACCTTGAAAGAGGCTTGCGTTTCTGAGCGGAACGGACTCAGGAACCAAACTTCTTTCTCAGATTCCTTTGTAGGAAAGTGCCCGAGTTTTGCCAGCGCTTTTCCGATGGGATAATCTCGGGCTCTTTCACACGATATTTTATTGGTTCTTTGCATATCCTATCATTTGGCTCTCGATTTTGTCATCGTTTATTTTTGATGACAAAATGATGACAAAACGATGACGGCCCAATCCCCCGTATTTATTGACCTTAACTCTATCTCTCATCGTTTCATCAAAAAAAGTATAATTGGTAGGTTGTTTTTTCTTTTCATCAGCAAATTTTTCGACAAATGATGCGAAATCGCCCGTAATACCCATAACCATTACGTTAACCGCTTCATCGTTTGGTCATCGTTTCATCGTTTTACTATTCTTCCCCAAAATGTTCCGACAGAAACTCCCTTTTTATAGTGTAGTACCTACCCTTGGCATCCGTCAACCCCATCCCTCCCTCCCGCCAGATCATCAATTTCCCATAGGCTAAGGAATTTTCCTGATTGACGAGCTTCCAGTCCTTTTTTAAGATATGTCTCAATTGGGTAAGGTCCGTTTTAATCCGGGTTTGGTTCAAGAGGTGTAGGGCATCCAATGGGCATAATTGCACCTCTTCCAATTCAAAGGTTTCCATTGCGCTCAGGATTATACTGGCAAGTTCCTTTTCCACCCTGTTCTTGTTGTTCTGCATTAGATTCTCCAAGGCCTTGGTCTTTATCTGGGCTGGAGAAAACCACATCCGGGTCCTATTGGGACTGGTCACTTTTCGTTGTTGCAAATAGAATAGGAATGCAGGTATCTCCCTTTCAAGATATTCCAGAAATCGTGTCTCCTCCTTTTTCAAGGATGGAATCTTCAATACCCAAAAACGGGTTTCATTATTATCTATCTTGATAAAATTCTCCTCGTTGTTACTACAAAGGATGAACTTCCCAAAGAATTCCACTTCCCTCTTATCCTTCCCCTTGGCTTCCAGTTTGTTGAAATTGGTCGTACTCAGGTACTTGATCCGTTCGGTCAATTCTTCTTTATTAAAGAGTACCTCGTCTATACAGATCAAGAGCTTGTTAGCCCAATCAGCATTAAATTGGCTGCTAAAACTGTCATTGGTGAGATAGGTCAGGTTATTGTCGAACATGGTTTTTAGCCATTTGAGAAAGGTGGTCTTACCTGTAGACCGCTCCTTGGATACCAGGCACAATATAGGCAACACCTGGACCGGCTTTACATATAACAACTGCAGATAATCTAGACCTATATCCAACTGGGGACCGAAAATATGCTCCAATAGTTGTAGCGTATAGGGGAAAGCTCCCTCTCTCAATTTATGGGGCAAGGGAGCATAGGTATTATAGAAACCGTGGCAATCTTGCTCAAAATGAATATGGCTGGGGAGACAGGTGAACCCATCATACTTCTTAATCCCACCGATAAAACTCCTACCATGATCTTGGCGGATGGCCTCCAGGGTCCATGGAACAGTGATTTCGTTGAAATGCCCGGCAATGGTCGGGACACGTACCAATTTGTAATAGGAGGTGCCCACACGGATGTAAGGTGTGTCTTTCATAGCTATGCTATAATGAAGCTGAAATAGACCGCCTACCTCCTTCTATTTTTCAATAGTTGCTGGTTAAACTGGTGTTCCAAGGTTTCATCCGAAACATCGGGTTCCCCCAATAGCCAGTTATCTATCGTATCCTTGTTAAAGAATTTCTGGCGGATATGGGGATTGTTCCCCATGGGAATCAGCTTTAGTTGGGTCAGCTTATAGATCTTGCTTTTGGAGAGTCCAGTGTATGCAGCCAGATCTTCCACGTTCATTACTTTCTTGGTGTAGGACAACAGACCTTTGATGTCGGATAGCAGCCCCACTACGTTTTCATTTTCTTCCATGATATTCGCTTTTTAGTTTTATTCAAATTAGAGAAGCAGATAGCACCAAAAGAAGAACTAGAAAATTTTAACTTATAAAAATGATAGTTATTGAAGAATTGACAACGATTCTTTAAAAACGGTTAAAATTACGCAACACGCACTTGTTATTTAATTGTATTTGATAGAGTGGACGGTATAACATTTCTCATATGGTAAGAACTAGTGATATTTTTAATGAAAAACCCCGTTCTCAGTAAAGTAAGTTAGGAAATAGAACCTGAAGAATTTGTTTGACCTATGTTTGACCTAGGGCAATAAAAAAAGGCCTCACATTTCTGTAAAGCCTTTGTTTATAGTAGCTCCCCCTCTTGGGCTCGAACCAAGGACCCTCTGATTAACAGTCAGATGCTCTAACCAACTGAGCTAAGGAGGAGTGTATATATTTTAATTCTCTTAAAGAACGTTTCCTCTAACCTCCCGATAGCTATCGGGATGAGCTAAGGAGGAGTGTATTTTTATCGCCTAAGCGGGTGCAAATATAAAATGTTTTTTCAAATACGCCAAACAAAAAATGGCTGTTTTACACCTAATTTTTAAAAATATTTAATTCTCCTATAAAAACTTCTTGATAATATTCCAGATATCGTTTCCAAATACCACTGCCATAAGCCCCATAAGTATAACAAAACCAATTATTTGGCCCGTTTCCAACACTTTCTCACTTGGTTTCCTGCCAGAAATTATTTCGTACAATAAAAACATTACATGCCCGCCATCCAATGCCGGAATAGGAAGAATATTCAAAAATGCCAACCATACGGAAAACATGGCCATAAAATTCCAAAAGAAAATCCAATTCCAAGTTTCCGGCATCATTTCCACAATTCCTATGGGTCCTTTAACCTGTTTGTAAGCTCCCGTCTTGGTATTGAAAATAACTTTAAACTGTCTTATCTGATCGGTCAACACCTGTATGGTACGTGTATAACCTGCAGGAATGGCCTCAAGAAAACTATAATTATCGGTGACCCTAAGATCGTTAAGATCTAATTCTATACCTATGAGTCCTACATCGGGAACTGTTAGTTCCAAGTGTTCTGTAGCCCCGTTTCTCAAAACGCTGATGTCTAACTTTTGATTGGCGGATGAACCAATTTTACCTCTGAACTCATCCCAAAACTTGGTACTTACACCATTTACCCCAACAATTTCGTCACCTGGCAATAGGCCTGCCTCTTCCGCTACCGAATTGGGCTGCACCTTGGCAATAATAGCCTTGGATCTATACCCCAAGAAATTTTTGCCTTGGGTTGCAAAAACAGTTTCCTTTCCTTCATCAGATAAAGGAAAGGTAATTTCATTTCCATCCCTTTTAACCGTTACCTCATCTCCGAGAATGATATCCAAAACCGCCTCGTTGAATTTTCTGGTTTTCTTATCGTCCACCATCAAAATTTGATCGCCTGTCTTTAATCCCAACTGCTCTCCAATTGAATCTACTACTATTCCATATTTTAAACTATCCGAAGGAATATACGTATCACCATTACTTGCCAACATCGTGGTATAAATTACCCACGCCAACAAAAAGTTTACAATAACCCCACCTGTCATTATAATAAGACGTTGCCAAGCCGGCTTGCTACGGAACTCCCAAGGTTGTGGTTCTTGCTTCATTTGCTCGGTGTCCATGCTCTCATCGATCATCCCCGCAATCTTCACATAACCGCCCAAGGGCAACCAACCAATTCCATATTCCGTATCCCCTATTTTCTTTTTGAAAAGGGAAAACTTCACATCAAAAAACAAATAGAATTTCTCCACTTTCGTCTTAAAATATTTTGCGGGAAGAAAATGGCCCAATTCGTGGAGAATCACCAAAATGGATATGATAAGTACAAACTGTACAATCTGTATTGCTAACGTCATTCAGTATTTTTTTTAAACTTTAAAAGCGCACAAAAGTACATTATTAGGTGGTCTTAAAAAAAAACTATTCCCCACAAGGGCTATTTTTATGAAAGTTTTAGTAGCAATCCGTTTAAAGATGCTTGAAATTTCACGGTATCTGCCCTACCTTTGCCAAAAAAACATGCGTTCGTTTTTTGCCAAATTTAAATTCTTCGGCATTGTTCTACTCATTGTTTCCGGGATAATCGTCACCCTTTTCTACAATGCCCTTCAACCCAAAAAATTGTTACCGGTTTACCAACCAGCCATGGTAAATTTTGAATTGGTAGACAGCACCTTACAGCATGTGAAAAAATACCACACTATTGCCGATTTTACTTTGACCAATCAAAACGGCAAATCGATAACTCAAGTGGACTACCACAACAAAATTTATATTGCCGATTTTTTCTTTACTACCTGTCCCACAATTTGTCCTATAATGACAAAAAATATGGCTGGCCTTCAGGACAAAATCATGAATGACAGTGACGTATTGTTGCTATCCCATTCCGTTACCCCAGACATAGATTCCGTTCCACAATTAAAAAAATATGCCTTGGAAAAAGGGGTCAAGGATAACAAATGGAATCTGGTTACAGGTGACAAGGAACAGATCTATGAACTGGCTAGAAAATCCTATTTAGCAGTTAAGACCAGTGGTGACGGAGGACCGTACGATATGATCCATACCGAAAACTTTATTCTTGTAGACAAAGAACGTAGGATAAGGGGCTTTTATGATGGTACAAAATCGGAAGAAATGGATAAATTATTGAGCGATCTTAAAATATTGAAATCTTCCTATAAGGAGTAAAGTACCAAAAACTCTTTACGGATAAAAAGGTATAATTAAGATTGGCGATTTCCTATGTCGAAGTCCCATTTACCACCTCTGCTACCTTTAAAAAAATCTTAGTGTCTCTTCAATTGGAAGCAACAGGCCTTCAAAGCTTCAACTTTTTATGGTTTTACCGTAATACTTCATCTTTTTCTTTTATTTTTGTGCTTAATTAAAATCAATCTAAATAAAAATTGACTACCACAGTAGCACATTTAAAGCGAGGTCAAAAGGGAATCATCAAAGAATTTGCCGATGGAATACTTCCAATTAAACTATTGGAATTAGGTTGCCTTCCTGGCAATGAAATTGAACTCGTACAAGTGGCCCCTCTTAAAGACCCCATATACATTAACGTTAACGGCACGCACATAGCCATTAGGCGATCTGTAGCCGCCCTGATAGAATTAGAAATTATTGAAGATTCCCCACTATGAGCAAACAGATCAAGGTTGCGCTTATAGGCAATCCCAATACCGGAAAGACTTCCGTTTTCAACCAACTAACCGGATTAAAACAAAAAGTAGGCAACTACCCGGGCATCACTGTTGAAAAAAAGGAAGGGGTCTGTAAACTGCCTCGTGGTGTAAAGGCACATATATTGGATTTACCAGGTACCTATAGCCTTAATACTACTTCTTTGGATGAAAGTGTAGTGGTAGAACTTTTGCTCAATAAAAATGATAAGGATTTTCCCGACGTTGCCGTTGTAATCAGCGACGTTGAAAACCTTAAAAGAAACCTTCTTCTTTTTACACAAATCAAAGATCTTAAAATCCCGGTAATCTTGGTCATTAATATGGCCGATCGCATGTCCAGGACTGGTATTTCTTTGGACATAGAACTGTTGGAAGAAAAACTGGACACCAAAATAGCGTTGGTAAGCACCAGAAAAGGTACGGGTATAGACCGAGTTAAGGAATTGATAGCGGACTATAAAAATCTATCCATTAGCCCTAATGTTGACACTACGGTAATTGCACCCCAGTATTTTGAAAAATTGAAATCGACTTTTCCAAAAGAAGAACTTTATAAACTATGGCTTGTAATTACACAGGATGTTAATTTTATGCCCATAGCAAAAAATCCAATTACCATTCCCTCCTCTTTTGCCACCAAATCTAAGGCCGAACTAAAAAGGTTGCAACAGAAGGAAACCATTCTTAGATATCAATTTATAAATGGCATACTAAAACAGGCATATAAGGTGGATATTAATGCGGCCAAGGGACTCAGGGCCACATTGGACAAGATTTTGACACACAAAATATTTGGGTATGTCATTTTTTTCTTGATACTTCTAACCATATTTCAGGCCATATACGACTGGAGCAGTTACCCAATGGATTTTATTGATGAATCTTTTGCTTCTGCCAGTGAATGGGTCAAGGACACTTTACCTCCAGGGGTATTTACCAATTTAATTGCGGAAGGAATCCTTGCTGGGATAGGTGGAATAGTCATTTTTATTCCCCAAATAGCCTTTTTATTCCTTTTTATTGCCCTCTTGGAGGAATCCGGTTATATGAGCCGGGTTGTTTTTTTAATGGACAAATTGATGCGTCCGTTTGGCTTAAGCGGCAAGAGCGTAGTGCCTCTGATTTCAGGAACAGCATGTGCAATTCCCGCAATTATGGCCACTAGGACTATTGAAAACTGGAAGGAGCGGCTTATTACCATTTTGGTTACCCCGTTTACTACCTGCTCTGCCAGACTACCTGTTTATTTGATCATTATTGCCCTAGTTATTCCTGAGGGAAGATTTCTTGGGCTGAGTTATCAGGCCTTGACCTTAATGCTCCTTTATCTCATGGGATTTGGAGCAGCTATTTTTTCGGCGATGATCTTGAACAAGATCATGAAGATAAAAAGCAAGACTTTTTTTGTCATGGAAATGCCAAATTATAAGCTCCCACTCGTTAAGAATGTGGTCTATACAGTTTGGGAAAAAACTAAAAGTTTTGTGTTGGGCGCCGGTAAGATTATTTTGGCCATCTCCATCATACTTTGGTTTCTGGGATCCAATGGATTTTCGGATAATTTTGCCAATGCCGAGGGGATTGTAAGTGAGCAAATTGAAAAACAAGGATTTTCGGATTTCAATAAAATCAATATTGAAAGTACCATGGCCTCGTACAAACAAGCACTTCAGGATAGCATCAATACCCAAGCCTACGCTATGGACCAAGTAGGATTAAGAGATTCACTAAGGCTTAAAGAAAAGACCTTACACGACAAGGCAGTGAACCAAGAAATAGCTAGTTACAAACTGGAAAACTCTTATATGGGATATATGGGAAAAGCCATAGAACCGGTAGTGCGCCCGCTGGGTTACGATTGGAAGATTGGTATTGCCGTCCTTGCCTCTTTTGCTGCTCGGGAAGTCTTCGTGGGTACTTTAGCTACTATATATAGTGTAGGCAGTGACGAAGAAGACACCATAAAGAATAGAATGGCCGCCGAAATAGACCCTAAAACAAAGAAACCCTTATTTAATTTGGCCTCTGGCATTTCTCTTTTGTTATTCTACGCATTTGCAATGCAATGTATGAGTACGCTTGCCATAGTAAAACGGGAGACAAATACCTGGAAATGGCCTGCAGCACAGCTAGTTTTTATGAGCCTTTTTGCTTATATTGTAGCATTGATCGCATACCAGATCTTAAAGTAACCAGGATGACCAAAAATAAGTAAAAATGTAACGGACTTTATTTCCGATAATTTAATAGGACTTTAAAACACCTAAAATGAGCATTCTTCAACACATACTGGTCTATATCACCGTGGTTTTAGCCTTGGGATACATTGTAAAGAAATTTCTATTGCCAAAATCCTTGTTTGCAGGAAAAAAACGTAGCTCTAAAGCTTGTGGTGATGGGGATTGTGGTTGTCATTAATCCTAGTAGAAAACGTTTTAATCTTCCATTGGTACTTAATATTACATTTTATTAAGTAAAATAAATCTGTCTTAAAATAATCACAAGTCCATTGCTTTCAGAAATCCAATTCCTTAATTTGGTATTCATTAGATGACTTGTATGCTCAATTTTAAATTCTTATTCCCCATTTTTTTAATTGTTTTCGGAAGCAATTTTAATCAGGCCCAAGTAATTTCCTCCGTTGTAAAAGACTCCGCTACACAACAACCTATCCCCTATGCCACAATTCTACTGTCCAATAAAAAAGGGGTTATTACCAATGAAGAAGGCCGATTTAGTTTGATATTAGATCAAAAAAGCAAAGACACCGACTCCCTATTTATTTCGTGCATAGGCTATGAAGGTTTGCGCAAGCCATTGAATCAATTCACCGAAGCTGTCATTTTTCTAAGTGCCAAGCCAATAGAATTAAATCCTGTAATTGTCAGTAACAAACAATATACTGCCGAAGAGCTTATAGAGCAGGTAAAAGAACATATCGACAAGAATTATAGTAAATCCCTCACTAAAAAACGATTGTTCTTTAGGGATTCCTATCATCAAAACCTTACCAAATCCAATTATACCTTCAAAGAATCCACCATAGCTGCGCTCAACGAGAAATTCTTGGACAGTGTTTTGAATACCATCCCAAAAAAATCGAGCCGTTACACCGAAATCTTAGGTGACTTCTATGGCAATTATGAAAAGGACAATCAAAAACTCACCCTGATAAAAGCTTCTGAGCTTTACGACAAGCAAAGTGAATTGGACCTAACTTCCTTGGAAGAAAAATTCAATGATATTCTAAAGAAAAATATAAAGTCCGATTCCTATTTCAAAATTAAATCGGGTCTATTCGGTACAAAAGTGGATGCCGACGAAATATTTACCCCAGAGAATGAAGGTGCAGATGCAGAGGCCCTGAAAAAAGAATTGGAAGAAAAGAAAAAGAAGGAAGAAAATCGAAAAAAGAATTTCGCTTCCTTTAAAAAAGGAAGTCTCAGTAAGATTATGGAAAAACAGTTCTTTCTGAAAGATTCAGACCTCAATTTCATCCATAAAGACAATCGGTACAATTTTAAAATGGTAGATTTTACCTACATAGGGAATGATGCGGTCTATATCCTGGATTTTGAGCCCAAAAGAGCTGCAGACTACCAAGGTAGGCTATATATCCATGCAGATGATTTTGCTATAATCCGATTGGATTACAGCAATGTTAAATCCTTGAGGACCTTTAAGCTATTGGGAGTATCTTTGGACCAATATTTGGACAAGGGCAAGATGATATTTTCCAAGAATGAAGAAGGATTTTACTATTTACGCTATTTTGAAGAAGAACTGGGCGCAAAGGTGGCCATAAAAAGGCCTTTGAAAATCATTGAACTAAACAAGCGTGTAAAGGGAAGGAACAAACAGAACGAGCTTTCCTTAAAAATAGATATGGCGAGCAGTGGGGTAAACAGGCACGAGGTGATCCTTTTTGATTCTGAAGCCATAACTACCGCCCAATTCAATGCCGTTCAGGAAAATAATACCGTTCTTCCTACCTATATGCCCAACTACAATCCTGAATTTTGGAAGGGGTATAACATAATAGAACCCAACCAGGCAATAAAGGATTTTACGGCGCGAGTAGAGGTTAACTAAAGACTAAACCAAATTTTGAATAAAGGAATAACACAACAATGCCCAACCAATAACTAGGAATAATCCGCCCAATGGGGTAATTGGACCCAAAAACTTGAGTTTTTTTCCTTTAGCTGCACTTATAGAAAGTCCATAAATACTAAATGAAAATAGAAACACTCCAATTATAATACAATAAATCATATAACGTTCCAAAGCTGTTTCCAGATTAAAATTAAATCCTAAAACCAGTAATAAAATGGCATGGTACATTTGATACTTTACCCCAGTTTCAAAACTTTTTAATTGTTGTTCGTTCATGATTTTTTTTAGGGCATGCGCTCCAAATGCCCCGAAAACCACTGCTAAAAGACCGTAAAGAGAACCCAGTACATGCGCTAAAAGAACCATAAAAATATTTTTATAAAAGTAGTAAACAATAAAACTAATTGAACTCCATCTTTAATTCCAAGTCCTTATTCAAATTAAAAGCGCATTCTTTATAAGATGGAGGACCAAAGGTCTTTAATTTGGCATTAGAAAAGGCTATGGGTTCCTTTGGAATTCCCAACCAATTTGTATCCAATTTATCGTTTTCGTTTTCATCATGAAAAATAGCCATGGCATATTCGCCTTTGGGAAGATCGGAAATCTTGAAATGGGTAGTGACCTCAGTAGCGGTAATGCGTTCTACCTTATATACCTCCTCAAATTTTAGAAACCCTTCGGACTTATTGTAAATGGCAATATTGATATTGCCAATGGATGATTTTACGCCATGCACTACTACGGACAGTTTATTTTGGGACATGCCGCTGAATGGAAATAAAATCAACACAAGCCAAATATATTTCTTCAAATAACCGACCATTGTAAACCCCACAACTATTCTTTTGGAGGATTAATTTTGTTTGATAAAAGCTGATACATAGCCACCGTTTCCGTGCTATCTGGCATGTTTAAAAATAATTTCATGGAATCCTGATATACCAATCTTATTTTAGGTTGGGAAAGTCGATCCACATAAACATACACCTTGTTAAGGCTTAAGCTATCTTCTTTAAAGACTCCTTTTTCCCTTTCCTTAACAGAGAATCCATTGATGCGTTCCATGGAAGGAATCTTTTCCACCATTGCAACACTGTCCATCTCCGCATAAGGGATTTTAACGAAATATATTCCAGATAATATTTCCAATTCCTCCTTTTCCGTCTTTATCCAATTTTTGTAATGAGCCGTAAAAGCCAAGGCAACTACAATTATGGTGACCACAATAAGCAAATTTAAAAACCAATGTCTTTTTTCTGTATTTCCCATAATTTAAATGAAGATAGATGATTCCTCTAACAAACCAAAATATTTCAACTAAGGCCTACATCGAGCATCATCATAACTATAAATCCTCCTATAAAACCCATGGTGGCTATATCCGTAAACTTATCTTGTTGAGTTTCCGGAATTACCTCTTCAACGACCACAAAAATCATAGCGCCTGCTGCAAAAGAAAGGGCATAGGGTAAAATAGGCTGAAAAGCAAGAACCGCCCATGCACCCAATACCGCTGCAATAGGTTCCACCAAGGCTGATGCCTGTCCATACATAAAACTCTTTCTCCTACTTAAGCCCTGCCGCCTTAACGGCATGGCCACCGCAAAACCTTCCGGAAAATTTTGAAGTCCTATCCCCAAGGCCAAGGCAACTGCCCCGCCAATTGTAGCTCCATCAAATCCTGCTGCAACACCTCCAAACAAGACCCCAACTGCCAATCCTTCTGGAATATTGTGCAGGGTAATCGCTAAAGTTAATAAGGTGGTTTTATGCCAGGGAGTTTTAATTCCTTCTTTTTCGTTTTCCTTAAAGTTTATATGCAAATGAGGCAATACCTTATCTAACCCAAAAAGAAACAATGCCCCTAATAAAAAGCCAACTGCAGCCGGTATCACCTTAACAAATCCCTCCCCAGGGCTCATTTCTATACCAGGGGCCAATAAACTCCAGAAACTGGCCGCTACCATGACCCCGCCCGTAAAACCAAGCATGCCATCCAGTACGGCACGATTCATAGTCTTAAAGAAAAACACCAATGAGGCACCCAGGGCCGTAAGTCCCCATGTAAACAAGGTAGCATAAAAAGCAGCTAGTATTGGGTCGATAGATTCAAAATAATCAATAATTTCATTCATATTTCATCATTGGTTTTAATATACAAATTAGAAGCGATGACATGTGAAATTTGCATTTTCCTTCCGTCTATTTCAATATTTAATGAACCATCGAACTCCTCCCTTTCGATTACGTTTATTTGATTACCCAAGGCTATACCATTCTTATCCAAAAACTTCAAAAACGTTGCTGATGAATCTTTGACGCCAACGCATACTCCAATAGTATTAATAGGGACTTCACTAAGCAAATCCCTATCCCTTTCCTTAAAGGCTCCGTTCCTATCCGGTATTGGATCTCCATGCGGATCAAACTTGGGAAATGCCAAGAGACGATCTAGACTATCTATTAGCTGGTCACTTTTAATGTGCTCCAACTGTTCCGCCACCTCATGGACCTCATCCCAGGAAAAATCCAGTTTCTCCACTAAAAAAACTTCCCAAAGTCTATGCTTTCTAATAATGCTCAATGCCCTTTTTGTCCCTAATGGGGTTAACGAAACCCCTTGGTATCGTTTGTAGTTTACCAAATCTTTTTCGGACAATTTTTTAATCATATCGGTAACCGAGGAGGGCTTGGTTTCCATTAGCTCTGCAATGGCATTGGTGGCCACTTCCTCTGTCCCCTTTCTGCCTAAATGAAAAATGGTCTTAATATAATTCTCTTCCGAACGTGTCATCAAATAATATTTATACAAAAATACATTTTTATTTGTACAAACAAATTTTTAGATTTGCCTAAAATATAATTTAACTTAATGAAAAATATAATTTTACTATTTCTATTTGCACCATTATCCCTTCTTTTCTCCCAAACCGGAACCTTGGAAGGTACAGTTACCTCCAACGGAGAGCTATTGGCCTGGGCGACCATACAGCTGCAAGGCACCCACATCGGCACCACTACGGATGAAACAGGGAAGTATAGCCTAAACGCTCCCTTTGGAAGCTATACCGTAGTTTGCCAAAGCATAGGATACACCTCCATACTTAAAAAAACTATTGTAGACCAATCCCCTACATTAAAATTAAATTTTGAATTAAAAGAAGATGTTATGGGGCTGGAACAGGTAGTGGTAACTGGAACGCGAACGGACAAAAGACGCACGGACTCCCCCGTCATCGTAAATCTGATCAACAGTAAAACATTGGATAATGTAGTGGCAACAAATCTTTCTGAAGGGCTTAGGTTCCAACCAGGCCTCCGGGTGGAAACCGATTGCCAAACGTGCAATTATACCCAATTGCGGATAAATGGACTTCAAGGGGGGTATTCACAAATATTGATCAACGGAAGGCCTATTTTTAGCCCGCTTACCGGCTTATACGGTATGGAGCAAATTCCAACCAACATGATAGAACGTATAGAAATAGTCCGAGGCGGCGTTTCGGCCTTATACGGATCAAGTGCCATAGGTGGTACCGTGAATGTGATCACCAAAATTCCAAGACAAAACGACTATTCCTTTACCTATACCTATCAAAATGTAGGGAACAATGGCAACGATCATCTTCTAGTAGGAAACGCAACCGTAGTAAATCCAAAACGAAATGCAGGAGCCACCTTTTTCGTCAGCAAGAGGGACCGTGACACCTATGACGCTAACGGCGATAATTTTTCTGAGCTACCACAGCTAAAAAACAACTCCTTCGGTACCAACTTCTTTTACCTACCAAAGAAAAACCAAAAGTTAGAAGTAAGTATTAGTAGCATAAATGAATACCGGTACGGCGGGGAGATGGTGGATAAACCTGCCCACTTGGCACAGCAATCCGAAGAAAGGACCCATAACGTACTCATGGGCAGTCTGGATTATCAAATAAATTTTAATGAGGAAAAAAGTGCACTTATACTTTATTATGGTGGTCAATATACCGATCGTGATCATTATACGGGCATAATCCCGGACAGCCAACCAGAATTGGGGGAATTCTTGGCGGACCCCCCTTACGGAATATCAAATGTTACTACACATCAAGGTGGCACACAATACAATCATAGCTTTAAAGAGTTTCTTGGCGGTAAAACCGTATTTACATTTGGTTCCGAATTTGTATATGACGAGGTACTGGATGTTATTGAACCCTATAATTATAAAATAGACCAAACAACTAGGAATTTAAGTGGTTTTATACAGAACGACTGGGATATTTCTGCCAAATTAAATTTTCTTTCCGGTTTTAGGATCGATGACCACAACCTAGTAGACAAAACTATTATTAGCCCTAGGCTCTCCTTGCTCTACAAGTGGAACAAGGAGACACAATTGAGATTGGGTTGGGGTACTGGTTTTAGGGCTCCCCAAGCTTTTGATACGGACTTGCACATTGCCTTTGCCGGAGGTGGTATCTCCCGTATTTCATTATCCGACCGCCTAAAGGAGGAACGCTCCAACAGTTTTACAGGATCTATTAATTATGATAAGGCATCAGAACACTTCATTGCCGGTTTTACTCTGGAGGGGTTTTATACCCACTTAAATGATGCCTATTATCTTTTCCCTTTGGGCGAGGATGAATTTGGACAGCGTTTTGAAAAGAGAAACGGTCCTGGTGCAACGGTCCGGGGTATTACCCTAGAAACTAGAGCCAATTTTGATTATTTGCTTCAGATCGAAGCAGGCTTCACCCTACAATCCAGCCTCTTCGATAATGCCATTGAGAATATTACAGGATTGGAAGCAAAAAGGGCATTTTTAAGAACCCCAAACCACTACGGTTATGCCACTATTACTTATACACCCACTAAAAAATTAAGTGGTAGCGCCAATATTGTGTACACCGGACCTATGGAAATTGCCCATTATAGTGGGGAGGGAACAGGACAGCAAGTAAATGAATATACCCAGTCCCCAACGTTTACGGAACTAAGTCTCCGCCTTGGCTATAACCACGCATTTTCCGAAATTGACACAGGAATAGAGATATTTGGTGGTGTCAAAAATTTGACCAATGCTTATCAGGACGATTTTGATTTGGGGAAAAACAGGGATAGTAACTACGTCTATGGTCCTGGGGCTCCAAGAACCGTTTTTATAGGACTAAGGATAAAATCTTTATAAGAATGAAGCTACCCAAGACAACACTTATAATATTGCTGGTGAATTCATTTCTACCATGGAACGATGCACATGCACAAGAAAAAAATGAAATTAATTGGATTAGCTTTGAGCAACTACATGATTCCCTTAAAGTACATCCGCAAAAGGTATTCATACATTTTTATGCGGATTGGTGTTCTCCTTGCTTAAAAATGGATGAAGTAGCCTTTAAAGACCCTAAAGTTGTTCATAAAATAAATAAGGATTTCTATGCTATAAAATTTAATGTAGAAACCAAGGATACCATTGTTTTTGGAGAACAGCGTTTTACAAATCCAAGAGCAAAAAGACGTAATCCCGTTCATGAAATACCCCTTCTATTGGCTAGCAGAAAAGATGCCCCCTTTACGCTACCAGCATTAGTATTTATGGATTCCTCTTTTATTGCCCAAGCACGCTATTTTCAATATCTTGATGCCGATCAATTACTGGGAATACTAGAGAAAATGCCTTAAAAAATCTCCATAATTTACCATTATCCGGTTTGTAAGTTCTACCAATAGAATTTGTACTTTTGGATGGCATCCCGATGATGGACACTAATTCACACTAAACTCGGCCTAATCCCTTAACACAATTGAGTATTTCCACGGCAACATACGATTATATTATTATTGGCGCAGGGGCCTCTGGTTTGTTATTGGCCAATGCTATGACCAAGGATAATTTCTTTGCTCAGAAATCAATCCTATTGTTAGACAGAAATTTAAACAAACAAAATGACCGCACCTGGTGTTTTTGGGAAATTGGCGAAGGAGATTTTGATACTATACTTTACAAAACCTGGGATCATATTCTAGTAGCAGATGATCAATATTCCAAACGCACGTCCATTGCCCCATACCTGTATAAAATGATTCGAGCTGAGGATTTTTACCGTTCTTACCGTAACCAATTAGCTTGCCGTTCCAACATCACTTTGTTACAAGGGAACGTAAAAGAAGTTCAAGATAAAGGCAATGAAGTAATGGTCTCCACTGATACCAATACTTTTAAAGGCAAAAGGGTATTCAATAGTATATTTGACTATAAGCCGCTGTTACAACAACAAAAATATCCGGTTTTACAGCAACATTTCATAGGATGGTTTGTAAAAACAACAAAACCTATATTTGATGGGAATCAAGCCACTTTTATGGATTTCTCCATTCCACAGAAGGGAAACACCCGTTTTATGTACGTATTGCCATTTTCAGAAACAGAGGCCTTGGTGGAATACACCTTATTCTCTGAAAATATGCTCCCAGAAAAGGAATATGAAGAGGCTATAAAGTCCTATCTAAATGATGAATTGGGTTGCCAAGATTATGAAATAATAGAAAGGGAAAAAGGAAGTATCCCCATGAGCTGTTATGATTTTAACATCCACAACAGCACAAACCTAATGCATATAGGTGTTGCCGGAGGCTGGGCAAAGCCAAGTTCGGGCTATACCTTTATGCGGACACACCAAAAAATAACAGCGTTAATCCCATTTTTAAAAAGAGACAAACCATTAAATTCCTTTTTTAAAAAGGACCGATTTTGGTTTTATGACCTCCTCCTATTGGATATACTACATAAGACCAACAATAAGGGAAGATTAATTTTTGGACAACTGTTCAAGAACCGTGGGCCACAACAAATATTTAAATTTTTAGACGAAAAAACCGGTATCCTGGAAGACTTAAAAATAATAGCTGCCTGCCCTAAAAAAGAATTTATTCAGGCCTTCATCCGAAGGGTTTTTTTAATTTAACAAGCTATATTTTCTAATACTGATATATACCCGTATATTTTACTCTTTTAAAAACCAATTACTCACATGCAAACCATATCTACCTTCAGAACTGCCTTAGTTCTATCCCTTTTTGGCATTTTTGCCATATCCTGTGATAAAAAACCCAAGCAACCCCAGGAACCCTTGTTGGTAATAAAAGAAGACACCACTACTGCCTTAAACAGGTTTAAGGAAATAAGGGAAAGCGTTCCCGCACAAGTCGCAGAAGGCTTAACATTGTCTTTATGGGCTTCAGATTCCTTGGCTCCTGATCCAGTGGCGATGTCCGTTGACGATGAAGGAAACATATACCTTACTAGGACCAACCGTCAAAAAAACTCTGAATTTGATATCAGAGGTTTCAGACATTGGATGACACCATCAATTGCCCTACAATCCGTGGAGGATAGAAAGAACTTTTTACATGAAACCTTCGCCTCCGAAAAAACCGAGGAAAACGAATGGTTAAAGGACTTAAATAATGATGGCATCCACGATTGGAAAGATCTCACGGTGCAAAAGGAGGAAATATGGAAATTGGAGGATCAAAATGCTAATGGCTATGCCAATGTTGCTACAAGAATTGTGAATGATTTTAATGAAGAAAAATCGGATGTTGCCGGAGCATTATTGGTTAGGAAAAATGATATGTTCGTAGGTATTGCTCCGGATATGTGGAGAATTACCGATGAGGATGGAGATGGGATTATGAACGATAAAACTTCCATTTCCCATGGTTACGGGGTACATATCGGTTTTGGGGGACATGGAATGTCCGGAGCTATTGAAGGTCCTGACGGAAGGATATATTGGGGTATTGGCGATATAGGGGCCAATATTACTACCGCAGACGGAACAAATCACAAATACCCTAATCAAGGGGTTATTGTTAGATCCAATCCCGATGGTAGCGATTTTGAAGTTTTTGCCGCTGGTGTCCGTAATACGCATGAATTCGTATTTGACGAATACGGTAATATTATTACCGCTGATAATGACGGAGATCACCGTGGAGAAAGTGAACGCTTGGTATATATTGTCGAAGGATCGGATGCAGGTTGGCGCTCCAACTGGCAATATGGCAAATATACCGACCCAAAAAACAATGGCTACAACGTTTGGATGGATGAAAAACTTTTTGTTCCACGTTGGGAAAACCAAGCCGCCTATATTATTCCGCCCATAATGAACTTTCACAATGGTCCCACTGGAATGGCATACAACCCCGGCACGGCCTTGGGGAAAGAATGGAAAAATAAATTTTTTCTAGTGGAGTTTGTTGGTAATCCAAGTAGATCTCACATATGGAGTTTCGACTTAAAACCTAAAGGTGCCTCCTTTGAATTAAATAAGGAACAAGATATTTTGAGTGGAATTCTCCCTACAGGAATTCGTTTCGCACCGGATGGTGCTCTTTACATTGCAGACTGGATGAACGGCTGGGACACCAAAAATTACGGTCGGGTCTGGAAGTTGGATGTTGCTGCCAACAAAAACGACCTTAAGGCGGAAAGAAAGGAAACAGAGCGTTTAATGACCTTGGACTATACAGACCAAAGCGCAGACGAATTGATCCAATTCCTATCATATCCAGATATGCGTATTCGCCAAAAAGCGCAGTTCGAATTGGCAGATAGGGATAATAAGGGCCAAAAAGCATTTACCGTAGCCATTACACAAAAGGAAAACCAATTGGCCCGGGTCCATGGAATTTGGGGCATTGGACAATTGGCACGAAAAAAATTGGAAAGAGCGGAAGCTTTAATGCTCCTTTTAAAGGACAGTGACGCGGAAATTGTGGCACAGGCTGCCAAAACTCTGGGAGATGTTAGATATAATAATGCCGGTAAAAACCTAATTTCCTTGCTTGGACACCAAAACGCCCGAGTTCGTTTCTTCGCTGCACAAGCTATAGGTAGGATTGCGGAAAAAAGTGCAGTTCAGCCCTTATTAACCATGTTGGAGGCTAATAATGACGAAGATCTTTATTTAAGACATGCAGCTGTATTGGCGCTTAGCAGAATTGGAGAAACTGCCCCTATAATTGCCTTGGCCGACAGTAAAAACAGAAGTTTGCGCATAGCCGCTGTATTGGTATTGAGACGACTACAGAATGAACATTTAGCCCTTTTTTTAAGGGACCAGGATGAATATATAGTTACCGAGGCCGCTAGGGCAATCAACGACGATTGGTCAATTGAACCTGCCTTGCCTGCTTTAGCCTCCTTGTTGAAAGAGGAAAGATTTACCTCTGAACCATTATTGCGCAGAAGTATTAATGCCGCACTTAGGGTTGGAGGTGATAAGGAGTTGGACCTGCTAATCGACTTTGCACGCAGAACAACTGTGTCCAGCACACTTAGAGGTGAAGCATTGGCAGCCATTGGCACATGGGCCTCCCCTTCTGTCCTGGACAGGGTAGATGGGCGTTATAGGGGAGAAATTAATAGGGATGCCATTGCCGTAAAACATAAAATAGAAAAATATATTCCCGACTTTTTAAAGGATAAAAACCCGGATATTTTAGTGGCCGCAGCCAAGGCCATAAGCGCCCTCAAAATAGATGGTTACAATGCCCAATTGGCAACTATCATGAAAAGCAATACTTCCCCAGAGGTGCGTTCTGCCATGTTAATGGCACTTGGAGATCTAAATTATACCAATATTGAAGAGGCTATGAGAATTGGTATGGCAGATAAAAATCGGGATGTGCGTACCGTGGCTGTAGGATTAGTAACCCAAGTTGATATTCCCAAAGAAAAATTGCCCGCTATTGTAGAGCCTATATTTAAAAGTGGGTCCATTATTGAACAACAAAAAATGCTAAGCGTTTTGGGAGAGATGCCACTTGAAAAAAGTAAGGATGTACTAAGCGCTCTAATAAAACAAGGAAATAACAAGAAGCTATCAAATGGGGTTATCTTGGATCTGACAGAGGCTGTTGAGGCTACCCAATCCAAAGAACTAATTGCTCAACTGGGCAAACTTAAAGCCCACGGTGATGGTTTGGATGCCTATTCTGAAACCCTAAATGGCGGAAACAGAAGGGCAGGATATGACTATTTCAATACTAATTCAACTGGGCAATGTGTTAGGTGCCATGCCGTTGGGGGTGCAGGTGGATCTGTAGGCCCTGCCATGGACAATATTGGAAACCTATTGAGCAGGGAACAAATACTGGAGGCGTTGATTAATCCGAGTGCACGTTTATCACCAGGTTACGGAATGGTTACCGTTACCCTAAAAGATGGGCAAACGGTTACAGGAATTTTGGAAGAGGAAACCAAGGATGAGCTCATACTTAAAACCTCTGATGCAGAACCCATGGAAATTGCACTATCCAGAATAGATAAGAGACAAAATATGGCTTCAGGGATGCCTCCTATGGGTTCCTTAATGTCCAAAAGGGAAATAAGGGATGTAATCGAATTCTTGGCCGGTATGAAAAAAGAATAACTTATACTTCGCGGTTCATTAAGGCAGTTCCAAACTGCCTTAATGTTTCCTTTTTCCCAGGTGCAACGCTTAGCATTTCCAAAGTTTTAAATGCCTTATCGGTGTAACTTTCTATCTCTTTTATAGTACGGGATACTGCCCCTGTTTCCTCAAATAATTCTTTAACGGTATTTATTTTATTGGTGGCATCCTTTGGTTTAATGGAAAACAAATGCTCTAATTCTTGAGCCTGATCTGGGGTTCCCAATTCCAAAGCTTTTAAGTACAAATAGGTCTTTTTGTTTTCAATAATATCGCCCCCTACCTGTTTTCCAAAGCTTTTGGGGTCTCCAAAAGCATCCAAATAATCGTCCTGAAGTTGAAAGGCAATCCCCAGATTTTTTCCAAAATCATAAATCAAATCTTGGACATCCTCCGATTCATCTGCAATTATAGCCCCCATTTTCATGGCCGCGGCTACTAAAACAGCCGTCTTATTTTGAATCATAATGAGATATTCAGGAATGCTTACATCTTCCCTGTTCTCAAAATCCACATCATACTGTTGTCCTTCGCAAACTTCCAAAGCAGTTTTACTGAACAATTTCATTAAGTTCTTATAGGTGCTCGCAGGATAACTTTCCAACAGTTGATAACTATATATTAACATGGCATCCCCAGAAAGAATTCCTGTATTCATGTCCCACTTTTTATGAAGGGTCTGCTTTCCCCTTCTCAATGGGGCCTCATCCATAATATCATCATGTACCAAAGAAAAATTGTGAAATACCTCAATGGCCAAAGAGGCATCCAAAGCCTTTTTATAATCCCCTCCAAAAATATCGGTCGTCATTAAAGTTAAAACAGGTCTTAATCGTTTCCCGCCTAAATTAAGAATATAGGAGATAGGCTCATACAGATTTACAGGCTCTTTAATTTTGAATTTATACTCCATATAGGCCAGGAATTCGGCCCTGTATTGTTCTATACTCTGCATAATGGCAATTTTTTTCAAAAATACATTAAAAGACATCACTTATCATAATGAAACAAATCTCAATGCCAATAGAAGGAAATTGACCGAAATGTTAAGAAATCGTAAAACTATGGAAACTTTTTTTGTTTTATTAGTTTCCTAAACTATATTTGCAAACTCTATGAAAGAAAAAATTTTAGAAAAGGCAACTGATATGTTTTTGAACCTGGGGTTCAAAAGTGTTACCATGGACGATTTGGCTAATGAAATGGGGATATCCAAAAAAACGATTTACACCCATTTTGAAAATAAGACGAAGTTGGTACAGGAGTGTACTTTTAGCTTATTTAATCAAATTAATACAGGAATAGAATTCATATGTGCCAATGTTAAGAATCCTATTGAAGAATTGTACGACATTAAAAAGTTTGTCATTTCCCATTTAAAGGATGAAAAGTCTTCCCCCCAGTACCAGTTACAGAAATACTATCCCAAAATTTTTGCAAACCTTAGGAAAAAGCAATACGAACTAATGCAGGAATGCACGATAAAAAATATTAAAAGAGGTTTAGAACTTGGGATTTACAGGGAAAATTTGAACATCGAATTTGTATCACGCATCTATATTTCGGGCGTGGCAAGTATCAAGGACGAACGCTTTTTTCCAGAGGGCAATTTCTCTGCAAAAGAATTACAGGATTATTTTCTTGAATATCATTTGCGTGGAATTGTAACACCAAAGGGAAGAAAGATACTAAATGATATCATCGATTCTACACATGAATAAAAAACAACTAAATGACCCGATCAAAAAACATTAAATCGAATTTTATGAAATATAGCTTTTTAGCACTTTTGATGCTATTTACAGTTACTTGGACCTACGCCCAAGAACAGACATATAGTTTCAGCCTAGAGGAAGCTATTGCCTTTGCCTTGGAGAACAATTACAGCGCCATTAATGCCGATAGGGATTTGTTGGACGCAAAAAAACAAAAATGGGAAACAATTGCCACGGGGCTTCCACAAATAGATGGGGCTGTGAGCTATCAAAATCAATTAAAGCAACCCGTATCCCTGTTGCCAGGTGAATTGGCGGGCCAGGAGCCGGGAACCTTTATTCCCGTTGTCTTTGGACAACCCCAAACTGCCAATGCCACGGCGACCCTTAAACAACAAATTTTTGACGGGTCATACCTCGTTGGCATTCAAGCGGCAAAAACCTTTATTGCCTATAGTAATAACAACAAGGAGAAAACTGAATTGGAGGTGCGTAAATCTGTTGTTGAGGCTTATGGGAATGTTCTTTTGTCGCAGGAAAGCGTTGCCATTTTGGAAAAAAACAAGGTCAATTTGGAAAAAAATCTTTTCGAAACCCAAAAGCTTTTCGAAAATGGGCTTGGCGATGAAGAAAGCGTGGAACAATTACAGATTACCCTATCCTCCATTGACAATCAATTAAAAAACTCGCTTCGTCTACAGTCGATCACCTTACAGATGTTAAATATAATTATGGGTCTGGACATAGATGCTCCTACCCTATTAAAGGAAAAACTATCCGATTTGGCCCAAGCTCAGATACGTTTAGATCTCTTGGAAGAAGATTTCATACTAGACAACAACATCGATTTTAAAATAGTGAACAATCTAAACCAGCAAAGGGAATTGGAACTTAAGCTGCAAAAAAGTATGGCCCTGCCAACCTTAAATGCGTTTGTAAATTACGGTAGCACCTCTTACAGTGACAAGTTCAACTTTTTAAGTAACGATACCGAATGGTTCGATTCATCGGTATTGGGCTTAGACCTACACATTCCAATTTTTAGTTCTTTAGGGAGAAGCGCTAAAACAGCGAGGGCAAAAATTGCGTTGGACAAAGCCAAGACTGAACTGTCTGAGACCGAACAGAATATTCGCCTACATCACAAAACTGCAAAAAGCAATTACCTCTTTTCCATAGAAGAATACAATACGGCAAGCGAAAATTTGGCCTTAGCAGAACGAATAGAATATAAAAACCAAGTGAAATACACCGAAGGCCTTGCCTCCAGCTTTGAGCTAAGACAGGCACAAACACAGTTGTACAATGCACAACAGGAATACCTTCAATCCATGGTACAAGTAATTAACAACAAAACAGAATTGGAAACGGTACTTAACAGCAAACTATAAACGTAAAACATCAACCTAAGAATAAAAAATCATGAAAAACATACTTCAAATATTCGCCTTGGGGGCCATTCTGGCCTCTTGCGGTTCCGATAATCAGCAAACAATAGATCAACTTATTTCCAGCGGAGACCTTAACGCCCTACGTGCCAAGAAAAGTGAACTTTTTGAGAAACAAACAGTCATGGAATCCGAAATGAAGAAGTTGGATTCGATCATAGGAACCATGAGCGGAAATGAAAATCTTCCTTTGGTAACCACGGTTGTAGCCCATCCTGTAAAGTTTGATCATTACCTTGACTTACAAGGTGATGTAAAAACGAAACAAAATGTACTTATCTACCCAGAAATGCAAGGTGTTTTGAAAAAAGTATATGTTAAAGAGGGCCAAGAAGTGAGTAAAGGCCAAATATTGGCAAGTATAGATGATGGTGGAATGGGCAGCCAACTGGAGCAGTTGAAAACTCAAGCACAATTGGCAAAAACAACTTTTGAACGCCAAAAAAGATTATGGGATCAAAAAATAGGTTCCGAAATTCAGTTTCTTCAGGCTCAGGCTAATTATGAAGCTACAGAAAATACCGTTAATCAAATGCAGAGCCAATTAGGGAAGTCAACCATTAGAGCTCCATTTTCCGGAATTATAGACAACGTTATTAAGGACCAAGGTACAGTAGTTGCCCCTGGTCAAGGATCCGAAGTATTTAGAATTGTAAACCTATCGGATATGTATATCGTGGTCGATGTACCTGAGACCTATTTAGGCAGCATAAAAAATGGAAAGGAAGCCAAAGTATATTTCCCTGTTTTAGGAGATAGCATAATGACCAATATTAGACAGACAGGAAACTTTATAAACCCTGGAAACAGATCTTTTACGGTAGAAATACCGGTACCCAATAAGACAGGAACCATTAAGCCCAACCTCAGCGCCAAGGTACAATTAAACGATTATACCAGCGAAAACGCCATTCTTATTCCACAGAGTATTGTTTCCGAAAATGCGGATGGGGAACAGTATGCTTATGTTGCCGAAGAATTGAACGCAGACAACGAAGCTATTGTAAAAAAGATGATCATAACCACTGGTAAGACCCAAAATGGATTTGTAGAAGTACTTTCTGGTATAAGCGATGGTAATCATATTATAAAAGAAGGTGCCAGAAGCGTAAAAGATGGCCAAAAAGTTAAAGTTTTAAACTAAAAAGTCCATGAGCAAACTACAAAAAAACGCAGACAAAGAATTTAGTCTATCATCGTGGGCAATAGACAACCCGTCGGTTATATATGTAATGATCGGTATCTTTCTATGGATAGGATTATCATCCTATTTCGCCATGCCTAGGGAAGACTTTCCAGAGATCATAGAAACGAAGATATATATCAGCACCCCATATCCCGGAAATACTGCCGAAGATATTGAAAGGTTGATTACGGACCCTTTGGAAGATGAATTAAAGAATATAAGCAATGTAGTGGAGATTGTCTCTACCTCGCAAGAAGACTATTCGATTATCACCGTTGAATTCAATGAAGAAATTTCAGTTGAATCGGCCAAACAAAGGGTTAAGGATGAAGTTGATGGGGAAAAAGCCAGTGAGGACTGGCCTACTTTTAACGGTGCAAAAGTAGAACCAAATGTATTCGACCTTAATTTTTCAGAGGAAGTTCCCATAATGAACATCAACTTTACCGGCGATTATCCGGTGGAAAAGCTAAAGGAATATGCCGAATACTTACAGGATGAAATTGAAAACCTTCCTGAAGTCAAAAAAGCCGACATCCGTGGAGCCCAGGAAAAAGAAGTAGAGGTGGCGGTAGACGTGTATAAAATGATGGCTGCCAAGGTAAGTTTTGACGATGTTATGCAAGCCATAGGTAATGGTAACATGACCATGTCCGCAGGGAATTTAAAAATTGGTGGACAGCGGCGTACCATAAGGATCATAGGCGAAGTAGAAAATCCAAGCCAGCTCAACGATTTTGTTGTAAAATCCGAAAACGGAGCGGTATATCTAAAAGATATTGCCGAGGTACATTTTGATGAAAAGGACAAAACTACCTTTGCTCGAGAATTTGGGGAGAGCGTGGTGATGTTGGATGTAAAAAAGCGGGCAGGTCAAAATTCCATATCGGCATCTGACCAAATAAAGGAAATTGTAAAAACTACCAAAGCCAACTATTTCCCTCCGGATCTACACATTTCTATTGCAAATGATTCATCCACAAGAACTCTTAACCAAGTAGACGACTTGGTCAACAATATCATTTTTGGAATTATTTTGGTGGTAGGCGTACTTATGTTCTTTTTGGGCTTCCGTAATGCCCTATTTGTTGGATTTGCAATACCAATGTCCATGTTTATGTCCTTTATGATCCTATCATGGTTGGGCTATACCCTGAATACTATGATTCTTTTTGGAATGATCATGGGATTGGGAATGTTGGTGGATAACGGTATTGTGGTAGTGGAGAATGTGTATCGTTTAATGGATGAGGGTATGTCACGTATTGAGGCGGCGAAAAAGGGTATTGGTGAAATTGCCTTCCCCATCATAATTTCCACGGCAACTACTGTTGCGGCCTTTGTTCCGTTAGGACTTTGGCCTGGGATATTTGGGCAATTCATGATCTATTTTCCAATTACCCTATCTGTAGTATTAGGGTCATCCTTATTTGTAGCCATATTTATGAACTCCATGTTAGTTTCCAATTTTATGGATACGGAAGAAAAGGAACTAACCGTAAAGCAGTTGGTACGAATTAGCATCATAATGGGAGGAATCGGGCTATTGATTTTGTTCTTTGGCGGAGCCATGAGAGGTTTTGGTTCAGTTATGATCTTAACGGCGGGCATGTTCTGGATATACAAATACGCAGTAAAAAAATGGGCCGTGCGTTTTCAAAAAAATACGATGACACGTTTTGAAAACTGGTATGAGAAAAGATTGATACACGCCTTAAGGGGTAAAAATGTATACTGGTATTTTGGAATTACAGTAATGTTATTAGTGGTTGTATTTATGCTATTCGGAATGTCTGTCGGAAGTGGAAGAACCAAAATTGAATTCTTCCCGGACAATAAACCCAATGAAATTTATGTATACATTGAATATCCCGAAGGAACAGCCATAGAAAAGACCAATGACATTACCCTTGATATTGAAAAAAGGGTCTATGCCATAGTCAATGACAAGGCATATATGGACAATGGTAAAAACTTTATGATGACCACTGCTGTATCACAAGTAGGTGAAGGAGCTGGCAATCCTTTGGCCGATGGAGGTTCTGCGGCCGAAATGCCCCATAAAGGGAAAATCACTGTTAACTTTAGTGAATTCAAGTATAGGAGAGGATTGAATACGGAAGACATCCGCGCCAAAGTGCAGTCCGGACTCAGTGGTATTTATCCCGGTGTTGCCATATCCGTGGAAAAAGAGGCGAATGGCCCACCAGCAGGTTATCCCATTAATATTGAATTGGAAGGGAAAGATTACGACCAATTGATCAATACTGCTGAGGATATAAGAAACTTTATAAATACCAAAAATATCGCCGGTATTGAAGAAATAAAGATCGATGTAAATAAAAGTAAACCTTCCATGCAAGTGGTAGTAGATCGTAAAAAAGCGGGTGAGCTTGGAGTTTCGGTAGGGCAGGTCGGGAACCAATTGCGAAGGGCCTTATTTGGCGAAAAAGCAGGTGTTTTCAAGGAAGACGGTGAGGATTATGATATAAATGTTCGTTTTAACGAGGATTTAAGGTACAACAAAAGTGCCCTTTTTAATCAAAACATCATTTTTAGAGATCAAGCTACGGGAAAAGTCAAAGAAATTCCTGTTTCCGCGGTGGCAACAGAGAGAAATACTTCCGGCTTTAGTGCCATAAAGCATAGGGACAACAAACGTGTAGTGACCGTATATTCTGGGCTGCAACCTGGATTTACCGATGCTGCAGCCATAGTAGCAGAGATTCAAAAGGAAATGGAAGAGTTTAAGAACCTTCCAACAGGTATAAAAATAGATTATACCGGACAAATTGAAGAACAAAACAAACAGATGATGTTCTTGGTCGGTGCATTTTTTACCGGATTGGGACTAATCATGCTGATATTGATATTTCAGTTTGGTGGTATTTCTAAACCACTAATCATTATGATTGCCATTTTCCTAAGTTTTATAGGGGTATTTGGAGGACTAATGATTACAGGGTGGTCCTTTGTGATTATGATGACCATGATGGGAATAATTTCCTTGGCGGGAATTGTTGTGAACAATGGAGTGGTGCTATTAGACTATACCCAAATTCTTATAGACCGTAGGAAGGTAAAACTTGGAATGGATGATAAAGCCCTATTGACTAAGGAAGATGCTACCGAAGCCATCATTAGAGGCGGAAAGGCAAGGCTTAGGCCGGTTATTCTAACCGCGATTACCACTGTTTTAGGATTAATACCCTTGGCAATAGGTTTAAACATCGACTTCTTTGCGTTATTTTCTGAATTTAACCCGCACATTTACATGGGAGGAGACAATGTGGTATTTTGGGGTCCTTTGGCTTGGACCGTAATCTTTGGTTTGATCGTAGCCACCTTTCTTACTTTGATCATTGTACCTGTTCTATTCAATATTACCTATAGAATGAAAATTGCCCTTAGACGTAGCGGCAAGACCGAAACTGAGGCTATAACCGCAGCTTAAGATAATTCCAATTAAATTAAAAAGTGCCTATTTTAAGATAGGCACTTTTTTTGTGCAATATTTTGACATTGTAGATACCCAATAAAACAACATCCAATTTTAAACCATATTATCCTCAAATCATAAACAAAAAAACCCGGCGAATATCGCCAGGTTCCTATTTATATAATAATTTTCTATTGTTTGTGAATTGCCAATTCTCCAACTCCGTTCCATTGGGTAACATTGGCGATTTTACTATCCACAAAATCTACCTCCTTAAGCATCTTAGCATCCCAGAAGAACCATTTCCCAGTTTTCTTTCCTTGGGTATATTCACCCATGGCAATTTTCTTTCCATCCTCACCAAACATCTTCCATTCACCATGAAGTTTTCCATTTAGAAAATGACCCTCTTGGGAAACGACTCCATTGTCATGAAAATAAGTGGCCTTTAACACATCACCATCTTGTTCAAAAATTGGTTTTATATCCTGTGCATTGATTACCACTGAAAATATAAGTGCGAAAATTAGGGTAATTCCTTTCATTTTATTCGAGATTTTAAATTTGTCTATATGCTATCAACGTTTTAAAGATACATATATTTTACTTAAAATATACATTAACTTAACATTAAGTTTACATTGAGCCTTTAATAGTTTATTCGTCAATTGTTTACAAATAAAAAAACTCCCTGAAACAGGGAGTTTTAATTTCTAGTCATTTAACAGGTGCTTTAAACAGTTTCCTTATTGACCTTCATTCTGAGGGATGGGGAATTGGGTAACCCTATTATCTCCTGCCCTATCAATAACCAACTCATCCAGCCTATTAAACCTTCTTAAATCTATCCAACGATGCCCTTCAGCAAATAAAGAATATCTTCTTTCATACAAAAGCCTATCCTCGTCTACAGTACCGGGAAGAATAGGATCAAGTCCGGCTGCATTTCTCACAACGTTGATCGCCATTTCGGATTCTCCAGGGTTATCAACCATATTTGCTTCTGCATATAATAAAATAAGCTCCTCATTCCTAATCAATGCTACAGGATCCGTGCTAGATTCATAAATAAATACATCATGAGTTCCAGGAGTTAACCCTGCAATATTAAGTGGACCGTCAGTCCTTAGTACAGCCTTCCCCAATCTACCATCCCCTGCCTCAGCAGAATTAACAAAATCCGGATGTGCTATTCTCGCGTTGGCCCCAGTGGAATTTTTGGCAAAAAACAACTGATTTAACTCATCTGATCCTGCAGCAGAAAATCGGTAGTAAGCTCCTAAATACATATCTCCCGTAAAATCCAGAAAGGAATCATCCAAAGCGCTTAAAACAAGGGAATAGTTCCCTTGATAGGCTGCTGCCCTAGCGGTTATTGCCCTATTGAATTCTAAATAGGAGACACCTAAAGTGTTTGGGGATACATCTCCTCCGGTAGCCAAATCAGAAGCAGCTGTATTTAATAATCCTAAAATAGTAGTCAAAGCGGCATCATAACCCTCGAAGCTCCCTAAATTATCCGGATCGGCCACATCTGTGCGTATTCCATTTTGATACAACATATTGAGTACCGTTAACAATTGATGCGACTTAATGGTGTTGGCAAACCCTCTGATAGACGCTTTTTCTGCTTCAGAAAAATCCGTTGTCGTATTCTCCAATCCTTCCAACAAAAGATTACATTCCTTAACTACGGCATAACGAGCTGCATAAGGTGTAGTAAGATAAAAGGCGTTATCATCCAAAACACCTGTCATTAGATCTCCAGCCCATCTGGGATCAGAGCTCTGATGCCTCCAATAATCCCGTCCAACAACCGAAATTGCATCCTCCTGGGTATTTAACCGATCCCTCATATCCGCTAAAATTCCAGCTACCACTTGTGGAAGTTCTGGTCTGGATACTCCTTCCGAAATAGATACCGTTTCCGGGCCGTTTAAATCTTTCCCATCTTCAATAGTACAACCAAAAACCAGAAATCCGATTAAGGTCATAAATAGAACTTTTAATTTATTTGTGATTTTCATATTAGTTTTTTTAAATGTTATAGTCCAATTGATAAGTGAAACATAAATCTTTTGGACGATGGAAATGGTGCCACTTCAATTCCTATCCCTGCAGCTCCTGAACCAAAATTCGACACTTCTGGATCGTAGCTGTTGTAATCAAAAATACTGATGATATTGTGTCCTGAAAGGCCAATTTTAACATTGGATACATTTCCTTTAAACAATTTTTGCAACGTATTTTCCGGAAGGTTATAATACAAGCCTATCTCCCTTAATTTTAAATAGGAGGCGTCCTCTACAAAAGGTCCTGCAAAACCTGCACCAAAAGCGTCTTTTCTATAATCTCCATTGTTCAAGGTGCCTGAAGGGTCTAGCGACATCTCATCATAATCGGCACTTGTGTTGCCAAAATCCGAAAGTAGCCTACTTAGATTTACGTTATCGCCTCCTTTCTTCCAGTGCCATAAAAAGGATAAAGTGAAATCTTTGTATTTAAAATTATTGTTAAAAGACATTTGAAAATCCGGTTCGGCATCTCCTAATGCCACTACATTACCATTTTCGTCATTCCCAACAATTTGGGTAGCACTTTTGCCCTCTTCAATTCTAAATGTTCCCAGGCCCGTACCAAAACCCTGGGTATCAAAGGAAGCTACTGTTAATTTAGTAATCTCAGATTTGTTTTTAAACCAACTAATTCCCGAATCCCATGAAAAGTCCTCTGTATCAAAGGCATTAACATTTAAACCAATCTCCACTCCTTTATTCTCCAATGCACCAGCATTTGCCCAACGGAAGCTATATCCTGATGACGGTTCATTATCTGCTTGCAGAATTAAGTCTTCAACTTTTTTATTGTACCAGGTTAGCTCCAGACTTACCTTATTATTAAAAAACCCTGCATCCAATCCAAGTTCCAATTCTTTTTGCCTTTCTGGTTGTATGGACGGATCCCCAAGTGTCGTTGGCGTTATTATCCCAACATTTCCGTCAATCAAGGAATTTATATAAGTAGTAAAAAGTGCCCCATTTGGCGCAAAATTGCCCGCTTCCCCATAAGCAGCACGAACCTTAATCTGATTTACCTGCTCCAGATTCCAAAAGTCAAAATTGTGAATATTAACTGCTGCAGAAGCCTTAGGATAATAAAACAGCTTATTGGCATCACCATTGTTGGAGGACTTATCCCCCCTTATCCCAATGGTTCCCACTAATTTATCTTGAAAGTTAACTTCTTCTTGAACGAAAAAACCGGCATCTTCCTGTTCCAACCTAAATTGATCTACTTTAACATTAGCCGCTTGATCCACATTCTGTTCAGAGGCTATTAAACCGGTTGAGGTTACCCTAACGGTATTTTGGGAAAATTGCTCATTCGTCACCCCTGCTTGGGTAGTAAAACTAAGTTCGTTATCTGTACTGAAATTGTGTACTAAAAATGCCGAAAAGTTGGCGTCTGTGTTTTGAGTAGTACCATCTGAAGATAAACCATCTAATCCTCCCACAGCCGGACTCATAAATTGGAGTTCCCTAGGGAAAAAAACCGTTGTTTTAAGGGTATAGGTGTCTATCCCCGCCTTCAGGATCATTTTCAAACTCTGATTTTCATTTCTGAACAAATTAACATCCAAGGATCCACCTGCAATAAGACGGCTGACTGATTCATTATTGGTCAGGACATCACGAGTATGTATCTGATTGGAAGAATTAGCTGGATGATTAGGATAATTACCGTCTGCATCGGGCAACAAATAATCCCATGGCCTTGTAAACAATAAGGAAACACCTATTGTCGTATTGGAATTGTCATTATTAAAGAATCCTCTATCTGCACTCGACTCCAAATAATTTCCTGTTACGGACAATTTAATATCGTCTGTTATCCTGTGATCCACATTTAACCTAAGCGATTGTTTAGACGCTCCGGTTCTTTTAACAATGCCATCCTCTTCATTATTAGTAAAACTCCCAAAGAAAGAGGTTTTATCGGACCCACCTGAAATACTTAAATTAGTATTGGTAATAAAGCCCTTTTCTCCATATATCTCCTGCTCATAGTCCCTCAGTCTGCCCGCAGATTCAGCTGCCGTGTACAGTGCTCCTTCACCATAAACACTCTCTGCCAATGCCGCGGTCCAATTTCTTTGACCCAATAAGTTGACAGCCTCATTAAATCCTACAGCCTGAGAAAAATTGATTTTTGTTTTTCCTGCTTTCCCTTTTTTGGTAGTAATAATGATTACACCTGCAGCTGCTCTAGATCCATAAATGGCAGAGGCAGAGGCACCTTTTAATATCTCAATATTTTGAATATCGTCCGGATTAATATCCGCAATCCTATTTGATGCGTTGTCCTGTGAATCGGTGGAGGAAGCACCACCACCGGCAGCATTGGAAATCTCATTTAGACCCCCAGCAAAAACACTATTGTTATTCACGTAAACCCCATCTATAATATATAATGGCTGTCCCTGTCCATTAATTGAGGTTACCCCCCTTAATTTTACCGACATACCACCACCAGGAGCTCCGGAGGCCGCCGTAATTTGCGCTCCCGCAAATTTACCGGCCAATGCACCATCCAAGGTTTGTGGCGGTGTTCTTCCTGTTAATTCATCTGCAGATACCGAAGCTACTGAATTGGCAGAATTACTTCGTTTAACTGAAGTTGCCAATCCAGTTACTACTACTTCTTCCAGACCTGTTGCGGATTCCTCCAAAGCAACATTCAAAGTGGTTGGCCCTGTCACTGGCATCTCCTTTGGGGCATATCCCAATGATGAAAAAACCAAGGTAGTAGGAAAAATATCCACGGAAATTTCGTAATTCCCATCAAAATCGGAAGTAGTACCCGTAGTAGTTCCTTTAATTACGACGTTTACCCCAGGAAGTGGATCTCCTAGACCAGTGTCTGTTATCTTTCCCTTAACAACATCCTGAGCCAACAACAGCAGAGGAGCCACTAAAAAAAATAACAAGATGTTTCTCTTAATTAATTTGTGTTTCATATTAGTGAGTTTCGTTAGAATTATATACTAAAATAGTTAAGTTTTGTTAATATTATCTAAAAATTATTAGAATTTGATAAAATATAACTAACAAATATCTTAATTTCTCAATTGCAGATATTTTTTTCAGCTTACCCCATTACTTCTTACATTTGCCTTTTCATATATGAATCAAAAAGATGTATAGAAGTCATAATTGCGGTGAATTAAGGGAAGCCAATCAACAGGCTCAGGTTACCCTGTCAGGATGGGTACAAACAGTAAGGGATAAAGGTTTTGTGATATGGGCCGATTTGCGGGACCGATACGGAATTACCCAGCTCATTTTTGACGAGGAACGTTCTTCAAAGGAGATTATGGAAATTGCAAAATCGCTAGGTCGTGAATTTGTAATTCAAGTTAAAGGAACCGTAATTGAAAGGACCTCCAAAAACCCGAATATACCTACCGGAAATGTAGAAGTATTGGTATCCGAAATCAAAATACTCAATAAATCCTTGACCCCCCCTTTTACCATAGAGGACCAAACAGACGGAGGGGAAGATATCCGCATGAAATTCAGATATCTGGACATTCGTAGAAATCCAGTAAAAAACAACCTTATTTTTAGGCATAAAGTTGCCATAGAGGTTAGAAAACATCTCTCTGATCAAGGCTTTATTGAAGTTGAAACCCCATATTTAATAAAATCCACACCAGAGGGTGCCCGTGATTTTGTGGTTCCCAGTAGAATGAACGAAGGCCAATTTTATGCCTTGCCACAATCCCCACAAACTTTTAAACAGCTATTAATGGTTGGGGGAATGGATAAGTACTTCCAGATTGTTAAATGCTTTAGGGACGAAGACCTTAGAGCAGACAGACAACCCGAATTTACACAAATCGATTGTGAGATGGCCTTTGTGGAACAAGAAGATATTCTAAATGTCTTTGAAGGATTGACCAGGCATTTATTGAAGGAAATTAAAGGGGTATCCATTGACAAATTCCCTAGAATGACCTATGATGAAGCTATGAAAAAATATGGCAATGATAAACCGGATATCCGCTTTGGAATGGAGTTCGGAGAACTCAATGCCATTACCCAACATAAGGATTTTGCAATATTTAACGAGGCTGAATTGGTGGTGGGCATTGCCATCCCTGGTGGAGCTGCCTATACCAGAAAAGAAATAGACGGACTAGTAGACTGGATACGCCGACCACAAATAGGCGCAAAAGGAATGGTCTATGCCAAATATAACGACGATGGTTCTTTTAAATCTTCAGTTGATAAATTTTATGATCAGGAAGATCTTGCCAGATGGGCAGAAGCCACGGGGGCAAAACCAGGAGACTTAATATGTGTACTGTCCGGTGACGCGAATAAAGCTAGAACCCAGTTAAGTGCTCTTAGAATGGAAATAGCAGAACGTTTGGGACTTCGCAAAAAGGATGAATTTGCACCTCTTTGGGTAATTGATTTTCCATTATTGGAACTGGATGAGGAGACGGGTCATTACCACGCCATGCACCATCCCTTTACCTCACCAAAACCTGGACAATTGGAATTGTTGGATACAGACCCTGCATCAGTAAAGGCCAATGCTTACGATTTGGTACTAAATGGCAACGAAATTGGTGGAGGCTCGATACGTATTCACGATAAAGAAATACAAGCCACCATGTTCAGGCATCTTGGTTTTAGTCCGGAGGAGGCAAAGGCTCAATTCGGGTTTTTAATGGACGCTTTCCAATATGGCGCCCCTCCCCACGGAGGTTTGGCATTTGGCTTGGATAGATTGGTGGCCATTTTAGGCGGACAGGAAACAATTCGGGACTTTATTGCTTTTCCAAAAAACAATAGTGGCCGCGATGTGATGATCGATGCCCCAGCCGCGATAGATGACACACAATTACGGGAACTTCACCTAAAATTGGATTTATAATCATACCTTTAAAATCCTGCTATGCAATTACATAGCAGGATTTTTTTTAATTATCATGGCTGCACTAAAAAAATCCTGGCTAAACAACTTCTTGGTTTGGCGCGCAAAGCATATTTCTCAAAAGCAATTTATTTATTTGCTTAGTATTTTGGTAGGTTTCACCTCCGGGATAGGTGCCGTTGTCCTTAAAAATTTAACTCACTTTTTTCAACATCTATTGGAAGGTAATTTGGTGAGATATTACCACAATGCCTTTTATTTTGTTTTTCCTATTATTGGTCTTACCCTTGTTTATTTGATCATTAAATATGTCATTCGCAACAAAGTGAGTCATGGTATACCTTCTACCCTCTTTGCCATTTCCAAAATGAAGGGAATCATGCGGAAATATCAAATGTTCGGGTCCATTCTAACTGCACCTATAACGGTAGGTTTTGGAGGGTCTGTTGGATTGGAAGGACCTACTGTAGCAACGGGGGCCGCTATTAGCTCCAATATTTCTAGAATGTTCCATGTAAATCAGACTACTAGGAATTTACTAATTGGTTGTGCCGCCGCCGGAGCCATGTCCTCTATTTTTAAAGCACCCATTGCAGCCATTATTTTTGCCATTGAGGTATTTAGCTTGGATTTGACCATTGCCTCCATGTTGCCTTTGCTATTGGCTTCCATTTCTGGAATCATAACTTCCTACTTTTTCTTTGGGAGCGATGTACTATTGCCCTTTAAAATTGAGGATGATTTTATTATATCGGACGTTCCCTTCTTCATTCTTCTGGGATTGTTTGCGGGCCTAACCTCTATCTATTTCACAGAAGTATATGAACGGATCCAAAAAATATTCGACAAAATAGACTCCCCTATCAAAAGGCTACTCTACGGGGGTGTAGCTATTGGGGTATTAATATATCTGGTACCTCCGCTATACGGAGAAGGTTTTGATGTTATAAACAATCTGCTCCTAGGTAACCCTGAAAAAGTATTGGAAAACAACATTTTTCATTTAGACCTTACCAAGGTTTGGGTGGTCATAGGCCTACTTGCAGGATTGGTTTTTTTTAAAATAATTGCCTGTGCGCTTACGTTTGGAGCAGGAGGGGTTGGGGGGATTTTTGCCCCTACACTTTTCATGGGTAGCATAATGGGCAATTGCATTGCCAAAGTAATCAACAGTATCGGATTTTTTCCATACCAAGTTTCCGAAAGTAATTTTACATTGGTGGGCATGGCCGGACTTATGGCAGGCGTGCTACATGCTCCACTCACCGCCATATTCCTTATAGCCGAGGTTACCGGTGGATATGAGTTATTTATCCCACTAATGATAACCTCTACAATCTCCTTTTCCATTACCAAATATGTTCACCCACATTCGGTTTATAATATGGAATTAGGTAGAAAAGGAGAATTAATTACGCACGATAAAGACCATGCCGTTTTGACCCTCATGGATATTGATAAAGTTATTGAAGATAATTTTGTCCCTATTTATCCCGAAATGAATCTAGGGGAAATTGTGCAACAGGCGGTCGTCAAATCCAACAGAAATATTTTTCCTGTTATTGATAAGGAAGACAATACACTTCTAGGGATTATTTTGTTGGACGACATACGTCCCATCATGTTCGACCAGAAATTATATAAGGAAGTCTTGGCCAGTGACGTCATGAACACCCCCCCTGAAATTATAGAATTGGACAAAGATAAAATGACCGATATCATGGATAAATTTCAAAGTAGTGGTGCTTGGAATCTGCCAGTTATTAAGGATGAAAAATATATTGGGTTCATTTCCAAATCAAAATTGTTGACCGCTTACAGAAGGAAATTAATAAATTTAACCGCTTAAATCCACTCTTGCGCATGAAGTATATCATCTCTTTAATTCTTTTGGCCTCACTTGCTTCAATTCTCTATGGGTTTAGCATAAATGAGGAAAATACATCTTTATCCGAAAAATGTATCGGCTTTGGTACAGTAGGAATATTTTTGGTGGCCATGCCCCTTTTTCTTATAAAAGTCAGTAAAGGCAAGAAAATGAAGGATTATATGCTAAATGAGGAAAACATTCTGAAAATGCAGGGAAAGGAGAAGAAAACTACTGACAATCAGTGATTTTGATATTTTTTTAAAACGTTTATATTCCATTTTTGACCAAAAAATTATAAATTAGTAATCTAATCAATTATTATTTTAATTTCATTGTAATGACTGGGACAGTAAAATTTTTTAATGAATCCAAGGGATATGGCTTCATTACCAACGACGACACAGGTAAAGATATTTTTGTTCATGCAACTGCATTAAACGGCACTGAGCTTAACGAAGGTGATAAAGTGGAATATCAAGAAGAAGAAGGGCGAAATGGAATAGTTGCTGGGCAAGTGCAAGTAATTGGCTAACCTATTTTATTTTGAAAGAATTGAAAACCCTTGGCTAACCCTAGGGTCTTTTTGGTTTTAAGCCCTTAGCTATATTAGTGACTATTTTTCCAATACAAGTACAAATCCATCTGCCCCGCTTCCGGATGTAGTATTATTTTGATCTAGAATCAATTTTGCTTCGGTGAACAATATTCCACCCATCTCCTTGTCGTTTACCAGCAAATAATATTTGTCTTTCTCCTTTAAAAGGGAGTAGTTGTAGTTACCTGATGACAAACCATTAAAAATTGAACTGGACTCATCATTATTGACTACGATCAAAGTCTCGGCCTTAGCATCGAACTTCCATACGATTTCCCCCTTGGCAAAATCATCATCGACCCCTACGAACCCACCACTCACGTTAATTAAGTTCCAATTACCACTTACTAAATCCTCATCTCCATGGGTATTCTCATTGGTACAACCAATTAAAACTTGTATTAGACCTAAGTAAAGTATTAAACAGTAAACCTTCATATTACCAAAATATTATTAATAAATAGACCCAAATTCCATTAAAAGGTTGCGTAATGGATCCTAATAAAAACCCCAACTAATTTAAATTACGTTTTTGAATAAAGAAACGTTTTAGTAGTTCTGATGCTTCCTTTTCCAAAACTCCGCTAACCAATTGTGTTTTGGGATGTATTTTGGTTCCCATAGCCACAAAGCCCCTTTCCGCGTCCTTTGCCGAATAAACAATCTTCGAAATTTGACTCCAATATAAAGCCCCTGCACACATTTGACATGGTTCCAAGGTTACATAAAGGGTACAATTATGAAGGTATTTTCCACCTAGAAAATTGGCTGCGGCAGTTATGGCCTGCATTTCGGCATGTGCTGTAACGTCGTTCAAGCGCTCTGTTAAATTGTGCGCCCGGGCAATGATCCTATTCTCAACAACGATAACAGCCCCAACAGGGACCTCCCCTTTTTCAAAAGCAGTCTCTGCTTCTTGCAAAGCTTTTTTCATAAAATAAGTATCGTCGAAAGGGTTAATCATAATAATCACTTTAGGTCACAATAGTAAACAATATTGGCGTAGAGTCAAAAAAAATAGCGTTTCTTTAAAATATCCAAAAAAAGCACTAATCATCCCCTAAAAAATACTCAATTCAACTTTTAAATACCTTAGTTTTGCGTAACATTTCAAGTATGTCCAGCGGAATTCTACAACATATTAATGACCCTAAGGATCTTCGACACTTAGAAATTGTCGATTTAATAAAACTTGCCCAAGAATTAAGAGGGTACATCATAGACATTGTAGCCACTAAAGAAGGGCACTTAGGAGCTAGTCTGGGTGTAGTGGAGCTAACTATTGCCCTACACTATGTGTTTAACACCCCTATCGACAAACTAATTTGGGATGTGGGACATCAGGCCTATGGACACAAAATATTGACCGGACGGAGAGAAATATTTAATACCAACAGACAATTAGGAGGTATAAGCGGATTTCCCAAGCGCTCTGAAAGCCCCTATGACGATTTTGGAACCGGGCATAGCTCCACTTCCATTTCGGCGATTTTAGGAATGGCCATAGCCTCTCAACTAAATGGCGAAAGGAATAGACAACATATTGCCGTCATTGGCGATGCTTCCATTGCTAGTGGAATGGCCTTCGAAGCACTCAACCACGCGGGTGATTCCAATGCCAACGTTCTTATAGTTCTCAATGACAATGCCATAGGGATCGACCCCAGCGTAGGGGCCCTTAAAAGATACCTTACCAATGTTAAAAAAGGAACTGCAAAAGATGAAAACATATTTGAATGTTTAAATTTTAATTATTCCGGTCCCATGGACGGTCATGACTTGAGCGCCCTAATTAATGAATTGAATAGGCTAAAATCTGTTGAAGGACCTAAACTACTTCACATCATTACCACCAAAGGGAAAGGTCTCAAGAAAGCCGAGGAAAATCAAGTAGTATACCACGCACCAGGAAAATTCAATAAGGAAACGGGTGACCTTTTACCCAAATCCTCTGAAGAACAACCCCCAAAGTATCAAGATGTATTTGGGCATACGCTTGTGGAATTGGCCAAAAAAAATAAAAATATAGTAGGTATAACTCCTGCTATGCCTACTGGTAGTTCCTTAAAATACTTGATGGAACAACTACCGGAAAGGGCCTTTGATGTTGGTATCGCGGAACAGCATGCGGTGACAATGGCCGGGGGTATGGCTGCGGAAGGATTAATTCCTTTTTGTAATATCTACTCCACTTTTTTACAACGTGCCTACGACCAGATCATCCACGATGTTGCCATACAGAATCTCCCAGTTATATTTTGTTTGGATCGAGCAGGTATTGTGGGTCAGGACGGGGCAACGCATCATGGAATCTATGATATGGCTTATTTGAGATGTATTCCTAATCTTATTATTTTTGCACCGATGAACGAAATTGAGTTGAGGGATATAATGTTCACAGCTCAACTAGGATTAGGGCAACCTATAGCCATAAGATATCCAAGAGGGAGAGGGATAATACTGGATTGGAAACAAGATTTTAATAAAATACCGATAGGAATATCGCAAGAATTAAAAAAAGGAACGAAAATTGCGGTACTTTCGATCGGCCATATAGGGAATATGGTCACCAGTTTGTTGAAAGGCATTAAGGACAACAACCTAATTGGTCATTACAACATGCGTTTTGTGAAACCTTTGGACACTGTTATGTTGCGCAACATATTCTCAAGCTATGAGCAGGTCATCACTATAGAGGATGGCTGTAAAATAGGAGGATTTGGAACTGCAATTTTGGAATATGCAAATGAGATCCATAGTTTTGTTCCCATAAAGATTTTTGGTATTGAAGATGTTTTTATAGAGCATGGAACAGTGGAAGAGCTCCAAAAAATAGCCAAAATAGATATATCGACCTTAAAAAATTATATTAACAACCTCTTGAATTCTAATTAGCATGTGTGGTAAAATTTTCATTATTGTCCTTCTGTTTCTAAATATTAATTTTTTATTTGCCCAAGACACTATTCCCGCTCCACAAGTTCCCGATTCTACAAAAGTAGATTCTATGCGTGTCGACTCTATGCGTATAGACACCATTGTTATAAGGACCTTGCAGGATAAAATAAAATATATCCCCCGTGGTGCAGACCTAACCAATCCAGTAGTTTCCTTTAATCGTACTAAACCCCTGGAAGAAAAATACAGGCGTTTTAGAATACCTTCTTTTTGGGAAAAAGAAAATAAAATTGGATTTAATTTTAGCGAGGTAGCTTTTGTAAACTGGAATGCAGGGGGAAACAATTCCATCTCCGGTTTGGCCAGCGCGAAATTTGTGCGAAATTATAAATTTCGATACGTTCAATTAAATAACATTTTAGATATCCGATATGGCCTTAATGCCCAGGAAGGGTTCAAATTAAGAAAGTCCGATGATGCACTACGGTTTTCTTCCACTTTCGCGTTTAGAAGGGACACCATTAGTAATTGGTATTATTCCGCTAGCGCAGAATTTAGAACACAGTTCTCCAATGGTTACAAATATCCCAATAGGGATAAACCAATTTCCAGATTTATGGCTCCCGGCTATTCCTTGTTAGGTGCTGGTACCTCATATATACCGGAAGGTAAGAAATTCAACCTGCGTTTAGCCCCACTTACTTTTAAAGCTACCTTTGTCCTGGACCAGACCTTGGCAAATGGTGGAGCTTTTGGAGTTCAAAGGGCACTGGTGGATACTGATGGAAACATAATCAAGGAGGGCGAAAACGTTTATCTCGAATTTGGTTTTTTGGTCTCTAACAGTTGGGAAACCATGGTTTATGAAAATGTAAAATTGAACCATCGGCTACAGTTATACTCGGACTACGTAAAGAATTTCGGAAATATTGATGTGGACTGGGAATTAAACTTGGACTTAACGGTAAACAAATACGTGAAGGCCTCCATAGGCACCCATGTCCTATATGACCACGATATTATATTCGACGAGGTAAAGGCTGCAGATGGCACCATTACAACCCCTGGTAAACGCAAAGTTCAATTTAAACAATTACTAGGTGTTGGTTTGGTATATGATTTCTAAAGCTGTTTTCCCATAATCTTATTATGAATATGTACCGCAGCGCTATCCGACAAACTGGCAACATAACAACAGGTATTCAATAAAATTGAGTATGTGGAATCTGGTATTTCCCGATAGGGTTCCGGCAAGGTAGAAATCATTAGTCGATCGTAATTGGAACTGTTTCCTTCCTTTTTCCTAATCAAAGCCGTGGTATATACATCCAAAATATCTGAGATGATCTTATAACCGGCAATTTCTTTTTCAATAACCTCTTGAGACTGGTAGATTTTCTGTACACTTAATTTAATAATATCTTCAATTTGGGCCTTGAACTTACTTTTCTCCATTAAGGAAACCGAAAACTCCCCTTTTAGAATGGCTTCTTCGTTTTCAATAAAAATAGCAATAGCATCCGAAATTAATGTATTGATTGCCAATGCCCTTAAATAGCTCAGACGATCTTCCATAAAGATCAAATCATTATACTTTTTTATATTGATACTGTCCTTAACCAACTTAATCAAATATTCCAAGGCATAATCCTCTGAAATAAGCCCTAGGTTTATTCCATCCTCAAAATCAATAATAGTATAACAAATATCATCCGCTGCTTCCACTAAGAAGGTAAGTGGGTGTCTGCAAAAACCTACATCCCTTCCATGTCCCCTTGGTTCCAATCCCAGTTCAACGGCCACCTCCTTAAAGGTGTCAACGTCTTGCTGAAAAAAACCAAATTTCTTATCCGCAATATGTTTGGTTGGTTTTTTGGGTAAGGATTCTTTTGGATATTTCATAAAAGCACCCAAAGTTGCATAGCTCAGGCGCAAACCGCCGTCTACCCCCTTGCGGGTCTCAGTTAATAACCTGTAACCATTGGCATTTCCTTCGAAATCTATAATATCCTGATATTCCTTTTGGGATAGGGCATCCTTAAATTGTTGGCCCTTTCCCGTTTTAAAATATTCCCCAATCGCTTTTTCACCACTATGTCCAAAGGGTGGGTTTCCAATATCATGTGCCAATGCTGCAGCAGCTACTATAGCGCCGAAATCATTAAACTTATAGCCGTGTATCTCACCAAGATAGGGATGGATTTCCAAAATTTTCTTCCCAGCAATCCTACCAAGGCTTCTCCCCACCACCGAAACTTCCAAACTATGTGTTAGGCGGGTATGGACAAAATCGGTTTTGGACAGCGGAATTACCTGGGTCTTATCCTGTAAACTCCTAAAGGCGGTAGAAAATATAACCCTATCGTAATCCACCTCAAAACCCAATCGAGTTTCATCCTGTTCTTTTCTTATTCTTTTATGGGTATCACCAAAGCGTTTCAATGATAGTAGCTGTTCCCAATTCATAATCTAATTTTAGTTGCCGCAAGATACATTTTTAGCAATTCAACACATAATAAAACCCTATTGCACATTAGGTAACCCAAAATAATCAGGGTCATTTTTAACAATAAATTAAACTTAAGATTACAATGGGCTAATTAGTAATCCGCATCTTAGCATTAGTCTTTAGACTATTTCGGTTTCATTTTAACTATTAGTTTTTGTCGACTATTGATTTGAAATCTGAAGCTACCTCTGGCCAAGGTAGCTTTTTTATTTAAAGTAATATTGTTTCTAAGTTAACATTAAATTAACACTTGTATTGGTACTTTGCCGTCGACAAAAACTAAAGTAATATGAACATGAAATGTTTAGCCTTTGGGCTAATTATATGCTCATTTTTTACCTCCTTTTCTCAGGAAACCAATTCCGAGGAATTTGGCAAGGGACTTTTTAATTTAATGGGTAAGGACAGTACTTGGAGTGCCAAGATTGCTGCTAGAATGCAATTTTTGAGTAGCACGTCTTGGACTGAAAATTCTAACGGCAACTACACGGACCCTCAATTCAATGCGCTTATTAGAAGGGCAAGGTTAAAATTTGATGGATTTGTATATTCACCTAAACTTCGCTATAAACTAGAATTGGGATTGTCCAATAGGGATATCTCAGGTGCTTCTCAATATACCAGTGACGCTCCACGATATATACTGGATGCCGTAGTAATGTGGAATTTTTATCAAAACTTTGAACTTTGGGTGGGCCAAACCAAACTCCCCGGCAATATGGAACGGGTTATTTCCTCAGGTAACCTACAAATGGTAGACCGCTCAAGGTTAAATAGCCAGTTTACCCTAGATCGTGAAATGGGATTACAACTTAGGCACTTCACCTACCTAACGGATTCATTTTTAATGCGGGAAATAATCGCCATTTCACAAGGGGAAGGAAGAAATGTAACCACAGGAAATTTAGGAGGGCACCAGTACACCGGACGTCTGGAAATACTGCCTTTTGGTGAATTCAAGAGTAATGGCGAATACAGTGGTGGCGATCTAAAAAGGGAAACATCTCCAAAATTAATGCTGGCCGCTACTTACAACCTTAATTTAAACGCTGTAAAAACCAGAGGTAATCAAGGGACTTATATGGTTACAGATTTCGGTTTTCACCAAACCAATATCAACACATTATTCCTTGATGCCATGTTTAAATACAACGGATTCTCCTTCATGGCAGAATATGCACATAGGGATACTGAAAACCCCTTTGCAGCAAATATCGACGGTTCCTTGACCGGGGATGTGGTTCAAAAAGGCCATGGATTAAATCTACAATCCGGATATCTGTTTCGCAGTAATTGGGAAATTTCAGGTAGATACACAAACATAGAATTAGATAAAAATATTACGGGTATCAATCCAGAAAACCAATACACCTTAGGACTTTCAAAATATATTGTAGGCCATAAATTAAAGGTACAAACAGATATTAGCTATCTATCTGTTATGAATGGCTCTGATGAATTAATGTATAGGCTACAATTGGATGTTCATTTTTAGCCAAAAATATAACCTTAAGATAACGTTACGAACCTAGAGACTTTAGATATTTGCAAACTATTTTTATAAGATAATGGACAATTTATATTTATTAATGATTATTGCCCTTGCCTTCCTGGCAATAGCAGATTTGGTAGTTGGGGTTAGTAATGACGCCGTTAATTTTTTAAACTCCGCAATTGGTTCCAAAGCCATTTCGTTTAGGACCATAATGATCGTAGCCAGTTTGGGTATAGCCATAGGTGCCATTTTTTCCAGCGGTATGATGGAGGTAGCCCGAAAGGGAATCTTTCATCCCGGTGAATTCATGTTCAGTGAAATCATGATTATTTTCATGGCTGTCATGATAACCGACATCTTGTTATTGGATTTTTTCAATACGGTAGGGATGCCCACTTCTACTACAGTATCCATTGTATTTGAACTATTGGGCGCATCAGTTGCCATGTCATTTATTAAAATAGCCTCAAGTGGGGGTGATTATATTGATATATATAATTATATAAACACTTCTAAGGCCACTGAAATAATTATGGGCATACTGCTTTCGGTCGTTATAGCCTTTTCAATTGGGGCCTTGGTACAATATTTATCCCGTATACTGCTTTCTTTTGACTTTAGAAAAAAAGCAAAAATTATAGGAGCACTCTTCGGAGGTATTGCTTTGACCGCAATCACCTATTTCATACTTATTAAGGGTTTAAAAGGCGCCACTTTCGTAAGTGCTGATGTTCTGGATTATATAAAAAATAACACCAGCACCATTATTATTGGAAGTCTTTTTCTTTGGACACTTACATCATACCTTATTTCAGTAGTTTTGAAATACGACGTTTATAAATTAATCATTATTGTTGGAACATTTGCCTTGGCACTTGCTTTTGCAGGGAACGATCTTGTTAATTTCATAGGTGTGCCAATTGCCGCATGGCAGTCCTTTGAAGCTTGGCAAGCCTCGGGTATCCCAGCCAATGAATTTAGTATGACGGTGTTGGCAGAAAAGGTTCCTACGCCAACTATTTTGTTATTCGTAGCGGGAATGGTTATGGTTCTTACCTTATGGTTTTCCAAAAAAGCACGTTATGTAACCCAAACAGAAATAAACCTGTCCAGGGAAGGTGAATCAAAGGAACGCTTTCAGCCAAATTTTCTTTCTAGAGGTATTGTAAGATCAGCTATGGCTCTGTCTTCTGTTACATCCGCTCTTTTACCAAAATCGTTACAGGAAAAAATAGATTCCAACTTTAAAAAGCCAGTTATAGCACTTTCAAAGGATAAAACTTTTGAAATGCCTGCTTTTGATATGGTAAGGGCTTCTGTTAACTTGATGGTTGCAGGGATCCTTATTTCCTTGGCCACATCATATAAATTGCCGCTATCTACCACTTATGTTACATTTATGGTGGCAATGGGTTCATCTTTGGCCGATAGGGCTTGGGGAGCGGAAAGTGCCGTTTACCGTGTTGCAGGGGTATTGAATGTTATTGGTGGTTGGTTCTTTACAGCCATTATCGCCTTTGTTTCTGCTGCGGTAATAGTTTCACTTATCAATATTCATGTTCCGTCCATGGTGGCCATTCTATTATTGCTTGCGGTTCTTCTACTGGCAAGGAACTACATTTCACACAACAAAAAATCAAAGGAAATAAAAGCTGAGGATAGTCTACGAAAGGCCGAAAGCAGTTCTATCCAAGGGGTGATCGAAGAAAGTGCAGACAATATTTCCAACGTTGCCAAAAGAAGTAATAAAATATATACAAATATCATCGACGGCCTTGCTAAGCAAGATTTGGAGCTTCTGAAAAAGAATAAAAAAGGTGTTGGTAAACTTTCTGATGAAATAGACGAATTACGAGACCATATATTCTATTTTATTAAGAATTTGGATGAGGCCAGTGTAGGGGCCAGTAATCTATATATAAACATTTTAGGGTATCTGCAGGATATGGCCCAATCTTTGGAATATTTAAATAAAATTAGTCATAAACACATCCACAACAACCATAAAAAATTAAAATACAACCAAATTAAAGAACTAAAAGAAATAGATCTTGAATTACAAAAATTGTTAGGTGCTACCAAGGAGGCCTTTGGAACCAGATCTTTTCATAGAATTGGTACCATTTTTGCCAGTAAACAAGCATTACTGGATATGGTTTCTCAAAAAATTGAAAAACAGATAGCCAGGACACGTACTGAAGAATCCAGTCCTAAAAACACTACTTTATACTTTACTTTTCTTTTGGAAACAAAAGATTTTATTAACGCAACAATGAACCTTTTGGAGCTTTACTACAAGGAACACGACAGCACGGTTAAGCCTGCAAAACTAGAAGTCTAGTAGGGTCCATAATTTAAAACCATTGAATGAAATTCTTGTTCCTGCTCATCACTTTTGGTTGTACCGCATGTAGCATTGGGCAAAATATTACGGGTATGGAACTTTTGGAAAAGGCAATAGCTTATCATGACCCCAAAGGCAACTGGAATTCCTTTAAAGGTGATTTTACGGTAACTATGAAATCTCCCAAAGGAGATAACAGAATAAGCCAAATTGCGATTAATCTGCCCGCGTCCTATTTTAAATTGATTACCAATAAGGAGGGTAACACCTTAGAACAAACCGTGGACAAAGGCGACTGCATTTTAAGGCTTAATGGCAGTGCCAATATTTCGGATACGGATAGGGCAACTCATAATATTTCTTGTGAACGCTCTAAAAAGATGAAGGATTATTATACCTATCTCTATGGTCTACCAATGAAACTAAGAGATCCCGGGACCATAATTGAGTCCAATGTGGAGACAAAGACCTTTAAGAACAAAGAATATTTGAGACTCAAAGTAACGTATTCCGAAGAGGTCGGGAAAGACACTTGGTATTTTTATTTTGACCCCTCAACATACGCCATGGAAGTCTATCAATTTTACCATGATGAATCCAAAAATGATGGGGAGTATATATCACTTTCAGGCGAAGAAATCATAAATGACATTAAAATGCCGAAGACAAGGGCGTGGTATTACAATAAAAAAGATCAATATTTAGGAACAGATGTCTTGGGTAAAAATACCTTATAACCTATCTATAGAAGTTCATTTCGTCTATATAATTCCAAACTCCTTCTGGCAGCAAAGGTCTAATGTTTTTACCCAATTTATGTTGTGCCCGAATAAACGTTGAGGATATTTCCATAATAGGGGCCGTAACATGATGTATCTTGGCATGACCTTTAAACCTATGCTCCACTTCCCCTTCTGAAATCCTAGGGTATACAAAAATGTCATGATTCTTCAGAATGATCTCATAATTCTTCCATTTGTGCAGGCCTTTTAAATTGTCCTCCCCCATAATCAAACAGAAATCATGACCCACATCATATTTTTCCTGTAAATAAACCAAGGTATTCACTGTATAGTTGGGTTGGGGTAGCTCAAATTCTATTTTACTTGGTTTTAATTTGGGATAGTCCTGGGTGGCCTCGGCTACCAATTGATACCGATGATGATTGTCCAGCAGTGTTTTTTTTGTTTTAAAAGGACTTTGAGGGGTTACCACAAACCAGACCTCATCCAAGTCAGAAAACTCCACCATATGATTGGCAATCACCAAATGCCCTATGTGAATTGGGTTAAACGTACCGAAATAAAGTCCTATTTTTCTATTCATGAGAAACTTGATTCAGTATCATTTTTTTTCCAAACATTCTAGAGTTAATTCGTCCACTCAAGGTTGAAAGGCTTATTCTATTTTATTTATAATTTCAACACCTACAAAATCCGCCACCAACTTATGCGCCTCATTTAGGGCAGTATCCAAGTCGTAATTCTTGATAACTGTATCAAATTGCGGAGCAGTGGCCAATTCTACAGAGGCTTTCGCAATACGCATATTTATTTTATCCTCAGATTCCGTACTGCGCTTTTTCAATCTAATTTTAAGCTCATCTACACTCGGAGGCTTTACAAAAACCGCAAGGGTCTGTTCTGGAAACTTCTTTTTTATTCGCAAACCTCCAACAACATCAATATCAAAGATTACATTTTTCCCCTCGGCCCAGAGTCGGTCTACCTCACTTTTTAAAGTCCCGTAAAAATTATCCCTATACACCTCTTCCCATTCCAAAAAATCATCCTCTTTAATATGTTTCTTAAATTCGGACAAGCTCATAAAATAATAATGTTCACCATTTTTTTCCTTTCCACGTCTAGGTCTGGAAGTGGCCGAAATTGAAAATGCCAGATTAAGTTCTGGCTGATTTAAAAGATGTTTCACTATGGTTGTTTTTCCACTACCAGAAGGGGCAGAAAAAATAATTAATTTTCCTCCTTTCATTACAAAACATTAAGCATTTGTTCTTTGATCTTTTCCAATTCATCCTTCATCTGCACCACCAACTGTTGCATGGGGGCAAAATTAGCCTTGGAACCAATAGTATTTATTTCCCTTCCGATTTCCTGACTAATGAAACCCAGTTTCTTACCGTTGGAATCATCAGATTTCAACGTACTGGCAAAATAATCCAAGTGATTAAGCAAACGAACCTTTTCTTCTGTAATATCATATTTCTCAAGATAGTAAATAAGCTCTTGTTCAAAACGATTCGCATCCAAGTCGGCCTTTAGGTCTGCTACAGCCTTTTCCAGCCGTTCTCTTATCGTTAAAAGTCTGTCTGGGTCCATTTGTGCAACCTTGTCCAATAAACCTTTGAGAGTGCTTATTCTTGCTTCAAAATCAACCTCCAAGACCTTTCCTTCCTCTGTTCTAAAAATATTTATTTCCTTTAGTGCCTCTTCAAGCGACTCTTTTATAATCTTATATTCGTCCTCATCTATATCCTCCCGTTCCGTTTTCATAGTATCGGGCATGCGCATAGCGATTTCCAATAGGCTCATTTCATTACCGGAAACAATATGACCCAACTGTTTCATATATTGTCTAACCACTACTTCGTTAACCTCCGAAGTGGTCTCAGCACCCGTATTTTCAATATATAGACTAAAATCTATTTTACCTCTGACCAAGGAACCGGCAATCGTCCTTCGCAATTCCAATTCCTTTTCCCGGTACGTAGAGGGTATCCTGGCATTTAAATCAAGACTTTTACTATTTAGAGATTTGATTTCAATGGTAATTTTTTTCGAAGGAAGTTGTATAACGTGCTTCCCAAACCCTGTCATAGATTGGATCATAAATTGTTTTTAAATTTTGATAAAGGTAAATAAAATTGGGATTTGTATTCTTCGATGGACAAGTACAGTGCAAAGTCAATCATTAAGGCCTTTAATGCTAATTTGAACTCTTCCATTCTGGATTGGTGCTCACTCTTTAATCGCTTCCCGATTCTTCATGCCTTTTCTGCTGCGATAGCCATAAATGTGAATATGTATGTAGGAGGGCATGTACAACGAACCAGGCAAAAAGTAAAAACAGCAAACTGGGTGCCTTGTTTCCAATGATAAACACCCATTCCATCTAAAGTTCCCTTACCCAGATATTCCTATAACTTACCCTACTATTGTCCCCATGATCCTGCAGTTTTAAAGGACCTTTTCCATGGGCTGGATTTTTTGGCCAGCCAATATAAGGAGTGGTTCCCTTAATTTCAACATTGTCCTGCACAAGGACACCATTGTGTATTACAGTTACAGTTCCCGATTTAATCTTTTTCCCGTCTTTATTGAATTCCGGTGCATGATAAATAATATCATAGGTATTCCATTCCCCAGTGGGCACAGATGCCATGGCAAGGGGGGTATGTTGCTTGTATACAGACCCCACTTGCCCGTTTACATAGGTATCGTTATCATTGTTGTCCAAGACCTGTACCTCGTACAAGCCCTGAAGAAAAACACCACTATTACCCCTACTTTGTTGTTTTCCCTGAATTTCTGCAGGAGATTTCCATTCAAGATGCAATTGCATACTCCCAAAGTTTTGTACTGTCTGTATATCCCCTGTCTTGTTGTTGACCGTCATACTACCGTCCTTGTTAACAATCCACTTGGCTGCTGTACTGTCTTTAGTAGTAATCCAATTGTCCAAATTTCCTCCACTAAAGAGAATAATAGCATCACTGGGAGCTCTCTTAATGGGGTCAAAAGGATTTACCACAGGAGGAACAGGTTTATAAAATTCGGTCCCCTCCGGAGTTGTTGGTTCTGCACCTGAGTATTCCCCATGTACTACAATTCCTTCCTCAATTTCCTTTGAATCTTTTAGCTCCAATGTATCCTCCGCAACTTTTTCTTTACAGGCAAAAACCAAAATCAATAGAAAGAAGGTATAAACAAGTCTCAATTTCATATACTTAATTAATATTGGATCAGTCCAATGTTTTTATTTTGATGCCTTTAAAGTACACCTTGTCCCCATGATCTTGCAATCCAATTCGTCCGGTCATATATTTACCAAAATGCTCTGATCCTTTAAATTTGGATTTGGCAATCATGGCCTCCCATTCCTCACCATGAACAGGGAAAGAAGCTACCTCTGTACCATTCAAAACTACATTACCTTTATTGGTTTTATGGTTTATGGTAATTACACAGGTATTCCATTCCCCAACCGGTTTTGTGGCATCTTTACTCGGGGCTATCATGTCATATAAAGCACCGGCCTGATGGGTAGTTCCATTTTTGGCGTCAGGGTGTTTTTCATTGTCCAATACCTGAATTTCTGGCCCAGAGTGGTAGGCTTCCGGCAGGCTTTGAACTTCCTTAACTCCCCAAAAAATACCACTGTTCCCACCCTCTGAAATTTTCCAGTCTACGGATAGTACAAAGTTGGTAAAGTCTTCCTTGGTTACTAAATTGTATTTCTCTCCCTTTTTGCGGTCCTTGGGTGGATAGTACACCATGGCACCGTCCTCAATCTTCCATGCATCCCCAACACCATCTTCCAAATACCGCTTCCAGGCATCGAAGTTGGTCCCATCAAAAAGCACCTTCCATTCCCCTTCAATTAGGGCTGTTGGAGGTGGAGGTACAGGTACTTGCTCGGTATTAGTCTTTGTCGCAGAATTATGCATTGGATCAGAATCTACATCTATGTTCTTTTTATCCGTTTTATCCTTACAGCCAAGAACCATAACAGCTATCAAGGCACTAAAAATTAATTTTTTCATTTTCTTCTATATTAATTTTATATTCCTAATATCTTCTTCAGTACTGTTTTATCTATTGCAGCGCCGGCAAAATCATCAAAGGTCTTTTCTGTAGCCTCTATGATATGGTCTTGGATAAACTTAGCACCTTCCCTTGCCCCTTGTTCTGGACTTTTAATGCAACATTCCCATTCCATTACCGCCCAAACGTCACAGCCGTATTGAGTTAATTTGGAGAAGATGGACTTAAAATCTATCTGTCCGTCGCCTAGAGAGCGATATCTTCCAGCCCTGTCTCCCCAATCGTTAAATCCACCAAAAGCACCCTTCTTACCAGTTGGGTTAAATTCAGAATCCTTAACGTGAAATGATTTTATGAACTCATGGTAATGGTCTATATAAGCAATGTAGTCCAATTGTTGAAGTACAAAATGGCTTGGGTCGTAAAGAATATTGACCCTTTTGTGATTTCCGGTAGCAGCTAAAAAGCGTTCAAAAGTATCCCCATCATGTAGATCTTCACCAGGATGAATTTCGTAGCATACGTCCACACCTTCCTTGTCAAAATGATTTAGGATAGGCAACCATCTTTTGGCCAGTTCTTCAAAGCCCATTTCTACCAATCCCGCTGGTCTCTGTGGCCATGGATGGGCCGTATGCCATAATAAAGAACCAGAAAAGGTGGCATGCGAATTAAGACCAAGTCTTCTACTTGCTGTAGCTCCTTTTTTAACAGTATCTACTGCCCACTCGGTACGGGCCTTGGGATTATTTTTTACTTTATCGGGCGCAAAATTATCAAACATCAAATCGTAAGCAGGATTCACTGCCACTAATTGTCCTTGCAAATGCGTAGACAACTCCGTAATCTCAAGTCCGTAGGAATTTATCTTTCCCTTTAATTCATCACAGTAGGTCTGACTCTCGGCAGCTTTATCCAAATCGATAAGAAAATCGACCCAAGTAGGTATTTGAATTCCCTTATATCCCAAATCGGATGCCCATTTACACATGCCATCCAATGAATTGAATGGTGCTTTTTCATCTACAAATTGTGCTAAAAATACTGCCGGCCCTTTAATTGTCTTCATTTTAAATTTTATTAAGTGTAATTGAAAATAACCATTGTTAACATTTAGGATAAAAATCCTATATTTAATGTTTGTAGCCTATGCCTACAAATGCGAAGTCATAAATATAGGAAAAGCATCAGAATTAATACAAGAAATATAGAATGAATCAAAGTGAAATATTTGATGCCATTGTTGTAGGTACCGGAATTAGTGGAGGTTGGGCAGCTAAAGAACTTTGTGAGAATGGGTTAAAGACTTTGGTGCTGGAAAGAGGACGAATGGTTAAGCATATCGAGGATTACCCCACCATGAACGATGACCCCTGGGATTACCCATTAAAAGGCGAATTATCTAAATCGGATAAGGAGAAATATCACATACAAAGCAGGTTGAATTGGGCACCAGATCAGAGCAATAAGCATTTCTTTGTGAACGATTTGGAGCATCCTTATGTTCAAACCAAACGATTCGATTGGATAAGAGGATATCAGGTCGGTGGGCGTTCCTTAACATGGGGCAGACAGAGTTACCGTTGGAGTGACATTGATTTTGAAGCCAATAAAAAAGAGGGCATCAGTGTTGATTGGCCTGTTAGATATAAGGACATTTCGCCATGGTATGACAAAGTTGAAGAATATATAGGGGTCAGTGGTCAAGCCCTCGGGCTAAAACAATTGCCGGATGGCAAATTTCAACCCCCCATGAAATTGAATTGTGTAGAAGAAGACTTTCAAAAATCTATCGAAGAAAAATTTGACGATGGTCGTTTGGTGACCATTGGTCGTACGGCACACATTACAGATCCAAATGCAGATTTCGAAGGTCGTGGAGTGTGTCAAAATCGAGATAGGTGCTGGCGTGGCTGCCCTTTCGGAGGCTATTTTAGCAGTAATTCATCCACTTTGCCAGCCGCAGAAAGAACTGGTAATATGACACTCAGACCCAATTCCATTGTGTACGAGGTCCTCTATGATGATAAAACAAAAAGAGCGACCGGAGTAAAAGTCATAGATACAGAGACCAACGAAAAATTGGAGTTCAAGGCCCGTATTATCTTTCTTTGTGCTTCAGCCATGGCTTCTGTAGGTGTTTTATTGCAATCAAAAAGTGAACGCTTCCCTAACGGTCTTGGAAATGACTCGGATGCCTTAGGTAGAGGGATTATGGACCATCATTATAAATTAGGGGCAACCGCTAAAGTAGATGGTTATTTGGACAAATATTATAAAGGTCGCCGTGCCAATGGTTTTTATATTCCCCGATTCGTAAATATGGACAAAAAGACCAAGCGTGATGGGTATATTCGTGGATTCGGATATCAAGGTACGGCCAGTAGAGGCGATTGGTCGGAAGCCATTGGGGAATTGGGATATGGAAAAGAACTCAAAGAAAGTATTCTAAAGCCCGGTCATTGGACAATCGGTGTTACCGGATTTGGAGAATTCCTGCCATATGACGACAACAGGGTCACCTTAAGCCCTACTGAAAAAGATAAATGGGGACTTCCACAATTGGCGTTTGATGTTGAATTCAAGGAAAACGAGTTGAATATGCGCAAGGATATCAAAAAAGTTATCGTAGAAATGTTTGAAGCGGCTGGATTTAAGGATGTACAGTCCTATGAGGAATCTTCCTGGCCGGGATTGGGCATACATGAAATGGGTGGCGCCAGAATGGGGCATGATCCCAAAACTTCCATCTTGAATAAAAATAATCAAGTGCATCTAGTTCCCAATGTTTATGTCACCGATGGTGCTTTTATGACCTCCTCCAATTGTGTAAATCCGTCATTGACTTATATGGCATTTACAGCCAGGGCGGCAAATCATGCAGCCAAACAATTGAAAGAGGGCAAATTTTCATAACATCCTTCGAGAAATAATTAATGTATTTTACCGTTACTGTTAAAACTTAGACCTAATTAGAATGGACAATGCTTCGGCTAGAAATATGTGGGGGGATTTTTTGGATGCCCACCTAGAATTTGCTTTTGTAGAAGCACCCAAAGTGCTTCACTTTAGCGACAATGAACAAGACGCAGACCACTTTGTGGGTTTAATTATAAAGGATATTAAAAAAGCGACCTCTTTTTCCTTATTGGGTCTTCAAAACCGAAAGGAGCCACTACCCAAAATAGGTGCTTTTATGATAATTACAGATTGGAACGGCAAAGCCAAGTGCATTATAAGGACTACCGCTGTAAAGCTGAAACCATTTTTCAGCATTACCAAAGATTATGTACAATTGGAAGGCATGGGCGACAAAAGTCTTGAGTACTGGAAAAAATACCATTGGGATTATTTTACCCGTGAACTGGCACCTTACGACCGTGTTCCCAGAGATAGTACCATCGTAGTTTGCGTGGAATTTGAAAAGGTGTACGGATAATCTCTTTAACTTAAAATATTTTCATAAAAAATGGCCGCAATTGCGGCCATTTTTATATCAATCAAATATTAATTATTTCAAATCGACCCAAACATTCCCATTTTTGTTGGACTCTACCGTGCTCTCAATAAAATCCAGACCACGTACACCATCCATCATTGTAGGAAATTCTCCATCGTTATATTTTTCACCTCTAACTGCCCTTGCAACACCTAAATAGATATTGGCCATAGAATCAAAAATACCTTCAGGATGTCCAGGAGGCAATTTAGTTCCATTCAAGGATAATTTGGAATTATATGCATGACCAGGCTTATATACCTGAAGGGGTTTATCATCACTTAAGACATAAAGATAATTGGGATTTTCTTGCTCCCATCTAAGGCCACCCTTTTCTCCGTAAACAGCAATGGAAAGTCTGTTTTCTTCCCCTGTAGCCACCTGACTAGATCGAATAACCCCTTTCACATGATTTCCCATACGGATCAGAACTGTACCGTCTACATCCATCTGGTTATCTTCATATAAATAATTGAAATCTGCCAAAATAGACTTTATGGCCATGCCGGTTGTATATTCGATCATATTAAAGGCGTGTACCCCAATATCTCCCATACACGAACTAATCCCTGCCTTTTTAGGGTCCAATCTCCAAACCGTAGACCGTTTAGCCTTATCATGTATGATGGAGTTGATCCATCCCTGATAATATTGTGCATCTACCTTGTGTACTTTCCCAATAGCACCGTCCTTTATCATCTCCCGCATTTGTCTAACCATAGGATACCCGGTATAGGTATGGGTAACCGCAAAAACAGTTTTGGCTTTTTCCAAGGTGGCCTGTAATATTTTAGCCTCCTCGTAGGTAGTGGTCATGGGCTTTTCACAAATTACATGAAACCCGTTTTCCAACAACTTTTTAGCCATTGGAAAATGCAAAAAGTTAGGGGTAAGTATTGAACATACCTGAATACGTTCTTCCTTAGGGAGTTTTAATTCCTCTTCCACCAAGGTATCAAAATCCTTATAAATCCTATTGGTAGGCACATCTATCTCCTCGGCAAAAGCAACATTCGCTTCAAAATCCGGGTTAAAAACAGCACCAACAATTTCGTAATTATCATTAATCTGTGATGCCACTCGGTGTAACACCCCAATTAGAGAGTCTCCTCCACCCCCTAGAATTCCTAATCTAATTTTTTTACCCATAATCTATTTATTCCTAATTACTCTTTATATTCTACTTCTTCGTTTTTAAAAAATATAGCGAACAGCGCCATAGCCGCTAGTGCAAAAATAGCAGGAAATGTCCAGATATCCGTCCAGCTGTGCAACCCTTCACTCAGTAAATAACTATCTGTTATTTTACCTGCAACCCAAAAACCTATCAACATCCCAACACCATAGGTAGCCAAGGTAATTAATCCTTGTGCCGCACTTTTAAATTTATCACCCGCCTTTGAATCCGTATAAATCTGTCCGGAAACAAAGAAGAAATCATAGCAAATACCGTGCAGGGCAATACCCAAAATTAACATAAAAGTCAAATCCCCGTTATTTCCATAGGCAAAAAGGAGATATCTAATTGTCCAGGCGAGCATTCCGGCAATCATGGTGTTTTTAAATCCGAATTTCTTAAAGAAATATGGCAACAGCAACATAAATAAAACTTCCGAAACTTGCCCAATGGTCATTTTACCTGTTGGGTTTTCCATTCCAACCTCCGACAAAAACGGATTGGCATTTTGATAATAAAAGGCCAAGGGAATGCATATTAGTATTGATGAAACAAAAAATATCAAAAAATTTCTATCTTTCAAAAGTTTCAGGGCATCCAGTCCCAAAATACTCGAAATCGATATCTTTTCATCAGTTTTGACTTTTGGAGGTGTTTTGGGCAACGTAAAACTAAAAAGTCCCAAAACAGCCGAAGCGATAGCCACCATTAAAAAGGTATTTTTTAATAAGCCTTCTCCCCTGGAGGTTTCGGAATCCCATAAAAACGCATAGCTAATTACTAATCCGGCCACTATCCATCCTATGGTTCCAAAAACCCTGACAAAAGAAAATTCTTTGGCCGGATTTTTCATCTGACTAAAGGAAATTGAATTCACTAGGGCCAGAGTAGGCATATAGAGTATCATATATCCAAGTACATAGGGGTAAAAACCGACAAAGTCCACGGCGGTATACATTTGATACATCATCACCGCTCCCAAAAGATGTAACACACCTAAAATTCGCTCCGCATTAAAATATCTATCGGCAATCAATCCAACTATAAAAGGAGCAATAATTGCCCCCCAGGATTGCGTTGAATACGCCATTGCCGCTTCTGCTCCAGTGGCCTGAAGGTTCTCCCCCAAAAAGGTACCAAGTGTTACGTACCAACCGCCCCAAATAAAGAATTCGAGAAACATCATAAAGGACAATTGCACTTTGGTTTTTACATTCACGGTTTAGAGGGTATATTTATCGCTTATAAAAAGCATAATCCATGACCAAAGGCTCAATGGCGTTATTTCTAAAATCAATGGAAATTTGCGCCCTATGATGGGTCGAATGGTTTATAATGTGAAACAACATATCTTGAATGGTATTAGTAAACAACCTTCCTTCGGTATTCTCATAATCCAATCGCTTTTCAAGATCATCCACATTGGTTATTATCTCAAAAGAGCTTCTTTGATTTTCGTAATGTATGTCTCCCCAATCCTTTGGAGATTGTAACTGAAAAACATCATACTCAATCTTTTTTCCAAGAATTCTAGCATTCCAAATATGATGGGCATTTAAAATATGACTGAAGAGCTCCATTGTTCTATCTGGAACATTTTCCAGCTTTTGGCACTCTTCAATCAATTTCTTATTGCAATAAAAGTTATAATCGAACAGCTGATTAAAAAAGGCCTTCATAGGATCCACTACTAATTAAGTTCCTTACCCGCCTTTATCAATAAATCCCTAGTAGCAAGAATTCCGTCCTCCTCGCCTAAAATACTACCTTCGTACTCCACACCTATATATCCAGTATAACCCGCATCCTTAACGATTTTAAGAATTCTAGGGTAATCCAATTTAGTTTCATTGCCATCCGCATCAAAATCGTGGGATTTGGCACTTACCGCCTTGGCATACGGCATTAATTCACTGATACCTTTATAATTGTCATATTCCTCGGCACATCCATCCTTTGATCGCTCAATACAGAAATTGCCAAAATCAGGAAGGCTTCCACAATTATCCATATTTACAGTTGCCATCACTTCGGCATGTAATGCGCCATTGGAAGACAAGCCCCCGTGATTTTCGACCAAAACATTAATATTCTTGCCTTTAGCATAAGTTGCCAACTTGGTAAGTCCGTCAACGGCATTCGCTTTCCACTCTTCCGGAACGCTGCTTCCGTTAAGGTTTACCCGAATTGCATGGCATCCCATTGCGGCAGCGGCATCCACCCATATCTTGTGTTTTTCAACGGTTTCATTTCTTTCTTTCTCATCGCTTACGGCCAAATTCCCTTGGCCATCGATCATAATCAATACATTTTGCAAACCGTACTTTTTTGCCTCTGCATTAGATTTCTCGACAAATGCAGCCATGGCCTCCTTGGAATAATTAGCTTTTTCCAACTCAGGGTTATATAATTGACTTACGTACTCGAGCCCGGTAAAGCCCCATTTTTTTGCCTTCTCCGCAAATGTATAAGGATCAACGTTATCATTACGTATCATTTTATGAATGGACCATTGGGCCAATGACAATTTAAAAAATGGATCTGCAACCTTCATGGATAACTCAGAGGCCTCCACATCCTTTGGCTGCTCCTTAGGAGCTTCCTTACAAGAAAAAACACCTATTAATAAGGCAAATAAAACTACCTTAATTCCATTGATTTTTAAATTTTTACACTTCATATCAGGTTTGAGATTAAATCCAAGGATTAACAATAACTATAACGTTATAGTGCTATAGTATTAATAAATATAGGGTTTAAATGTAGAAAATTAATTTTATATTTAATAAATTTATTAAATAAACAATTTCATAAATGAGCAAGATTTTTAACAATGAGGTGCAGGATTCTTATGATGCAATTGTCGTAGGTACGGGAATTAGCGGAGGGTGGGCCGCAAAGGAATTATGTGAAAAAGGACTTAAAACCCTGGTTTTGGAACGTGGAAGGATGATAAAACATATCGAAGACTACGAGACTGCCAATATGGATCCTTGGGACTTTCCGAATGCCGGAGAACCGACCAAGGCAGATGTTGAAAAACAACCTAAACAGAACAGAACTGGATATACCACAAATGCTGCAAGTAAAATGTGGTTTGTAAATGATCTGGAACACCCATATAACGAAATAAGGCGATTTGATTGGATGAGAGGTTACCACCTAGGTGGACGTTCATTACAATGGGGACGTCAAAGTTACCGTTGGAGCGACATCGATTTTACAGCCAACCTAAAAGATGGCATTGCAGTTGATTGGCCCGTGCGTTATAAGGATATTGCCCCATGGTACTCTTTAGTGGAAAACTATATTGGTGTTAGTGGGGAGGCACTTAATCTTCCTCAGTTACCGGATAGTGATTTTTTGCCCCCCATGGAAATGAATTGTGTTGAAGAACATTTTAAAAATAAAGTTACGGAAGGTTTTGACGACCGTGCCGTTACCATAGGTCGGGTTGCACACATAACCGGAACCAAAAATTTTGACGGACGTACCAAGTGTCAATATAGAAACCGTTGTATTAGAGGGTGTCCTTTTGGAGCTTACTTCAGTAGTTTGTCTTCTACCCTACCTGCGGCAGAAGCAACAGGAAACATGACATTACGTACAGATTCCATTGTACATGAGGTAATTTATGACCCTAACACCAAAAAAGCTACAGGGGTAAAAGTTATAGACCGGTTAACAAAGGAAACATTTGAATTTAAGGCAAAGGTAATTTTCTTATGTGCCTCCTCTATAGCTTCCACTTCGATATTAATGCAATCCAAATCCGATCGATTCCCGAATGGTATGGGGAATGATTCTGACCAATTGGGCCGCAATATTATGGACCATCATTTAGGGGTTGGTGCTTCCGGTAAATTCGACGGCTTCGAAGATAGGTACTACAAAGGTAGAAGACCTAATGGTATATATATTCCAAGATTTAGAAATTTAGGGGGAGATTCCAATAGAAAAGATTACAAACGTGGCTTCGGTTATCAAGGGGGAGCCAGCAGGGGTAATTGGGAAGAAACGGTTGCCGAACTCTCTTACGGAAAAGACCTTAAGGAAAATATACTTCAACCAGGAGGTTGGAGAATGGGCATCGGTGGTTTTGGCGAAGTGCTCCCTTATCAAGACAACAGAATGACCTTGGATTACGATAAACTAGATGGCTGGGGGCTTCCCACAGTAACCTTTGATGCCGACTTACAGGAAAACGAATTTAACATGCGTAAAGACATGCAGCAATCAGCTGTAGAAATGTTGGAAAAAGCTGGTTTACGTGATGTAGAAGGACATGATGGCCCAACCGGCTTAGGTTTGGGAATTCACGAAATGGGTACTGCAAGGATGGGACGCAACAGAAAAACCTCTGTGCTCAATGGGAACAATCAATTGCATGACGTACCTAATGTTTATGTAACTGATGGGTCATTTATGACTTCGGCCAGTTGCGTTAACCCATCATTAACTTATATGGCGTTCACTGCTAGAGCCGCTGACCATGCGGTAAAAGAACTTAAAAAAGGAAATATATAATGGATAGAAGAAAAGCAATTAGAAATATGGGACTGGCGTTGGGATACACCGTAGCCACCCCAACCTTGTTAAGCATTGTTCAAAGTTGTAAAAAAGACGCTGCAATTTTATGGACACCAGATTTTCTATCCTCTGCAGAGGGCTCCGTTCTAACCCATCTGGTCGACATAATACTTCCTAAAACCGATACCCCTTCTGCCTCTGAGGTACAGGTCCATATCTTTATAGACCGTTTGGCAGATCAGGTAATGGAAAAAGAACAGCAGGACATGTTAAAGATGACCATGGGGAAATTCTTGGATAAGGTCTTAAAGGATTCGGGCAAGACAGAGATTGCGGACTTAACTCCAAAAGAACTGGAACCGGTCTTGGCCAATGCCCTGAAGATTTCAAAAGAAGATCAGGTAAACCATTTCAAGGCAATAAAGACTTACACAGAAGCCGTAAAAGCTGGCAAAACGGACAACTTGAACGATGATATATCCAGATTTGCATTCGCAAATAATTTAAGAGATCTAACTATCTGGGGCTATAAGTCATCCGAATTGGTCGGCGAGAATGTATTATCATATTTACCGGTACCTGGGGAATACATTGGTTGCGGAGATCTTCAGGAACTAACCGGGGGAAAGGCCTGGTCACTTTAAATTATACCAAAATTATTATGCTAACGGAACTAGGAAGGCCAAAAGGCCACTTAGTTCCATTAGCATTCTTTTATAAATAAATTCAACCATATCCAAAAAATGAAAAGAAGAGATTTTATACAAAAAACAGCACTTACAAGTAGTGCCATTACAATTGGAGGTTCTTTGGCTTATGGAGCCAAACCTAATTTAGAAGCGAAGCATACGTTCAATTTAAAATATGCCCCCCATTTTGGGATGTTTAAAAACCTTGCCGGTGATGACCTTATTGACCAAATAAACTTTATGGCCGACCAAGGGTTTACTGCTTTTGAAGACAACGGCATGATGGGTAGGGACGTTGCAATGCAAACCAAAATAGGTGAAACCTTAGCCAAACGGAATATGACCATGGGTGTATTTGTAGTTGACAAAGGAGGTAATATGGCAAATACCCTCGCTGCAGGTAAACAGGAATATATTGATATCTTTTTGGACGGCTGCAGGAGAGCCGTAGATGTTGCCAAACGTGTCAATGCCAAATGGATGACCGTTGTGCCGGGTGGATTCGAAAGAAAACTGCCAATTGGTATTCAGGACGGCAATGTTATTGAGGCATTAAAACGAGGCGCGGAGATTTTAGAACCTCATGGCTTGGTAATGGTATTAGAACCTTTATCTGATTCTCCAGATCTATACCTACAAAATTCAGATCAAACCTATATGATATGTAAAGGCGTGAATAGCCCCTCCTGTAAAATATTGTTTGACATCTACCACATGCAAAAAACTGAAGGACATTTAATCCACAATATGGAACTTACATGGGATGAAATAGACTATATCCAAATAGGGGACAATCCTGGTAGAAAGGAACCTACTACTGGGGAAATTAATTACAAAAATGTCTTCAAATATATTCACAGCAAAGGATTTAAAGGAGTCTTGGGCATGGAACACGGCAATTCCAGACCGGACAAGGAGGGTGAGACGGCCGTTATAAATGCCTATAAGTCTGAGGATAACTTCTTGTAGTCCACAAATTTAACGTTGCTTTTAGAAAGTTTCCATCTTACTTCTTCGTCAGAAGGGTAAGATGGAACTTTACATTTACACCTTAGCGGTCTACCTTATATTCTTCGCATTAGGAAGAATAATATATCACCATCATTTTAAAAAATGACAAGGATATGTTATGATAAATTATTGTATATAAGATAATTATAATCCAATTTCCTATTTCTCACGTATATAAATGTATAAACTATCTAATACGGGGCAAAATGGATAAGCACATCACAATTCTAATAATATATTGTATAGCGTTCCTTTGTGCGTTTGTACTAAAACCTTATATATCCAATAGATAAACAGCTTACAAGAATAATTGATTACAATTATATGAGCTAAGGCACTTTAGTTATTATAATAAAAAATCCCCAAAGATTACTTTGGGGATTTTTTATTGATTAATTCCGAGGATGTGAGCCCTTTAGGAGCCACACATTAAACAATCGTCATCTGCTTGGCCTTCCTTAGCTTGAGCTATCAATTCCTTCATCTCGGCCGCTGTCATCGGTTTTACTTCCACCTGCTGCTGGTTGGCCGAAGTAGCTTCCACCTTAATGGTCTTTGTTACTTCTTTAGCCACTATACTAGTCTCCAATGGCGCCTCAGCAACAGGAACTTCCTGTTTCTTACTATTATCCAAAGTAAATTTAATAGCATCTGCTGCCGCTTTCGTTCTTAGATAGTACATTCCAGTCTTAAGTCCGCTTTTCCATGCATAGAAATGCATTGAGGTCAACTTGGAATAATTGGCGTTCTCCATAAACAAGTTTAAGGATTGGCTTTGGTCTATGAAATAACCACGTTGTCTGGACATATCAATAATATCCTTCATACTTAACTCCCAAACTGTTTTATACAACTCCTTAATTTCGGTAGGTATATTTTCAATATCCTGCACAGAACCATTGGCACGCATTAATTCCTGTTTCATATTTTCATTCCAAAGGCCAAGTCCTACCAAATCCTCCAATAAGTGTTTATTCACTACAATAAACTCCCCGGACAATACTCTACGCGTATAAATATTGGATGTATAAGGTTCAAAACATTCATTGTTACCCAATATTTGCGATGTAGAGGCTGTAGGCATAGGCGCTACCAATAGGGAATTGCGAACTCCGTTCTTTTTTACTTCCTTACGCAATTTTCCCCAATCCCATCTCCCGGATAACTCTTCATCTTTAACACCCCATAAATTGTGCTGAAATTCTCCTTTGGATATTGGAGAACCCTCATAGGAAGAGTAAGTCCCCTCCTCTTTTGCCATTTCCATGGAAGCCGTAACCGCTGCAAAATACAAAGTCTCAAAAATTTCCTGATTCAATTCCTTGGCAGCATCACTTGTAAATGGCAACCTCAACATTATAAACGCATCGGCCAAACCTTGAACCCCCAAACCTATTGGCCTATGGCGTATATTGGAATTTTCGGCCTCCTTGATCGGATAATAATTTCTATCTATAACCTTATTTAAATTTCTCGTAACCCGTTTTGTGACCCTAAACAATTCCTTGTGATCAAACTCCCCATTCTTAATAAACATCGGAAGCGCAATGGAAGCTAAATTGCAAACAGCCACCTCATCAGGCGAAGTATATTCCATTATTTCCGTACAAAGGTTGGAGGAGCGAATAGTACCCAAATTCTGTTGGTTACTCTTCCTATTGGCTGCATCCTTATAAAGCATATACGGAGTACCTGTTTCAATTTGGGATTCTAAAATTTTCTCCCAAAGTTCACGAGCCTTAACCGTTTTACGCCCTTTGTTTTCTGATTCATATTTAGCATACAACTTTTCAAAATCCTCACTGTGATGATTAAATAGTCCAGGGCATTCATTAGGGCACATTAAGGTCCAATTTTCATTGGCCTCTACCCTTTTCATGAATAAATCTGGTATCCACATGGCATAAAATAAGTCCCTAGCCCTCATTTCTTCCTTTCCATGGTTTTTCTTCAAGTCCAAAAATTCGTATATGTCGGCATGCCATGGCTCAACATAGATAGCGAAACTTCCCTTACGCTTTCCACCGCCTTGATCTACATATCGCGCTGTGTCATTAAAAACCTGTAGCATAGGTACAATGCCATTAGAGGTGCCATTTGTCCCTGCAATATAAGAACCTGTGGCCCTAACGTTGTGTATAGAAAGACCGATTCCCCCAGCAGATTGCGAAATTTTTGCTGTTTGTTTTAATGTATCATAAATACCATCAATACTGTCGTCTTTCATTGCCAATAAGAAACAAGAAGACATTTGAGGTTTAGGAGTTCCAGAGTTAAATAAGGTGGGCGTAGCGTGGGTAAAATATTTTTTGGACATCAACTCATATGTCTCCAAGGCCGAATCCAAATCGTTAAGATGAATCCCTATGGATACCCTCATAAGCATATGCTGTGGTCTTTCTGCAATCTTCCCATTGAGTTTTAAAAGATAGGAACGCTCCAAAGTTTTAAATCCGAAATAATCGTAGCCAAAATCCCGGTTATAAATAATGGTAGAATCCAATCTATCTGCATTCTCAGAAACAACTTTGTACACCTCATCGGACAGCAATGGTGCTTTTTTGCCCGTTCTTGGATTTACATATACATATAAATCCCTCATCGTTTCCGAAAAGGATTTTTTAGTGTTTTTATGTAGGTTGGAAACGGAAATACGTGCCGCTAACTTGGCATAGTCTGGGTGTGAAGTGGTCATGGTAGCCGCAATCTCAGCCGCTAAATTATCGAGTTCAGATGTAGTTACCCCATCATAAAGCCCTTCAATTACACGCATGGCGACCTTTAGTGGATCTACCAGGTCATTTAGGCCATAACACAATTTTCTTACTCTAGCTGTGATCTTATCGAACATTATCAGCTCTTTTCTTCCGTCTCTTTTTACTACATACATGTTGCTACAATTTTTTTTTTAATGATACATACGTTTGGGCCATGGGGCATATGTTAAAAACATTAACATATCAAATTCATCGCATAAAAATCCCCTTATAACCCAAAGGGGATTTCCTTTATACCGTTACCTATTAAAAATCGGCGTCGAAGCTAATTTTCTGCGAATCGTCGTCCTTATCCTTGTTGTTCGAGACCCCAGCCTTTTGATATTCAGCTACTCTTTTTTCAAAGAAATTGGTTTTGCCTTGTAGTGAAATCATGTCCATAAAGTCGAAGGGGTTGGTAGAATTGTACACTTTGTCACATTCCAACTCCACCAACAAGCGATCTGTTACAAACTCCAGATACTGGGTCATCAAATTCGAATTCATCCCAATTAAACTGGCAGGAAGCGATTCCGTAATAAATTCCCTTTCTATATCCAATGCGTCTACTAAAATCTCGGTAATACGAGCTTTAGGAACCTTATTTATAAGATGTTTATTATGAAGATAAACAGCATAATCACAGTGCATTCCCTCATCCCTTGATATTAATTCATTGGAAAACGTAAGCCCGGGCATCAAGCCTCTTTTCTTAAGCCAAAATATGGAACAGAAGGCACCAGAGAAGAAAATACCCTCAACTGCAGCAAAAGCAATTAGCCGTTCTGCAAAACTGGGCGACTCAATCCATTTCAAGGCCCAATCTGCCTTTTTCTTAATGGCCGGGAAATTCTCAAGAGCGTTAAAAAGCAAATCCTTTTCCTTTTCATCCTTTACATAAGTATCAATTAATAGGGAATAGGTTTCAGAATGAATATTCTCCATCATGATTTGAAAACCGTAAAAGAATTTTGCCTCGGCATATTGAACTTCACTTACAAAATTTTCGGCAAGGTTCTCATTTACAATTCCGTCCGAAGCCGCAAAAAAGGCGAGAATATGTTTTATGAAATAACGCTCATCACTATTCAACTTGTTGTTCCAGTCGTTAAGGTCAGTATGCAGGTCAATTTCCTCGGCAGTCCAAAAACTAGCCTCACATTTTTTGTACCAATCCCATAAATCGTGATGCTTTATAGGGAAAATAACAAATCGGTTAAGGTTTTCTTTCAGAATCGGCTCTATAGCTGCTGACATATCTTATTTAGATTTTAAGGGTTTCTTAAACTAAGGCGAATATTTGCCCTCGGTCGGAGATAACAAAGATTGCAAAATACACCCAATAACTAAAGCTAAATAAGCATTATTACCCACAAAGTTTTTAACACAAAATGTTGAAATGTATGTTCGCAAGTGATGTTCATTACCTTTATTGAACAACGGAAATTATAAAATGAGAAACTCTCCCAGTGAAAAATATTCTTTCAAAAAAATAAACCAAAAAGTATATAAAAACATACTATTTGGTTTATGTTAATCCATATGTGCTCACATCCATAGATTTGGATGCAAAGTCACCAAGTAATCGGCATTTCACCTTTCCAAATTTAATTTGAAAAACTAAATGGATATTGCTGCCAAAATCATCATAATGGAAATGGCAATCATGGCCAAGAAAACTAAGCTTATAGCTTTAATATTAGAAGTAAACATATTAGTGGAGTTTGAGTTAATTACGTTTTATAGTGTTCATTCCATTGTTTTTTTTCTCCAACGGAAATAATACAGCTCATGATAATCTACAACAATAACATTCGAATTCTTCAAAACAGTGTATTCTTATCCCCTTCATCATCTAGTTTCAAATATATTGCAGTAAACTCAATAGATATGCCTTATATGTAACAAAGTTTGCAAGAAATGTAACATGAACATTGTGCATTACTATTCAAGCGACTCTAGGTACTCGGTTGGAGTTTTGTTGTAGATTTCCTTAAAACACTTAATAAAATAGGAAGGAGTGTTAAAGCCCACGGAATACGCAATCTCATTGACAGAAACATCTGAAGACCTTAAAATGTGAATAGCCCGTTTTAGTCGCTGAGATCTTATAAAGGCCGTTGTAGACAGACCTGTATAAGCCAATAATTTGCGGTGTAGTTGCATTCTACTCATACCTAATTTTGCGCAAAAAGAAGCTGCGTTAAACTGAGAGTCCAGCAGGTGCACATCCAGTACTTTTTCCAATTTATTAAGAAATACTTCATCTGTGGGGCTTATGGCTATATCCTTTGCCTCCAATATAAGTTCATGACTATACCTCTTTCGAAGCATTTTTCTGGTTCCAATTAAGTTTTCAACTCGTGTTTCCAGACTCCGGACCTTAAAGGGTTTGGTGATAAAATCATCTGCCCCTGACAACAACCCTTGCAACTCCTGCTCCTCATCCAAACCGGCCGTAAGCAGAATAATGGGAACGTGGCTAGTACGCTCATCTGTTTTTAATTTATTGCAAAGCGATATACCATCTAAGAAAGGCATACGAACATCCGAAATAATAAGGTCAGGAACCACTTCCACTGCAATTTTTGCTCCTTCCAAGCCATTGCCCGCTTGCAGGATCCGATACTTGCTGCACCAAACGGCATTAAGAAATTCGCGCACTTCCTTATGATCTTCCACGATCAGAACAATGGGCAAGTCCTTGGCTTCCCCATTTTGAATCATTGGTTTTTTGGGCAGCACCAAACCTGCTTCATTACCTATTAAGGGCTGAATACCAATTTCTTCTGATTTCTCAATTAATTCGAAATTTTTAAAGTTGGAAATTAGTATTGGCAAGATTACCTTAAAGTGAATAATCCCACCTGTTTCCATTTGTACAGATATGGTGCCCTGGTACATATCTATTAATTCCTTAACCAACGAAAGGCCAATACCAGCTCCGTCCGAATATTCATCCTTTTGGTAAAACCGTGTAAAAAGTAGATCGATATCCATATCAGAATAATTTTCTACCGTATTTTTAACACTTATCTGCACTTCTCCTTCATTTTTAATGGCCGTAAACTGGCATATACCTTCCGCGCTTATATATTTAAAAGCATTTGAAAGCAGGTTTACAACAATTTTTTCCATAGCATCCTCATCGAACCAGGCATTGGGCAAAGGCTCTATTTCGACTTTATATTCAATATTGTTTCTTGATGCCGTATGCCTAAATGATGATGTTAACATACCCAAAAAAAGACCTAGATCTCCCTTTGAAACCCTAAGTTTCAGCTTACCCTTTTCCAACTTTGCCAAATGTAGGAGTTGATCTACCAGGGCAATTAACCTATTTATATTCCGCTTTATCATAGAGAAATTGGCGAAATCAGTTTCGGAAAGATTGGCTTGCCCTAATTTTACATCCACTGGGCCTGATATCAAGGTCAAGGGAGTACGGAATTCATGGGAAATATCTGTATACAATTTGGATTTCAAATCATTAAGTTCTCTAAACCGTTCTGTCTCCTCGATTTTTGATCGAAGTTTAAGTTGCATGCGCCATTTCCATTTCAAGTAAGCGTAAACCCCATAAACCAACATAAAAAATAAAAGAAGATAGGCGGACTTGGCCAAAGGGGTAAAATACCAAGGAGCCAAAATTGAAAAAGTATAGCTTACGGGCACATTGTTCCAAAGTCCATCATAATTACTACTCTTGACTTGAAACTCATATTCTCCAGGTGGTAATCGGGTGTATCGGGCAAAGTTCTTGTTGCCCGCAAAAACCCATTCGCTATCAAAATCAACCAGCCTATATTGGTATTGATTTTTTTGAGGAAGGGAAAATTGAAGACTAGAAAAGGTAAAGGAAATCGTATTTTGCTTGGCTTCCAAGGCAAGCTCATCTATTAAAGGAAAGGGCTTATTATATACATCGAACCCGGTAATCGCAGTCTTGGGTAAGATGGTGTTTTCTTTTAATTCGTTGGGCCTAAACCAATAAAACCCATCCAAACCACCAAAATAGAGGTAGCCTTCCGAATCCTTGAAGGCTGCACCGGTATTAAATTCAATCGCCAATCCCTCATAGTTATTATAGTTTACTATTTCCGGGGTTTCATCCAATAAATGTCCTATTGTAAATTTGGTAATTCCATTGTTGGAACTCAACCACAAATTACCTTCACTATCGGGCAATATCCCATAAATGACATTGTTGGCCAAGCCGACTTTTTCACTGTAGTGGTAAAATCGATTGTTTTCAACGTCAAATGCATTAAGGCCACCTCCATTAGTGCCGACCCAAAGGATATCATTGGGTGAGTAATACAAGGTTTTTACGCTATTGGACGACAGCGAATTACCATTGGTCAAATACTGATAAGCTTTAAATGTTTCCATCTCAATATTAAACATTCCAATACCATGGCTCTCTGTCGCAATCCACAAATTACCTTTCCCATCCGAGGTGATCGCCCTAATATTATTACTGGGAATCCCATTTTTCTTACTTGAGTCATACTCAAATTTGTTTATTTCTCCTTTTTCTTTATCGAATTGAATTAGCCCTTGGTCCCTTGTTCCCAACCATACCCTATTCTCACCATCTTCAAAAATGCACCAAACGGTATTCGCTGTTAATTTAATTTCCGAAGTATTAGAAAAATGCAAAAAATCACCATTGGGCTCCTTAATAGATAATCCTCCCTCTTGCGTCCCTATCCACAAATTGTCGTCCTTATCCACATAAAGACTCATAACACGATCTGATGAAATAGTTTTAATATCCCCATTTAAGGCTTTAAAGGTTCTCCAGGTATTGGTGCTGGGACTATACTGTGTAAGACCTTTGCCAGATGTCCCTATCCAAACAGATTTCTCCTTGTCCACCACAATAGACCTCACGACATCGATACTCACATTTTCCGGGGTCTGGTAATCTGTGAAGGAATTGAATTTTTCCAAATACTCATCGTAATAGCTCATTCCAGCCCCATCTGTACCAAACCACAATGTGCCTGAATAATCCTCATAAATGCTCAGTATATCATTGTAATGCAGAGCTGTAGGGTTATGTTTTTCAGTAACAAAATTGGTTATTGAAACTTGTTCAAAATTAACGAGATAAAGTCCTTGGCCATAGGTCGCAATCCAAAGTCTATCTTTGGAATCCAGGTAAAGATCGGTAATATTCAAATCTGCCGGCAATACATCTGAAAAGGATAAAGCATGAATACGCTTCAAGGGCCCATTAGCTGAAGATCTAAAATAAAGTCCCTTACCAAATGTTCCAATCCACTCCCTTGATGCAGCATCAACAACTATATCACTGAAATTCGCTTCCAACTTGCTATTCTCCTTGGTATAGGCCCCTACCTTATTAAATTTGTTGTTATGAACTTCGTATGTGGCAATTGCATTTTCCATAGCCAATAGTAGCTCTCCATTATCATTTTGGGTCAAATTGTAAATCGTGTTTTTGAGAACTGAAGGCGGAATTACTTCTTTTGCTATGGCCTGACCATTTTTTAAGGCATAAAGTCCATTGGAATAAGTCCCTATCCAAAGATTAAACTCCCTATCCATAAAAATGGCGCTGGCATCGGTTACTCCTTGTAAGGGAACGAAACTATTTGTTTTTGTGTCTAGTTTATGCGGTATGCGATTTATTGGGATAATCCATATCCCTCCCTTTAAATCTGTATAGACCTTTCCCAAATTACTATAGTTAGAACGCGTAATATCTACAAAAGTAAAAGGGTATGTTGAAAACACTTGGCCATCATATTTATTTAGACCATCCTGAGTGGCAATCCATAAATAACCTATACTATCTTGAGAAATTGATATGGCACTGTTTTGAGAAAGTCCATCCTGAACGGAGAGTTGTCTAAACTTAATTTGGGATTGGGATTGGGCTGTAAAAATTGTATTGAGATACATTAGTCCCAATATTAACTTTAACACTAAGGGTAAAGAGGTTCTTTTGTATACAGCCATCCTATCCTGTTAAAAAACATTACAACAAGATAAGGTTTATCTAAGTGGAAATCAATCCAACCAAAAAATTGACATATTTAAAGAAGAAGTCAGGGACTAAAGACCTTCTGTATTTTTTGACTTAAAGAAGTGTTCGTGAAGAATATTAGAGAGGGTAAACCAAAAAGAAAACTACCAAATAAAGTGCGATCCACACGATGCAACGAGATTATGAATTACGAGAATCGGATTTACATGTTCAGGTAGTTCCCCCGAAACCTAAATACTATGAAAAATCCAAAACCTACAAGTTGATTGCGTTTTTCAAATTTACATTTACATCCTTCGAATCGTTTTTGCAACAATGACATGTTCGTATTTAAAACTTAATTCTACAGGACCGCACTTTATTTGGCAGTTAATTCTAATTATTTGTTGTTATAGCCAAAGAATACTATTCCATTCAAGGAATCTTTCCACCAATCGGCTTTGTTTTATTAGTAGCTCCTGTTGGACACAGCATTATTTTCCACAAGGATCCTATTTGTATTTTTATCAACCTTATGTTCCACTAGATTATTTTCATGGGAAGTTGCTCTCTCATTATCAGTAATCACAGCAGTAATAAGGACTAAAACTAAAACGATAAAAAAAACTATACATTTATTCATCACCTGGGTTTTTGCATTGTAGGTTATACATTTTACATATCCGGGGAAATAATTATGTTGATCAAATGTAGCTGAATTGCACTAACAGATGCTTCGTAAATGTGTAAATGGTAAATTATCCTGTATAAATGACATTAGCCAAATTCAAGATATATGTTGCGCAATTTGTGATTTAGGTTCCCGATAGATCGTTTCTACATAATCCTAAAGCTCCAACCCTAAATCATTTACCACCAACTATACTCAATTCATTTCCATTGACACAAAATATAGGGAGCATAACAAACAATATTTTTAATTTTGAGTATCTTTCCTAAACTTATGTTAGAAGCAGTTTTAGTAGACGACGAAATTAAAGCCCTCCAGAGCCTTTCCTGGGAGCTGACCAACTTTAGTGATGAAATTAAAGTGGTGGCTTCTTTTACAGACCCTATTGAGGCATTAAAATATTTGGAGGAAAATCCTCCCGACTGTTTGTTCTTGGATATAGAAATGCCCACCATGGATGGTTTTCAATTCATTCAGAAATTACAGAACAAAGACTTCCCGGTAGTCATCACCACTGCTTATAATCAATATGCCATAAAAGCCCTTAAAAATGAGGCCATAGATTATCTTCTAAAACCCATAGACACAGACGATTTAAACGACACAATCGCTAAAATAAAAAAGTTTAACAATAAAAATTACACTGCGGAAAAGCTGGAGAAAATTTTATTGAAATTCAATTCTGATTCACTCCAAAAAAAGATTACTATTAATACAGATGGGAAATTATTATTTTTACAAAGTGATGAAATTCTATTTGCGGAATCCGACGGAAATTACAGTACACTATTTTTAACGGATGGACAAAAAATTTTGCTTACCAAAAAATTAAAGGAGGTAAATCAAATACTACCCAAGGATACTTTTTTTAGAATTCATAATTCCTTTATTATCAACCTCAATAAAATTAAGGAATTTCTTAAAACAGATGGATATGTAATTTTACAATCCAATCATAAAATCCCTGTTTCAAGACAAAAAAAATCCGACTTTTTAGATTTAATATAATCTATTACCATAACATGAATTTTCCCTCCTGCATTCTTTTATTTATACGGAGACTATCGATCTTAAAAGCGAACACATTCCTTTTTTTTTTAGTTCTTACCTTCATTTCTGCTCCCAAAAGCCTTTCACAGGAAGTTACCGAAGATTTTAAAAGAATAACAGATAGTCTAATAAAAGCTGCCCCAAAAACTTACCAGGAATTGGATTCTATCCTACACTCCAAAAGGACTGATACCATTTATATGCGCTACTTCACCAATGAAGCCGCAAAAAAACAATATTCATCAGGACAATCATATGCCCTAAATCAAATAGGGAGAAAATACCGGGATATATCGCAATACGCCAAAGCCATTGCACTTCACCAAAAAGGATTACAGGCGGCCATAGATGCCGATGATCTGGAATTCAGGGTATTTAGTCTAAATATGTTGGGTGTGGTTTACAGAAGGAATGACAACATTAAAATAGCTTTGGATTACCACCAGGAGGCCCTAGAGTTGGCAGAGTCCGTTTCCAATCCTTCCAACGAACTCAAAAAAAGTATAAACGTTTCCTTAAATAGCATTGGTAACCTTTATTTAACCCTTAAACAGTATGAAATAGCTATTTCCCAATTTAAAAGGGCCATGGAATCGGCAAAAGAGCTAGGCAATAAATTAGGGTTGGCAATAAATTATCAAAACATTGGGGAATGTTTGGAATATAAAGGGGAATTGGAGGAGGCCCTTCACTACTATAGGACGTCCTTGGATTACAATAATGAAATTGAAAATGACAAGGGTAAAATTATTTGTAAAAACAGTATTGCCCAAATCTACTTAAAGCAAAACAACTTAGATGAGGCCATAGAGATTCTACAACCAAATCTATTGGCTGCTGAAACTCTAGGCGATATGTCTATTATTACTGCCATCAATATTAACATGGGCTGGGCATTGATGGAGTTAAAACAATACAACGAAGCCGAAAAATATCTCACTTCCGGATTGGAAATGTCCAAGAAACACCATCTTCCAACTTACATTGCACAGGCATATGCCTTTCTATCCAAATTATTTACCTACAAAGGAGATTATAAAAATGCCTTGGAGTATTACCAAATGGCAGAAAAGTTTAACGAGGAGATAAATAGTGAAGTGAATCGGCGTTATATTAATGATTTGATCATTAAATATGAAACTGAAAAAAAAACCAATCAAATAGAGGCATTGGCCAGGGAAAACGAATTTATGAATCTTCGGCTACGCAAAAAAACGAATACCTTGATTATTGGGGCATTGGGTATGGCGCTATTGACGTTTATACTGTACATTCTTTACCGACAGAAAGAACTCAAGAACGAAAAACAGATACTAACCCTCGAGCAAAGTATGCTGCGCAGCCAGATGAATCCACATTTTTTGTTCAATTCCTTGAACTCTATCAAGTTGTACATCATTAATAACGAAAAGAAGAATGCAGTACACTACCTCAATAAATTCTCCAAGTTGGTGCGAAAAATTCTAGAAGCTTCGTCCCTAAAAGAAATATCCCTGGCAGACGAATTGGAGACCATTGAACTTTACATGAACATTGAAAACATTAGATTTTCCAACGAAATAAATTTTAAAGTGCGAGTGGAAGAACCCATAGATGAGCACACTGTTAAGATTCCTTCGTTAATTCTTCAACCATTTCTGGAAAATGCCCTTTGGCATGGACTTTCCTCCAAAGAAGGGGAAAAAAATATTCTACTCCATGTAAGTCGGGAAAACGATAAATTTATTCAAATTAGCATTACTGACAACGGTGTTGGACGGGAAGCATCAGAAAGAATAAAGGAAGGTAAGATTTTGAAACGAAAATCCATAGGCATCGATATTACCAAGGAACGGTTGGCCAATTTCTCCAAAGACTTCGAAAATTCTTTTCAGGTAGAAATAATAGATCTCTATGACGTCAATAAGGTAGCTTTGGGCACTAAAGTGGTTTTACATATCCCTACCCATTAGTATGCTCTAACGCTATTTGCTCCAATTCGGCATACCATTTTTTTCCAAACTTGCGAATCAAGGCCTCCTTTACAAATTTATAAACGGGCACTTTAAGTTCATTCCCCAAGGAACATGCAGGATCGCAAATTTCCCATTTATGATAGTTAACGGCGGTAAGTTCCGAATACTCTCGTACACGAATAGGGTATAAATGACATGACACAGGCTTTTTCCATTTAGTAGCCCCTTGATTATAAGCTTCTTCCAGTCCGCATTTGGTTATTCCCTTGTCGTCAAAAACCACATACGCACATTCACTGCCATTTACCAAGGGAGTTTCCCATTCGCCATCTTCTCCTCTAATAAAGGCCCCTTGCTTTTCTATTTCGGCAATACCCTCTGGTCGTAAAAAGGGTTTCACTTTACTATAAATATCTACCAAAATCTCTGTTTCCCTGTCCTCAAGCGGCGCACCAGCCTCACCATCCACACAACAAGCCCCTTTACAAGCACTTAGATTACAAACGAAATCGTTCTCAATAATTTCCTCGGACACAATTGTTTTTCCCAGTTGGAACATACCATTTTATTAGGCAGCAAATATAATTCTTTAGGTGGATATATTTTCTCTTAATTAAATTCAAATACCCCTAATTAAACGTAAATTTGCCGCGTCTTAGGAGGAAAGGGCAAAATAAGCACCTGATGGACTAAGATTATATTTTTAAAGCTATGGAATTCAATTTTAATTTTAGGGAAATAGTTACGGCTAGTATGGTTCTTTTCGCGGTAATTGATATTATTGGGAGCATTCCCATCATAATAACCCTAAGGAAGAAAGTAGGACATATACAATCTGAAAAAGCGTCAGTTGTTTCGGCTATTATAATGGTAGCCTTTTTGTTTGTAGGGGAAGAAATCTTAAATCTAATAGGTATTGATGTCAACTCATTTGCCGTTGCAGGGGCTTTTATAATTTTCTTTTTGGCTATAGAGATGATTTTGGGAATCACTCTGTATAGGGACGAACAACCCGAAAGTGCTTCTATAGTTCCCATCGCATTCCCTTTAATTGCCGGTGCCGGTACGGTAACCACCTTACTTTCATTAAGGGCGGAATACTACGTGGAGAATATCATTGTAGCCATTATAATAAATGTTATTTTTGTATACATCGTCCTAAAATCCTCTAGTAGAATAGAACACATTTTGGGTAAAAACGGACTTAATGTAGTCCGAAAAATATTTGGTGTTATACTTTTGGCCATTGCGGTTAAACTGTTTACCTCAAATATTAACCAGTTATTTTAATCAATAAAAAAGAAGGTGAGATGAACAAAATATTAATAGTAATACTCATTGTATTGGGATTGGCCTTAATAGCCTATAACGTAACTTTAGTGGATTTTAAGGACCCTTTTCAAGGAAATAGTATAATAGCCTTAATAGGAATAGTGGCTTCCTTATGTGCCGTAGCGCTATTGTTGATATACAGTACCTCTAAAAAGATCCAGAGAAAAATTGAACAAGATTAATTTGTAGCTTCAATTTTATCTACCTCTTTTTGGCTTATGGTTGGTTTATCCAATTCCAAAACCTTTTTCAGCATATCATCTTCACCGCTTTTTATTTGTGCATAAGCATTGGGGTCGAACAATTGCTCTGCCAATGTAGCCTTGATATATAATTTAATTTTTTCCTCGAAGGCATAAAAGTCCATTTTTATATTTCTTGCAAGGCAATAATCTATAAATATCTCAAAAAGGATATCGTCTACCCTAAAGTTATTGATAAATTCCTCTCTGGAATAACCTTTGTACTGAGCCCTATTCCCATCCAAATGCTCAAATACAAAATAGGATAAAAACCCCACGCTTTCCATGCTCTCAAAATATTCGGATTCATTGGTCCCAATGGGTACAAAAACATCTGGGATAATTCCGCCACCCCCATATACCACTTTACCTTTAGGGGTTTTAAACTTTAGCGAATCGGCCACTTTAATACTGTCTACCGAAATGAGTTCCCCGCTATGGTAACGATCCGTAAATTTCTGATAATAATCCTTGTTCCCTTTATCGTACGATTTCTGAATAGACCGCCCTGTTGGGGTGTAATATCTGGAAACCGTTAAACGCACAGCAGAGCCATCTCCTAAATCCATTTCACGCTGCACTAGACCTTTACCAAAAGACCTACGTCCTACTATAGTACCTATATCATTATCCTGTAAAGATCCCGCAATGATCTCACTTGCAGAAGCGGAACGCTCATTAATCAAAACATACACCGGTTTATCCTCAAAATCCCCTTTTTTGGATGCAAATACCTTATCTATCTTTCCCTTCTTATTTTTTGTAAATAAAATCAACTTGCCGTCCGAGAGAAATTCGTCTGCCATCTGTTCGGCAATACCCAAATAACCCCCAGGGTTATCTCTCAGGTCCAAGGTTAATTTCTTGGCTCCTTGCCCTTCTAACTTCCTAAGGGCCGTTCTAAACTCTTTGTAAGTTGATTCGGCAAAGCGATTTACCTTTATATAACCCATATCATTAGTAAGCATATAATACGCCTCCACGCTTTTAATGGGAACCACATCTCTCTTGATATTTACATTGAAGGTGGTATTATTGTCCTTTCTATATACCTTCAATCTAACAGGAGACCCTTTTTTACCCTTCAGTTTTTCTACCACCAAATTATTGGGTATATTCTCTCCAAACAAAGTGTCATTATCGGCCATCAGAATACGGTCCCCAGGCTGTAGACCTTTAAGAAAACTCGGTCCATCCTCTATGGTTCTAATCACGGAAATAGTATCCTTGTACATATAAAAATTAACCCCTATCCCCACAAAATCTCCCTTCATATTTTCAGAGACCTTATCCATTTCCTGTTTTGGGATGTACACGGAATGGGGATCCAATTTCTCAAGAATATTGTTAACGGTAACGTCTACAATACTATCCGTATTAATCTCATCCACATACTCATAGTCTATATAGTCTATTAGTCTATTGAGTTTGTCCTTTTTTGAATTGGTCGTGAAGAGTTTTTCTGGAGAATCATTAAAGTTCAATTTTCCACCAACAAATATTCCCATGGCAATTGCCAGAGCTATTACAGTAGGCCATATGTAGGTATTTATTTTCTTCATGATTCAAATTAGCATTTTAAACGTTCACGATAATGGGCAGGTGAACGAGTTGCACTCCAGCTTTTTCAAGAAATTGCAAGCCGGAATTATCTTTATAGGCTTTCTGATATACTACACGTTTTATGCCAGACTGATGTATTAATTTACTACATTCCTTACAGGGTGACAATGTAATGTACAAGGTTGCACTTTCACAGGACTGGGTAGAAGAGGCTACCTTGGATATGGCATTGGCTTCGGCATGTAAAACATACCATTTGGTATAACCCTCCTCATCCTCACATATATTTTCAAAACCAGTTGGAGTTCCATTGTAACCATCAGAAATAATCATCCTATCCTTAACAATGATGGCCCCGACCTGTTTGCGCTTGCAAAAAGAGAGTTTTCCCCATTCACTCGCCATACGTAAATACGCTTTATCGTACTTTTCTTGTTTACGTTCTTTCATTCAATAATTTTTCCCAATACCGCATGGGACCATTTCTAAATATTGTGCCTATAGACTCCTATTTACCTATTCCATTTGGTTTGATTACCACAAAGATAAGGCAACTGTGTATTGAAAATATTAGCCAATAGGGATTAAATCAACTTTAGTTCTTACTAAGATAGATGCTACCTACAATTCTCACAATCTTGAAAGGTTAAGATTTAGCCAAACTCTCTCTACCAAGGAAACGTTGTAATCAACATTGGTATTGTAATTAATAGTACAATAATCGACATTATTTGGATAAAATAGGGTTGTTTCACCTTAAACAAGGATCTTACAATGTAATTGCCCGAAAGAACAGTCAATAGAATTAATATTTGGGACATTTCTATCCCGGCCGCAAAGCCCAATAAGGGTGAAATTTTTTCCTCTTCCCCTGCCATCAACATCTTAAAATAATTGGAGAACCCGAAACCATGAACAAGTCCAAAGAAACCAGTAGCCACTATGTATGCCACCAAATTTTTCCGATCCGTAGCTTTCCTAGAACTTATTAAATTATATATCGCCGTAAAAAATATAGTGACTGGAATCAAAAATTCAATGAGACGTACATCCACAGCCACCACCTCATATACAGATAGACCAAGTGAAAAACAATGGGCAATTGTAAATACGGTAGCGAGCACCAATACTTTTTTCCAATCCATAAAGGTAAAAGGTATGGTTAGGGCCGCCAAAAACAATATATGGTCATAGGCATCCAAATCCAATACATGTTCCAAGCCCAACTGGATATAAAACCAAAAATCTCCCATGCTTAAAAATTAATACAGATATATTTAATTTTCATGAACAAAATTATTAAAGACCTCTCTCTTGTTGAATAATTTCATAGGCCTTTTGAACCTCCTTAAATTTTTCTTCAGCCCCTTTCTTAATGGCTTCGTTTTCTGTATTTACCCTATCCGGATGATACTTTTTAGCCATTGTTCTATAGGCCTTCTTAACCTCTTCATCCGTTACCGATTTTTCAATCTCCAAAATCTTGTAGGCATTGTCGGCCGATTTGATAAACATAGCCTTAATACTTTCAAAATCGATCTGACTTACCCTAAAATATCCAGCAATTTCCGAAATTTTGTTTATCTCTGCAGGACGCAAGGTTCCATCTGCTTGGGCTATGCCGAATAAAAAATGCAATAACTGAAGTCTGACCTCATATCTGGTACGCTGATTTAGATAGGTACATATACGCTCCGCAGAGACTTCCCTTTTTTTAACTACTTCGTTAAAGGTCTTAAAAATAGCATTGGCTTTTTCCTTGCCATAAGTACCGACAAAATATCGCCTAACGTAATCCATCTCGGTCTGACTTACAGAACCATCAGCCTTTATAACAATGGAACAAAGTGAAAGTAGGTTAATCTCAAAATCGGCAGGCGATACATTTTGCTGTGTAATATCCCTAAAAACAGATCTGGCACCTCCACCCCCCGAGCTTTTCAGATTATCGAAAAAGCTACCAATAATAAACCCTAGAATAGCCCCTGGAAACCTAAAGGTGTAATATCCCAATATTGCTGCAAACCATTTAATCATCTCAATACAAAATTTTGGCAAAGATATAATTTTAAGGTACAACAGAAGGTCTAATGAAACGTTAAGTATTCCATTGGAATGACCTAAAATGGTTATCTTTGACAACTTTAGTAATAATCCAATAAAAACAATACTATGTATCCTGCAGAATTAGTAAAACCAATGAGACAAGATTTGGCTGTTGCCGGATTTGAAGAATTATATACGGCCGATGCTGTCGAAAGCGCTATTAGCAAAAAAGGAACTACTTTGGTAGTGGTTAACTCGGTTTGCGGTTGTGCCGCCGCCAATGCACGACCAGCTGCCAAAATGAGCCTGCAAAACTCAAAAAAACCAAATCATCTGGTAACCGTGTTTGCTGGGGTAGATACCGAGGCCGTTGATGCGGCGAGGAACGCTATGATTCCTTTTCCTCCATCATCACCTAGTATGGCCTTGTTCAAGGATGGCGAATTGGTACATATGATAGAACGTCATCATATAGAAGGAAGACCTGCAGAAGTTATAGCAGAAAATTTAATGGAAGCCTACAACGAATTTTGTTGATTAATTGGGATCTATTTAATATTCTGGAAATATTCTTGAATGAAACCGCTCTGTAAAAGAGCGGTTTTTTATTTTTGTAACATGCAAAAAGTATTGGCATTTCCTTTGTCGGCCCTTTATCTCATATTATTTGGGCTCACTTTAATATTATTTCATCCCATTCAATGGGTCTGCTTTAATTGGTTTGGTTATGACGCCCACAGAAAGAGCGTCGCATTATTGAACCTTACTCTAATGCGATGTACCCATATCCTTGGCACCCGTTATTCTTTTAATAATCCCCAAGACATCCCAACAAATAGGCCAGCTATTATAGTGCTCAACCATCAAAGTATGCACGATATACCTCCGGTTGTTTGGTTTATGAGGAAACATCATCCCAAATTTGTTAGTAAAATGGAATTGGGCAAGGGCATACCAAGCGTTTCCTACAATTTGAGAAACGGTGGATCGGTACTCATTAACCGAAAGGACAGTAGGCAATCCCTGTCGGAAATCGCAAAACTAGGAAGTTATATTGAAAAACATAAATACTCTGCCGTGATATTCCCAGAAGGCACAAGAAGCAAAACTGGCCAACCCAAAAAATTCCATACTACTGGATTAAAGGTGCTGTTAAAAAAGTCGCCCTCTGCCGTAATAATCCCCATTAGCATTAATAATTCCTGGAAAATGTTAAAATATGGCAAATTTCCCTATGGACTTTGTAACCACATTACTTTCGACGTACACAAGCCAATGGAAAATTCTGGAGATTTGGAAAATCTCATTGATAGCGTTGAAAAAACCATAACCCAGGCCATAATTCCATCTGCATGACCAATACACAGATTGTTGAAGAAACTATTGCTTTTGTAAAAGAAACACTAAAGGGAGCAGAAGGGGGACACGATTGGTTTCATATACAACGTGTCTTTAAGAATACGCTGCTTATAGCAAAAGATGAAAAGGTAGATGTCCTTATAGTTAGTTTGGGGGCACTTTTACATGATATTGCCGATGCAAAGTTCCATGGCGGGGACGAAACTGTAGGACCCAAAATAGCCTCCGGATTTTTAACTTCTTTACAGGTTGATAAAAAGGTTATAGACCATGTGGTGAAAATTATTGAAAACATCTCCTATAAATCTGGTTTGGGTTCCAAAAATTTATTTACCTCCAAAGAACTTAAGGTAGTGCAGGATGCCGACCGCCTGGATGCCATTGGCGCGATAGGAATTGCCCGCGCCTTCAACTATGGCGGGTTTAAGAACAGGGAACTCTATAACCCGGAAATTGCCCCCAATTTAAATATGGGCAAGGAGGAGTACAAAAAATCCAGCGCGCCTACCATTAATCATTTTTATGAAAAATTGCTGCTCCTAAAAGATAAAATGAACACCAAATCTGGCAAGAAATTGGCTGAAAAAAGGCATCAATATATGCTGGATTATTTGGAGCAATTCTACACGGAATGGAATGGAAATGCCTAATGACATTGAATTAATATAAAGCTCCATTGGCATTTAAATCTGAGTGCGAACCTAGGAATTCAAAAATGGATTCTTAAAAATCTAGGTAAATGCTGGAGAATACACATTAATAAATCGTCGGCAATTCATGCCAGGAAATTAATTAAGTAATCAGATCAATTACTATTCGAATAAAATCCAATTTACATTAAACCATTAATTACGATCTTCGGTTATTGATTATCTATCATTTCTTTTCTTAATTGTACCATTTTATTTAAGAAATGTTTTTGTTCCATTTCATTCTCCGTAAGGTCGATGGCATTTTTTAACGCCACTAATGTTTCCACTTTACTTCCTAATTTTAATAAAAGTTCCGCTTTAATAGCATAATAAAGGACACTAACCTTGAAATACGTATTGTCTTCAAATTCTAAAAGCTTACTCATTGCCATTTTAGCCCCATTTACTTTATAATATGGCACTATCCTGTTCAATTGTACTACAGGGGAATATTGTCTCTTTAACTGTAAATTATATAAATTCAAAATGCTATTCCAGTCCGTTAATTCGAATGTCTTAGCAATGCAATGATAATATGAGACAGCTGCCTCCAAATGGTAATTGGACGGCTCAAGAACAGCTTTGGATGCTTTTTCCAAATGCTCTATGCCTATAGCAATTAGGGTTTTGTCATATTTTGTTCTATCCTGATGTTCCAAATCCACCAATTCCCTAGCTTCATTTACCCTAGCTTCAAATCTAGAGGTATGAAAACACATTAAAGCAAGCAGGGCATTTACATTGGGTCTATTGCAATATTCATTTTCACTCAACAAAAGAGCCAGTCGGATAGCTTCCAAACATATGTCCCTTTTAATGATATCTGAGCCGATGCTCGAAGCATAACCCTCAGAAAATAGTAGGTAGATTACCTTTAAAACAATAGAAAGCCTAGATTGCAAGCCCATTTCAATGGGAATATCCAATGTAGTGATATTCGAATTCAACTGCTTTTTAGCCCGTGTATATGATTTTGCTACTGATTCCTCCTTTTTTAGTAAAGCCTTGGCTATTTCCTTGTTACCAAAACCACCTATTAACTTTAAGCTTAAAATAATTTGATAATCAACGGAAAGTGAAGGGTGACAACATGCAAAGATCATTTTTAATTGACTGTCCGAAATAGCACTTTCCAAAACAATCTCTGGAATACTGATGTAATTTTCTACTAAAATAGTCTTGTCATATGCCTTAAGTAGCATTTTCTTATCTCTTCGGAGTGCATCAATAAGATTATTGGTGGCCACCCGGTAAAGCCATGACGTGGGATTATCTGGCAGGTTCTTGTATCCCCATACCTGCATGGCTTTCAAAAGGGCGTCCTGCACAGCATCCTCAATTTTCTCTATATTGCTTGGGCCAAATTTATTTATGAGTACGCCTATGATCTTGCCATATTCATAACGAAATAAGTTTTCTACCTGTTTCTTTGTTTCTGTCATATCCCAAAAAAATAAAAAGCCGTTAGAAAGTAGTTAATTCCCAATGTCCTGTTTGTACATTCAATTTCGCTCAAAGAAATGCCAATTATGAAATTATTGCCATTTCTTGGGAAATAAATATTTCTAACCTAATTAAACACCAAAGAGTCTTACTTTTAAACGACTTTTACCCAGTTTTACTTTTCTACATATCCATGGACATTATTTGCCTTACCTCTACATTTCCTCCATGCTCAAATATTGGACATCCCTTGGAAATCTCCACTGCCCCTTTTTGATCTTTTGAGGCCACAATAAGATAACCGCCAACCACCTCGGAACCCTCAGCAAAAGGTCCATCGGTAATTACTTCTCCGCCTTTTTTTACTACATTACCTTCCTTTGCCAAAGGCAGACCATCCACTAATTGGCCCTTTTCCTTTAATCCGCCCATCCAAGCTCCCCATTTCTGCATATGTTCCTGCATTTCTTCTGGCGTTTGATTGGTTCTTGCGGCATCACCGCCCCTAAATAAAAATAAAAAATTGCTCATAATCTTGAATTTAAATTAACAAAATTGTTTTTATGTTCGCTTTAATGACGAACAGAAACCTCTGCTTTGGACATATCTCGCCATTATTTTCAAAATAACTTTAACTGACCATCCTTATATTGCTCATGAAGACTAGTATCTAATTTAGGAAAGGATTTGTCCTTAAAATACTTATGGCGCGCCAAATGGGCCATATCATTTATTTGCTGTGCAATTTTACCTTCACCTCTATTGCGAATACCAAAACGACTATCGTTTAAGTTCCCCCCATGGCAGTCCGCTATTTGCTGCAATACTTTATTCGCCCTGTCAGGTAAGGTTTTTTTAATCCAATCCTCAAAAATTTTCCCTATGGCTCCATTTAATCTAACCACTGTAAACCCAAAGGACAGGGCTCCGTTAACTGATACCGCTTGGGCCAAATTAAGTATTTCATGACTGTTTATACCGGGAATAATCGGGGCCAACATGGCATTTACCGGAATATTGTTTTCGGATAATATTCTAATGGTCTCCAGCCTCCTTTTAATGGTTGTTGTCCTAGGTTCCAATATACGTCTGGTTTCTTCGGATAATGAGGTTACCGAAATATTTACCCCGATCAAGTTCTCCTTTGCCAATTGGGTTAGGATATCCAAATCCCTTAATACCAAGGCATTTTTAGTAATTATTCCTACGGGATGTCTATATCTCAGAAAAACTTCTAAACAAGCCCTAGTAATCTTAAATTGATGCTCCGCCGGTTGGTAACAATCCGTATTCCCGGAAAGAACTATAGTAGCTGCCTTCCAATTTTTACTTTTCAATTTGGTCTCCAACAAGGCTGGTGCGTCCTTTTTAACTAGGATCTTTCGTTCAAAATCGAGTCCGGCACTGTAGCCCCAGTACTCATGACTATTTCTTGCATAACAATAAATGCAACCATGTTCACAGCCTTGATAAGGATTCAAGGAAAAACTCATGCCCACATCAGGGCTATTTACCTTGTTCACTATAGATTTTGGAAAAATTGGAAGGTACTGTGTCTTATTATGGTCCGCAGTTTCCCCTTCCAAGCGACAGAACTCCAAAAAATCGTCCCTTAATTCATTGGAAAATCGGGCAAACCTATTGTCCGTATTTTGTTGTGCCCCACGGCCTTTTATATACTCTTTTGATTTCAATGATATGGATTTATTCCAAAAATATGGAATAAATCCATATCATTGAAAATGCCATTGTTAATTAACAAAATTGATTCTTCCAATAGTGTTTACAGAAATTCCTCTAATCAAAGTGTAATAGCCTATGGAGTATTAATTTCTACACTCACTAATTGCTTTTTAGAACCTCTTTTGGCATAGTAGAGCATTCGACTATTCTCCTTGTCAATTAACGGCATAGAAACCATTAAAGGGAGTCTAGCTTCTTTGTCATCGATAACCTTCTCATAACTGATCTTTCCATCCTTGTCCAACCTAATCATGAAAACATTCCTATTTCGGCTAAGGCCCTGCCTAAAAATTAGCCTTTCGCCACTTAACAATTGTGGATTTTCTGATGCAGTGCTGATAACATAATAGGTATTATCGCCCCTAGCGCATGAACTATAGGAGGCATAGGCGCCGTCCCCTTGAGTAACCTCCGACTTGTTAATATTTCTGGCCCAGATGATATCTCCTTCCGAATTTAATTTGGCACTGACAATGTCATTGTAGTGAAATCTCTCAATTTTTACCCTGGAACCAGTTGGGTCTTGTTGCACACTCGAAGTTACAAAGTATTCCTCTGCATTGAACAAAATGGAATTATCCTCGGTAACACTAACATCCTTAAACACTAAATTTTTAATTTCTATATCGTCTTCCCTACCAAATTTATCCGCCATAAATTGTTGTGAAAAAGGATTGTATTTTTTAGCGTTGATCGCCAAAGTATTCCTTTCCAGTTCAAAATAGGCCAAGCCATTATATCTATTATCCTTTCTATCGGCATAAAATCCAACACATATTAATTTCCCATTGACCATTATCGGTTTTAAAGCTTCTGAAAATTTACCTGGGTCATCAAAAGTTTGGATACCGGCCCCGCTTTTGGTCACCTTGAGCAATTCATATTGAAATTTACGATCTGTAACAGCAAACCGTTTCTTTTTATAATAGGCCTTACCTACCAAATACAATTCACTTAAATCCTTGGAAGTAACCATGTTTTCAAAAGCATAGTTCTTTTCTTCTATCTGCTCGGAAAAATCGTATTCCATAAGTTTGTTCAAACTACTGCTGAAGAGATATACAAAATGTTTTTCTTCCCTCCCCTTTTTAAAATGTGTACTTATTGCAAAAGCAGATTTGTCCTCATTGAAAAAGGCAGTAGTAGTAAAACCTGATGAAAAATTTCTCTTGTAATAGTTATGGTCCAAAGGCTGAGTTACCTGTTCGGAAGTTATGGAAAGAATAGTCTCTTCTGTAAAATTAAAACTGCTTATTGGACTTCTATGCACCACATAATCGTACGACCCATTACCAAGATTATAGTCCAGCAACAATATATTCAGTTGTCCATTTTTCACAAAGGCATTTACAAAGTCAAGGCCCTTTATCTTGTAATTATATTCCCCCACCAACTCCAAGTCCTCATTGTAGTGTTCTATATAATACCCCCTTGGTTTTAAGATTATTCCAGTGTAATAAGAGCGCACCAAAATTGTACCTCCCATACCGTCATCTGAAATTTCCAATAAGTTGGAGTATTTGTACCTATCGTTATATTTTTCGCCAAAACTATATTTCACAGGCATTTCCTGTGCTTGTGTTGAGCAGAAAAAGGACATAAACACGCAAAGTAACCCAAGATTTTTCCCAATATTCATAACAAGCCATTTAGGGGTATCCTTTAAGCTCCTGGAAAATTGGCTTTTCTTTTTTCTAAAAAGGCCGTAGTACCTTCCTTAAAATCAGAAGTTCCGAAACAACTGCCAAAAGCTTCTATTTCCGCTTTGAACCCATTAATACTATTGTTAAAACCAGCATTTACCGCTTTTATTGCATAGCCAATGGCCACAGGCGAATTATTCGATATCTTACCTGCAAATTTCATACATAGGTCCATTAAATGCTCTTGTTCAACCACATAGTTGACCAAACCGTATTCCAATGCCTTAGCAGCATCGATCATTCCACCGGTAAGAATCATTTCCATGGCCCTTCCCCTGCCTATAAGTTGTGGAAGGCGCTGGGTTCCTCCATAGCCAGGTATAACACCCAGAGAAACTTCAGGGAGGCCCATTCTGGCATTGTGACTGGCTACCCTAAAATGGCAGGCCATAGCCAATTCCAATCCACCTCCCAAGGCAAATCCATTAATTGCCGCTATTACCGGAGTGGTTAGATTTTCCACAAAATTGAACAATTGTTTTTGACCTTTTGCTGCTAGTTTCCCGCCCTCTTTCTCTGAAAAATTAGCGAACTCGGAAATATCGGCTCCGGCTACAAATGCCTTCTCACCGCTACCCCTTAAAATTATAACATTTACATTTTTATCCTTTTCCAAGTCCTTAAATGCATAATGTAGCTCCTCAATTGTTGCCTTGTTAAGTGCATTCAGTTTAGTAGGCCTATTAATGGTAATAGTGGCTACCTTTACTTCTGAAGTAATTAGTAAATTTTCGTATTGCATTGCTTTAATATTAAATTACACCTCGTTTCGTTAAATTCTCAGTATCTACTTTATTGCACGATCCGATCCATTATATTCGCCACGGCATTAGCAATAGGAAACCGAACGGTAAATACGGTTCCTTTGTTGGTGTCCGATGTAAAGTTGATAGTCCCTTTATAGGTTTCCACGATATTTTTAACCATTCCCAACCCGAGGCCCATTCCACTGGACTTGGTAGTAAATTTAGGTTCAAACACCTTGTCCCTAAACTCCAACGGTATGCCAATGCCGTTATCCTCTACGGTCATTTTTACAAAATCCCCATCTTTAGAAACTGTAACCATAACATAGGGCGCCTCCACTTCCACAATTGCCTGTGTGGCATTCTTTACAAGATTGGTCACTACTCTAATTAATTGGGTACGATCCAATTTGGCTATTATTTCCTCTTCATCGGACGAAAAGTGAATATAGTTTTCATCAAAAATGTCAACTGCCATCTTTACGATCTTCACCACATTTAAAGTCTCGTTCTGCTGTGCCGGCATATTGGCGAAATTGGAGAATGCAGAGGCAATACTGCTCATGGTATCAATCTGCTGAATCAACGTTTTTGAATACTCTGAAACCTTTTTTGTAATTTCCGGATCCTTGGGGTTGAACCTACGTTCAAAATTCTGTACACTTAAGCGCATGGGCGTAAGTGGATTTTTAATCTCATGTGCCACCTGTTTTGCCATTTCGCGCCATGCTTGCTCCCGCTCCCCTTTTGCCAATTTTGCAGCACTGATCTCCAGCTCATCGATCATTTCGTTATAGGAGGTAATCAGTTTTCCAATTTCTTCACTTGGATTCTCCACAATGATCTTTTCGTTCCGTTTGGTCAGGTCGGTCTGATTCAATCTGTCCGAGATAGTCTGTAAAGACCTAGTAATGTATTTTGAAATAAAATAGGCAAGTGCAATAGCCAAGAGCAACAAAAGAAGATAGGCTCCCGTAAGCCTTAACAATATTTCCTTTAATTCCTTATCATTAAATGAATTATCCTCAAAATAGGGCAGGTTTAAAATACCCACATGTTTAAATCTTTTGTCGCTTATGTAGGTATAGGAAGCCTGATAATTAAAGCCAGCGGCCGATTTTTGTTCCACATACCTCTTTGTAGGCGTAGAAGCCAAATTATTAAGCACTTCAGCATCCAAGCAAGTGGAAATGGAGTCAATTTCAAATTTAGGCCTAGAACTCTTGATCAATTGGCCTTGTAAATCGTAAATATTAAAATTAATATTTTGTACCAGAGCAATCTCATAAATTTCATCCCTAAAAATAAAGCCCAAATTTTCAGTAGTAACGGGGTAGGTTGTCTTTTGTAGTGCCAAATCAATACTCTGTTTGATCTGTTCCTCCTTCCGTTCCATACGGTCGGCATGGTAGTCCCTGTTTTGTTCGCTGTACTGGTATACGGTAACGGATGCAATTAGTACAAAAGCAATTACTACCCAAAAAATCATTGAGATAAAAATTCGGGAACGCAACGAAAAGTTTGTGAGCAACTGAAATCTAATTTAGATATTAAAGGTAACAATTATCAAGCCAAAATAAACAGCAATTCCAGCTCAAAAACCCCCTAAGCTTCAGGATTTTTATCTCGGATCCGCTTATAAAGTCTAATTCCCAGCATTAGCAGCACTCCCAGTACTATAATTCCGACAACACCAAATATCCAATTAAAAGTACCCTTTAAAACAACTAAAAAGACCACTGCGAATAGAATCAGGGTAGCTCCCTCGTTCCAAATCCGCATAAACTTGGAAGTGTAATTTACCTCATCCCGCTGCAATTGATTGAAAATTTGATGATTTTTTAAGTGGTAGACAAAAAGTAATACCACAAAAGTCAATTTTATATGCATCCATGGCTGTTGCAACCAAGCAGGATATAACACTAATAACCAAATAGCGAATAATGTGGCCAAAATAGCGGAAGGCCAGGTAATAATAAACCATAACCGTTTGGTCATCAACTTTAATTGTTGGGTAAGGATCTCCCTTTCAGGCGATGGTTTTTGATCAGCCTCTATATGGTAAATAAATAATCTAGGAATATAGAACAATCCCGCAAACCAGGTAACCACAAAAATGAGATGAAGGGCTTTAATATAATTGTAATAGTCGCTCATATATTGGCTGTTGTTCTGTAAAGATAATGGACGGGTTTCTTAAAAACTAATCTTTGGTACCCGTACTGTTTATTTCATTATTACAGAAGACTAAAGCGAATAAAAAAATATCCAATACTGAGTATTTCTTTAAAATATGGCCCTATTAACTGACTTAAAATGTTCTTCAGGAGCCTTAAGATGAATTTGGAATGGTTTATTTTTTTTAGCAATAGGACATGATTCCCTGAAAAAGTTACGTAATTTGGGTAAATGCAAAGAAAGTTATCCATTATAAACCTACTCTCGGTAGTTTTGGTCATCGCCGTAAATTATATTTCACAAGCAGTCCGCATTAACGATACCACTATAGGAGAATTAAGTCAGCGATATACAAATCTTTTCACTCCTGCCAGTTATGCATTTGCCATTTGGGGCCTTATTTTTCTTGGCTTATTGGCATATGCCTTCTTTCAGATTAAAGTTGTTTTTTTTGATAGGAAGGAACTTGCATTTATAAAACAGACAGGGAATTGGTTTGCCTTTGCAAATGTCTTGAACGCCCTATGGGTTATTGTTTTTGCTTATAATTATATGGGCTTAACCGTAATCATTATTGCTGGAATCCTAATCTCCCTATTAAAGATCATTATCAATACCAATATGGAACGATGGGATGCCCCTAAGGAAATAATAGTCTTTTCTTGGTGGCCAATTTGCTTTTACAGTGGATGGATTACCGTAGCCACTATAGCCAATATTGCGCTTTATCTAACAAAAATAGGATGGAACGGGGCATTTCTAACTGAAGTGCAATGGACCATTGTGCTCATAATCGTTGCCACTTTGATTAATCTTGTCATCATTTACAAAAGAAACATGCGCGAATTTGCGGCTGTTGGGGTTTGGGCGCTATTCGCAATTTACATTAGGCACCAAGGCGGTTTGGAAATAATTGCATATTCCGCATTGGCATGTAGTGCTGTTCTGCTATCGGTAATTTTATTCCATGGATATAGCAATAGGAAATCCAACCCCTTTTTTAAGTTTTGAATTATTTAATAAACGGACTCTATATTTGCTAGTCTGTATTTACCTAGCAAAGGAGATGCAAATTGTTTTTGCCTAGAACCATTATTCCTTATGGTTTTTCTAACAATGTAGCTCTAACTTCTTTCCTTAAAAAAAAGCCTGTAACCAATGTGGCCAAAACATCAGCAATGGGGAAAGAAATCCACACCCCAAGTTCCCCCAAGTAATTTGGTAAAATTAAAATGAGTGGTATAAAAAAGAACCCCTGTCGACTTAGTGTCAACAGTAGTGCTGGTACAGCCTTACCTATAGCTTGAAAATAGGCGGCGCCAATCAATTGAATGGCTATAATTGGTGTTGCGGCAAAGACCCAGCGCATGGCCGAAGGGGTGTGTTCCAACACGTATGCATTCATGGCCAATTCGTTGGCGGACATCCCTGGCTGATTACTTAAGAACAAAGCAGCTATCTCAGCTGGAAAAATCATTAGCCCTACAAATACTATAAAAGCCAAGCCAGCGGCATAAAGGATAGCGGTATTGATCGATTCCCGTACCCTTTGGTATTTTTTTGCGCCATAATTAAAGCCTGCAATGGGTAAAAACCCCTGAGTGACCCCAAATACAGGGAATAGAGCAAACATCAACATTCGACCAATAATGGCATAGACAGCTATCATAGCTTCCCCTCCCAAACCAAAGAGAATATTGTTCATCAACAAATAAATTAAGCTTATTACGGCCTGTCTGGACAAGGTAACGAAACCCAAAGCCCCAATTTCCTTTAGAATGGGTCGATCGAGTCCAAAATGGGACCATTTCAATTTAAGTTCAGAATTTTTGGAAAGAAAGAAATAAAGAATATATGCAAAACAAAGAAAATAGCCAATTGTCGTTGCCCAAGCAGCACCTTCCATACCCCAGTCAAAGACATAGATAAAGATATAATCCATCAACAGATTTCCTACTGAGGGAATTATCATAGCGTTCATAGCAAATCTAGGTTTGCCTTCAGCCCTAATAACCGTATTTCCCATCATACATAAGGCTAAAAACGGCACCCCGTACAAAACAATGGTATAGTATATTTTAGCCGGTCCAAAAATATCTCCTTTACCTCCAAAGGCAGGAATAAGGCTATTTACATAGTACAGCCCCAATATCACCATAACTATGGTGACAAGAAGTGTTAAGGTAATTTGATTCCCGAAGGTTTTTAGTGCCTTTTCGCTATTACTTTCTCCTAAGGCACGCGAAATAATACTGGAACCGCCAATACCAATGGCCATTCCTAGAGCTGCTATAAAAAAAGAAACCGGAAGCACAACATTGATCGCCGCTATGGCAATAGAACCGATCCAGTTACCCACAAAAATAGAATCGACCAGAACATTTAAGGACATGACCAAAATACCAATAGATGCCGGAACTGCTTGTTTTATCAGTAATTTACCTATAGGCTCGCTGCCCAACTGATTTGAGGACACTTTGGCCATTACCCGGGAAGTGTTTCCTTAGCCTGCCAGTCTCCAATCCATTTTACCATTAAATTCACCCAGGCTTCATTGTCGTTAAGACAGGGTATATGTTTATAGTCCTTTCCACCTGCTTCCTGAAACTGATGTTTTCCTTCCATGGCAATTTCCTCCAAAGTTTCCAAACAATCTGCAACAAAGGCAGGCGTAATTACAGCCAAGCGCTTAATGCCCTCTTTTGGTAAACGTTCAAACTCAAAGTCGGTATAAGGTTTTAACCAAGGATCGTTGGGCAATCTAGACTGAAAAGAAAGACTCACCTTATCATTGGAAAGACCAAGGTTTTCCTTTACTTTTTCTGTCATCTCATAGCATTGATGGCGATAACAGGTATGATGTGCCACCGAATTGGTCTTACAACAATTGTCATCTATCTTGCAATGAAATTTTGTGGGGTCGGACTTTCTAATGTGCCTTTCGGGAATACCGTGATAGGAAAATAAAATATGGTCATATTCAAAACCTTCCAATCCCTCCGCAATACTTTTTGAAAGCACTTCAATATAGTCGATATTATTATAAAATGCCTGAAGAGTTGTGATTTTCATATTAGGAAAAAATTCCTCCCCAACCTCCATAGTCTTTACCACAACCGTTTCATATGAAGACATAGCATAATGAGGATATAATGGAACCAACAACACCTCGTCCACTCCTTTTTCATGCAGCTGTTCAAGGGCTTTTTTAATGGTCATACTTCCATAGCGCATACCCAGAACAACTGGAATATCACTTTGTTCTTTTACCTTGTTCGCAAAGCGTTCGGAAATCACGACTAAGGGAGATCCCTCTTCCCACCATATCTTTTTATAGGCCTCGGCGGATTTTTTAGGTCTGGTTTGTAAAATAATCCCTCGCACAATAATATTTCTTAACCATTTGGGAACATCAATAACCCGTTCATCCATTAAAAATTCGTCCAAATAAGGTTTAACATCCTTAGGCGTGGGACTATCAGGGGAACCTAGGTTTACCAACAAAACTCCTTTCATTATTCCTTTTTGATTAATTTACTTGCGTAGCAAAAATAACACATGCAGGGCAACAATAATTTAAATCCTCCAAATAGTTTCTCTATACCGTCATAGATATCCCTAATTTAAACGCATAAATAAAAAACATTCATTATTAATACCATTTAGTATTTTATTTATAAAACCCATTCTCCATCTATTTTAGGCATTATAAATTTCCATGCCAATATGAGGGATACCTCAGTAGATTTGGGTCAAAGATTAGCTGGGACAAAGGCTTAGGAGTTTTTATATTGAATAGATTTTAGTATGTTACGGATAACATTGAATAAAAATTCACCTAGATGGAAAATATATTTAAAAACGTAGACCACCAGACCGTCGTATATGCAGCGGGCACGTTTGTTCTTTTGGCTATACTTTACATAATCACCTACCTTACCCTCCGGAAATTGGGAAGCAGTCCGAAGTATCTAATTCCCAAAGATGCCATGAAAAAAGTGGGTATGCCACTTTTCATCTTATTCCTATCTTTCCTGATTCGCTCTAAATCCCTTCATACTGTATTATATCTAAACGATTTTAGTTTTGTCATTAAAAAGACCAGCACACTTCTTATCATATTTTCTATCACCTGGTTGATTATAGTAGCCCTAAAAGTTGCCAAAAAATTGATTATCCAAAACTATAATGTAGAAACATCCGACAATTTAAAGGCCAGAAAAATATATACTCAATTCAACATATTAGAGCGCATTTTCATTGTACTAGTTGCGGTACTGGCCTTGGGAGCGGCCTTAATGAGTTTCGACAGCATTAAAGAAATAGGTGTAAGTCTTTTTGCTTCTGCTGGGGTGGCAGGAATAATTATAGGTTTTTCCGCCCAGAAACTAATTGGAAGCATTCTCGCCGGAATACAGATTGCCATTACCCAACCCATTAAATTTGATGACGTAGTGGTAGTTGAGGGAGAGTGGGGCCGGATAGAAGAGATTACACTAACTTACGTAGTAATCAATATTTGGGACAAAAGGCGACTAATTGTTCCAACGCCTTATTTTATTGAAAACCCTTTTCAAAATTGGACCAAAACATCCTCAGATATTTTGGGTACAGTTTTTATTCATACAGATTACCGTGTTCCTTTTGATAAACTAAGGGAAGAACTCACCAGGATATTGTCCACTACTGAATTGTGGGACGGAAAGGTAAATGTACTTCAGGTTACCGATGCCAAGGCCCAGAGTGTAGAGATACGTGCCTTAATGAGTGCGGTGGACTCACCTACTGCGTGGGACCTAAGGGTTTTGGTCCGAGAAAAACTGATTGGTTTTTTACAAAAAAATTATCCTGAAAGCCTACCCCATACCCGATTATCCCTTAGCAACAACATGGAGCCTACCTCTTCTGAAAAATAAAGGGAATTCTCTCTTGATTGGCATGAAACATGATGCTTTAATACAAATAAAACGTTAATTATGCGCCAAGCCTTTATTCCTACATATTTTTGAGGCATTTTTAACTAAAATTTGGATTTTGGTATGCGCTTAGGCCTAGGTTTACTTTTATTGCTTTTAACACAAGGAATCCATGCCCAGGAAGAAAACAGTCTTCTTTGGGAAATTTCCGGTAACAACCTACCGCAGTCGTCTTATTTATATGGGACTATGCATGTAAGTCAGAAAATTGCCTTTAGATTGGACGATGTTTTTTACGAAGCCTTGGATAAAAGTGAAATTGTGGCTCTTGAATCCGACCCAGGAACATGGCTTGAGGATTATGGGAAAATGCGCAGCAGCGGAATAGGATTTGGGACAGGATTTGTTTCCAAAGGCTTTTACATATACCCTTTTACAATTAAAAACCCTACCAAGGAAATTTTGTCCTCCTACCTTTCCTTGGATGATCGGTTAGTGAACAATATCCTTTACCGTACAAATGAAACTTCTCAAAACTTCGAGGAGGAAACCTATCTGGATATGTTTATTTATCAGGCCGGCAAAAAGTTTTCCAAACCTATAGTAGCCTTAGAAGTTTTGGAGGAATCCAGTGCATTGGTGGGCAGGGCCAATATGAATGCCATGAAACCCAAACCGGACGAGTGGCTTCAAAAAAAGATGCAGACGCAGGATGTTATGTCATTATTGCAGGACGCATATAGGGAACGCAATATAAATCTTATAGATTCACTTGACCAGGCAATGTATACAGAGTATTATTTACAAAATATGCTCTATGCTAGAAATGTAAATATGGTACAAAGGCTGGACTCCATAATGCAAACTGTAAAAGTATTCACAGGAATTGGGGCCGCACATCTTCCAGGAAAAAACGGGGTGATACAACTTTTAAGAAACAAGGGATACAAAGTAAAGGCCCTTACTTCCAGATTCTCCCAAAAGGGACGGGCACTTAAAGATTCTTTGGAAAATAAAACTCTAACCAATGAATACATAACTAGGACCCCCGATGACGCCCTTTTTAGTATTCTTCTTCCCAACAAACTATATCCCATTGCTGAATATACCAATACGACCTACGTATCTCCAGATTTAGCCAACGGAAGTTATCTTATGGTAAACCGAATCCCAACTTTTTCCTATTTAAAAAAGGACTATACCTACACCATTGAGGATGTGGATAGATTGTTGTTCGAAAATATTCCCGGGAAAATCCTTGAAAAGACTAAGATAGAAAATGAGCTGTATCCCGGTTTGGATATTAAAAATCAGTTGAAAAATGGCGATTTTCAACGATACCATATCTATATTACCCCATTAGAAATACTGATTTTTAAAATGAGCGGACATGGTGATTATGTGGCAAAACATTCCGATACCATATTTAATAGCATCAGCTTCAAGTCACTAGAAAAAAAACGTACGGTACTTTTTTCCCAATTCGATGATTTTGAAATAGAAATGCCTTCTTTGTATAATTTTACGAATCGGAAAAGGAAAGGCAATAGATTTATTGAAGGAGTAGATCCTAAAACCTCAGCCTACTACTTTCTAAAAAAAGCTACCCTAAATGATTTTAACTTTATTGAAGAGGACACCTTTGAGCTGAAACAAATTCAAACTCGATTTTATGAAGACCTTAAACTAAAACCAGAATACGGACCCATTGACAACCAAAGTTTAACCTCTTCTGCTAATTTTAGCCCGAACGGAAGGCAAAAGCTGTATTTAAAGACCGTTATACGCAATAACAACTATTACCTCTTAGGGAGTATAAATACGGATAGTACTTACGCGGAGCGGTATTTCGATTCCTTTAAAATTAAGAAACCAAATTATACCGAAGAGTTTAAAAAAGTACAAGATACGGCACTGTTTTTTTCAACGGTAAGCCCTATTGACCCTCCTAAATTTGCTGAAAACAGCAATAACTATTACGAACGCCATAAAAAGCCAAAACCTTATAGCGCTTACACCAAGAAATCAGTTTATCAGAATAAAAATAATGAGGCCGTATTGGTAACCGTTAACAAAGCACATGATTTTCTGATGTTTCCCAATATTGATTCAGTATGGATGCTCAGGAGAAAATTGTACCGTCAAAATACGCTTAATATTATTCGCGAGCAGCGCCCACAATACAACAATAAATATCACGAGATAAACTTAACCCTTGTAGATTCGGGTAGTACACGGGGAATAATGATTAAAAACATCGTTAAGGGAGGCCTGCTTTATGAAGTTAAAGCACTAATAGATACCGTTATACCCCCAAGTAAATTTATCACCGATTTCTTCGAAAACTTCACCCCAAAGGATACCCTCATAGGTTCATCCATTTTAAGCGATAAAACAGGCAATTTTTTTAAGGCCATCAGACAGAACGATAGTATTGTCCATGATGGCTATCCCTTTGTGCAATTTTATAAAAAACACGAAGATTCCCTAAAATACTACATATCCGACTTTAACTTTAGGGACAATCAAAAATATTTACAAGCACATCTAATCCAAAAATTGGCGCAAATGCAAGATGTGGATGCCACAGGGTTCTTTGAGACCTATTATGCCAAATCCTACAGCAACTCTAAGGCACAAACAAAGATACTACAGGCCATAAGCAAAAAACAAAACGAAAGCTCCTTAGAATTACTCCTGCGGCTAATGTCAACTGACCTGCCTTTGGTTTCAAGCAAACAGGAAATTCAAAACATATTCCAGCCGTATTTAGACAGTCTGCCACTTGCCAATAAATTGTTTCCTGAGATTTTCGACTACAGTGCCATAGAAGAATATAAATCCCCAATATTCTCCATTCTTGCAAAGCTAAAAGCCCGAGGATTGATCAAACCAAAAAGCTATAAGAAATATAAAAACCAAATATTAAATGATGCTAAAATCCAGCTTAAAAGACAGCTGGGTCTCTCCATGGATCAATTAACTGATGAGTCCTCTACAAGCGCCGACAACAATTATGACATCCTAGAAAATTATGCGATTTTACTATACCCATTTATTAAGGAAATGGAGGTGGCCTCATTTTTCCAACGCCTGTCTATGGTGGAAGACCCGGAAATTCAAACATCCTATATAGCTCTAATAGTGAAAAATGAAGAAAATCCCTTTAGTGGTGACATAAAAATACCCAAAAGTTTAATAATTTCCTTGGCAGAAAATCCAGAAACACGATTATTGCTATTCGAGAAATTACAGCATATTGGCAAATTAAATATGTTTCCCTCCATTTACAGAAATCAACAAGCCCTAGCGGAGTCCATTCTCTATAACACTATGGAGTTAAATCCCGAGCAACACGCAATTGAATACGTCAAGAATCAAAAATTGTATTATCCCTCCAGCAATTACCACGGCTATTTTTTTAAAGTAAAAGATAATTATAGCAATACCTTAAAAATGTACCTATTAGCATTCAAAAAATCCAATAACATCGAATCTAAATCTTATTATATAAACAAAGGTTTCAGCATTACGGACATTAGTACGGAGGAAGAAGTATTGCGGTTAACTACCGAAGAGTATAATTTAAAGGACAGACCACGGACCATAGTAACCAACCCTTCTGCCTATTCAGGATTTATGCATTAGAGACAGAACGAACGATATAAAAATAATGATGTCCCAAATAGTCGAATTAGAGATAACATGCGTAATGAAACAAGCAGCATGTCCAATGTATGCAATTGATAAATTATATTAGAATTAAAGATTTTACAAGAATTTTTTATGAACTTGGCTAGGCTATTAAAAGACTTGTATCAATAAATAGCTCAACTTCGCAGACTTGAACAATAACCTAAAACCAATAGGTATTAAATGTTTATATTATTCTAACATACAAATAGTTGTGCAAATTTATTTCAACTATAGATTTAATTATACTTAAATGAAAAATACATTCTATTTCATTATATTTCTTTGTTTCAACCTACATGGAACCGCGCAAAATCTGATTTGTTCTGCACAGGATAGGGATACCTTTGACAGTAAGATCAAGGTCATAGCAACTCATAAAAACAAAGAAATTGGAGCAACCATAGTGGCCGTTGGAAAAACTTTTATCGGGATTCCTTATGTAGCCAAAACCTTGGAAATTGGAGTGACTGAATCTTTGGTAATTAACCTTCAAGGGCTGGACTGCACAACCTTTGTAGAAAATGTTTGGGCCTTTAGCCTTATGGTACAAAATAATGAAAAGGACTTCGACTCCTTTCTTGATTACTTAGAAACCATTCGGTATAAGGATGGAAAGCTCAATGGCTACGCCTCACGGCTGCATTATTTTTCAGAATGGATCGCCAACAATGGGCATAAGGGCTTATTAAAGGATATAACCTCCGAAATTGGAGGTGTGGAAAGCAATAAGGCCATCAATTTTATGAGCACACATCGGGAGCTTTATCCATTTCTAAAAGATGCCGACAACTATAAAAAGATTGAGGCTTCGGAGGAATTTCTTAAATCGCAGTCCATCTGTATCCTACCACAGGACCAAATCAAAGCCAATGAGCATTTAATTCGATCTGGCGATATAATTGCCCTGACTACTTCCATTAAAGGGCTGGATATCACGCACACGGGTATTGCTAGTCGTGAAGCCGATGGCAGAATACATTTGCTACATGCTTCCACCGGATCTATGGAGGTTGAAATATCCAAACTACCTCTTACCGATTACCTAAAAGGAATTAAAAGTAATACGGGGATTATGGTGGCACGGCCCTTATAAGGCTACCAATTATTTTCCTTGAACTGGAAAACGTTAAAAGGAACGGCCGCACCTTTAATCTTTAGAACCACAATACCGTGGCCTGGAACTTCCATCTGAATTGTTTCCTCCTTGGTGGTTTTATAGTCTTTATTGGCCCATATATCCCGAATGGTATATCCTGCCGAGGCCTTAATTCCTATATCTGAGAGTTTTAAAGTAATGTTCGCCTGGCTATCGGACCTATTAAGCAATCCTACAGCTATTTCGCCGCTCATAGTATCCATAAGTGGTTTTGCCCAAACTTCCAATTCCCCATAATCTACCAAACGCCTTGCTTGATAAACATAAGAACTTTGATTGAGTGCTATCATTTCACGATTGCTGACCAATTTCAATGTTTCATTAGACATGGTGGTTAGATCATTACCCAATAAAAGTGGCGAATGCATTAAGCACCACATTGAAAAATGGGTCCTATCTTCCTCCAGCGTCATTCCCCGTCCCACTTGAAGCATATCCATATCATTATAATGTCCGGCAGAACTGTAGGCCCACAAATCGGCATTTAAATCAATAATCCTTAAAATGGATTCAAATCTATTGCTGATATCTCCGGAAATTCGCCATGAATCTGCTACTTGGGTCACCCATTTTCCTGGAAATTTCCATCTACAGACATTATAAATTACGTTAGGGTCAATAGACCTTACTATTTTTCCTATCTCGGAATATCTGGTTTCCTCATCCAGTCCCAACCATTCTCCGCCGCACCAATCAACTTTTATAAAGTCGTACTTCCATTCCTTTAGATATAAGGTCAAGTCCTTCCGGTCATGTCCATAAAGCCCCATTCCGGAACCAATAGTGTCTTTATCCCAGTAGGAAGCACAGGTGTTGATTCCCGCATCGGAATAGATTCCTGCCTTTAGCCCTTTTGTGTGAATGTACTCTGCCAGAGATTTCATCCCGGAAGGAAAACGCTCCTTGTGTACCAAAAGGTTTCCATTTTTATCCCTTCCCCCATAAAATCCGTCATCTGTGTTGATAAACGAATAACCAGCGTCCTTTAACCCAGTGGTTACCATGGCGTCTGCTTGGGATTTTATAATATCCTCATTAATATTTACCCGATAATTGTTCCAGCTGGCCCAACCCATAATGGGTGCCTTGGGAGGTCTTGTGGCTTCTTTTATTTCTACCTTATTCAGAGAGGTATTCGAAGAATTTCCGTCAGTCTTTAAATTACAGGAAAATGATAATATGCCTAAAAAGAAGGGAAGGGTGCTTCTCAGATTTCTAGTTAGCATTTGTCTCTATGGTTTGTTTTAGTATTTTGCCCACTTTCCGGTAACCTTTTGCATTGGGGTGCAAGCCATCCGAAAAAAGGCTGGCATCAATTTTCTTGTCCTTATCCAAAAGCACCTCCCCGATATCCGCATAATCAACATTATTGTCGATTGCCAGCGCAGCTATCCCCAGGTTTAAATTAAGCATACGCTCCTCCTTATCCACCCTTGGGAACAATCCCAACAATAATAGTCTAGCTTTAGGCTGCCTTACTTTAATGGCATTGATTACCAATTCCAATCCACTGAGAATCTCTTCATCCGTATTGAGATGTTCATTGTTGGTGCCTATCATTAGTACTATTTGCTCTGCTTCAAAGCCATCCAATTCATCGTGATATATTCTCCAGAGCACGTTTTCCACTCTATCCCAACCAAAACCAAAATTCCTTATCTGAAAATCCTCCAAATAGGTTTTCCAGGAATCGGCCCCATTGCTCAAAGAGGCTTTTGGCATACCCCCCCAATAATGGGTTATACTATTTCCGAAAAAACATATTTTGGGAGCGGTTTCCCTATTCATTTTTAACAACTCCTGATGTCGACCCTCCCAAGGGTACATTCCGGGCTCTCTAGCTTGGGTTACAGGAATTGTCGTAGAAAGGGTCCCAATGGGTTCCTTTATTATTTGACGAATTGTCCTTTCATAGGCCACAGCATATTCCATCATCCCCAAATCCGTAGGATGGGTACCATCCACAAAGCTCTCCATGGATAGATTCATTTCTTCTTTAGTCATTAAAAAAATATCTTGCACACCTTCAGCCTGTAGTTGGGCGAATGCCTCTTTTGCAATTCTATTCAAATCCGTGTAAGTTTTGAAACGTTCACTGTCTACGGCCCCATCAGAATATCCATCGTGTTCCACCACTAAAATTGGGGTAAATGGTCGCCTTTTTTTTATTTGTTTTACCGCAGAAATTATAAGTTGCCGTACCTCGTCCAATGAGCGATCCTTGGTAGCGCCCAAATTAGGCAAACAATCCAAAACATATAATTTGGCATCTATTTCCGTAATAAAATTGAGTACCTCTTCTTCCAGTCTTCCATTACCTGAAAAAGCCAAATTAATAAGCGGCCTATCCAATTTTCTTCCCAAGATAGAGGTCCATGCCATTCCAGGGCGAGAGGCACACGCTCCATGGGCTATGGAGGTACCGTATACTACTACAGGCTTCTCCCCTCTTAAAGGCAAAGGCTCAAAAACAGCATCTACTGGAACTCCAATTTCCAACCACTCCACCTCATTGTACAAAGGCAAATACAACTGATACTCCCTACCTTTTTCATGATACTTTTCTTTAGGATCTATGTTGGAATAGCGGTATTGTATCGTATCCGAAAACGAATATTTTCCTCTGTACCATCGCCAATCCCCATCACTGGTTTTGGCATATAAGTCCACCCCGCTAACACCGGTTGCAGGCATATGGGGCATGGCATGATTGCCTTTTACCTTGTAGCGTACTGTAATGGATTCGGCATCGCTTCTAAACCTAAGAGAGAGCCCTGCCGAATGTTTGGATAGGTTCCAAACAGCAGCCCTAACTCTTTCCTCGGCCTGCTTGGGTAATCTATGATACCTGGAAGCCACCTGGTCCGGCCAAGCCTGCCCTTCAACGACCAGGGAATTGGTGTCCGTTGGGTTCCACCATTTGATGTTTTTATCCTCCTGGGCATTGGTAAATTGAAACAGAAAAATAATTGTCAAAAAACCAATAAGCGACTTTGTTCTCATATAACTTTATTTTAATTTCTTATTTTTAATGGGCACCCAGACCTCCTCTTCCGAACTATCGTCATTTTTCCTATATCTATCCCCTAAAACCTCAAAATGTTCCCTATGATCCAATTCATAGTCAGAGTGCGGCAACCAAACTCCATAAATATACTGGGCCGTTTTGGGAAAGGCACTGGGCAAACCCTTATGAATAAAAACGGCATATAATCCTCCAAACAAGGTATAAGATTCCACCCCCTTGGGCAAGACCTTATAATCCTTCACCTCCACAACCGCCCACTTTTCAAATTGGGTGGTATCATTGAATTCCGAAAAACTCAGCAGCCGTTCATATACCTGCATGCTTATCAGACCCGTGTTGATAGCGTTCCCAATTTCCTTTCTTCTGCTCATAAATCCCTGCCATAGTTCCTTGGTCCTATCCTCCGATAAGCACATGACCAATCGGTTTCCGATCAATTTTTTTTCCGATACCTCTTCAATTCGTGGATCTATGTTGAATCCCATTTTACACTATCCTTGATTTATTATTCCATTTGTGAGCCTATAAAAGGTATTCTCGGAGCCAAAAAATATCCCGTTAGACTAGCAAACAGGATAGGGATAAAATACCCAAATCCGGTCAAAGTAGCCAAAAGAATAGTAGTACTCATTGGTGTCCTCGTGACACAAGCATTTATTGCTGCCATGCAACTTATTATAGCCAGAGTGGGATTAATGGAAGGGAATAAAATATAAAGTATCATCCCTAAGCTTACCCCAACAAAAAATAAAGGTATAATAAAGCCACCCCGCCAACCAGAGGTAACCGTAATGGCTATGGCGACAATTTTAAAAACCAAGATTGCTACAAGGGCATTCAGTGATAAATCCTGTGTAAGCAGTTCGTTAATTTCATGATGTCCAAAATATCTCGTCAACGGAAAATAATAAGCTATAATCCCTAAAAGAAAACCCCCAATCAAAGTTTTTAAATAAATAGGAATAGGTTTTATTTCAAAAATTGATTTGAAAAATTTGGTGCAGTAGATAAATCCCCAGGCCACTATGGTGCCCACCACTGCAAAAATTACGGCATAGAGAAAATCGAACACCCCACTGTATTCATATTCCGATAAATTCCAAATGGGACCAATACCCAAGTGAATGATCAGAGCAAAAACTACATAACTGAAACTACTTGCTACCAAGGCAGGAATAATAGCCTTATAGTATTCCACAGCATGCTTATGATGCAGTATTTCCAATGAAAATAAACTGCCCCCCAATGGAGCGCCAAACAAGGCCGTAAAACCCGAAGCCATACCCGCAATACTCAAGGAACGTAATTCTTCGCCTTTTAACCGAAATACTTTTCCAAGCCAAGTGCCAGTTGATCCAGTAACTTGTACCAAAGGAGCTTCTGGACCCAGACTGCCTCCGGAAGCTACACACAGCAAGGACGATAATATCATTGAGGGATTATTCTTGGGGTCTAACTTCCCTTTATTAAAGCGAATGTTGTTTACAATGAGGTGGATTTCGCCGGGGTCACCAATAAAATGAATCACCAAACCGGCCAATAAACCAGCGATCGACATAAGGGGAATTACGAACCAACCTTCAAAAAATGCCATTTTGTGGGTCAAAAATTCCAAGACTATCCAGTATATGCCCGCGATCAATCCCCCCAATAAACCCAATAAGGCCCATAATAAAAAGGTGCGACTAAACACAAAAGGATTGAACCGAATTGGCTGGTCCAATATATTTAGGTAAGTAATGAGTTTTCTTCTCCGTTTTAGCTTCACTATTCCGCCAACTTGTTAGGTAGGGAGGCCAATGCCATCCAATAATTATAAGAATCTCTAAATATAGGGACAAGTTGATTAAGGACAAAGCATTTTTAAGAAGCAGCTCAGCTTTAGGCCACGTTCTCTATGGGTAAATATTTAAATCCATAATAAAATATCTTGGTTGAAAACAGATTAAGACTTTTCTCTTTCTTGCCAACTAAACGTTCCATAAAATAAAATTGATCCTTAGGCAAGGAAAGAAAAACTCACAAAAGAAATTGCTGAAGGCATTTTAAGTAATCCGCTATCGCTACAGTTACTGTGCTACAAACATGGCCCAACTTGGATACTCTCAAAAATATAATCCTTGTGGTAAGGGTACATGTCAGTTTAAGGTTAAATTTTATAGAATAGACACAAACTTATTAGTCGGTTTATGTACTATTTTATAGGAAACAGGGTCATAAACAGGTATTTCATCGATGAAATTGGTGTTTAATCTCCGAATATCATAAGCCGCATAAAATCTATAATAAGATAAAACCAACCTATCGGTTGGTTTTATGTATATTCTTACATCTAGGTAAAAACTAACGCAAACTGAAGAATAATAGATTTCTCTCTAGTTTACGGCAATCAAAGTGACCTCAAAAATTAGTACAGATCCACCAGGTATCCCATTATAATCCCTACTGCCATATCCCAAGTGTGCAGGCACCAAAAGCAAACCATTACCGCCTTCCTTAAAATAGGCAATTCCTTCTGTCCAACCTTTTATTACCTGGTTCAGTCCAAAAGAGATTCCTTCAGAATCACTTTGATCAAAAACAGAACCGTTAAGAAAATACCCTTTATAAGCCACTGTAACATTGGAAGTAGCCACGGCTTGGGTTCCTGTTCCTTCTTCTTCAATTACGTAATAAAGCCCTGAATTACTCCGTACGGCGGTTAAATCGTTCGCCTCAACATAAGCCTTTATATCCGCCTCATTTTTAGCCACAAAATCTATTTCCTCTTCAGATTTTTTATCATTATCACAAGAAACAAAGAGCACTAGGGCCAAAACAAAAAGTATATTCTTCATAGTTATTAATTTTTAAGGGGCAAATATAGCGTATTACCTATAATCTTTGATGGTGAAATTTTGGCAGGACTATATAAATTTTAGTTAATTATCATAAACAAAGCACCCTTAAAACCTCAACTAGTAAGATTTTAAGGGTGCTTAATTCCCTGATATTCCAATCTATACTACAAAGCCCGGTCTATAATTTCTGGTTACAAACTGGTTTGCTTCTTCAAGATTGGTAATGCGCATGTTCTCACCGTCCCAAAGTAATTTCTTACGAGCAAAGAACTCCATCTTGCCTTTCTCGTTTTCTTTTTGCAACATATAGCTACGGATAGCCAAGTTCCCCATAAGCACAGTTTCTGTCATTGGCCCAGCATAATCAAAAGAGGATGTTAGTCCAAGGTGCTCTTTACTGCCAAAGCCAGCCTTACAGGCATCTACCCAAAGTCGCTGATGTCCATATTCCGGCTCATCATTAGGCTCTACTTCCGGACCAAAATCCGTAGAACCATCATTTAGATACAGTTTCGGCATTAAAGGAGAACTGTCATTGATATTGGTAGAGATAATTCCCTTTTCTCCAATAATCATTACTCCATTACGACTACCATCACCACCAATATTATGATCTGCAGGTATTATTTCTGGATGTGCAGGTCTAATGCCGCCATCGCTCCAAGTAAGCTCTATTGGAGACTTACTCTTGTCTGTCTCCCCAAAGTGTAATGTTATATACGAAGAAGCAGGACATCCTTCTGGGTGGTATTCCCTCCCGTTCTCTGGAGTATAAATCTCACCTACACTACATTCTGCATCTGTTGGATACTTAAGTCCCAAAGTTCTAAATGGAATATCGATCAAATGACACCCTACATCACCTAAAGCACCGGTGCCATATTCCCACCATCCTCTCCATCCAAAGGGATGCAAGTGAGGGGTATAAGGCTTAAATTCTGATGGTCCCAACCATAGGTCCCAATTAAGGTCTTTTGGTTTAGCACTTGGATCCGGTTTTGGAAATGCTCCCCCTTGTGGCCAAACTGGTCTGTTGGTCCATACTTGTACTTTGGCTATTTTACCAAGGTCCCCGGAATCTACCCATTTTTGAACCATTCCCAATAAAGGATTGGAACCGCCCTGGTTCCCCATTTGGGTTACTATCCTTTTACTTCTTGCCATTTCGGTCAGAATTCTTGCTTCCCGAATATTTTGCGTCATTGGCTTTTGAACATATACATTTATCCCACGCTCCATAGCATAGGCCGCTGCCGGTCCATGAACGTGGTCTGGGGTAGAAATAGTAACAGCATCAATATCTTTTTCCTTGTCCAACATCTCCCGAAAATCGGCGTAAAGCTTTGCTTTCGGAAATAATTCTACGGATTTCTTTGCTGATCCGGAGAAATCTACATCACACAAAGCCACTACTTTTTCCCTACCTCCTACCGAGGCATTGCGAATATCACTGGCACCTTTTCCTCCTGCGCCAATGGCTGCTATATTTAACCGATCACTGGGAGCCGTATACCCAACACCTCCAAGTACATGCCTAGGCACGAAAAAGATAGAGGACGCCATGGCTCCTTTTTTGATAAACGATCTGCGTGAATCGACAGATTTCTCAGATTTTTTTTTCTTCATAATTATTGATTATTACATTTTTACCTTCTCAATTTAACTTTTGAAAAAATCTTTCTAAACCGGTGCAACTATAACTGTATTATTATACGCTTAACTATAACCGCCTTAGGGACTTAGCAATGTATAACAATTTTACAAACCCTATCACTGAGATTTTCTCAAATACTACTATAATATTAACCCTAAAAAACAATGGCCCTACCAACTATGATATAGTTAAAAATGATAAGTAGATTGCGTGTAATGTGGTATGGGTCTATTCTAGCAGAGTACCTTAATAAACCAGCGGCAAGTATTGTCATTGTACTTCATGATTCTACTAAATCGGCAGGGTTGCCGATCTTGATCAAAAATCCGTCCAATCTTGTGAACATCAATGCCCCTCTTGGATACATAAAAAGCGAGAAAAATAACGAAATAGGGAGGCTTAGAGCCTTGGACCAACTAGATATTTGCTATAAAACGGTCAACCTCATTACCAGACTTTGGGTAATTGCTAACTGGCCACATACCCAACCTTAATACATATGGTAGCAGGTGTAGCTTTTAGAATTGGGGGTATACAAGAATTTGGGAACTAAGAATAGCCCATCGATCTTCTTAAAACTTCAGATATAACATTGTCTTATTTCAAATAACAGGGGGTACATTTCCTCCCATTATTCCCCATAATACTTTTTAGGCCTTCTTAATCAAAGCTTCGGTCTTCAGTACATAAATACGACTTTCCTTTTCTTCAAAACCTAAACTTTTATATAAATTAATGGCCTCAATTCTTTTATCTGCGCTGAAAAGTAGAATTTCCGTAAGTCCTTTTTCCTTTCCCACGGACACCAATTTTTCCATAAGCTTCCTTCCTATTCCTTGCCCCCTGTGTTCTAAATCCACAACCACATCCTCAACCCAACCTTTTATGCCGGATATAACAGTATAGGTACACATCAAGGCCATTCCCAAAACCTTATCATCTTTCTTGCAATACACCAGACATATGGGATTCTCTGGGTCAAGCACATGCTTTAGATCAATTTGTTTTATATCTGCATTCAACTGGCGAAACAATCCAGCCAATTGTTTTTCCATATCCGGGTTGACGTCAGACTCTTGTAGTAGGGCTATTTTCATAGGTTCATCTTTAAACTTAATAGTAAAAACTTAGGGTTATAATAATTCGCAAATTTAATTAAACTTCTATTTAGGTACTTAATAACCTTCCTTCTTTTGGTAAACCTTAACATAGTCAACCATAAAAACATCAGGGAAAATCGTTTTTAAAATCTCTTCTTTTTTACTGGGATACTCCATACTCAAGATCATATATTCTTCAATATTGGAAATTCCAGTAGTGACCTCATAATACTTGTAGCCATCCACATAAAAAATATATTTGTCCGGAAACCATTCAAGTCCAAAAGTGTGAAAACCCAAACTTACTCCCTTGCGATAACTCTGCATACCCTTAGTAGATTGTTGGTTGGGTCCGTAGGCCCAATGCACATTGTGAGACACTATATCTGTACCTAATTTTTTAAAAAACTCCATCACATCTATTTCCGCCCCAAACTTGGCCGGATCCTCGCCTTTACTAATTCCCGGAGACTGCAGCCAAAAGGCGGCCCAAACACCTTGTGACTTTTGCAATTTGGCCCTACATTCGTAATAACCATATTTGGACATAAATTTGCCATGGGTGCCAATTGCACTACCCAAAAGGGAATCGCCTCTTTTAAGGGCATACAGTTTCAGATATCCCTTTTCAACTTTTACCGCTTCCCTGGACACATAGGCAATGGCTCGCGGCCCAATTCCCCTCACTTCCCATTTGGTGGTATCCAATGTTTTTCCCTTAAACTGATCTTCCCAAACCAATTTATAACCCTTTTTTTCCGGATTAAACCGTTTAGTGGATATTGGTCCTTGTGCGGGACGTTGAGCAAAAGCAAAACCAACTATAAACAAGAAACAGCATATGGATGTTAATTTCATTTTAATAAAATTGTAACTTTTTCATGGTTGACTGTAAAACTAATATCGGCCTGTTTTACTACCTATATCCCTGTAAAATTTAGCGGTATAAGACCAAAATTAGAATGTAAGTCATATGCCCAACAGAAGGGGCTATTGACCAATAGCAAGATAACAAAACTGACCCAACATTTTCGAGCAGATTCTATCAAAAACTGCCATAATCTTAACCCTAATTAAATATATTCGGAGTGTTTACCAAGTGGCCCGAGCTATCTTCTTTAAGTCCACGGCATACTACCTATGGGCCTTCCACTCCTAACCCTTAAACAAAGCGAAAAAGTATTAATGATTCTTATTTTGACGGCTAACCATCATTGGGTGAAAAGGAATTATTATCTTCCTCTTCAAAAGTGCAAATTAATTCTGTACAGCCAAAAATAACTACCCTATGAAAAAACGCTTCCTTATACTTGCAGCCTTTACTGTTGTACTGCTAGCTTGCAAAGAAAACCAAAAATCAAAAGAAAACATAAATGAAGGTCAGCTGAATGTTAAAGCCCTCCAGGATTCCGTGCCCTTTCCTTCCGAACTAGTACTATTTAAAACCCCCGCAGATAACCCCGTGTTTACTGGAGGTGGTGTGGATAGTTGGGATCAAAAAATTAGGGAAAGAGGGTTTATACTAAAAGAAGAGGATACTTTCCATATGTGGTATACCGGCTTTCGTACGGAAAATGAATCGCTTTCCTTAGGTTATGCAACCTCCCCAGACGGAATTTCTTGGACACCTTATCCGGACAACCCAGTTTTTAATAAAAGTTGGACAGAGGACATGATGGTAATAAAGGTAGACGGCACCTATCACATGTTTGCCGAAGGGAAAAACGACGTAGCCCATAGACTATCTTCCACCGATAAGATTCATTGGACCGACCATGGTTCCTTGGATATGCGTAATGCCAATGGCTCTCCTTTAAGTGCAGGACCCTATGGCACACCAACGGTTTGGCAGGAAAATAATACCTGGTATTTATTCTATGAGCGCAATGACCTGGGCATATGGCTCGCCACTTCCAAAGATTTAAAAGTATGGACCAATATACAGGATGAACCAGTAATAAATATGGGTCCTGAGGCATACGATCAATACGGCTTAGCCGTAAATCAGATTATAAAATACAAAGGATGGTATTATGCCTATTACCATGGAACTGCCTTCGAGGACTGGAGCCTATGGTCCACCAATGTAGCTGCGTCCAAAGACTTGGTACATTGGAAAAAATATCCCCAAAATCCAATAATGGAAGAAAATAGATCCAGCGGCATCCTAGTTCCGGATGGAAATCTGTTTAGGTTATATACAATGCACGATAAGGTGGAGGTACATTTTCCTAAAAGCCCAAAAAGGGACTAAGAGCAGCTATTTTATGAAGCAATTTTTTTCCTTTAGCGGAGTAATTCACGGCTATCTACTCCAAACACCACAACAAACCGCTTAGTTTGTCATGTTAAAGATGCAGGCCGAAAAAAGCCATAATGCTTCGATATAAAGCGAAACAAAATCTATGAAATACCGATATTTTACATAAAAGAGAACAGATAATAAGAAAAGCGACTATTCGGTCTATTTGGGAAGTGCAAAATAGAATATATTTTGAGGTATTTACCCCTCCTTTTATACGATTGGAAGTTGATACAAGTGCCCGAATGATCTATTCACCAGTAACCTTAATTAATTGCCTGCCCTTCGCATTATCTGCTCAACTCAGCACAACCATTAAACAGGTCCAATTGGATTCTAAAAAAAAAGTCCTGCGAGGTTTTTACCGACACACTAAATAGAATTTAGTGTTGGTTGATTCGGTGTCGATTGAACCTTGCAGGACTACAGTAAAGGTTGGTGGTTATTAAAAATTACAAAGTATTGGTAATAGACTTTGTTCTGTGAATGCTTAAGAGTTAATTTCTCTTTAAACAGTATTCGATACCGCCAACCAATTGTTGGCGAAAATTAAGGTCGTCATAGGCTTCATCGGTATGCCCCAAGCCAGTATAGAAAGAACGTCCACCATCATACTCATGATACCACGCAATAGGATGATTATCCCCATTTTTACCTCCTTCATAAGAACTTTCATCGAGCTTCATAAGTACATGAAGGTCTGGATTTATATTTTTGTAATTATACCATTCATCAAAATGGGTCCAAATATCGGCCAAATGTTTTGTAGCCGGATGGTTGTGATCCACCACGTCTATTGTAGCCGTCTGTTGTTTGGGGTGACTTAAAAAATAGGCCCCAACCAATTTGCCATACCATGGCCATTCATATTCTGTATCAGCTGCAGCATGAACCCCCATAAAACTTCCTCCATTTTGAATGTATTTTTCAAAGGCCGCCTGTTGTGCTTCACCTAAAACATCCATGGTAGTACTTAAAAACACCACTAATTTAAACTTCTTAAGATTCTCACCATTAAATTGAAGTGAATCCTCTGTATGGGTAACGGCAAAGTTATTGGCCACACCCAATTTTACGAAAGTGGCCACGCCCTTTTCTATGGACTTATGGCGAAATCCGTTAGTTTTAGTAAATACCAACACACGGTCTTTGGCCAATATATTGGCCGATATTATTTTTTCTGGGATTTTTACCGGTTTAGTATGAAGATTTGGATTTAAGGTAACCTCTTCCTGAATCTTGGTACTGCCACAACCAACCACAAAAACTAGTGCTATTAATGTAATAGTACATTTATATAAGCGCATAAAAATTATTGATTATCAAATTGAAGTGCTAAATATCTAAAATATATAGCAACAAAACACAAAAATTACTATTATTTCCAAATTTAACTACAGTTTTCACAATAAGACCCCTACTTGTTAGAAATAAAATCTAAACCCCCAGAACATAGTCTTGAACCATACAACAAAAGGCAACCGAATGGATCCTCAATACCCCGTTTCCATATAAAAGTTTAACCTAGGAAGGATTAGCAACATGCATTAGCAGCCTATGAATTGGCTAAGGACATCAGGTACTTTTTTGGAGTGGTACTATATTTTTTCTTAAAGGCGGCAATAAAATGACTGGAAGTACTGTACCCTACTTTTAAGCCCACCTCGTTAACATTATATTTTCCGGATTCCAGCATTTTACGGGCATATTCCATTTTGTAATCAAATAAAAAGCTATAAACAGAATCCCCATAAATTTGTTTAAATCCCTCCTTTAATTTCTTTAAACTGAGTCCAATTTCATCCGATAGCTCTTGTAAGCTAGGTGGCTCTGCCATTCTTGAAATAATTATTTCCTTGGCCTTTCTAATTCGCTTAACGTTGTCCTCATCCACTAAAAACGGACATTGTTCCACATCAGCATCCTGACTTTTATTAAAATAAAGTGAAATTAGTTCATAAACCTTACCTTTAATATACAACTCCTTAATGGAACGATGCAGGTTATAATTCATAACCTGACTCAAAACTACCGCTATCGCTGGCGATACAGCCTCCTGTGAATAATATTTTTTATCCTTATTGTCTGAGCTTAAAAAAGGGATATAATCAGCCTCCTTGGAAAATAGGGAATGGAATTTTCGAATGGTCATCACAATAGAAACCATCCAAGAATTAGTATTTAAAACAAGATTAAGAGGAAGATCTACTTGTGTATTATATAACAACAGGGAATTATCTTCCGTCACTTCCAAGGCATATCTGCCGTCATTGAATATAAACTTAGCCCCTCCCTTTAGGCAGAAATGAAACTGTATAAAGGAACTATCAATCTCGCGGGTAACCGTCTGATTGTAAACACTATCGTTTTGAATTTTCAATACATAGAAACCATCTTCAATCAATACTTCCTCAAAAGACCCTTGAGCGATATTTTCTTCCTCCATGTCGACTTTATATTAAAATATACTATTTAGAAACATTCTAAATTAACTAAAGACTAATTTCCCTTAACTCTGCTAAAATATGGTATTTCAAGCGTTTGTGTATATAAAATAGCGTTAAAAAACCACAAGCGATACTTATTGTTCCTCTAGCGTTATTTTTATTTGGCTGATGCCGTTAAATTTGTGGCGCTCTCAAGAGTACCTATGAAAGATTATCACATTTCCAAACATAGTTCGTTTTATACAATTGGCCTTAACTACAAAAAAGCCGATGCCGAGGTGCGCGGCAAATTTAGCTTGGATGAGAATGCCATAAACCGGCTATTGGAGCAGGCGAAACTTATAGAACTGGACGGCCTATTGGTAACTTCTACCTGTAACCGTACGGAATTACATGGATTTGCCCAACATCCCTTTCAACTTATAAAATTATTATGCGACAACACCCATGGCACCGTGGAGGAATTCCAAGAGGTGGCCTATGTATATAAGAATAATGATGCTATAAACCATCTTTTTAGAATGGGTACTGGCTTGGATAGCCAAATCTTGGGCGATTTTGAGATTATCAGTCAATTGCGACAAAGTTTCAATCGATCCAAAAAACAAAGTATTGCAAATCCATTCTTGGAGCGTCTATGCAATTCTGTAATCCAGGCAAGTAAAAGAATAAAAAACGAAACCGAGATTTCTTCGGGAGCAACATCAGTAGCCTTTGCCTCGGTACAATACATCATAAATACTATCCCCGATATTTCAGAAAAGAATATCCTTTTGTTTGGGACCGGGAAAATAGGTAGAAATACGTGTGAAAATTTAATTAAGCATACCAAAAATTCGCACATCACCTTAATTAACCGTACCAAGGATAAGGCGGAGCGTATAGCGGGGAAATTTAATCTAGTAGTTAAGAACTACGGAGATCTACAGACCGAAATACGAAATACGGATGTCCTTATTGTTGCAACAGGAGCCCAATCGCCCACCATTTCAAAAGAATTGATATATACAAAGAAACCTTTGTTGATATTGGACCTGTCCATTCCTAAAAATGTTTCGGACAACGTAGCCGATTTGGATAATGTTACAGTAATACATCTTGATCACCTCTCCCAAATGACCGATAATACGCTGGAGAAAAGAAAAGAATCAATTCCCCAGGCAGAAGTGATTATTGAAGAAGTGAAGGAAGAATTTATCAAATGGTTGGAAACTCGGAAGTTTGCACCAGTCATCAAGGCTTTAAAGAAAAAATTAAAGATAATGAAAGATGAGGAATTGGACTTCCAAAGCAAAAAGCTTAGTGATTTCAACTCCGTTCAAGCAGACATTATCTCAGAGCGCATCATTCAGAAAATTACAAAGCAATTTGCCAATCATCTTAAAGATACTGAAATAGATTCCGATACCAGTTTAGAGCTTATACAACGAGTTTTTCAACTAGAATTGGAAGCTAAATGAGTAAAACAATACGAATTGGTACCCGCGATAGTCAGTTAGCCCTCTGGCAAGCCCATACCGTACAGGATCAATTACAGAAGCTTGGTTTTAACACCGAAATAATTTCTGTAAAATCTACCGGAGACCTTCTGTTAGATAAGCCCTTATATGAACTGGGCATCACCGGAATATTTACCAAAACCCTTGATATGGCTATGATCAATGGCAGTGTAGATATCGCTGTGCATTCCATGAAAGACGTACCTACCAGGCTACCTAAAGGAATTGTACAAAGCGCAGTTCTACCCAGAGCAAATACCCAAGATATTTTGGTCTATAAAGATTTGGATTTTTTATTATCCAATGGTACCATCGCTACCGGAAGCTTACGTAGACAAGCGCAATGGTTGAATAAATACCCATTACACAAGGTTGTGGATTTACGCGGAAATGTAAACACCCGCCTTCAAAAACTTAAGGACAACCCATGGAACGGAGCCATTTTTGCCAAGGCTGGTTTGCAACGTATTGAGGTACTTCCTCCAAACCATATTGATTTAGATTGGATGGTACCAGCACCAGCCCAAGGGGCTATGGTTGTTGTTAGCATGGGAAACGATGTGTTTTCCACGGAAGCGGTTAACGCCTTAAACGATTCCATTACAGATATTTGCACCCACGTGGAACGGGAGTTCTTGCAAATACTGGAAGGAGGCTGTACTGCACCTATTGGAGCTTTGGCCATCGTTGAACAAGATAACCTCCATTTTGAGGGTGTACTACTTTCCTTGGACGGCAAACAAAAATTAAAGGTCAAGAAATCTATTCCCGCCCGGGACTATTTAGAACTCGGCAAGTTCTGTGCCCAAGAAATATTGGACAATGGCGGTAAGGAATTGATGGCAAAAATTAAAAAGGCGTTGGCATGACCCCTACTTGGGAATTATAAACCGAAGTACCATGAGCACTACAGTTCTTTCTACAAAAATCCTAACAGCCTCGCAAAAAGCAATACTGACCAATGCCAATATTAAAGTGGAGGAGTACAATGCCATCAATATTGAGTACTTAACACCCAACATAGACCCTGTTTTCAAAAATATCATATTTACCAGCCAAAATACAGTAAAGGCTTTTCTAAAAATAATCGGTCCCCAAAACATCAAAAATAAATCTTATTCTGCCTTTTGTGTTGGTGAAAAAACAAAGTCCGTTTTAGAGAAAAAAGGCATAAATGTCATAGAAATGACAAATTATGGAGCAGAATTGGCCGATATTTTGGTAAATATGTACCCAAAAGAAACTTTTTTGTTTTTGTGCGGTGATAAACGTCGGAATGAAATTCCATCCTATCTAAAAAAACACAAGGTGGCGTTTAAGGAACAGACCTTATATCAAAATACCCCAAATCCCCTTACCTTTGCTACCGATTTTGATGGTATAATGTTTTTTAGCCCCAGTGGCATTGAAAGCTTTTTAGCCAAGAACAATTTAAAGAATTGTACTACTTTTTGTATAGGTACAACCACCGCTGCAGAAGTAGAAAAACATACCAAAAATATTATTATTGCCCAAAAACCAACGATAGAAAGTGTCCTGGAAAGAGTTATAGCGACTTTTAAAACAAAAACTAATTAAACTTGCATGCGCTACAACAATCCCTCAATAGTATACAATTGAGGAGCTGTTTAAATAGTGTAGACAAGAAGCACACAGAAATATTATGAGCATAAAAAATGATTTATTCTTAAGAGCACTAAAAGGAGAAACCGTAGAGCGCCCACCAGTTTGGATGATGCGCCAGGCAGGAAGATATTTACCCGAATTTATGGCGATCCGTGATAAATACGACTTCTTTACCCGTTGTAGAACGCCTGAATTGGCCAGTGAAATTACGGTACAACCCATACGCCGCTTCGGCATGGATGCCGCAATTTTGTTCAGCGATATTTTAGTGATTCCCCAGGCCATGAATATCGAAGTGCAGATGAAACCTAATTTTGGCCCGTATTTGCCCAATCCGGTAACAGATCAAAAAGGCGTGGACAAAGTTATTGTTCCAGATGTAAATGTGGAATTAGATTACGTTATGCAAGCCATAAAGGCGACAAAAGAGCTTTTGAACAACGATATCCCCTTGATCGGCTTTGCAGGTTCCCCTTGGACCATTTTATGCTATGTAGTACAAGGGCAGGGCAGTAAAACCTTCGATAAGGCCAAGGAATTTTGTTTTACAAATCCCGTAGCGGCACATCAGCTACTGCAAAAAATTACCGATACGACCATTGCCTATCTAAAGGCAAAAGTTAAGGCAGGTGTAGATGCCGTGCAGGTCTTCGATTCATGGGGAGGTATGTTGTCTCCAGTGGATTACCAAGAATTTTCGTTCCAGTATATACAACAGATTATAGATGGACTAAAGGATGAGGCTCCCGTAATCGTTTTTGGTAAAGGATGCTGGTTCGCATTGGGCGATATGGCCAAATCCGGTGCCGCTGCCCTAGGGGTGGACTGGACCTGTTCCGCACGTAATGCACGCTACCTTTCTGGAGGTAATATAACACTTCAGGGCAATTTTGACCCCGCAAGATTGCTTTCACCTCCAGCTATAATCAAAAAAATGGTCACTCAAATGATCAATGAATTTGGCAAGGACAAATATGTGGTAAATCTTGGTCACGGAATATTACCGAATGTGCCATTAGATAACGCAAAGGCCTTTATAGATGCAGTAAAGGAGTACGAACAAAAATAGAGGGGCGTATCCCTTTTTATTCCTACCGGAAAAAAAGGGTCGCGCTTTCCGTTATATCTTTTATTTTTATGGAAACATTTTTTCGGGGAAAGGTTTAAGACAGTAAAATTGCCTCCCAAATAACCTTCCTAACTATTAAATAAAAGGATGTCACTGCAATCGCTTACGCAAAACCATTAATATGATCCAACATATACTGAGCGGTATTAAAGCCTATCTGGGCACCTTTAAAATAATTTCCCAATTGGGGCTTTGGCACTATTTTTGGATTCCAATATTGATCAGTATTACAATAGCGACCATGATTTTCACCTCTGCCTATGGACTCGCTGACAACGTTGGCGGGTTTCTTTCTCAATGGTGGACTTGGGACTGGGGAAGACCAACGGTAATCCTAATTAGCGATATCTTTGGCGGACTTTTAATTATTGTTTTGGGCTTTATTCTATACAAGCATATTGTAATGGCTCTCTCAGCTCCCTTTATGAGCCCAGTTTCTGAAAAAATAGAAGCCCACCTTTTAGGAAACCAAGCAGAAAACCATCGAGATACCACTTTCGGAGAACAACTATGGCGGGGAATCCGTATCAACCTAAGAAACCTGGTGATGGAAATTTTGTTGACCATTCCCGTTTTATTATTCGGTTTAATTCCCGTTATAGGTCTGGCTTCAACTGTTCTGCTATTTCTAATCCAAGCCTATTACGCCGGTTTTGGAAATATGGACTATACCTTGGAGCGTCATTTTAAGTATAGCGAAAGTTTAAGCTTTGTACGAAAGAACAAAGGCATTGCCATAGGCAACGGAATTGTCTTTATGTTCTTTCTTTTTATTCCGGTAATTGGTATAATCTTAGTGCTACCACTATCGGTTACAGCGGCAACCATGAAAACGGTGGAACTATTGAAAGCGGAAAAAGAATTTATTTGACCTGCAAGGTTGAGTGGCTGGCAGGACCTGCAAGGTTTCAAAAACCCCGGACCTACAAGGTTTTCAAAAACCTTGTAGGTCTAAAAATATGAAGCATAAAGAGCCAATGGCCGATAGCAAAGGAACAACAAAACCTGCAAGGTCGCAAAGACCTTGCAGGTTGAGAACAGTTATCCCAAAGACCTCGCAGCTTAGGTAATCTGCAACAAGGACCTGCAAGGTTTCCTAAACCTTGTAGGTCTGAAACAAGAAAAAAAATGAAACTCGAAAAACTCGAAAAGGATCACTACTATCATATTTACAACCGGGGAATAAACGGTGGCCTAATATTTAAATCCAACGAAAACAAAAGCTACTTTCTAAAGTTGATTCATAAGTATTTGTCCAACAAAGTTTCCATTCTTGCATATTGTTTAATGGACAGCCATTACCATATGGCAATTCAGGTTATTGAAGAAGAAAAATTAGTTACCCAATCATTTTCAAATCTTTTCAATGCCTATGCCAAAGCATTCAATAAAATGCACAATAGAACGGGTAGTCTTTTTGAAAAACATTTTAGAAGGATTAAAATTGGTGACACTAATTATTTGAGGAACCTGATAATCTACATCAATACGAACCCGGAAAGTCATGGAGTCACCGAAGATTATAAAACATACAAATATTCATCTTATCAGACCACTATTTCTATTCAGAACAGTCCCGATTCAGTGCCAATAACAAAGGAAGAGGTAATAAATCTTTTTGATGATCTAGGAAATTTTGAATATTTGCATGAGCAAAAAAGAAACTTAGGTCTTGACAATCTGAACTGGGATTCATGACCTGCAAGGTTTCAAAAACCTTGTAGGTCTGAAAACATGAAGCATAATGAACCAATGGCCGATAGCAACGGAACAAAAACCTACAAGGTCATAAAGACCTTGCAGGTTCAAAAGCGCAGCCCCAAAGACATCGCCGCTTAGATAATCGGCATCAAGGACCTGCAAGGTTTCAAAAACCTTGTAGGTCTGAAAAAGTGAATATAAAAAGAAATTGAAGTTTGACTCGAATGAAAGAAACCTACAAGGTCATAAAGACCTTGCAGGTTAAGTAGTCGCAAAGATTCGACCGCAAAATCAGGACTTGCAAAATCCCGAAACCCAAGACCTGCAAGGTTTCAAAAACCTTGTAGGTCAGAAAAAGTGAATATGAAAAGAAATTGAAGTTTGACTCGAATGAAAGAAACCTACAAGGTCTCAAAGACCTTGCAGGTTAAGTAGTCGCAAAGATTCGACCCGAAAATCAGGACTTGCAAAATCCCGAAACCCAAGACCTGCAAGGTTTCAAAAACCTTGTAGGTCATAAAATAAAAAAATAAACATGAAAGATAAATTCTACGCATACATTCAACATTTACAGGATAGGATCACTGCTAAATTAGAAGCCGTAGACGGTGAAGCCAAGTTTAGGGAAGACTTATGGGAACGACCAGAAGGCGGCGGTGGCCGATCCAGGGTGATAGAAAATGGAGCTGTTTTTGAAAAAGGCGGTGTAAATATTTCAGCTGTTCATGGAGCCTTACCAAAAAGCATGCAAAATTATTTTGGCGTTAAGGATGCCGATTTTTTTGCCTGTGGACTCAGTCTAGTTATACACCCAAAAAACCCTATGGTTCCTACCGTACATGCCAATTGGCGCTATTTTGAAATGTACGATAAAGAAGGTAAATTAGTAGACCAATGGTTTGGTGGAGGACAGGACCTAACTCCCTACTATCTATTTGACGAGGATGCTAAACACTTTCATACAATTTGCAAAAATGCGTGCGACAAGCATAATCCAGAATTTTACAGTACCTACAAGGCAAAGTGCGACGATTATTTCTGGAATTCCCATAGGAACGAAGCAAGAGGCATCGGAGGATTGTTTTACGACTACTGCAAAGCCACTGACAACATGACCATGGAAGATTGGTACAATTTTGAATCCGAGGTGGGTGATAGTTTCCTCGACGCCTATACCCCCATTGTAGAGAAACGAAAAGACTTGCCTTATTCGAAAGAACAGCGAGATTGGCAAGAAATTCGTAGAGGACGTTATGTGGAATTTAACCTTGTGCATGACAAGGGTACACTTTTTGGCTTAAAGACCAATGGCCGAATAGAAAGCATATTAATGAGCCTTCCTCCCCATGTACAATGGGTATATGACCATCACCCAGAAAAAGGAAGTGAAGAAGAACGTTTATTGAAAGTACTCACCAAGCCCAAAGAGTGGGTATCGTAAACCTAAACAGTGGATTATGAGTAAAAAAGGCAAAGAAAAAAATACCGCCAACAAGGCAAAACATACCAAGCTTCTTAATCGAAAGAAAAACAAGCTTAAGAAAGAGAAAGAAACCCGAAAGGAGCGACTTAAAGCGATTCAAACACAACATCGGGAAAAGGGCAATAAAGAGGAAACGAATTAGTCTTTATAAGGCAATAGAACCATATCACTAAAGGAAAAACTATATTAACAAATACTATGAATTGTCCCTGCGGATCCAATAAAACGTTTGCGGATTGCTGTGAGAGAGCGCATAAGGACCTATCCAAGGTGGTAACTGCCGAACAATTAATGCGTTCCCGTTATACGGCCTTTACGCTTGCCAACGGAAAGTACCTTATGGATAGCCATCACTCTACAACCAGGCCACTAAAAGAAAGGAAGTCAATAGAAGCTTGGGCAAAATCTGTAAACTGGATAAGGTTGGAGGTTTTGGACAGTAAAAAGGGAGGAATAAACGACCAAAATGGCACAGTGACTTTTAACGCTTACTTTTTTGAAAACGGCCGGGTCGAGGTCATCCATGAAAAGTCGGACTTTGTAAAGGAAGACGGACTTTGGATGTATTTGGGTTTGGCTGAATAATACTTGGATTAACCAATTCAATATATGCAATTTAGAACTTGTTCCACTATCTTTGATATTTAAAATAAACTAGCGCGATGTACCCACTTAAAAGAAACAGAAGACTCCGTACCAATGAGGCCTTAAGGTCATTAGTCAGAGAAACCATAATATCTCCAAATGATTTTTTAGTACCAATATTTGTGGTTGAAGGACATGGGATTAAGGAAGAAATAGCCTCTATGCCCAATTACTATAGATATAGCTTGGACCTATTGGAAAAGGAAGTTAAAGATCTTTGGGCAATGGGCTTAAAATCGGTGCTTCTCTTTGTAAAGGTCCCAGACCATTTAAAAGACAATATGGGCAAAGAAGCAATAAACTCGAATGGGCTTATGCAAAGGGCCATTAAAACGGTTAAAAATTCCTGTCCTGAGATGCTCGTCATGACCGATGTAGCACTGGACCCTTATTCCTCCTATGGACATGATGGTATAGTTGAGGACGGCAAGATTATTAATGATGACACGGTTGAGGTTTTGGCCGCTATGAGCGTAAGTCATGCACAAGCCGGGGCCGATTTTGTAGCGCCCAGTGATATGATGGACGGCAGGATACTAAGTATTCGGGAAGCTCTGGAAGACGAAGGGTTTATAGACACAGGAATTATGAGTTATAGCGCCAAATATGCCAGTGCCTTCTATGGCCCCTTTAGGGATGCCTTGGATTCCGCTCCCGGTTTTGGTGATAAAAAAACCTATCAAATGGATTATGCCAATAGGTTTGAGGCTATTAAGGAAACGGAAATGGATATCGATGAAGGTGCAGATATCGTAATGGTAAAACCCGGGCTGTGCTATTTGGATATTGTAAGGGAGATTAAAAACGAAGTTGATGTTCCCGTAGCGGTATATCAGGTTTCAGGTGAATATGCCATGGTTAAGGCCGCAGCCGAAAAAGGCTGGTTAGATCATGATGCAGTAATGATGGAGCAGCTCACAGCCATAAAAAGGGCGGGTGCCAATATAATTGCCAGTTACTTTGCCAAGGATGTGGTCCGTGTGTTAGGATAAAGTTTGATTTGGGCAGCATACTATCTCCACCCATGGAGCGTTTTTAAGCACTTAAACCTATTTTATAACAGAATGAAAAACATATTTTTTATACTTGTTGGTTTTTTTATGATACCTGTGCACTCCCAAGACCTAACTATTCCCACCTTTTTGGAAAAATGGGACAACTCCAAAACCTATCTTGTGACCTTAATAGAGGCCATGCCCTATGAAAAATTCGATTTTAAACCCACGGAAAAGCAGATGACTTTCCAAGATCAATTACTACATATAGAAAGTAATATGGACTGGTTATGTAGTACCTATTTCGAAGGACATAAATCGAACAAGCACAGGGATAGTACGGTTAAACTAACAAAAGAAGAAACCATAAAATTCGTAATTACCGGATTTGATCGGGTGAGCACCATTCTAAAAAACATCCCGTCGTCTGAACTTTCGGAAAAAGTTGAATTCTTTGCCGGCAAAAAAACTAAATTGCAAATATTAAATTTGTTGCAGGACCATGTAACCCATCATAGGGGCCAATTAATTGTATATCTAAATCTCAATAATATAGAACCCCCAAAATATGTGGGTTGGTAATTAATCTGCTATGAAAAAAAGTACTTCTGCTTCAATTATTATACTATTAAGTATGTTTTGCAACTTACAGCTCTTGGCCTCTCAAGAAGCTGATTTAGAAGTGCTTACATACGACATTCCTTCTTCGGTGGGAATGGATTCTTTATATATTTTCTCCAAAGTTGACTCTATAATGTCCTTTGCCATTAAGGAAGAAGCCTTCCCAGGAGCACAGGTTCTGGTGGCCAAGAACAATAAAATTATTTTTCATAAGGCCTATGGATTTCATACCTATGACAGTGTTCAAGCTGTTGGCCTATCAGATATATACGATTTGGCATCGGTCACTAAAATAATGGGGCCTCTTCCCGCATTAATGAAATTGCACGATGAGGGGAAATTGGATTTAGATGCACCCTTTAGTACCATATGGCCAAAATGGGAGAAAAGAAAGGATAAAAAAGACATTACGATAAGGGAAGTCTTTGCGCATCAAGCGGGATTGGTTCCCTATATCATTTTCCTTCAGGAGGTGATGAAAAAAAATGGTTCCTTAAAATCGAGATTTGTAAGGGACGAACCCAGTGGCCGATTTAGCACTCGAGCATACCAAAATATCTATATAAAGGATAGGTTCAAGAAAAAAATATATCGCCAAATCAACAGATCAAAAGTATCGGACGTAAAAAAGTACAAGTATTCCGGGCTTACTTTTTTACTTTATCCCGAAATCATTTCAAAATTGACCAATACGGAATATGAAACCTATTTGATCCAAAATTTTTATGCTCCTTTGGGTGCAACCACTTTGGGGTTTAATCCTAAAAATAAAAATTATGCAAATAAAATTGTGCCTACTGAAATTGACACCTTGTTTCGGCATGAACTCACCAAAGATTGGGTACACGACGAAAATGCAGCACTTTTGGGTGGAGTATCGGGAAATGCAGGATTATTTGCTTCGGCCACCGATTTGGCTAAAATGATGCAGATGTACATGAATTATGGGAGCTACAATGGTAAACGATATCTATCCGAAGCTACTGTCAGGGAATTTGCCAAAGTGCAATATCCCGAAAATGGCAATAGAAGGGGTCTAATATTCGATAAACCTGATCTGAATAATCATGAACTTACATTAGCAGATTCTTATCCTGCACCGAGTGCCAGTCAGGACAGTTTTGGACACAGTGGGTTTACTGGTACCTTTGTATGGGCAGATCCACAAACCCAATTAGTGTATATATTTCTATCCAACCGGGTATATCCCAGCAGAACCCATAGTAACATATACAAATACAATATTCGCTCTGCGGTACAGCAAGTATTTTACGACGCCATAATGGATTGAGTTAAGAATTCCTGAATTAATTAGTACATTAGTATTTTATACTTTTATATGGGGCTACTAATTTTTTTTGCACTTATTTCCATCCTCGTATCCTTTTTATGCTCCATTTTGGAAGCAGTATTATTAAGTGTTCCACAAACTTTTATCAATCTTAATTTAAAAGAGGGTAAATCTTATGCGCGTGATTTGGAAACCCTTAAAAAGGATGTGGATAAACCGCTTATTGCCATTCTAACCTTAAATACCATTGCCCACACCGTGGGCGCTATTTTAGTAGGGGTTCAGGCAAAAGTGGCTTATGCTGACCTATATGGAAATACCGAAAAATCCATTTTAGGAATAGAATTTACCGAAGGCGCCATGGTGGGATTGGTTTCTACCATTATGACAATACTAATCTTGGTAGCCTCTGAAATAATTCCCAAGACTATAGGTGCCACCTATTGGAAACAGCTAGCGAATGTTTCTACGAAAACCCTTAAAGTAATGGTTTGGGGCCTTAAATGGACCGGGATCCTCTGGCTATTACAACTTTTTACCAAACTAGTTGGAAAGAAGGGTGAACATGGAAGCGTATTTAGTAGGGAAGATTTTAGTGCCATGACCGATCTTGCCCACGAGGAAGGTGTTTTTCAAGAGTCGGAATCCACGATAATACGCAATCTTTTAAATTTCGACGAGATTAAGGTAAAGGACGTTATGACACCTAGAGCTGTGGTAAAAATTGCGGATGAATCTACCACAATTAAAGATTTTTACGATGCCAACCCCAATATGCCATTTTCAAGAATCCCCGTGTACAGCAAGAAAATGGATAATATCACCGGGTATGTATTAAAGTATATGATTCTGGAGCATATAATCAAGAAAAATGGTAATGCCCCCTTATCCACTATTAAAAGAGAGTTACTGGTTAGCAACAGACAAACTCCCATACCGGAGCTTTTAGAGACCTTTATTTCCAAAAGTGAGCATATTGCCCTTGTTGTTGATGAATATGGCTCCATTAGCGGGGTAGTGACCATGGAGGACATTTTAGAGACCTTATTGGGCCTTGAAATTATGGACGAAAGCGATAGTGTGGAAGATCTGCAGCATTTGGCACGTACAAATTGGAATGAACGTGCTAAAAGATTGGGAATTATTCAGGAAAAAGGGAAAAAGAATTAATGGAAACCGTATTTGTAAACACTCCACTGGGAATAGCAAAAATTGAAGGTGATGAAAACGGTATAACTTCTATCACCGTTTTTGATAGTGAAGAAAAAGTGTCAGATATCATTCCAGAGTTGCTGGAAGATGTGGTGTATCAATTACAGGAATATTTTGAAGGTTCCCGAACAGAATTTAGTTTAACCCTGAATCCGGAAGGAACAGATTTTCAAAAAAAGGTTTGGCAAGCGCTACAGCAAATACCTTATGGTAAAACATTTTCCTACCTTGAATTGTCCAAAACCTTAGGTGATACAAAAGCAATTAGGGCTGTGGCGGCAGCTAATGGCCGTAATCCCCTATGGATTGTTGTACCCTGTCATAGGGTTATTGGTAGTGATGGTTCCTTAACGGGATATGCGGGAGGCTTACATCGAAAAAAATGGCTTTTGGAGCACGAGAGTCCCGCAAAACAGCAATCACTTTTTTAATTTTTACAGACCTTCTGGTTTCTTCTCTTGCCGTATGGGCCTAATTTTTGGCCAGTTAAGGTACTACATCGATAAAGTCATGTTCTTTATGGAACTCCTTTCCTATTTAATTTTAAGATTCAAGGCTTAACACCAACCAAGTGGTCGGTACCGGTATTGTTGCCAATCAACTTACATATCGAAAATTATGCTTATTTCCGGGATAAAACGGCTATAGTAACAGTTCAAAATTTGTTTGTATATTTATGATTCTAGGTTTGGTTATCAAAATTATGATTAACTTTTTATGTTTAAAAACAACCTTGGATGTTACACAAAATTAACTTGGAGCACATACTCTTTTTGGACATAGAAACGGTCCCCGAAGAAGAGAGTTTTAAGAAACTGGACGACACCAAAAAAGAACTTTGGGAACATAAGTCGCACTACCAACGAAAAGACGAATACACAGCTGAGGAATACTATGACAGAGCTGGCATTTGGGCGGAATTTGGGAAGATAATTACTATCTCGGTTGGATATATTTATTTTAAAGGAAACAATCGGTCCTTTCGGATAACCTCATTTTATGGGGAAGAAACCAAGATTCTTAAGGATTTCAAAAATTTATTGGATACCCATTTCAACCGGCCACACCATCTCTTATGCGGCCACAATGGCAAAGAATTCGATTTCCCTTATATAGCAAGACGAATGATTATCAACAAAATAGATTTACCTAATAAATTAGATCTATTCGGTAAAAAACCATGGGAAATAGCACATTTGGACACTATGGAGCTTTGGAAGTTTGGCGACTATAAACATTATACATCGCTTAAATTAATGGCCAATATTCTCGGAATTCCCTCTCCTAAGGAAGATATAGATGGCAGTATGGTAAAAGCCGTTTATTATGAAGACAACGACCTAGATCGCATTGTTAAATATTGTGAATTGGATGTGATAACAACAGCCCAGGTGTTTCTACGTTTGCGAAATGACGAACTATTAAATGAAACTGAAATCAAAAGAATTTAAGGAGCTCCAAATTAATATTCTCAAATTAGGACTTATAGAACTTAATGGATTTTGACCCTTCCAAGTCGGCCAAGGTTAGCACATAAAGGCCAGCAGTTAGATCGGCAATATAAATTTGCTTATGCTCCGCTTTACCGGATTTTACTACGATACCATTAAGGGAAACTATTTTATACATGGCATCCTCGGAAACATCCCCACTTATGGTCATTGAAGTTTGTACTGGATTAGGAAAAATAGAAAACTGTACTTCCAAAGTCAAGGTTTCATATTCCATATAATCGATAAACCCAGTTTCGGCACCATTGAAAGTAAATTGGTACTCCGAGCTGTATTCCGAACTAATATTTTCGGAACAATATGTTTTCACCCTTAATAAATAGTCAGTTCCTTCTACCAGATTTTGCAGGCTAATAAAAGAATCAAAGGTGGTTTCCATATTCCATTCGTCCGTACCTTTCCTTTTGTATTCAACTTGGAAAAGTGCATCTGTATTTGCGCTCCAACTAAATGTTACTCCTGTTTCATCCGAAGTCGTCAATTCAATATCCTCTGGCGTGCTAAGAACACAATCCGTTAAGGCAATCCCTGTAATAATAATGGAAAAATTCTGTGGCCCTTGGTCTAAATTGTTTTTATGGGTTACAGTAATTGTGTATTCCCCTTTGGCATTCTGAAGGTCTATTCTTTCAAACGGATCCACTCTATTGTCACCATTAATCGCTGGAGCATCTGCATTGGCCGCATTGAGTTTCCAAGGTAAATAAGTCTTGCCACCCTTGGTAATCTTTATGTCCAAGTCATTGACCAAGGCCGGTGACATATCATTTAAAGTACCTGAATTCACAGCTCCCGTTGCAGGATCGGTCCAGGAGATTGAGGCCATTAACGGCTCTATTCCATTCGCCGTTACATTATAGGTCTTAGTTTCACCTTCCAAAAGTGTTTCTTCCGAAATCATGGCTGAAAATCCTTTGTTGGCAATTGCCTCTACAGCAGATTTTGAATTAATAACACCCCAACCCATTTTGTAATCTGGCCCAGGAGCATCAACATCATCTGCACTGTGCAAAACCAATCCTTTTAAAGTGGCGGCCCGCATAAAACTACCCTCCATTTGTTCGTAATATTCTTGAATCAAAAGCATGGAACCAGTTACGCCTGGTGTAGCTACCGATGTTCCATTGGCCGTTTCATAATTTGAGTCATCTTTAATACCTGTAGTATAAATATTGGTGCCGTATGCAGCAATGTCCGGCTTAATACGACCATCATCAACAGGCCCAAAACTAGAATAGGATGCCACTGAGGCCCTTAACAATTGCCCTTGGTTATTGGTTTCTATGTCGGCTGCAGCAACAGTAACACCATTTTTTGAGGTTGCAAATCCCAACATCAAATCAAAACCATTGGAAGCCGATCCAGAAATAGGAGCTTCATTATCCCTGCTTCTTTGAGAATTCCCCGCAGCAGTCACCATTAAATAATAAGGAGCATTGTACATAATCTTATCCCAATCCCTAGAAACCTGGATATAGGATCCAAAATACCAATCCGGCACAGCGCTAGACCTAATTCCGTATGAGTGGTTGGATAACAACAAGCCATTAGCTGCCATTTCGGCAACCTCAATTTTATCTCTTCTCCAATCGTTGGAAACAGCTTTTGCCTTGTAAGCCACCCCTTTGGATTTCTTGTCCAGTCCAGAAGCTACCAAAATACCGGTAACTCTAGTAGCATGCGAATCCACGATTTCACTCTCATCCAAAGTTTGTACCCTATTGTCAAATTCTTTGTGGTTCGTTAATACAGCTCCTGCGTCCCATATCCCTACCAACATGTTCTCACCGTTAATACCCAAATCCAATAGACCGTTATCATGTAAGGCATTAGCTCTTGTAGCGGTGTTTAACTCTGTACTGAAGGTACTATAATAAAGAGGAGTTCCATCGTCACCAATAGAAGTAAGTTCACTAAAATTTCCATCTTCCAATCTTTCAGTCAATTTCCAACCATTGGTTTTGGCAGCCTGCAATAAGGTATTATTCTCTTTGGTAAAATTCTTTTTAAGGTCATTTGTAAATACCCCTAATTTTGAGCTGCGATACTTGTCCTTAATAGTATGGATTTGTTTCTCCGTTTGCGCAAAAGAAATATTGGCAACTAAGCTAAGTGCAACTATAAGAAGGCACTTATGAATCTTTATCAATGTAGGGTTTGCGTAAGACATGTTATTGTGTACAGTAAGATTTGGACTACAAATATACCGCAACAAAAAAATATTATCGATTAACACCCCTTTTTATTCGATGAAATGCGCAGTTTTGTTGTGAACAGCCAAAAAAACGACATGAAAAGTTCACTTTTAATTCAAATAAATCTAGGAATTGTACTTAAATTGTATATAAACAGGAAAATGATCACTAAAACCTCCCATATATCTCCTCCCAACATAAGTTCTATGTGGATTGCCTTTGTACTTTCCTTTGAATTCGGTTAGGAAGGTTTCATCAAAAATATTGGCCTCGCAAAAGCTATGGGTTCCCTTTTCATAATTGAAGAAGGTATGGGAAACGATAATTTGATCAAATAGGCTCCAAGCTTTTCGGTAATTGGCGCTCCCCCGATCTGGGGATCTTAATGTCTCCATGGGATTGTGAAGATTATTTCTACTCATCAAGGTTTGTATACTTGTAGATGACGGGCCGTCATTAAAATCGCCCATTACAATATAATTGGGATTTTCAATACTTTCCTCAATCCGAACCATATATTCATTAATAGTTTTAGCAGCGGCAATACGCTTATAACCTGTTTCCACCTCGCCATTCCTTCGGGATGGCCAATGATTTACAAAAATATGCACCTCTTCCCCATTTAGTATGCCATGCACATACAGTATATCCCTTGTAGTATCTCGCTGCCCTGTTAGACTATAAACCAATAAAGGAATCGCTTCAGAGCTAATCACTTCAAAATTATCCCTGTTATACAGCAAGGCATTATCAATTCCCCTTTCGTCAGGAGAATCGTAATGAACATAATGATAGTTATAGCCATTTAAAGGGTCTGTAGCCAATAAGTCCTGGACCACAGTCTCATTCTCAACTTCAGCTACCCCAACCAAGACCGGTGGAATTCCTGCAGAAACATGCCCAATTTTAACAATAGTCTCCGCAAGTTTAGCCAGCTTTTTTTGATATCGTCTAGGAGTCCACTTTCTAGATCCATTGGGAGTATAGTCATCATCCAAAGTATACGGATCATCTATGGTATCAAATAGGTTTTCTAAGTTGTAGAAAGCTACCGTGTGCAGGGTATTGCCCGATTTCTTCTTAAAAAATGAAAAATTCATTCAAAATTTTTAGCAGATTGCTAAAATACAAAAATCCCTTAGCAAGTATTGATTAGATTTGTACTATAAATAAGGATATGCTAGAGAAGAAGACCATAGATTACGAAAAAGTAGTACTCATAGGAGTAATGAACAAGGATCAGAATGAGGAAAAAGTAACCGAATATCTGGATGAACTTGAATTCCTCACCTATACTGCTGGAGGTGAAGTTTGCAGGCGCTTTGTACAACGTATAGACTTGCCCAATCCCAAAACCTATATTGGAAGTGGAAAAATGTTGGAAGTGGAGGCCTATGTCAATAGCAATGACATTGGGTCCGTTATTTTCGATGACGAACTTACTCCTGGACAACAAAGGAATATAGAAAAGCAGTTAAAATGCAAAATCCTGGACCGTACCAGCCTTATCCTGGACATTTTTGCACAAAGGGCGCAAACCAGTTATGCCCGTACCCAAGTAGAATTGGCCCAATATGAATATTTACTCCCAAGACTAACCGGTCTTTGGACCCACTTGGAGCGCCAAAAAGGGGGTATTGGAATGCGTGGACCTGGTGAAACGGAGATAGAGACCGATAGGCGTATTGTCCGTGATCGCATTTCCCTTTTAAAAAAGAAGTTGTTGAAGGTAGATAAACAGATGGAGACCCAAAGGGGAAATCGCGGGGCATTGGTCCGTGTAGCTCTGGTAGGGTATACCAACGTAGGTAAATCTACTCTCATGAACGTTATCAGCAAAAGCGATGTCTTTGCCGAAAACAAACTCTTTGCTACTTTGGACACTACCGTTAGGAAAGTGGTTATAGGCAACCTACCTTTTCTATTAAGCGATACGGTAGGGTTTATTAGAAAACTGCCCACCCAATTGGTAGAAAGTTTTAAAAGCACATTGGATGAAGTAAGGGAAGCAGACCTATTGCTGCATATTGTTGATATTTCCCATCCCAATTTCGAAGAGCATATAGATTCCGTAAACCAAATTCTGACGGAAATTAAAAGTTCGGATAAAAAAACCATAATGGTCTTCAATAAAATTGATCAATATGAGCATAAAACTATTGATGAGGACGATTTAATTACTGAAAAAACCAACAAACACTTTACCATTGATGAATGGAAGAATACGTGGATGCGCCGTGTAGGCGATAGGGCGCTGTTTATATCTGCATTGAACAAGGAAAATTTGGAGGAATTCAGAAAACGGGTTTATGACGAGGTAAGGGACATACATGTTACCCGATTTCCTTACAACAACTTTCTTTATCCAGAACATTTGGATGAATATTGATGATGGCCAATCCGCAGGATTCAATAAATTTTTGATCTATTAATTAATCATCCATAATGACATTTAGAAGATGAAAGTATTGATATTCAATATCTTTTGAATATTCTTATTGAACTGGGCAGATAAACAAACTTTACACAATTTTCCAAAGTGCAGGGCATTTCTTAAAAGAGATTTGTTGGAATCATTATTTTGTCTAACTTTAAGACAAGGAGATACTTCCCGGACCATTAACAATTACATTTTGGAAGAGAACTATCATAAATGGTATTCACCTAATCTAGGTAAGGAAATGGAAATGATGGTTTATGGCCATTGGGGCTATCCCTTGTTAATTTTTCCAACTACCAGGGGAAGATATTACGAAAGCAAAGATTTTCATTTGATCGATTCCGTTTCTTGGTTCATAGAACAAGGTAAGGTGAAGGTATATTGTCTGGACAGTATCGACGAATTCAGTTGGTACAATAGATCTATACACCCTACAGATCGTGTTAAAAATCACAATTGGTACGATAAAATGGTTTTGGAGGAAGTTGTGGCCAAAATTCAACATGAATCCCCAATAGGCAAGGTAGCCGTTTCCGGTTGTAGTTTCGGAGGTTATCACGCTGCCAACTTTGCTTTTAGACATCCTGAAAAAGTAAGCCACCTCTTTACCATGAGCGCGGCATTTGATATCAGAGATCAATTGGACGGCTTTTACAATGACGAGGTGTATTTTAATAATCCAGTCGATTATTTGCCAGACATGCAGAATCCAGAGCTATATAATATGAAAATAGTTTTGGGGACTAGCGAACATGATATTTGTTTGGGAGCCAACCTTAGAATGTCAGAAATTCTAAAGCGTAAAGACATTGATCACTGGCTGGACAATCGACCCAATGCCAGTCATGATTGGCCAATATGGCGAGAAATGTTTCCCCATTATTTATCTCTAATGTAAACTTTAACACCATATACACTATGAAAAAAATTGGAATACTCTTCGGTCAGGAAAATACCTTTCCGCAAGCCTTTATAGATAGGATCAACCAAAAAAACATTAGTGGGATAATCGCAGAAGCTGTTATCATAGATCAGGTAAAACAAGCCGACCCTACGGAATATGCTGTAATCATTGATCGTATTTCCCAGGATGTCCCTTTTTACCGGGCATATCTAAAAAATGCGGCCATATCCGGTACTGCAGTACTTAACAATCCTTTTTGGTGGAGTGCCGATGAAAAATTTTTCAATAATGCCTTGGCTATAAAAACAGGGGTACCTGTTCCAAAAACCGTTCTACTACCCTCTAAGGATAGACCGGACGATACCAGCGAAAATTCCTTTCGGAATTTAAAATACCCAATGGACTGGGAAGGTATTTTTGAACATATTGGTTTTCCTGCCTATATGAAACCCTTTTCCGGTGGTGGATGGAAAAATGTGTATAAACTCAACAATTCGGAAGAATTTTTTAAAAGCCACAGTGAAACCGGGCAACTTATTATGATGTTGCAAGAAGAAATAGTCTTTAATGAATATTTCCGTTGCTATTGCCTTGGCGGTAATGAGGTACGTATTATGCAATATGAGCCCCGTAATCCACATCACTTAAGATATGTTCATGACGGACCGCCATTGAGCAAAAAACTATTGGATACCGTTAAGGACTATACCATAAAATTAAATGCGGCCTTGGGTTATGATTTCAATACTGTGGAATTCGCCGTTAGGGATGGTATACCTTACGCAATAGATTTTTGTAATCCGGCACCAGATGCCGATATTAATTCCGTTGGCCAGGAGAATTTTGATTGGGTCGTTGAGACTGCAGCAAATATGGCCATTAAAAGGGCACAGGCACATAAACTCGGTCAAATGAATCTAACCTGGGGGACATTTGTAAAGAATGCCGTTACACCCAACACCCCCAAGCCAGTGGGTATAAAGACCCCCGCTGCAGCAAAGGCAAAAAAAGCTGCGGCAAAAGAGTCAACCACGGCCACAAAAAAAGCGCCTTTAAAAACAGCTGTGACCAAGGCAAAAACGAAATCGCCAGCGACCAAAAAACCGACAACTAAAAAAACAACAGCAACGAAGGCCAAAACTACAGCGCCTATAACCAAAAAAACAATCAAAAAAGCGACAACAACCAAAAGCAAGTCAAAATAGTTTTGATACTGCCCAAACTGTAATACGTGGACATCAATGGATTTTACATTAGGAGTAGAAGAAGAATATCAGGTAATAGATCCCATAACCCGTGAGTTGACCTCACATGAGCAAAAAATTGTAGAAATTGCTGATGAAATCTTGGAAGGGCAAGTAAAAGCGGAAATGCATCAGGCGGTAGTAGAAGTTGGCACAGTTATTTGCAAGGATATTAAAGAGGTGCGGTCGCAGGTTACACATTTGCGAAAAACAATATCCGAGGTAGCTACCAGCCTTGATCTTCGCATAGCCGCAGCTGGAACCCATCCTTTCTCCGAATGGGAGAAACAATTAATTACGGTGCACCCTCGATATGATGAAATTGTACAAGAATTACAGGATGCCGCCAGATCCAATCTTATCTTTGGCCTCCATGTTCATGTAGGTATTGAGGACAGGGAAATGGCCATACACATCTTCAACTCTGTGCGCTACTTTTTACCCCATATTTATGCCCTTTCTACCAATTCCCCATTTTGGGAAGGAAGAAACACTGGTTTTAAATCGTTCCGTACCAAAGTCTTTGATAAATTTCCACGTACCGGTATCCCGGATTTTTTTACCAGTGCCGGAGAATACGAAAGATATGTTAATCTCTTGGTACAGACGAAGTGTATAGACAATGCCAAAAAAATATGGTGGGATGTAAGGGTGCACCCCTTTTACCCGACTATCGAATTTAGAATATGTGATGTACCCCTAACCGTGGATGAAACGGTAACTATTACGGCATTGATTCAGGCCTTGGTAGCCAAACTTTATAACTTAAGAAGGAACAACCTCAACTTCATTATTTACAAAAGGGCATTAATCAACGAAAACAAATGGCGAGCATCTAGATATGGCCTTGAAGGCAAAATGATCGACTTTGGAAAATCTATAGAAGTACCTACAAAAGAATTAATTTTGGAGCTGCTAGAGTTTGTAGATGATGTAGTGGATGACCTTGGAAGCCGGGATGAAATCAATAGAATCCATAAAATCTTAAATGAAGGGACCGGGGCCGACAGACAATTGGCCGTTTTTGAAAAAACCAAAAACCTCAATGATGTGGTCGATTTTATTTTGAAGGAGACGGTTGCAGGGATTTAAATGAACATGAAAAATGTTGGATAGAAAAAAAAAGATTGCAGTTCTAGATTTATATAATGGCATTCCCAACCAAGGGCTACGATGCATACAGGAAATATTGGATACATTTAGCGATGAGGCAGATTATCAATTCTTTGACATTAGGGCCAAAAATGAAGTGCCGGATAGCAGTTATGATATCTATATATCTTCAGGAGGCCCAGGAAATCCATTAGAAGGGGACGGAATATGGGATAAAAGATACTATTCCCTAATAGACGAACTTTGGGAACATAATAAAAATGGCCATTACCCCAAAAAGTACGTATTCTTTATTTGTCATTCCTATCAAATGATCTGTCATCATTTTGGCCTTGGGGAAATCACAAGACGTAAATCGCCTTCTTTCGGTATCCTGCCCATCCATAAGACTAAAAATGGAATAGCCGATGAGATATTTTCCAAATTGCCCGACCCCTTTTTTGCTGTGGACTCAAGAGACTGGCAACTTATACAACCTCGATTAAAAGTTTTTGAGGAAAAAGGGGCAAAAATATTGGCTTTGGAGAAAATCAGGACACATGTAGAATATGAAAGGGCCATAATGGCCGTGCGTTTTTCCAAAGAATTTGTTGGGGTACAATTTCATCCGGAGGCAGAACCGGTAAGCATGGAATTGCACTTTGCCAAATCGGAAAATGAAGAGAAAGTAGTTGCCACCTACGGGAAAAGAAAATATAATAATATGATGGCCCATATCAGGGATACGGATAAATTGGAATCTACCTACAATTCCATCATCCCTGGATTTATTGAAAATGCGATTAAAAAAATTGGATTATCCAAGCAAATCTCCTAAAATAGGCATTCATGGTAGAAAACCTTCGTCAGCAATACAATGCAGCATTCACAGATGGGAAATACAAGTCATTTTTAGAAAGTATTTCTACTACCTATAACCACAAACCTCCTTTTCGTGTTGCCGAGACCCCCATCTTTATCCCAAAATACCTGAAAAAAAGATTATTGGAGGCCTGCGAACAAGTCAACAAAGTAATCTGTCAACATAATTTTAAGGAACTTACCAAAAATGCCCTTATAGATCCATCCCAAGTAGTTCCCGGGGAGGATGACCATACTACATTTCTTCAAATGGACTTTGGAATATGTTTGGATGAGAAAGGGGATTTTATGCCACAAATGGTTGAAGTACAAGGATTTCCTACTCTTTATTTTTTTCAAGAACTAATGGCCAAAGGCTATCGAGATAACTTCGATATTCCATCCAATTATCATCATTTAAACAATATGACTTCTGCATATTATATTGAAAAATTAAGGGAAATTATTGTGGGCGACTGTCCTCCCGAAAATGTGATTCTTTTGGAAATAGAGCCTCATAAACAGGCTACACAAATAGATTTTTTGGCTACCGCCCACCATTTGGGAATAAAAGTAATTTGCATAAGCGAATTGATTACCGAAGGGAAGAATGTGTTTTACACCAATGACCAAGGCCAGAAAATCTCGGTACGCAGAATATATAATCGGGTTATTTTTGACGAATTATTTAAAAGGAACGATCTTCAACGGCAATTCGATTTTACCAAGGAATACAATGTGGAATGGATTGGGCACCCTAATTGGTTTTTTAGGATAAGTAAGTTTACAATGCCCTTGATCAACAGCCCTTATGTTCCGGCATGCCATTTCTTGCACGAATTAGAAAAGTATCCGGAGGACTTGGAAAACTATGTGCTTAAACCCTTGTTCTCCTTTGCCGGATCAGGTGTACTCATCAATGTTACCAAGCAAGACCTTGATGCCGTCCAAAATAAGGAAAACTATATTTTACAGAAAAAAGTGGCTTACGCACCTGCAATAAAGACTCCAACGGAACCGGCCAAATGTGAAATCAGGATGTTGATGATATGGGAAAAAGGAGATGAAAAAGCTAAAGTAGTCAACAACCTGGTCCGTATAAGTAAAGGGGAAATGGTAGGGGTACGCTTTAATAAGGATAAGGACTGGGTGGGCGCCAGCGTAGGTTTCTTTGAGGACTAGAGGTGCATTGGTGCTTTTTATCTCTTTACATCCATTCCCCTGACATATTAGGTACTTGCGTGAAAATCAATTTGAATTCGCCTAGTATGTGTATTAAGCAATTCCAATACTCTCTCCTGACTCTCAGATTTTACTATATGCCCTATATGGTACTCCTTTTGTAGTTGCCAACAAATTTCATGGTCTGTAAAGCAAGATGTATCCGGATATTGAAACCGGCATAGAGACACCACAATACCTGCGTATTCATTTTTTACCTTAGGCAGTTTATATCGCTTCCCCTTGGCCATGGCATCTTCTATAGCCGCCCATTCTTTCCATAAATTAATTCCTGTGGCAAAGAATACCATTTCTGCCAAATGGGCTCCACCGACCCGAGAGGCGGTTTCCAGAAAATAGAATTTCCCCGTTTCCCGAGATTTAATATACTCGCTATGGGAAGCACTAAAGCGCATCCCGAAGGCCTTTAATACTTCCACATTTATTTCCTTTAGACCAATGGCATCAGGAGAATTCATCTCTAGGGTAATGGATCTAAAAATACCGTGGCCATGGGCCACATCCATGGGAGTACTTAAGTATTGGGAGGCCTGTGTAAAAACAATCTTACCATCCACAGATAAAGAATCCACATGGTATACGTCCCCAGGAGCAAACTTCTCCAATAGATACTCGTGTCGTCGATCACCCAAGGATTCCAAAACGGACCATAACTCTTCGTTCGAAAATATCTTACGTATCCCGGTTGCAGAGGCTTCGGACCTGGGCTTAATAAGCCAAGGAGCTGGCACCAACTTTGTATATTCGTCTATATCACAATTATTGAACAATGGGGTGAATGCCGGAACAGGAATATTGGCCTCTTCGGCCTTCATTCTCATCGCCAATTTATCCCTAAAATACCTACCTGTGGTTTGGCCCATGCCAGGTATTCTGAAATGTTCCCTTATCAAAGTAGCTTTCTCAACATCGAAATCGTCCAAGGCCACGATCCTGTCAATTTTTTGTTTGCGCATTAAAAAAGCGAGGCCAGAAATTAAATCTTCCATATTCCAAACTCCTTCCCGCTTTTCCTGCATATAGAAAATTTCATCAATAGATTCGCGAGGCCACTTTTTGTGTTCCAAACCCTTGGAAGTAATCAGTAATACCTTGTTGCCCAAAGCCTTACACGACCTTAAGAAATCTTCTCCCTTAAAAAAACTGCTAATACATAAAAAAGTGGTTTGATCGGCTTTTCCTGTCATCGTAGTGAGGTATAACTTATTAGATGTAAAATACCCATTAATCCCTAAAAAGTCGCAAAAACAAAGGAAAAAAATGCTTCTTCGTTTCTGAATCTCCGCAGTTTATAATTCGATGCCATAATTGCCAAGGTCATCGCACTTTTTAAACCGTTTTGAGTAAAGAATGTTAATTCATGTAACCCAAGGTTAAACAAGATGGCCATCAATAATCTGCAAAAAAGTCATCTTGGAGTTGGCACCCCATTGATCGGAAACTATTTTACCAAACCTGCAATAAAATCGGTCAAAAGTCTTACCCCAAAAGCGCTAGCTGTTTTCTGGGTATAGAATTCCGCATCCCCAAAGGCTACCCCTGCTATGTCCAAATGGGCCCATTTTGGATGTTTATCCGTAAAAAACTCCAAAAATTTAGCAGCACTTATAGCACCGGCAATAGGCTTACCGCTATAATTTTTTACATCGGCAATATCAGATTTTATATCTCCTTCATAGGAATCCCATAATGGTAATCGCCACAAACGTTCTCCACTTTGATCTCCTGCAGCTGTCAATTTAAGGGCAAGGTCATCATTATTAGTGAACAAGCCCCCTGCCTCATAGCCCAAAGTTTGCACACAACTTCCAGTTAGGGTAGCCGCATCTATCATTATATCTGGTTGATAATTTTTATTTAAATACGCAATGCCATCAGCCAATATTAGGCGTCCTTCCGCATCCGTATCTATAATTTCAATAGTCTTCCCAGCATATGACCCAATTACATCGCCAGGTTTTACAGCCTTGGCATCTACACAATTTTCGGTCGTCGGGATTATAGCGATAAGATGTACCGGTAATTTTAGCTTTGCTGTCAATTCTATGGCACCTAATACTGCCGCTGCTCCTCCCATATCGCTCTTCATATAATGCATATTGGATGAGCTTTTAATGGATAGCCCTCCAGTATCGAAAGTAACACCTTTTCCTACCAAGCCTACCTTAGGAGCCTCCATGTTCCTTTCCTTCGGTATATATTCCATTATAATAAACCTAGGAGGCTCCTCACTTCCTTGACTTACGGCCAATAGCGATTTCAATCCTAATTTTTCAATGGATTTAGTGTCATGGACTTCAACATTATAGCCAAATTCCTTACCAGAACTTATAGCAACTTCAGCTAATTTACTAGGGGTAAGCTTATTGCTAGGGGCATTTACCAACTCTAAAATCTTAAGTTGGGTTTCAGCCGTGGCCTTCCCTTTAGCAGTGGCTTTTTTAGCAATTTCCTCCAATTTTATGGGTACAAAAAACTCCAATCCTAATTGATCTGAATCCCATTTATGCATTTTAGTTTCCGATGTTTGATACAGACCCTTTTTGTAAGTACCTAATATCAATCCACTGACTATGCCTTCGGCCACAAGAGAAATAAAGTCAGGATTGAAATCTGCGCTGCGTATATCAATGCTCAAATTGTATGGCAATTTGGACGATTCCACTTGCATAAAGCGCTTAAAGGCATCTATTACTACCTTTAGGGTGGGATTTGCTCCTAAGCCCAGACAGTATACCTTCTTTAAATCCTTTTGGTCAATCGGATAAAACAAGGATATTTCCTTTTTCTCAGCCTTTATTTGTTCGGTCAATAGATCACCTGGTAAATTTAAATCCCTGGCCATTTTAACTATGTTTGCCTCCAAATTCTCACCTTGAACAAAAGGTATAATCAATACTTCCGAAGAAGGATTCCCTTGCGCTGTAATTGCAATCATATAAGTGCTTTATATTTAGTTCCTAAAATAAAGGAATTCCAAGGCGGTAGGAAATTCTTGACTCCAAAACCATTCCTCATGTTTTCCATTTGGATCAATATTGATTTCAATATTCACCTCCGCATCCTCTTTATTCCTTTCTTCAAGAATTTGCTTTAACTTTTCCACATTCCCCACCATATTTACACTTTCGGCACCACCGGCATATAGATAGATATCGGTTGGATATGGTTGATGAAAATTTATAGCATCAAAATAAATTTTTGGCGTAATCCACAAGGAAGGCGAAAAAATCATCAATTTCCCAAAAATCGAAGGATACCTTAACCCTGCATAAATACTAATAAGTCCTCCCATAGAACTTCCACCAACTCCCGTAAATTCTCTTTCTTTTAACGTCCTATAATTTTTATCTATATTAGGTTTAAGCGTTTCCACTAAAAACTTAAGATATTTCTTTCCGTCCCCTTTTCCCCATTTGGTTTCCTTAAAAGGAGAAAACTCCAAAACTCTTTCCTCCTCCGCATGGTCTATAGCTACTACAATAATATCGCCCATACCATTTCTAGCCATTTCCGAAAGCTTTTCATCAATGGCCCAGTTACCAAAGGGTCCGCCCCCATCAAAAAGGTTTTGACCATCATGTAAATATAAAACCGGATATCTTTTGGAGCTAGACTTATAGCTAAATGGCAGAAGTACTGATATTCTTCTTTTCCTGTTTAACTGCGGAATATCATAATCCTCCGCTATAATTCTTATCTCAGGGAGATAAGAGATTGGTTTCTCCTGTTGACTTCCATCGCCTTTGATCTTGTTTTCCAACATACTCTTTTCCATAATTTTAGCCCAACAAATGCCGACAAAGATAGTTGGTTTTGGAACAACAGTATAATCAAAGCAAATCTAATGTACTGTGTACCTGCGTATTTTGAATAAATTGTGCATTTTATGTTGGACTAATTGACCTTTCTAATAATTTTTATTCCTTAAAAAGGAACCCAAAGTAAAAAACCGTATTACCGTTTATCGAAGAAACAATACCGTTGGTTTTTTACACAACATTCTTCAGTGCGTTCACAACAAAAATTAAGCAGAACTGTCTATTACCTTTATCTTTACATTGTATTTAAGTGGTAGTGTTTAACCCCAATCTAACGCAAAACTTAATTCGAAGTGCTTTTTCCCCAAATCAGCACTTAACCTTAAAGTAAAATATTTAAATAAAAAACCGAATTTTACTAAAAAGACCTACTTAACTAAAAAAATGCCCCTCCTTGGAGGGGTATTTTTTTTATCTGTATTTCGACAAGTAACCGCTACAATGTTATTGGAAATAAACAAGCATATGGGCCATTTCCTCGGAATCGGGAACGTGCCCACCTCCAAACGTCTTGCCATTGATATGATATAATACCGGTATTACCAGAGCCACCTCGTCTGTTAGGATACAGGAGCCATGTTCCAAGACAACATTCAGAACACCGTTCCCATCGGCGACCGCAATATTTCCTTCCCCATTTTCTGGCCCAATGGGTGGATTATTGAAATTCACAAAATCATTCATAAAATCTATTTTCTCGCCTACCTTCCTAGTTGTATTAAGATAGGCCAACCAAAAGGTGTAGGTGCCATTGGGAATCATTCCCTCAAGTGCTACCTCAATACTGGAGAAATTACCTTTACAATGAACAAGTATATTCCCATGTCCGGTTTGAAATTCTGATAAAGTAATTTGATGTTCATCCGGAGCCTTTATTGGAGTTAATAGACCTATGGGGTCATCAAATATATTGGCTGCAAAGAGTGGTTCATAGGGGTCCATTGGAGTATTGCCGTACTTATCCACTATTTCCTCCAATAATTGAACATTCCCAAAGTTTAAGTGAGCTACGACAGGTTTGGGCTCAACCACAAAATGCACTGTTGCGACCTGGTGGGGCTTAAGATCAACTGACATAGGCATGGTAGTCACCGATTCCGAGGATAAAGGAGGCACAATACTAGCACTGTAAACCCCAAAACCCTTTGTCTCACCAGAAAATTTACCATCCACATTGGAGAGCATTTCTACTTTTTCCGATGCATTGGTGAAAGTAACCAAGGTATTAGGGTAAGGATTCCCTAGATTATCCTTTACTGTTCCTTTTATTTTTCCAGTTAGGTACATGTGGGTATCATCATCTGACTTGATGTAACCAAATGCCATGAAAAATAGAACGGAAGTCGATATCACAATTAAAACCCAAATGGTTTTAATACATTTTACAATTCTTTTAAATTCAATTTTCTTGAAGTTTTTTGTTGATACCATGATAAGGTTTTAAAGATATTTTTACTTGAGGGGAAATAATACACTTACAACCCAAAGTTATTCCGTCAATTCCCAGAAAACTAACAACATAATCCCACATAATAACAACATAGTTCCATTGCCAATTTTGACAGTATTATTAGAGATGGAATCATAAAAATGATCCTTGGCAATGTTCCAACAATGGATAATGAAATTTTCCCAAGAATCTAAAAACACGAAAATTATTTATATCTATAAATAACTTAAATAAGCCCACCATTTATTTTAATAGGCCGACGGTGAAACACCATACAATTCCTTAAAACATTTGGCAAAATAGGAGAGGTTGTTAAATCCTACTATATATGCTATTTGGGTAACACTATCGGCTTTTTGTAACAATAATTTAGCTGCCCTTTTTAACCTGAAATTTCGAAGTAGTTCCCCGGGGGCTTCATTCGTCAGGGCTTTTAATTTACGATGCAATTGTGTTTTGCTCATGGCCAATGCCGCTTGCATTTCCGGAACGCCAAAACTAGGATCGGAAAATTTTTGCTCCAACAAAACCAGATCGCTTTCCAAAAATTTTTGATCAATGGAAGTAACCGTTACTTTTTTGGGATCTAACTGTGCCTCCCTATGGGCAAAAAGTTCTCTAAGGGTTTGTCGTTGTTTTATAAGGTTCTTTATACGTACCATTAATTCCATACCGTCAAAGGGTTTGGTGAGATAATCGTCTGCCCCAGTTTCCAGACCCTCAATCTTATTGGCCATGCCGGCCTTTGCAGTCAACATGATAACTGGTATATGACTAGTGCTCAAATGGGTCTTTAATAGCCTACAGAGTTCTATACCATCCATTTTGGGCATCATTAGATCCGTTATTATAAGATCCGGCGGGTCTTTAATAGCCAATTGCAAGCCAGCCTCTCCATTAACTGCCTCTATCACCTTGTAGAATTTGCTAATCTGTCCTTTTATATAATAACGCATATCGGCATTATCCTCTATCAAAAGAATATTAGCCATTTCTGTCTTGTCCATGGCCAAAAGATCATAGGTTCCTGGACTATAATTAAAAAATTCATTTTCCAGTTTTAAGACCTCTGTCTTCTTAGAGGTTATTCTTATTTTCTGTAGTGGCAACTTTACAATAAAGAGGGTGCCCTTATTTACATCACTGGAAACAGTAATAGTTCCTTCCATAAGTTCAACAAGGTCCTTGGAAAGGGATAGTCCTATGCCAGAGCCTTCTTTCTCTTTGGTAGTACTATTATCCACCTGATAGAAGCGATCAAAAATAAAGGGGAGTTGGTCTCTAGGGATCCCCCTTCCCGAATCTGACACCATAAGCTGCAGTTGCTGTTTCCTGAAATCGGAGGTAAAAGAGATTTCAGAACCGTCCTCACTAAATTTAAAGGCGTTACCAAGAAGATTATAAACTATGTTTTCCAATTTATCACGATCAAAGGAAGTCCATAGCACGGTGTTTGGTATTTCTACTCGGTAATCCATATCCCGTTGTGCTGCAAGTGAGTTAAACGAAGATGTGGCAGCTCTTAGGCATTTGAAAATATCCCCTTCTGTTGGCGATAATCTTAAACTTCCGTCATCAATTTTTGAAAGGTCCAGTAGTTGATTTACCATGTGTAACAAACGGTCGGTATTCCTACGAATCATTTTTACAGTTTCTATATTAAGTTTTTGGCTGAAATTTTTTTCCAAATTCTCTATGGGACCCTTTATTAATGTAAGTGGAGTGCGAAATTCGTGCGAGATATTGGCAAAGAATCGAGACTTAGCTTTGTCCAAATCCTGTAATTTTTCCGCTTGAACCTTTAATTGATTTGCTTGATGCCTCACTTCAGATGTTCTAACTGCAATGAGCCTTTCCAGTGCCACATTTTTAGCTTTTAGTTGTCTAGAACGAAGTTTTAGCATCGCCCATAAAAATACTAAAAAGGCGAGGAAATAGAATAGATATGCCCCCCATGTACGATACCAGGGTGGAAGTATTTCAAAATAAAACGAGCCCGAGGAGCTAATACTACCATAGATATTCTGTGCTCTTGCCCTAAAAGAATAATCGCCCTCCCTAAGATTAGTATAATCCTTCTTTACCTCGTTGGACCAGTCAGACCATGTGTCTTCAAAACCTACAAGTTGGTATTGGTATTTGTTATCATCAGAACTAATTGCTGCAAACTCGAAACGAAGTCTTTTATTGGAATATTTAAGCTGGGGTATTACTACCATCTTAGTGCTACCTCCAAAAATAGCTGAATCCCCTCCTAGGGTTACTTTTCGTATATGAGTTTTAAATAGAGGCTGGAAATTAAATGTGGTATTTAAGTCGTACTTGATTATTTCTTCCCCTCCCAGCCACAGAATATTCCTGGATTCCCAGAAAGCACTAAATTCTGTAGTACTCCTAAAGCGCTCATCATAAACCCTTTTAACCAAGTAATGGCCTTGGCCATCACCAGTAGCAGAAAATCGATATCGCCTTCCAACTATAGGATTAGATTCCAATATGATATGTTCACCCTTTTTCTGATAAGCCCTTGGATATACATAAAGTGAATCCAGGCCAAACTTTTTTCCGAAATGGGCTTCGGGCAAGAATGATTCTGAAACAATATCCAATTTAAATAATGGTCCACCCTCCCCGTTGGAAGTCACCAATACCTCGTTTTGAATCAAATACATATTAATTGGGCCTCCAGGGAGGCCATTCTGATATCGATTAACCTTTATCTCATTCAAACTGAGTTCCGAGGTTGAAACAGAACTTGGAAGTGTTAATTTTATAACCTTGTTCAAGGTAGTTCCCAGCCAAATAGCACCACTGGCATCTTCATCAATAAACTTTATATCCTCAACTATCTGGTCAATATCTTTCTCTTTTTCCCAATGTCCGTTATTATTATAAATGGTAGAAAGACCGTACATCTGGCCTACAAATACCCGGTTGGGATTGCTCGTCGATTGATGCAATACACGTGTTCCTGGCAAATATGCAATTTTGGACACTACATTATTAGATATTAAAAAAGTCCCTTCGGCGGTACCAGCCAAAAGATCTTCACCAAGAGAAAGTAAAGAGAAACAACCTGTTCCTATTTCCGGTGTTCTCTTAAACTCAAGAGACCGATTTTCGATATGCTTACCGAGCTTAAAAAGTCCATTATAGGTACCAACGTACAATTCGCCCTTATGACTTATTATGTCAGAAACGGTACCCTCCAAGCCCAATCTTTTGTCATAAAAACTATAGGGCAAATATGGTTCAATCTTCGAAATACCGGTTTGCATGGCCAACCACAAAGCCTTGTGATCATCAACGACCATTCCATGGACTTGATTGTTCAAAATTCCATCGTACACTGTTAGCGTCCTAATCTGTTTACCATATTGATCCATAAAGATCACTCCCGCTTTCAAGGTCGCAAAGGCGTATGTAGAATCGGGCATTTGCTCCCCTGCGTATAATAGATTCTCTAGAAGATAATAGTCTACCTCACTTTCCATCTTTACCACCTCTTTTCCGGTATAGATAAATAGACCTCCACTCCTTGTTGCAAAGAGCACCTGATTTTTTTTATAGGGTAAAGCAACAATTACTTTTAAATCTTTAAAAATTCTACCACCGGGAATGATGGCCAAGGAATCCCCTTGAAGTTTATAGAGTCCCTGATCCGCTATCCTTACATAGACTTGTCCATTTACCTGGAACTCCCTGTGGATTACTCCCGTATGAGGTATTATTTTCATCTCCCCATCCTGCCAATTATAAATCTCGTCGTCGGACACAAATAATACTCGATCTTCATTTGGGAATATGCGCCAAACCGTGGCATTTAAAGGATGGGCTGCAGGGATTTCTGCCGTTAAGGAACGATACACAAGAAAACCCAAGGAGTCGGGTTCCAAATAACCCAGTTCCCTATCACCACCTACCCACTTTTTATTATTCCCATCGACCACCACAGTGCGTACTGCGTTTAATCCCGGCGACGTAATAAATCTCCAAGTAGCTCCATCATACTCAAGAATACCCTCTCCATTGGCGACATATATAAAACCCTCCTTATCTTCAGTTATAAACCAATTCTGGTAATGTGCCTGATAATCTTCGTGGCTATAATTTTTTAATGAGAAAAAACCCAATTCAAAATTATCCTCACTCTTCTGGGAAAGTAGTAAAGAGGTTAGAAGTAAACAAAGGGGGAGAATGAACTCTTTCATCTCCAACGGTTTATAGCTACAAGATATCCAATTTTGATGTATTTACCATCAACCTAAAAGAAAATATCATAATTCCCTATATCAATACTTAAGTTCCTTAATGTATAGGACATAAAATTATTGAAATCTAGTGAACCCATCCTAAAGCTCCCATAATTACTGCCAATATATTTTTACGATAAACCTGTATTCATTTATAAAATCTCATTCTCATCAAATCCTTAAACCTAATGGACAAACACTACTATGCAAAAAGGCCCTCCATGAGGGCCTTTTTTGTTTTACACTGGTTGGTATTGCCATTTAGAATGAATAGTTAAGTCCAAATAGCCAATAGGTCTGTAAATCGTTGTCAACTGAAGCAAAAGTAGGTGTCGGATCACCCACATCTAAATTACCAATAGCATAATTTAATGCCTCCTGCTTGTTGTCTCTTAGGCCAAATTCAAATCCCACCCCAATACCTTTCCATAAGGTATATCCGAATGAGTTGGTCCAGGTCCAGTTAGAATAATCCGCGCTTTTATAGCTCTGAAACAATGAAAGATTGGTTTTAAAATTAACCTTGCCCAATTGTCTGGTATAATCGGCCACAATCTTGGCACCCAAGGAAGATTCAAAAACGTTATCACCAGAACTGAAAACAAAGTTGTAGTTTAAGGGGTGAATGACCACCACCAAATCAGCAATGGGCGTCCAAGTAGCACCAACCCCAATATCCAAATAGCCCGGGTCATTAAAATTATCAATAATAGTTGTCCTATACTCCCCCAAGGTAGATATGGCGAACTTGTCACTCAATTTCTGACCATATAAAGAAGTTATATTAAAAACGTCGGTAGCTGATTGGAAACTATCGTCATCGGTTTCAATATCCTTATCATCAATTTTTACCCACCCAAGATTGATATTCAATGAGTTTCTCCAGAAATACTTAGGCTGGTTAAGATTTGCAAAGGCATTTGTGGTAATTCCTATATTTCCAGCACTAGAATTTGGAGCCCCTTTAGCGTACCAATTGTTAAATCCGGAGAGACTGGCACCTATAGTTCCAAAAGCTCCCTTTTTCCAACCGGGTAGGGCATTAATTTTGCCTTGAATAGCATCTACGCGGCCTTGGATGGCGGAAATTGAATCTTTTTTACTCGCTTTTTCAGCTTTTAACTCCTCCAAAGTTTGGGCAACAGAAATGTTTATAGCCAACAAAGTGACCATTGTTAGGATAATTCTCTTCATAATAGAAAGTGTTTTATTTATAGTAAAACAAAAATAAGAAATGTTGAATAAATTGAAGGAGAGATATTGACCGTTATTTTGCCTTAAACAAGGGTACAGAGGAACAGGCCTCCCCGTACATGACACTTTTAGCTACAGCCTGAATTTTGGTTGTGGCCCATAAATAGGCGTTTGGTGGTACAGGTTTATTGGAACAGCCCTTGATTATCACCGGTTTATCCACAAATTCGGAAACATCCAAATTTTCCAATATGGATTGAAAGAGGGAGGATTCCAACAACTCCAAATCTCCAATAATAATTTTCAGGGCATAGGGTTGTAGTTTGGTAGAAATAAGCATATATGCCCAACCTGGAATAATAGCGTCCGAAGAGCAGGTCAATGCCACATAAGCATCCTTGTATTTACTCCAATCATGTTCTTCCAAATGTGCCCGAAATTCCCCTTCCCTAAGTATTAAACCCTCGTACAACCAATCCTTAATATCCATAAGTATCCTATTCCCTTTAGGGTATAAGTCCTCTAGGTTAAAAGTCACCAATTTACTTTGGGAAACACGATTTATAATTTCAGACATAAATTTTAAGTTTTGCTATATAAGAGGTAACCGGCAAATCTAATAGAATTATTAGTTAGGTTCAAGGTCTCGAACTACAGCATCCCAAGTTCCAGTTTGGCCTCTTCACTCATTAATTCTTGGGTCCAAGGTGGATCAAAAGTAATTTCTACCTCAACATCTTTTAATTCGTCAATAGACTTCACCTTTTCTTCCACTTCCATAGGGAGCGACTCGGCAACAGGGCAGTTGGGTGAAGTTAAGGTCATCAAAATTTTAACTTCATTTTCCTCATTGACAAAAACATCATAAATCAACCCTAATTCATAAATATCCACAGGTATTTCGGGGTCATAAATTGTTTTTAAGACCCTTACTATTTTTTCTCCTAATTCCTGTGTGTCTATAGTTTCTATTTCTTCGCTCATTCTTTTGAATATTTATTGCTTGCACAATAGTCTCCCATTAAAATTTAATGGGCCGGACCAATTAATTTAATTGCGTTTGGTATGCCACGGCATACAATTTCAATTGTTTTATCATACTAACCAAACCATTGGCCCTAGTAGGTGATAAATGTTCTTTTAAACCGATCTCATCAATAAAATGGGTCTCGGATTCTATAATATCCTTAGGTTTTTGATTACTAAAGACCCTAATTAATATAGCAATGATACCTTTTGTGATTATGGCGTCACTATCTGCCGTAAATACCAATTTATCATCTTCCAGTTCTGCATGTACCCAAACCTTACTCTGGCATCCCTTAATAATATTATCATCGGTTTTGTACTGCTCCTTGATCATTGGCAGGGATTTTCCAAGCTCTATCATATACTCATAGCGCTGCATCCAATCTTCGAACATGGAAAACTCATCAACGATCTCTTCTTGAATTTCTTTTATACTCATATCTAATTTTTGTACCCCTTTACAAACGGTAACAATTCCATGCAAAAATACAATAAGTAATTCTGCATATCAACTATTTAAAATATTGAAAATTAACTCTATGAGGTTAAGACAACATTGTTTTTGCCCGGCGAACACTTGCCACCAAAACATCTACTTCTTCCTTGGTATTATAAAAACTAAAGCTGGCCCTTACGGTGCCAGGAATTTTATAAAAATCCATAATGGGTTGGGCACAATGATGTCCTGTCCTTACAGCTACACCCAATTTATCCAATATACTCCCAATATCATAGGGATGAAGACCTTCTATGTTAAAAGAAATCACTGCTGTCTTTTCTTCAAAATTACCGTAAATTCTTAATCCCTCAATAGCTAGAAGTTCTTTGGATGCATATTCCAAAAGCTCGTGTTCGTATTGGGCTATGGCATCAAAACCAATAGCATTCATATAGTCCAAAGCAGCTCCAAAGGCAATTCCACCACAAATATTCGGGGTGCCGGCCTCAAACTTGTGCGGAAGATCCGCATAAGTAGTCTTTTCAAAAGTTACTTCTGCAATCATTTCACCTCCACCTTGGTAAGGTGGTAACTTGTTTAACCACTCCTCTTTCCCATAAAGCATTCCGACTCCTGTAGGTCCACACATTTTATGGGCTGAAACTACGTAAAAATCCACGTCTAATTTCTGTACATCGGCCTTTATATGTGGCGCAGCTTGGGCACCATCAATTAAAACCGCAGCACCAACATTATGGGCAGCAATAATTATTTCCTCTATTGGATTAATAGTACCCAAAGCGTTTGAAACATGGTTACAAAATACCAATTTGGTGCGGTGCGACAGTATTTTATGGTATTCTTCCATAATCAATTTACCTTCCACACTCATTGGAATCACTTTTAACACAGCTCCTGTCCGCTCACAGAGCATTTGCCAAGGAACTATGTTGGAATGGTGCTCCAATGCGGAAACAACAATTTCATCCCCCTTTTTCAAAAAAGAGGTAAAACCATTGGCTACTAAATTTATACCATGAGTAGTTCCGGAAGTAAAAATAATTTCATGAGGCTTAGCTGCATTAAAATGCTTTTGTATTTTCTGCCGTGCCTGTTCATAAACATCTGTTGCCTCTTGAGACAGCGTATGCACCCCTCTGTGGATATTTGCATTATAGTTACAGTAATAATCCACAATGGCGTCTATAACCTTCTGGGGGGTCTGGGATGTAGCAGCATTGTCTAGATACACCAAGGGATAGCCATTAACTTTCCTATTTAAGATTGGAAAGTCACTACGTATGCTCAATATATCGAAAACAGTTTGTATCATGGCAAAAATTCAATGCTGGGAATTACGTTGAATAGAAACTTTCTAAAGGTCAAATCCTAAACGAACGCCCAATTTGTTGGCAATTAATTTGTTGATCCTAACCTTTAATTCCGGGATTCGGACACTTTCCAAAACGTTATTGGCAAAAGCGTACATTAACAATGCCCTTGCTTCTTTTTTTGGAATTCCCCTAGACTGAAGATAAAATAAGGCCTCCTCGTCCAATTGCCCAATGGTACAACCGTGGGAGCATTTTACATCGTCTGCAAAAATCTCCAATTGAGGTTTTGTATTAATGGTAGCCTTGTCACTCATTAGAATATTATTGTTCTGTTGAAAGGCATTCGTCTTTTGAGCAATTTTATCTACAATAATCTTACCGTTGAAAACCCCAGTAGAATTTTCACCATAAATCCCCTTGTAATCCTGATGACTTTCACAATTGGGCTGTATATGATGCACCAATGTATGGTGGTCTATATGTTGTTTCTCCTCAATAATGGTAACCCCTTTCATGGTAGAATCTATCCTTTCTCCATTTTGATAGAAATTAAGGTTGTTTCGGGTTAATTTACCTCCAAAAGAAAACGTATGAACCTTTACAACACTACCGTCTTTCTGATCTATATAAGTATTGTCAATCAAGGAGGCAGTTGTTAAATCGTTCTGTACCTTGTAATAATCAACATTGGAATTCTTGGCAGCATAAATCTCTGTAACCGAATTGGTTAACACTTCATTTGCCGTTAAACTCTGATGGCGTTCAATAATTTGCATCTCCGCATTTTCTTCAGCAATTATCAAATTTCTAGGCTGCAATAATAGTGCGGCTTCATTCCCAGTTGAAAAATGAACGATTTCTATAGGCTTTTTCGGAATCTTATTCTTGGGAATGTAAATATAGGCTCCTTCCCTGCTAAAAGCAGTATTCAAGGTAGTTAATGAATCGTCCTTAGAAGCTATTTTATTAAAATAAACATCTATTATTTGCTTGTACATGGGTTTGTTCAAGGCGGAACTCATTAGACATACATCCACTCCGTCATGAGTAGTCTCCGACAAAAAAGAACTATACACCCCATCCACAAAGACAATCTTATAAGTGTCTATTTCATGTATAAAGTATTTTTTTACATCCCTGTATTCCAACATACTCTCCTTTTTAGGAAAGATGCTATAATCTATTTTTTGCAGTGTATTTAGGGATGTATATTTCCAGGCCTCCTCTTTTTTCGTAGGAAATCCTTTGGCTTCAAAATTTTTAATGGCCTCCGTGCGTATATCGTGTACAGGATGATCTACATCCACACCGTTTTCAAATGCCAAGAATGAAGAAACTAATTTTTCTTTTAAATCCATCTTTTTAAGTATTCAGTAATTAGTATTCAGTTTTCAGTTTTGCAAACTGTAGAGTGAACACTGTCAACTTATTTAAATAACAGTTTCCGGTTTCAACCAATCGTACCCTTTTTCTTCCAATTCCAAAGCTAGGTCCTTGGTGCCAGATTTAACGATCTTTCCGTTGTGCAATACATGAACAAAATCCGGAACTATATATTCCAATAAACGTTGGTAATGGGTAATAACAATGACTGCGTTGTCTTTGCTCTTTAATTTATTTACCCCATTGGCTACAATACGCAAGGCATCAATATCCAAACCGGAATCCGTTTCATCCAAAATGGCCAATTTAGGCTCCAACATGGCCATTTGAAAAATCTCGTTCCTTTTTTTCTCTCCTCCGGAAAACCCTTCGTTCAAGGAGCGCGATAAAAATTTCCTGTCAATTTCCAACATTTCTGATTTCTCACGAATCAATTTCAACATATCCTTAGCAGGCATATCTTCCAATCCCTTAGCTTTTCTAGATTCGTTAATGGCCGTCTTCATGAAATTGGTCACGGAAACCCCAGGAATTTCAACGGGATATTGAAAGGAAAGAAATATTCCTTTATGTGCCCTATCTTCAGGCGAAGTGTCTTCTAGGTTTTCTCCTTCCATAATTACCTCTCCCTGGGTAATTTCAAATTCTTCCTTCCCGGCAATTACAGCCGCCAAGGTACTTTTACCTGAGCCGTTAGGCCCCATTATGGCATGTACTTCACCAGCATTAACCGTTAGGTTTATTCCCCTTAGTATCTCCTTATCTTCTACTCTAGCGTGTAAATTGTTAATTTTCAGCATTGTTCTAAATTCAAATTATTTAAAATAATTGGCGCCTTCGGCATTTTATTAAAATCTTCTTTTTGATATTGTTATAAATCGGGTTGCAGTATTTTTTCCTCTGGCTTATGAACCCTTCTTTGCAGAAGACTAGCCCTCAGAACCAATTTCCCTTATCCTACAGATCCCTCTAGACTTATTTCCAATAATTTTTGGGCTTCTACAGCAAATTCCATTGGTAATTTATTCAGTACTTCCTTGCTGAAGCCGTTTACGATCAAGGCTATTGCCTTTTCCGTATTTATCCCCCTCTGGTTGCAATAAAAGATTTGGTCCTCCCCAATTTTACTGGTAGTGGCCTCATGTTCTATTTGTGCGGTCTTGTTCTTTACTTCAATATATGGAAAGGTATGTGCTCCACATTCGTTCCCCATCAGCAAGGAATCACATTGGGAAAAGTTCCTGGCATTGTCGGCCCTACTATTAATCTGTACCAATCCACGGTAGCTGTTTTGGGATTTTCCAGCCGAGATACCTTTTGAAATAATGGTACTTCTGGTATTCTTTCCTAAATGGATCATTTTAGTACCAGTATCCGCCTGTTGATAATTATTGGTAACGGCAATGGAATAAAATTCCCCTATGGAATTATCTCCTTTAAGTATACATGATGGATACTTCCAAGTAACTGCCGACCCAGTTTCTACCTGTGTCCAAGAAATTTTAGCATTCTTTTCGCACATTCCTCTTTTGGTCACAAAATTGAATACTCCCCCTACACCCTCTTTATTTCCAGGGAACCAGTTTTGGACGGTCGAGTACTTAATTTCGGAATCATCCAAAGCAATAAGCTCTACTACAGCAGCATGCAATTGGTTTTCATCACGGGAGGGCGCAGTACAACCTTCCAAGTAACTTACATAACTACCTTTATCGGCAATTACCAAGGTTCTTTCAAATTGTCCGGTACCTGCCTGATTAATTCTAAAATAAGTTGAAAGTTCCATAGGGCAGCGTACTCCTTTTGGAATGTAACAAAAAGACCCATCCGAAAAAACGGCCGAGTTAAGGGCTGCATAAAAGTTGTCCTTTTGGGGGACAACAGAACCTAAGTATTTCTTTACCAATTCAGGATGCTCTCTAATGGCCTCGGAAATGGAACAAAAAATTATTCCCTTTTCTCCAAGCGTCTTTTTAAAAGTGGTAGCTACCGATACTGAATCCATAACGATATCTACGGCCACTCCCGCCAACTTCTTCTGTTCGTCCAAAGAAATACCCAATTTTTTGAAAGTGTCCAGCAATTCTGGATCTACTTCATCCAAACTGTCATACTTTGGCTTTTTATTAGGGGCGGAATAATAGGAGATGGCTTGAAAATCAGGTTTTTTATAGTGAACATTTGCCCATTCCGGCTCAACCATTTCTTTCCAAATCTTAAAGGATTCCAAGCGCCATAAGGTCATCCATTCAGGTTCTTCCTTCTTTTTGGAAATAGCGATGACTATTTCCTCATTTAAACCATTCGGAAACGTATCTGATTCTATATCTGTGTAGAAACCATATTCATACTCCTTGGTTTCCAACTCTTTTTTTAATTCTTCCTCTGTATATGCCATTCTTCCTAATTTATCAATTGTTTACTGTAACAATTGGCTAATTATTTATCATCTCCAACGCAAGCATTGGTACATTTTTTATTCCCCATTGTTACATTAAAGAGAGAAACTCTCTCCACATCCGCAAGTTCTTTGGGCGTTGGGATTATTGAAAACAAACCCTTTGCCATTTAGTCCCCCCGAATATTCCAGTACCGTACCTACCAGATAAAGAAAACTTTTTTTATCCACAATAATACGCACTGCGTTGTCTTCAAAAATTTTATCGGTTTCAGAGGTCTTGTTATCAAAATCAAGTTCATAGGACAATCCACTGCAACCCCCGCTTTTTACACCTACCCGCACATAATCTTTGCTGGCATCAAAGCCTCCTTCGGCCATTAGGGCCATTACCCTCAGCTTAGCTGTTTCAGATACTTTAATCATTCTTAATTGGATTTAATCTAAATAGTTTACAAATATACTACATAAGAAGGGTTTTACCATATTTCCTTACATTAATATAACGTATAGTCAAATAGGGGATTTCTATTATAAAAGTTCCCCTCAAAAAAAATTGGCCAACAAAATTGCTTATCACAATTTTATGGCCAATTTTAAAATCCATTTAGATATAATTAGGGTCGTATTCTAATTATCATCCCCAATTTCATCAATAGCATCATCTATTTTCTCATTAACTTCCTTATCTACCTTTTCTCCTGCCTTTTCCAGAATACCTTTATCCTTTTCCACTTCCTTCTCTATAATTACAGTTTTTTCCTTGGTTTCCCTACAGGAGGTAATGGCAAAAAAAGGCAATCCCAAAACCAAAATTGTTATAATAAATTTTTTCATGTAATGTCTTTTTTAATTTACACGAATATACCAATAACTTCGGGAATACCCTGATTTAAGTCAATCCCTATTCGTTAAGTTTTAATTTAACATACCCAGTTATTCCGATTTCTCCATAAGTATATAATTCTTGATTGGACTTAATCCAGATTTAATAGTATGATATAGATCCGTAGTTATGGCATTTTCGCCTACAATAACATATTGTTGAATACAGCCTTCTTTACCCGCTAAAGACGTTCAGGCGTTTGTCTACTTAATTTTTAGGACAATAGCATCAGTATTTCCCTTTTGTTGCAGATTCATAAAATTGGCACTTTGGGAGTCTCCCACTAAAATTACTCCATGGTCCTGAGTTTCTATCGCATCAAAACCGAAATCGATACCGCTGCCCCCAAAAGAATTTTGCCAAATCAATTCGCCGGAAGCATTCGTTTTTATTAGCCAAATATCGTTTTCTCCTATGTTAGATGTAACGTCCCAATCTATGCTTTTGGAATTTCCTGCAATAATAAAACCCCCATCACTAGCAAGACTTACGCTTTGAGCAGCATCAAACTGAGAACCTCCGTAATTCTTTTCCCATAATAGATTCCCATTATCATCTATTTTTATAAGCCAGATGTCCGATTCTCCATTATTTTTAGAAATATCAGTATCATTGCTAAACGTGTTTCCTATAATTACATAAGCATTATCTTCAGTTTTCTCAATGTCGTAGGCTATTTCAATACCAGAGCCACCAAAAGACCGCTCCCAGACAAAACTACCATCACTCCCAATCTTTACCACCCAAAAATCATAACTTCCCTTGGAATTGGAAATGTCATAATCTTGACTTTCAGAAAACCCTGCCAAAACAAAACCTCCGTCCTTAGACTCCACTACCCCATGAGCCCTATCGTTATTGGTTCCTCCAAAATACTTTCGCCATTCCAAATTTCCATGTGCATCTAATTTTGTGCCCCAAAATTCACCTACACCATGTCTTGTTAAGTAGCTGCCCTTTTCTAAATAACCGTCTGATCTAGCCGCTGTAATATCTAAAAATCCTGAGAAAAAGAACCCTCCATCGGTAGTTTGGATTAAATCATAGGAATGATCATGCCCAGAAAAACCAAAACTCCTCTCCCATTGGATATTTCCAGAGGCATCCAATTTAAGTATCCAATTATCATGAAAGCCTTCATTACTACTGGCATCCCCATCACTACTCTGACTATAGCCGATAAGCGCATAGCCCCCATCGGTAGTTTGAACAATATTTTTACCAATATCATCCAAACTGCCGCCAAAGGTCTTACTCCATTGCAAAATGCCCTCATGGTCCAATTTTAACAACCAATAATCATTGTCCTCCATGGCCTTGTCGTTAATATCCCCGTCAATACTATTGGAAAACCCTAATATTGCATAACCCCCGTCATTAGTAGAAATAATGGCCTGGGCTGTATCGTCAAGAGAGCCCCCAAAGCTTTTAGCCCATTCCAATTCTCCTAAAAAAAGGGGATTATCTAGCTCATTCTTAGAATCTACCTTATCGTTAGAACAAGAAAGTGCGATAAAACAAAATATCAATATGGCCATTTTATCCATTGATCAATTTGATTTTTTAATTACAAAAAGTCCCGAATTAATATCACTTACCACAATTTTATTACTAGCAAAAAAAGGAAAAACACTCCAAACTCCATTAAAATCGGTCTTGTTGTCCGCAGGGTAAGTATCGAAGAAACCTTCTTCGGCAATGGATTTATCATTGATACCCGAAATATCCAAAACACGGACCCCAGCGGTATAATTAGCAAGGAAAAATTCACCCTCTCTTACATAGCCATTATGATCAATCGCATTGGTCTTCCCTAAATAAGTATGATGGAGGACCGGTACTGTTAAATCAGTGAAATCGAAAACTAAAGTCCGTGATGAGAATCCAAAATTCACTTCGTCCAATTCATCTCCCAAGATAAAATACTTTTGGTCCTGAGTAAACCACCCTTGATGGGTATAGGCAAAATTACTATAGGTCATTGTAGAAATTTCTTCAGGAATAGCCTTGTTGGAAACATCCACTAAAACCACATGATCCTCATTAGCACCAACAAATACTTCTTTTCCAATAAAATTTGAATCTGGTCCGTTATAGGTTAAAACCTGCCCATCATGTGTGTAGCCTGAAGCGCCATAACCTCCGGAACTCAAAGGATTCTTGGGGTCTTGGATATTTAAAAAGTGTACTCCACCATTATATATATCATCCCTTGCAGTGCCAACAGCATAGGCAAATCCTGTATCCTCATTGATGACAATATTATGACAATTCCCAAATCCGGTATAGCGCGCATCTGCCGTAAATGTTTCAGGAGAGGAAACGACATTCCGCAACCTTGTAAGATCCATTACTTGCATACCATGACCTTGTGCTTCAGAAACTATAAAAGCGTGATCCTTATAGACCTTGATGTCGCGCCAAGTACTATTCACTGTAGCAGTTGGCAATTTTCCTAGATATCTTAGATTATCGGCATCGGTAATATCTATAAATGCAGTACCATTATTTAACCCGACTATGGCATATTCCTTATTGTTTAATGTATCCGTCCAGCCCCAAATATCACTGGCCGAACTAGCCTGAAAAGTATCTAAGGAGATACGACCAAGAAAATCATATCCATTACAAGGGTATATACCTGCCATCCCATTTACACAAGACGTAAAAGTCTTTTGTAGATCAGGGTTATCTGGATTATTGCCCTCATCCTTGGGGCCTTCATCGCTTGAACAGCCTACAAAAAAAATAGCACAAAGTGCAGTCAGAAAGAACAAATTCCTTTTCATAGCATAGTATTTAGTTCCTTTAACCGTAAAGATAAGCCTTATCTGCAATGATTTTAGTATCAATGGGTTACCAAAGGCCTTAAGACTTGTAATTAAAACAGTAAATACACTATGAAATAAAGCTTGTCCTTATATAAATAGAATATAATTATTTTCTAAAACCTAGATTGCCTTTAGGTTTTTTAGTCATCGTATACCAAGTTTCTGCGGACCAAAGCGAGTGATCGTTTTCGCTTTTAAACGGCTTTTTAATATGGATATAGACTACCTTATTCTCCTGAATTCCCTCAATTTCTAAAAATACCTTCTTTCGATCTTCTGACAGGTTTACCGATTTGATTTTAAGCTCTTCCTCTCCCAATTTTGGTCCCCCATAATCCTCTGTTGCTTCGTAATAATACTGTTCTACCGTAAAATCCTCCTTATTCAATAACTCCTTAGAATCAATTGGTTCTGTCAATTCAATTTCCATTCCATTGCTTTTGGCCCTAACCGCCAACATTTCAAAGGTTGATTTTTCATTGTAATGAAATCGATGCAAGGCATACCAAAGTCGACCCTCATGCCTCCAATTGCCTCCAGACCCCACACCTCCGGCATATAGGTCGCCATCAGGGCCCCAAACGGTCCTGTTTATTCCAGCATCCAATCCCTGAATAAAACGGAAAGCAGCACCCTGCTTTATACCATCCACCTCATCTATAAAAACCCTCTTTATTCCCCCATGGGTTACATCTCCATGTATCATTTGATCTTTATATGGGCCAATATTAAGAATTGCGGGTTGGCTTGGGGAATTGCTGATTTCACCATGTGGAAGCCAAACAAGTGGAGGATCTTCCTTATAATCCTTAACACGTTCCCAATCCGCATGCTTAAATCCGTAAAATTTTCCCTTTTCTACGCGCACAATTTTACTAGTAGGTATCCAATTTCCTTGATTATCCGCTACATATAGTGCCCCATCCGGTCCCTCGGCTATGCCATTAGGTGTTCTAAAACCTTCAGCTATAATCTCCACTTCACTACCGTCCTTACTAATTCTTACCACCTTTCCCCTGTCCTTCACTTCTTTGAATTCAGAGCCCAAATCTGTTGCTAAAGTGGCATAAAAACTACCCTCTTTATAAACCAGCCCAAAGGCAAATTCATGGTAATGGGAAGTAACATTCCAAGCATCACAAACCTTTTTGTACTCGTCAATTATCCCGTCACCATCGTTATCAATCAATTTGGTAAGTTCCTGCTTTTGCAATACATATAGCTCCCCGTCTACCATTTTTATTCCCAAAGGTTCGGCCAATCCTTTTGCTATTTGTGTGACTTCTATAGACTCCGGATCGTCAGTGTTATAGTTTTTCAGAATATAAACAGAACCAGTCTCATCCCAAGTACAAATGACCATCTTGTCCTTATCTATAAAATCTATACCTCCAATCCTCGGATGAAATTCCGATGGTTTGGCCTGGAACATATCAAAGGACGGATGAACGGCATTCAATGGCATTTGATCTCCTGGTAAAGTGCTCGCCCGTTTTGGTATATATGGTGTCAATTTTCTAAAGGCACTTGCATCGTGATAAAAAACCGAATCTGGAACTACTGTAAACAGTTCCCCATCATCTGACCATTGCAAAGAAAGTCCATAGCCTCCACCTCCTTGTTGAAATTGTAGTAAAAATTCATTCCATCCTTTTTCCAAAACAGCCTTTGAACTTACCGCCTCAGCTCCATGATCTCCTCTGTTATCGATGATTTCGGAACCATTAAGAATCAGCACCGAGCCATCGTCACTAATAAGCCTAAATGTTTTATCCGCTTTGAAATTCGATTTTATATAACCCCTGAACTCAACGTAAAAATTTTCATTGATTTCCCCTAAGGCACCTGAAGTGGGTAAATGAATAGCAGGGGCAATTCCATTTAAGATGGGCAAGGTACTTTTGGTAAGATCTTCATATAGATCACCACTGTCATTAACCAAGTAAAAATTGGCCGCCGCCCCAGCTTGTTTGACTTTCTTATCTCCACCTCTTTTATCAATGTTATCCAAAGCAAACGTAATATCAGGGGTATTCAATGCAATATCTACCCCTTGTTCCATAGGCTCCGGCTCACCATCTAGGGACAAAATATAATAAGTCATATTCTGTGCTTCGGATCTTGATAAATCCGGATGGGCAGACATTAGGGTAGCGCCCCAATTACCCGTACCGCCCAGTCTAATTTTGTCCGCCAAGGCACCAATAGTAGGCCAATTAAAAGGATATCGCTTTGCTATGGAATCATATGCCGGTCCTACTAGGTTTTCATGTTCAAGATGACACGCATTACAATCGCTCTGGCCCACCATTTTTCTGCCATCTGCAATCATTCCTGTATCATCAGAAATAGGTTCTTTCCAATTAACCGGAACAGGATTAAAATACGTTTTAACCGTGGTCCTTTTTGCAATCTCCAATCCATCGCTTTGGTCTTCCCTTTTTCCACCGCTTAATACTTCCTTATATATTAATGTATTATCCGGTCTATAATTTAATATTGGTATTAGGTCATTGGAAGAACCTTCCAGGAGGGTGAAGTTCCTAATCAATCCAGAATGGGTGTCCTCCAATTCATATTCCGGAATTTCCCGAATCTTAACTGTTTTTCCTTCTTTAGATATCAGTTCAAAATCGACACCCACCTGGCCTTTAATCATGGAATAACCCAAATAATTGACCTTGGGAATTTCAATGCCTTCTTGAGTTTTTAATCTCCATTGCGTTTCTTGGGATTCATCCTGCAAATAGGCAAAACCAAAACTGGTAGGCTGAATACCGTGTGCAGTTGTGTATACCGCTCCCTCATAATTAACACCACCTTTCCATACTTTATACAAGTTTCCGGATTGCAGATTGTAACACATATACAAATCCTTATTTAAGGCAACAGTCAACATCCTTGGCTGCTTATCCATCACAGATCGAAATACCCAAGTATCTATTGGCCGATCATAAATAGCGCTACTCTCACAAGAGAGATTAAAACTTATCAAAAACAAAAGAATGGGCAAGAGGAAGAATTTGTAATATTTCATTTCTTAGCTAGATAAAAACTTTTAAGTTAAATTAAGATAACAAGATATAATAAGTTTATCAATAATCGAGTTATTGCTTAAACGATTAATTTTTTTAAAAAATAAGGTGCCGAAAAATATGTATCTTGTGAAATGGCCCATTTTTACAGGCTAATTAGCTTTCTAAAATTCGTTGCCAAAACCTGGTATTTAAGGATTTAGAACCCCATTTTGAGAAATTAACAATTTTTATTGAAAATATATTGAAATATCTTTATGCTGATTACAAAAATTTAATTTAAATTCAAATCCATTTTTAAAAAATAGAAAACTTTCAAAAATTATGTCCAAAAAAAAGACCGCATCTAGTAACAATTCACGAAGAGATTTTATTAAAGGTACCGGCTTGGCAACTGCCGGATTTATGATCGTACCAAGACACGTATTGGGAGGTCCGGGTTATGTTGCTCCTAGTGACAAATTAAATATTGCCGGCATTGGTGCAGGTGGTAAAGGTAGAAGTGATATTGCATCTTTCGCTGAAAGTCCCAATGTTAATATAGTAGGGCTTTGTGATGTTGATGATAGGCAGGCTGTTGAATCCAGAAAGTCTTTCCCAAAGGCAAAATACTATGCCGATTTTAGAACAATGTTAGAAAATGAGAAGGACAATATTGATGCCGTTTCGGTATCAACTCCAGATCACAATCATGCCGTAGCCGCCTATATGGCTATGGAAATGGGCAAACACGTGTATGTGCAAAAACCCCTAACACATGATATCTGGGAGGCTAGAATGCTTACCGAGGCTGCAAAAAAATTCAAGGTAGTTACTCAAATGGGTAATCAAGGTGGTTCTGGTGATGGCGTAAGAAAAATGAAAGAACTTTATGATACTGGTATCATAGGTGATGTACATACCGTAAAATGTTGGACCAATAGAGCTATTTGGCCACAAGCCCTTCAAACACCGACCAAAAAAGACAAAACACCAAAAGGCTTAAATTGGGACCTGTGGTTGGGTACCGCGGAAATGCGCGATTATAATGAGGCTTACCTTCCTTTTGATTGGAGAGGCTGGTCCGATTTCGGAACAGGTGCACTAGGTGATATGGCTTGCCATATTATGGATCCAGTATATAGAATACTGCCTATACTTTACCCTAACCAAGTGGAGTGTAGTGTTTCGGATTCCTTTAAAGGGAAATTTGAAACTGCCGATTACCCCAAGAGTTTCCCTAATTCAAGTAAAATACACCTAAGCTATCCAAAAACGGATGGTAAAGGCACTGTTAAGGTTACTTGGATGGACGGTGGACTTCTGCCGGAAAGACCAGATGAAATGGGTGATGACGAAGCTTTGGGTAACTGGGATGGTGGAGTACTATTTATTGGTACAAAAGGTAAATTGTTGGCTGACTGTTATGGCGCCAACCCAAGATTGCTTCCATTATCGTTAAACGAGCAGTTTGAAGTTGCAGAAACCATAGCTAGAGTTCCGGAAGGACACTACCTGCAATGGGTAAATGCCTGTATGGCAGGTTATGGCAATGCTGAGACCAGTTCTTCATTTGATTATGCCGGTCCTTTTACCGAAAGTATTCTTATAGGTAACTTGGCCCTTAAATCCTATTTTGAAGTAGACCCTAGTGCCGATAAAGGTAGCTTCTGGGGCGGCTCAAAATACAATGGAAGAAAACGTTTGTTATGGGATGCAGAAAACATGAGGGTTACCAACTTTGAGGCTGCCAACAAATATGTAAAGCGTAATTATAGAGCAGGATATTCTTTGGGATAGACCTCTTTATTATATATTGATTTAAAAAGCCGGACTTTGTAAGTATCATTAAGAATACTTATTAAGGTCCGGCTTTTTAATTGTTTACTTATAGGTCCTATATTAGGGATTTAATAGATATACTCCTTATTTTTGCGGCATGATAGAAGATAAGAATCAAGAAAAGACCGGATTAGATCAATTGGGAGAATTTGAATTGATAAAACATCTCACCAAAGATTTTACTATACGGCACAAATCTACCCTAAAAGGTATTGGTGACGATGCTGCCGTCTTGGATTTCAAGGACAAGAAGGCCATAATTTCTACCGATCTATTAATAGAGGGCGTACATTTTGACCTCAGCTATATGCCCTTAAAACACTTGGGCTATAAGTCGGTCATGGTAAATTTGTCCGATATCTATGCCATGAATGCTACAGCTACCCAAGTAACAGTTTCCATAGCCGTATCCAATAGATTTCCTTTGGAAGCCCTGGAAGAGTTTTATAGCGGGGTAGCCCTGGCCTGCGAAGTCTACAAGGTAGACCTAGTGGGCGGAGATACCACATCCTCTACCAAAGGAATGTTGGTCAGCGTAACCGCCATTGGCGAAGCCAATGAAGAAAATATTGTTTACCGAAGTGGGGCCAAACCCAATGATCTTTTAGTAGTTACCGGGGATTTAGGTGGCGCCTACTGTGGGTTACAGGTTTTAGAAAGGGAAAAGGAAGTTTTCAAAGTGAATCCAAACAGTCAACCAGACCTTTCACCTTACACTTATATTGTGGAACGTCAGTTAAAACCGGAGGCCAGAAGGGATGTTAAAGATTTGTTGGAAAAACTGGAGATCCGTCCTACTTCCATGATCGACATTAGCGATGGACTATCCTCAGAAATTTTACATTTATGCGATAAAAGCGAAGTTGGCTGTAATTTATTTGAGGATAAAATTCCGTTGGATCCAACAGTAATTTCGGCATGTGAAGAATTTAAAATGGACAGTACGTTGGTAGCCCTAAGTGGGGGTGAAGATTATGAGCTTTTATTTACTATAGACCAGAAAGATTTTCCAAAGATAAAGGGAAATCCACATTTTACTGTGGTGGGCCATATGACCGATAAGAATGAAGGCGTAAATTTAATTTCCAGAAGCAATACCAAAATTCCTATAACCGCACAAGGTTGGAATTCTTTTTCATAAAGAAAGGGAAACAGTTGGAAATATTACAGCATATTACCTCATGGCAAGCCAAAGAGGCGTCGAAAGGAAACTACTTATAATATTTCGACACAAACTTCGGAGCATTCAAATCTGACTTAGTGAGTAAAAAAAGAATTCCCGAAAATCAAGGACGGTCCTTACTTAAATGTCGTGGGGCGCAGGACATCCAAGAATATGGGCGTACTTATAATTTACGGGAATAACTTCATAAACTCCGATTCCAATTGGGATCGGAATTCGTTTGCCAAAGCATAGTTTAGGCTACTTGTTGGGTGGCCCTATGTCTTTTCTGATAAATATCTTGTAATGTATTATTGATATCCTGTAATTCGGGAGTTAAAGCCGATAGATTTCCACTAACATCCGTTGTCACCTCTTTACCACAGTGCACACATTGATATTCCTTAATATGCAAGGTAACCTTTTTGGATACTGAATAATGGTGTCCGAAAATACTGCAGCAAAATGCGCTGAGTTTTGTTCCGTAGTCTGTGATAACTTTTTTCATAATGCAGGTTTTAGAGTGGCATTGGTAAGGTTTAGGGACCGTGAAATGCAAAAATTAAACTTAGGGTTAATTGGCGATCGTCACTTTCTAAATGACTTTCTGATAATTAACGCCCACACCCTTCCTTTTATTGAGTACAACCTGTTTTATTTTCGTTTTTTTTTAATAAAACTTAATTTTTTCGACAAACTGCGATAATACCATGTTTAAATACCCATTTAAACTAAATGGTTTTTAACCTATCTTTCGCCCAAAATTGTTTTAAATGCCCAACTTTAAGGCAACCCTTGTCTCCTCATTTGCATTATTCTCCTTATTCTTTGGAGCTGGAAATTTAATACTCCCTCCACTGCTAGGGTTTCAGTCGGGAAGTTGGTGGTGGTTAGTAGCCTTGGGTTTTGCAGTATCTGCCGTTCTAATACCTATAATGGGAATTTTGGCACATGCCAAATTACAGGGTACCATATATGACTTTGGAAAAAAAGTCTCCCCTACATTTAGTTTGGTTTATTCCATTCTAATTTATGTTATTTCCATTGGCCTACCTTCGCCGCGAACTGCAGCCGTAACACATGAAATTGCAGTGCAACCCTTCTTTAATACTTCACCTCTTGTTACTAGTATTGTCTACTTTTCTTTGGTTTTTGTGTTTGTTATAAACCGCTCAAGCATATTGGACATACTCGGCAAGGTACTTACACCCGCCATTATTTTAATATTGGTACTGATTATAGGTATAACCATATTTACCTTGGACTTCAATTTTGGGGAAACGGGCATAATTAGTCCGTTCAGTGATGGAATTTTAGAAGGATATCAGACTTTTGATGCTATTGGGGCCGTAGTGGTTGGCGGGGTAATCATTGTCTCTATTAATCTGAAGTCGAACGCATCTTATAAAGACAAAAAGACTTTGATTCGTAATGCCGGTTGGTTGGCCGGTTTTAGTCTTTTTATAATTTATGCAGGCCTAATCCTTTCGGGAGCCTTGAACCATACTAATTTTGAAACCAATATCACTAGAATAGATTTGCTTAGCGGGATAAGCAAAATAACCTTGGGCTATACTGCCAATGTGCTTCTAAGCATCTTGGTAAGCCTTGCCTGTTTTACTACAGCCATAGGCATTGTAACCGGAACCTCTGATTTTATTAAGGACCGACTCCCCAATGGACTTGCAACAAGAAAGTGGACATTAAGTTGCGAGTCATGCAGCTACATTTTGATTAAACATTTCGATTTCAAATTCTTCTATAGTTTTATACCCCAAAGTGGAGTGTAATCTTCTTCTATTATACCAAGTTTCTATCCATTGGAAGATGGACAGCTCAGCTTCTGATCTAAGTCCATAGTTGTGTTTGTACACCCACTCAACCTTTAAGCTTTTAAAGAATGATTCTGCTACTGCATTATCCCAACAATTTCCTTTTCTGCTCATACTTTGTTTTACCGATCCATCATAACTTTTTAGGATATTGGTGAATTTGTGACTGGCATATTGAGTTCCCCTGTCAGAATGAAATATCAATTCTTTCGTAATAGCATTTGATTTTACAGCCATATTCCAAGCAGGGAGTATTGTATCATTAGTACTTAAAGTTCGGCTCATTGCCCATCCTACAACTTTTCGATGGAACAGATCTATAATTACCGTTAAATACATCCAGCCTTGTTTGGTTTGGATATAGGTGATATCAGAGACCCATACTTGATTTTCCCTATCGACTGTAAAGTCCTGATTTAATATATTGGGAGCTATTGGATAATTATGATCTGAGTCTGTTGTAAAAATAAATTTACGTCTTCTTCTAGCAAATAACTTATTTGCCCTCATTAGTCTAGCTACTCTAGGTCTAGAAACACGATAGCCATGTTTTAACAACTCCACTTTAATTCTTGGAGCACCATAACTCTCAAAACTCTCCTTAAAAATAGTATGTATTTCAATGGATATAGCTTCGTTTTCCAGCCATCGTTTGGATGGACCCGATTTTAACCAATTATAATAACCACTTTTACTTACGCCTAGCATTTTACACATCTTCTCAACTGGAAACTTAAATTTATGATGCTTCATGAACCTAAATTTTTCCTGTCGTTCGCGGAGAAGATGCTCACCGCCTTTTTTAATATCTGATTTTCTAATTCAGAATTCCGTAACTTTTTCTTTAACTCAGCAATCTCTCGTTGCTCGTCCGTTAATTTTGGCTTTCCACGACCTGGAAAACTATTAGTGCCATATTGATCAGACTCTCTTCGCCAACGACTCAGTACCGAAGTAGGAATATCCAATTCCCTACATATCTGAGTTACGCTGCCTCTTGCAAAGCTTAATTCTACTGCCTTTTTCTTAAATTCAATACTGTAATTCCTTTTTCTTTTTGACATAATTCAAAGCTAAATTATGTAACACTAATTCCCGCAACTTAATGTCCAGTCTAATATAGTAAGTCCATCCCGACCAAAAGTTGAAGTTAGCAGAATTCAAATAAATAACCAATACTCAACCCTTCCCTCAAATAAATAAATCTAGAATCCAAAAAAAGAATCCCCGAGGCAGAGCCATCGGGGATTTATCAAATAATATACTCGGTCCTTAGCACCAAAACAATTTGCCTATCTCTGCGCGAATAGATATTCAAGCTACCTCTTGGCATTCATCAGCTCCTCGATCTCCTCAACTTCAATAGGAATATTCGCCATAAGGTTAAAGGGAGCCCCTTTCTCTTGGATTACTACATCATCTTCCAATCTGATACCCATTTTTTCGGCCGGGATATATATCCCTGGCTCCACGGTATAGACCATATTGGCCACCATAGGTGTTTTTAATGCGCCGTAATCGTGGGTGTTTAATCCAATGTGATGGCTGGTACCGTGCATAAAGTATTTTTTGTAGGCTGGCCAATCCTTATCTTCATTTTGCACATCGGCCTTATCCAACAGACCCAATCCCAATAGTTCGGAGGTCATTAACTTACCCACTTCTTTATGGTATTCTGCCCACATGGTTCCAGGCACCAACATGGCAGTGGCATCATTCTTTACACGAAGCACAGCTTCATAAACCGCTTTCTGCCTTGGAGTAAACTTACCGTTCACTGGAATAGTACGCGTAAGGTCGCTGGAATAGTTGGCGTACTCCGCCGCAACATCCATTAATATCAAATCCCCGTCCTTACATTCCCGATTGTTCTCTATATAATGCAAAACATTGGCATTATTTCCAGAAGCAATGATAGGTGTATAGGCAAATCCCTTGGACCTATTGCGGATGAATTCGTACAACAGCTCAGCCTCTATCTCATATTCCCAGACCCCTGGCTTTACAAAACCCAATAGGCGTCTAAATCCCTTTTCGGTAATATTGCAGGCCGTCTGCATAATTGCAATTTCCTCAGCCTCCTTCACACCCCTTATTTCTTGTAAAATAGGGCTGCTCTTAGCCCATTGGTGGGCCGGGAAATCCTGTTTACACTTTATAATAAAACGATCTTCCCTTGTTTGGGTCTCCACCGCCTGACGGTAATGTTCATTGGTATTAAAGTATACGGTATCTACCTCGGTCATTAGATCAAAGAAAATCTTATCAAAATCCGTCAACCAACAAATCGTTGTTATTCCAGACACTTCCACAGCCTTTTCCTTGGTCAATTTTTCACCTTCCCAAACCGCTATATGGGCATTGGTTTCCCTTACAAACAAAACCTCTCTATGCTTTTTGTCTAGGGCATCCGGGAACAGTAACAAAATAGTTTCCTCTTGATCGGCCCCGCTTAAATAAAATAAATCCCTGTTCTGCTCAAAGGGCATTGTACTATCGGCACCAATGGGATAATTGTCATTAGAATTAAAAACCGCTATACTCTTTGGCTTCATATTGGCCATAAACTTCTTGCGATTCTTTATAAATAAGTTATTATCTATTTGCTGATATTTCATTTTTTATTGTTTTGAAGACAAATTTAAGAAATAGGAAGTGCATAGCCCCACTTAGTATAAAATCATTTTTAAACAAGGGTTCATCTAGCCTTAAACTTACAAAATATCATATCTTCGCCCCATCATTTTGCAATGCAAATACATGCGGCCTCACGCCCCAAAAAACCCTAAAAAACTGACTATTGTTATGACGAAGAATCTTTTACTCCTATTTCTATGTACCACCACCCTAAGCTCGGGTCAAGTAAAAAATTCTGCAGTTACAACAGATGACTATTTAAATATCCTTAGGAGCAATATTAGTGGAGAGCTAGCCTATGAGACCACTGCATTCGTTGAACAATTTTGGCGTGTGGTAGGCAACGAAGGTTTTAACAAAAGCATCTATAAAATTGCGGCTGGTTTGGAGGCAGCAGGATATGTCCCTGAGAAAAACGCATCTAACATAGACCGATTCACGTATAGAATTGAAAACAGGCCCCTACAGCATCCGACCTGGGAAATTATGAACGCGGAGATTACTCTTTTAGGAGACAATGAACCACTGTTGTCCTTTATTACCAATAGAAACATGGTTTATCTAAATTCAATTTCAACCCCTAAAAATGGAACTACCGCCGAAATTATTTATGTTAAGGACATGGATGATCTACAAAGGCTATCCTTAAAAGGAAAAATTATTTATACGGAACTCAATGCCTTGGAAGTCTATAATAAAGGGGTTTTAAAAAAAGGGGCCTTGGGAATAGTTAGTTACGACAACCCCGCTTATCTAAAACCAGAAAAAAACACAAATTCCATCCAATTCAGAAGTTTACCCTATGACCCTAAAAATACATGGGGAATAGCGCTTTCCTATCAGGCTAAAGAAAAACTAAAGGCCTTACTGGAAAAAGGCAAAACATTTATGAAAGTAACTATTTCCAGTAAAATGTATCCTTCGGAAGAACTAACTATAGTGGCCAACATAAAAGGCTCCCAAATTCCTGAGGAACGTATTGTTTTTAGTGCCCATGTGCAGGAACCGGGAGCCAATGATAATGCCAGCGGCGTGGGCGCACAATTGGAAATGGCTACCGTTTCGGCACAATTGATAAAAAAAGGCAATATCGATGCCCAAAGAACTATGACCTTCCTTTGGGGGGATGAAATCATTTCTACAAAAAGATATCTAAAAGAAAATGAAAAAAGATCTGCCAATATTAAATGGGGAGTTAGTCTGGACATGGTTGGGGAAAATACAGCCCTTACCGGGGGTACTTTTTTAATCGAGAAAATGCCAGATCCCAGTGCCATTTGGACCAGGGGTAAAGATAAGCACACCGAATGGGGCGGAAAATTGCTTAGCTTGGAAGATATGAAGCCCCATTACCTAAATGATTATATGCTCCATAATTTTATGAAACAGGGGGAATTTGCCCATTGGCCAGTAAATTCCAACCCTTATGAAGGGGGCAGTGATCATACCCCATTTTTGGAAAACCATATTCCCGGATTATTGCTCTGGCATTTTACCGATCAATTTTATCATACTGATGGGGATAGATTGGATAAGGTCTCCCAAGAAACACTTAAAAATGTTAGTATAGCAGCCTTGGGCAGCGCATTGACCTTGGTTAATGGGGATTCCTATACGGCAGTGGATATCGTTGAAATTGTTAAAGATGCAGCTACGAATCGACTTGCAGAAGAGTTTTTGCTCAGCGAGAAATCTGTAAAGACCGGAAATCCTGTGGAAAATGAGGTAGCTATAATAAATGCTTGGGAAGATTGGTATTTAAAGGCAATAGCCTCTACGAGGGATTTGGCCTCGCCGGAAAATACGGTAATTTTGGATAAAGCCATTTTACAGGCCCAGGCCATTGTAGAATCCCAGTCCAAAATTTTTGTTTCTGAATTGGAGAAATAAGGCTATTAAATATTCCCTAACTCAATAAAAATTATAATTGATTTGGGGATTTAAATGAAGAAACGCCTAGGATATTTGATCTATATTGACCATAATCATCACAGTCCAGAGTAAGGCCGCCCATAACCAAAGTATGGCTACATAGGTAGCAATAAGCAGCACTTTGGAATTGGATATCTTATTTAGGAAATACCATGCCACGGCCGCAAATACAAAACTGAAGGACCATAACATACCAACCATAATAAGGGTTGGCCAAACCCAGTCACCATGCCAATCGTTTATTGTAGGAAAAGATGCAAATAGAAAAGATACTGGAAAATATAAAAGACCGCCCAAAGCACCCATGCTCAAGAGACCAAGTATTGCAGTTACAAAAAATGCAATTAATGAGAATTTAATATTAAATGTCCAAGTTTTCCAGAGTACCATCCAATGATCTTGATTTTTACTGTTGGGTTAGCTTCTAACGCTGAGAAATCAATAAAAGTATATTCATACCAAACGGTATTTTAAATTTATGTAGGAAAATACATTAAACAAATAATCCTTCAATTGAAGGCATTTTATTAACACTATTCCCTGAAACTGCCGTTATACGTAGATTCTTTCCTTAATACTACAGGGGTGCAAAATTCTAGACTCTTGAAATATCTTCTCAATTCAACTTTTACGTAATCCTGAAAAAAATATTTTAGAGTTATTTATTCATTACAATTATGGAATTCTTTAAATTGGTTCTAAATACCGTACATAAATTCAACAAAGTTTGTTAATAACTCGATTCTAGAGTAAATTTGCAATCAAAACAAATAACCAATGAGTGGATTTTTAAACTCTTCAATAGGCAGAAAGTACACTATGGCCCTTTCCGCCTTTTTCTTAATGATTTTTATCCTTCAACATTTTGCCATTAATATCCTATCCGTTTTAAGTCCGGATACCTTTAATGAAACTTCTCATTTTATGGGTACCAATCCCCTAATACAATACGCGTTGCAACCTGTATTGCTTTTTGGGGTTATCTATCATTTTGTAATGGGATTTGTTCTGGAAATAAAAAACCGGAATGCACGGGCCATTAACTATGTCAAAAACAATGGTGCCGCCAATTCCACCTGGATGAGTAGAAATATGATTTGGAGTGGTGGCTTTATTCTGGTTTTCCTAATCATTCATTTCTTGGATTTCTGGTTTCCTGAAATCAATACAAAATATATTCAAGGAGACATGTCCGGTTTGCTAGCCGACGGGGAAGGTTATCGTTATTACGAAGAACTTACCCATAAATTTGTCCCGATATGGAGGGTTGCCCTTTATTGCTTAGGCTTTGTTTTTCTTTCGTTGCACCTACTCCACGGCTTTAATTCCGCATTTCAATCGGTTGGTGCCAATAATAAATATACAAAAGGGTTAAAAGGATTCGGAAAGGCGTATGCTGTTTTAATTCCATTAGGATTTATTTTCATTGCACTATTTCACCATTTTAACCATTAATAATACATTTCTATGTCTGTATTGGATTCTAAAGTACCAAAAGGCCCATTAAAGGATAAATGGACGACCTATAAGGATAAAATAAACTTAGTAAATCCCGCCAACAAACGAAACATCGATGTTATTGTTGTTGGAACAGGTCTTGCTGGAGGTTCTGCCGCCGCAACCTTGGCCGAGCTTGGTTATAGGGTAAAAGCATTCTGCTATCAGGATTCCCCGCGTAGAGCACATTCCATCGCAGCACAGGGAGGTATAAATGCCGCAAAAAATTATCAAGGGGATGGGGATTCTACCTATCGTCTGTTCTATGATACTGTAAAGGGTGGCGATTACCGTTCCCGAGAAGCTAACGTATACCGTTTGGCAGAGGTTTCGGCCAATATTATTGATCAATGTGTAGCACAAGGGGTTCCCTTTGCTAGAGATTATGGTGGACTATTGGACAACCGATCTTTTGGTGGTGTATTGGTATCCCGAACGTTTTATGCAAAAGGACAAACGGGCCAACAATTATTGTTAGGGGCATATTCTGCCATGAACAGACAGATCGCCCGTGGGAAAATAGAAATGTACAACAGGCACGAAATGCTAGATGTTGTAAAAGTAAATGGAAAGGCGCGCGGTATTATAGCGCGGAACCTAGTTACCGGGGAAATAGAACGCCATTCCGCACATGCAGTAGTAATTGCATCGGGGGGTTATGGAAATGTATATTTCCTTTCAACCAATGCTATGGGGTCTAACGCAACAGCAGCCTGGAAAATACATAAAAAGGGAGCCTTTTTCGCAAACCCATGTTATACCCAAATTCACCCTACCTGTATCCCACGCTCGGGAGACTATCAATCCAAATTAACCCTAATGTCCGAGTCACTACGTAATGACGGCCGTATTTGGGTCCCTAAAAATATGGAAGATGTGTTGGCCATTAGGGAAGGAAAATTAAAACCTACCCAATTGAGCGAGGATCAAAGGGATTACTATTTAGAAAGAAGATATCCTGCCTTTGGAAACTTGGTGCCACGTGATGTGGCTTCCAGAGCGGCGAAAGAAAGATGCGATGCCGGTTATGGTGTTAACGCTACCGGGGAAGCGGTGTATTTGGATTTTAAATCGGCCATTGAACGATATGGTTTGGAACAAGCTAAGATCCATGGTATTCAAAATGCTTCCAAAGAAAAAATTACTGAACTAGGTGCAGCTGTAGTAGAGGAAAAATATGGAAATCTTTTTCAAATGTACGAGAAGATCGTTGATGAAAATCCATATAAAACCCCAATGATGATCTATCCTGCAACCCACTATACTATGGGAGGCGTTTGGGTAGATTACAACCTCATGACCACTGTGGAAGGCTTATATTGCATTGGTGAGGCCAATTTCTCTGATCATGGAGCAAACCGTCTAGGGGCATCTGCCCTAATGCAAGGTCTGGCCGATGGCTATTTTGTATTGCCCTACACCATGGGGGACTACTTGTCACATGAAATTAGAACAGGGAAAATTGCAACCGACACCCCTGAGTTTGATGAGGCCGAAAAAGAGGTCACCGAAAGAATCAACTTCTTTGTGAATAATAAAGGGTCTCATTCAGTAGATTATTTCCATAAACGCTTGGGGAAGGTAATGTGGGACAAATGTGGTATGTCCCGTAACGCTACAGACCTAAAATTAGCCATAGCAGAAATTAAGGCTATCCGAGAAGAGTTTTATAAGGAAGTAAAAGTCCCTGGGTCCGCCAATGAGATGAATCCAGAACTGGAGAAAGCAGGTCGAGTGGCCGATTTCTTGGAATTGGGCGAATTGTTTGCCAAGGACGCCTTAATGCGAGAGGAATCCTGTGGAGGACATTTCCGTGAAGAGTCGGTAGAAATTGATGGCGAGCAAAAAGGAGAAGCAAAACGTAACGATACAGATTATGCTTTTGTAGCTGCTTGGGAATACAAAGGAGAACCTTCAGATGCCGTTTTGCATAAGGAACAACTGGAATTTAATGATATTGAATTAAAACAAAGAAGTTATAAATAGTCAAAAGACAGAAGGCAAAAGGCAAAAGGCAAAAGGCAAAAGGCAAAAATTAACAAAATTTGCCCATATGAACGAAGTAAGAACGTATAAAGATTTATTGATCTGGCAAAAAGGAATAGAAATCGTTAAGGAGACATATTTGCTATGCAAAGAAATTCCAAATGACGAATTATTCGGATTACAAAGTCAAATCAAGCGTTCCTCAATTTCAATACCTTCAAATATTGCCGAGGGATGGGGTAGAAATTACACGAAGAATTATATCCAGTTTTTAAAAATTTCCAGAGGATCCTTATTAGAATTGGAAACTCAAATAATTATAGCAAAAGAATTAAACTTTATTTCAACCGATAGTTATAATAGAATTCAAGGTTTAATTACCGAAGAAAGTAAAATGTTAAACGCCTTCATTAAATCGATAGACACATAACTAATGCCTATTGGCTTTTTGGCTAATAAACTATAAGAATGAATCTTACATTAAAAATTTGGAGACAAAAAGGACCACAGGACAAAGGTAAAATGGTCGAATATAAAGTGACTGAGATTTCAGAACACATGTCTTTCCTTGAAATGATGGATGTTTTAAACGAACAGCTCACCAACACAGGGGACGAACCTGTAGCCTTTGACCATGATTGTCGTGAAGGAATTTGCGGCACCTGCTCCATGTACATCAATGGGGAAGCGCATGGTCCAGATAGAGGGGTTACTACCTGTCAGTTACATATGCGAATGTTCAAGGATGGGGACACCATAACGATTGAACCTTTTAGGGCCAAAGCCTTTCCGGTTATAAAAGATTTGGTTGTGGATCGCAGTTCTTTTGATCGTATTCAGCAGGCCGGTGGTTTTATTTCCGTGAACACCTCAGGAAATACACAAGACGCCAATGCCATTCCTATAGACAAGCATGCGGCCGATACGGCCATGGATTCCGCTACCTGTATTGGTTGTGGCGCCTGTGTTGCTAGTTGTAAGAACTCCTCAGCCATGCTATTCGTAGGGGCTAAGGTTTCCCAATATGCTTTACTACCGCAAGGACAGATTGAAGCCACCGACAGGGTCAAAAATATGGTTGCCCAAATGGATTTGGAAGGTTTTGGAAACTGTACCAATACCGGTGCCTGTGAGGTAGAATGTCCTAAAGGAATTTCCTTGGAAAACATTGCCCGTATGAACAGGGAGTTCTTTAGTGCCAGCATAAAAGGATAATACGGATTAAAATATTAATTCTGATTTACAAAAACAAACCCCATCCCTCTACAGGAATGGGGTTTTTGTTTACGCAGATCTTAAAAATCCAGTATCTTTAAGTATGAATAAGGAATATAAGGAAGAACGGATAATTGTCCCTCGTTTCAATGAAGAGTCCGGTTTTTATACGACCCCTGAACGTTCTAAAATTATGGGAAAAATCAGAGGTAAAAACACCATTCCCGAACTCAAATTTAGAAAAGCCCTATGGGCCGAAGGATATCGATATAGAGTAGATTATAAGAAGTTAATAGGCAAACCAGATATTGCCCTAAAAAAATATAAAACGGTCATCTTTATAGATGGTGAATATTGGCATGGTTACAACTGGGAAGAGCGGAAGCAAAAAATTAAGACCAATAAAGAGTTCTGGATACCAAAAATTGAACGTAATATTCAACGGGACCAAGAAGTAAACTTGAAACTACAGCAGTTGGGCTATACCATATTCCGATTTTGGGAACGGGAAATCAAAAAAGAATTAGAACAATGTTTAAACCAAGTAATTGTCCATTTACGGTCACAACAATCCTAAATTAAGTATACAGCCCACATGCCAACTTATAGAAACAAAATATCATCTAAGCTTCCCAAAGTAAAAACCACGATTTTTACCACTATGGGTCAATTGGCACAAAAGCACAGTGCAATTAATCTCTCTCAAGGTTTTCCTAATTTTGAACCTGATCCAACCTTGATCGATTTGGTAACCCAAGCCATGAAGCAGGGCTATAACCAATATGCACCCATGGCAGGTGTCTATGAACTTCGTGAAGTGCTCTCTAAGAAAATGGAGCAATTATATGGGAGGTACTATAACCCAAACAATGAAATTACAGTAACGGTAGGTGCCACACAGGCTATTTTCAGCATCATTACAGCCTTTATAGGCCATGGTGATGAGGTAATTGTCATTAAGCCGGCATACGATTGTTATGAGCCAGCCATTGAAGTCAATGGAGGGATTCCTGTATTTGTTCAGTTAAACAATAGTGATTTCAAGGTAGATTGGACAGAATTTCGTTCCAAAATTACTTCCAAGACCAAAATGGTCATCATTAACACCCCTCATAATCCCAGTGGCACTATTTTCTCCAAAGACGATATGCTTCAACTACAGCATAGTCTTGAAAAAACAGATATAATTGTCATTAGTGATGAAGTATACGAGCATATTGTTTTTGATGGTTATACGCATGAAAGTGCTTCAAAATATGAAGCGCTCGCCTCCCGCACCTTTGTATGTGGTTCCTTTGGAAAAACATTTCATATCACAGGATGGAAAATGGGGTATTGTGCAGGCCCTGCCGAACTAATGCACGAATTTCGAAAAACGCATCAATTCAATGTTTTTAGCGCAGACCATGCCGTTCAAAAAGCTTTGGGCACCTATTTAAAAGAACCTGAACATTATTTGGGTTTGAACACGTTTTATCAAAATAAGCGCGACCTTTTCCTTTCCGGATTAAGCAGTTCAAGGTTTAAAATACATCCCTGCCAGGGCACCTACTTTCAATTGGCAGATTTTAGCGGCATTAGCCTAGAACCAGATGAAGTATTTGCTGAACGATTAGTCAAAGAATATCAAATAGCCAGTATTCCCATTTCAGGGTTTAATTCCAAGGGAATTGATAAACACCTATTACGATTTTGTTTCGCCAAGACCAACGAAACCTTGGAAAAGGCCACAGAAATTCTTTGCAAGTTATAATCAATATATTTTATATCGAATCTCCCGGTAATAGGTCCAACCGCATTAACCAATCCATTTGTTTATCCTTGCCAATGTAATACGGGTGACTTCCAAACTTGTAGAACCCCAATCTTTCATAAAATTTAATGGCTTTTTTATTGAGTTCCCAAACACCAAGCCACAAGTAATACTTGTTTTTGGACCTTGCTATTGAAATGACCTGCGTCAATATCCACGCTCCAAAACCCTGACCTTGGAGTTCCCCCAAAACATAGATGCGTTCAATCTCCATAGAATTACTATCCTTAATATCCGATTGGGATCCATTTTCATTCAACTTAATATACCCTACTAAAATAGCATGGTTGTAGACCAAATAAAAGGATGAATTGTTATCATTGAGTTCCTTGAGGAGGGCTTCCTCGCCAAAAGCCGAATTAAGGTATTCCTTAAAATACTCAGGATTATTATCCTTTTCAAAAGCTTCTATAAAAGTCCTCTTGCTCAGATTTGCCAAAAAACCCAAATCGCTAATAGAACAAGCTTCCAAATGTAGTTTCATTTCTTAGTTTTTGTTTCCTAAAAATACAATTTTCAACACGGTCATAAACAAAAAAAAGGGAGCAATACTACAAAGTATTGCTCCCTTTTAAAAATTTAAATCTATGCCTAAAGCATAAATAATTTTTTCATCAATCGTACAATGCCTATAAAAAAGTCATTTCGATAAACTTGAATTTCTTCCTGTGAGGGGGCGTGGCTAATTTGGGCTTCCATAGTAAAATAGGTTTAAAGGTTTAGTAGTAGTTAAATTTGGGGTCTAACTTCTGTTATTGATTACAATATAATTCAGATAAACGCAATATTTAAAAAATTGTTGTGAAATATACCTTAATTGTTGTAAGCGTATAAAAATAGTCAATTACATCGATAACTGGCAACTTCCAAAATGTTAAATTTCCATTTCCGGGATATCTCCCACGACGATTAAATTGCCTTCTGTGGCTTTAATTATTTCTTCAACACTTAAGCCTGGGGCCCTTTCCAACAATTTAAATCCTTTTGGGGTTACTTCCAGCACTGCCAGGTTGGTCACAATCTTTTTTACACACCCAACACCTGTCAGCGGTAAAGAACATTTTTTCAATAATTTGGATTCTCCGTCTCTGTTGGTATGCATCATAGCGACAATGATATTTTCAGCAGAAGCCACCAAATCCATAGCTCCTCCCATTCCTTTCACCATTTTTCCAGGAATTTTCCAATTGGCAATATCACCGTTTTCTGCGACCTCCATAGCCCCTAAAATGGTTAAATCTACATGCTGACCCCGAATCATCCCAAAGCTCGTTACAGAGTCGAAAAACGAGGCTCCTGGAAGAGTGGTAATGGTTTGCTTGCCGGCATTAATGAGATCGGCATCCTCTTCCCCTTCAAAAGGAAAGGGACCCATTCCCAACACGCCATTTTCACTTTGAAATTCCACACTTATATCTTCCCTTACAAAATTGGCCACCAAAGTTGGTATTCCAATTCCCAAGTTAACGTAATATCCTTCCTTTACTTCCTTTGCAATGCGTTTTGCTATTCCGTTTTTATCCAACATAATTGTTGATTTGATAATTAATTAATTTGATAATTTACCACGTTTACTGCTACCTATTATTTTCGAGATAATTCGAATGATAGCTTCCAATTCTGAAAAAAGCGTTACTTGCGGATTTGGATAGTGCTTTGACTCCTTGCAAAGTTTGATCCACTAGGAGGTTTCGTCCGCTTCCTTAGCTGCAATCTTAAATTTATGTATAAAATCAGCAGTACTTTCCCCATTTTGGGCCTCCCAGGTATTTGCACCGATAGATGTTCCACTTCTAAACAATTGGGATGCCATTTCATACTTATTAAAAGATCTCAATACTTCACAATATTCAATTATTTCCAAGGAAAAATCGAAAGTTTTCTTTACGATTATATTTTCCTTATCACTCCTCATATTAGCAAATTTTCAAATTAATTAGCTTTACGTACGGTTAACTGCTCAATTCTTTTCTCGTAATCTTTACCTTGGAAAATACGTTGTATAAAAATTCCTGGAACGTGAATTTGGTTGGGATCCAGCTGCCCTGCTGGCACCAATTCTTCCACCTCAGCAACAGTAATCTTGGCTGCCCCACACATGGCAGGATTAAAGTTTCTCGCCGTTCCTTTAAATATTAAATTTCCTGCCTCATCCCCCTTCCAAGCTTTTACAAAAGAAAAATCGGCTTTAAAGGCCTCCTCCAGTACATACATTTTTCCATTAAACTCCCTGGTTTCCTTACCTTCGGCTACTTCAGTTCCGTAACCGGCCGGTGTATAAAAAGCAGGGAAACCAGCCTGGGCCGCTCTACATTTCTCCGCCAATGTTCCTTGTGGCGTTAATTCCACTTCCAATTCCCCGCTTAACATTTGGCGTTCAAATTCATCATTTTCGCCAACATAGGAAGATATCATCTTCTTTATCTGACGTTTGTGTAACAATAAACCCAGACCGAAATCGTCTACCCCGGCATTATTGGAAATACAGGTTAAGTCATTAATCCCCATCTTCACCAGTTCCGCAATTGCATTTTCGGGAATGCCACATAATCCAAATCCTCCCAGCATAAAAGTCATACCATCCTTTACCCCTTGTAATGCCTCTTCAACGTTGGCCACAGTTTTACGTATCATATAAAATCGACTTAATTAAACCAAATCCTTAATCACTCTAAAATACAGGTTTTTAACGAAAAATGCCCTTAACTTTCTTTTAAAAGCAAGGGCATTTCTTAAAATTATTTTCAATTTTCTCTAAAAATCCAAATCATCCTCGGTATCAATATCATTCTCAGATTCAATGCCCGATTTAGAGCAATCTACATTTATGGATAAATTCTCAGGTTTTTCAAAATCTTCAACAGAAACGCCCAAATCCTTATTAGCATAATTCTTTTTCATGTACAATCCCCAAATAGGAAGCGCCATGGAGGCTCCCTGTCCGTAAGTAATAGTTTTAAAATGAACAGCCTTATCATCGCCGCCAACCCAAACACCGGTTACCAAATTTGGAACCATCCCCATAAACCAACCATCACTTTGATTTTGGGTTGTACCTGTTTTACCGGCAATCTGGTTTTTAAATTCGTACGGATAACCAGTTATAATTTCCTCGTATTCCTTGCGCCATTTGTCATAACCCGTGGTTCTTAACCTTGTTCCAGAACCTCCCTGGGTTACTCCGGACATAAGATTGACCATCGCATAGGAGACATCCTTACTTAAAACATCTTTTGTCTCTGGGACATACTCAAAAAGCACAGTTCCATTTTTATCCTCGATCCTCGTTACCATTACGGGTTTTACATATACTCCTTGGTTAGCAAAAGCACCATATGCCCCCACCATCTCATATACATTAAGGTCTGCGGTTCCCAGTGCTATGGAGGGCACCTCTGGAATATTTCCAGTAATTCCCAAATTTTTTGCAATGGCCACAACTGCTTTGGGCCCAACCTTATCTATCAATTGCGCAGTAATCGTATTTACAGAATTTGCCAATGCATGTTTAAGAGTCATCATTTCACCAGAATATTTGCCGTCCGAATTTTTAGGACACCATGGATCTGGATTTCCATGTTTATTAGCCTCAATACAATATTGATTGTCCGGAAGAACATCACAGGGCGAAAGTCGCAATTGATCAATGGCTGCAGCATACACAAAAGGCTTAAAAGTAGACCCAACCTGCCTAGCTCCTTGAATAACATTATCATATTGAAAATGCTTGTAATCTATTCCACCTACCCAAGCCTTTACATGCCCGGATTGGGGTTCCATGGACATCATTGCCGTCTTTAGAAAGGTTTTATAATATCTAATGGAATCCATTGGGGTCATTACCGTATCCTTTTCCTTGGTCTCACTATTCCAATCAAAAACAGTCATCTCCACAGGCTCGTTAAAGGAAGCTCTAATATCCTTTTCATTTTTCCCTTGATCTTCTAGGTTATGCCACCTATGTGAGGATTTTATAGCCCTCTCCATGATCCGATCTATTTCCCCAGGAACTTCTTCAATAAAGGGAGCTGTTTTATTGCGGTCAGGGGTGTTTTGATGAAAAAATTCGGCCTGTAATCGTTTCATATGTTCGGCAACAGCATCTTCGGCATTCTGTTGCATGCGGGAATCGATAGTGGTATAAATACGTAATCCGTCCAAGTATATATTCCATTTATCACGCTCCCCTTTAAGTGCCGGTTTTGGATTTTTCTTAATCCATTTGTTCATAAAGCCCTGTAGGTACATTCTAAAATACGTGGCAATACCTTCCCTATGCGATTCCGGATTATAATTGATATCCATTTTTAAGGCCTGTAGCGAATCTTTTTCAACCTCACTGATAAATTCAAATTTCGCCATCTGGCTTAATACCAAATTTCTCTTTTCCCTAGTTAACTCTTCACGCCTTAAGGGATTGTAGTATGATGAATTCTGCAACATACCTATCAACATGGCAGATTCCTCAATTTTTAGATTTTTAGGTTCTTTTCCAAAATAAATTCGCGATGCCGAACGGATACCATCGGCATTATTGCCAAAATCATAAATGTTGAGGTACATCTTAATAATCTCTTCTTTGGTATAACTCCGTTCCAATTGTGTGGCGATGACCCACTCCTTGGCTTTCTGTTTTATAGTTTCAAATTTGTTTCTTGACCGTACCCCAACAAAAAGCTGTCGCGCCAATTGCTGTGAAATGGTACTTGCGCCTCCACGTTTTCCCAAAAAGACAACTGCGCGTAATACCCCTTTGGCATCAATACCGGAGTGCTCATAATAACGAACATCCTCGCTAGCGACCAGAGCATCTACTAAATTTTTTGGCAAATCTTTGTAATCAACATCGGTACGGTTGTCATCCAAATAGAACTTCCCTAAAGTCTCACCATCAGAAGAAATAATCTCGGATGCCAGTTTGGTCTGCGGATTTTCCAAGGTCTCAAACGTAGGTAACTCACCTAAAAAACCCCATGAAGCCGATAGGAACAATAGGGCAATTGCGAAAATTCCAGTCGCAAATAAGATCCAAAACCACTTAATGATTGTAAAAAAATTGTTATTGCTTTTCTTCTTCTTCTTGGTAGCTGTTGCCATAAGCCTACTAATTACTTTTTTCGATTAAATATCCCACATCGGTGATACCTTCCAATTCGACAATTCCATCTACTAGGCCATTTTTACGCATGGCATGGGAAATTTCTAAGGTATATACGCCTGAAGTTGGGAAAACGACGTTTTCTTTATACCATAATTTGTTTTCCTTTAAACTGCCATAACCCGTTCCCAACCATTCTCCATCCGGTTTGGACATTTCATATTCCAATGTATCGCGTTGCATATCTCCGTTTGGAAACTGCAATTCTGCAATTAAAAAGAGGTTGCTATATAGGTATGTTCCGTCATTTCTTACGTTAATAAACATATCGTATTCTTGAAGAGTATCCAATTCCTTAAAAGAAAAGGCTACTACACTATCCTTGTTCCAGATTCCGTTTTGTGTTGGACTGTATTCCGCTTTTACGGTTTGCCCATCGCAAGAAACCATAATAACTACTAACAAAAATGCACCTAAACTCTTAAGCATTGTTGGCAGGTCTTTTTTTATAATTGCTTTTTTTCTTTTTCTTGTTATTCCTGTTGGACCTACTCTTCTTAGGGGTGTCAAAACGGGTCAAGCTATCCTGCCCCACCACGTTCTCAAAAACCTTTTCCACTTCCTGTACATTCTCTACGGCATATTCTTCCAAACTGGCCACTTTCTCCCTATTCTTATTTTTTTCCAAAACCTCTATTACCTGATCTTTGGACAAAATATGCCAATTAGCAGGTTCGTCTTTATATGAAAACCACAGAGAAGCTTTAAAAATATCTACCTTCTGACAAAAAGCCATCCCTTTTTCGGTAAAAAGTTTGGTGTCCTGACCCGGAAAATCCTTTAAGGCATCTAAATAAACGTCCAATTCATAATTCAGACAACACTTTAGCTTTCCACATTGCCCTGCAAGTTTTTGTGGATTAAGGGAAAGTTGCTGATAACGGGCTGCAGAAGTACTAACAGACCTAAAATCGGTTAGCCATGTGGAGCAGCACAATTCCCTGCCACAAGAGCCAATTCCGCCCAATCGTTGGGCTTCTTGCCTATAACCAATTTGTCTCATTTCTATTCGAATACCAAACGCTTTGGCCATGTCCTTGATCAACTGACGGAAATCTACACGGTCTTCTGCAGTGTAATAAAAGGTAGCCTTGGAACCATCTCCTTGAAATTCCACATCGGAGATTTTCATCTGCAATTTTAGCACAATGGCTATTTCCCTGGCCCTCTTTTTAATTTCCTCTTCCCTGTCCCTACATTTTTGCCAAATATCGATATCCTTTTGGGAAGCCTTTCGGTAAACTTTGGGGAGTTCCGGATTGTTATAATCCTCCTTTTTCTTTTTCATTTGCATCCTTACCAATTCCCCGGTAAGGGTAACCATGCCTACATCATGACCGGAAGTAGCTTGCGTAGCTACTATGTCACCAATAGAAAATGAAAGATTTTCGGAATTTCTGAAGAATTCTTTTCTGCTATTTTTAAAACGGACTTCCACACAATCAAATGGTTTTTCGCCATTTGGGAGTGACATATTGGAAAGCCAATCAAATACCGTCAATTTATTACAGCCATCAGTGCCACAAGTACCATTGTTCTTGCATCCTTTAGGCTGTCCGTCCTTACCGGTTGAACAACTGCTACAACCCATATTTCGTATCTTGGTTTAGTAAAAATGTAACACTTTTACTAAAAAAGGTTCATAAAATTATTAAACGTAAAGATAGTGTTTTTTTAATGCGATGAAAAGAAAGAGTTTCGTTGTCAGCGTTAAGCTTTACATAAAGCAAGAAAAACAACCTCTAATAATGGAATTAAATAGTTAACCCGTCCATTAAGATGACAAAATATACCTGCCATTTTTTAATGGTCCATCGTTAAAAAAATTTTGTTTAAACCAAATAAAAAACAACCTCTCTATTATTATTAAAACAAGTTCATTTATTCTTAGAACCTCAACAAAGAGCTACTTCTTGTACTTTAGCACTTCTGATCGGCCCTTTTTAAAAATCTTATTGCTTACCACTTTCCCTTTTCTGAGCCTTTTCTGGTCCTCAAAAGGTAATTCATGAATTTCTTTACATTCCACGGAACAGCATTGGTTCATGGTCTCGGCACAAGCCTCACACTGGATAAAAAGCAGATGGCATGCTTCATTGGCGCAATTCACGTGGTTGTCACATGGATTTCCACATTGATGGCAATGTGCAATGACATCATCCGTAATCCGTTCTCCCCTACGGTGATCAAAAACAAAATTCTTACCCAGAAATTTATTTTCCAGGTTCAAGTTATTTACTTGCCGGGTATATTCAATTATACCGCCTTCCAGCTGGTATACATTCTTAAAACCCTTATGTTTATAATAGGCGCTGGCTTTTTCGCATCGAATACCACCGGTACAGTACATGACCAACTTTTTATCCTCTTTATGGTCGGCAAGATCTTTTTCAATAATATCCAACGAATCCCTGAATGTATCCACATCTGGGGTAATCGCATTCTTAAAATGTCCAATTTCACTTTCATAGTGATTCCGCATATCCACCAATAGGGTATCGGAGTCCTCCATAAGTTCATTAAATCTAACGGCATCAACATGGATTCCCTTATTGGTAACATCAAATGAATTGTCATTCAACCCATCCGCCACGATTTTTTCACGCACTTTCACCTTTAGTTTTAAAAATGATTTGTTGTCCTGTTCAATCGCAACATTCAATCGAACATTTTCCAAAAATGTGATACTGTCCAAATGTGCTTTAAAGGCTTTGAAATTTTCGGCAGGAACGGACAATTGGGCGTTAATACCTTCATGAGCCACATAAATACGGCCTAGAACATCCAGTTCGTTCCAATGGATAAACAAATGATTTCGAAAAATTGACGGATTGCCAAGACGTGCATATTGATAGAAAGAAATGGTTAGGCGTTCCAATCCTGCCTCCTCTATTAAGGCTTCCCTTTCTTTTGCACTTAAGGTATTGTACAGTTGCATACTATACTAATAGTTTAAGTTAAAGAATTAATTTACACTGCAAAAATAGGATTTATCCCTCGGGATAAAAAGGTTTAATGCTGGTTTTTTAATTTCTGCTAGGGACCTAAATTAAAAAAGGATCTTGAAGTAATCAAGACCCTTTTTAAGGTCAATATTGCTTTTTCTTTTTCATAGAATTACAATAAAATATTGACCCACAACCCTTATTGTTTTACCAGAACAATAAGCAACCTAATTTGAGTTAGTTATTTTTTAGATGCAACAAATATGAAAAGGTTGCGTCCAAGGCCACGATTAATTAAGGCTAATCGTAAAAAAACGAATAAAACTGAAGTCGAGCGTTCTACAAATGCCTTTAAATTAAAGCATTGACAAAGATTTTAAACTGTTCAATATTAATATTTCAATTTAAATAATCTCCTAATTTCTTCACATAAAATCCGTACCATAGGTGGTATTATGCAAAAAGAATTGGTATTTTAGCGTCCCTAATATGATATGAAAATGAGTTCCGAAAAAGAAGCAAAATTAAAAGCACTAAAACTTACCTTAGATAAATTGGATAAAACTTACGGAAAAGGTGCCGTAATGAAGATGGGCGATAGTATAGTACAGGACGTAGAAGTGATTTCCTCCGGTTCTTTGGGATTGGATGTAGCACTCGGTGTAGGTGGATATCCACGTGGTAGGGTAATAGAAATATATGGACCTGAATCCTCTGGTAAGACCACACTTACGCTCCACGCCATGGCTGAGGCACAAAAAAATGGAGGTATTGCTGCTTTTATTGATGCGGAACATGCATTTGACCGTTTTTATGCCCAAAAACTTGGGGTAGATATTGATAACTTGATTATTTCCCAACCCGATAATGGGGAACAAGCTTTGGAAATAGCCGATAATCTTATACGTTCTGGCGCTATTGATATAGTTGTTATCGACTCCGTTGCCGCCTTGACACCAAAAAGCGAAATAGAAGGTGAAATGGGCGACTCTAAAATGGGTCTTCATGCCCGATTAATGTCACAAGCCCTTAGAAAGCTTACCGGTTCTATTAGCAAAACAAATTGTACCGTAATCTTTATTAACCAATTAAGGGAAAAAATTGGAGTAATGTTCGGCAATCCGGAAACAACCACAGGTGGTAACGCCCTTAAGTTTTATGCTTCCGTGAGACTAGATATTAGACGATCAACTCAAATTAAGGATACCGATGGTGCCGTACAAGGTAACAAGACCCGTGTTAAGGTGGTAAAAAATAAGGTTGCTCCTCCATTCAGGACCGCCGAATTTGATATTATGTACGGTGAAGGAATTTCCAAGGTTGGGGAGATCATAGACTTGGGAGTTGAATTCGAAATAATTAAGAAAAGTGGGTCATGGTTCAGCTATGGCGACACCAAGCTTGGACAGGGTAGGGATGCCGTAAAAAGTTTACTGCTAGATAATCCCGAACTACTCGAAGAACTCGAAGGCAAAATAAAAGAAGCCATCAAAACAGTAAAAGCATAAATTTAAAATCCCGATCCAATCGGGATTTTTTCTTTCTACACGCAACCTTTAATTCTTATCTACATCTTATAGCAAAACGTAATTGCTATGAAATCGACATGCCCTTAAAAATTACAAAAAGTCTTTGCACTTTTTAGGGCTATAGGTTTCCTAAACCATTTTTAAACAAAATAAATAATTAAGAATATGAAACGAGTAATCTTTTTGCTGCTTGTTGCCTCTTTTTCACTCATGACATCCTGCGATATAAATGATGATGTAAACTATCACTTTGAAGCTTTGCAGGTTAAATCTGTAGAAATGCCAGAGGCATTTGATTACGGTCAGATCTATAAAATAAAAGTTACCTATTTTAGACCGGATAATTGTACCTTTTTCGAAGGTTTTGATGTAGTAAAGGAGGATGTAACCACCAGAAAGGTCGTTACTATTGGTACAGTGCTTGAAGATGAGGATGAATGCACTGGTGCAGGTGAAGACTTAATTGCTACATTTAACTTTGAGGTTTTGTATGATCAGCCATATTTATTCAGATATTGGACAGGAGAGGATGCCAATGGGGAGCCAACATATCTGGAAATTACCGTTCCGGTCAATGAAGAGAGCTTGACCTCAATAGTACCGACCGACGAAAACGGGTCGGCTATAATTAAGAATTAGTTACTAACCCAACCCATAATTTGAGTAATCCAGTAGAGCTCATAAATAATTGCAAAAAGGGGGATAGACAAGCACAGGAACAGCTATATCGGGACTATTCCCGGGTACTGTTTGGCATTTGTCTCAAATACTCACGCAATAAAACGGAGGCGGAAGATAACCTACATGATAGTTTTATGACTATCTATAGTAAAATAGAACAGTTTAAACATCAAGGCTCTTTTGAAGGCTGGATAAAGCGTATTACTGTAAATACAGTTCTTCAAAAATATAGAAAAGAGGAAAATTTAACTGTGGTTTCCGAAAATATAGAGGAGGAAGCGCCAGAAGATTCAGGTTATGTAAATCTCGATTTGGCCACATTACTCAGTTATATACAAGAGCTTCCAAATAAATACCGCTTAACCTTCAATCTATATGTGTTGGATGGTCATAGCCATAAAGAAATAAGTGAAATGTTAGGAACGTCCATGGGGACTTCCAAATCCAATCTTGCCCGGGCAAGAATGATTTTAAAAGAAAAAATTGAAGCAAATAAGGCAGGGATCATAATGGAAGGGTAAACTTCCCTATTTGTGATTTCGGCTGAACAATTAAAAACATGAGTGAAAATAATTTAGATAAATTATTTCAGGAGAAATTGGTCAATTTCCATGAAGTTCCAGACGAAAAGGTCTGGAATTCCATAGCCACTTCCTTGGATAAAAAGAAACAAAGCCGCAAGCTTATCCCCCTTTGGTGGAAAGTTGGAGGAGTGGCAGCAATATTTGCCATCCTCTTTTTTGCGATCGACCCCTTTTCTACTTCTAATTCTGTAGTACCTATTACCTCTGATGTAGAAAATAACACCCGTAGCACTAAGGACAACAATTCCTTAAAGGAATCAACGCCAGAAGCTACGAGCATCACGGTTATTGAAGACGAATCTTCTGATGAAAATCAAATTAAATCGACCAAACAATTTGGGCGAGAAAAAATTACCAAACCATTAAGTAGTCAGGAAAGTATTGTTGCTACCGGTAAAACAAAAAACGATTCACAAATAATAGACGACAAGACCTTAGATGCAACCAACCCCGTAACTAACAACTTGGCCAAAAACGATAAGGCCGATGTTGAATTAGATAAAAATGCAGGAAGCAACAAGCCCAATGCGATTGAAAAAGAGCCATTGGATGATATATTAATCCAAAAGAATCTTTCCAATAATGCTGAGGAAGGATTAGTGCATCAGGAAATTAACGAGGCCGACAAAAATAATGGAAATACACCAGAGGATACTCCAGAGATTGTTCCCTCGAATAAAAAATCAATTTTAGAGGTTATTGAAGAAAATGAGGTAGTTGAGGTGGAAGAAACCCGAAATGGAAAATGGTCCGCTGGGCCCAGTATTGCACCTGTTTACTTTAATGGCATGGGCGATGGCTCCCCAATCAACTCCATCTTGGCCTCCAATTCCAAGTCCGGAAATGTAACTCTTAGTTACGGTATTACGGTAGGGTACGAGATTTCTAAAAAATTAAGTGTGCGTTCCGGTATTCATAAGGTAGATTATGGCTATGATACCAATGATGTATCCTTCACCTCCTCATTCAACGCTTCTACGGGAAACCAATTAAGGAATATAGATTATTCCAATGACTCCCAATCCATCATTTTGAATAATCCAATTAGTGAAAATGCAATTCCAAAACCCGGGTCTATATTTGCTTTGGATGTAACGGGCAAAAATCCTACCCGCTTGGGCACTATGGGACAACAATTTGGTTATTTAGAAGTGCCCCTAGAATTAAATTACGCCCTCCTGGATCGTAAATTTGGGGTTAACATCATAGGTGGAGTAAGCTCCCTTTTTCTAACAGATAATTCCGTGGTATTGGAATCTAATGGTCAGACTACTGACGTTGGGGAAGCCAACAACATTAATTCCGTCAATTTTAGTACCAACTTTGGCCTAGGGCTTAATTACAAATTTACCCCCAAGCTTAAATTTAATGTGGAACCGGTTTTTAAATATCAATTAAATACCTTTTCGAACACTTCGGGAAATTTTAATCCTTATTCACTAGGCGTTTACAGTGGCTTTAGTTTAAAGTTCTAATTCTGAAGTTTCGTTTAATGCTGGATATATCCTTGCTATTAAATTATTGTCAAGTGCCAGAACATTCGAGCTCCTTCAAAATTACATTACGAACATTCTCCCGAAGCTTCGGTTTATCTGTCTCGTCTAGATTATCGGTAGCAAAAAACTTATGCACTTTACCGCGTAAACGCCCAGGACTTCCACTATAAAAAGTAAAAGAAAACCGCTTTTTATTATCATAAAAGGTTATGGGTACTATCGGGATTTTCTGTGTTATAGCCATTTTAAAGGCCCCGTCCTTAAACTCGTCCAAAAGTATGTGTTCATCAGGCACTCCTCCTTCCGGGAAAATGCATATACCTACTCCCTGATCTAACCTTTTCTGTGCCCGCCTATAAACTGCGGTTCTACTTTTAGAGCTCTCCCTATCTACCATAATGCATACGCGTTTATAGAAAAAACCAAAAAGTGGTATATTGGCCAATTCCTTCTTCCCGATAAAAACAAAGGGGTTTTTACTGACTTTTAGCATCATCATTATATCCAACATACTAGTATGGTTGGATACTAGCATATAACTTTGTCCTTTTTTAAGCTTCTGCTCCCTCTTTATTATCGGGACAAAACCCATACCGTATAAAATTACATTTGCCCATACATTGCGTGCCAACCAAAAGAACTGCGGGTAGGTTTTTTCGGAAATACTGAAAAGTACCAGAAATGGGAACATTAGTAATATGGGCAAAATCACTAAAATATGGAACCAAATTCGGAAAAGTGTTTGGCCTATTTTCTTTAAAATCAATAGCATGAGATCAAAAGTAATAATTTTAGTCCTTTTTTAAGTTTTCTTTTACCTTTGTCCTTCTTTGAAAATAAAATAATGGCAAGAATCTTAACAGGTATACAAAGTACGGGGACTCCTCATCTGGGAAATATATTGGGAGCAATTATCCCAGCGATAGAAATGGCGAACAATCCAGCAAACGAATCCTTTCTCTTCATTGCGGATATGCACTCGCTAACCCAGATCAAGAATGGGGAGCAACTACGGAACAATACATACGCCGTCGCCGCTACCTGGCTGGCATTTGGTTTGGACATTAACAAAACCGCTTTTTATCGTCAAAGTGATATTCCACAGACCGCAGAACTGGCATGGTACCTCAGCTGCTTTTTCCCGTATCAAAGATTAACCCTTGCCCACTCTTTTAAAGATAAGGCAGACCGACTAGATGATGTAAATGCGGGGCTATTTTTCTATCCCATGCTGATGGCTGCAGATATACTTTTATACGACGCCCAGATAGTCCCTGTAGGTAAGGACCAAATGCAACATTTGGAAATGACCCGTGATGTGGCATCAAGGTTTCATGCCCAATTAGGGGATACCTTTGTAATGCCCGAAGGAAAGGTACAGGAGGAGACTATGTATATCCCTGGAACGGATGGGTCCAAAATGAGCAAAAGCCAAGGTAATTTAATCAGCCTTTTTCAAACAGATAAGCAATTACGAAAACAAGTCATGGGAATACAAACGGACAGTACTCCTATGGAAGCCCCTAAAGACCCAGAAACCGATAACGTTTTTGCCTTGTATAAAATTCTTGCTTCAGAAAGCCAAGTTGCAGCAATGAGAGCTAATTATATTAATGGCAACTATGGCTACGGACATGCAAAACAAGCACTTTATGAAGTAATACTTGAACGATTTGGAGAGGCCAGGGAAAAGTTCGATTATTATATGAACAACTTAAATGAACTGGATGAAGCCTTGGCTGTTGGTGCCGAAAAAGCCAAAAAAGTGGCAGACGGGGTCTTGAATAGGGTGAGAGCAAAAGTGGGTTATTGATATTTGCGTCTTTTCCAACTATTTAATTTTTACTTCGTACCTTGATGCTTCTATCTTTGAAGCGATGGCACGAATTACCAGTTATTTTCTAATTTCCAGTATTTGGTCATATACTGCTGTCCTATTTGCTATTTTCCCCAATTATTCAAGCGATCCCGTTGAGTTATATGAGGATATAAATCAACAACAAGAAATTAATGGAAGAGTAATTGACCAAGCAACAGGGAACCCTATCCCTTTTTGCAATATAGGAATTGCCTCTTCACCTTGGGGAACTGCAAGCAACGAATTGGGCGAGTTTGTAATAAAGGTCGACTCCCTGCCGGCCAAACTTATATTTACACATATAAATTATAACAAATACGTAGTTGAAGTTGACCTAACTACCACCCTAATAGTTGAATTAACACCCTTTTCCAATGTGCTGGAAGAGGTCATTGTAACGGCATCCAAAAAAGACGCTTACGCCTTGGAACTGGCCAAAAAAGCATTTCAAAAAGCCAACAAGCAAACTACAAAACCCAACTATGGCCGAGCCTTTTATAGGCAAAAATCGAAAAATGGGAATGAATACTCCGAGTTTTCAGAAATTATCTATGACATACGCTATAATTCAAGAGGAATAGAGGATTGGGACATTATTGAAGGACGATATGCATTAAAACCAGGAGGGCTTCACAACAGGAACTACACACTATTAACTCGATTGATTTCTCCATTCCAACCCAACACTGAAGAGGTTATTTTTCCAATGCACCCCGCTTTGGAAGTCTTTTATGACATCCATATAGTTGAATACATAGAATCCAGCAGCGATAAAATTGCGGTATTAAAGTTCAAACCCAAAAAAACGATCAAAACCCCAACCTTCGAGGCGGAGGTATACATCAACCTTAAAACCTACGACATCCTAAAAATTACTGGTAGTCTTTCCCATGACGATTTAAAATTTGTTCAACTCGTGAATAACAATAACAACTCATGGAAAAACTATAATATCTCGTTTGAAATGGCTTACAACCCAGAAAATACAGGCAATTCCTCAATAGATTATATTAATATTGCCCAAGAATTTGACTACCATATAAACGACAATTTTGAGTTTCATACTACCTCCTCCTCAAACCTAACTTTTTTTGAAAATTACAAGCCCACATCTAGAAAAAAATTGGGAGGGCAGTTCGGGAAAAATAAAACTGACTGGCAAAAACTCGACGAAATAGGTTACAACGAAAAATTTTGGGAAGACAATCCCATTGTAAAAAGAACACCGGTAGAGGAAGAAGTAATAACGTCCTTTGCAAAGGTAGGTGCTTTTGGCTCCATCTTCCTCAACAGCAAAGATCAAGTGGCACTATTACAATCCAATTTAACCAATGATCCATTTATGGGAGATTTGGGAGTATCCGTTAACCAATACAATAATTATAACCCAGTGGAAAAAGTTTTTCTGCACACGGACAAAGAATTATTTACAACAGGTGAAACCATATGGTTCAGCGGTTATACGGTTTTGGGGCGCTATCATCAATTTTCACTAGGTAGCAGGGTACTTCATGTGGATCTAATTGGTCCGAAAAATGAAATTGTGCTTTCCCAAACCCAAGAAATTGTCAATGGTAAGGCAACCGGTAATATGGATTTACCCAGCAACCTTCATTCGGGCAATTATCAATTGCGTGCCTATAGCAATTGGATGCGAAATTTTGATCACGATTTCTTTTTCACCAAAACAATACAGGTCTTTAATGACCTTAGTACTCCGCTAAGCGCCTTGCCAAAAGAGGATAAAATTGATTTGCAGTTCTTCCCCGAAGGTGGGCACCTAGTTGCAGATTTAGTTGGACAAGTAGCATTTAAAGCAATTGGGAATGATGGTCTAAACAGGAATATAAAAGGTCAAATTGTAGATTCGCAAGGAAAATTCATGGCCGCCTTGGCCACGATAGATAGAGGCTCCGGTTTTTTCAATCTTAAACCACAGGCAGGAGAAAAATATTCGGTCATCCTCGAGGACGGCACCAAATTCCCACTCCCTGAAGTAATGAGTGAGGGATATGCAATAACGGCATACAACGTAAATCCAAAAAGCATTCAAGTAAAAATTCAGGCCTCGGAAACTCTGAGAGAGCAATTTTTTTATGTACTTGGCCATATAAACAATAAAAAATACTATCAAGGTAAATTTAATTTTGAAGGTGAACCTGCCGTAAATTTTGAAATGCCTAAAAGTAAAATGCCTAGCGGAATCATGACACTTACCCTGTTTGATTCACAAAAAAAACCTTGGAGTGAACGTATCGTATTTATCAATAATCAGGATGAATTGGTAATAAATGCCAATTTAAATCCTAAAAAATTTAAGGATAGAAGTGAAATTACCATAGATGTGCATGTATCCGACACCGATGGCAGGCCTGTTATGGCCGAACTATCCATGGCCGCCACGGATGTAGATCAAGGTTTAAAAAGTCCAAATTCTGCGAACATTTTAACCCATCTTTTATTGCAATCAGACATTAAGGGCCATATTTCCGATCCCGGACTTCTTTTTCTCAACCAGAAAAAAGCAACGCTGCACGCCCTGGATTTAGTAATGCTGACCCATGGCTGGCGAAAAATCCCATGGCCTGAAATTAAAGTAGTGTCCAATTCAACCAAAGAGTTCAATTTTGTAAAAGGGCTTACCATATCAGGAATTGCAACAAACCTAAACAACAAGCCTTTAGCCAACACCCATTTAACCGTAATTGCGAAATCCGGGGAGCAATTGGGAATGCTTTCGGCAAAAACGACTTTGAATGGAAGTTTTACCATACCAGATTTTAACTTTAAGGATACGACCAAAATTGCCTTCAATGCTTTTGACAACTCAGACAGCCCTATTGACGTAAAAATTATCATTGACAAACAAAAAACTACACTTCCACCATCCCGGTTTATAAATTTGCATTTCCAAGCCGAAAAATATATGCAAATTCCCCATCCACAAAGAATTCTCTTTCCAGCTTTCGATATAAATAAAACAACAAAACTCGACGAAGTTATTATTACTGAAAAAAGGACAGAGAAGTCTAGAAATGCCTCGCCATCTGTTTATGGCCAAACGCCTGATGCTTCCCTGTATATGGAGGATAATAGGTCAGCCCAAACTGTACTTGATCTGGTAAGAAGATTTGCAGGGGTAAGCGTAAATGGCAATACAGTGAGTATTAGAAATGGAGGCTCCCCATTATGGATACTCAACGGTGTGCCCGTCAACAATGATAATCCTTCAGCATCATCGCAAGCCAGGTCTACCCAGAGACAACGTACTTCCACTGACCAAGGCGCAGGAAGTGCTGTTCCCGTGAATCTTTCTTTATCAATGGAGCAATCCATGTCCCCAGGTCCCGTGCCTACCTACATTACCACCATGGATACTTACACAGTTGAAAGAGTCGAAATTCTAAAAGGGCCCTCAGCGGCCATTTATGGATCCAGAGGGGCCAATGGGGTCATCCTTATCTACACAAAAAGAGGGGGAGCTAAAACTATTTCTCCTGCAGTATCCCCAGAATTTGCCATTGAGGGCCATGCCCCTCAACGGGAGTTCTACTCCCCAAAATACAATGTCACTTTAGATGAAAATAGTGCTCCAGATAACCGTGCAACCCTCTATTGGAACCCTTCATTTACTACGGATAAAAATGGTAATGCAAGACTCCTATTCTACAATTCGGATAATGCCAAACAAATTCAGGTACACATAGAAGGGTTATCCCTATACGGAACTCCCGGAAATTATCTTCAATCGTTTAGTGTAAAGGATTAATTTACAATAGCCAGTCTTTAGCCCTATCGAATAAACTAAAAAACCACCTAGTCGGTTTAGGTATCCTTTCGACCAAGTATTTCATAAAAAACTAAGTTCTTAAGTGGTCTTTTATCGACAAAAAACCTCATTTTAAGAATTATAGCAACAATTATTAGTTTTAGAGACCAATGAGTCGGTCAAATCTTAAATGGCTTCGAACAACTTGCCCGGAAGTGGCCTCACCACTCCCTTCATTTCCATATTCAAAAGCGTTGAAGAAACCTTATAAATAGGAAGCTTACAATCCAAGGCAATACTGTCTAACAATTGTTTGCCTCCCTGTTGTAAATAATCATAAATCTCCTTTTCGGTATCATCCAGGTCCACAAATAATTGTTTTTGAATCGCAGAGGGCTTCTTTTCCTCCAATTCCCATCCCAACATATAAATGAGGTCGGCCGCGGAAGTGAGCATTTGGGCTTTCTGTTGTTTAATTAAGTTATTACAACCACTGCTGTATTTATCCTGGGTTCTTCCAGGTACGGCAAAAACATCACGATTATAACTATTGGCAATATCGGCCGTTACCAAGCTACCCCCCTTTTCAGCCGATTCCACGACAATTGTAGCTTCGGCCATTCCTGCTATAATCCTGTTTCGTTTTAAGAAATTTTCCCTTTCGGGTTGACTTGTACTCCAAAACTCTGTGAAAAATCCACCATTTTTATTGACCTCAGAAACATATTTTTTGTGAATTTTTGGATAGATCTGATTTAACCCATGCGCCAAACACCCTATTGTTTGCAAGCCGTGCTTTATTGCTGCCTTTTGTACACATATATCCACTCCGTAGGCAAAACCACTTACAATTACCGGATCCAAGGGCGCCAATTCTTCAATAAGTTGCTCACAAAAAGCAGTACCATAACTGGTAATATTTCTGGTCCCTACAACACTTATTATTTTATGGCGGTTCAGATTTATGTTCCCCTCGCTAAAAAGCAAAATAGGGCTATCTATACAGTGTTTTAAATAGGCCGGATAACTGTCGTCCATAAAATAATGAAGGTCAATTTCATGTTTCCCTAAAAACTCCAACTCCTCTTCAGCAGCCTCCAAATGCTCTAAGTCCATTAGACCCTTAAGGGTGCTAGACCCAATTCCATCAATTTTAAGTAAATGACGAATTTTATCCTCAAAGATTACCGATGGACTTCCGCAATTTGAAATTAATTTTTTTGCGGTTATGTCACCAATATTTGGTACGTTCTGCAGGCGTAGAACAGCAATTATTTCATCTCTAGACATTTATGAAACGAGCTTAGTTGTTCACAAAATACATCAAATATAATGTTAATAAAAAGTTATGCCAAGAGTTTTGAACTTGTGTTATTTTTCTAATCTTTGTCACTATGGGAACCGAACATTACATAGCGGAGCTGCTTTATAGATACAATTGTGTAATGGTGCCTGAATTTGGTGCTTTCTTGACGCAGATGAAGTCTGCCGTTATCAATGATGGGACGAATTCATTTTACCCTCCTTCGAAAATAATATCCTTCAACGAACAACTTACTTCCAATGATGGATTGTTGGTTTCTTACATGGCCGATGCCGAAAAGATGTCCTATGAAGACATGCAGAAGCAAATAGCCGCAGTATCTTTGAAATGGAAAAAGCTTTTAAAGGAAGGAAATCGTTTAAGCCTTCCCAACATTGGTGAACTATGGCTGAACAAGGAAGGGAAAGCACAGTTTCAACCTTCATATAAAGTAAATTACTTAACATCATCCTTTGGTATGTCTACCTTTGTATCTACCCCAATTTCTAGGGAGGTTCTAAAGGAGGAAGTAATTGAATTGGAAGAAAAAATTCCTTTTATGATTACTCCCGAAACTCGGAAGGAGTCTCCCATTAGACCTTATTTAAAATATGCTGCTGTAATATTGTTGGCAATTGCTACTGGTTTTACTGGTTATCGCCTTTATAATGAGAACGCGTCCAACCAAGAATTGGTAAGACAAGAGGCTCACCAACAAGTTTCCAAAAACATTCAGGAAGCTACTTTTTTTAATACTGCCCCTTTAGAATTGCCCGCGGTTTCATTAAATGTAATCTCATCCAAGAAAACTGGTGTTCACCAAGTTATTGCCGGCGCCTTTAGAATACAGGAAAATGCAGAAAAAAAGGTACTTCAATTAAAAGAAAAAGGATACGATGCCTCTTATCTAGGTACCAACCAATATGGATTGCATATGGTGGCCTATGGCAGTTTTGATGACGCCAATGAAGCCCTAAACTACTTGCGGAAAATAAAAATATCTGAATCACCCGAAGCCTGGTTGAGATCTGTAAAATAATTCCCTCTCTACTTTTTAGCTTAACAATACCAATGTATCTTTGCCCCAAAATCAATTTATGGAGCCAAAGACGCCCAGTGAATCGCGTACGTTAATGACCGATATGGTCCTTCCAAGTGAAACAAATCCTTTGAACAACTTGTTCGGAGGGGAATTGTTGGCCCGAATGGACCGTGCGGCCAGTATAGCCGCCAGACGCCACAGCAGACGAATTACAGTTACTGCTTCCGTGAACCATGTGGTCTTTAACCAAGCCGTACCCGTAGGAAGCGTAGTAACGGTTGAAGCAGCTGTTTCAAGGGCCTTTAAGACCTCCATGGAGGTTTTTATAGATGTATGGATGGAAGACCGATTTAATGGAGAGAGAAGCAAAGTTAACGAAGCCATATTTACTTTTGTTGCCGTAGATGACACCGGAAAACCCACGAAAGTTCCGGAATTAAAGCCTGAGTCTTCATTGGAAATTGAGCGATTTGAAGCTGCTCTTCGCAGAAAACAGCTTAGTTTGGTCCTTGCAGGTAAGATGAAGCCCAAGGATGCCACTGAACTCAAAGCCTTGTTTATGGATTAAAAATCGAAATTATTGGGGTCGGGACCAAATCGTTTTCCGCAGTCCAAGTGATCCAATTTTTTGATATCCTGCGGTTCGAGTGCAAAATTAAAAATATCGGCATTTGCCTTTATACGTTCCTTTTTTGAGGATTTTGGAATAGTGATTACTCCTTTTTGCAAATTCCATCGCAATACGATCTGGGCTATGGTCCTATTGTATTTTACTGCCAAACCTTTCATTACATCCAATTCAAAAATACGTCCTTGCATCAACGGAGACCACGATTCATACTGAATGGTATTTTTATTACAGAAATCGATTAGGTCCTGCTGTACCAAGTACGGATGAAATTCCATTTGATTAACCGTAGGAACATATGTGGCTGAAGAAAGCAAGTCCTCGAGATGGTGTTGCATAAAATTACTGACTCCTATCGCCCTAACTCGCTTCTGTTCGTATAAATATTCTAAAGCACGCCAAGTATCCTTATATTTTCCATTTACAGGCCAGTGCACCAGGTAAAGATCCAAATAATCTAAATTCAACCGCTTTAGACTGGCTTCGTACGCCTTTAGAGTACTGTCATAGCCCTGATCGCTATTCCAGACCTTACTCACTACAAATATATCTTTACGCGCAACACCACTATCCATTATCCCCTTACCAACGCCCTCTTCATTTTTGTAGATGGAAGCAGTGTCTATATGCCGATAACCTTCTTCCAACGCCCATTTTACGGCATTGGTCACTTCTTTTCCATCTTCGCTCAAATAAACGCCCAAACCAAGATAGGGCATTTCAACTCCATTGTTTAAAGTAAACGTTCCTTTTAAATCAGTTATATTTTTCAAGGCTAAATTATTTTTATAATTGAAATATCCATTCTTCAGGATTAAGGCGAGTAGTATCCTTGTACAAATAAAATTTTAACTGGGTAGTGCCACTGGATTTACTAGTGTATATATCTCCTAAATCAGATTTGATATTTACTTTATCACCCTTTTTCACGTAAATCCTGGACAGGTTGTAATAAGTGCTTATATAATTTCCATGCTTAATCTGCACCCCCTTATTGCCACCGGGAACGGAAAGTATGGCGATAACTTCTCCTTCAAAAATAGCCCTGGCCTTGGAACCCTCATCCGTGGCGATAATAACCCCATTGCTTTCATGCTTTATACCGGGATATACCGCATCACTGTAAACCCCAAAGCCCTGTCTTTTAATCCCCTTTTCAACAGGCCATATCAATTTTCCCTTGTTGGCCGAAAAATTATTGGCCACTATGGCTGCCTCGGGGGTTAAAACAAACTTACTGCTACTTGCAGTGCTGGTATTGGTAGATTTTCCGACCGCTTTATTGGATGCTGCAATAGCACTTCGAATCAAGCTTTCTATCTGTTGGTCGATCCTCTTTGCCTCCTTCTTTTTCTTATCAATTTCCGCAGCGTATTTGCTCTCGTTTTGCCGTATACTTTTAAGCAATATTTTTTGGGATTGGATCTCCTTGAACAATTGGTCTTTGATCTGGGTATTTTCGGCTACCAATTTATCTTTCTCCTTACGTTGAACGGAAAGATCCTTGTTCAACTGAGTAAGCTCATCAGTCTTGGCGACAATTTGCTCACCCTGTTCCTTTCTATACTGGGTGTATTGCTTCATATACTGTAATCGCTTAAAAGCTTGCAGGAAATTCTCGGAGGACAGAAGAAACATTAGTCTACTTTGACCAGATTTATTTTGATAGGATTTTTGGATCATATTGCCGTATTCCTCTTTAAGAAAGGCCAGATCGTTACGGAGTTTTCCAATATTTCGGATATTGGTATTTATTTGTCTATTAAGTAAGTTGGACTGCTGATTGGTTACCCTGATCAATTGCTGGCGCACGTTTATTTTTTGATCCATTGCCTCCATTTGCTCCAAGACATTTCCCTTCTCTTTCTTCTTGGCAAACAATAATCGGTTAATTTCCGATATTTCCTTTTGAAGTTGTTCCCGTTTAGATTCCAAGGCCTTCTGTTCATTGGTCTGTGCCAAGGTTATATTGCCTAGTAGAAGCAACATAACTAAAAGAACATAAACTACATAAGAGTGTTTACTTCCCATATTAATTTAATACTATTTCTTTGAAACCATTTGGTATACTATATGGAAAATTCAATGCTCTATTAAATTCCATATTTCTAAATTCGAGAGTAATGTTATTGCTCTTTTCACCATCTAGCGCTAGGATATCTATCTCACCTGGCAAAATCCATTTGTTGACTTTTTGATAGTTCTTATAGTTTATTTCCAACAGTCGCTTATGCCAAGGTTGGGATAATTGTTGGGTAACCATTCTATAACTCAATGGTTCAATTTGAAATAGGGTTTTAAATAGTTCACCAGCTTTTTTGGGTTTTAACAGGTAATTGTCGTTGGCTATATCCACCATATATTTTTCATCCCTTAAATCGAAAAGGGCCTCGCCCAAAAGTAAATTTTGCACTTTTTCAAAATCGAGGTCCGTGCCTAACAATTGACTTAAATATGAGAAATTACCGTCAAAATATTCGTTATCCATTTTATTATAAAAAGATACGCGCTCGGGTGTAATGTAAGCTTTTACGATTCCCAAAGGGGCACTCAGCCATATAGCCTTATCCTTTTCCATTCTAAGACTTACACTTACGCTCTGGGTAGTTTCACCATCCGAAAAGTCTATTCTCACCTTACCACTTAGCGTTTTAAAACTCAAATGGGAATAATAATGATTCCTAATGATAGCCTTTGCCGTCAAATTCTCATCCACTGTCCCACTTTTGATTACGTTGGTGGACTTACAAGAAAACACCACAACTACAAAAATACAGAGTACTGCCCATTTATGTAGTTTATTTATACTGTATTCCATAGTTTTATGACCCGGATTTAATTTTACTAAGATACATATTTGCCTTGGAAGAATTTCCCAAAGCGTTGTTAGCATCCACTAATTCTTTATACATTTTATTCGCTAGTTCCACGTCGTCCAATAAATAATCCAATCCCGACTCCAAAATGTCAATGGCTTCCTTATGTTTCTTTGCCTTATTCAAGCTAAGTCCAAAGGCAAAATAAAAGTAGGGTTGGGTTGGAAAACTTTCCATGGCCTCTTCACTTGTAGTTGCTGCATTCTTAAAGTCGCTCTTTTCTAAAAAGTCAGAAATAATAGATTCGTAATTTTGTTTTGGGTTTTCCTTCTTTACTTGTACTGCCAAGGTATCCTCTTGATTTTCAATTACATCCATAGACCTAATGGAATCGTTTATTTTTAAAGTAAGTTGCTTGGAAAACAAGGACGTTTTAATACCGTTAAGTATTTTTAAGGCATTGTTATAGTTTTGCTGCTCGTAATAGATCAGCGCAAGATTTTCCCTGAGCTTCGAGTCTCTATATGGTATTTTGTCCTTCACTTGATCTATGGTGGAACCTTGCCGCTGTACTATTTCAACCAAATCCTTCAATACCCAAAAATTATCCGGTCTAGCGGTTAAAGCGGAAATGGCGTATTGTTGTGCAAGAACAAACTGTTTTGAAGCCAAATAAGCTTTGGCCAGTTCGTGGTCGATAACAGGATTGCTTGAGTCCAATCGCTTACATTCCAACAGGAGGTTAATTGCCCTATCGTAGTTCTCTATACCCTTTTGCTTTAATGCCTCAAAGAATTTTTCTTGAAACTCATCGGTATATTCCTCTAAATAAACCTCCGAACTTTCTTCCACTTTTAACTCATTTTCCTGAGCGCAAATAAGCCTTGGGGTTAAATATAATCCCAAGGCAAAAAGAAATATGCAAAAGTTTTTAATCATATCTAAATATTGCTCCAAACGAAAGGCATACCAATAACCCTATGGAAAAACTATTCCAAAGTCATAATTGTCCCTACTACCAACTATCCAGAAATACCGGAAAAGGAATTAGGTTCATTAAAATTAATGATAACACTAGATTATCCCTTGTTTTGATAAGGAGATTTTATTTTACCCCTGTACTGCCAAAGCCTCCTTCGCCCCTGGAAGTTTCTGATAGCACCTCAACCTCGTTCCACGCTGCCCTTTCGTGTTTGGCAATGACCAACTGGGCAATTCGCTCGCCGTTTTCAATGGTAAATGCTTCATTGGAAAGGTTTATTAGGATTACACCAACCTCCCCTCGATAATCCGCATCAATCGTGCCAGGGGCATTCAATACGGTAATTCCCCTTTTCGCAGCCAACCCACTTCGAGGCCTTACCTGGGCCTCAAAACCTATGGGAAGTTCCAAAAAAAGTCCTGTCTTAACAATGGTTCTGTCCATGGGTTGCATAACTATGGACTCGGTAAGATTGGCCCTTAAATCCATCCCAGCAGAAGCCAAGGTTTCATAATTAGGTAATGCATGGGCCGATTTATTGATGATTTTTATTGTCATTTCCTTAAAAAAATTTGTTTGAGTTTATCACTTTCAAGCCTATACACTATGCCTAAAAATGAAATGAAAAAAATACTGCCAATTATTAAATTACGATCAAAAACATAAAACGACAACATAGAAAAAAGAATAGAGACCCCTAAGTAAAAAACTATTTTTCTATGGTTGTATGGAATAGGATAGTACATTCTGCCAAAAAAGAATGAAAGGATTACCATAGACCCATAGGCTACTAAAGTAGCTACAGCTGAGGCAACATATCCAAAATACGGAATAAAAGCAAAATTGATTATAATGGTCAGTACGGCACCGATCAAGGAAATATAAGCTCCAAATTTAGTGCGATCCGTTACTTTGTACCAAACCGATAGGTTGTGGTATATCCCTAAAAAAAAACTCGCCAATATTATAATGGGCACAACGGACATCGCCTCCCAATAATCTGCATTGGGTACAATGATGAGTTTAAGTACATCCGCATAGACCACAACAGATAGTAAAATGACACTTCCCAGGATTACGAAATAGTTTGTAATCTGTGCATATGCCTTTTGCGGATTATCACTTTTGGAGTGACTAAAAAAGAAGGGCTCTATCCCCATCCTAAAGGCCGTAGCAAATAAGGTCATAAACAAAGTGAGCTTATAACATGCAGAGTATTTTCCAATCTCACTCTCGGCAATATCATTTGGCAAAAGCCAATCTAACATAATTCGATCAAATACTTCATTGATGGTAAAGGCTATACCTGCAATTAAAACAGGAGCTGCGTATTTCATCATACTGGCCCATATGGTCCTGTCAAATACGTAGGGCCTTCTTAGATAGAGGCGCAACATCAATAAGAGAGTTGTGCCACTAGCAATTAACATAGAAATGAAGATGTAGGAAATTTCAAAATTAGGCTTGTAAAGCCCACTTAAAAACGAATCTGGATTGCTTTCCGCCAATATTGGGAGAACTATTAGAAAAAAACAATTCAATCCTAGGTTGATCACCACATTGGCAATCTTGACCAAGGCATATCGCATCGGCTTTTCATTGGCTCTTAACCACGAAAACGGAATGATTACCAAAGCATCCAAAACCAGGATCAATATGGCATAGGTGATAAATTTCGGATCTATATCGCTGACTGATGAAACTGCCCCCTTAAAGATAAAAGCTAGAAGCATGAAAATAAAAGAAGAGGCACCAATAGATATTAGGGAAGTAGTAACAACCGTCTTTTTATTTAGAGCAGCATCGTGGTAAAAGCGGAAAAACGCCGTTTCCATACCATAAGCCAGTAACACATTAAATATAGCAAACCAGGCAAAAATAATGGAAACCTCCCCGTACCCATCCGTCGGAAGAACAGTGACATATAAGGGCGTTAAAAGAAACGATAGCATTCTGGGCAATACCGTAGCTAAGCCATAGATAAACGTCTGTTTAAATAGTTTTTTAAGTGGATTCAAAGAAATCTATGAATTAGCTTTAAAATTAGGCATTTAATCAATGCGGGCAAAGTTAGTTAATTAGCTTATGCGGCAAATAACCTTTTTAAATCATTTATTTTGCCCCACTTTGAATTGAGAAAAGGAATTCCAACCTCCGGTTATTCCCAAGAACATACAAAAAAACCCCACAATGTTGTGGGGCTTTATATTTCGCATCCTATCAAAATCGATAAGACAAATGTTCTACAGCTTAATTGTTCAACGCTTCCGAATAGTTGAAATTTGACTCCGCTTCCGCTACGTCTAATTGTTGCCCACTTTGCAGTTGACAAATTGAAAACCCATAACGGCTTTTCTAATTGTTCAACGCTTCCGCTCCACCAACAATTTCTAAAATTTCACCGGTGATTGAGGCTTGTCTCGCCTTATTGTAAGTAAGTTTCAACTGATTTCTTAAGTCAGTAGCGTTGTCCGTTGCTTTGTGCATAGCGGTCATACGAGCTCCATGCTCACTGGCAAATGAATCGCGTATACCTTTATACAATTGTGTCTTTAATGATTTAGGAATTAACTGCTCCACAATCTCCAATTTGGAAGGCTCAAAAATATAATCGGCGGCGGAATTGGCTTCGCCTTCTACCGGAACAATTGGTAAAAATTGCTCTGTCATTACTATTTGAGTAGCCGCATTCTTGAATTTGTTATAAACAATATCAATTTTATCATAGGCCCCAGTAGTAAACAAATCCATTAATTCCTCGGCAATGGCAGCAACATTATCGAATGTTAAATCTTCATAAACCGCACTATGGTTTGCAATAACCTTGTGCTTTTTCTTTAAAATATCATTTGCCTTTTTACCAATCGCAACAAAATCTACTTGTTTCCCTGCATAGGTGGTGTTGGCCAAAAGAACACTCTGTTTTAAGATGTTGGTATTAAAGGCGCCACATAAACCTCGGTTAGAGTTTATAGCTACGATCAAAACCCTTTTTACTTCGCGATTATCTGCAAACTTGCTTCCAGAATCTGTATCCAGACTAGCGCTTAAACTTTGCAAAAGCTCCGATAATTTATCAGAATATGGACGCATTGCGGTAATGGCATCCTGGGCCTTCTTTAACTTTGCTGCAGATACCATTTTCATTGCACTGGTAATCTGCATCGTTGAAGATACCGAAGCAATTCTATTTCGTATTTCTTTTAAATTGGCCATAGGCTCCACTTAAGCTCCCCTAGGAGAGGAATACTGTGTTAGACATTTATTTATTCAATTCTTTTCAGTTTTCCAGATTTGGAAAACTGAAAAGATTACTTTATTAATATTTGGCGGATAAATCCTTTGCCACAGAAGACAAAACATCAATAACTTCATCCGTTAACTTACCGGCCTTAAGTTGATCCAAAACGTCTCTATGCTTGGCGTTCAAGAACTCGAGATAATCCCTTTCAAATTCTTTAACTTTCTCAACTGGAACTTTATTCAATAGGTTTTTGGAACCAGCATAGATGATAGCCACCTGATCTTCAACCGTAAAAGGATCGTTCTGCGCCTGCTTAAGAATTTCAACGTTTCTACGTCCTTTTTCAATAACATTCAATGTAGCGGCATCCAAATCTGAACCGAACTTGGCAAAAGCTTCCAATTCACGGAATTGCGCCTGATCTAATTTCAAGGTACCTGCTACTTTTTTCATCGATTTTATCTGAGCATTACCCCCAACTCGTGATACTGAAATACCCACGTTGATCGCTGGACGAACCCCTTGGTTGAAAAGATCTTGCGTTAAGAAAATCTGTCCGTCTGTAATAGATATAACATTGGTAGGAATATAAGCGGAAACGTCACCGGCCTGAGTTTCAATAATCGGCAATGCCGTTAAAGATCCACCACCTTTTACCAATGGTTTCAATACATCCGGCAAATCGTTCATGTCCTTGGCGATTGTATCATCTGCAATTACTTTGGCAGCACGTTCCAGTAATCTGGAGTGAAGGTAAAATACATCTCCAGGATAAGCTTCACGTCCCGGTGGACGTCTTAACAATAATGATATCTCACGATAGGCAACAGCTTGTTTTGATAAATCATCATAAATTATCAAAGCTGGTCTACCAGTATCCCTAAAATATTCTCCGATCGCGGCACCTGCAAAAGGAGCATATACCTGCATAGAAGCGGGATCTGAAGCGTTTGCAGCAACAATGGTAGTGTACGCCAAAGCTCCAGCATCTTCCAAAGTTTTAGCAATATTTGCTACCGTTGAGGCTTTTTGGCCTATGGCAACATATATACAATAAACAGGTTGCCCGGCTTCATAAAATTCTTTTTGATTCAAAATGGTATCCACACAAACGGTAGTCTTACCTGTCTGACGGTCACCAATAACCAGCTCCCGTTGTCCTCTACCTACAGGAATCATGGCATCAATAGCCTTTATTCCGGTTTGCAACGGCTCTGTCACCGGCTGACGGTAGATAACCCCAGGGGCTTTACGTTCCAATGGCAATTCATATAATTCACCAGTTATTGGCCCTTTACCATCTATAGGAACTCCCAATGTATCTACAACACGGCCTACTATACCTTCACCCACTTTGATGGAGGCAATGGTCTGGGTGCGCTTTACAACCGATCCTTCCTTTATATTTCTGGATGGACTCAACAATACCACACCAACGTTATCCTCTTCCAAGTTTAGAACGATCCCTTGAAGTCCACCTTCAAATTCTACCAATTCTCCGTATTGAACATTGGATAATCCATAAACTCTAGCGATACCATCACCCACTTGTAGAACGGTACCTACTTCGTTTAATGAAGCTGATGCTTCAAACCCCGATAACTGTTTCTTTAATATTGCTGATACTTCAGCGGCTTTTACTCCTGCCATTTGTTATAGATATAAGATTAGGACTACATTGAAACCCAACATCGTCCAAAAAAATTATTTATAGACTATTTGTAAACTCTCTTTTCAAATTACTTAATTTGTTGGCTATACTTGCATCATACTGCAAATCCCCAACTCGCAAAATAAACCCTCCAATAATACTTTCATCCACATGGTTCTCAATGGTAGATTCATTACCGGTAAGTTCAACTATTTTGCTCAATATTTTCTTCTCAAGTTCAGCGCTTAGAGGTACCGCAGTAGTTACCTTAGCAACACCTTGACCCTTCCTGGCTTCATTTAAAATAATAAACTTTTCGGCAACAACGTTCAGAATTGAAATCCTCTTATTATCCACCAGTGTGGAAATAAGTCCCTCAGTAACTGAATTACTACCCTTAAAAATTTCGGATAAGGCATTCTTTTTTAGTTCGCCTTTTAAAACAGGGCTTCCCAACATTTCCTGAAGTTCAGCACTATCGGCTATAGTAGATACTATTCCTCGAAAATCCTTTTCCACCTGTTCGGTAGCTTTGTTCTCTACCGCCAAGTCCAATACTGCCTTTGCGTAACGTACGGCTGCTCTAGCTTCGTTCATATCCTAATCCCTAATTTAGCTTGATATCCCCGATCATTTCCTCGACCAACTTTAATTGCTTGGCCTTATCGGAAAATTGACCTTTAATTACCTTTTCCGCAATCTCAAGGGATAGGGTGGCTACTTCATTTTTTATATCGGCTACTGCTGCTTTCTTTTCACTTTCAATGGCAACTTGGGCCTGCTTGATCATCTTATCCGCTTCAGCCTGAGCCAATTCTTTGGCATCAGAAACCATTTTCTCTTTTATCTCACGGGCCTCTTTGATCATGGCCTCACGTTCTACCCGTGCCTCTTGCAAAAGACGCTCGCTATCGGCAGTAACATTTTGCATTTCTTTTTTGGCATTTTCTGCTGCGGCCAAGGCGTCCTTAATTCCCGACTCGCGATCCTCAACGGCATCTAGAATAGGTTTCCATGCAAATTTACGCAACAAAAAAAGCACTGCTACAAATAATAACAATTGCCAAAAAAACAATCCAAATGAAAACTGTTCTATTAATTTATCCATGTCCTAATATATGAAATGTAAACGTTTAATTTTTAATTGTAAAAGAACAGCTATAACCAACCGTTATAGCTGTTGCTTTATTTTGTTTGACTAAGATGCGAAAAGCGCAGCGAAACCAATACCTTCGATAAGTGCAGCAGCAATCAACATTGCTGTTTGAATCTTACCTGAAGCCTCTGGCTGACGAGCGATGGCATCCATAGCAGAACCACCAATTTTACCAATACCTAAACCAGCACCGATAACGATCAAACCAGCTCCTACAATAGTTGGGATTTCCATAATATATATATATAATTAATTATTAAACATTCTACTTATTAATGATCATGATGTTCTTCAACGGCCGACCCAAAATATAGAGCGGACAACATCGTAAAAATATAGGCCTGTAAGGCCGCTACCAACAACTCCAACAAAGCAAGTGCAAATGCCAAACCAAATGACAATGGACTTCCAATCCAGTTTTTGAAGATAAACATCATTCCCAAAATACTCATCAAGACCACGTGACCTGCAGTAATGTTCGCATACAAACGAATCATTAAGGAAAATGGCTTAATCAAAGTTCCCAAAAGTTCAATCGGAGCCAAGACGATCTTCATAAAGACAGGGACATCCGGCATCCAAAAAATATGCTTCCAGTAATTCTTATTGGCGGTAAACGTAGTTATCAAATAGGTAATGATGGCCAAAGCAAAAGTAACCGCGATATTGTTGGTAACATTTACCCCTAGCGGAGTAAGCCCTAAAAGGTTAATGATCCATATAAAGAAAAACACCGTTAACAAATAACTCATGTATTTCTTATAATGCTTCTTCCCGATATTTGGGATAGCAATATCATCACGTATATAAAGAATAATAGGCTCCAACATACGCCCTATGCCCTTTGGCATGGAATTGGTTTTATAAGACCTGGCCATTCTTGCGAATAAGAATAACATCAATGCAGCTACTAAAAATATAAACACCACATTTTTGGTAATGGAAAAATCCAATGGTTTAGCATTGGTAGCATGATGGGCATCATCGTAATTGATCGTCCCTTCGACATCGGTCTTTACAATTTTACCATGATATAGAGCATAATAATTTCCATCTACTTCTGCCACGGATTCCCCATGGTTAAATTTAGACGAAGAGAACGTTTTTAAGCCATTATCCCATAAAATAACCGGCAGTGGAAAACCAACATGCTCATTATTTTCCTCATCTATGGTTAAAAGAGTGAAATCGTGGGAATCCAACAAGTGATGTCCAATAAATTCCTTGATTTCGGTTTTTAGGCTTCCTTTTTCTTCGCTGGATGAATGGTCCTTTTCCTGTGCGAAAGCATTGGTACCCAGAAGAAGTGTAACAACTAAAAGAACTTTAACGTAAAATGGTTTTTGCATATCGCTTAAAATATCGGTCTCAAAAAATCCGTGCAAATGTACGCTTTTATCTCAAAAAGAAAAAAGCATTAAACGGTTTATTTTAGACCATAATTTAAAAGCAGTCCGGAAAACAAAATTGAAGCTAACTATTTAGCATTCTGGCAGTAAATAATGTTTCCAAAAGAAGGCATACGAAATAAGGAACAAAAAAAGAGGTAAACTCTAAGGATTCCATGTTGCCGTCGGCATTATAGTAGGGATAAAAAGCGATAAAGAAAAATAAAAACTTGAGCATACTACCGCCTAGAAAAAGAAATCCAATTTGATCTCTATATTTAACCCGAAACCAGTAAAGGGCAGAAAATATAATCAAGGCCAGCACCACATTTAACATATAAGCCAAAACGATCATATGATCGAACAAGGCAAAACCAAATAAATAAAGGACCAAGATATGAAGGCAAAAAACCAAAAGGCTCAAAAATACCAAGGATAAGTAAAAAGTAAAAAGAAATTTATGCTTGGACATTAATACTTTATGCGTTTCAATTGCTGTAAAACCAAATATATTGCAATGGCAACTCCCAATAGAGTTAGCACAATAAGAAAGGTCTTGGACTCCATTTCAAAATAGTCGTCCAACCATTTACCTCCCTTGGCCGAAAAAAAGATAATTCCCCCCATTTCCAAAGCAATACCAGACAGCAAGGCGGCATTTTTTAAACCGTTGTTATTTTTAGGAGGCTTTTGCTGGCTCATTATTGCTTACTGAATGTTTTGTTGGACTATTTAAGGAGCTTTTGCCCTCTTTCCCCTTCATTGTACAGGCCGCGTTAAAAGTTGCACCAGGTTCAACCGCTAATTTGGATACTGTTACCGTGCCCTCTATAACCGCAGAGGACTTTAGGGATAAAAGATCTGAAACGATCAACTCTCCATTAAAATTACCCTCAATATCGGCATTTACACACTCCACTTTACCATGAATATAACCATCGATACCGATGACCACTTTTCCTGAAGTTTTTACATTGCCGTCCAATTTTCCATCAATCCTAAAATCCGCTTCAGAGACTATGTCGCCTTTGATTCTAGTATTTTTTTCAATTCTGTTGGGTTGTCCGCCTAATTCTGTCATAACACGAGGTTTTTTGTTATCTGAAAACATTTTGTTAAGGTTTTGGGGTTTATTGCTGAGCTTTATAAGCTGCTATATTCTTATGTACTTGTATTATTTTATAGTTGTTAGATAAAATTACGAAATTCTCATCACCGATCCGGTAATCCTTGTTGTTTTTTATCAATTCGGCGTAACCTAAGGCAAAGTCCTTGGATTTAAAACCATGAACCACCACAAATTGATCTTCAAGATTATAGATGTCTTTTGAAACCTTGTTCTTATATTTAAGGTCCTCTATAGATTTCTCCAAAAGTTCTTTAAGCCTTAGAGCTTTTTTATCCTCCCTGATTTTAAGAGGAAAGACCACTTTCCAATTTCCTGAACCTGTAGAACCGGTTTCTAAAGAGAAAACTTTGGGCTCCAACTTGGGCAATTGTTCCGCTACCATGGTCTGGGCTTTTTTCCCCTCTGGATTGTTGGGATAGTTGAGGGCCACATAATTTAATGCTTCCTTAAAATCCTCAAATCCCTGTAACCTACCAATAGCATTTGCCTTTAGCATTTCAAATTTTGGAACAATGGGATCACCGGTATAGGTACTAATATTTTCCTCGGCCCCTGTAATAACTTGTAAAAACTCCTGGTCTTGGAACAGTCTATACAAGCGCTTATACTTGGCATCAGGGCTATCCGAGCTTCCAGCCAACACGGCCTGTGGGTTTAGAAGGATTTCCGCATATCTGGATTCGGGATGGTTCTTAATAATATCATACCTCATGTCCGTTGCCAAAGAACTACCTGATTCTTCGTATATCTTGTAAAGATTGTATTTTGATGGAATTATCAACCTTTCTTCCGGGTTGGATCTTAAAACACTCTCTAATTTGCCTGCAGCTAATACATTCTCCTTAAATTTTTCTTTATAGATCAAGCCTAATTGATAATTGGCAAAGTTGCGTTCAGATTTTAAACTGTCGATTACCTTTGCTTCTGTAGGTATTTGATCTAAATAAAATTCAACACTATATTTTTGATCCTCTCCTATGGCTGCAACGTTCTTAACTCCGGAATCTGCCAAATTACCCCCACTTACTTCAAGATTTTGCGATTTAACTTTATTGGACCATCGCCAATCGTCCTCTAAATTTCGCTTCCCCCATCTAGTTTTAAAATCGTTCTTGCCATATCCCAATGCTGTTATATTATAAAAATAAAACTTGCCCTTGTTTTCCTTGCCTCCCTTGCTTTTACTAAAGGCTGCAAAACCTGCATTGGCCATACTTTCTTCCTTCTTTTTTTCTTTCTCGGCAACTTCCTTTAATTGGGCAATATGATCCTCAAAATACTTCACCCTATCCTCAATTGAAAACTCATAAAGGGTAATTACGCTATCTGTGTATTGGGCTACCTCTTCATACTTTATAACATCTTCCAAATTGTCCAGCTTCTTTTTAACCGCTCTAAACTTTTTGGTATTCTCATTTAAATTTTGCAACACGCTATCATAATATGCTCCGGAAGCCTTATAACCGTTCTGGTCAAAATTATAGATTGCCAGATTTTCATAGTTCAAAGCGTTCAATTGTGGCATATTCTGAGTTGCACGAATGGATTTATTGTAATAAACCAAGGCCAGACTATCGGATTTAGTGGCCAAATGAAATTCAGCCACCTGACGATATATTTTATTCAAGAAAGGTCTGTTTTCCCTATTTTCTTCCAATTCCGTAAGGTATTCATACAATTCCTCCCTATTATCATCGGTAAGTTCGGTGTTCTGAATCTTTTGCAGATGGGCATTGATCATATACACCCTCGGCGATTTCCTGTTTAGGGCAATTACCTTGTCAAATGCATAATTGGCACTGTCCTTATGTCCCAACTGATTGAACAATTGACCAATAATATACAAATAGCGACCTTTTTCGGGATTCTTTTTAGTGTAGACCGAAGCAATTTTTAATTGCTGAATGGCCGTATCCTGTATTTTAAGGTTGATGTAAGCCTGACCCATCATGGCACGGGTATCGGCATATTCTTGATTGCTTAAACGCTCCTGTTTTATTAAACGCTTTAAGTTCCTAAGAGCGAGTTCCTCATTTTCCAAACGAATATTTACCTTCTCCCTCCAAATCGTTGCTTCATTCAACTTATCGCTCTGTGTATATTTATTAAGGATATAATTGAAGGATTCTAAAGCCGGCATATAGCGTTGATCAAAATACCTGGCCTTCCCCAACAATAAAAAAGCTTCATCGGTCTGTGGGTTGCGCTCTTCATCCTTAATGTCCATACTGTGTTTTTGTATGGCTTTGGTGGCCTTTTCCTCGGCAATAAGAAAATTTGGGTTATTGTCTTCAGAATCCAATTTTATATCTTCAGTGACTTCCAGCCGCTCTACGGGCAATATTTCCCAGTAGTTATCCTGATAAACGGCATTAAGGCCCTCTCGCCCTTCCTCAAAGGCAATATTACCATTATACAAGGTATTGTACTTGGTATTTAGGGCGTGCCAATTACGGTTTAATAGTGCGTCTTTCTTGGTGGAACAGGCATTAAAAACCAATCCTCCAAAAACAACTGAAAATATAAGTCTATTGTGAAGCTTCAAAATTCTATGTATTCGTACGTATCCTAAACTTAAAAACAACCAAATTATTATGCAGTTAGTCGATAAAAATTAGATTATGTCTAGTTGACGTAACATTCCGGACCTACTCCAAGAAATGGGCAGAAGTAAAAAGTTGTCAAAAAAGAATATATATCCATGCTATTCCTAAAATTTGCTCTAGCCAATATTACTGGATATTGATAACATTATAGAAATAGTTAAAGTCTGCTAAAGCCATAGAGGGATTTATCCCCCAAAAAAAACCTCCAACTCTTTTAAGGTTTCCTTGGAGGTCTGGATATCCTTCACCAACTCCCCTTTACTGAGCACCACAATTCGTTCACAAACCTCGGTAACATGTATTAGGTCATGACTGGACACCAAAACGGTCACCTCTTTACTGACGGCCAAATCCTTTATAATTCCCTTTAGCCTAATTTGGGTAGTAGGGTCTAAATTGGCAAAGGGTTCATCCAAAATAATCACCTCTGGATCACCAATAAATACGGCAACAATTCCAACTTTTTTTTGATTTCCTTTGGATAGGTCCCTCAGGTATTTTTTCTGGCCCAAGATTTCCCCATGAAAAAAATCTTCGAACCCAGCCAACATATTGTCTACATCCGCCTTGTTCTGGCCACGTAGTTCCCCAATAAAATAAAAGTATTCCTCAGGCGTCAAATACCCGATCAAAAAGGTCTCATCAATAAAGGCCGAGGTAAAAGGTTTCCAAGCCTCGCTCGCATCTACCTGCACCCCGTTATTAATGATATGCCCAGTACTTGGCTGGATTAAGTCGAGCAAGAGACTAAAGAATGTCGTCTTACCCGCCCCATTATTTCCTACTAAACCAAAGCTCTGTCCTTTGGGAATTTCCAAATTTTCTATATTCAGTACTATGGATTCACCGTACTTTTTTGTTAAATTTTGGACTGTAATCATAGTTATTTTTATTTTTATGATTTTTGTTTATAGGCAGCAATGGTCTTATATTTTTCCTTCTTGTAGATGGCCTCTATCATAGCAAACACTTTATTCCTAAATCCGAATCCAATAATACCTGCCATCCCCACAAAAATATAACCCGCGGTTGGACTAATTAAATAATGCCCAAGGGCATAAACCCCCATGGGTAAAATTAATTTGGGCAAGGTCAACAATAAGGTTTTTGAATTAAACGCCTGCTTATCCCCAAACGCCTTTTTATTGGATGATAAATCGATGGGTGTTTTAATATAGGCCCCGCCCCATAAAACCAAATAGGAATTAACCCCAATATTGTAAATAGCCCCTACTATGACCGCCAAATAAGCATCCCATCCAAAATAAATATAAAAGGAAGCCAAAATGGTACTTAGGACAGTAGCTATGATTATCAAATACCATTTGGAGTTTAAGTATTCCCTATACCTAATATTTTGGCTCATCATTAGAGGATAGTACGCGCTATCCCAACTAGGTACAAACTGACCGAAACTAAACAAGAACCCTCCAGAAATAAAAATCCCCGCAAATACCTTCCATACCGGTCCATCATAGGCCTCTATACCACCCGTAAAGAAGAGAAATCCATAGAAAATAAAGAAAAAGCTCATGATTACGGAGGTTTTGGATCGCTTGTTCCTTCTAATTAATTTTATATCGTTCTTTAAAAATGTTCCCAAATTTCCAAAACGGTTCAGCCAGGCATAGTCCTCTGTCTTGGCCAAAGATTTCTTTCCGGCCAGTCCGGCATCCAGATACATATGTCTTTTAAAATAAATATAGGCCGATGAAGCAAGTGCTATCAACAATCCCCATGTCAAAAAAGCTATCCAAGGCAGCTCATAAAGCGCATTAAATAATGGGGAGGTATACACGGTGATATTGAAAAGTTCATAATACTGACATACGCCCAAAACTAGAACTACTCCAAGAAGGGCATAAAAAACATTGTCCTTATTGTTGACCAATACATTTATGAAATTATTACAATAAAACAGTGCCATGATGCCCAAATGCCAACCAATGACTCCTATGGGCGAGTAACCCTCTACCAAAAGGACTATAGAAAAGGGTACAAAGAAAAAAGCATGCGACCAATTAAAAAAGGAAACTACCGTTTTCCCCAAGGAGTAAGCCACCACCTGACTTTTTTTTACAGGGAGATACAGCAAGGGCTTAATATTGGTAATCGGCATTTTCTGCAACATGTACCTTATGTATAGATCCCCCATCAAATAATAAATCATAAACTGATTAACGACGGTAAGTGGATCTCCCCAACCTTGCTTTTCAATGATATAAAAAGCCCCTATTCCTAAGCCAAGGAATACAGCCATAAAATAGAGGGCCCCAAAAATCATAAAAATTTTAATGGCAAGATTGGCTTTAAAAGAGGCTGACCTAAAAAAAGATTTCCATTCAAGCGTTAGAAAGTGCTTTAACATGCTATTAGATAGTTATTTCTCTTGAATTAGTCCCGAAATTAGGGTATTTGTTACAAACCCCTTGTATTTTTTTCGATTCCCGTTTTAAATCCTGCTTGCTTTGTTTAATTTTGCACCAAAGATTTAATATGTCCCATTTTCATTCCCTTACGGTTCAAAAAATTAAGCCGCTTACACCGAGCTCAGTTGCAATTACTTTTGCCATTCCGAAAGAATTGATACAGACCTTTGCATTTACAGCAGGGCAATATATCACCATTAAAAAGGAAATAAAGGGTAAGGAATTGCGCAGGGCCTATTCTATAAGTTCCTCTCCCAAATGTGATGGTATCACCATTGGGGTTAAAAAAGTAGATAAGGGTGGCTTTTCAGATTTTGCACACAACAAACTAAAGGCAGGGGATGTATTAGACGTAATGCCGCCAGAAGGCCGATTTGTTTTTAAACCTTCTCCAAGCGCCAAAAATGTGGTGGCCTTTGCTGCTGGTAGTGGTATTACTCCGATTATGAGTATTGCAAAAACCGTATTGGAGTCCAATTCCAAGAACAATTTTGTACTGGTTTATGGGAATAAATCCTATAAGGAGACCATGTTCTATACAGATTTGGTGAAGCTTCAATTGGAATACACCAATAGATTTCATGTCTATTTTATTTTGAGTCAGATCCAAGAAGACGAATCTATTTTTGGACGTATTGAGGCTTCAACGATAAATTATGTGCTAAAAAACAAACATAAAAATCTTGATTTTAACGATTACTATTTATGTGGTCCCGAGGCAATGATCCAGTTAGTAACCGAAAACTTAAAAGACAAGGGCATCCCAGAAGATAGAATCCATTTCGAACTATTCACCTCAACGGAGATCAAAGATGAACTTCCAGAAAAACTGGAGGGGAAAACCCAACTAAAGGTAATTGTGGATGATGAAGAATTTTCTATATCCATGGACAAAGGTACCTTGGTGCTTGATGCCGTTTTAAAGGAAAACATAGATGCCCCCTATTCGTGCCAAGGTGGAGTATGTAGCAGTTGTATCGCCCGGATTAAGGAAGGAAAAGCAGATATGGTAAAAAACCAGATACTGACGGATAGTGAAATAGCCGAAGGCTTGATCTTAACTTGTCAGGCGCACCCAACCACACCTACCCTAACGGTGGATTATGACGATGTGTAAATAGAGAAAACTTCTCACATTAGAACTCGGAACTTGAAGTGGGCAGTGGGCAGTGGGCAGTGGGCAAAATTAAAAATTATACAATCTCGACGTCAGTAAATTATAAAAGTTTTTAAAGAGCTGTTCAATTAAAAGCCGTGTGGTATTAACAGACCTTCGCTTAACGCTTTACTTAAATACCTACAAAAGAAAAATAAATACAAGTTCTTACAAATTTAAGATACACCAAAAGTTTGCTGGATTACTCTTACCGCATGCTTATAGCCGATTATATACGCTTTTTCAATTCCCTTTTTATCCAATATACCAATAAGTTCAAGGGCTTTGGGTTCAAATATTAGGTCGCATTGCTCAACTTTGTTTCTATTATTGGCGTAAATCATCAAAGAGGTGGTCCGGTTTGCCAATTGATAAGATGATTTTATACTCTCTCTGGATATTTCCTTTATTCCGGAAACGTTACTTCCAATTATATAGTCTGAAGTATTGGCAACCTCGTCATAAGGAAAGTTGTTCATAATACCGCCATCCGCATATAACCGTCCCTTAATTTCTACAGGACTAAAAACTGGAGGTAATGCAGCAGAGGCCAACAGCGGTTTAATTAATTCCCCTTCAGAAAATATTCTTTCCTCCCCTTTTTGGAGATCAGTAGCTACCACATAGAGCTTGCGTTGCAAGGACTCAAAAGAATTATCCGGAAAATATCTCGCTAAGAGGTCAAAATACCTTTCAGTATCCAAGAGTCCGGGTTTTAAAATCGTCATAAAATGATAACGGAAAAGAGGTGTTTCCTTAAAAAACTGTAGCATTTCTGCGACCGAGTTGCCATTAGCGTATAAGGCTCCTATCAGAGCCCCAACACTAGAGCCGGATACAGAATGTGTATTTATCCCAAATTCATTCAGCGCTTGAATCATTCCAATGTGCGCCATTCCTTTTACTCCGCCTCCGGACAATACCAGCCCAACCGATTTTGATTTAAATTCCGATAAATTCATTAAAGTCTAAGTTTATCAGATTTGATTAATTACATACAAATATCCGTTAGGATATAAACTCAAAATTACCCATAACCCATCGAACTTTGAAGATTAATTCAGAAAAACACATTGGTTTACAAACTACCTAGTTGGTAAACTCCATTTTGTCCTGTAGAAATGGTCTTTCGATAGCTTCTCATCGATCCCATATTTCCATTGGCCCGACTTTCTAAACCCCAACCCTTTTAATAATGGGTAAAAAACCGACTAAGCAGTATATTTCGTCTTACTTCTCAGTAATTTTTTAAACAGGAAGATGTTTAAGAATATAGTATTAAAAGTAAAAAAAGGATGTCTTTTTAATATTTTTATCCCGCTGGTTTCCATTAACTATTAGCTAGAAAAGCAATACAACTAAAACTTCCCGCGAGATTAGTTTTTAAGATTGTAACAAAAAAACTAGAAAAATAACCGGAATAAAATAAATGGCTATGGTTCTTGCTCCGTCATAATCTTTGGCTATTCGCTGTCCTAGGAGCAACATTAATAACGCAAGACAAGCCAAAATAGCTCCCGCCATGGCTATTGTACTATCCCCGGAGACGCAAAGCATATAAAACCCTATGGAACAAAGTATACCTGCAATTGTTTCCGTGACCAACACAGTTCCCAATAACAGAGGTACCATATTCTTAAAAGGAGTTTGGGAAAAATGCCCTTTTAGCCATTCCAAATTACCCTTCCAATCCAGGATTTTATCCAATGCACTTTGAAGAAAAGTTATTATTACAAATAGAAGTAAAAGTAATTCCGTGGGATATGTCGATAAGTGGACCATAGTATATATTTTAAGTTAGTGTCTTTAGGCTGCTTTTTTATGCAGTAAGCGCGTTAATTTAATGGATAGATCCATCAGTATAAGTTTGGAATTACCATTTCTTTCAATATGATAAATGGCATCCTCCAATTCTTTCACTATTAAAACAATATTGTTCTCATGCACGAAAGGTGCAAATTTTTCCAATTGAAAACCCTCGACATGAATCCTCATAAATGCCAATTCGCGCGTGTTGTAGTTAATTAAAAGGGCTTGCCTCATGACAGACATACAATAATTCAAGAATTTTTTTTGTGTTTCCCTACCCGTTTTGGCCACCACTTCACTCCAAGAAATAAGATCATGAATTGCTGCTTTGTTACCCTTGGCTTTAAAGGCACTTCGTACCCATTGCACAAACCACTTCTCAAATACCAAATCCTCAGAATCGTTATTCATGAAATCCAACGCCTTATTGAAATTACCATTGGCTTCATGTGATATCCTAAGGGCATCCTCCTGGGATACCCCCTTCTCTATTAGTGCCTTTGAAATAGCTTCTTCTGCCAAGGGAGGGAAATGCAATATTTGGCAACGGGATCTAATAGTCTGTATTATTTGTTCCTCGTCTTCTGCAATTAAAATCAATACCGTTTTATCCGGCGGTTCCTCTATCAACTTTAAAAGTTTATTGGCTGTAGCCGTATTCATTTTTTCGGCCATCCAAATTATCAGGGCCTTATACCCTCCTTCATACGATTTTAAAGAAAGCTTTTTAACAACCTCCAATGCTTCGTCCACACCAATCTGCCCTTGTTTATTATCAATCCCTAGTAATTTATACCAATCGAAAAGATTCCCATAGGGTTGTTCCTTTATAAATAGGCGCCATTCTTCCAAATAATGATCACTTACAGCGTGACTTTTAACTTTGTCCGAATTGGCTACCGGAAATGCAAAATGAACGTCTGGATGTGCCAAAGAGTTAAATTTTGTATTGCAGGCAGCATTACCATTAATGTTTTCACCATCACTGTTCCCACAAAGCAAGTACTGAACATAACACAAGGCCATAGGCAATGTACCACAGCCTTCCGGCCCTACAAATAGTTGTGCATGAGGAATACGACCCGCATCCGCACTGGAAACTAAATGATTTTTTATATGGGAAAGTCCTAAAATATCCTTGAATAACATGGTCCAAATATAGCGGTTTTTATCTAAAACTAATTGTTGAAAAGGCATTGGAAAATATATAGATCAACATCGTTTTCTTTACCAATAGCAACATTATATTCAATCTGACTTTCATCCATTTATAAAATAAAATTCCAATTCATAATATGAACCACGTAAATAATTGGAACAGTCTCTTTATTCACTACCTATAAATCTTTACATTTGTCATTCTCTAAAACCAAAGGGCTAATGAAAACCATCAACGATTTTAATTTTAAAGGTAAAAAAGCATTAATAAGAGTAGATTTTAATGTTCCATTGGACGCGGATTTTAATGTAACCGACGATAATAGAATTGAAGCTGCAAAACCCACCATAATAAAAATATTGGAAGATGGCGGAAGTGCCGTGTTAATGAGCCATTTAGGAAGGCCAGACGGAAAAGTAAATCCCAATCTATCTTTAAAACATATCTGTAACAAGGCATCGGAAGTGCTTGGCATAAGGGTAAAATTTATTGAGGAAAGTACTGGCCCCATTGCGGAAAAAGCAGTGGCCGAATTAAAGAGTGGCGAAGTGCTATTATTAGAAAACCTCAGATTTCACGCTGAAGAAGAAAAAGGAGATAAAAATTTCGCAGAGCAATTATCCAAATTAGGGGACATTTATGTAAATGATGCCTTTGGAACCGCGCACAGAGCACATGCCTCCACAACCATAGTTGCTCAATTTTTTCCAGAAAAAAAATGTTTTGGATTCTTGTTGGCCAAAGAAATAGAAGCTATAGAGAAAGTTATGCGAACAGGTGAAAAACCTGTGACCGCTATCTTGGGAGGGGCAAAAGTCTCCTCAAAAATTACGATTATCGAAAATATTCTTGATAAGGTAGACCATCTTATTATTGGTGGCGGAATGACATATACCTTTGTAAAAGCCAAAGGCGGTAAGGTTGGGGATTCTATCTGTGAAGATGACAAAATGGAGTTAGCCTTGGAAATACTTACCTTAGCCAAGAAAAAAGGAGTAGAAGTACATATCCCTGTGGACGTTTTGGCTGCTGACGATTTTAGCAACAATGCAAAAACCAAGGTGGTCAATTCAGACGAAATTCCAGATGGTTGGCAAGGTTTGGATGCAGGTCCTAAAACCTTGGAAATCTTTAAGGAAGTAATTTTAAAATCGAAAACCATTCTATGGAATGGCCCAATAGGAGTTTTTGAAATGGAAAACTTTGCAAAGGGAACTATTGCAATTGGCAATTTTATTGATGAAGCAACTCAAAAAGGAGCCTTTTCATTAGTGGGTGGTGGTGATTCGGTAGCCGCCGTTAAGCAATTCGGTTTCGAAAATAAAGTAAGTTATGTTTCCACTGGTGGAGGGGCCATGTTAGAAAGCCTCGAGGGCAAAACACTGCCGGGAATAGCAGCAATATTGGCATAAAAATACCGTTACATAGTATGGGTTATTTAATTTTGATTGGCTTGTAAAAATTAAGTTTTAAGTTTTAGAAAAAAATCACGATTTTCGTTTGCCCCGCTTAAAAAAACAAACCTTATGAATACATCCAAAAATATATTATTGGGCGTTTTATCTATAGGTTTCTTGGTTACAGGCGTAGCACAGGAAATAGATTCAATTCCCGCCAATAAACTTGGCCTTGACATTATAAAAGCAAAGGAAATTCCGGCGGATACCACTGCTATGGATATGGAGGGTGCGGAGCAGATGGAATCCATGGAAGCCGTGGATGATATTCAGGACAATCCCTTGGTATTAATAAAAGGTCAAAAGAAATATGATTTAAAAGATTATCCAGAGGTTGCCAAGTTTGACAGTCTATGGATGAAGGAATTGTACGACAGCTCCTCACTTTTTGATTCCATTTATCAGGACATTACTGCTCTTGAAATAGATTCGGTTTATCGTTTTAATGTAGACACAGATACCTTAAAGGCGAGATTGGAAATCTTGAACCAAAAAACACCCTTTAATATTGTTTACAATCCTTCTTTGGAGAATGTAATACGCTATTTTCTAACCCGAAAAAGGGATATGATGAGCAGGATGTTGACCATAAGCCAATTCTATTTCCCTTTGTTTGAACAGGAACTGGACAACCAAAATGTACCCTTGGAACTTAAATATTTGGCAATTGTTGAATCGGCCCTGAATCCAAGGGCACGTTCTAGGGTAGGAGCTACCGGTCTTTGGCAATTTATGTACAGTACCGGTAAAATGTACGACTTGGATGTGAGCAGTTATGTAGACGAACGAAGTGATCCAATAAATTCGACCAAGGCCGCAAGTATGTACCTTAAAAAACTCCACGGCATTTTTAATGATTGGGATTTGGCCTTAGCGGCATATAATTCCGGGCCTGGAAACGTTAACAAGGCTATTAGAAGATCGGGCGGATACAAAAACTACTGGAATATTAGAAGAAACCTGCCAAGGGAGACTGCCGGATATGTCCCTGCATTTTTAGCTACCATGTATATTTTTGAATATGCGGAAGAACATGGATTTACTACTCAAGTTGCGGAACGTCCTTACTTTGAGACGGATACTGTACACGTGAAGAGCACGATTACTTTTAATCAAATTTCGGAATTGGTAGATGTTAGCGAGGAAGAGTTGCAGTTTTTGAATCCGGCATATAAATTAAAGGTAATACCTTATGTTAAGAATAAGAATTATGCACTTCGCCTTCCTGTAGATGCATTGGGCAAATTTGTCGCCAACGAGGCCGCTATATATGCCCATGTGGAAAATCAATTAGAATCCAAGGAAGAGCCCTTACCACAAATTGTACAGTCGCAAGATCAGATTAGATACAAGGTTCGGAGTGGCGATTTTCTAGGAAAAATTGCCGAAAGATATGGCGTTGGTGTTAGTCAGATTAAAAGTTGGAACGGACTAAGAAGCAATAACCTTAGAATTGGACAAAGGTTGACTATTTATCCAAGAAAAATTCCTTCAACGACAACCTCAACAAAGACAAGTACCACCTCAACAAATTCAGTAGCTGCAGCAGGTACCAAGGTGCATACGGTTAAAAGCGGAGACTCCCTTTGGACCATTTCTAAAAAATATCCTGGAATTAGTATAGATAATTTACGAAAATGGAACGGTATTAGTGGTAATGACATAAAACCGGGCACAAAGTTAAAATTGTGCGATTGTTCTTCGTAAATAAATAACTATATGAAAAAAATTGGCGCAATAGCATTATTTATTTCTTTGATTATTGTCTCCTGTGGAGAAAATGAGAAAAAGAAATACGTTCCAGAATCCATTGGTGCAATAAATTCATTATCCGTTGTAATGGAAAATGAGTTGTGGGAAGGAAAAGTTGGAGACCAAGTAAGACAGTATTTTGCGGCACCTGTTTTAGGTCTTTCCTGGGAAGAGCCCCTCTTTACCATTAACCAAATGCCCCCAAAAGTCTTTTCCGGATCAGTTTTACAAACACGATCTGTTCTTTTTGTTGCCAAGGATACTTTGAGTCTTGCCCATATTAAGACGGATGTCTACGCCACTCCTCAAAAAGTGGGTGTTATTAAAGGAACTACAGACGAGGAAATTATTTCAAATTTGGATGCCAAGGCCGAGGAAATTATTGAAGCTTTTAAGGAGGTTGAAATCCAAGAATCTCAAAAGCGCTTTTTAAAATCGCTGAGCAAGGAAACTGTATTGAACGACAAATTGGGCATTACCTTGTCATTGCCTTCCATATACAAGGTAGGAAAACAGGAAAATAATTTTATTTGGATCGATAGACAAATTCAAAAAGGTAGTATGAATATTATTGCCTACGATATCCCAAATGACTATTTTAAAAACGACTCTACCTTTGTTAAGAATATAGTTACTATGAGGGATTCTATTGGAAAACAATATATTCCAGGTCCCGATGTCCCTGGGAAAACAACCTATATGATGACCGAAAAAGCCTTTGCCCCTTATGTTTTTCCTGTGGATATTTCGGACAGAAAGGCGGTTGAAGTTAGAGGAATATGGGAAATAAGTGGTTATCCTATGGCGGGACCATTTCTTACCTATATTATAAATGACGATAAAAATAACAGGAAGGTAATCATAGAAGGGTTTGTATTTGCTCCTGCTACTGAAAAAAGAGACGATATGTTCCAGTTAGAAGCCATTTTAAAAACAGTGAAGTTCAAGGATATTAAATAATATCATCCACGAAAATAAAAATTACAGATAGGGCCACTACGGGCCCTATTTTTTTTGACCCTAACATACCGTAGTTAAATGGATAAATGCGCGTTAAACTTTAAAATAACAGCCCTGGCTACCCTATCATTATTATATTGGTAATATTTAATATCATGTTAACCAAAATTTCAAAAATCAGTGATTAAGACATTATATATTTTATAACCGTTGGGAAGATTCAACTATCACTTTTAGGAAATAAAAATTTCTAAGAATTATCAATAGCAAAAAATGAAAGATAATAAAAAAACGCCCAATTGGGCGTTTTTTAGTTTTGGTTGGTTTTTGGTTTAATCAAAGGCGTAGCCTGTGGTAATTCTGAATACAAAAGCATAGAGTACAATCAAGATACTGGCAAAACAAAACCAGCTCATTGCCTTAAAATATGATTTAACAAATACATGGCCCATGTTTCTAAATGCTTCTAAATAAATCTCTCGAATTAATTGAACGTTTTTCATGATTTTTGGTTTGGTTATTTCGTGGGTTATAATACTTATATAACTCAAAATCTGATGGTTAGGTATTTCATCGGACTTTTTTGTTGTAAATAGCCCTTAGCATGTTGTGAAAATTAGTTTGGCCAATAATCATAAGTGATAATTTGGATACCAATAACCATATAGACCTAACCTTAGGACCAATATTTTGTTCAAGGATCCTAAAGGTTACTTCTTATTATATTGAATGGTTATCATGTAACCTCCCACCCTCCTGCCCAACTGAATTATTCTCTTAAGGGTATATTAGATGAACCCGTTCTGGCATAAAAAAAACCGCCCTTTCATTATAAGAAAGGCGGTTTTAACTTTAGTAATTATGTGTATATTATAATATTACATCTTTACAATAATAAACTCTGATCGTCTGTTAAGTTCGTGTTTTCCCCTACTACAACGTACGCCATTTCCACATTCATTAATCAAACGTTCTTCACCATATCCGATGGCACTTTCAATGCGGTCTGCAGAAATACCTTTAGAAATAAGATATGCTCTTGAGGACTTTGCCCTTTTGTCCGATAAATATTTGTTGTAAACGTCTGGACCTCGGGAATCGGTATGGGACTCAATTTTGATTACCATATCATGGTACTCCGTCATCACTTGTACCAATTTATCAAGCTCTAAAGATGCGTCCTTCCTTATGTACGATTTATCAAAATCGAAGAAAATCATATCTGTTTTAAGCTTTTTTATACCGTCCTCAATCACTATGAGCTCTTTTAGCTTCTTCATGGTAATATCCACATTAACTACCTCATTTTCTTTGGTTTCAGCCGTTACCAAGTTTTCAAAGAATTCGTTCTTAGTGGTCTTAATAGCGTATTTGGTGTTAGAATCCAAATCTTCAAACACAAAGGAACCGTTATCTTCCGTAACCATTTCCTTCAATTTAATATTATTTTCATCCAATAGGGTCACCAATGATTTCGGCATTAGGTCCCCTGTAATCAATTCCGTAACTACCCCAGATATGGCATTCTTTACCACCTCTTCCAATACTAGCCTTTCAAACGAATAAATATCATCATCTCCTTTACCGCCACGTCTGTTGGAAGCAAAATATCCTTTTTGGTTTTCTTCATTAACGATATATGAAAAATCATCCTTATTACTGTTAATAGGCTGTCCCATATTAACCACTTCCTTGAATCCTTTTTCATCATATGCAACCTCATATACATCCAAACCACCAAGTCCTACATGGCCATTGGAAGCGAAGTACAACTTCTTATCATTAATAAATGGAAACATTTCCTTTTGTTCCGTATTTATTTCTGGTCCCAGGTTCTTAGGCTCGGAATAATTTCCATCTCCCAAAACATCAACAACAAAAATATCAGTCTCGCCAATTGTTCCGGGCATATCTGATACAAAATACAACTTCTTACCATCTGGGCTCAAAGCGGGATGCCCCGTGGAATATTCATCACTGTTAAAAGGGACTTCCTCAGCATCAGTCCATTCACCATCAATTCTATTTGAGGTATAAATTTTTAAGTGATTAACACCGTTCTTAGACCTCTTTAATTTTTTGCCATAATTGTTTCTAGTGAAAAACATGGTTGAATTGTCTGGAGTAAAAGCCACCGATGCTTCATGATACTTAGAATTTATTTTTTTTGAAAACCTGATTGCCTCTTTAAGGTCTTGGGATTCCTTATTGATCTTTGACACGTAAAGGTCCAGATAGGGTTGATTATTCCACTTATACCGTCTGGTATTAAATATAGATGAGTCTTTTGCGGATGCAAATACTATCTCATCCTCATTGTAAAACATTGGTGAAAATTCTGAATACTTGGTATTTATAGCTAGATTTTTAAGTCCAAATTTAAGCTCAGCGCTAAGGATCTTATCCAACACCGACTCTTTTTTGCCCGGATTGAAATCCACTTTAGAACCTACATTACCATTCTTGACCTCTTTATCATAAAGACGCATCATTCTTTTAGATTTGGCATACTTGCCAGTGCCCTTCAGTGTATGGGCATATTTAAAAATTTGATCAGGGGAAACTTCGTTCTCATATCTTTCAAATACAATATTGTAATAGTAATAGGCTTTCGCCATGTTCGTATTGTAATAATAGGCATCTCCTGCTTTTTGAAGAATTTCCAAGGAATAATTGTTGGCATCCTTTTTTATGGCTTCTTCATATAATTCAGCGGCCTCCGCATACCACATTTTGTCAAAATATTGATCTGCTTTTTGAATGAGTCTTGCCGCATTGGGGTTTCCCTTTTCCTTTGATCTATTTTCCTTTTGGCTAGTACTTTTCAGTGCACTTTCCTCTACAGGACTAAGCATATCATAGGTAACCTCATCAATAGATAACCCTTCCTTGAGCGAAGACTCCTTGTCCTTAGTGGAGGGCCTTTCCTCCTGTTCTGGCTGTTGAATAGCTTTCGGATAATCTTTTAGGTCTTTAGTGGAGAAGTTGTCATTCGTAGAGATAGGAGTCGAAAAATTTGAAGCAGAGTTATTTCCTTCTATCTCAATTTTTTTTGTTTTACCGCTATTATCTATATTCATTAGCCAAATAGAATCCGTATAGGTCCCGTTCAATTTAGAATTACAGGCGGCAATAGCCTTATCCAAGTCATCATACATCCCCAAATAAACATAATTGAGACCATTACTTGCATTACTTATATAACCAGCAGCAAAACCCTCCCCCTTTAATTTTTGGGCCAGCTTTTGAGCATTGTCTAAATCGGAAAATACACCTGAAACTATATAAAAACCTTCATCCGCCCCCTTAAGATTATTAAAGGTCCTACTTTTAATACGGTTGGCCGTAGCCTTCTTTTTAAAGGTTTCCGGGGTAATGGTATTGCCAAAGGTCCATGTGGAACTGGACTTGCTATTAGCATTTATATCTATATCCGAAAATCGTTCATCCATATTGGAGGGAACGTTTTTCCTAATTCCGTGGGCACTGCCAATAATAGCAAGAAAGAGCAAGCAGGCTGTTAGAAGTTGTTTCATTGTTGTATAATTAAAAAATCTAGGGCTCTATTTTCAATAGTTCCCAGTATCTGCAAAGGTCAAGAATTAACTTCCTAATCAAATCCACAAATACCTTATATTTTATTACCAACGCTAAAACTAGATCTGTTAGTGCCGTAAAAAAATTATTTGTTGTGAATGCACTGTTTTTATTGGTGTAACCCCAATAAAAAACAATGTATTAAACATTTAGCATGAAAGGAAGTCGTGTAAAGTGAAGTGATATCCCCAAAGAAATCGCGGTGAATTTAAATAATTCCATTCTCAAATATTCTTTTAGAAGGCACACAACAAAGCCATTTTGAACCAGTGAAATGGATTGAAAAGTTTTCAATATAATTAAAATGCCAATTGGCAAATGGTTCTATATTGTATTGTTTTAATCTTATTAAAAAAGTAAAAGTGAGATGCAGTTATTACAACTTCCGGCCTGTGTATAAATAGTAAAGATAATAGCCTCCTAAAATATAGAACGGATATAAACCAAAAAACATCTACACAGTGGTAGATGTCTTTTGTATATAACGTAACTATTCTATTTTTCCTTTTTCTCCTCTAATTTATCGTCATCCTTGGAAGCATCTTTAAATTCTTTGATGCCGCTTCCCAATCCACGCATCAATTCAGGAATTTTCTTTCCTCCAAATAATAATAAGACTATCGCCACAACCAAGGCTATTTGCATTGGACCAATGACTAAAAATGTGTTTAAAGTTATCATAGTATGATGATTTAAGAGTAACAAAGGTACTAAAAAAGATGTTAGAATGCTGTTAATTTTGACCTCTAAAATATATTTTAATTATTCTAAATTAGAATATATTTTGTTAATAGATACTTTTGCAGTGATATAAGTGTTGAAAATCAAATTTAATAATAAAGGAATTAAATTTAAATACTAACCTTATCTTTGTTTATTATGGCCAAAAAGGTAAAGAAAAGAAAAGAAATTAAGCAGAAACTTTTACATAAGTATCGCCTGGTGATTTTGAACGAAAGTACTTTTGAGGAAAAACTTTCATTTAAATTAAGTAGAATGAATGTTTTTGTCACAGGATCCCTTTTCATAATTGCATTGATAGGTTTCACCATATTATTAATAGCATTTACACCCTTAAGGGAATATATTCCTGGATATTCTTCCACTAAACTAAAGCGACAGGCTACCGAACTCACCTACAGGACAGATTCCCTTGTTGCAACCCTGAATTATACCAACAGGTATCTAGATAACATAAGAAAGGTTTTGCGGGGCGATATAGAAAATAACGAAATCAACAGGGATTCCCTATTCGAGCAATATAAGCTAGATCCATCCACTATAGATTTAACCCCAATAAAAGAAGATTCCCTATTAAGGGCACAAGTGGCTTTAGAAGATAAATATAATTTATTCGAAAGAAACATTAATAATCCTGGTCAAGTACTTTTTTCTCCTTTAAGCGGTACCTTGTCCCAGGGATTTGATGCGCAAAACAAACATTTTGCCGTAGATGTCGTGGCACCTAAGGACAGCCCGATCAAAGCTGTAGCCAATGGTACTGTAGTTTTTGCGGAATGGACTGCAGAAACGGGTAACGTTATTATCCTTGAACATGTGGATGGCCTTTTAAGTGTTTACAAGCATAACGGAGCACTAAACAAAAGCCAAGGCGATGTAGTTAGATCAGGAGAGGTAATTGCATCAGTCGGGAATACCGGTGAGTTAACCACAGGGCCCCATCTACACTTTGAGCTTTGGAGCAACGGCAGCCCTATCAATCCACTGGATTTTATAGATTTTAAATAAAATTAGATGAGTTTAAAATCATTTGCATCAAAAATATTTGCCCAGAATATCGCCAGACAAACTTCTAAGTGGGTTAATAAACCCATTGAAACGCAAGAAGCAGTTTTCAATTCGCTCATCGCTAGAGCAAAACAAACCAACTTTGGCAAGGACCACCATTTCTCGAAGATACAGACCCATAGCGACTTTGTAGAAAATGTTCCCATTAGGGATTATGAGGAATTAAAGGGATACGTAGAGAAAGTGGTTGCCGGTGAAAAAGATATACTTTGGCCGGGTAAGCCTGCCTATTTTGCCAAAACTTCAGGTACTACATCTGGTGTAAAATATATACCCATTACACATGAATCTATAAAATACCAAATAGAAGCTTCGCGAAATGCCATTCTTAATTACATTCACGAAACGGGAAATGCTGATTTTGTAGATGGGAAAATGATATTTCTTCAGGGAAGTCCTGAAATGAAGGAAAAAAACGGGATCAAAATTGGTAGATTATCAGGAATATCTGCCCATTATGTCCCCAACTACCTCCAAAAAAACCGATTACCCAGTTGGGAAACCAATTGTTTGGAAGATTGGGACACGAAAGTGAATAAAATTGTGGCTGAAACGGTCAACGAAAACATGACGGTTATTGCGGGAATACCTTCATGGGTTCAAATGTATTTTGAGAAGCTAAACATTAAAACAGATAAAAAAATTGGAAATCTTTTCAAAGATTTCCAACTTTTTATTTATGGTGGGGTCAATTACGAACCTTATCGGGCAAAGTTTGAAAATCTCATCGGGCGAAGGGTAGACAGCATAGAACTATTTCCGGCTAGTGAGGGGTTTTTCGCCTACCAAAATTCGCAAAAAGAAAAGGGAATGCTCCTATTATTGAATTCCGGTATCTTTTATGAGTTTGTCAAGGCTGATGAATTCTTTGTCAAAAACCCCAAACGGATTACCCTAAAGGAAGTAGAACTAGGAGTTAATTATGTTATGATCATTTCTACCAATGCAGGATTATGGGGATATAATTTAGGAGATACCGTTCAGTTTATTTCATTAAAACCCTTTAAAATCATCGTCTCCGGTAGAATAAAACATTTTATTTCCGCATTTGGGGAGCACGTTATTGGAAAAGAAGTGGAAGAGGCTATGCAACAGGCCATAGAGGGCACCGATGCTAGGATAAACGAATTTACCGTAGCACCGCAGATTAATCCGGAGATTAACGAACTTCCATACCACGAATGGCTGATCGAATTTGAAAACCCCCCATCGGATATCAAGAAATTTATCCACATATTGGACAACTCCCTTCAGAGGCAGAATAGTTACTATTTCGACTTAATCGAAGGAAACATACTGCAAACACTCAAAATTTCGCAAATTAAAACTGGAGGTTTTCAGGATTATATGCAATCTATCGGAAAACTAGGAGGTCAAAATAAAGTTCAAAGATTATCCAATGATCGAAAAGTAGCGGATATCTTAAGAAGTAAGTTCATGAAATAAATTAGAGATTGCATTCGACAAAAAAGTCTAATTTTAATACATAAGCTCCTAAAAGGTAATAGAGAAAAATCCCTCACGGAGAAAATAAACAATTTAAATTGTAGTTTTGCACGAAATCTGCTTATGAGTAAATCCGTTAACACGACTAGGGCACAAGATTCCACCAATGCCATTGAGCGCTTGTATATTACAATGCGACATCTCTTCAATCGTGGTTTTTACAAGCCTTCTGGTGTTTCCGGAGCTGCACTAAGACAGTCTCTATTACAACTACGTCCAGAAATCTATGGCTCCATCGCCGATGAAAAAGCCGAGCTAAACGGGCTAATGTATGTTTTGGAAAGATTGCCGGAAGGCATAGAACAATGCCGGTTTATAAACTTAACTTCGGATGAAGGATATGCCGGTTCCCAGTTTAAACCCATTATTCCACCAAAAAGACGCAGAAACTGTTATAGGATCGATGATGAACAGATGAATATTGAAATCACCAGAGGTAGATCCGATATTTATGACATACTTACCCATCTCACTTTTTTATTTATTGAATCGGAAAAGCTCAGTAAAAAAGTGCTTATAGAAGATACGGATAAAACGGTTAGGGACTGGGTGAAATTGGTTGAGGCGGCCCAAAAGGAGGAACTTTCCCAATTGGAAAGAGAGGTTGCTTTGATTCATGTAGCTAATATATTGGGGAGGCCGTTTATAGAAATTATGGCGGTTCACAAGCAGTTATCCACCACTACTCAACCAGAACGCTTTTTAAAAATCATCTATTGGTTGGGCAAGCTGGCCATTGAGGAAGAAACAACGGGAAATAAAAGGGCTATTACTTTTAGTCCCATGTTGCGTGAACGTTTGGGACATCATATTCATGGGGAACGTTGGGCCAATAGGATAAAGGAATCATTGATGGAGAATAGCCTTTTAGACCGCCCCATCCACATTATAAGTGCCAATATGCACAGTGTAATGAATTCTTTGTTTGCTCAAAAGGCACTTTCAAAATCGTTCAAGTCCAAAACAAAATTAGAATTATTTGAAGCTTTAAGCATTCCCAAAAATTCTAGTTTAAGAGAAAAAGTCAGTGCCCATGCTAAAAAGAATGGGATGATCTCTATTGATGACGTTTCCGGAACCAATATAGATGTCCAAATTTTTGATATGTCGAGATTGGGTACAGGAACCTGTTGCTATGAATTGGCCACGAATTGCCCGGAAAGTGAAAAACCTGTTATCTTTGTAATGGATTACGCCTTTGGGGAACAGGCCTACGAAACGATTGATGAATTATTAAAACCCTATAGGGTCAAAAAAAACCAAGAGGTATTTTTGAATGTAACGTCAATCACAATAATGGGGAAAGCAGGAATTTTGGAGGGTGGAAAAGGGGACATCATGATTCCGGATGCCCATATTTTTGAAGGAACGGCGGACAATTACCCATTTGTAAATGAATTAAGTAAGGAAGATTTCGAAGGCAACGGACTTAAGGTGCTTCAGGGAGCAATGGTAACCGTTTTGGGTACCTCCTTACAGAATAGGGACGTCCTTAAATTCTTCCATGAATCCACTTGGAATGTTATCGGATTGGAAATGGAGGGTGTGCATTATCAAAAAGCCATACAGTCCGCTTCCAAGATCAGAAAAAGTATACGGGAAGACGTTAAAGTACGATATGCCTATTACGCCTCTGATAATCCCTTGGAAACCGGGAGTACATTAGCCTCGGGAGGTTTGGGTACTACGGGGGTGAAACCCACTTATTTGATTACGGACAAAATACTAACACAAATATTTAATTCTTAAATTAATATGGCCAATCAGCAACCAACTCCTAACCATTCTTCTTCTGAGGAAGTCGATTTAGGGCAACTGTTTCAATTAATTGGAAATGGATTCAAGAAATTTTTCCATTTTATTGGAAACATATTCAAAGGAATTTTTCATTCAGTTATTCTATTCCTTCTCTTTGTACAAAAGCATTTTATAAAATTTGTGATTGCCGCTGTTATAGGTTTAGCCCTAGGAATCTACTTGGATATGGTAAAAGAACCACAATATATCTCCACTATGGTGGTTGAGCCCAATTTTAACAGTGTACAGCAGTTATACAACAATGTTAATTTTTACAATGAGCTGGCTGAAGCAGAAGACTCTACAGCATTAGCAGAAGCCTTGGATGTCAGTGTTACTGAGGCTGCGAAACTAAAAAAGTTTGTATTAGAGTCCTATTCAGATGAAAACCAAAAGGTACAACTTTTCGATAAATTTGTGCGAAGTTTGGATTCAACTACCAAAAAGGCTATCGATATGGAAAATTATTTGAAAAATTTTAATTCCATGGATGCACGTTTCCATACTATTTCTGTAACCGCAACAAATAGTTCGGTAGCCAAAACAATACAGCCCTCTATTATTAAGTCAATTTCCAGGAATGAATATTTTCAGCTCCAACAGAGCATTAGTGACCAAAACATTAGTTTACAGGATAGTCTATATAAAAAGCAATTAATGGAGGTCGACTCTCTACAGCATTTATATAAGCGCGTAATGGAAAAAGAGGCCGAAAGACCTCAACAGGGAACCAATATTAGTTTAGGTGAAAATGGTGGTCAAGAGAACAAGGAATTGGCCTTGATAAACCAGGTTGACAAATTAAAACAGAGCCTAGTATTGTTAAACGAAGAAAGGGCCAATAAATCCAGCATCCTAAACGTCATCTCCGCCTTCCCAAGAAGAGGAGTAGAAATCAAGGGTATTTTTAATAGCTATAAATTTTGGATTCCACTTGGATTTATTGGAATTACCTTGATACTTTTAAGTCTGCTGGATTTGAACATATATTTAAAAAAATATAAAAAAGAATAATCTATGAAAATATTAGTTACAGGTGGGGCTGGATTTATTGGGTCTCATGTAATTAGAAGGTTAGTAAGGTCATATCCAAATTATCATATCTATAATTTGGATGCACTTACTTATGCCGGTAATCTAGAGAATTTGAAGGATATAGAATCTAACCCTAATTACAGTTTTATTAAAGGTGATATTACAGACGCTGATTTTATCGATACACTTTTTAAAAACAACATGTTCGATGGGGTAATTCATCTTGCAGCGGAATCACATGTAGATAGATCAATTACCGACCCTCTAGCCTTTGTAAGGACTAATGTAATTGGCACCGTAAATCTATTAAACTCCTTCAAATCTATTTGGAAGGATAATTTTGCTGGAAAACGTTTTTATCACGTGAGCACAGATGAAGTTTACGGATCTTTAGGGAAAACAGGATTGTTTACAGAAAATACTGCCTATGACCCTAATTCTCCCTATTCGGCCTCGAAGGCCAGTTCCGATCATTTTGTTAGGGCTTATGGCGAAACCTATGGCTTGCCCCATGTAATAAGCAATTGTTCCAACAATTATGGTCCGAACCATTTTCCAGAAAAATTAATTCCCTTATTTATTAATAACATCATTCAAAACAAACCATTGCCCGTGTATGGAGACGGAAATTATACCAGGGATTGGTTGTTTGTGGAAGACCATGCTAGAGCTATAGATCTTTTATTCCACAAAGGAGAAAATGCCGAAACCTATAATATTGGTGGTTTTAATGAATGGAAAAATATTGATTTGGTGAAATTGCTATGCAAACAAATGGACCAAAAATTGGGAAGACCCACTGGGAAAAGTGAGAAACTGATTACTTATGTTAAAGATAGACCCGGTCACGACTTGCGATATGCCATTGATGCTTCTAAAATAAACAAAGAATTAGGGTGGGAACCATCCGTTACCTTTGAAGAAGGATTGGCCAAAACCATTGATTGGTATTTGGCCAATGAGGAGTGGTTAACCCATGTTACTTCAGGGGACTATCAGAAGTATTACGAAAAACAGTATAAATAATGTGATGTAGTTATGATGAAAAAACATTGAACTCGTTAACATCGTCATAAAATAACTTCAAAACAAGATAACAACAAATCCATGAAAGGAATAATACTCGCAGGAGGATCTGGAACCCGTTTACACCCCCTTACCTTATCGGTAAGTAAACAACTAATGCCTATATACGACAAACCTATGATCTACTATCCACTTTCTACCTTAATGTATGCAGGTATAAAGGACATATTGATCATTTCAACTCCCAAGGACCTGCCATTATTTAAGGAGCTTTTAGGCAATGGTAACAAATATGGCTGTAATTTTGAATACGAGGTACAAGCAGAACCAAACGGACTGGCAGAAGCCTTTATTATTGGAGAGCAATTTATTGGAAAAGATAAGGTCGCCCTTATCTTGGGTGACAATATTTTCTATGGCTCAGGCTTAGCAAAATTACTACAGGCCAATAATGATCCGGAAGGTGGTATAATTTATGCCTACCGTGTTCACGATCCAGAACGATATGGAGTGGTCGAATTTAATAAGGAAGGAAAAGCCATTAGTATAGAGGAAAAACCAGAAGAACCTAAATCCAACTACGCGGTTCCAGGTATTTATTTTTATGACAATGACGTGGTAGAAATTGCTAAAAATATTGCACCTAGCCACAGAGGGGAGATTGAAATCACCGATGTAAATAAAGAATATTTAAGACGCAACAAATTAAATGTAAGCATTTTAGACCGTGGCACCGCTTGGCTAGACACCGGTACCTTTGCCTCCCTAATGCAAGCTTCACAATTTGTAGAAGTTATTGAAGAGCGCCAGGGACTTAAAATAGGTGCTATCGAGGGTGCAGCCTATGAGATGGGCTATATCAGCAAAGAGCAGTTTAAAGTGTTGGCAGAGCCCCTTATGAAAAGTGGCTACGGAAAAAATTTATTGGGATTATTGAATAAGGATTAATGAAAGTTACAGAAACTAAGTTAAACGGCTGTTTTGTTTTAGAACCAGCGGTATTTAAGGATGATAGAGGATATTTTTTTGAAAGTTTTAATTCCAATAATTTTAACACGGCCATAGGACAAAAAATCATCTTTGTTCAGGATAATCAATCCTACTCATCCAACGGAGTAATTAGGGCTATACATTATCAGACTGGAAAATATGCCCAAGCTAAATTGGTACGTGTCCTTAGTGGAAAGGTATTGGATGTTGCCGTAGACCTTAGGCACGATTCTCCCACCTTCGGCCAGCATGTGGCCATAGAATTATCTGCCGAAAATAAAAAACAGCTCTTTATACCAAGAGGATTTGGACATGGATTTTCAGTTCTAAGTGAAACAGCGGAGTTCTTTTATAAATGTGATAATTTTTATAACAAAACTTCGGAAGGAGGAATTATCTATAATGATTCAAGCCTGAATATAGATTGGCTATTGCATATTGATGAAATTAAAGTGTCCGAAAAAGATTTGGAGCTCCCCGTTTTAGAAAACGCACTTTTATAATGGAGGAAGTAATATACAAAAAAATAAAACTGTTAATCACGGGAGCCAACGGGCAATTGGGACGATGTCTGCAGGATTTAACAAGGACATACCCGAACTATGATTTCCATTTTAAAACCTCCAAGGAACTAGATGTCACCAGTAAAGAACAGATAGATATTCTATTTGCTCAGGAAAAGTTTGACTATTGTATCAATTGTGCCGCATATACCGCAGTGGACAAGGCAGAAACGGATCAGGAAAGCGCTTTTTTGGTGAATGCAGAAGCGGTAAAGTATTTGGCGGAGGCCTGCAAGGCCCAAAATTCTATTTTAATACATATTTCAACGGATTTTGTATTTGATGGTTCCAAGACAATACCCTATTTGGAGAAAGATGTTCCAAACCCTATTAACGTGTATGGAGCATCCAAATTAAAAGGGGAACAATACGTTCAGAAGATTTTAGAACAGTATTTTATCATTCGTACATCTTGGGTATATTCTGAATACGGACACAATTTTGTAAAAACAATGTTGCGCTTGGGTGCCGAAAGGGAAGAGCTAAGTGTGGTAGATGACCAATTGGGATCACCCACCAATGCTAGTGATTTAGCAGAGGCAATAATGAAAATTGTCTGTACAAAAACAAGTGATTTCGGCTTTTACCATTATAGCAATGAAGGGGAAATAAATTGGTATGAGTTTGCCAAGGCTATTTTCGAAATTAGGGGAATGAATATCAAGATAAAACCTATTTCTTCCGATGAATATCCAACCCCAGCAAAAAGGCCTGCCTTTAGTGTAATGGACAAATCCAAAACAAAACAAGTGCTAAAGACAAATGTTCAGGATTGGAGATTTAGCCTGAAAAAATATTTTAATAAAATTTAATATATACTATGATAAAGAAAGATATAATAATTCTTGCTGCTGGAGTGGGATCTAGATTAAGACCTTTGACGGATGAAGTACCTAAAACTATGGTAGAAGTTAATGGGGAAGCAATAATAGAAAGACTTCTTAAGCAAATAGAAGCGATTGATTCCATATCTACTAATATTAAAATTGCCTCAGGGTATAAAAGTCAAATCCTTAAGAATTTTGTTCATAGCTTAGATTTAAAATCAAACATTGAGTTTATTGAAAATCCGGACTATGATACAACCAACAATATGTATTCGTTGTATTTGGCCCTTTCAACTCTAAATGAAAAAAACGACCTTGTAATCATTAATGCCGATTGTTTTTATGATAAATACATTGTGGAAAATATAATTAAATCTAACGGAAATTATATTGCGATCGATAAGGGAATATTTAATGAAGAGTCTATGAAAATAAAAACTGATGGCACGGATAGGGTTATAGGAATGTCAAAAGCTTTTAAAGAGGACAATAATGTATATGTTTCAATAGATATATATACTTTTGATAGCAAAAACAGGGATAAAATATTCCAAATTTCATCTAATATTATTAATGGTGGGGAATTGAACAGTTGGACTGAAGTCGCTATTGATTTATTATCAAAGGATGAAAGTTCAAACATAAATTATCTGGATATGACTGGTAGAAAATGGATGGAAATAGATAACCATGAGGATTTAAGGAAAGCGGAGAAGATATTTAATTAGAAAATGAATGAATTATAAAGCATTAATATTAGATTTGGACGGCACAGTATATGTGGATGGTAAACCAATTAAGGATATAATTTCCAAATTAAACAGATTTAAAGAAGAAGGTAATAAACTTATTTATTTATCGAACAATACCACAGTTAGTAGATCTATTTATTATAAAAAATTAACTAAACTAGGACTCAATGTCAGTGATGGGGAAGTTGTAACACCTATAACTATTGCCGGGGCATATTTGGCTAAGAAATATAAAAAGGGTTATACCGTTGGAACAAAAAGCTTTCTTTATGAGCTGGAGCAATGTTTTAATATTATTCAGGACGAAATTAACCCAGAGTTTGTCTTAATCACCTTTGATAATGAGTTAACTTATGAAAAATTAAAGATAGCTTGTCAGCATATTAACAACGGAGTACCATACTATATAACTCATATAGACTTGGCATGCCCATCCGAGAAGGGGCCAATACCGGATTGTGGTTCAATTTCATTGTTGGTTGAAAGCACTACAAACAAAAAGCCATGTACAGATTTTGGCAAGCCTTCTAATGAAATGGTTGATCATATTCAAAGTTTGATATTGAATATTCCCAAATCTGAAGTGTTAATGGGAGGAGACAGATTATATACAGATATTGCACTAGGAAATAAACTCGGGGTTCAAACATTACTTGTTTTGACTGGAGAAAGCAAATTAGAGGACATTGGAAGTCATAAATACAGTAAATTTAATGTAAACCATTGTTCTGAAACTTTAGCTGATTTTATGGATGACATTGAGATAGAATGGAGTGCTTAAAATAATTTATTCCTATTGCTTATGATATTTTCACAATTAACTCATTTACCAATAATTTTTCAAGTAGATGAGGACATTTTCGCTAAAGTGGGCCATTTATTGGAACGCAACAAATTATCATTCAAAAATATATTAGTAGTTTCTGGAGGGTCAATTTCTCATAATTTTTCAATTGATTTAATTAGAAAGTATAAATGGGATTCCTTTATCCTAAATGACAATGACTTCTCTGAAATTGAAAAATTAAAATCATATTGTTTGAATAAACAACATGATTTAATAATTGCAGTCGGTGGCGGTAAAGTACTTGATTCAGTAAAACGAGTATGTTATTTAATTAATCTCAATCATATATCCTTACCAACCATAATTTCTAATGATGGCTTAATATCCCCTATTGCGGTAATAAAGAATGAACGCGGAAAAACGGAAAGTTTACCAGGTTCCATGCCTATGGGTGTAATTATTGATTTAGACATTATTCAAAAAACACCCATTAAATATTTGCGTGCTGCAGCGGGGGATATTTTATCTAATTTATCGGCCACTCATGATTGGATATTGTCCTATAATAAAAACGGAGAATACGTTAATGATTTAGCATTTCAACTATCTAGAAGTGCCGCTAATTCATTGGTCCATTTCAGCGAGAAAGATTTAAATTACAAACCTTTTTTGAGACAAATTATTCAAGGCCAAGTAAATTCAGGAATAGCAATGTCACTATCGGGCAGCAGTCGCCCTTGTAGCGGAAGTGAGCATCTAATTAGTCACGCCATTGACTACTTGGAAGTAGGTAATGGGAGTCTTCACGGCATTCAGGTTGCTTCGATTAGTCTTTTTATTTTATTCCTTCAAGACAAATTGCTTCCAGAATATATCCAGTATGCAAAGTCCACTGGTATTCCTCTTTTGTTCACAGATTTGCTTAATTCAACAGAAAATCATGTACTTATAGATATATTCCGAAAATCAAAAGAAATGAGGCCCGGTAGATATACCATCTTGGATACGATTACTGAGGATGATTTTATTGAAAATTTCACTGCTTTTAAAAATAAAATTAATGAATTAGCCAGCTAATAAGTGATAAAGAAAAATTTAATTCTTTCTTTTCTCAGTGCTTCCGCTAAAATAGTCGGTGGAATTGGGGTGGTTTCAATATTGGCCAGGGTATTTACTTTAGGTGATTTTGGAAATTTTACGTATTCATTAACTTTAGGAACTGTATTTGCCCTAATCGTAGATTATGGATATAATATTAAGGTAATAAAAGATGTTTCCCTAAACCCTGACAACATTAACACAATTGTCTCCAAAACTACTGTAAATAAAATTCTATTATTTTCGTTGACGGTTCTTGCTTTTTTTGTTGCCAATATAATATTGAAAAACAACACCGAGCTAGTAATTACTGGTTTATTCTTATTCTTATCCCTGATAGCATTTTCATTTACTAATACAATTTTAAGTGTATTCAAAGGCAGAAAAGAATATAAGAAAGATTTAAAAATTGTATTGGTAGATAACCTTTTTACCATTTTGCTAGTGCCAACAGTGGCTTTATTAACAAGAAACATAGAGGCCACCTCAATAAGTTTTTTCGTATCAAAACTTATTGGCTTATTTTATTCACTATGGATTTATAAACAGGAGAATAACCTGCATTTCCCACCTTTTAAGGACCTTTTAAATGATTTAAAACAAGCCCTGCCCTATGCTGTTCATTATTGGGTCGGAAATTTATATCTCAATATCGATACAATTATAATGAAGCCAATGGTTTCTTCTGAGGATTTAGGTATTTATCAGTCGGGAATCCGTATCATTATTGGACTTGGAATACTACTTACTGTAATAAATTCGGTTTATCTGCCATTGTTGAATGAAAACTTAAACAATAATAAAAAACTTTTTAAGGCGAATGTTTTAAAACTAAATGTAAGTGTATTAAGACTATCTATTATATTTATAATTGGTATGCTTATTTTTTCTAAACTTATCATTATAATATTATTCGGAAACAAGTTTTTAGAACTTCTGGATATTTTCTGGATATTGGCATTAATAGTAGGAATGCGAATAATAGGTGCGTCCTATGGTATTTTACTTACGATTTCTAACAAACAGGCCTTAAGGGCAATTGCTGGCGCAATTAGTATAATATTAATAGTTATATGTGATTTAATCTTTATTCCTATTTACGGCTACCAGATGGCGGCTTATACCCTTCTATTAGCACATTTTTTTATTACAGTATTCTACATTGCCACAGTATATTTTGAATATAAAACGCTATTTATTCCTTCATGGAAAAGGGTTTTTAGCTTAAAAAATGTTTTATGAAAATACTTTTTATATTTTTTTCCCCTTTATTATTTCTAATTTCCTATTTAATTCCTAAAAAGAAAGACCTCTGGGTTTATGGCGCGTGGTTTGGAGAACGATACAGTGATAATTCCAAAGTTTTTTTTGAATATGCAAATTCTGTTAATAATAAACAAATAAAGCATTATTGGATCTATAAAAACCCTTTATTAAAAAAGACAATTGAACTTAAAGGTTATAATTGTGCATATGCATATTCATTTTACGGAATAATGCTACAACTGCGCGCAAAAATTTTCATAACTTGTGTAAACTCTTCTGACTTCCTTCCCTTTTTGATAACCCCTAGGAATTACTTTGTTCAATTATGGCATGGTAGCCCAATAAAATATATTGGATTAGATTCTAGAAATAATGTGATTAGAAAAATCATAGATAAATTAAGGTTAAAGTCCTTAGATAATTATTCCTTAGTAATATCACCCTCTGAAACAGTTGACAAAATTTACAAGAGTGCCTTTGCCCTAAGGGATGGAACAATTTTCAGAGCCGGATATCCTAGAAATGAAAACTTGAAGGTAAGCCCAGAAAGAAAAAAAGTTATCAGAGACTACTTTGGCCTAAGCGATCAGGAAACATTGGCCGCATACCTGCCAACCCATAGAAATGAAGGAAAAGGGAAAAACCCCTTTAGAATAGTGCTAAAACAACTAATTGCAAAAAACGAAGATCTAAAGAACAATGCAAAAATTATAATCAAACCTCACTTTTATGAAAAGGATAGTTTAAACGGAATTATAGAAAGCACCAATGTGCTAATACGATATAATTTACCATTTGACCTATACGAATTTTTGGGTGCAACGGATATATTAATAACGGATTATTCAAGTGTCATATTTGATTATGAGCTCTTAAATAAAAAGATTGTTGTATTTCCATTTGATTTTGAAAAATATACTACTGAAGATAGGGAGCTCTATTTTCATTTTGATTTTATTTACAACAATGTTAATAATATTGAAAAGGTTGAATCGATAGATGATTTAATTAAAGTTTTTACCGCAAATGCAACATGTAGGAACGACAACGAATTCGGGAATAGTTTATTTAATGTGCCATTCGACGAATATTCTAAAAATATTTATGACAAATTAATACAAGATCTAAATCTTTAAAATGCATTTAAGGATATCAAGAGAACTACTTAATGAAAAAATAATCAAAATTAATATTTGGTGGGCTTTTTTTGCTCCCATAGTTCTTGCTGTTATTTTAAGCTTCGTAAGTTTTAGAGGGTTGTTCATACTTAAGGACTTGGTATTTTATTCTTCACTACTGTTAGTATTATTTATTGGAAGGTCCAAGGGGTTATATTTTTATGTATTTAAAATTATAGTTTTCATACTCTACCTTTTTCTGACAACTTCCTTATTTTTTGAATTGCACTCATGGATAATCTACAATCTTAGACAACTAATAGTGCCTATTTTAATTATTGGTTTTGGTTATTATATAAGAATAAAGGAAGAAGAAAGACTAACTTCAATAGTTCATTTTCTATATAAGACATCTATTTGGGTGGTGTTTCTTGGACTTATTTTTAGGTTTAGTAATTTATGGGCGGTTTTGGATCTTACCAATTACTTTAATCTTAAAGGGATTCCTGTTGACAATCGAGGGTTGTCATATATGTTTTATGAGCCAGCATTATCCTATACTGAAAGATTGGTGTCCACGGTATTGGACCCAATAAGTCTTGGGCACATGTTGGCCGCTCCTCTAATTTTATGCTATTATTCTGTCTTTACTGAAGGTAAAAAAAGAAAAATCCTTTTCTTTTTTCTTTCCTTAGGATTGATATTAACTTTCTCAAAGGGCGCCATATTGCAAGTAATATTGGCCTTGTTTTTTTTTAATAAAAGTTTATCCCCAACTACACGGTTTTTAATTCCTTCATTATTTGTTGCACTGGCATTGCTCACATTAAATATAGAGGGAATTCTTATACACCTATTTGGTCTCAAAAATGCGATTGTTTACCTAAACCTATTTGGGCACGGTCTGGGAATGGTAGGAAATTATGCCAAAATGTTTGCAGAAGATTTATCCATTTACTATAAGTTTGAAATAAGCGATACTTTTATTGGGTCAGTAATTGGCCAGATAGGACTAATAGGTTTTGCTTTTTGGATTAGTTTCTTTTTACCAAAAATAAAAAGTATAATATTTTCTAGAACCAACCATGTTGGAGCAATTATTTTGACTTCTCAATTAATAATAGCAGCTATTTCGGAAAACACTTTTAACTTTACAAGTTTTATAGTGCCCGGAATTATATCGGGAATATTAATTAAAAACCGAATCTAAATGATTAGGCACTTTTTGTGATAGTTAAATCCCTTGATTTTCAGTTTTTATTATCTGTCTTAAAGGTTGAACAAAACCTCGAATATCACGATGAAGCTCCAAATTTAAAGTATTTTGTAAATATTGTTTGCCCACAATATACCGATTTGACACTTTCCAACACAGATTTGATTCACATCAATAACACAACAGTTCAACTTTTTTAATTGTTTTTTAGGGGCAATCGTTTCCACTACTCCACCTCCAAGGCACAAAGTCTCTCCAGGATAAAACGAGGTTGGCCGAATCGGATGCAAGTCATACTACCAAAAAGAACAGGAGCTTTAGCTCCAAATACATTATAAGGACCAATTTCATGCGAAAGGGAAGGGAGTGCGGATAAAAGTGAAAACAACGTCAACAAATGGCCGCTATGATTACCAAGGAAAAGGCGACCCTATTAGAAAATAGTTTTTGCAAGTAAAAAGAACATTCCCTCCTCAAAACGATAAAAGCAAGGATTATGGGAACGGAAATATTATGGATATTCTTCGGCATCCATACCGCATAGGCTCTCGAGCTTGGAACAGTAACTACAACAGGCCTCACAGGTTAAAAATAAATGCTATTACAAGGATACTATAAATCTAAATCCTCCGAGATTACTGTTTATCACGCTTAAATGAACGCCTGACATGATATTATACATGGTTAGGTGTAATCCTATAGTTTTCTATTACTTCCTCCTTAGAAGCTCCATGAGACGCCTTGGGTCATCTGTGTAGAATCGGTCTACACCTAAACCCAGAAGCAACTTTATTCTCGCTGGTTCATTTACAGTGTGTGCCCCAACTTCAAGTCCAGCCTCGTGTATCTTATCCACCTTTTCCATTGTAATCCCATAGTGGTAGATTACTAGGGATTCAAATCCTTCCATTTGGGCAACCTTAAGATCCTCATCAATATTCGTATCAGCAGGACGATCCCAAAACACTGGAATTGAATTCACTTCATTCTTCACTTCCTTCATTTTAAGTACACTATCGTCGTTGAATCCAACCCATGGTTCGGCTTTTAATTCTTTGATTATTGCGAGGGCTTCTTTACCACAATTCGTTTTTGGCTGAATCGACAATCGTGTCTCATTTTGCTGCATTACTAGACGAATAATATCAGACAGCAAAGGGACGCTTACAGGCGGGCATTCTTTTAAAGAGAGTTTATTACGTATCCTGAATTCATGTCCCACATCGACTGATTTCAGCTCTTCGTAAGTGACCTCAGATACCTGAAGACTCTGGTTGCCAACGGTGCCAGTAGTAGCGTCGTGAATTACCACAATTTGACCGTCCTTTGTCTTACGGATGTCTAGCTCAATCCAATCGACTCTAAGAGAAAGTGCGCTCATAAATGCAGGAAAAGTGTTCTCCGGAAAATCTGCAGAATTGCCTCTGTGAGCCGTAATACCAATATGCGCAAAATTACTCTCGTCTGAATATTCGCAACCTACAAACAGGCTTATTATCATTAAGTAAAAATATAAGATCCTTTTTCCAAAGATCGTATATAAACCAAATTCCTTTAAAGACCTTACGGCAACCAGAACAAATGTCACCATCGATAATATCCAATTCATATGCTATAAATCGTTAAATAAAACCATATTTAAATACTAATAATTTATGATAAATATGCAGATAAGGGGTTGAAAAAACAATGTATCAAATTTTATAATATTATCGATATTCCGTGACGTATCTATAATTTCAAAAACCATTTAAGCATGAACGTCAACAAGACTTAAAAGATAGAAAATTAATTATTACGTTTCTGAAAAAAAAAAGGATTGCCTACAATGCAAATATGAGAGGTTCAACAACCACATAAACACAGGCGTTCCGATCAACAAATTCTACTCAAATAGCCTTGTACTATTAGGGTATTTTCAGAATCATGTAGAACCATCGCTTCTCGGTGGACTATCACAGGAGCTGGTTTCCCGAACTGGACAGCTATTGGGCCTCCAAAAACAGGTTGAATCTTATTTTGCAGGGAATAAACACATTGGCACAATCTCTCTGTGAAGATTTTGCACAGCATAATATCTCCGATCACGCTTTCGTACTGGCTTCAAAACCTATCATAAACCGTTCGGGAAAACGTGCCGGGAAAATGGTAAGGAAGATAACCGAAAAGGGCAATACCTCCACAAAGGGAATGTATACCAAGGGATGGGGCCATGCATTGTAATTCTACCTTCCAGGCGGCTTTCCCCATCCAGAGCTAATACCCACGCCTCCGTTGATAAACAACCAGACACGATATAAACAGTCATGCTCGGAAAATCTTGGGACTACCTTCTTCAGGACAAAATATGTTGACCCCGACTTTTTCCGGATACACAGCTCCAGACCGTATCATAAAACATATATTATTAAAAATGGGTAGGCCAAAACATAAAAAATGCCTCCAATTATATTCAGAAGAATTTTTAACGCACTACAGTTAATAAAAAAACACAAGTACTAAAACTGTCTAATTAAACTGTGGTTACTTTACAATATAACTACTAAAATACCTTTCTACATTGCCCTCTACCACAATGTCAGGTTTTATCTTCTTAACAATTTCGTAATCATACCCGCCCCATATATATATTGTTTTGTAGAAATGTTGAGAAATGAACGGTCTTAATGCGATAGTAAATGAATCACGAAAAAATAATGCTGTCGTTTTATTCATGGCATTATTATTAATATCAATTATAGTTCTTGCGGGGAAACCCTTTGTGTTTCCGTTTTGGATAATTAGTACTTCCTTACTTTCAAAATGTGGGTTTTCCTCCATAAACTCAGAATCACCCTCGAGGCCTAGTGCTTTTAACAACCCACCACCTGTTTCGTTTTTAATAGAAATATTATAGTCCAATTTACTTTTAACCGGAGATATGTCTTCTAAACCATTAGATATAAATGGAATAAGTTCACGATATGCCAAAAATGCTCCGAAATCATTCCAATGGCTATCGTGCTTATGATATAGAAAATTAACTTTTTTTTCATTTATCAATTTGCTTCTAATATCTAAAATGTTTAGACTCGAATTTGTTTCCTTATGATAATTAAGAATTTGGTCAGCCCTAGATACTGTATCTTTCTGAAGCAATTTAATTCTGTATGGTAGGTATTCAGGATAAACAGTGTGTTTATTAGGGTAGAAGGTTATATAATGCCTTATGCCATCCTTATTTAATTGGTTTTGGGTTTGCACCCAACTATTAAATATTTTTTTTAATTCCGTTGGAGAATGTAAATTTTCTCTGGTGTAATCTTGTTTAATTTTATAAAAATCACCCCAGAGATACATCCATCCTTTTTGACCAATTATTACTTTATCAGGAACGGAAGATTCATTAAATACCTTTACCTTTAAATAACTTAAAAGGCTTACGAGGTTCTCCCTGAGCCCAAAATTGTCACTATAATAATTATCATAAGATGCTGGAAAAGATAGGATGCTTTCCCAGTTGAGTTCAGGTTTGACGCTTAATATCCTGTTTTCGCTGTTGGTGTTTTGTAATTCATTTTTAACAAATAGTGCGGGCAACATTAGCATTAATAAAAAGCAGGAAATTAATATATAGGAATAAACATTTGAAATGGTTGCCAATCCATTATATTTTGGATAATATATTAGAAAACATAATGTAAACAAGAGAGCAATATACGTATGGAATTTTCCTTTAGGTTGCGAAATGTTCGACATTTCCGAAAAAACTTCCTCAAGATTCTTAGAAGTTAAAAAAGGATCATATGGCGACCAGAGGTCATTACGAGTTTTCGTTTTTAAGAGTTGATTTGTGGTGTCAATGTCTATAAACCCATTCGGATTAAAATATTCTAATAAATCCGTGCTAGCTATTCGAAATTCCTCATTATATCTAGAAATAATAATATTATCATAATATATTGATTTTTGATTACTATTTTCCCCAATATCAAGCCTAATAGTCGAAACGGAATCCAACGGTATTTCAAATTCGACATCCTGAATAAAAGAATTTCCAGTAACTTCCTTTTTTACGCTTTTGATACCCGAAAACCCTTTATCAAATTCATTTTTATAATATATTTGAAAGATATCATCCTCTAAAACTTCCGTTTGAAAAGTAATATTTATAGTGTTTTCATAACCAAGTTTAGTAGCTAGACTTTCCATTAAATAATTGGCTACCAAAAAAATAATTATTCCAGCTAAAACGACGATAATTTTCTTTAATATAGGATTGATCATGATTTCTACTTAGAATCTAAAATAAATAAACGGATTATAGCTATTGCTTGCTATTTGCATTGCGCAAACTACAAAGGCAATTACCATTAGCAAAAGAATGGCAAACTTTTTGAAACCAAAGTAGATTGGATTATATTGAAAAAATTTTCCTGACTCAAATTGTTTGACCAGGTTAATAACTTTGTATCGAATTGGCGTGGCAATTATAATACCTAAAATTAGTATTGTTAGCACAAAATTATCTAATTCTGCAAATGGAGCATAATTTGTGCCATTGGTAAGCCCGAACATACTTTTGAAATAACCTATGGAATAAGCCAGTGTTTCGGATCTAAAGAAAACCCATCCAAATAGAACTACAACAATAGCATAAAAATGCTGTAAAAATGTCGGCATTTTACTCAAAATCTTCTTGCCTCCTACTCTTTCGAGAATTAAAAATGTACCATGGAACAATCCCCATATCACAAAATTCCAACTTGCTCCATGCCATATTCCAGTTATTAAAAAAACAATTATCAAATTACGATATATCGTCCACTTTTTTCCTCTACTTCCGCCCAATGGAATATATAAATAATCTCTAAACCATGTAGACAACGAAATATGCCAGCGGCGCCAAAACTCCTGTATGGATTTAGATATATATGGGTAATCAAAGTTAATCGCAAATTTAAAACCGAACATTTTCCCTAAACCAAGGGCCATGTCCGAATAGCCCGAAAAATCAAAATAAATCTGAAGGGCATAACAGAGAATTCCAATCCAAGCGAGAGATGTTGGAAGATTTTCTGCCGCAACAGCAAAGGTTTGATCTGCTATGATTGCAGCTGTATTAGCGAAAATCATTTTTTTCACAAGACCTCTTACAAATTGCAATATTCCATCAACGAACACATCCTTTTCTATCGTCCGATTGGTGATCTGCTTATCTATATCGTGGTAGCGAACTATTGGACCAGCAATTAATTGAGGGAATAATGAAATGTAAAGACCTAAATTTAAAGGATTCTTTTGAGAAGAGACTTCTTTTCTATAAACATCAATGCAATAAGAGAGACTTTGGAAAGTATAAAAAGATATCCCAATTGGTAATGCAATTTCAGAAATGCTAATATTTTCAAATGGACCCAACCACTGGATGTTTTCCAAAATGAATCCGTAATATTTATAATAAATAAGAAAGGATATATTTGTTAACACCGCTAAAGCAAGAATTATCTTTGCAACATTTTTATTGTTCATTTTGGTCAAAAAATAATCAATCCCTATTCCAAAGATATAATTCAAACAAATTGAAGATATCATAAGAATGATTATTACGCCTTCACCCCATGCATAAAAAAACAAACTGGAAAGCAGCAAAAAAAAATTCCTGAATTTTGGCGCTAACAATAAATTTCCGATAATTACAATAGGAAGGAAAATAAATAAAAATAAAGCAGAGCTAAAAACCATTAGAAATAATTAATTTATAAAAATGCCAAGGTATAAGATATAATTATAATTTTTTAAATTAATGTAGTTAAATTTGCCGCCTATAACTCTATAAACCTCACAGATATATGAAGCCAATTCCATTATTAATGAGGGTGTTCCAATGATTTTTTGGCAAATTATTCAGATTAATAAGGTCAATATGATATTCAACCCATTATCTTGGGATATAAAGTGAATAAGAAATTTAATTTATGAAAATATTGCTAAAACAATATCATGGTATCACTAATTTGATATTGATTGTCATTTTTTGTTCTACATTGGTGTTTTCGAATAATTTAAATTCTTATTGCCTTTTCGCAATCTTTTTTTTCAATGTCTGTCTGTCTTGGGATAGAGAATTCTTCTTTCTTATTGTAAAAGACAAATATTATCTACTTTTTGTAAGCTATTTTTTACTTCTAATCTTTAACTGCTTTATTAGTAATAACAATCATCAAGCAGTTAAATTATTAGAAAGAAGTATAGCATTTCCATTCTTGCCAATTGCTATAGGATTCATGATGCGGGATCGTAGAGTATTCAAATGGGTTCTAAACGTCTTTATATGGGTATTATCAGGAATGATAATAATTGCTTTTTTAATCGCGTTATCCAAAAACCTAGTCTATAACTTTACAAATGAAATAGAGATTACAAAGCTTAAATCTTGGTTTTTCACCTATCACTATCTTGCCGGAAATGTTAACATTACTGCTATTTATTTTTCCCTTTTCATTTCTTTTGCCGCTGTGATTTTAATATATAATATGTTCATTCAGGATATTTTGGATAATAAATGGACCCATAAATTCAGATATCCAATTATAGCTATTTTAAGCTTAGGGCTAATATTGCTTTCAGCTAGAACTATTCTATTCACCTATATACTTATGTCATTGTTTATCATTGGAATATATTTTTATAAACAAAGAAGATTCTTCACATTTATTATAGGGTCTATTGGTTTGGTTGCCATTTTAGGAATGTTAATTGCTCTTAATGATGTTTTATTTTTGAGGTTAAAAGGAGTTTTTCTACCTCTTGAGGAAACAAAGTATTTTTCTGGAGGTTTATATTCCAGATTTTATCAATGGAAAGCAGTTTTCTTGGAATTTTATCAGAACAATCTACTAATGGGATTTGGAACTGGTGATTCTCAAGATGTATATAATCAAGCCTACATAAGCGCTAATCTTCCTTGGGCGGAAACGGATAGTTTTAATATTCACAATATGTACCTAGAATCCTTATTTTCAATGGGCCTAATAGGTGCGGTAATTTTGATTTTAATCTTATTTGGTTCATTATATATTGGGTTTGTTTCAAAAAACAAACCATATTTAATTTTCCTGACTATATTCATGTTCGCGGGTTTAACAGAATCATTGTTAAATCGGCAATATGGAATTATTTTTTTTCTATTTGTAAATTTTATTTTTTATTACCACTTAAATGAAAGATACTTTAAAAATTGCCATTCTAGGAACACGCGGAGTACCTAACAACCATGGAGGTTTTGAACAATTCGCAGAGTATTTTTCAGTGTTTATGGCTGAAAAAGGTCATGACGTGTATGTTTATAATTCCCACGATCATCCTTATCAAGAAAAAACATTTAATAGTGTAAATATTATTCACTGTTATGACCCTGAATATAAAATTGGTACTGCAGGGCAGTTTATATATGATTTAAACTGCATCTTAGATACCAGAAAAAGAAATTTTGACATTATACTTCAACTGGGCTATACGTCTAGTTCCATTTGGCACTGGTTAATGCCCAAAAAGAGCCTTATTGTCACCAACATGGACGGTTTGGAATGGAAACGTACCAAATATAAACCTGCCGTTCGTAAATTTTTAAAATATGCCGAAAAGCTGGGAGCCAAATATTCTGATTATTTAATTGCAGATTCCGTGGGTATACAGGAACATTTAAGAAATACTTATCAAAAAGACTCGGAGTATATTGCTTATGGGGCCACTAACTTTATAAATCCACATCCAGGCGTTTTGGCCCAATATAATTTAGAAAAGTATAATTACTCCATGATCTTGGCCAGATTGGAACCTGAAAACAATATAGAAACAATTTTGGAAGGTTATAAGAGGTCCAAAACAATTTACCCAATTGTTGTTGTCGGCGGCTTAAATGAGTATGGACTTGGACTGCAAGAACAATATAGGGAGGATGTCAGAATCCAATTTGTTGGTCCCAATTACAATCAAGAAGAACTTAACAATTTAAGACATTATTCCAGGTATTATTTTCACGGACATTCGGTAGGAGGTACAAACCCTTCACTTTTGGAAGCAATGGCCTCCAATGCACTTATAATAGCCAATAACAATATTTTTAATAAAAGCATATTGAACACAGAGGCAATTTATTTTGACTCCTCGCATCAAATTACTCAAATCCTAAATGAGGATGAATATATTTCGCTTAATGAAAAAAATACACTAATAAATAAAGAAAAAATTGACAGTGAATTCAATTGGGATATTATCAATAAAAAATACGAGCAATATTTAGTTAGTTTGCATAAACGACATTAGAATCCTTGGTTACAATCAGTTTAGTCTTCTAAAATGTTAATATACCTAAACTGAAAACTCTTTAAAGCGATTTATATCAAGGAAAATAAAAATTCTCATTGAGGACCGGAATCGTAGTATTGGTAAACCCATAATCAAAATACCAAATCCGGTATAAATAGAATCATAATCCTCGTTACAAATATTAAATTTATCTTTGTCCAAATTGATAACTTAAATAGTACGGTTCAAAATTAATGTTTTCCAAAAAACACCGTTATTCCAGCCTCATTGCCCCCGTATCCTATGGGGTGGATTTATTGGTGATCAATCTTTTTGCCAACATTCTCCCCATTAACTTTCAGTACCCCATACTTTTTCATAGCTACCTGACCTTGGCATGGATTATCCTTTCTTTTAAAAACAACTTTTATGAAGTTTATCGGTATACTAAAGTATCCTATATTCTAAAACTACTTTTTAATCAGTTCGTATTTTTCTTTTTAATACTATACGCCTTTATCGGCTTCTTCAAGCAACCAAACATGAGTCGATTGGCTTTGGGGGAGTATTTTGTTTCGGTTGGACTTGCCATATTTACCATTAAATTCTTGAATTATATCCTTTTAATGAAATACAGGGAAAGGATAAAAGGAAATATGAGAAATGTTGTGGTTATCGGAAAGAACAAGAAAACCGATCAACTAATCGAAGTTTTTAATGATCGTCGAGAGTATGGGTATCACTTTGTAAAACAGTTCTGCCCTTCAGACCCCTCTTTTGATATTTATAAGACCTTCATTTACATTGTAGAAAACAAAGTGGATGAAATATATTGCTCCGTTTCCGAATTGAAAAACAATCAACTAACCGAATTTATCAACTTTGCCGATAATAATTTAAAAACCCTCAAATTTATACCGGACAATAAGAATATTTTTTCAAAAAAACTCACCTTTGAATATTACGATTATATTCCAATCTTATCACTGAGAGACATTCCTTTGCACAATCCGTTGAATTCAGCCTTAAAAAGAGGTTTCGATATTTTGTTTTCACTAATTGTGGTAATAGGTGTTCTCTCATGGTTGGCCCCTATAATTGCTTTAATTATTAGACTAGAAACCAAAGGGCCTGTATATTTTAGACAAAAAAGAAATGGAATAGACAATAAGGAATTCTACTGTTATAAATTTCGCTCCATGGCCCCCAATGAACACGCCGATAGCATGATGGCCGTTAAAAATGATATGCGAACTACCAAGGTAGGCAGGTTTATACGTAGAACAAGTATAGATGAACTTCCACAATTTTACAATGTGCTATTTGGTAATATGTCGGTGGTAGGCCCACGGCCCCACATGGTTAAGCATACCAATGAATTTGCCAACAGGGTTGATAAATACATGCTACGCCACTTCGTAAAACCCGGGATAACAGGTTTGGCCCAAGTACGAGGGTATAGGGGCGAAATAGAAACAGACAATGATATCTTGAACCGTACTAAATTTGATATTTTCTATATTGAAAACTGGTCGCTGTTCATGGATTTTAAGATAATTGTGCAAACAGTCCTCAATGCCATTTCCGGTGAGAAAAAAGCGTATTAAAAATATAATTTCATAAAAAGGGCACGCATAGATAATTGCATGCCTAAAATTGAATAACAAATGAAAAAAGTACTTATCACCGGTGCAGCCGGATTTTTGGGATCGCATTTATGCGATCGTTTTATAAAGGAAGGTTATTATGTCATTGCTATGGATAACCTCATAACTGGTGATCTAAAGAACATTGAACATCTTTTCCCTTTGGAACAATTTGAGTTCCAACACCACGATGTTTCCAAATTTGTGCATATTCCAGGTAAACTGGATTATATTTTACATTTTGCCTCGCCAGCAAGTCCCATAGATTACTTAAAGATTCCTATTGAAACCCTAAAGGTCGGTTCTTTAGGTACTTTAAACCTATTGGGTCTGGCAAAGGAAAAAAATGCCAGGATATTGGTAGCATCCACTTCAGAGGTATACGGAGACCCCTTGGTACATCCACAAAATGAGGATTATTATGGCAACGTAAGTCCCGTAGGACCACGTGGCGTATACGATGAGGCCAAGCGCTTTATGGAGTCCATTACCATGGCCTACCATCGTCACCACGGTTTGGATACTAGGATTGTCCGAATATTTAACACCTATGGTTCCAGAATGCGATTGAACGATGGTAGGGTTGTTCCTGCTTTTATGGGACAGGCATTGAGGGGAGAGGACCTTACGGTTTTTGGCGATGGCTCACAAACCCGGTCTTTTTGTTATATAGATGATCAAGTAGAAGGGATTTACCGTTTATTGATGAGCGACTATACTGATCCTGTAAATATTGGTAACCCCCATGAAACAACAATCAAGGAGTTTGCTGAAGAAATCATTAAACTAACTGGCACTGACCAGAAAGTAATATACCAACCTTTGCCACAGGACGATCCTATGCAGCGTGAACCTGATATTAGTAGGGCTAAGGAAATTTTGGGCTGGGAACCTAAAGTTCATCGGGCCGAGGGACTTAAAAAAGTATATGAATATTTTAAATCCCTTTCCCCAGATGAACTTCAGAAAAAAGAACACAGGGATTTCTCTCCCAAATAAATAGATAATTCCACCTCAAACCGTATTTTTGGGGAAATTTTTTAAGAATGAATATCCTGATCCTTGGTGCCGGAGGGCGCGAACATACCTTAGCTTGGAAATTAACACAAAGTCCAAAACTTAAAAATCTTTTTGTGGCTCCCGGAAATGCGGGAACCGCTGCCATAGCGAAAAATGTACCCATTGGGGTAAATGATTTTGAGGCCATTAAAAAATGTGTGCTATCTGAAAAAATCGATATGGTAATTGTAGGCCCAGAAGATCCCTTGGTTAATGGGGTGCACGATTTTTTTCTAAATGATGACACCTTAAAAAATATTCCAGTAATTGGCCCTCAAAAGGCCGCGGCCACCTTGGAAGGAAGCAAGCAATTTGCCAAAGAATTTATGATGCGGCACAACATTCCCACCGCTGCTTACGAAAGTTTTACAGCTGAAACCTTGGAAAAGGGATACGCTTTTTTAGAGACCCTAAAACCGCCATATGTATTAAAAGCGGACGGACTGGCTGCTGGCAAAGGGGTATTGATCATAAGCAATCTTCAGGAAGCCAAAGATGAACTGAAAATGATGTTGGTCGACTCCAAATTTGGAGCTGCAAGTACAACTGTGGTCATTGAAGAATTTTTGGACGGAATTGAACTAAGCTGTTTTGTGCTTACCGATGGTAAAGGTTTTAAGGTCTTACCTACAGCAAAGGATTATAAAAGAATTGGTGAAGGCGATACCGGATTGAATACTGGTGGTATGGGGGCCATTTCCCCTGTTCCCTTCGTAGATGAGGTATTTATGAACAAAGTACTCGACTTAATCGTGAAACCCACCGTAGAAGGCTTTATATTGGATAATCTCCCATATAAGGGATTTGTGTTTATCGGTCTTATTAAAGTAGGGGACGAACCAAAAGTAATTGAATACAACGTTCGCTTGGGTGATCCTGAGACCGAAGTGGTAATACCAAGGATAAAGAATGATTTGGTAACCATTTTTGAAGCTGTGGCAAACCAAACCCTGGATAGTATTGACCTAGAAATTGATGAGCGCACGGCTACTACTGTTATGGCCGTATCCGGTGGCTATCCTGAGGCATATCAAAAAGGTGTTGAAATAACTGGTTTTGGTAATATAGAAGATGCCGTTGTATTCCATGCCGGAACCGAATTAAGGGATGGCAAGGTCTTGACCAATGGCGGCAGGGTTTTGGCGGTTACGGCTTATGGTTCCAACTACAAGGAGGCACTAAAAGAATCCTATAAAAACATTGAAAAATTACATTTCGATAAGATGTATTATCGTAAAGACCTTGGATTCGATCTTTAAAAAGCACTTTTACTTAAGAAAATCAAGTCTTTGTACATAACAGAAAGGGATAGCAACTGCTATCCCTTTCTTATTATAGATTTTTTAATTCCAAATAAGGCAGTATTCCAATCAATATCGTATACTTGATTATAAGTAGGAGTGTGCACTAACTTCCTTGTCTTCCTCACCACTATCGTTGTATTTTTTCAACTGCAACATCCAGTAAATGAAGGCCGTAGCACCAATCAGCATAAAAATCCAATTCAATGTATTTGCTCCCCACCAATTCTCCATGCCACGTAAAGCATCAAAAGGAGCAAAAAGTACATTTACAAATAAATCCGCGATACCGTAAAAAAATGAATCCATCTTAATTATATTTACCATGCAAAAATATAAAAACCTAGGATGATTTCAAGCATTTTTGGAAGAACAAAACCAATAAATTATATAATACTTCTGGTATTTCTATTTTTCTTTTATTGGTTTACCCACTTTTTCCTCTTCCAAAAATCGTATTCACCTCAACAAATATTAGGGCAAACAGCGATTTTAGGGTTTTTATCCTTTAGCATTTTTGTGGTTAATTTTATTAGCTTAAGAAATAAGATAACTGGTGGTAATTCTTTGGCCATCCTATTTTACACCTTGTTAATCGTATTGTTCCCTGAAGTGCTAATAGATTCCAACGCCATTCTTTGTAGCTTTTTTTTATTGCTTTCCATACGTCGGATACTAAGTTTCCGGTCTTTAAAAAATATTAAACTAAAAATTTTTGATGCCACCTTTTGGATATTGATAGCCAGTTTGTTTTACGATTGGGCTATTCTCTACCTTATAACCGTTATCATTGCCATTTACTTTTACGATCCAAAAAACATAAAAAATTGGTTGGTCCCATTTGCCGCAATAATCGCTATGTTCCTCATTATGCTTGCGGTTCTAGCTTTGAGCAACAATATGGAGTTTTTATGGAATCATTATTTTTTTGATTTTAAGTTCAATGCTGTTTATTTTTATGATTGGAGCAATAGCACTTTATTATTTCTGTACATAGCCACCGTTTTACTCTGCGGCTTTTTGGCATTTCTAAAATTAGGAAATGTTGGAGTAGGTAAATTGGTGACAATGCGATTGGTCCTAATCTTATTCTTTATTGGATTGTTGGTTAAAGTTCTAAAATCTTCCCAGGATACCCACCCTATTCTGATTACGTTCTTTCCTGCCGTGGTCTTTATTACTACCTATGTCCAGTCCATTAAGAAAGAGAGTATCAGGGAAATAGTACTCATGGCATCCGTAATTATTCCCTTTATTGTCTTAATTACCCATGTTTTAATGAAATAGAATATTCGTTTCTTCTGGAAACCAAGGTCTCATATCTAGTCTGAATAAAACCGATGAAGCTTCCTCTATTACGCCTTAAGATCATAATGTGGGCCATCAACAAAATAGCCATCAAATAAAATCTGTTTTTAAATAAACGGTATCTTTGTCTTAAAATATTGTCAATATGTTCAGTGATTTTGCCTTTAAAATATTTCAAGAAAGCATCGAAAAATATCATCTATCGGATGATGTATCCCAGCCGTTTAGCAATCCATATCCGAAGGACGAAATTGCCCATCTGTTATATCGTAAAAATTGGATCGACACTGTGCAATGGCATTATGAAGATATTATCAGAGATCCCAATATTGAACCGGTTGCAGCACTTAAACTTAAACGAAAAATCGACTCCAGTAACCAGGATAGAACTGATTTGGTAGAATTTATTGATAGTTATTTTTTAAATAAATACCAATCGGTAGAAAAAAATTCGAATGCTACTATTAATACGGAAAGTCCAGCTTGGGCTGTAGACCGCCTATCCATTTTGGCTTTGAAGATTTACCATATGCAGGAAGAAGTTGATCGAAAGGATGCCTCCAAAGATCATATTCAAAAATGCAGGACTAAGCTTAACATTTTATTGGAACAGAAAAAAGATTTATGTTCCGCTATAGATCAACTATTATTAGATATAGAATCTGGCAAGAAATACATGAAAGTTTACAAGCAAATGAAGATGTACAATGACAATGAACTTAATCCTGTACTTCGCAAAGCACCCTGACCTCAAATAATGAAATTCTTAACTTAGCCACTCAACAATAAATAGATGGAAAAGGAGAAAAGTACTTCCCTAAACCCAAAGAGGAACGCAAGGGATACCGTTAAAAAAACTCCGCCCGAGGCTACCAAAAAAAAGCACCTATTGGTCATTCGTTTATCCGCAATGGGCGATGTGGCTATGACGGTTCCAGTACTGACTGCTTTAGTACAACAACATCCAGGGATAAGAGTTACAGTGCTGACCAGAGGTTTTTTTAACCCCATTTTTCATGACCTAGAAAATGTAAGCATTTACGAGGCCGATGTAAAGGGCAAGCACAAAGGTGTAATTGGCCTTTGGAAGCTGTATAAGGAACTAAAAGGCCTAAACATACATATGGTAGCTGACTTGCATAACGTACTTCGCAGCAACCTCTTAAAAATGTATTTTAAGGTGGAATCCATTCCCTTTGTTCAGATAAACAAGGGTCGGACAGAAAAAAAAGCTATTACCTCTTTTAATAAAAAAGTATTTCGCCAGCTTAAAACTACTCATCAACGTTATGCGGATGTTTTTGAAAAACTTGGATTGCCCATAGATTTGGCAAGAGCTACCAAGCTTCCTAAAAGGTCCATAACTTCTTCCACAAGGCAATTGGTGGATGGCAAGGGAAAAAAATGGATAGGTATAGCTCCATTTGCCGCTTTTGATGGCAAGATGTATCCTTTGGATTTAATGGAAAAAGTAGTTGATTCATTAAATGAAAGCGCACTAACCCAAATATTACTTTTTGGTGGCGGAAAAAAGGAACAGGAACAACTGGAAAAGTGGGAAACCAAATTCAGTAACTGTATCAATATTGTAGGCAAACTACCCTTCCACGAGGAGCTGGCCTTAATTTCCCAACTAGACCTAATGCTGGCAATGGATAGCGGTAATGCCCATTTAGCATCCTTGTTCGGAATTCCTACCATAACGGTATGGGGCGTTACACACCCTTATACCGGATTCTATCCATTTGGACAAAATTTCAATTTTGCAATGTTGGCGGATAGGGATAAATATCCTTTAATCCCAACTTCAGTTTATGGAAACAAGTACCCCCCTGGTTACGAAAATGCAATGCGAACCATTTCCCCCAAAGATGTCATTCTAAAAATCGAGGAAACACTGAAGAAATAACATCAAAAAAGAACCTTATTAAGAAAACTGGTGCAATTTCCCATTATATTAACAATGATTGTGGTAGTCCTTTCTCTAATATTCCAGTAAAACCAGTTGACTAAGCAGGCTCTCTGTGCTCTATTAATTTAAAGTAATGCTTAAGCTGTTGAATATATTTATAACGCAACATTTTACTATTACCTTCGACCATTAGGGTACGTATGCCAATATAAGATGAAATTAGATAAGTGGCTACTCCTTCACTATCTATGTGCCTATTTACATACCCATCCGTTTTTCCTTTCTGTAGGGCAGTCACTAAATTAACTTCCCATACCTTTAAAATATCCTGAAGATAATTCATGATATCCGGATTCTTCCCATTAAATTCGGTAATGAAATTACTTAAAACGAATCCGTAATCCAGAAAGTTGTGCTCTGCCGTTTCCAACGCACTATCAAAACAGACCAAAATCTTGTTTAATGGATCTTCTTCGCCCTCAATAGGTTCTATTAGGTTACTATAGACCTTTCGGAATAGAAGGTTCTGCACAATACTAATAAAGAATTCCTCCTTGGATTGAAAATGGTAGTAAAAGGCACCCTTAGAAAGGGAGAGTTCCTTTAAAATATCGTCAATGCTGGTGTTATGATAGCCTTTTTGGTAAAAAATATCTAAGCCCGTTATCTGCATGCGTTGCATGGTAGCCATGCGCTTCAATTGTTTGTCCATAAGATTTGGTTTCTATAAACAGACCCTTAAGTCCGTTACCCTAACTCAATTTTTGGCTATTTATTTAAAAAATGAAGCTGAAATTAAGTTTAAATCGATGAAATACAGAAAAAAAACATTTCTAAACCAAATTTTTAACAATAGCAAACCGTATGGTCAGTCTTAAATAGTCTATTAAGGTCAAAAACAATATAAATCTTAAATAACAGAACCTTGACAGCTGCTCCCCGCCCCTGCAGTACAACCATAACAATGTTGCGAAATCATAATGTCTCTATCATTAAGGATATCTTCATTGTAATCCTTTATGTGTTTAATTTTGCTGGCCACCTTTAACCCCAACATTTGGTTAAAATCGCAATCGTAAAGCCACCCATCCCAGCTAATTGAAATGGTATTGGTGCACATTACATTGGCCACAGCAGAAGGGTTGTATGCCTCCACTAGGGAATACATATAATCTTCATAATTCCCAGATGCTATTAAATAATCCAAAAAGCGAGCTATTGGGAGGTTTGTAATGGCAAAAAGGTTGTGAAAGTTAATCTCAAAATCTTCTAAAAGTGCCTTTTTAAAATCGCGCTCAAGCGCATTTTGATCTCCTGGCAAAAAGGCCCCGGACGGATTATAGACGAGATCTAATCTCAGGGAACTGTCCGGCATACCATAGCCCACCTCATTTAATTCTTGAAGTGCTTTTATAGACAGGTCGAATACTCCTTCCCCCCGCTGCTTATCTGTTTTCCCCCGGGTGTAATGTGGCATAGAAGAAATCACATGAATATTATGTTTCTTAAAAAATTGGGGAAGGTCATAATATTTTTTATTGGCCCTTATGATGGTAAGATTAGAGCGAACTATAAAGTCCTGTATCCCTGCCTTGGCCGCCTCCTCCACAAACCATCTAAAATCCGGGTTCATCTCAGGCGCACCTCCCGTTAAATCTAAGGTGTGGGCCCCTGTTTCACGAATGACCTCCAAACATTGTTCCATTGTTTCCCTGGTCATGATCTCCTTCCGGTCCGGGCCAGCATCTACATGACAGTGTTCACAAACCTGGTTACACATATAACCCACATTGATCTGTAGAATTTCCAATTTTCTTGGACGCAATGGAAACTGCCCTATCTGGGTCAATTTATCTTTAAAATAGGGTAATTCCCCATCTTCAAATATCCCGCCATTAAGGATTTCCATTTGTTTATTGTCCATAACAAGGGGCTCCTGCCTTGCCTTTAAAGATTTTGTTGCCATTATTGTCGTATTCAGTTATTAGTACGCAATATCAATGAAAGATTACAAAAAGATGGGCGTTTTTGCCCGTTACTTTCTTAAAACCCATAATAGACCATAAGTCTTAGGAATAATTGAGATTGCCATATTTATTACATGGATAGCTTGTTGTATTTATTCATCATTTGAACTCCATGGACTAAGGTGGCTCCACTTTCAATAGCCGCACCGGCATGTATCGCTTCCATCATCTCTTCCTTAGTTATCCCTTTTTGCAAACCATCTTTTGTGTATGCATCTATACAATAGGGACACTTCACCACATGTGCCACTGCCAAGGCGATCAGGGATTTTTCCCTGGCACTTAATGCGCCTTCCTCAAATACTTTTCCATAGTAATCAAAGAACTTGGTTCCAAGTTCTTCGCTCCATTCAGTAATTTTTCCAAACTTCCGTAAATCCGCCGGGTCATAATAAGAATCTGCCATTTTTCTGTTATTTAAATTGATTATATTTTTTTCTATCAAAATCATAAGGGGTTCCCCTTAGCTCCCTTTCTTCCAAAGGAAGAATTTCCATATTGTCCCAAAGGCCCGAAATTAAACTATCTGCATACCCCCTCGGAAGCCCATTTTTTATCATACAATTATGGGCCGAAATGTAATCATATTCAAAATGATGATGGGCGTATTTCAATATTTCCCCTTCATCCTCTAAAATTAAGTACCACACACGGGACAAACCCTCATTTGCAGGCATTCCGACAACTCCCGGATTCAACCAAATTTTTTCCTGAATCTTCTGATGAAACGGAAGACCGCAATGACCCGCAACAATAACATCACTTTTTGAGGTAGAAAAACTTGCCTTTTTTAAACTTTCCGGTGTAGATCTAAAAATAAAATCGGATATATGATTATAGGAACCATGCACTACCATAACCTTCCTGTTTGTCATTTCAAAACTTAAGTGTTCTGGGAGTTGGCCCATCCAAGTGATGGATTCCTTGGACAATTCCCTTTGGGCGAATGGGTACCATCTTTTAGAAAATCCATCACAGCTGCTTCCAGGTGCAAAATCACAACCACAATCTTCTTCCCCTTTAAACAACTGCTGTTCTACATTGCCCATAATACTCCTTGCTCCCCAATTGCGAAATAACTGTATAGTTTCCTCAGGTTGTGCGCAATAACCAATAATATCTCCAGTACAAATACAGTTTTCTGAAGGTATGCCCATCTCTTTCGAAAGCTGTACTAGCTGCTCCAAAGCCTGTAAATTACTGTACACTCCTCCAAAAAGCAGTAATTTGCCGCTTATATTTCCCAGTTGTGTTATTTTCTTATCCATTTCGGTATAAAATATAAAAGTACACAGGCCATAATTCCCCAGAAATTAATCCAAAGAAGGTCTGCATATTTCCCCTCGGTAAAAATTAAACCCCTAGGGAAAACTTCAAAAATCAATAAAAATCCAAATATAATTCCACAAAAAACACTTAAATAAAAACTGCTTTTGGGAGTATCCACATTCCAAAAGACAAAAACTGGTGTCAGTCCAATAACCATTGTACCGCTAATGGTGGTAGCCGATAAAATTTCTGCATCAAAAAAAACAGGGACAGTCCCTAAAATGGCTATAAGGGCCATGGATAAACGGCCAAATTTTAAAGTATTCCCCATTTTCAGGTCTATGGACAACAATTTAGAAAAAGAAGAAAATGTAGAATCCAAAGTGGAAGCTGCGGAAGTAATCATAATGAAATTGATCACCAATAATATTACAACCCCAAATGCCTTTCCTACCTCTACCGCAGCCTGTCCTGTCATCCCCCCCAATTGGGCATATACGCCAATAACACTGAACAGTACAATACACAAAGCTCCTATTACCCCGGCCCACAAAAAACTTTTTAGGGTCACCTTTGGACTGCTAATAAATCCCCTATCTGTAAGTACTGGGTCATGAAAAGGGTAACTCATGGATTGTAATAACGCGGCCAACAGTAGGTTTCCGCCCATTTCCATGGACCAAACTCCAGTTGTCGCCACTTTTTCAAGGGTAAAATGTGTATCTACTGCAAAGATATTCCAGAGCACTACCGTCAGTAAAATGGAAAAAAGAGCCATCTGAATTGTATCTGTAAAAATAGAGCTACTTAGACCGCCCTTTAGGGCATACGCCAGTGTTAGTGCCGTAAAAACCAAAATGGACCAATAGTAAGCAGAAGATCCCGCTTCCCCAAAATAAGAGCCTATTACCATGGTATTGCTCCAAACTTCGTTAAAAAGTCTAATAGCTATTAAGATGGAGAAAAGAGCTACGGCACCCTTTCCAAACCTCGAAGTTAAAAAATGATGGATACTATTAAATTTCCCAACAGTCCGCATTTTATAAATGATTATACCCGCTACCACAAAAGAAACATAATATGCCGCGTAGGCAACTCCTCCCATTATCCCAAATTCCAATCCCAAATTGGCCGCATTGGTTATACTTTTGGCAAAGATCCAGGAAATTACCAAACTACCCATAAGGATAAAGGCATTGGGTGCCCTTTTACCTTGTAAGGCCTTGAAAAATTGTTTGGTATTTATGGCTTTGGGAGACAATATAAAGAACAGCATACTGGACAAAATGATAAGGGCCCATTGTAGACCTTCAACCCCAAAAAGAGCAGTATTTAAATTTATATTGATCGTCATTAATAGGTTTTATACAAACAATGTAGATTACTATTATTAGGGATTACCAAGGGTGATCCCAACAGACAGCACTATTAATGCTATTCCCATTGGTTGCTTCAGCTCCCAAAAAAAATAATTGATGTTAAGATTGATTTTGTAATGGTGAATACCACTACTTCTTTATGAAATTAAATGGAGGTCAAATGTGGGGATCCCTTATTGAAATATTCACTTTTAATGAAAAAATAGGAGGAAATAATGTAGTGCCAAAAGCGTGTGAAAAATAAGGCAAGCTGTTCAATAATAAGTTGAAATATGTGAGGTGGAATAGAATTATAAACCAAAAGAACCTTTCTAAGGTCGGATGGCTTATCCAAATCAAATAATCTTCGCAAGAATTCGACTTTAATTTTTTTCGATTCAAAAAGACCAGTGATACTTTTTGCCAATATACTTGTCTGCCAAGGTAGGGCCAAAAGTAATTTGGAATTTAAATGGGATTTATTAAGACCCATTAGGTAAAATCCGCCGTCGGTAGATGGTCCAAGAACAAACTTATTCTGACCAAGAACCCGATCGGCCCGTAAGATATCGGATACCTTTAGTTGTGGGGTATCATTTCCAATAGTAATTACCCTTTCAAAGCCCTTCTCGAATATGGCGGCAATGGCATTCACAAACCGCTCCCCAAAGCCACTTCCTTCCTGTTCATTCTCTGTAAAATGAAAATAGGGAAGCCCGGTTTTACTAACTGTTGTTATGGTGTGTTTGGTAAGGCCGTTAAACAAAATTTCCCCATTAGCGATTGTCTTGTGCTTCAATTCTTCTTTAGAGGAATTGGCAAACACCAGAATCGCGGTTCCATTCATTTTTAAGGGTTCGATCATTACTAAGGATGTTGCATAAACATACGATAAAAAATACCAAACACTTGGTCGATGTCTTGGCAAATTCATTACAGCAATTGTGAAGTTAGGAACAGGGATTTTTTCAAAATTATACTAATTGGTTGGTAATCCTTTGAGAATATAGATAGGTAAAGAAAAGAACAAGGATATAATGACCAAATAAAACGATAGGGGGGACAACTCCGTTGTTTTATTATTATTAAGGAGTGGATGACCGACTCCCCGGTTGAAAACTAAATTAAATTTCATTAAACATTTTAAACGAAACCATCCGTAAACGGGGTTATGCTGACAGCGCATGGATTGAATTCACATTGTTTTGTTAAAGTCACTCTAAAAGTGAATGAACATTCATTTTTCAATATCTTTGCACTGTATTAAATATGTGTTCAACTCAATACTTTATAAATATGAATAATTTCCAATATAAAAATCCGACCAAAATATTGTTCGGTAAAGGACAAATAGAAAATTTGACTCAAGAGATTCCTGCTAATGCTAAAATATTAATGTTATATGGAGGAGGAAGCATTAAAAAGAATGGCATTTACGATCAAGTAAAAAAAGCCTTGCAAAATTTTGAGGTAATTGAATTTGGTGGTATTCCGGCAAATCCGGAATATGAAATTTTATTAGAGGCATTGCAACTAATAAAATCCGAGAACATAACTTTTATGTTGGCCGTTGGCGGTGGTTCTGTAATAGACGGAACAAAGTTCTTATCTGCTGCTGCACTATACCAAGGCGACACACCATGGAATCTTTTAACACAAAATAAACCCACTTTAAAAGGCCTGCCTTTTGGAACAGTACTGACCTTACCCGCAACAGGTTCTGAAATGAATTCAGGAGCGGTAATTACGAGATCTGAAACCCAGGAAAAATTGGCAATGGGCGGACCTGGATTGTTCCCCATATTTTCTGTACTTGATCCCCAGGTAATTGCTTCCCTTCCAGAGCGACAGTTGGTAAATGGCATAGCAGATGCCTTTACGCATGTATTGGAACAATACATGACTTATCCCATAGGAGCCTCCTTACAAGATCGACTCGCCGAGAGTGTTTTACAGACCTTGATCGAAGTGGCGCCCCAAATTATTAAGGATCCTACCGATTATACGGCGGCCTCCAACTTTATGTGGAGCTGTACCATGGCACTAAATGGTCTACTGCCCTTAGGTGTACCTACAGATTGGGCAGTACATGCCATTGGACATGAATTAACCGCGCTTTATGGCATAGATCACGCAAGAACTTTGGCCGTGGTTGCTCCTAGTCATTATAGATATAATTTTAATAGCAAGAAGGAAAAATTGGCCCAATATGCTGAACGCATATGGAATATTACCGAAGGAACTTTGGAGGAAAAAGCTAATTTAGGAATTGAAAGGACAGAGGTCTTTTTTCATGAATTGGGCATAAAAACCAAACTATCCGATTATACGGAAAAATTTGATGGAAGCGCAAAGATTATTTCCAATAGGTTTAAGGATAGGGGTTGGTTGGGCCTAGGTGAACATAAATCACTATCGCCCAACGACGTAGAAAAAATTGTAGAGATGGCCTATTAAGACAGAGGAAAGACCGTTAATTTGGAATATCAGCATTCCAAATAGTATAAAAAAAACCTTCGAAGTAAATTTCGAAGGTTTTTTTTATAATACATCTTCAAGGAAGATGTTCCATTCATGTCTTACTTCTTGTAGCTCTCGTTCAAAATTTTAACGATAGCATCGGTCACATTATGGGTTTCGGTCCCATAAAGAACGCTACCCCCGTCACCACCAGTTAAAATAAAAGAGTATCCATTTGATTCCCCGTATGCCTTGATTTCATTTTTTACTTTAGACACCAAGCTATCCATCTCTGTTTGACCTTCCATCTGCAATTGCTGCTCTTCCTGTTGCAACTGTTGGCCTATGAACTGACTACGTTGTTGTAATTGAGCATACTCCTCTTGCGCTTTGGTTTGAGCCATTTTTTGAGCCTTAGCCTGGAAAGCTTGTGCCTCAATTTGAAAAGCTTGGGAAACACTATCCCTCTTTTTTCCGAAAGTTTCCGTTCTTGTCTTAAACTTAGCTTCAATATCAATTTTCTCCTGATAGGTATCCATCAACTTCACATTATCGACAAAAGCTATCTTTTCTTGTTGGCAAGATATTGTTCCGATAAATACCAGCGCCAAAACTAATTTTTTCATTTTCTCTTTAATTTAAATTTGGGCAAAAATAGAAAAGGTTTTTTAGAATAAGTCAAAAATTTTTGTCAAACATTAGAACCCAAGAATTTAGTCCAGCCCATTTTGTCTTTTTCCATGGAAGGGCAACACATCTAGCCTTCAACAATCATCAATAAAATCTATACTAAAAATATTTTCAATACTTATACTCTATGGTAAATGAATGCTAAATAAAGCCTGTTCACATCTTTCTTCCGCGAGAAATGCCCATATATGACTCACGCAGTAAAACAGCCGTAAAACCGCTTAAAACACGTATTAGCCTCTTTTAATGATGTAAATCAAGGAAGAATACTCTTTGGACTTATAAGCCAACATATTTGACTTTAAACCCGACCAAAAAGCCTTTACAAAATTATGCTTACCGCTCTTATATCTTTCAGAAAGAAGGGAGACATAAAAGGCATCAAAAATCATAGGCTTCGTCTTTATAACTTTCATTCCATGTCCAGCAAAAATGCTCCGAACACTATTTCTGGAAAAATGCCAAAGATGTCTGGGCACATCATATGCAGCCCAATAATTTTTATAATAGTTGGCATCGTAGGATTTAAAGTTAGGAACAGCAACAATAAGAGTTCCTGAATCCGATAGGAGTCCTACCAAGCTGGAGATCTGTTTATCAAGATCCGGCAAATGTTCCAAAACATGCCAGAGCGTTATAACCTCAAACTTTCTCTGCGGAAGTGAATCCAAATCTCCATAAAGTTCAATGTCTTTTTCTGCGGCTTTACGTTTTGCCAATTCGCTAGGTTCAACCCCATAAATTTCCCAACCCTGCTTTTTTGCTACAGCTAAAAAATCACCAGTACCTGCTCCCACATCCAACAGTGTTTTGTCTCCAGAGACATAGGTGTCAATAAGGGCGAGTTTACTTTTTAGATTATATCCTTTTACAATATGATAAATCTTATCCACAAAAGATTTCTTGGCATCGGTATGAGAAATATAATTTTCACTTTCATAATACCTCCACAGATCCTCAGGTTGTGGTTTGGTCACCAACATATCTAAAACAGGATCGTGCAACAATTGAAACGACTCTCCAGTAAGGGTGTAATCTTTTGTCTCTAAATAAAGCTTCATGGTATAAAACGCTGATAAATATAAATACACGAAGCAACGAAGATACTTTAAAACCGCAGTTCTTGAAAGTGAATATCAAATAACATTGTCAACTATACTATCCCTACCCCACTATGAAAAATAAACCCCCATAAGCCAACTACACTTTATTACATTATTAAAACTACAAGCACTATTAATTTAACAAGAAGATATAATGCCTATTCCGGAAATAAATCTATCTATTTCCAGACCTCGCTGTGCATGCCCATTTTATGATTCAACAGAACACAAAACAATCAAATAATCCAACCGCATTCAATTCTCTTGACTATCGATTTTACTATGAATGTGTTTGATCATAAACGTACGGAGCTAAAGATTTTAGCCTGCCAATTATACTCAAAAATTCCTTTAATATTCGATTACCGTCAACCTCTCCATTTAATATTTGGCCTCAAAAACTAAGCCACAAAAAAAGGATGTTTACTCATCAATTAGAGCAAACATCCTTACAAGAAAATTATATTATAACAGCTTAAACAACGTTAAGATCACGTTCAGTTAATTAATGTTCCACGTGGAACATATAAGTCGATCATAAAATTACCGGCCCATATAGACCAGTAAAACACTAATGTCGCTTGGCGAAACACCACTAATTCTAGAGGCCTGTGAGATTGTGACTGGCTGAATAGCCTTAAGCTTCTCTCGGGCTTCATAAGAAAGAGACTTAAGCTTACTATAATCAAATCCGTTTGGAATTTTTATATTTTCCAAACGTTGCAATTTATCTGCATTGTTCTTTTCCTTGGCGATATAACCAGAATATTTAACTTGAATTTCAGCTTGCTCCATAACCTCCCGATTCAAATTATTATCGGAAACAAACTCAGAAACACCTTCCAATTGCAACATATGATCCATAGTCACTTTAGGCCTAGAAAATACCTTAAACATCTTATCCGGTTGCTTTACAGTCGAAGAATCCAAACCAACTAAAATAGGATTAATCTCTTCAGGCTTAAAACTAGTTTCTCTAAAAAATTCGATAAAGGCATTAGATTTACGCTCCTTCTCCTCCATCTTAACAAGCCTCTCCTCTGAAGCCAAACCCATTTTAAAACTTCTCGGTGTAAGTCTTAAATCCGCATTGTCCTGACGTAATAAGGTCCTATATTCTGCCCTAGAAGTAAACATACGATATGGCTCTTCCGTACCCTTTGTGATAAGATCATCTACCAATACCCCAATGTAAGCTTCATCTCTATTAAGAATAAAAGGATCCTTTTCATTGATTTTTAAATGAGCATTTATCCCTGCCATTAAACCTTGGGAAGCAGCCTCTTCATAACCTGTTGTTCCATTGATTTGACCTGCAAAATACAAGTTATCAATTAGCTTAGTCTCTAACGTATGCTTCAACTGTGTAGGTGGAAAATAATCATATTCTATAGCATAACCAGGTCTAAAAAACTTCACTTTCTCAAATCCCCTAACAGATCTTAATGCCTTAAATTGTACATCTTCCGGCAAAGAAGTAGAAAACCCATTAACATAAACCTCTACGGTATTCCAGCCTTCAGGTTCAACAAAAAGCTGATGACTATCCTTATCCGCAAAACGATTTATCTTATCCTCAATAGACGGGCAGTATCTTGGCCCCAAGCTTTTAATCCTGCCATTAAACATGGGAGAACGATCAAAACCCTCCCGAAGCAAGTCATGTACCAAAAGGCTCGTATGGGTCATATGGCAATCCCGCTGTTTAACAAGCGCCTTTGTGTCCGAATAGGAAAACTTTTCAGGAATCACATCCCCAGGTTGAGGAATCATAACAGCATAATCCAATGAACGTCCATCCACCCTAGGTGGTGTTCCCGTCTTCATTCTTCCGCTTTCAAAACCTAAGCCCACCAATTGTTCGGTAATTCCGGTTGCAGCTTTTTCACCTGCTCTACCCCCACCAAATTGTTTGTCTCCTATATGAATTAATCCGTTTAAAAAAGTACCATTAGTAAGCACCACAGACCTAGATCTAATGTCTATTCCCAAGGATGTCTTTACTCCTACAGCACGCCCATTCTCCACCAAAAGTCCAGAAACCATTTCCTGATAAAAATCCACATTAGGTGTATTTTCCAAGGCCATTCTCCATTCTTCCGCAAAACGCATTCTATCATTTTGCGTCCTAGGGCTCCACATGGCAGGGCCTTTACTTATATTAAGCATCTTAAATTGGATGGCGCTTTTATCACTTACAATACCACTATATCCTCCCAATGCATCAATCTCGCGGACAATCTGCCCCTTTGCAATTCCACCCATAGCAGGATTACAGGACATTTGTCCAATAGTCTGTAGGTTCATTGTAACCAAAAGAGTTTTAGACCCGAGATTGGCCGCTGCAGCTGCAGCTTCGGCACCAGCATGACCAGCACCAACTACGATAACATCATATTCCTTTTCAAACATAATTTCTAATGTTCCACGTGGAACAATTTAATTTTTTCATCCTCCTTAGACCTCATCAACAAGGTCTCTTTTTCACTTTTATCACCATATCCCATAAGGTGTAACACCCCATGAGCCATTACCCGCTTTAATTCAGTATCAAAATCAACACCATAATCTACCGCATTCTCCCCGACACGTTGAACAGAAATAAAAATATCTCCGGCGAGTCCATTTAAATCCTCATAAGGAAAAGTAATAATATCGGTGTAGGTATCATGATTTAGATAGTCTTGATTAATCTTTAATAGATACTCATCATCACAAAAAATAAAATCCAATTGCGTATGATCGCAATTTTCAGAACTAACTAGCCTACTAATCCAATCGGTAAACTTAGTTTCCTCCTCAATACTAAAATCAGTTTCGTAGTGAAAATCAATCATCTCCTCCAAAATATTCTTTAACCTTAATTTGAAAATTCTGCAGCAAAGGTAATGCTTGTCTGTTTAAAATCTCAACCTCATTACGATAATTATCTAATATTGAGGGTTTAGTAAGTATTGGGTTTTGAAACGCATCATTGCCTCTATTGCTCTCCCTTTTCTCTGACTTCCCCTGCTTAAGAGCAGCATTTTCCAATTTCAGCAGTTCACGGTTAATATTATTCATCTTATTAAGGCTTTGCTCAGTAACACCATTTCGTAATAAATCATTTTGAAAATCTTCCATCTGTTTGACCAATTTTTCTCCTATCCTCCGATCATCATTATTAATTAGATCCATCAATTGCTTCTCTAACTCTTCTCGCAAAGCTTGTTGTTCCTTATAAATTTCATAAATCTCACTTAACTCTTCCTCACTAGGCCCTCCCTGCTTAGCACCAGGACCTCCTTCACCACCAATTCCACCTTCTTTCCCTTTAGACCCTCCCGAGCCCTTTTCCTTGCCATCTTTACCTCCCTGACCATCACCCTCCTTACCACTACTACCGTCCTTTCCCTGCTTCTCTCCACTTCCCTCACCTTCCTTGCCCTCACCAGGGCTTTTTCCCTTAGACCCCTTCTTACCCATCTCTCCCAACTTCTCGCCCAATTTTTCTTGACCCATAATAATATCCGGTAATTGAAATGATTCCCCTTTTCCTTTACCCGAGCCCATACTCATATTCTGCTGCATATTTTCCAAAACATTGGCCAAAAAGTCCGAAAGACTATTAGAAGAATTCAAAACATACTTCTGATAGGAAGCCCCTTGATACATCTCACTCTCAGCCATACTTTCCAAAGCCTTATCCAAATTATAATACACCTCACCTATCTGTTCATTTACAAACTCTGTCATCTCCGCCTGCCTTAGGGATAAAGCAAACAAACTGTCATCCACATGCTTAAATAATTCCCTTAATTCCTGTTGTTTCTTAATGGCACCAGAATTGATCATACTAGACATCCCTGATTTACCCAAACTATAGTACAAACTCTCTTGTTTAAAAGAAAAGGTTATTAGATTATCCAACAATTGTCGCAACATCTCTGCATCTTCAGCTTCAGAGGTACCACCTCCTGCTGCAGAACTGGACCGCATCAAATCTTCAGCGAGTTCTTTCATCTTTTTAGAAGCTGACTTTTGCTTGGATTTACCTTTGTCGGAGAGTTTTCTATCGTTTTGAGACGGATTTTCGGATTTAAGCTGTTTGCCAATCTCCTCCAAAGCATCCTTTTGTTCCGCCTTTACATCTTCCACCTTATTCTGATCCACTTCTAACTCCATCGGTTTTATAAGACTAGCATTATCCTTTTTCAATTCATCCAATTCCTTTGAAATATTATCGAATTTGGAACCTAATTTCTCCTGATCATCTTTCAAACTATCTAAATCAATATTTACCAATGATTCTTGTTCTTTGGCCAATTTATTTAATTCGGTTGCTAGCTGTTCCGATTTCTGTTGAATATAATACCGTTTGGTAAGCTCTAAAAGCTGTTCTAAATTACGATCCCCATTCTTCTGCCTCTTACCCAACTCCTCTAAGCGCCTAGCCAGATCCTCCTTGTCCAATTTCTCCGCTATTCTATTCAATTCATCCAACAATTGCTCATTCTTTTTGGCCTCTAGCTCCTGCCGTTCAATCCGCTCTTGGAGCAATTTATTCAACTTACTATCGTCATCCGTCTTTTTAAGATTTTCCTTTAGTTGACCATTGAACTTCTTCATTAATTCCTCTTGCTGCTGCTGCTGTTTCAAAAAATCCTTAATCCTATTCTGATCAGAAAAACTTAAACTACTATTCTCTTTTTGTTCCCTGGTTAATTCCTTTAAGGTCAGCTGTTGATCTTTAGATTTCTCCAAGGACTTATCAAAATTACTCAAAATGGACTTTTGAAAACTTAACTCCGTGTTTTTCAACATGTTATCATCTAGCAAGGTAGAGCTAAATACCTGACTCTTAGTTATTTTACCCTTGTGAATGGCATCATTATCCACAACCTCAAAATAAAAATCATAAGTTATACCTTCCACCAAATTTAACCCAGAAGGAAAAGTGTAATAAAATTTATCATAATTCAAATTAGGACTGGACAACACTAAAACCTTCCTGTCTTCCTCCCCTTTCATATAATAGACCAATCTAACCGTACTTAATTGGTAGTCATCAGTAGCCTCCCCAACGTAATAAGACACATTTGGATTTAAGGAATCCAATACCTGATTAACGCGCAAACTAGGGTAAGCATCCCTAATCACAGTAAAAAGATACCCTAACCTCTCATAATCCTTTATATTACTATTGGATGTAGCCAATTCATAATCCACATCTGCAAAAATTCTTTTAGAGAGCGTAAAACTATCCTCAGTCTTAATAAACAATTCAAAACTATTCCTAGAATGGAAAATAACATCCTCAGTTGCCATTGCATTAATACTCCACAATACTTCTGTACCTTCTGGAAAAACTGCATTTCCAGTACTCCTAATAACTTCATTATCTCTATTTGTATAGTCAGGATAATCCAAAACCATATTAAAATCAACAATTGAAGGAGTATCAAGAACATTTAAGAAATACTCTCTTGACCTAACCCCATTTGCTTCAAAATAAAAAGGAGTACTACGCAAGGGTGGAGAAAAAACATATTGATAAAAACCATCCCTAAACTGCAAAAGAAAATCCCTATCACCCACCACTATAGACACGGCTTCTGGCTTAATAGGCCCTTCGGTAGTCACCATTAAAGTTATAGAATTCTTGTCCAATACATTTAGATCTGTAGTAACCAATCTAAAACTAAAAGGCGCCGGCGGTTCATAAGCCAAGTCATAATTAATGACCCTTTTATATGAACTGAAGTATGAAACTATATCTCCTGAAACCCATATCAAAATAAATATACCAACTGGGATAAATAAATATTTCACATACCTAATATTATCCTTAAAGTTAATAGCCTTAACAAAAGGAACAGTACCCAAACCAGTGGATCGTTGCTGGATACTAGCCAATAACAATTCTGATTTAGAATCACTTTCTGCCAATTCCAACAAATTGTAAAGCTTATCATCAACCTCTGGGAAATACTTCCCAATCAGTAAAGAAGCCTCTTTATTACTTAATCCCCTTTTCCATTTAAATAAAAAGGATACAGGAATAATAATAAACTTCCACAACAAATACATTTCTGTCAATATAAAGAAAAGAAAGAGAATCAACCGTCCAGTAGAACTCAACCACAAATAATACTCTACACCTAAAACGAAAAAAAAGAAAAGCACACCAAACGTCAAAAAAAGAAGTAGCCCTTTAAGCAGCATCTTGGTATAGAACTTGGCAATAAAGGAATTAAGCTTACCTAATATATTTTTATAATTATCCAAAGTCAATCATATTTAGAACCAAGATACAAAAAAGCCAAATAGACACTGTACTACAAAAACCACTTAACCAAATAGAACGCTTTATGTATCTTTGGGAAAAAATTAATACAATGTCCAAAAAAGTACGCGTTCGTTTTGCTCCTAGCCCTACAGGGCCATTACATATTGGTGGTGTTCGTACTGCTCTATTCAATTATTTATTCGCCAAAAAGAACAACGGCGATTTCATATTGAGAATTGAGGACACCGATCAAAACCGTTATGTTCAGGGTGCAGAACAATACATAATAGATGCTCTTAACTGGTGTAATATCCCTTTCGATGAAGGTCCTGGAAAAGAGGCTGGATTTGGTCCATACCGCCAAAGTGAAAGAAAAGATCTATATAAAAAATATGCAGACACCCTAATTACCAGCGGTCATGCCTATTATGCTTTTGACACTAGTGAAGCACTAGATTCTCATAGAAAGGACCATGAGGAAAGAGGCAAGACATTTATTTACAATTACCACAATCGTTTAAAACTATCAAACTCCCTATCATTAACTGCAAATGAAACACAGGCCAAACTTGAGGCTGGAGAGGAGTATGTTATCCGATTCAAAACTCCACAAGATGAAGAATTACATCTCCACGATATCATAAGGGGCGACATAAAAATAGATACCAATACCCTTGACGACAAGGTGTTATTTAAGAGCGATGGAATGCCAACCTATCATCTAGCCAATATAGTTGATGACCATTTAATGCAAATAAGTCATGTAATAAGGGGTGAAGAATGGCTACCATCATTAGCCCTTCACCAACAACTATATGACGCATTTGGATGGGAAACTCCGCAATTTGGACATTTACCGCTAATCATGAAACCAGTTGGAAAAGGCAAGTTAAGTAAACGTGATGGCGCAAAAATGGGCTTTCCTGTTTTTCCACTTACATGGGATGATTCCGTTGGATACCGCGAAGAAGGATATTTTCCAGAAGCTGTTACCAATTTCTTGGCAATGCTTGGCTGGAACCCAGGTACAGAACAAGAAATATTTTCTCTTGATGAATTAGTAGCCGCCTTCAGTTTGGAAAGGGTAAACAAATCAGGAGCACGATTTGACCCAGACAAAACTAAATGGTACAATCAACACTATATGCAGACCACGGACAATTCCGAACTGGCAAATGCATTTTTGTTGAACCTGAAAACCAAAGCAATTAATTTACCACAAGGCAAGGATAATGCCAACTATGTTGTAGAAGTTGTATCCTTAATAAAGGAACGGGCTACATTTGTAAACGATTTTTGGGAATTAGGGAATTATTTCTTTACTGCGCCGGTAACCTACGATGATAAAGCGGTTAAGAAGCAATGGAAAGAAGACAGTGCTGCCATAATGTCCAAATTGTTAACGTTTATTGAAGGCATCGATGATTTTTCCTCTGAAAATCTTGAAAATCAAGTGAAGGGATGGATTACAGAGAATGAGCTATCCTTTGGAAAAGTTATGCCCCCATTACGCTTAGTTATTGTCGGCGAGATGAAAGGACCTCATATATTTGATATAATGGCCCTAATTGGCAAAAAAGATTGTTTGGAAAGAGTTAAAACGGCTATTTCAGTTCTGTAAACCAAGACTTAAACAATAATATGAGATTTAGCGGCAAATAAAGAAGAGGTTTATATGCCAAATGACATTTGAATTGTAACATCATGCAACAAAAAGCGACTTATCTGCAAAGTCTTTTGTAAATTCATTCACTAATTTTAAACACTAAATCATGGGTTCATTTTTACTTATTCCGCTACTTCTTTTCGGTTTTATTATCCTTTTTTCTTCATTCTTTACTGTCAAACAACAAACCGCCGTTATAATCGAGCGCTTTGGGAAATTTAATAGTGTCCGCACTTCAGGTTTAGGAATGAAAATTCCCCTTGTTGATAAAATTGTGGCCCGTGTAGGGCTTAAAATTCAACAATTGGATGTTATTGTGGAAACCAAAACCTTGGACGATGTTTTTGTAAAGCTTAAAATATCTGTACAGTACGTAGTGCTAAAGAACAAAGTGTACGAAGCATTTTATCAATTAGAGTATCCCCATGATCAAATTACTTCCTATGTATTTGATGTGGTACGTGCAGAAGTTCCAAAAATGAAACTGGATGATGTTTTTGTAAAAAAAGACGATATCGCGATAGCCGTTAAAACCGAGCTACAAGATGCGATGCTGGATTACGGGTATGATATCATAAAAACCTTAGTAACGGATATTGATCCGGATGGACAAGTTAAAGAAGCTATGAACCGTATAAATGCTTCTGAAAGGGAAAAAATTGCTGCACAGTTTGAAGGTGACGCAGCACGTATATTAATTGTAGAGAAAGCAAAAGCAGAAGCAGAAAGTAAAAGGCTCCAGGGACAAGGAATTGCCGATCAACGAAGGGAGATTGCCCGGGGACTGGAAGAATCAGTAGAAGTATTAAATAAAGTAGGTATTAATTCACAAGAGGCATCAGCGTTAATCGTTGTTACGCAGCATTATGATACACTACAATCTATAGGCGAAGCTACCAACAGCAATTTAATATTGTTGCCAAACTCACCACAGGCCGGAAGCGATATGTTGAACAACATGGTGGCCTCTTTTACTGCAAGTAATATAATAGGAGAAAATATGAAAACGCAAAATAAAAAGAAAGACACTAAATAAATTACAAGGTCCCTAAAAAAGCAAAAACCTTTTACTACTTGTGTTGAACAAGGGTAAAAGGTTTTTGCTTTACGATTAAGAACGAAACTAACTAAGTTTCTTAATAATCTTATTAGCTACAAAAGAAATAAGCAATTTTTTGGTTATCCCTGCAAATCCTCCCAATAAATTGGTAGGATATAAACTAGTCTTTGCATTATTAAAGTGCACTTTTAACTGCTCCTTATCAATCTGTTTCTGTAATTTAAGAATTCTCAATCTTTGATCTATTTCATCAAAAGAATTAAATGAAGGTATTTCCATAACTAGTTAATCAAAATAATATTCAGAAAACTTCTTTAACATAGGCTTATCCAATTTATCCCTGTATAAAAAACAAATTGTTCCAACAACTACGTAAAACAACCCTACAAACATAAATCCCAAGAAAGTATTTTCCAACCAAATGCCAATGCCATATGCCGCTGCAAAAGATAACATAAACAAAGCTAGTAAAGCTATGCTTCCCACCATCAGTACCTTGGCAAATGAGGTTAGGCTCCGCATTGTAATTTTAAACACTTGAAGCTTATAATACTCACCAGTATTTTCTATATACGACCTAACATCATTATCAATTTCGGTAAAACTTTCCTTAATATCCTCTAAAGCCATTTATCTTTATTTTACTTCTGTAGTTGTGCGTTCTTTACTTTTAGGTCGCTCAACTTTTTCTCCAACGCAGAAATTATATCGTCAGCCTTATAGCTCATATTAGAAATAGTTTCTTCCAATTTTTGATCAAAGTCAACTTTTTTGGCCTCAGCCGTTTTTGTCAACTCCTCTTTAGCATGGGATATCCTACTAGTGAGGTCATCCGTTGTTTCCATCGCTTTTTTCTTAATCCTTTTCCTGGTCTTGGTTCCCTTATCAGGAGCATATAAAATTCCTATTCCGGCACCAATTGCAGCACCTGTTAGCAAAGCCAACAAAGTATTTCCACTGTCATTTGTCATAATTATTGAATTTAATGTTAATACTTCCTATTTCCAATTAATTTACATCCAATTAAAACCATTCCCTGTTAATATCCAGTTAAATAAAAAGTCCTGGCCGCTCATGGAAATTATTGAAGTTCCAAATTATATACTGGAACAAATTCATTTTAAAATATGAAGCAGTTGTTATGAGTACAAAATTAAAAGCAAGGGGAATTATGGTTTGCCACTATCCAACAAACTTTTAACCTAAACCACTATGTTTGACAAATTTTCATCAAAAACCCGATCTAAGGCCGTATACCGCATCAAAAAACATATCAACATGGATTCACCTTCCCTCAAAAAAAAACCACAGCTACTTAGAGCTATGGCTTTCATTATTAATAGAAAATACCAATTGTTATATCAAAAGGCATCAACATAATTTATGTTACTTTTTTTCCTGAATTTTTGCCCAGGTATCCCTTAATCCGACGGTCCTATTGAACACCATTTTATTGGGTTTACTTTCCCTATCAATATTGAAATATCCCATACGTTGAAATTGGAATCGATCCCCAATCTTGGCATCGGCCAAACTTGGTTCTACAAAAGCCGAAATAATTTGTAAAGAATCAGCGTTTATAAAATCCAAAAAATCTTTGTCCTTATGAGAATCTGGTGTTTCATCGGTAAAAAGACGATCGTATAATCTAACCTCAGCTGTCAGGGCATGTTTTGCGGAAACCCAATGCAAAGTCCCCTTAACTTTTCTTAAACTCTCCTCCGTACCACTTCCACTCTTACTCTTAGGATCATAAGTACATTGAACTTCAATAATATTCCCATCAGTATCTTTTGTACAGGATTCCGCCTTAATGATATACCCATTCTTAAGGCGCACCTCGCCTCCAAGCTTTAATCTAAAAAACTTTCTATTGGCCTCCTCCAAAAAATCTTCCTGCTCAATATACAATTCCTTTGAAAAAGGCAGCTGTCTATAACCTGCAGCTTCGTCTTCCTGGTTGTTTTCTGCCTCTAACCATTCCTCTTTCCCATCTGCATAATTGGTTAAAACAACCTTGAGAGGATTTAAAACACCCATTACCCTTGGTGCAATCTTATTCAAATGTTCCCTTACATGGAATTCCAATAGGGAAACGTCCACAACATTGTCCCTTTTGGCAATACCTATGGTATCTGCAAAATTCCTTATAGACTTTGGTGTATAACCCCTTCTTCTCAATCCAGAAATAGTAGGCATTCTAGGGTCGTCCCAACTACTCACAAAGCCTTGTTCAACTAATTGCAACAACTTACGTTTACTGACAACGGTATGACTAAAATTTCTTCTTGCGAATTCCCTTTGTTTGGGGCGAACCAAATCCTTATCAACCACTTGATCCAAAAACCAATCATAAAGTTCCCTGTGCATAGCAAATTCTAGGGTACACAACGAGTGCGACACCTGTTCAATATAATCGCTCTCCCCGTGGGTCCAATCGTACATTGGGTAAATACACCAATCGGTATTAGTTCTGTGATGAGCCCTGTACAAAATCCTGTACATTATAGGATCACGCATCAACATATTGGTAGAGGCCATATCCACTTTTGCCCTTAAAACATGTTCCCCTTCCTTAAACTTTCCATCGCGCATACCCTCAAATAATTCAAGGTTCTCTTCCGCAGAACGATCCCTGAAAGGGCTAGGAGTCCCTGCTTCTGTAGGAGTCCCTTTTTGGATCGCAATCTCCTCGGAAGTCTGGCTATCCACATAGGCCTTACCTTGTTTTATGAGCATCAGGGCCCAATCGTATAGATTTTGAAAATAATCCGAAGCAAAACATTCTGTATCCCACTCATATCCGAGCCATTTCACGTCCTCTTTAATGGCATCTACATACTCCTGTTCTTCCTTGGCAGGGTTGGTGTCATCAAAACGCAAATTAACCGGAGCCTGATATCTTAATCCCAAACCGAAATTAAGGCATATAGAACTTGCATGTCCAATATGAAGATAGCCGTTTGGCTCGGGTGGAAATCTAAATCTAAGCTTACTTTTAGGAAAACCATTACCCAAATCTTCCTCAACAATATGCTCAATAAAATTTAGCGATTTTAATGCTTCACTCATATTCTCTTTTTTGATGCGCAAAGGTAGGGAAAATGCAGGGAAAGCAGACTATAAATTACGCATACCATACAATATTACGGGTTTCACAACAGATTTAAATGTCCTTACAACTTTAAATTTCTAGTATTATAATTATATGACATATTTGTTGTTGAATACTTTGTAACTCAAGATATTGCCAAATTTTAAAAAAAGTTATCTGATAATTATCAACAATAATAGCCGGTAGTAACCCCTAACTACAACATCTTATGAACCCGAACAAAAAAAATAACCTACTAATTTTCGTTCTAATAGTGATGGTGTTGGGTATAAACTCAATTACAGCCCAGACATTGAACAAACCTTCACCTGCCGATAACCCCAATTTAGCAGGTAATTCGGTTTGGACAGCTGCCTGTGCCTCCGCAACCTTTAACGAATACTTTATAAATTTTACCTGGCTACCAACGGTAAATAGTGACAATGAATTTGTATTAGAGCTATCCGATGCAAGCGGTTCATTTACCTCACCCAAAGAATTGAGCAAAGTATCAGATAAGAATTCGGACTTTGATTTTGAATTTAAGTTTTCATTACCCACAGATACTAGGGGAGATGCCTACAGATTTAGGGTAAGAAGCACAAGTCCAGCGAAAACAAGTCCGGTCTCAGATGCATTTGAAATGTATTATATAGATTTCAATTCAACTCTAGCGATTAGAGAATTAGGTGACTCTAATGCGCCACCATCACAAAAAATTCAAATTTGCGATGGCGGTACAACAACCTTGGAAGTATATAATGTAAGCAATCCAGAAACCTATCGGTATAATTGGTACAAAAATACATCCCCTTTTACCAGTAGTGGGAGTGGATCATCTATTGTAGTTTCTGAAAGTGGTTACTATGTTGTGGAACTGGATTACGGCTCCACCTGTTCTGGATCTGCAAATACCCAATCGTTATCCATAGAAGTCCAAATAGGAACTAGTGTAGGCTTAGCCTTGAACACACCAGTTGAAACCGAAATGTGCTCCGGTGAAAGTTATGCTCCCTTAGAAGCAAATATGAACTATCCCAGCCTTAACTATACATGGTACAAAGGATCAACAATTATTCAACCCAGTACAGCAGGTGCCTATACCTACGCCATAGATACTAATGACGCCGATTTTCCGGGAAACTACTCTGTAAAAATACAAGGCACTGGCATATGTACAGAAACATCCAATACAGTAACCATTAGTAATGCCAGTCTCTTTACCGTTACTAGGGATAACCCCTCCAATATGGTTATTTTACCAGGCGCTACCGCAAATTTAGCAGTGTCATCAGATGCAGCATCGGTAACCTACCAATGGTTTAAGGACAACCTAGCCATAACTGGGGAAACCAACAGTACGCTAACCGCAAACGCAGTAGGTGTCTATTACGCAGAAGTTACATTAAGCGGAGGCACCTGTACCTCGGCCTCCAAAAATACGGAAACCACAACCTTGGTCAACCCAGACTCTTTTGAGATAATTACCAACTACACCACGGAATATACCGATTGTGTTAATACCAGCGTAGCTATAGAGGTAAGTAAGATTAACGCAGTACTATCAGATGGCTCCAAAACAGATGTTACCGCAGATTTAAAAAGTAATTTCTCCTATCAGTGGACCAAAGACGGGACCAACGTTCCAAGTGCCAATGGTAGTTCTATTAGTTTAACAAATACTAGTGAAAACGGTGACTATAAAGTTCAAGCAACCTTGAACAGCTTTAATCCCAGCTCCAATACTTTACCAGTGGTGCTTCTTACAAATCAATCTCTAACAATTTCAGCAACTGGTAGTGTAATGTGTAATTCCAACGAAACAATTGATATTTCAACCACAACAGTACTTACCGGTGAGAGCTTCAATTGGTTTAAGGATGGCTTAAATCTAAATACGACCGCCGAATCCTTATCAGCTACGACTCCGGGTACTTATCAATTAATAATACAGAAAAACGGATGCGATCTAAGATCAAATGAAATTATTATATCGCCTCTGGACGCCTCCTTGATAGCCCTAAGCACTGCCAATAATGAAGTAGTATTTCCAGAAGGTGGTAGTAAAATAATTTCAGCCAGTGGAGCTATCAGCTATAAATGGTACGACCAAAATAATGTTCTTATCAGTGATACGGACACGGTTTCTATTACGCAGGAAGGAAGTTATTTAGTAACGGCGACCATTAACAATTGTGAGGTTTCTAAATCGTTTACCGCCTCTTTTCAGGATACCTTTGGTGTACCCAATGTAATAACTGCCAATGGAGATGGCTTTAACGATCAATGGATAATTCCCAATACATATACTAAAGACCCCAATATTTCAGTTATTATCTATAATGATAAGGGAGTGGAAGTACTTAACCAGAAACAGTACCAAAACAATTGGCCAGAGGCTACTATGAAATTCCCCAAGCAGAATATGGTCTTTTATTATACCATAAAAAATGCAAAAGAAATATTGAAAAAGGGAACTATTACAGTAATACGATAATATACCATGTTTAATAAAAACTATATATATATACTTTTCTTTTTTCTCTGCCTTACCAAGGTTACAGGGCAGGAAGACAATCCGTTTGTGTCTTACGATGTTCCTTCACAGAACCTTCTAAAATTCAATAGATTTCTAATAAATCCTACGTTTTCCACGGTAAGGGAAGACAAATCATATATCAATTTATTACACAGAAACCAATCGGTATCTTTCAATGATAACAACCAAGACTATTTCTTAAGCTACAGTGGTCGCGTTAACGACCGCAGTGGACTAGGTCTAAGCCTATATACCCAGAGAGAAGGATTAATATCCAACTACGGAGTTATGGCCAATTATGCCTATGGCATAAAATTAAGCGATAAAAGTAACTTTACCTTTGGGGCTAACCTTGCCTATTACAATAGTGGCTTTGACAGAAACCGAGCCAATGCTTTAGATCCCAATGACCCAGCATTAAACGGGTTACAGGATTCTAATCTTTTATCTTTTCAACCAGGGTTCAATCTTTCTTATGGAAAGTTTGATTTTGGCGTATTCGCTGAAAACCTATTTGATTATAACCTAAAGACCAGTGAAACAATAACCCAATTCGGAGATAAAACATTTTCTGGCCATTTACAATATACACATCAGTTTGAAAACGGTGATGGTATTTTGGAGGAAGGCCGACTAATGCCATTGGCACGGGTACGTAAAATTGGAACTGAAGAGGTCGTATTAGGCGGAAGTTTAATCCTAGACTTGCCAAAATTAGGTTGGTTACAAGGAGGTTATGATAGCTTTTATGGTGCATCGGCAGGTATTGGTTTTAACATAAATCGCAGGCTTTCTTTAGGGTACACCATGGAAAAAGGACTGTCTAACAATTTTGACAATTTTGGACTCACCCATGAAATTTCCTTTGCCTACTCTATAACCCCAACACTTACAGAAGACCGGGTAATGTTAGAAGAAGGTTACGAGGAGCTTGCGCAGAATGAAGAGGAACCTGAAGAGAAATTAACGGCACAACAACTGGAAATAGAAAAACTTAAAAAGGCTCTGGCAGAAAATGATGAGATTTTGGCCGAGTTAATGTTCCGTCAGGATTCATCGGAAACCAACCGCCTAAAGGATTTGGAACGCAGGTTCGAAATGGTAATGAAAATGGTTCGAGAGGAAACACAGGGCAAGCGACCTGAAATAGAAGAAAAAGCCAAAAGCATGTACCTAGTAAATAATGCAAACGGAGGCTTAGTGACCAATTCAAAACCAACTACAAAGGAAGATAAACCGAATGTTATAAATTCAATTTCCAAACCCAAAGACGCCATAGTAACTAGAGAAGTGGAGACCAAAATTACCCCAAGAACTCAGAAAGAAGATAACCAAGAAAATGATGAGTTTACAAGGGTAGCCCAACAAAACAATATTAAGAGTCGGAAATTTAGGAATTTGGAAGGCGTAGCCGATGGGTACTATGTGGTAGCCAATGTTTATAAGGGCGAAAAATATCTAAACAAGTTCGTTGAAGAACTTGCAAATAATGGGGTTAGGGCAGACTATTTCGAAAATTCGAACAATGGCCTTAAATATGTATATCTAGAAAGATTTGATACTTGGCAAGAAGCCATGGCAGCGCATAAATCAAACTTAAACGGTTCCTATAACAAAGATATGTGGATCATGAATGTTGATAATACCCGTTATACAGATGCTGATAAGGCCTATGTAGAGAACGTAATTAAAATTAAGGAAAAATCATCTAAATATGCGGTGGACCAACTACAGAAAAATGTGGTTGTTAAAGATAACGTTACCTCCAACAACCCAACAGCCAAAATATACAAGATAAATGGTTTGGGAAGTGGATATTATATTATAGCCAATGTATTTGCCAACGCCAATAATGCCAATCGTTTTGTAAAGATGTTAAATGCTCAAGGACTAAGCGCCAGCTACTTTATAAACCCAGAAAATAATTATCGGTATGTTTATCTAAAAAGACACGAGTCTTGGAACAATGCACTTGTTTCATACTATTCTAAAATCAACGATACTTATACTGATAAGATGTGGATCATGCGGGTAACACCAAATCAGATTACCTAATCAAAAGTTGATATAAATTTTCGTCTATCTATCCTATTGATTAGTTCAAAGAACAGATCAACTAATATAATTGCCTTTTTAAACTAATCTAAAAAATGGCAAGCTAGGGATTTATCCATGGCCAAAAATGTTTCTAAACTTACCATAAGAAATTAATCAATAACACAGTATTTCTGTACGGAGGTTCGCTCGACAAAAATTAAAATATTTTGAATTCTGTACCGTCCTATTCTTAGGAAATTTCTATTGATGGTAAGAAATTCAAATTTCTCAATTTAGTTTAAAAGAGGGACATACTTATTTTTTCAAAAGTTGAAAGACTACGAACTTCCCTTTCCTGCCAAAATTTACAAAACCATAATATCCCTCCAAATAAATGGCTAATCGGTAGTCACTCTTTAATTTAAATGGACAACAATTATTCCTAAAAATAAATTCCCTTTTAAGACAAAAATGATGCAAATCTTACCTTATCACTATTTCCATTAAACTAAAATACATCAGGTAAAACCCTGATTCTTCCCGCTAAATCCTTCCCATTTAACTAATAACAGAGTCAATAACAAAAAAAACGGGTAACCATACAATAAAAGCGTTTCACAACAGAATACAACACTACCACAACATTAAATTTCCCAGCTCAGTATTAAGATTAATATTTGTTATGAATGTCAGGTTTTTAGAAACTTATAAAGAATGTTTTCAACAACCGAAATTATAATTTACGAATTCCTCCCATTCAAAGTTTACATTATTTAGGCCCTCAGAACCAAAATAATGAATACCATACCAAACTAATTTACCTGATGGGATCAAAAAATATTAAAAAATTACTTCTGACCTGCTTTTTACTGTTAGGCGCCTTCAATGCCTATTCACAGGTAAAAAACACCTTTGACGTTCGCTATGAGAATGAACTACGTGGTGATATAACCTTTATAGCCAATAACATTGTTAACCGTAAGACGGATGGTTATTGGACTGGTAAAAAAAACAATAGAGTTTGGGTGCCCGGTAAGGAACCCAACGATCCCTACAATGATACAGGAAGCTCCTCGGAATACAACGACGACCTCGATATGCAATATATTGATATTGATGGGGATTCTTCCACTTTTAGCTCCAGTAGTGCTATATTGACCGTTCCCAACCCGGATTGTGCCAAAGTACGCTACGCAGGTTTATACTGGTCTGCGGTATATAAAGAGAACACCAGGACAGGCTTTGACCAACTAAAATTCAAAATCCCTGGAGGAGCTTATCAGAACTTAACCGCAGATGAAGTCTTATTTGACGGAGATGGAGATACCGATTTTGGTTATTATAGTCCATATGCATGTTATAAAGATGTTACCTCCATTGTGGCAGGTATGACAGATCCTAATGGAGAATATTTTGCCGCCAACATAAGAGCAAGCTCGGGAAGTAGTATTTCCGGAGGTGTTTCCGGGGGTTGGAAAATGGTAGTAGTGTATGAAGACCCTAATTTGCCTGGGAAATATATTACCACTTTTGATGGGTATGCCGGTATTAAATCTGGCCAAACTGTTGATATTCCGGTAAACGGCTTTACCACACTTCCCAATCCATTCCCTGTTATTGCACAACTTGGTGTAGCTACTCTAGAAGGGGATAATAGGATAGGTGGTGACGGACTTTCTATTAAAGCCAATAGCAACTTGACCTATACGGCATTAGGAAATACTGTTAACCCTACCAACAATTTTTTTAATAGTAATATTACTAGAGCCAATGCAATAGTTACTGATAGAAACCCTAACTCCGTAAACACATTAGGTTGGGATGCAGACTTTTTTAACATCACCAACAACTTCAATTCTGTTATTCCGAACAATGAGACCGGAGCAACATTAAGGGCAAGTTCTTCCCAAGATAAATACGATATTTTCTTTACCTCCTTTGATGTTGAGATCATTGAGCCTATAATAAATTTGACAAAAACAGTTGAAGATATTGCTGGAAATGATATTACTGGACAAGGGGTAAATCTTGGTCAAACCTTGAATTATGTGCTAGCCTTCCAGAATGTAGGTAATGACAGCGCAGATAGCTATACGATAAAGGATGTTCTTCCTATTAATGTGACCTTGGATGAAACGAACTTCACTCTTCCAACGGGTGTCACTTATACCTATGACGAACCCACAAAGACCGTAATTTTCAGTATTCCAAATGCATTGGTAGAAAAGAATGATCCCAGTTACGCTATTCGCATGCGGGTTAAGGTGGCTGAAAACTGTTTCGATTTTGTAGATGCCTGTTCGGATCTTATCCAAAACCTTGCCTACTCCACTTATCGTGGAGTGTTAAACAGCAACCAAATTAGTGATGACCCCAGTGTTACCGACTTTGATAATTGTGGTTTTGTAACCCCTGGTGCCACCAATTTCCTATTGGACGACTTGGCTGATTGTAATTTTCACAGAACAGTTCAACTCTGTGGCGATGAAGTATTATTAGATGCCGGCGATGGTTTTGACGAATACTTATGGTACAAAGATGAAAATGGCAACCAAGAATTGGACGCAGCCGATACGCTTATAACGGATGGTGATTCGGACAACGACCCGAGCACTTTTCTAGTCAATGCCGTTGGCACCTATATTGTCGATAAAATAGTTGCCGATCCTTGTAAAGGGTTTAAAGAGATATTGACAGTAGAGCGCTTTGGTACCACTCAGACCAATCCCATTGTTGATTTCTTTAACAACAGTAATAATGATGCCGACCCCACCAATGATGTGCAAGGGGAAATTGTTATTTGTTCCGTTGATGGCAGTCCCTTACCCAAGATTTTCCTTTGTGGTGTAAATGATACCCAATTAATACAGGTGAATATTGCCGATTCCCTAGGTATGTTTTGGGAACAATTGGTAGAAGGCAGTTGTACGGATGCCGGTGACGACTGTGGAAACAAAAATGCCACCTGTTCCTGGAACCAAGTATCAGCAGGTTCAAGCTTTACTGCCAACAGTGCCGGTAAATTCCGTTTGGTTGTAAATTACCAAAATGGCTGTTTTAGCCGCTTCTATTTTAACGTCTTCCAAAATAATTTGGACATACAGTACAATGCCAACGATATAATCTGTACTACCCCTGGAAATATTACCATAACCAATTTAGGTTTGGGATATGGATATCAGTTATATGATGTTGCTAACAACACCATAGTAGTGCCTTATAGCGCCAATAACGGCCCAAACTTTAACATTAGCACCAATGGTGCCTACAGAGTGGGCATTACGCAATTGGATAACACTACCGGTGAACCTATCGATGGTTCCTGCGAATTTACTACGCCAGATATCGGGATAAGAAATCGAAATTTCCAGCTAAATACTACAACTACAGCAGCCACATGTAGCACTCTGGGAAGTATAAACATACAAGCATTAAATGTTGAGGCCAATTATGAATATGAGATTCGGATTGATGACGGAAGCAACGGAGGTAACGGGACTCTATTGGACAATGAGACTGCCCAACCTGATAATAATTTTACATTTCAAAATTTAAATGCTGGTAATTACATAATCCGCGTTCGTACTGATGACGGTTGTTTCCTTGAGGAAAAGGTCACTGTTCTAAGCGAGGCGGACTTGGCTTTAACGGCAAGGATTTCCCAACATATAAGTTGTAAGGAAGGTAATATTCTTATGGAATCTACCGGTGGTAAAACACCACATACTTATGCCATTTGGTCTTACGTAGATGAAGGAGGCACTACCGTTACCTCTTATCCGAATGTAACGTCAATACCGCCTAGTAACTTTCAAACCAGCCAAATATTCGATATACTAGACCCAGGAGACTATACTTTTGTAGTAGTAGATCGAAATAATTGCTATTCTTTTTCCAATACCGTTACCATTAATTTAGTCCCAGCAGTGGAATTCACAACCTCGGTCACGGATGAGAGTTGTTTTGGAGCGGAAGATGGTAGTATTGTCTACAATATGACAGCTACCAACGGCTATAAGGTTGAATACACATTATCCTTCGCTGATCCAGATGAAGACACCATAACGAATAGCTCCGGTACATTCACCAATCTACCCCAAGGCGATTATACGGTAACTCTAACTCAATCCAAAGGCGGTTCGAGTTGCGATTTTGTACAAGATTTCACCATAGGTGGCCCAACAGACGGTGTCTCAGGTGATGCCAACTTAATACAGGATTATACCTGTCTTCAAGACGGTATAATCGAGGCCCAAAATGTTACAGGTGGTTCTGCACCTTATTCCTATAGTATAGATGGTGTAAACTTTGTAACAGGCCCTGGATCTGAAACTTTTTCAAATCTTACTAATGGGACTTACAATATTACCATTAGGGATGCTACCCTATGTACTTTTGTAACCAATACAATTGTAATTGCTCCATTAGATGAGCCTACAGATTTAACCTTTACATCAACAGCACCAAACTGTCCTACACAAACATCCAATGTAACGGTAACCGCAGTAAATGGTATTGATCCATTGACTATTGAAATCATTGCCCCAGCAGCCATTTCGGCAAATACGGCTTCTGGTAAAACGGCCACTTTTAATAATCTAGCGCCTGACACCTATACCTTTAGGGTTACGGATAGTAAAGGGTGTTCTTATGATGAAACCTATACAATAACTCCTGTAAATCAGATCCAAGCAGTAGGAACCTTGGTAAACAATGTACTTTGTAAAGGAAGTTCAGATGGAGCCATAGACTTTGAAATAAACGATTTTAGCACTACCTATAGCTATTCTGTAAATGGCGCTACTGCCATTACGGGACAGTCTGCAAACACTATTAATTTAACCGGACTTTCAGCAGGGGATTACACAATGGTAGTCACTGATGAAACTACAAATTGTACCGATACTGCCATGGTTACGGTAAGTGAGCCCGCAGCTTCTTTGGCCTACACTTTTTCTGTGAGCCCGTTGACCTGTGCCGCTGATGCTTCTGTTACCATTACCGCCACAGGCGGATGGGGAGGATATTCTTATGAAATTGAACAACCGGATAATGTAGTTTTGGGCCCAAAAGGAAGCAATGTCTTTTCTAGTTTAACCCAAATTGGAACCTATACTATCAGGGTTACGGATACAGGCGGATGTATTGTAACGGATACCTTTAACATATCGGCCCCTACAAGCCCTACGGCAACTTTGGCGGCTACAACCAACCTTTGTTATGTTCCTGGAACCGGCGTTAGCCTTACCGCTACCGCAGCTGGCGGAATTGCACCCTATACCTATAGCCTTAACGGCGCACCGGCACAAAACGGCAATATATTTAATAACCTTGCCCCTGGCGCTTATTCCGTTGTGGTACGGGATGCTTATGGCTGTAATGTTACGACAAATACCATAACCATTGAGCCACAATTGACAGTGTCCAATACCATTACCAAAGAATTGGATTGTTCTGCTTCCCCGGAGGCGATAATCGATATTACCATAAATGGCGGATATACACCTTTTAGCTATCAAATTAATGGTGGTGCAAGTACGGCTATTGTAGGAAATACCATTTCTTATACAACGGCAGTAGACGGCAGCTTCACCTTCCTAATAACCGATAATGAAGGTTGTACAGCACAAACAACTGTTGTAATAGACCCAATCACCAATCCTGTTGCAACAAATGATATTACAGATCCAAATTGTGATAGTGCAGCCAACGGCAGTGTTCAAATTGTAATAGATCCTACCTTTGGAACTGCTCCTTACCAGGTTAACTTCAATGGTGGTGGACTCAGTAATCAGACTACCTACTCTGGACTTGGTTCAGGCACTTATAATTATATCGTACAGGACAGTAAAGGGTGTACTGTCAATGGCAGCGCAACCCTAACAGCTCCCAATGCTATTACAGCGGACGCCGTATTAACACAGCCCTATACCTGTTTACAAACAGCTAGCATACAGGCACAAAATATAACTGGGGGAACACCTGGATATACCTATAGTATTGATGGAGTAAATTTTGTAGCAGGTGATACCTTTACAGGACTTAACGATGGAGATTACATAATTACTGTAAAAGATGCCAGTGGATGTACTTTTGCTACCATACCGGTAAATGTTCCAGCTTTAGATCCACCAACCGATATTACTTTTAACAGTACCGCGGCAAACTGTCCGTCCGAGACTTCAAATGTAAGCTTAACTGCGATAGGCGGAAGCGGAGCTATAACTTATGAAATCATTGCACCAGCTGCTTCCGTTGCAACAAATTTAACAGGCATATTCAATAATCTTGCTCCAGATACCTATACGTTCAGAATTACAGATTCAAAAGGTTGCTCGTACAATGAAAATTATACGGTAAACCCTGTAATAAAAATTGATGTATTGGGCACTTTGTCCCAAAATGTTTCCTGTCAAGGAAGTGCCGATGGCGCTATACAATACAACGTAACTGGATTTACCGGCAATTATAGCTTTACCGTAACAGGACCAACGGCCATAGCCGCACAGAGCGGAATAACTACCAACCCATTGAACTTTAGTGGTCTATTGGCCGGTGATTATACCATTACCGTTACAGACGATACCACTAATTGTTCCGATACCGCAACAGTAACCGTGAACGAACCTGCAGCACCCTTGGCCTTTACCTTTGCGTTGAGCCCATTGACCTGTGCCGCTGATGGATCGGTAACCATTACCGCAACAGACGGATGGGGAGGTTACAGTTATCAACTTACAGAACCCGATACAAACATTATAGGGCCACAATCTGGCAATGTTTTTAACGGACTCAACAAATTAGGAACCTATACCATAAGTGTTACCGATGCCGGCGGATGTACCGTATCGGATACCTTTGATATTGTTACGCCTGCAAGTCCTACAGCTACCTTAGCGGCAACCACGGACCTTTGTTACGTACCGGGAACAGGAGTTAGCCTTACCGCAACCGCTGCAGGGGGTATTGCGCCCTATACCTATAGCCTTAACAGCGCACCAGCACAAAACGGCAACGTATTTAACAATCTTGCTCCTGGAGCTTATTCCGTTGAAGTTCGCGATGCCTACGGCTGTAATGTTACCACAAATATTATAACTATTGCGCCACAGCTTAGTGTATCAAGCTCTGTCACAAAAGAATTGGATTGTACCGCTTCTCCGGAGGCGATAATTGCTATTACCATAAATGGAGGTTACCCAGATTATAGTTACAGGGTAAAAATTGATGCTGCCGCCTACGGCGCATCAACAGCTTTAGGTGCCGGAGTGACCAATTTTAATTACACCGCAGCCACAGCAGGAACTTATGTTTTCGAAATTACAGACAACGAAGGCTGTACTGTCCAAACAACAGATATCACTATAGAACCTACCAGCAACCCACAGGCTTCCGAATCGGTAACCGACGTGAGCTGTAATGGAGGTAGTGATGGTATTGTAGAAATCATTATCGACACTAATTTTGGAGCTGCACCATACCGAGTTAATTTTGATGGAGGTGGACTTAGCAACAATACTACTTATTCCGGACTTATAGCAGGAACTTATTTCTATACTGTTCAGGACGCAAAGGAATGTACTGTAACCAATTCCGTTACCGTAGGTGAGCCCGCTGCAATCACTTTCGATGCCGCGATCATCCAAGAATATACCTGTCTACAGGATGCAAGTGTGGAGGCCCAGAACGTAATTGGCGGTACATCCCCATATACTTATAGTATTGACGGCATCAATTTTGGAGCCAACAACTTTACAGGTCTTAAAGACGGAAATTATACGCTTATCGTAAAAGATGACAATGGTTGTACCGCAACAAGGGCTATCACCATTGATCCACTGACACCGCCCACAGACATATCATTCAGTGCTACGGCAGCCAACTGTCCAGCCGAGACTTCGGACATAACCCTTACAGTTACAGGAGGAAGTGGAGCAATCACTTATGAAATCATTGCCCCAGCGGCCTCAATAGCCACCAATGCCACAGGAGTATTTACAGGGCTTACACCCAACACCTACTCTTTTAGGGTAACGGATGCCAAAGGATGCTCTTACGACGAAAACTATACCCTTAACCCTGTAACCAAGATAAATGTACTTGGTACATTGACACAGAACGTATCCTGTCAGGGAAGTGCCGATGGCGCTATACAATACAACTTAACCGGATTTACCGGTAATTATAGCTTTACCGTAACAGGACCAACGGCCATAGCCGCACAGAGTGGAATAACTACCAACCCATTGAACTTTAGTGGTCTTTTGGCCGGTGATTATACTATTACCGTTACCGACGATACCACCAACTGTACCGATACTGCAACAGTTACCGTGAACGAACCTGCAGCTCCCTTGGTCTTTACCTTTGCGTTGAGCCCATTGACCTGTGCCGCAGATGGATCGATAACCATTACCGCAACAGACGGATGGGGAGGTTACAGTTATCAACTTACAGAACCAGATTCAAATGTTATAGGGCCACAACCTGGCAATGTTTTTAACGCACTAAGCCAGATTGGAACTTATACGATAAGCGTTACCGATGCTGGCGGCTGTACCGTAACTGATACATTTGATATTGTTACTCCTACAAATCCGGTAGCTAGTATTGATACTGCTGCGTCCACTTTATGTTATACCTCAACTGGACTTGCTACAATTGTAGTTGATGCCACAGGTGGACTAGCTCCTTATTACTATAGCTTAAACGCAGGTCCTACCCAAACTTCCAACACGTTTGTAGACTTAACACCTGCCGTTTATGACTTTACGGTAATGGATAGTAATGGATGTACCGATACAGTGCAGTTCACCATTGAACCGGAGCTTACTGCCAATGCTGTACTTACCAAGGACATGGATTGTTCTGGAAGTCCAGATGCAGAAATCAATGTGAGCGTTAACGGAGGATATCCTGGATATACTTACGAAGTAGCTTTTAACGGCGGAGTCTACTCGGCCTATGCAGGTGGATTCCCTTATACCACCTCGACCGCTGGGACCTATAGGTTTAGAATTACCGATTCACAAGGTTGTATTACGCAAAGTAATATAGTTACCGTTACTGCGGCCGACACGCCTGTTATTACGAGCGTAACCCCTACACATGTGCTGTGTAATGGAGATAACTCTGGATCTTTGGATATCACAGTGGATACTGCTGTAGGAATTGCTCCATATACCATTACAATAGTCGAAACTGGTTCAGGAACCAATTATGGAAGTCAGACCACAGGTTTACCTGCCGGGGTTTATGAAATAACATTGACCGATGACAAAAATTGTTTTGTAACGGCGACTGAAACAATAACAGAACCCACGGCGATAAATGCGAATATAACCCACACCAATCTATCCTGTTCGGCATCCACAAATGTCATGGGTACTATAACGGTAGATGCTAGTGGAGGCACATCGACCTATATTTATGAAATAAACAACAATGATTATTCCTTTACGGATTCCTATGATACTTCATCAGGTACCAACGACCATACCTTCACAGGTTTAAACTACGGGGATTATACCGTTAGGGTAATTGATAATAACGGTTGTGAGTCTACTTCTACTGTCACTATTACCACAGGGCCAGACGTTTTAATAACTACCTCAGCAGCGGCGGGATGTCTTCCTGCTAGTGGTGAAATGTTGGTAGAAGCAGCAGCAAGTAATGGAACGTTAGGTACAGGCACCTTTTATTTTGCCATTTATCCAGAAACAGCATGGTTTGCAGGAAATCCTAATTGGTATCTACAAGATGGCGGTATAGGATCGCCCCCTTACACCCACAATTTTACTGGACTGACCCCGGGGGTTACCTATACATTTATAGTTTATGACTCGGATACCGGATGTGAATATATTCAGGAAGCCACTGTTCCAGTAGCTACAAACTCAACTTTGACTTCTACGGTAGATGCTACTACCAATGTTAGTTGCTTTGGTTCAGTAGACGGAGCCGTAGACTTTACCATTAATGGATATACTGCAACCCAAGTAGATTACGAGATATATACCTTTGTAACCAACAACAACACCGGTTTAACTGGAAGTGCTACCGGACTTACTGGAACACCATATTCAGATTCTATGGCCGGTCTGATACCAGGTGAATATTACATACTCTTTACGGAAGTAGACGGAAGCAATCCTGGTTGTGTCAACGCATCCGACCCATTTGTCATACAACAATCCCCTGCCTTACTGGAAATTACCGCAACTTCCACCAATGGCAATTGTGCCCTGAATGCAGGTACCATAACCGCCAATGCACGTTATGGAAAAGGACCATACGTATTCCAGCTGGAAATGGCTTCGGCAACAGCCCCTGATGTGAGCACGTGGACGGGAACCAACACCTCAGGATTTTTCAATCGCAATGCGGAAGATTATATAGTTTACGTAAAGGATGCCAATAATTGCATACGTTCTGTTCCGGTTACTATTGGACAAGATCCTACACCGGTAATTAGTCTTACTGTACCAGACCAATGTGCTACTACAGAAGGCAATTTTACGATTCAAGTCACCCTGGACGCTCCAGGTGTACAGCCCTATTTCCTAAGTTTGGATGGTGGTGCATTTCAGGCAGTTACCTTCACAGTGGGTGCTCCAAATACTTTTGATTTTACCGGATTAAGCTCTGGAAATCACACTGTTCAAATAAGGGATTCCAATGGTTGTGGTAATACCCAAAATATAGAAATCTATACCCCAACTTCCTTGTCGGCAGAAGTAACGGTAACACCATCATGTAATGCCTTATTACAGGATGATGGTGAAATAAAAGTAAATGCTTATGGAGGTACCTTATTTAATTATAGGTATGAGCTTAGGGATACTTCGGACAATATCATCCGTCCTAAACAAATATCATCAACTTTTACTGGTCTAACCCCTGGTACTTATAGAGCCTATGTATATGACAATCTTGCTACAGGTTGTGATTCATTTATCGACATCACCTTGGAGGTACCTACAGCCGTAGTTGCAGCCATTGGGCAGATAAAAGATATTAGTTGCAATGGTGCTAGTGATGGTTCTATAGTGGTTAACTTGGACCCTGGTATGGATAATCCGCCCTACAATTTTCAATTATGGGATGCAACGGGAACTATTCCAAGAACTTTGTTACCACAGTTTTCCAATGTTTTTACCGGATTAGATCAGGGCGATTATATTGTAAGAATCAGATCGGCAAGGTTCTGTAAAATTGATATTCCATTTACGATCAACGAGCCTAGTGCATTAGTGGCCAACGCAAGTGCAACCAGTTTTGCCTGTGCCCCAGATAATTCTGCAGCCCAAGCTGTAATAACTGTAGATATTCCAACAACCGGAACTGCACCTTATACGTATAGCATCAACGGAGTAAACTTCTTTACTTCCAATACCTTTAACATCAACGATACCGGTGCCGTACAAAACTTTACAGTGACCGTAAGGGATAGCAACGGATGTACAGATACCGATACGGTAACCATAAACCCATTGCCCACTATAACAGCAGT